>Ga0189285_100003_pt1 | contig 567893 bp, 513 predicted proteins | sample GEYOminimetaG_FD_130315 | JGI IMG/M metagenome (GOLD analysis project Ga0189285, IMG submission 130315) | Marine microbial communities from the Costa Rica Dome - GEYO mini metaG | ecosystem: Environmental > Aquatic > Marine > Oceanic > Photic zone | place: Costa Rica: the Eastern Pacific...
AGTAAACGTAAAACTTTCAGGCTCTCAAACCCTCCGTTTTATCCCTAGAAACTTACCGTTGTAAGCCTCCGTTTTTATCAACTTTTTAAACCTTCGTTCCAAAAGCGGATGCAAAGGTAGTGAAGTATTTTTAAAAATCTAAACTAATTTGAAATTTATTTTTAGATCTATTTTCGCCTTTCAAATTTGGCTTCCGTTTCGTTCAAACGGGATGCAAATGTAGAAAGCTTTTCTTCAATACAACAAGCTTCTGGTAAAGAAAATTTAAAATATTTTCTAAGTAGTTGAAGACTAGATTTTTGCCGTTTTAGGGCGCTTATAAACAGGTACAGTACTACAAGGTTCGCCAAACATGAGGCTTTTCACTTTAGGAATAAGGCGCCTTGTGATTTCACCATATATTGTTTCGGAAATATCGAGATCTCCGCAACCTTTCACCACCACTGGTCGGTCTTGAAATTGAGACCAATCCATAGACTCAAACTCTTTATTGAATAGTGATAATTCAAATTCTTTTTTTGAACCCACCATTACAAAGTTGGCAACGGGTTCGATTTTTGTCACCAATAACATGAATGCCCAAGTAGGAATGATCGCATCTGCAGAAGAAAAGATCCTAACATTCTTTCCCTGATATTGAGACCAATCATGTTCTTTAATGAAAGTCCTAAAGTCTTGCTCTTTCAATATCAACCCTTGAAATAAATTATCTGCGATATCATAATCGACTCTTTCAGCTTGATCATATATCTCCTCTAGATCAACAGTGAGCAAGGGACTCTTAGCAACTCTATTTATTATCTCTTCTTCCATTACAACAACTTCTTTGGTTTAGTCGCTTGATATTCTTTTAAATAGTTCGGCTCAAAGTAGGCAACGTCAACAAAATCCTCTTTCGAAAACATGTCATTCGCCAATTCTCCAATTGCCCATGCATCAGGCACTACATCTTTCACAAAAATGGCGTTACCATTATTTATGACATCAGAAAACTTATCTGAACCATTACCGAAAAAGAACACCTTGTGAGTAGCTAAAGTTTCTTTAAATGAATCTCCATCTAAAATCACAGGTCTTACCTTATCTATTAATTCCAGCTGATTGTTATAAGTAGCGGAATAAACCTCCATCCTGCGCGCGTCAATCATAGGAACAAACAAAGCTGGTTCATTTTGCTCATTTGAAACACTTAAGGCCATTGCCTTTAATGTAGAGACAGCTATTAATGGAATACCTAGCGTATAGCAAAGACCTTTAGCCGTTGAGACACCAATTCTCAAACCTGTATAAGAACCAGGTCCTTCGGATACAGCAACAGCATCCAAATCGCTCATCTTTTTTGACACACCGCTTAGTACTTGCTCTATTAGAAGCGTCAAATGAGTAGAATGGCTTTGCTCAGCATAGAGAATCTCTTTACCAACAGATTGACCGTTCTCGGCTAAAGCCACAGAACAGACAGTTGTGGAAGTATCTAAACTTAGAATTAATGCCATTAGAGAACCAATTGACTCAGCTTATCAATAATCACTATCAACAAGAAGACTACAAAGATAAGACTGATCGTTTGATTGGATAACCTTTGGGCTACTTTAACACCAAATACAGAACCTATGGCCACACCCATTGAAATAATCAATGCAAGTGGAATAACTATATAGCCAATGCTTTGATTCTGATAATCTATTATAGGCCGTTCTATGAGGTTAAGGATAGTTAATGAAAGAGCCGTAATAAAAATAACCCCCATTGATATGGACTTGGCTTTGAACATATCCATACGAAAGATGCTGTTCATAATAGGTACAATCACAACCCCTCCACCTAAACCTGACAAGGCCGCAATTGAACCAGCAACTGTACCTGTCGTTGCTGCAGTTGGAGCCGACATGTCACGTTCATCTTTTTTATTCTTTTTTAAGTTTTGTTTTAGCGTGCTGTAAATACTCAATGCCATTAGTACAATAATAGCCAGATTGAATGCCACTTGTGAATACCCCCCTTCATTGACAAAAAACTTGGTAAGAAGGATAGAGCTTATAGCCGCAAAGGCTCCGACCCAAAATACCTCCTTGAAATAGAATTGCTTCTTGCGAATATTGGTCACATTGACCGAAAGACTAGCAAATAGATTTCCAACAATTGAGTTAGCTATTGTATAAGAAACGAGCTCTTCTAAAGGAAATCCCATATTCAATAACAAATACGGCAGTGCCAATACATAAACCACCCCACCCCCTATTCCTAAGAGTCCTGCCAAGAAACCACCAACAAGACCAACCGCAAGAAGTAAGAGGTAATCCAAAATTATTGTTTGGCTAAAGTCTGATTTAAGAGGTTTTGATCAGAAAGTACTTCAATTGCTTTAAGTACATCTTTGTCAGTTGAGAAGGAAGCTTCTAATTGACCTCTCTCCAAAAATAACCTTCCAGCAACTTCTTCTTGCAATAAGAAAATCACTTCATTTTTAGCATTATCAAGATCTGAATTAAGGTCTTTCTTCAAACTACTTTCTAGTCTTTCAAGTTGAGGAGCGATTCCATCCAGCTCCCCTGTTTCAGACGCCAGTAACTTGAAAGATTCTAATTCTTTTTCAAGCGGAGAAGCATAGTCAATATCTTTAGTTGCCAGCCATGCCTTGAAATCATTGTAATGCTTATTAGTTATGACAACGTCTTTACCTGATGCTAATTCACCAGAAGCAAAGTCGTACTGATTGGCAAATTCGAATATTGCGTCTTCAGCAAGCAAGCCTATTGTTACTGGAGAAAACCTAACCGCCTCTATCGCGAAATCAGGATCTACCCCTCCACCGTCATAAACTGGTCTTCCATTGGTGGTTTTGAATAAAGTCTTTAATGAGTCCGCCACCTTGCCAACACTTCCATCAGTATTGCGATTGCTATAATCCAAAGCTTGGATGCAGCGACCTGAAGGCGTGTAGTATTTTGCTATGGTTACTTTCAACTGAGAATTGTAAGACAGTGGCATTGTTCTTTGAACTAGCCCTTTTCCAAATGAGCGCTGTCCAATCACCACGCCTCTGTCGTAATCTTGCATAACTCCTGCAACGATCTCAGATGCTGAAGCACTTGAACTATTGATGAGGACTGCAAGCGGTATCTCCTCATCATAAACAGCATTCAGTGTTTTATAAGAAGCGTTCATCTCTTCAAGCTTTCCTCTTGTTGTAACAATAAGCTCGCCCTTCTCGACAAAAAGATTAGAAATATTAACTGCCTCATTGAGCAAGCCCCCACCGTTGCCTCTCAAGTCGAGAATAACTTTCTCAGCTCCCTGCTTCTTCAGCTCTCTTACCGCCTTCTTTACTTCCCGCGATGCGTTCTGTCTAAATCCGGTAAGTTTAACCAAGCCAACATCATCACTGACCATTCCGAAGTAAGGCACATTAGGTAGTGTGACCTGTTCAAATTTCAGACTCACATTCTCTTGAGAGCCATCCGGTCTGATAATGCTTAACTCAACCTCATCGTTCGACTGTCCTCTTAAGTATTGAGCGGCTTTGTCATAATCTCCTTTTACATCCTGACCGTTTACAGCGACAATTTCATCTCCTCTTCGCAAACCGGCTTTATCGGCAGCGAAGCCTTCATCTGGCATCAAAACATAAACTCCACCATCAAGCCTCTCTCCCAGTTTTGCTCCAATTCCTCCGTATTGCCCGGTATTTTCAGTGCGCACATCTTCTATTTCGTCTTCAGCATAATAAACTGTATATGGATCGAGCGATTGAAGCATTGCATCAATACCTTTTTCCATGATGAGGTTTGGGTTAACGTCATCTACATAATTGGCGTTTACCTCTTTATACATCGTGGCGAAAATGTCGAGGTTTTTGAGTATCTCGAAATACTTATCGTTCTGAGGAGCAGTAAATGCCCAAATACTTGTAAGTACTATAGCTCCAAGAATAATTGATGCGATTCTTTTCTTCATGAGTCGGCTTGTATTTCCTTATGCAAACGAGCGATTGATTTCTTTAGTTTAGACTCGATAACACGAAAGTCTAAAATCTCCTTGCCCGTATAAATATAGCCGATTAACAATGAGGGTTGATGAGAAGAGAGCTGATTCTGATGTTTATTTAGTCGATAAGCCTCTCGAAGCTTTCTTTTGATCGCATTCCTATCGACCGCTCTCTTAAAGTTTCGTTTTGAAACTGAAAACAGTACTTGATTATTCTCTGACTCTTCTGAACTAAGCCAAATGACTTTAAAAGGGTATAAATAAAAAGAGGAGCCATTTTCAAATAGCTCCTGGATTAATTTTTTCTTATAGAGTCTTTCCTCTTTGGGAAAGTTATATGTCAAGCTTTCTTTTTCTTGCACGAGGTAATATACAAAAACCTCTACAGACTAAGATTAAGCCTTATGTCTTCTCGCGCTAGAAACAGTTAGTTTGTGTCTGCCTTTTGCTCTTCTGCTAGCCAACACTCTTCTACCGCTTACAGAAGCCATTTTAGCTCTGAAACCGTGCTTGTTTCTTCTTTTTCTATTCGAAGGTTGGAATGTTCTTTTCATCTCTTCTAAAGTCTTCTTTTCGTAAAAGGACTGCAAAGATAGGTAGCTTTTTTTTATTTGCCAAAGTAGATGATAAATTGTTCGAAGTTTCTAGCCCTATGACACGATATAAAATCTCATACGACAAGCCAACACGTCAATTCCTTACAATTGAAGCACAATTTGAAGGAATATCGAGTGATAATTTTTTTCTCAATTTACCTAATTGGCGACCTGGAAGATACCAAGAGCAGCACTTTGCAAAGAGAATAAAGGATTTCGCAGTTATCAATGAAAACGGTATAAATCTTCCATTTGAGAAATCAGATCTTTCTACTTGGAAAGTAGCATGCAAAGACAGCAAGAGCATCACAGTTAAGTATTCATATCATGCGGCATTGATGGATGCTGGTAATACTTGGCTGGATGATGAACAGCTCTATATCAATTTCATCAATTGTATCATGTATACTGATGAAAGCAGAAACTCACCTTTTCGCATCGACTTGCATCTTCCAGAAAACTATCGAATTGCTTGTGGGCTGGAACAAACAGACAATCATCAACTCACTGCTCCCAACTACAACATACTAGTAGATAGTCCGATGTTTGCCAGTGATAGCCTGAGAAAAATCGGCTACCAGGTAGGAGGACGAAACTATCATTTATGGATTCAAGGGCAGCTCAATCGAACAGATGAAGAATTGATCCACGACTTTGAAAGATTCACCCAAAAGACCTATGAAGTAATGGGGCTATTGCCTTGTGAAGAGTATCACTTCCTATTTCAAGTCTTACCCTACAAGCACTATCATGGGGTTGAACACTGGAACTCTACGGTGATCACCATTGGCCCAGATAAAGCGCTAGGTGAAAGAGAGCGATATGCTGATTTTCTTGGAGTGAGTTGCCACGAATTGTTCCACACATGGAACGTAATACGGCTTAGACCTAAAGAAATGGTGCCATACGAATTTCAAAAGCCAAACCTCCACTATACTGGATTTATCACGGAAGGTGTCACCACTTATTATGGCGATCTGCTATTAGCAAGATCAGGTGTTTACAGCATATCCGAGTATGAAGCTGAATTGAACAAGCTTCTCAAAAGACACTTTGAAAATGATGGACGCATTAATTACTCAGTTGCCGAATCTTCTTTTGACTTGTGGTTAGATGGCTATGAAAAAGGCGTACCCGGTAGAAAAGTGAGCATTTACAATGAAGGAGCTCTGGCTGCCATGATTCTTGATTTGAGCATTCGTAAGAAATTTAATAATGCTAAAAGTTTAGATCATGTAATGAGGTTAATGTGGGAAAGACATGGCAAAGACATGACTGGCTATACATGGCAAGATTATAAGAGCGCTGCCGAAGATGTATACGAAGCCGAGCTTAACGAATACTTCAATAAAATCATTTTTGGTACAGATGACTATGCCAAATGGTTATTCCCTTTACTTGATGAATTTGGTATTCAAATAGAAATGACCAAACCAGAAAACAGTATTGAGTCTGCTTATGGCTTTAAGACGGAAGATCAAGTCGTATCAGGAATTGCTATTGATTCTCCGGCAGAAGGCACTTTGATGCTCAAAGACAAGATCACAGAGACAGCAGCCACAGAAACAGGCTTAGCACTGACCATTGAGAGGTTTGGTAAGAAAAAGCAAGTGAACCTAGCAGGCGATTCAGAATCCTACTATGTACTTCCTGTTATCAAGATCCCTCAATCTGTAGAGAACGACCTTCTCACTGGATGGCTAGAAATAAAATAGGCCATCTCGATCATTCGAAATGGCCTATTATGAAAATTGAGTATCAAATACTACTTAGAAAACTCCGTGTCTTCTACACCTGTGTTGATCTTGATCTCAACTGTGGCTTCGATCGCACCTAAACCAGGTACGTTCAATGTCATTTGACTTGGCACTTTAATACCGTTTACTTCTGTATACTCATTGATCATGACATCGCCACTAGCATCAACTTCTCTAACCAAAAGACCAGAGTCAACTTCAAAATATTGAGTAACTGTTGTGCCAGATGGTGTTTTCACCACCACTTGATAAGCATCTTTTCCGTTCACTTCTTCAACGCCAGCAACACTTAGCTCATATTTAAGCTCTTGGTAGTACATTTCAGGAAAAATCACAGCAGACTCCTTCATCGACTCTAATTGCGGCCCTGGAGGAATCTCTTGACTTTGCCCTTGTGCCTTTACAAAAGCAGAACCATTATTGAATACCATTTCTTGCATCACCATGCCTCCCAATCCCATTGATTGCTTGCTCATGATATTGCCTTTTTGAGTGGAAGTAATGGTTAGTTCACCTTGTGGGATCTTCGCGACAGAAACCGTAGTCATGTCTTTAATACCCATCAATGCTTCTTTACCACCAACTGCTTCGATATAATTATCAATTACTTTTTGAGGGTCAATTGAAGCCAATGCAGCTCTCTGTGCTTCGATATCAATCACATTTGCTTCGGTATCATAGTAAGTGATTTCGCCAAATTGCTCTAGCTTATCCACAACCTCTTCGGCTTTACCAACTATGATGATATTAGCTTGATCTGGCCTAATGTATTTCTTAGCCACTTCAAGTAAGTCTTCTCTAGTCACAGCCTCAATTTTCTGAAGGTATGTCGAATAATAGTCTTCAGGTAAACCATTGAGCTCTGTCCCTAATGCAAACTGAGCAATTGTTGAAGTTCTCTCCAAAGAACGTGCAAAGGCGCCTTTAGCAGTACTTTTTGCAATGTTAAGTTCCTCCTCAGTTACCAATTCAGTAGAAATGAGATTCATCTCTTTGAAGAATTGTACCATTGCACTATCGGTTACTTCGTTTCTTACACTTGCCCCAGCATTAAAGATTGCTGAGTAGCGGCTTGAACCAATACTTGAATTTGCACCATAGGTATAAGCTTTGTCTTCACGTAAGTTCATGTTCAAACGAGTCGAAAGCCCTGCTCCACCGAAAATACTATTCAATAGAGAAAGCTTAATTCCATCTCCATTTCCTGGTTTGTTATCAATAGGGTAAGTAATACTAATTACTGATTGCACAGAAGAAGGTCTATCAACAAAAGCAATTGAAGTTTTCTCAACTGGTGTTGGCGTAATAAAGTCTTCTTTTACTACTTCGCCTTTTTCCCAATCACCAAAGTATTTCTTGGTCAATTTGCGAGCTTCTTTCACTTTGATATCTCCCACAATCACCAAGTAGGCAATATTTGGTTTGAAGAACTTAGCGTAGTGAGCTTTCAAGTCGTCCATAGTGATGTTACTGACAGTCTCTTCTGTAACCAACTCACCATATGGATGATCCTTTCCATAATTGACAACGCCTCTTACATTACCAGCAATTGAAGATGGATTATCCTTGGCTGACTTCAGACCTGTAAGTGTTTGCTCAATAGCTCTATCAAACTCATCCTGAGGAAAACTTGGGTTATAGAGCATGTCTGTCATGATATCAAGCACTTCAGTTTTGTACTTTGAAAGCGAAGTGGCAAACATCGAAGTTGCCCCTGCCGATACATTTGCACCCATAAACTCAATTTCCTCATTGAGTTCTTCCTTATTCATAGAAGTTGTACCAGCGCTCATCACTTGGCCGTAGATACCAGAGTAACCTGCTTTATCTCCTTCGGTGATTGGCCCTGTATTTAATGTCAATGTCCAACTCAATCTTGGAAGCTTGTTGTTCTCCACAACAATAACAGTAAGTCCATTTTTGAGTGTGAACTTTTCATAGTCACCAATTTGAATTGCTCTTTCTGGAGCTGGCTCAGGCAACTTTGTTCTATCAATTTGTGCATTGACGCCCAAGGCAGTGAACAACAATGCGAGTATCAATAATCTTTTCATTAGTTATTCCCTCCTTCCTTTTTGATTGTAGTTTCTTCTGGTTGCTCTTTTTCGGCCATAGGTCTATAGCTTAAGACAACCTTGTTTTCTGGCACCAAATATTTCTTCGCTACTCTCATGACATCCTCGGCTGTCACCTTTTGATATCTTTCGATTTCGGTATTGATGAGGTTAGCATCTCCAAAATAAACGTGGTAATTGGCTAAGCTTTCAGCGATACCTTGAACTGATCCGTAACCAGAAATGAAGTTATTCTCAATCTGATTTTTCAATTTTTGAAACTCTCTTTCAGGAATAGGATTGGTCTTTACATCCTCGATAATTTTATTCAACTCTTCTTGCAAGTCAGCCATTTCAACTCCTTGATTCGGAAGTGCAATATTGATGAACAAACCAGCATCTTCTAAAGCAAATGGAGCTGACTGAACCTGTAATGCCATTCTCTTTTCATCGACTAGGACTTTTTGATAGCGAGAACTCGCACCACCCGAAAGCAACCTTGTCAAAAACTGAATAGCGTAATAATCGTCTGTACCCTGAGCTGGAATTCTATACCCTTCAAAAACGGCAGGAACCTGAATATTGTCAAATACCGTAGCTTCTTGTGTCTCGGTAAATTCAGGAACATTAACCTCCGGTCTTGGGATTTCTTTGGTTCCTTTTTTGATCTCAGCAAAATAAGCTTCGATTAAACCTTTAACATTGTCCATATCAATGTCTCCTGCAATTGACAATGTGGCATTGTTTGGCACATAGAATGTCTCGTAGAAATCAACAAAATCCTGTTCTGTTGCCGCATCAATATCTTCAAAACTCCCTATTGGGGTCCATTCGTAGCTTGTTCCATGGAATGCTCTTGAGAACATTTCTGCTTGGAATGACATGTAAGGCTGGTTATCAATTCTGCTTCTTTTCTCTTCTTTTACTACTTCCTTTTGCGTAGCCACACCTGTAGAGTCAATTACTGCATGTAGCATTCTTTCTGATTCCATATATAAACCAAGTTCTAACTGGTTTGAAGGAAGTGTTTGGTAGTAATAAGTTCTGTCGTTAGAAGTATTGGCATTCAAAGAACCACCAGCTGCTTGAATAATTTTAAAGTATTCACCTCTTCCAATATTTGGTGAACCTTCAAACATCAAGTGCTCAAAGAAATGGGCAAAACCGGTTCTACCTGGAGGTTCATTTTTTGAACCTACGTGGTAAAGAACAGCAACTGTTACAATGGGTGTTGAGTTGTCTTGATGAAGTATGACATGTAATCCATTGTCTAAGTCGTACTCCTCAAATTCTATATTCTGTGCTTGAAGTGTTAAAACACTCAAAAACATCAACATAGAATAAAGACTAATTTTTCTTAGCATAATTCTATTTTAGTTTAATCATTGGTAAGGTATAATCAGTATTATTATTCTTTAGAAAAGGATTGATAAGCGGCCACTAGAAATGGTGACCGCGCCATCAGGTCTTTATACTATTTCTTTCAGCACCTTTTGTGCTTCTGCCAAGGGCAAACGAGGACCAAACTGTGAAACCACTTTGGAACCTGCTAAACTTGCTAGCTTACCCGAGCCTGCCATGGAATGACCGTTGGTGATGCCATATAAAAAGGCTCCGGCAAACATATCACCAGCTCCGTTTGTATCAACAGCTCTTACTTGGTAAGGTTCAATATCGATGAAAGTATCTCCATCGTATATCATTGCGCCATTCGAACCTAGTGTGATCACGAATTGTTTGGCTTCGCTTTTAAGTGCCTCTCTGGCTTCTAGGATATCGGTTGTCCCGGTCAAGGCTTTTGCTTCTTCTTCATTACAGAACAAAAGATCTACCGAAGCACCAATAACTTCAACGAACTTGTCTTTGAATGCCTGAACGATTGAAGGATCTGAAAGAGTCAAAGATGTTTTGACGCCATTTCTTTCAGCTACTTTTTTGGCATGCTTCATGGCTTCAAATCCAGTAGGTGAGGCAGTTAGATAGCCTTCAAGATATACGTACTTCGATGCTTTGATCGCTTCTTCATCAACCTCATCAATAGAAATATCGGAAGTCGCACCCAAGAAAGTATTCATGGTTCTATCAGCATCAGGAGTCACCATTACCAGACATTTACCCGTTATTCCGTCACCTCTTTCTTTACCATCAAGATTGGTATCAACTCCGGCCTCGTTCATGTCTTTTAGGTAGTAATCTCCAAATTCGTCATTGGCCACCTTACATGCATAGTAAGACTTACCGCCAAACTGGCTTATGGCTATGATTGAGTTGGCTGCTGAACCGCCTGACTTTCTATCATATTCTTGACCTTCAATGGCACCAATTAGTTTGAATTGGGTTTCCTCATCCACCAATGTCATAAGGCCTTTCTTCACCTCATTTTCATTTAGGAATTGTTCCTCAACTTTTAATTCAAGGTCTACTAAGGCATTGCCAATGCCATATACGTCATACTTCTTCTCCATTCTAAATCATTTTTGCTCGCTCGAATTTTTTGTTTCTATCGAACAAGTATCTGTAGGTGATATGTGTTTTATAAATCTTTGAGTCTAACTGCTCAGCAACCCGCATCATCTTCGGGTTGAAGTCACCGATCCAATTCATTTCAAGTTCTTCATACTGCGAATCATTTTTCACAAGCATTTCCTCAACATAAGACATGATAAGTGCACCTTCTATACCCTTACCTTGATGCTTAGGCACCACTCCAAATACCACACCCAGTGATTTGCGGCAGGCATTTGTCTTTAAATAATAAAGAAACTTCAGTTTGCTCCACAAGTTCCATTGACCGTTGAGGTATTTATAAAGCTGGTTAAGCTCTGGCATTGAAATAAAGAATGCAACAGGAGTACCTTTATGAAAGGCAAACCAAAGAAGCTTTTTGTCAGCTACCGGCTTCATCTGTTTGAACAAAGCTTGCGCTGCTTTTAATGGCATAGCTTTTACACCGCCATGTCCACCCCATGCATTATTGTAAACTTCATGAAAGTATTCATGAACCTTATCGTATTCATTCTTCCTGATGTGCCTGTATTCATAATCAGGATTATCAATGTTGAGTTTTGCCTTTTCATAGATCCGGTCTTTAAAAACCATGTTCTTAGAAAAAGCCCTTTGGTAGGTATATTGATTGAAATACAATTGCCAGCCATAGTTCTCGAACAACTCTTTGTAATAGGCCGGATTATATGGCATTTGATAGTTTGGTTCATAAAAACCATCAACTAAGAGTCCCCACCAACTATTTCTATCTCCGAAATTAATAGGACCGTCCATGGCCTCCATACCTTTATCATTTAGCCAATCTCTGGCAGCATCAAAAAGTGTATTTGCCGCATCTTGGTCATTGATGCACTCGAAGAAACCGGCACCGCCAGTCGGCTGATCATTTTTCGCTGAAGTCTTTTTATCGTAAAAGGCTGCTATTCTTCCTACGTACTTGCCTTCTTTCTCAAGCAACCACCGAATCGCCTCTCCGTTCCGGAAACTCTTGTTCTTTCCTGGATCAAAAACGGCTTTAATATCCTTGTCTAATGGACGGATATAATTCTTTTCTTCTTTGTAAAAAGTGACTGCAACTTTGATAAATGCCTCTTCGGTCTTTTTATCTTTTACTTCGATTAGCTTCATGGCAAAATAGAATGGCCAAAAATACTAGGAATGCATTGATATAAAAACCGATACTTAAGGCTTAAGTGTCTTTGCTATATCTGGGAAATCCGTGATAATTCCGTCAACACCCATTTCGACAAGAGCCTCCATTTCCTTTTTTGTATTGACGGTCCATGGAACTACTTTCATGCCCATTTCATGAATAGCTTCTACCTTTTTTCTACTGAGTAGTTTGTAGTAAGGGCTGTAAATCTCAGGAGTAAACCCTAATGCCTCCACATTTTTCTCTGCAGACTTCATATTCTCAATTAGGGCCACCAAAGTCACATCAGGGTATTCTTTATGCCAATATTGAAGCACTCTAAAATCGAAGCTTTGTAGAGTAAACCGCTCTTTGGGCAAATACTTATTAATGGTTTCATAGACCAACTTTGAGAATTCTGGAACTTGAGGGTGCGATATACCATCACCTTTAGGAGTACTTTTAATTTCAATATTGAAGCTCAATGGAGCCACATTCATTTCTTTGGCATAAGCCTCTGCTTGCGTGATCATTTCGGAAAGAAGCGGTTTAGCAACACTTTGCTTCTCCTGTAAAGGGAACCTTTCATTTCCTCTCGACCCACAATCAAAAGCTGCAACCTCAGCATAGGTCATTTGATAAATATTGAAGTCCTCTGCTTCCTTTTTTTCGACAGGTTCACCATTCGGTTTCGAACAAATACTGGCAGACATGTAAGGTTCATGAGAAACAACTACTTGATTGTCTTTTGTTATCACAACATCTAATTCAAGTGTTGTCACTCCTTCATCTATGGCTTTTTTGAATGCGGGGATAGTATTCTCTGGCATTAGCCCTCTAGCCCCCCTATGTCCTTGTATGTCCAATTTTCTTTCTTGAGACAAAGTGAAATTTGATAAAAGGGTTAAGGCCAAGATATTCAACAGAAATGATCTCATGATTTTCTATTTAATAATTTGAAGTGGACCATCTAGTAATTCATCGTCATCCTGTCTTATCACAAAATCAACTTTTGGCGAATCTCCAGACCAATCAATATTGATGAGTCCATAACTCTTTTGCGTCACTAGTTTTCCTACTCTGTAAGAATTGTATTCAGTACTGGCAGTATAACTATGGGTCATTCCACTTGAAGTAAAATCATAAGTCATACCATAGCCCGGAACATGGGTTGCTGCTATTTCTGAGATGTGTCTATCACCACTTAAGAATATGGCATTCTTGGGTTGAGTTTTAACAAGTAATTCAAGCATGCGCTGCCTCTCTTTAGGGAAGTTGTCCCATTTCTCAAACCTATGTTCTGTTGCTATAAATTGAATACCGCTTGAAATGAGATGTATGTCCGCATCGCTATCCGTTAGCTCCTTTTCGAGCCATGACCATTGGGTTTCTCCCAAAATTTGACCACTCCAGTTTTTGTGATAAATTCCTCCTTCCCTTTTCAACCCATCTCTAAAATATCTAGCGTCTAACAATATAATCTTCACCTTTTGTCCTGGGTTACCGAATGTATAAGACTGATATCCACCCTCTCTCTTCCATGCAGGACTGTAATTCGGCACATCCAAAAAATCAAACATCAGATCTCTACTAGGAATTCTATAATTATAGTCCTTCCCGCCATCATTTACACCAAAATCATGGTCGTCCCAAATACCGATTATTTGGGTATCTTCTCTAAAAGCGCTGTACTCCTCTCCACTCTTCTGCTTATCATATTTCTCCTTCATCACTTTCATATCATTGGTGTCTCCATAGATATTATCTCCCATCCATATCCAAAGGTCTGGTTGGTGTTTGGCAATATTATTCCAAATGTGTTGAGGTAAGTCCTGTCTGTTACAAGACCCAATAGCAATTGTTTGCAGCGTATTTGGATAAGCGATGTCTTGGGCTTGAAGGCTGCACGCAATTACCATTAATAGGAGTAAAATCGGCTTTCTCATCGTTAAATTTTGAGTAAGATAAATAGTTCATGTTAAAGAGATGTGAATTGACTATTATTGTTACCCTTTTTAAATGGTACAAAAACAATGAGAACCTTATTCACATTAGTGCTAAGCTGCTTCACAGTAGCAATTACAGCGCAAACTCAATGGCAAGGTAAGTTCGAGCAGCTCGACAAAACATTGCCTACACCGAACTCCTACCGAACAGGTACTGGAGAGCCAGGCCCAGATTACTGGCAGCAGCAAGCTGACTATAAAATCAAAGTTGAGCTTGATGATGAAAACCAGAAGATCACAGGATCTGAGACCATCACTTATACCAATAACTCACCTAGTCCTTTAAAATATCTTTGGATTCAGCTGGACCAAAATGTAAGACAAAAAGGTAGCTCAACTGCTCAGGCAAATGGTTTTGGCAATATCTCAGATAATGCTACTACACTTTCAACTACTGCTGCGCAAAGAGTACTTGGTGACAATGGTTTTGACGGTGGATTTAAACTGATGGCTGTAAAAGATGCCAATGGAAATGACTTAAAGTACACCATAAATAATACAATGATGAAAATCCACCTACCAGAAGCAATTGCGAGTGGTGGTACTTACACATTCAATATTGATTGGTGGTACAATGTGAATGACCGTGGTTTGATCGGAGGTCGCTCCGGATACGAGTACTTTGCGGAAGATGATAACTACTTATATACTATTGCTCAGTTCTATCCTAGAATGGCCGTTTATGATGATTTCAACGGTTGGCAAAACAAGCAGTTCATGGGCTCTGGTGAGTTCGCACTGACCTTCGGTAACTTCGAAGTGGAAATTACGGTGCCTTCAGATCATATCGTAGCCTCAACTGGAGAACTACAAAACCCAAAAGACGTACTGACCAAAAAAGAGATGTCTAGGTTTGAAGAAGCAAAATCAACCTATGATACTCCGGTTATTATCGTTACACAAGACGAAGCCGAAGCGAAAGAAAAAAGAAGATCTAAAAAGAAATCAACTTGGGTCTATCATGCTGAAAATGTGAGAGACTTTGCATTCGCATCTTCTAGAAAATTCATTTGGGATGCCATGGCGGTTAAAGTTGGAGATAAAACTCCTTTAGCCATGTCTTACTACCCAAAAGAAGGAAATCCACTTTGGGAGAAAGAATCAACTATTGCCGTAAAAAACACACTGATCAATTACTCTGAAATGACAATTGACTACCCTTATCCGGTGGCAATTTCAGTGCATGCAGCAAGTATAGGAATGGAGTACCCGATGATCTGTTTCAATTTCGGAAGACCTAGACCTGACGGAACTTATGATGATTTCATCAAAACCAGAATGGTTTATGTGATCGTTCATGAAGTAGGTCATAACTACTTCCCTATGATCATCAATTCAGATGAAAGACAATGGGCATGGATGGATGAAGGTCTTGATTCATTCCTTGAATACATGACAATGAAGCGCTTCTACCCAGAACTACCATACAATTCAAATTCACCTGAAGCTATTGTGCCTTACATGAAGGGTAGCAAAGACTATATGCGCCCTATCATGACCAACCCAGAGCAATCGATGCAATTAGGACCTGAGGCCTATTCTAAGCCATCTGCTGCACTTGTTGTTTTACGAGAGCAAGTAATGGGACCAGAATTGTTTGATCAGGCATTCAAAGAATATGCAGAAAGATGGGCATTCAAACACCCAAAACCTGCTGACTTCTTTAGAACGATGGAAGATGCTTCTGCTGTTGACTTAGACTGGTTCTGGAGAGGTTGGTTCTACTCGACAGATAACGTGGATGTTGAAGTTGCCAATGTGAAGTGGATGCGCATCAAAAATGAGGAACAAACTCTTGAAGGCACTGTTCAAGCTCAAGAAGGTAGCCTTGGTGGTGACTCTGATGCAAACCCATTCTATGGCCAGCCTCAAGAACTAAGCCTGACAGACGCTCAGGTAAGGGGGGAATACAGAGGGACGATTCCAAACGAAGAGATCAAAAAGAGATTTGCAGGTAAGAACGTTTATCAAGTAACCTTTAAGAACAAAGGTGGTCTACCGACTCCTATTGTTGTAGAGTGGACCTATAAGGATGGCTCAAAGGAAATTGAAAAGCTTCCTGCTGAAATCTGGAGATACAATGAAAGTGAAGTGAATCACATTTTTGTGAAAGACAAAGAAGTAGCAAGCGTAGTTTTTGACCCATACAATCAGTTGGCTGATGTAGACGTTGAAAACAACACTTTCCCACCCTCTAGCGAAGACTCAAGGTTTGAGAGATTTAAAAAAGACGGAAATTAATTTGACGTTTTAAGCTTCTAGAAAAGGCCACCTCATTTACTAGGTGGCCTTTTTTTATGGTTTTGTACCATTCATCAAAGAAACCGTGTTGTTTGTCGAAATGATGAAACAGACCTCTTTGCGGCTCGTTTGTCCTAGAAATCTTATTTTTTTGGAAGAACAATCAGTTTTACTCGAAGCTCAACCCGCACACAAACTTGCGGTCCCATTATTTCTTTTTACCAGTATCCCCTATTTCATCACACTGTTATTAGATTACATTGGATGCTGTAAAGTCGACAAAACCTTTATGTGGTTTGGCGCTTTCTACCTCGGTCTTTCACTTGTCTATATGCTGGTCAGACTCTTTGATAAAAGATAGCACCCACATTCAATTATTCGTCTTTGAGCACTTTGACAGGATTGCTTTTTGCCGTTTTCAAAGTTTGAAAAATCACTACGACAAAGGTAATTCCTATCAAAGCCAGAATAGCGATAATGTACTGCAAAGGTTCCTGCTGAGTGCGATAGGCAAAGGTGCCTAGCCACTTATCAATACCCCAAATGGCTAATGGAATTGCAACTGTTATTGCGATTAGTACAAGCTTACCAAAGTAACCTGTGATAAGCATTAGTACAGAATTGATTGAAGCTCCATAGACTTTTCGAATACCAATTTCTTTCATACGCTGCTGATTTGTCTGTCTGACAATACCTACCAACCCAAAGCATGCCAACAGAATGCTCATGACTGTATAAGCAAGAATAACCTTACTCAACTTTGTTTCACTTTCAACTAAGCGTCCGAAAGAGCTATCTAAGTAAACCGGCTCAAAAGGTGTGCCTTTTGCAATCTCATCCCAATTTTCTTTAACCCTGGCAACTGCCTCTGTTTGGTTCTCTTTATTCAATCTCACCATCAGTGTTCTTGGCCATACAGGCTGGTGATAAAGCACCAAAGGTTCAATCTCATTCATAAAACTTTGCCAATGGAAGTTCTTCACTACACCAACAATGTTTCCACCTCTAAAGCCGATTGTCTTCTTACTTGTGATATCATCCAAACCCAGTTTATCTCGAGCGGCTTCATTGATGATAATGGCAGAAGAATCGGAAGGAATGGTGCGATCGAAATTTCTGCCTTCTACAATGGTCATACCCATAGCCTCAATAAGCTTGTCATCAATAAAATTCGATTGCCCTCTAACGCTGGCTGTATCACCTTCATGAATAACTGTGACTCCACCAGCATTGTATGTGCCTAAGAAGTCATAGAGCGTCTTGCCGGATGCCTCAACCAAAGGCTCATTATCCAACCTTTGTGCAAAAGCATTAAAATCGCTCATGCTAACGTTTGATGGTTTCGCAATGGAAAGCACAGCAGTTTTCTCGTAACCCAAGTCCTTATTCTCTATGTAATTGAGTTGTTTCAAAAACATAAGACTCCCTACGGACATGATAGCGGTAAGGACGAATTGAAGAATAACTAGAGAGTTTCGGCCTCCTAAGAAAGAAGTACGACCTACAACAAATTTACCTTTAATGATCTCTGTAGTTTTAAATAGCATGGCCTTAGTCGACACATAAAGCCCAGATACTATTCCCAAAAGTGAACCTGAGGCCACCATTATGGCTATTGTAATTGGGTTGTTCAAAAGGCTTAAGTCATTCGCATAGACACTTACAATGAACTCACTTTTCAAAATAAGCTCTGCCAAGAACAAAGCCAGAATTGTACTTATTGTACTTATTGAGAGTGACTCCAAAAGCATTCTTCTGGCAATACCCTTGTTGGAAGACCCCAATGTTTTTCGAATACCAATTTCCTTCGCTCTTGCAAATGATTTGGTGATGTAAAGAATTGAAAAATTTACTGATGAAATGAGCAACACTACTAACCCTACAGCCACTAGCACTTTGGTAAATAAGGCATTACCTGGTTTTCCTGGCTCAAAAAGGTTATCCGCATTGTAATGAATATCATTTAATTGCTGAACAGGAAATTTGATAATGAACTCTCCCCCTCTATCAGCGGCATAGATCGGGTTGGCAGTTTCATTCAACTTTTCGGTTAAAAATTGTGAGTCATATACATTGTTTGTTCGAAAGAAGATGTGCATTGGAAAACCAGCACGCATTGAGTTGAAATTTGCCCAGTTAGTTAGAGAAGATCCAGAGATGAGCATATTGAATTGAAGAAATGAGTTAGATGGTATTTCTTCCAAAACACCAGTGACCTTCATTATTTCATTAGAGGCCTCATCTGGATATTCAATGACAATTGTCTCTCCTAATACATCGGTTCTACCAAAAAACCGCTCTGCAAAAGCTTCACTAATGACAATACTATTGGGTGCAACCAATGCTTCACTAGGATCTCCTTGCGCTAACGGATAAGGCAATACATCGAAAAAATCAGGATCGGTGTAATACCCTTCTCTTTGAGGAATGTCGAACTTCACACCATTTACATTAAAGACCTGACTTGCTTGTATGGTCTGAAACTTTGTTGCAACCTCAACTTCAGGAAGCTCTTCTTCTAGAATCGTTTGTAGGTAGCCATTCGTAATTGCCCATTTAACTTCCTGATCTCCTCGTTCGAAATATGTGGTCGCCCGATAGATTTTTTCGTGTTCAAAAAGCGAGGTGTCATAATCTCTTTCGTGATTAATCACTGTCAGAATTACACCAAAGCCAGAAAGACCTACAATGAGCAAAAGAAAGTAAAGGCTGGAAGAATACTTGTCCTTCCAGAGGCTTCTAAATATTGTTTTGAATAACATGAGTTTTTGAGTTTGCGATGAACTTAAGAAATAGTTAAGAGAAACACGTGTTAAAAAATGCTAAGCCTAAGCCCAATTACAATTGATCTGCTCAACCCTGCTCGAGAGAAGACTTAAAGCACCTTTGAGATATTACTTAGACGCCTTTTTTGATAAAAGGTAAACATATGTTCTTTGTAGCCATTACCTTACTATTTCATTTTTTCAATTATGCCTACGCAAAATCAACGACTACTTTCATTAGATGTATTTAGAGGCCTTACAATTGCCTTGATGGTGATGGTCAACAATCCTGGGTCTTGGGGACATGTTTACCCTCCCTTGTTACACGCCAAATGGCACGGGTGTACGCCTACTGATCTTGTATTCCCATTTTTCATGTTCATTGTTGGCGTGACACTTTACCTTTCTTTTGGAAAATATGACCACAAGCTCACCAATGAAAGCTTAAAAAAGGTAGTTAGAAGAGGTCTGCTGATCTTTCTAATTGGATTGGCCTTGAATTGGTTTCCATTCTACTATAAGTCAATTACTGATCTAAGAATTTTTGGTGTATTGCAACGGATCGGATTCTCTTACATTATTGCCGCTATCATTTGCCTGAGTTTTTCATTGCGAAACCTCTGGAAAGCAGGATTAACAATATTAATCGGCTATTGGGTAGCTCTTTATCTATTTGGTGGAGATGACCCTTACAGTTTAACAGGCAATCTAGTAAAGCAGATCGATTTAGCGATCTTGGGCGAGAACCATGTCTATAAAGGTTTTGGAATACCATTTGATCCAGAAGGCATTTTAAGTTCATTCCCGGCCGCAGTTACTATCATATTTGGTTATTACATAGGCGCGCTCATCAAAAGCACAACAGACAAGCAACTACTAGTGAAAAACCTTTTGCTTATCGGTGCTATCTCCCTTTTTGTGGCCTTAGCCTGGGACATATTCTTCCCTATCAATAAAGCAATTTGGACGAGCTCTTATGTCATGTACACCGGAGGTCTAGCCTGCATTGTTTTAGGTATCGCCATAGAGTTACTAGATGTAAGGCATATTACGAAATGGTCTAAACCATTTCAGGTTTTTGGGATGAACCCATTGATCATATATGTTTTTTCTGGTGCTATAGTTAAGCTTATGCTTATCGTATTTAAATGGACCAATTCTGCAGGAGAAACTGTGAATGCCTATGCTTGGCTCTGGTCTGATGTCTTTAGCCAAATCACTCCAAATCACCTTAAATTCTCCTCTTTTTTAATGGCAGTTTTCCACCTACTTCTGTGTTACGCAGTTGGCTATTGGATGTACAAAAAGAAGATTGTGATCAAAGTTTAGCATTGGCTTAAATCTTAAAGACCTTATATTAGAAGGTAAACAAAGATCAATGCTAGACACACCTCAACAAGATCAAGTAGCTGATAGAATAAAGCTGCCTTTTACATTTGATGTACAGAAACTAGAAGCCGAATACGAGCAGTTAAAGCTTGGAGGCTTCGTTTACTACAATGTACTTCAATTGAGAGGGCCTGCTCACCTTATTGACCCAAGTATACCACCACCAACCCACCAAGGAGAGTTTGCCGATGGTTCATGGACAGATTGGCTTGACTCAAAAGATCTTCATAGAAGTCCCTACCTAGAAGAGGTTGCTGATTTCTTTAAGGCCCATACTAAAGTTACCTTGGTAAGACTGTTACGGCTTTCGCCAAATGCAGTGGTAAAGGAACATACTGACCCCACGTTAGCCTTGGAAGTTGAAAGATCTGTAGTGCGCTTGACTATACCGATATTCTCTCCAGAAGCGGTCCTATTCTATTTGAATCATACTGTAGTACCTATGAAGGAAGGTGAATGCTGGTATATGCGTTTAACTGACCCTCACAAAATCGAGAACTTCTCTGACAAAGAGCGAGTGAATATGACCATTGACATGATTCCAAACGATTGGGTGAGAGAACAAATCTTATCTGCGCAAGTTTGAAATAACAAAGTCCGTAGCGCTAGATCAGAGGGTACAGTCTCATTGAATCAAATTGAACTTTAGTTTTTAATAGGGACAAATTTTACCCCCCATATTTGGACAAACTATCTGCTTTAGCAGACTGCTCCTTCAATAAATTCGAGCAATGTTAGAAAATTCAAGGGATAAGCTACAAACCGATTGGTTTATGTTCATAGCAACTATTTGCTCAATTCTTTTGCTATGTATCCCAACAGTGCTATTTAGAGAACAAGCTGCAGAATTCATTACGGAAGCATATGATTCCTTAACTAGCAATTTTGGTTTTCTCTACTTATGGTATGGGCTTATTGCTCTAATTTTTCTTATTTGGCTTTCAAGAAGTCGATTTGGGAACATCATTCTTGGCGAAAAAAACTCTTCTCCTGAATTCAAAACACTCAGCTGGATTGGCATGCTTTTCTGTGCAGGAGTTGGCGCAGGACTTTTGTATTGGGCAGTCCTAGAATGGGGGTATTATTTAGAATCTCCACCATACAATTTTGAACCAAAAAGTTCTCAAGCCGCAGAATGGTCCACTGCCTATGGCTTATTTCATTGGGGACCTAGTGCATGGGCCATTTATTGCCTACCAACTATAGCCATTGCCTACCCTTATTATGTTCGTAAGGTACCTTACCTAAGACTTAGTACTTCCGTAATGAAATTTTTACCAAATGGTATCAATAGTACTCGTGGCAGGTTGGTCGATTTCTTATTCATGATCAACCTAATTGGAGGCACGGGTACATCTCTTGGTCTTTCGTCACCAATGATTGCAGGAGGTTTTGCTCGACTTTTTAAGGTAGAGCACAATTTCGTTTTAGAGGTTTATGTAGTTGTCATTTCAATCTTAATTTTTGGCACCAGTGCTTTTTTGGGATTGAAAAAAGGGTTTAAAAAACTTGCTGACTTTAATGTATATCTGGCATTCGCTCTTTTGTTTTTTGTGCTTGCCGTTGGCCCAACCATTTTCATTCTCAAAGTGGGCACCAACAGTATCGGGCTCATGCTTCAGAATTTCATTAGAATGAGCTTGTGGACAGACCCAATCACTAACTCAGGATTTGTAGAAAATTGGACAGTTTTTTATTGGGCATGGTGGGTTGCATATGCTCCTTTTGTCGGCATTTTTGTTACACGCATTTCACGGGGGCGATCTATTAAACAAGTGATTTCTGGCATGCTCATTTTCGGAAGCCTAGGTGCATGGCTATTCTTTATCGTGTTTGGGAACTACTCTTTACACTTAGAATTAAACGATTTGCTCAATATGACCGAAATCATGAAACAAGGAAGCCGCGAAGCTGCTGGTGCAATTAGTGACTCTCTATTGACACTTCCATTCGGAGAAATTGCTCTCATCATATTTGTCATCGTCTCTATAATATTTTTGGCTACAACATATGATTCGGCTTCATACACCTTGGCTTCTGTAAGTAGTAGAAACCTCGAAGCCGGTGCCAACCCTGCTAGATGGAATCGTCTTTTTTGGGCATTAGCACTAGGCGTGCTTCCAATTTGCTTGCTCTTTGCGGATGGAGGATTGAAAGTAATTTTATCAACCACCATTATTGTTTCATTACCACTGCTAGTCGTGGGGCTGTTGATGGGCCTGTCATTAATGAAAATGTTAAAAGAAGACACCAAATGAGTTTTTTCAAAGAAGAAATAAATGTTGTAATAGTAGCGGGGGCCTCAGGAATTGGGCGAGAGATCGCTAGAGCTTACCTCAAGGAATCAGCAAAAGTATTTGTTTGCGATATATCGGAACCCCTAATCAAAGAATTCAAAAAAGAGTTTCCATCAGTTTATATCAAGCAGGTAGATGTTTCTTCGTACAAACAAGTGCAAGGCTTTTTTAAAGACCTAACTAAAGAAATATCAGTGATAGATGTACTTGTAAACAGTGCAGGAATTGCCGGCCCCACTGCCCTACTTCACGAATCTAACACCGATCATTGGGATCAAACTATTGATGTAAATATCAAAGGCATGTTCTATACCTGTAAGGAAAGCATCCCTTTTATCAAGAAGTCTAAAGCTGGCTCTATTATCAACTTGGCGTCAAATGCTGCCTTTTATGGGTTCCCATTTAGGTCGGCATATACCACCGCAAAATGGGCCACAATTGGAATGACTAAAACATTGGCCATGGAATTGGGCAAAGACAATATAAGGGTCAATGCAATTTGCCCTGGTAGTGTAAGCGGAGCCCGAATTGACAGAGTAATTGAAGCTGATGCCAAAGAACAAGGAAAGAGTATAGAAGAAATAAAAGCATCTTATGTAAAACAAGTCTCACTAAAAACATTCGTAGAGCCAGAAGATGTAGCCAATATGTGCCTTTACCTATCATCAGAAATGGGAAGGTTCATATCCGGTCAGGCAATTGGCCTTGATGGACACACAGAAGGATTATCAACAGAAATTTAATTAAATAAGAAATGAAAGCAGCTTGGTTTAAAGCATTCGGAACACCTGAAGAAGTTTTAGAAATAGGTGAATGGAAAACCCCAGACCCAAAACATGGTGAAGTTAAAATCAAATTGAGTACTTCAGGGGTCAACCCTTCTGACACGAAAAAAAGAGCAGGTGCCAACCCAGCCCTTTTAGAAGCTGGGCCAGTAATTCCACATAGTGATGGGGCTGGAGAAATTGTAGCTGTAGGCTCTGGCGTGCCAGCTTCAAGAATAGGTGAAAGAGTATGGACCTACAATGCACAGTATGGTAGGCAAGAAGGTACTGCGGCAGAATATATTTGTTTGCCTAGCCAACAAGCTGTTTGGCTCCCTGACAATGCATCTTTTGAAGCTGGGGCTATGATGGCCATACCTGCAATGACAGCACATAGAGCAGTTTTTGCAGATGGAGATGTCTCTGGACAAAACATTCTCATTACTGGGGGTGCTGGCCGAGTAGGCTATTACGCCATTCAATGGGCAAAATATTTTGGCGCACATGTAATAGCCACTGCATCGAGCGAATCTAGCCGAATAGAATGTGAAAGAGCTGGAGCAGATTTAGTAGTTGACCATCCAAACGAAGTTGTAAATACCCAAATCATGGATTTTACTGATGGCGCAAAAATAGACAGAGTAGTTGAAGGCGATTTCGGAGCAAACCTTCTTCCTGTTCTTGACATTCTAAAAACTAGCGGAACCATCGCTAGCTATTCTTCAATGTCAGACATGAACCCGTCTATTCCTTTTGTAAGAATGATGTTCATGGATATTACACTAAGATTGGTTTTGGTCTATGCCATGCCTGATGAAGCGAAATTAGAAGCAATTGACGACATAACAGAGTTCTTGGCCATGGAAAGACTGCACAATAGAGTGGCAGAGAAACATACACTTGCAGATATAGCAAAAGCACATGCCGCTATTGAAAAAGGAGGAAACAATGGGTCCGTTATTCTGACAATCTAACGAAGATGATAAGGTCAGTCTTCTTCTTTTTGTTACTATTAATTGGACAGAGCATTGTTGCACAGCAGGTATATCCATTGTGGAATCAAAACGATATACCCTTTTACAAAGTCAACAAGCTTGTAGAATATGAAGAGGAAGCTTGGGGGACTAAATGTGTCATCGATATTACCGAACCTACACTTACTATTTACCCAGCACAGAATCAAAGTAGTAACAAAGCTGTTGTTATTATACCTGGTGGAGGGTATGAAATGGTAGCCATGTATCATGAGGGGTATGAGGTGGCAGAAAAGCTAGCTGCAGCCGGCATAACGGCTGCAGTACTTAAATACCGATTGCCTAATACTGCATCCTCTGACCAGCCTCATATGGTACCTTTATCAGACGGTCGTAGGGCAATAAGGCTTTTAAGAGAAAAAGTTAAAGAACAGAGTTTAAACATAGATAAAGTTGGAGTATTGGGTTTTTCTGCTGGCAGTCACTTGGCAACTGTTTTGGGCTTATGGAAAAGTAAAAACCAGGATGAGAACCCTGATTTTTCAGCACTGATTTATGGTGTTACCATCTTGAGCGATTCAAATCTTGAATGGCTGCAAAGAACCCTATACCATAGGCAAATGACCGAGCAAGAAAAGCAACAAAACCGGCTATTAGAATTAATTGACGAGCATACACCTCCTGCATTTCTAGTCCATGCCATAGATGATGATGTTTGTTTAATTGACGAAAGCACTCGGTATGCAAACCAATTAAAAGCCAACAATATACCTTACGAGGCACATTACTTTTCGGAGGGTGGCCATGGCTTTGGTCTGGGGCGAAAAGAAGACGGTACTGACCAGTGGCTGAGTCTTTTCATCAACTGGTTACATAGAAATTGAGTTAAGCCTATGAAGCAAAAGAATAGCCTAATACTACCTATACTTACTTTTTTTATCGTTTTGTTCTCTTGCAGTACATCTTCAGATTCTCATCAAACAATCCTTGAGCAAAACATACCTGAATTCAAGTCAGCTACTTCAATTGAAGAAGTAAGAAGTCAGATTAAGAAATTACCAACAGATGATATATGGTGGAACGTTTATGGTACAGATCAAAGTTGGAATTTTAAGAATGCTTATCGCTTTATGCCAACCGTGGCAGTTTATAGAGAAGGTCAGGTAAATAGCCTATCCATAAACCTTAATACTGAAATCGAAAAATTTGAAGTAGAGACTAAAGAAGGGAAGAGAGCCTTTCAAGAGGTAATCGATAGTGAAAATTCAAATACAATGGGCTTGGTAGTAGTCAAAAATGGAGAAATCGTTTATGAATACTACCCCAATCAAGAACCTTATGAAAAACCTATATTTTGGTCGGTTACTAAAGTTGTTGTATCCGCGCTTGTAGGCATTTTAGAAGACAGGGGGCAAATTGATACTAAAAAAGCAATCAGCCATTATTTACCAGAGTTAGTCAATTCAGACTTCAAAGACGTCACCGTTCGAAACATTTTGGATATGGCCAGTGGTGTCAACTGTCAAGAGAATTATGAAGATTGGGGATCTTGCTATTATCAGTATTCGGCTACTGTTGGCGATGGATTTTGGAATGAAAATTCACCAAAAAGCCCTTATAAATTTTTAGCTACTGTAAAGCCAGGATTCTCTTATGAACAAGGAACGAACTTTGAATACTCCGGGGTAAACACTTTCCTGCTGAGCTGGCTAGTTGAAGAAACAATGCAAATGCCATTTCAAGATGCGTTGAGCAGCGAAATTTGGTCTAAAATCGGCATGGAATCAGATGCCCTGCTGCTTGCCCCTAGATTTGGTGTAGCCAATACACATGGTGGTTTAATGGCACGCCTAAGAGATGTTGCCAGATTTGGAATGCTTTATACGCCAAGCGCTAAAACATTAACGGATGAACAGATTATTTCTGATAGAATTGTAAACTTGATTAAAAACGAAGGCAATTTGAAGCTTTGGGAAAAGGCCAAGGAAGGTGGCTGGCTACCGCCTGATATGTCTCATAGTGCCTACCAATGGGATCAAGTTTATACTAACCATGACTTTTTTAAGGGAGGCTGGTGTGGACAAGGCTTACTTGTTAATCCAGACAAAGACCTTGTCGTAGCTTATACAGGCTTCTGTAATGACCCTCAAAGCAGCGAATTGAATTTACTTCCTGTGCTTAGGCAAGTGCTTAATGGAGTCTTTCCGGCAAATCAATAGTATTAATCTAAATATAGACTAAAGAAAGCCCAAACATGCTCTTGTAGATTTAGGTAATCAGGGTGCCCATGGCCTCCTCCATTTACCTGATACATCCATACTTTATTATTACTATCCTTAGCATCGTATTTCTTCAAAGTGATTGATGTGGGGTCGGCCTGCGAGCCTGAGGGGATGATTTCTGAGGAGCTCAAAACAGCCTGATTCTGCGCTATTCTTAAAGCAAGCATGCTTTCTGTAGAATGGTAAGGCCCATAGCCTTGCTTGTCTTCCATATCACCAGCCCAATAGGTTATATTGTCTTTAGTGCCGTTAAGCATTAATATTGGTTTGCCTTTCACATTTGTGCAATTAGTGTACATATCGTCCATCATGCAACTAATGATTGGCGCAGCAGCTTTAAACAAATCTGGTCTTTCGCAAAGTAGTTTATTACATAGGTCACCACCATTGGAAAAGCCTACTATAAATGTATTCGCTTTGTCTAGACTATGTTCCTTTTGCAATCGTGCTGCCAGCTGCTCTACAAATGCCACATCGTTAACTTCTAAAGACTTATGAGATTTGTACCCTACTTGCCAAAAGGCATTATTCAATTGATCTTTTGTACCTTGTGGATACACTACAGCAAATCCATTTTTGTCTGCTAATTCTTTCATATCGAAATATGAATTGGCATATGCCGCACTGCCTGAGTAGCCATGGAAGACCATAACTAGTGGTGCATTATTGGGCAAATCTTCTGGTAAATAAAGAATGTACTCTCTCTCAATACCATCAAATTCCATCTCGGTATGCTTTGGTTCATTATTTTGCGCCTCTGCACCAAAGGCTATACATAGCATAAAACCAAGGAGAAATCTCACATATATCAATTTCGAAAAATTAGTTTTGCAGTAATTTCTTTTGAGCTGCATATGCTTTATTGATTAGTTTTCTTTAATAAATCTTATTCTTCTCTGATTGTCTAACATTAGTAGGTAGACCCCAGCTTTTAGCGATGAAATGTCAATAGAATGGATTCCATTCGATAAGTAGCCTGTTGACACAGCCAATCCGCTTAAGCTATAAATGGCATATCTGCCGTGATAGTCGCTGACAGTGAGTAAATCTTTTGCTGGATTGGGAAATACTTTTTGCGTAAGATCTTCTTCAGTTGAAAGCACAACAAAGCATGGGTTTGTGCCAGTATTATCAATTTCTATAAAGCCTTTTGGTGAAAGGTCTTTCGCTACAAATGCTTGGTAATTAAAAGGGTACTTAGTCGAACGGAACACCGTATTAATTCCATCCCCAACAGGATTTAAAAGACTCGTGCCTTGCTCTGCCGCACCAAAGACCGTTATTGGATTTATGTATTCCCAGACAGTCTCACCTTTTTCATCAACCTCAAAAAATCTTCCATGCGCACCATCAGTTATTAAGACGTTTCCATTCGACAATTGCTGGGCTCCAGAAATAAACCTTGAGAAAAAGGACTCTTTTGGAGTGGCTGTATATTCCCAACTAAAGTCAGCTGGAGAATAAGTACCATTTTCCAAAAACTGGAATTCATCTCCTATCATATGAGGATCAATCTTTACAACTGAGGTATATTCATCTGGACTTCTATTTCTGCCATTATTAAAAATCATAATCTGCCTAGCATCAGGAAGGCCTTCAGGAATCCAATAGGCATTGTGTTGGCCAAATAGCATTTGATCGGCAGAAGTGCCTTTTTTATAAGCCTGAGGGTTACCCCAACGATAGAGCAGGTCGCCCTTCTTGCCCCTTGCCTCTTCTGTAGTGCTATTATGATCAATAACCCATATTTCATCAAAGAAGAGAACACTCAGCATAATCTGATCTCTTGACTGATCAAAGTAAATAGAGTTGGCATGAAGCCAATCTGCACCATCAACACCTGGCCTTATATAGTTGATATCAATTTTTTCAGGATGGTCACTTACTACACCATAGTTAAGCTTAGTATCATCAAAATCTTGGATAAGGTGATCCCACGAGTTCCACTCCCAGACGATCTCTGCCTGATCAAGGCCAACAGGTTTTACCTCGATAATTTGTTCAGGCCACAACTCCTTGTCGGGTAATAATTCAGGGTTTCTTCCATTGGCTAGAACTTCTTCCTCTTCTTTCAATACCCAAGCCAAAATGAGCACATTACCATTGGGCAAAACTTGAAAATCATGATGAGCTCTATAGTTTCTCGTACTGTACTCAAATCGCCAAAGCACATTACTATCCCAGTCTAACTGCTCAATTACTCCCCCTCCTCCACCGGCATGTATGTTTTGATTTTGTACTCTTCCAGCCCTCCAAAGTGTACCGTCTGGCTGTAAGTAAACCGCATTTCCTGGCTGATAATCTGTTTCCCAGCTATGAACCAGTTCACCACAATTATTGACCAGATATACAGTTCGATTAGCACTTGGTGAAAACAATGTATAACCATTGAGACTTTTATTGCTATTTAGGATTAACCCCATTGTTCTATCAACATCTTGAGCTAATGCACAAGTGCTAATTAAGAGCAAGGAACATATATAGAGTATCACAGAAGACATATTTCTTTATTTATAAAACTAGCTCCAAAAAGACGAATGTGGTTTTTAGAGCATCCAAAGAAGGGGGGTATTTTGTTCAATTCCATGAAGTGAAATGGATGTTAGACCTCAATTAAATAGATTCAACATGAATAATAATAAACTGCTGTATGTATAAAATGAACCTAAGCGCAAATAGGTTATTCTTTTTTCTAATGCTGATCATACCAGCATCTATTTTTGCTCAAGAAAGAGTAATTAGTGGAAGAGTAACAGATGCCGAAACAAATGACGCCTTTCCTGGTGTTTCCGTTCAAGTGGTAGGCACCCAGAGGGGTGACATCACAGACGCAAACGGTGAATACTCCATTAGAATTATTGATGGTGATTCGCTAATCTCTTTCACTTATATTGGTTATACCACGCAAACGATTGTAATCGGTTCACAAACGAGTATCGATATATCTATGCAACCTTCAACAACTGTCTTAGATGAAGTAGTGGTTACAGCACTTGGTATCCAAAAAGAAGTTAGATCTCTAGGATACTCAGTAACAGAATTTGAAGGAGAACAAATGGTAAAAGCTCGAGAGCCCAACCCCGTATCTACGCTTACAGGCAAAGTCGCTGGATTAAGTATAAGAACCCCAACGGATTTCTTTCAAGACCCGATTATAGAAATGAGAGGAGGAACTCCGCTAATTGTCATTGATGGTGTACCAAATCCAAATGCAGACTTTTGGGAGATTAGTTCAGATGACATTGAAAACATAAGTGTCTTGAAAGGGGCGACAGCTTCAGCACTTTATGGGTCTATAGGTAGAGATGGCGCATTACTCATCACCACAAAAAGAGGTAAGAACACACTTTCAGTAGAATTCAATTCAAGTACCCAAATTCAAACTGGTTTTTTAAGAGTACCTGAAACACAACAGGTTTACGGGCAAGGCGATAACGGCCAGTATGAATGGCTAGGTCCTGATGCTAGCAATGGGGTTTGGGTTTGGGGACCAAAACTAGATGGATCTTATTCAACCGTACAAATCGACAGCAATGGCGAACCTGCCCCTTTTATCAACAAAGGAGCAAATAACATGGAGAACTTTTTTCAAACTGGCATCCTCAGTTCCAATAACATTAGTGTCACAGGCGGAAATGACGATGGCTCTTTTAGAGTGTCTGTTTCCAACACTTACCAAAGAGGGCAAGTACCAAATACTGATCTAGATATTAAAGGTCTTACAGTTTCAGGTTCTTACAACCTGTCTAAAAAGTTAACTGCAGATGCTAGTTTATCCTACGGCAGACAAGAATCCGATAACTATCCAAATCTAGGTTATGGCTCTCAAAGCTACCTCTATACAATTATGTGGATGGGTAACAACTTTGACATTAGAGATTTTGAAGATTATTGGGTACCTGGAAGAGAAGGGACACAGCAGAAGCAATGGAACTCTCAATGGTTCAACAACCCTTATTTTATCGCCAATGAGTACAATCGTGGCTGGTATAGAAACTCAACTTACGGACAGTTAAATCTTAACTATAACATCACCGAAGGCCTGAACTTCAAAGTGAGATCAGGTTTTAGTTATTATTCACTTTTATCTACAGAAAAGGAGCCAATCTCTTACCTAAGAGGTTTTAATGACATTTCATTGGGCAACTACTTTATAACCAATGAATCAAACTTCAACTTCAATACAGATGCGGTACTTGGTTACTCTAAAAAGTTCAATGAAAATTTTTCTTTGTCAGCTAATATAGGTGGAGCCATTAGAGATGCTCAGTACCTACAGTCTGGTATTTATACTGACGGTTTAATCGTACCTAATTTCTACAACATTGCCAACTCTGCAAACCCGGTTGTGGGTGAAAATAGAGAAGCAGATGAAAGAGTAGCTTCCTTGTACGCAACTCTTGATCTTGAAATTTATAAGTCTTTCTTTTTAGGCTTCACTGGTCGTAATGACTGGGTCTCTACCTTACCGGTTGCCAATAACTCATTCTTCTACCCTTCTGTAAGTGCGAGTTTTGTATTGTCTGACTTAGTAGAATTACCAGAGGCCATCTCATTCGTAAAGTTTAGATCTTCATTGGCGCAAGTAAGCGATGGTTTGATCCAAAACAATCAAGGCTTGAGCAACAGGCCATATAACCACATCATTGCCTACAATGAAGGTACTGGCTGGAACAATGTGAACTCTGTTGACTTCCCTTCTACTAAGATCAATCCTGATTTGAAACCAGCAACATCAAGAACTTGGGAAATTGGGCTTGATACAAGGTTCTTTGAGGGCCGCTTGAACTTGGACGTAGCCTACTACAATATCTTGGACTACAACAATATTATTGCGGTACCGGTATCAGACGCTTCAGGATTTTCTTCTGTGCTAGAAAATGGAGGTGAATTCAGAAGAAGAGGTGTTGAAATTCTCCTTTCTGGAACCCCAATCAAAACACAAGATTTTTCATGGACCATTTCTACCAACTGGACACAGTACAGAAGATTCCTAGAGAAATCACCGGATGGTTCTGGTAGGTTCAATCAAATTGATGAGGGAGATAGAATGGATGAAATCTGGGACGAAACCTACTTAAGAACACCTTCAGGCCGCTACATTATTGAAAATGGCTCTAGAATTGCTGATCCATTCTTAAGAAACATCGGTTATGACAATGCTGATTGGGTGTTTGGTCTTCAACAAACCTTTACTTATAAAAATGTCAGCTTGGCCATTTCTGCAGATGGGCGAATAGGTGGTGAAATACTTTCTGTAACCAATGCGGAAATGCACTGGGCAGGAACTCACCCAGATACTGTTATTCCTGAAAGAGATGATGCTAATGCTGGACAAGCTACTTACGTTGATAATGGTGTAGTGGTAGTTGGCGGTAGCGTAGATTATGATAGTGATGGAAACATCATAAATGACAGCAGAGTATACGCACCGAATACTACAGCAGTTAATTATATCTCTTGGGCCAAAAACATCTATGGCAATGAAGAGACATATGGAGACTTTTACTATGATGAAACATTCCTAAAGTTGAGGGAGGTGATTCTTACGTACTCAGTACCTTCTAGAATTCTAAACAAGACTGTCTTTACAGATGCAAGCATCTCGCTAGTAGGGAGAAACTTACTTCTGTTTACAGATGTCCCTCAGATAGACCCTGACCAAGGTTTTGACGATCAATTCCAAAGTCCTTCAACAAGAAATTTCGGTTTTAACATCAATCTCAAGTTTTAATTATGAAAAGGATATTCACTTTAGCAATCTTATTCTTCGTAATTCAATCCTGTGATTTTGAAGAATACCAAGACGACCCAAACAGAACGGCAGAGGCCAATCCTAGCCTAGTATTGACCAACCTTATTGCCAATACATTTAACAATTTAGACCTTACCGCCCAGCTAGCCAGTCGAATGATGGTTTGGGTTGATGGTCAAGATCTCTCTCAATACTATAATTGGAATAGATCGGGTTTTGGTGCCTTCGGGCAACTAAGACAAACCGTTAAAATGATAGAAGAAGCAGAAAGAACAGGCTTAAGTCAATACACAGCATTGGCTAAATTCTTTCAGGCTTACCACTATTACCAGCTTACCATGACTTTCGGTGATGTACCGTTCAGTCAGTCTTTGGGTGGTTTTGATGAGAATTTCACACCTACCTATGACAGTCAAGAAGATGTATTTGCTGGAATACTTCAGTTATTGGAGGAAGCTAATCAAGAGTTAGGACTGGCCACCTCAGATACTGAAATATTTGGCGATGTGCTCTTTGAAGGAGATATCTTAAAATGGCGAAAATCAATCAATTCTTTCAGGTTGAGAGTGCTAATGACACTTTCTAATAAGGAAGGTAACAGCAGCATAGACATTCGTCAGCAATTTCGAAGAATAGTTGAGGACCCAACCTCTTACCCTATCATGGATAGCAACAACGACAATCTGGCACTTCAGCACTACGATGTTGCAGGAAGCAGGTATCCATACTTTAATAACCAAAACTTAAAAGTTGCTTACCCATTAGAAACAACATTGGTTGAATTATTAAAAGAACGAGAAGATCCACGACTGTTTGCAATAGCGAATCCAAATACTATTTCTAACGACCCAAATGATTTCAACTCTTATGGAGGGTTAGACGGTAGTGCCCCTTTTGATGACCTTCAAGCGGAATTCTTAAGCGGTGTAGGTTCCTTTCCTGATAGCCGCTATTCAGATGAGCCAATTGCAGAGCCGTCTGTTACAATGAGTTTTGCAGAGCTTCAGTTTATTCTAGCCGAAGCAGTTGAATTAAGTTGGATTACCGGAGATGCTGCTATTTTTTACAATAGAGGAATAGAAGCAAACATGAGATTCTATGGAATTGGAGACGCTTCCGCTTATTTAGCACACCCTTTAGTTGCGTATAGTTCAGCAAATGGAATTGAACTGATAAATACACAGAAATACTTAACATTCTTCTTTTCTGGTGGCTGGGAGCCATTTTATAACCAAAGAAGAACAGGCTTCCCTACTTTCTCTACAACAGACTTTAACGGTGGTCAAATTCCAATAAGATGGATGTACCCACTCTCTGAACTCAATCTCAATAGAGAAAACGTAGAGGCTGCTATTAATAGCCAGTTCAATGGAGAAGATACAATCAACGGTACTATGTGGCTCTTAAACTGATATGATGAACATGAAGAATTCAATATTTATATTTTGTCTTTTTATTCTAATTGCAAGTTGCAAAGAGGATGAATTACCCGATACGGACAACATTCAAGAATTTGCATTCTTGATAGATACAGAGTTTAGCGCAAACGAAAGTGGCAATAGTACACCAGAAAATGCCATTGAGATCAATGCAGAAATGCTAACATTCGACCCACGTCCAGTCGATGTGGTGTTATCACTAGAATTGATCGAAAACGGTGCAGTTGCTGGCGTAGACTACGAGGTAGTATCTGCTAGCAACACAATCACAATCCCTGCTGGGTCCAGAATGTCTACCGAAGGTTTTAAGGTAAGAACCATAGACAACAACCTGCAAGCATTAGAAGATAGAATTTTGACAGTACGATTGGTATCTGTTGATGATACTGAATTAAACCTTGGATTAGGACTTGAAGATGTGACAAACTTGGAAGCCACAATAACCATTGCCGATGACGAGTGCCCTGATACAATCGATAAGTTTGACGGGGCTACTTGGGCATTTTCTGGTTCAAACACTGTTTACTACTCTGATTATTCCGGTACATACGTTACAGAGATTAACGGTGATAAAATGACCATATCGGGTGATTTAGCCAATTATGATGTGGGTATTACAGTAGATGCAACATTAGTACCTGATGGTCTAGGAGCAACTACTGGTACAATTACCTTTGACCCGAGCTCACAAGGGAGTGATGGTAGTTATGACTACCGCTGGATACTCAAACAACCTGGTACTTATGACATCTGTGCCGAAACAATGGAATTGACAGTTACCATTCAATACATTGATATATTCGGACCTGACCCAACAGCATGGGTCGATTGGTACGACTCAAGTATATCAGCAACTATTGAGTCATTGGGTGATGGCAGTACATCTTGTTTCCTTGATTCATTCGATAGCAGAACCGCAAGTGTTAGCTCTTCCTTTACAGATTTTAATTCTGAATACTTTTATGATGACTACGATGGCACATTCTCAGACCTACAAATCAGCGTTAATGAGGATTGCTCTACTCTAACTGTATCTGGAGACTTTCTTGATCTAGGAGCTTCCTTATCTGACATTGAAATCACCTTCAATATTACTCCTGATGATAACGATAGTAATATTGGCACATTAACTCTTACTACTCAGGTTATAGGTGATGATGGCGGTGGATTTGAATATAGAGTAAGGTCAACTGGAGTAAATGGAACATTTAATATTGCCAATGGCACTATTGATGTAGAGCTATTTGTAGACTACAACAACAGTGGAGCAGGCTACATAAACTGGTATACGGCTACGTCAGCCTTTACATTGAATTAATGAAAGAAGAAAATATAATGAGAGGATTTAAAAGTATGGTTGCACTCAACCTAAGTTGGAAGTCGGAGAGTCCTGAACTGAATCTTTTAAATACATCGCAAAAAAAGTAATTAATTTTTCATACAATCATTTGGGCACTCATTTTTGGGTGCCCTTTTCTATAATGAGAAACCTGATCATCATTTTCTTTTTTATACCCGTTTTCATTTTTGGCCAAAATACACCGGCCTCAAATGAAAACATTCTTTATACTGGCCGAATCGACTTTAGTAATGCTGAAGAGCCAAATTACAGCCTCAATGGAGTTTCGATAAAAATCAGATTTGAGGGGACTGCTGTATCTGCCTGGCTTTCTTCATCTGCAACTAGCTACATGTATATTGTTATTGATGGAGATGACGAGCCTACAAATCGAAAATTAATTAGCATTAATGGAAATACTAAACAGCAAGTTGAACTTGTCAGCTTTGAGCAAAGCGGTGAACATACGGTAGAGTTAATCAAGCTAGACGAATCTTCAGATTCTAAAGTCACATTTTACGGATTTGATATTATGGGTGGCTCTATTATGAATAAGCCAGAAAGACCTCCGCTTCAGCTTGAGTTCATTGGTGATTCAAACCCAGCTGGGTGGAACGCTTGGAATGCCTACGATAATGGAAGAGCCGAGGTAAGTGGCGCTTATCATACTTACCCGGGCATGGTGTCGCGCATGCTTGGTGCTGAATATAGCCTAATTGGTGCAAGTGGTTCTGGAGTAACCGACAGAGCTTCTTGGAATTGCACCCGTGTTTGGGATAGAGTTCACCTGACTGAGGCCGCTGACAATCAAAATTTATGGGATTTTGATGACAACTATTGGGGCTTTTCCCCTGAAGCTGTAGTTGTCAACCTAGGCGCAAATGATTTTTACGCAAATACACCAAAGACAGAAATAAAAAAGGCCTGGAAAGAGTTCATAACTAATCAACTTCGAATCAATTACCCTTCGGCTCACATCGTATTGGCTAATTCATATGGCTGGGCAGTAAGTGAGCCTGCAGACTATGTCAATGAAGCCATTGAAGAATTAATTAACGAGGGAGAGTCAAATGTATCCTATGTACTTTTTCCATGGCTTTGGGGCCAACAACATGCCGTAGTAAATGAGCATGCAGGTTTTGCCAATATTCTTGCAGCTCATTTGGCAAAGGAACTCAACTTAGACCAGCCAACCCCACTTGATTTGTCGTCATTTACAGCTTCAGGAACTATTAGCAATGGAAGCTTCGAACGGTCTACCTTGGCAGGTATGGCAGATGGATGGAGACCCCAAGGAAGTATTGAACTTATTGAAGATTCAAACGATGCTGTCGATGGCATAAACTATATGCGGTGTAGAGATGGTGGGTTAGTGAGTTTTGCCACCTTACCGCGCATCGGTAGTGAGCTATTAGCTACGGGCTCTATTAGGGCCAAGGATGACCTCCACACAGGATTTATAAAACTACTTTTTAAAGATCAAGGTCAAAACACCATTAGTTCAAGACAGATTCAACCTGATTTTACCACTGAATGGACTTCATTTAGCATATCAGGAACTGTACCCAATAGTACATGGAGCATTTGGCTTGTCCTTGAAAGTGAAGAAGGCTCAATTGTAGATTTTGATAATATAAGCCTAAGTGCTAATGACATTTTAAGTATTGAAGAAAATGTAGAAGAACAAGTAAAAGTCTTCCCAAACCCTACCTACGACATTCTTTATATAGAATCAAAAACTCCTAATACTTCACTTGCATTGTACTCTATTGAAGGAAAAAAAATAATGACTATCGGCAATGTCAATCAAATTGACCTATCATTTCTTCAAAATGGGCTTTATCTGGTCAAAGATGAAAACTCTTCTTATTCAAAAAAGATTCTTAAAAAATAAAAGTGTTGCCTGAAGCATGGGATTACCCAATGCTCAATATCAGATCTTCAAGGTCTTTTTGATCTCACTCTGATCAATAACTTCTTCTGATTTGTGCTTATTTCTATATTCAGATGGCAACATGCCATGCTGCGTTTTGAAACAAGTTCGGAAATATTTTAAGTCAGTGAAGTCCATTGCAAAGGCCACCTCAGAAACCGAGATATCATCAGTAATAAGTATCTCTGCCGCTTTTTTCAATTTGATAGACCTAATGAATTGCTTTATAGACTGACCCGTCAATGACTTTATTTTTCGATAAAGCGATGTCCTACTAAAACCAAGCTCTCTGCATAACTCAACTACATTGAGGTTTCCTTTAGTTACCAACTCCAAAACAGAAGCCTCAACTTTGAGTATAAACTCAACTTCTTTTGACGGTACGTCTTTATTCTCAAGCCAATGACCATTTTCATGTAGCTCTCTCAATTTTTCTCTGCCACTTAATAAATTACTTACCCTTGCCTTCAAAACACCCGAATCAAAAGGTTTTGTTAGATAAGCATCTGCTCCAACTTCGTATCCTTCTTGCTTGCTTTGATTACCTCCTTTTGCTGTTAAAAGGAGTATTGGAATATGGCTCGTAGAGAGGTTATTCTTTATCTCTTTGCAAAAGGCAATACCGTCCATCTCGGGCATCATAATATCAGAAATAATAATGTCAGGAATCATTTCTTTAGCTTTTACCAAAGCATCTGCCCCATTGATTGATTCTACGACTTTAAATTTTTCGTTAAAGTGAAGAGAAATGTATTCTCTAATGTCTCTGTTATCGTCAGCTACGAGCATCACTTTTTCATTTTCAAGCTCTTCTACTGTAATGTCTTGAACACTTGCTTCATTTTTAGATTCTAAAAGATCGCCTTGCATTGGCGTGATAAAGCGAACATTAGGTAAGCTATCGAAATGCGCCTTTCCCTCCTTCAACATCACCCTAAAGACTGAACCTTTTCCTAGTTTACTTTCGACATCGATTTTGCCGTTATGAAGCTCAGCTAAGTTTTTGCATAAAGCAAGTCCAATGCCAGTACCACCCGTTTCTAAACTGTTTTCAGCCTGATAAAATGGTGTAAATATCTTTTCTTGTTCGCTCTTTGAAATACCCCGGCCTTCATCTTTTACTTCAATGATAAAGTGCCCTTCTTTATGAAAGACTCCAAAATCAATCTTATCGCCTTCATTTGAATATTTGAGAGCATTTGATAACAGGTTATTGATGATGATCTGCACTTTTTCAATGTCAATCCACGCTTTTAGATTGCTCTCACTATAAAACCCAAATTTAACACCGCGTTCGTTTGAGGCGTAAGCAAAACTCTCAGCCTCTTCTTGTGCTAGAATTGTCAAATCATATTCAGCAATGGATAGTGTTGTGTTTTCAGTTTCAATCTTCCTGAATTCCAACAGTCGATTGATGAGTTTCAGTAATGCATTTGAATTTCTTTTTATCAGTCTTAATGACTGCTTGTCTTCTACAGAGATATGCTCGCTACGAAGCAAATCATTCGTGGGCCCTGAAATGAGTGTAATAGGTGTGCGCATTTCATGAGAAAAATTGGTGTAGAACCTAATTTTATCCTGCATCACTTCTTCTTGCTGCTGTCTTAGTTTCTTTTCAAAAACAAGTGACTGCTTAAAATTGGCCCTTTCATAGTTATAGCTATATACTAGGTATAGAATAATAATCACTAAAAATACTGCTGCAGAATATGCGTAAATTGTTCGATACCAAGGGGGATTAATGGTAATAATCAAGTCTCTAGACTGACCAACTTGTCTATTTCTAAAGTCAACAATTCTAGCTCTGAATATATATGTACCAGAAGGCACATTCCTGTAAGTTGCTTCTTGAATGCTATTGGCATTTATCCAGTCATCATCATGGTTTTGGAGCATAAATTGATATCGCCAATTATCTGAAGATGGAAAACTAAAAGTCCCGAATTGCAAGCTAAAATTGTTATTGTTTGGCCCTAGGGTTAGTTCCTTGGCTATTGCGATATTTCTATCCAAGTAACCAGACGATGACGCATTTAAAATTAATTGCTCATCAACCGAGAGGGATGACAATACTATTGGAGGAGGTGTTTTTTGTTCTAATAATTCGTTGGGCTCAAAAAATATTAGGCCTTTCAGGTTGCCGAAAGCAACATAATCCTCATTCAAAATCAGGCCGGAGCCATCATTAAACTGGCCAATTAAAAAATCATCGGAAGTATTATAATTAAAAACACTACCTGTGTTGATTTGATAAGCCGAGATACCAATGTTACTGCTCATCCAAATATGTTGACCAAACGGCACAACGGCTCTTACAGTATTATTGAGCAGACCTCTAGTTTCATCAATCCTTTCAAAATCTTCTTCTTTGGGATCGAATACAACTAAACCATTTTGTTTTGTTCCAATCCAGATTCTACCGTCATAAGCGGCAGCGTCCAACCCGATTGGTGTAAAATCCGTTTCTCCATTCCAATCAAAGTACCTCAATTCTGTAGAGTTAAGGTCATAGGCTACTAGGCCATCTCCATAAGTAACTAACCAAATAATATCTTTATAGTCAGTTAATAAGATTATGCTTCTAATATCAAGGTTACTTGTTTTTTGATGCAAGACAGGCTTTTTGTCATCACGCACGCTATAGAGCCCTCCTCTATTTGTGCCTATCCAAATTGTGCCTTTTGAGTCTTCCTCAATTACTCTAATATCTTGAGATAAGAATACCTCAGTTCCTATACTTATTGCCCTATTATTTTCAATTAAGTTGAGTCCTCCAGAATAGGTACCTATCCAAATCCTTGATTTAGAATCATTTAATACGGCTAAAACAGCATCATCCGTAATACGCTTTTGTTCTGTAGTACTTGCAATTAGTTGGGGCTCCTTTTTGACCAAATCATATTGATAAAGACCACCTCCATCACTACCAATCAATAAATTATTGGCATCTAGATTATCAACCCCCCAAATACTCAGAGCACTAAACTTATCTGATGGGTTGTCTACTCCAATAATTGAAAGTGCTTCACCTGAAGGTTTAAAGACATTGATTCCATTATAATGAGTACCCAACCAAACATTACCTGCTTTATCTTCTGTTATCGTACTAATAGTTCTATTCGAAACATTGTACAATCCAGAGCCTGGCTTGAAATGCTCCATCACTTGATAGTCATTTTTAGAAAGTTTGTATAAACCAGAAGATCTCGTGCCTACCCAAATTTCTTTCTCTGTCAGGCAAACACTCAAAACTTCATCATCTAATTCGTCATTGATTTGGACCAATTGATTAGAAGCATAACTGAGGTACTTTAAACCTTCGCTAGTACCCACTAAAAGACCTTTTTCTGATGACAGTGCTACTATATCGTAAACATAAAGTGGACGCTCAACTTCGATTTTTCTAATCAATTTAGGCTGTTGCGAACTTACATCGAAATGGTAAATTCCCTCCGTCCAAGTGGCTACCCATAAATCGTTACCCGATACCTCTAAAGAAGCAATATCTGCAACTGCCAAATCTGGCACTCCTTCAAAATAAGGAATGAAGACACCGCCTGATCGCCTTAAAACTCCACCATCTGATGTACCAAATAGAAGGTCATTATTTTTGAGTTCCACCATGTCTGTGAAGGTTTTTATTCTTCCAGTCTCGACTATACCGTCAGGTAAAAAGCTTGCAATACTATCCGATTCATAATCATAGCGAGCCATACCATAATTGGTCAAAATCCAAACTCGATTTTTGGAATCAACAAATACCTTATTAATCGTATTATTGGGAATACCTGGGTTTACGCTTGATCTAAAGGAGGTGAAATTTCGACCGTCAAACCGAAATAGGCCGTCTTCTGTACCCACCCAACTAAACCCAAGTGAGTCTTGGGCAATACTATTGATGACCCCATTCGTGAGTTTCTGTTTTTCATTGAGTCTGTGGAACCTATACTCAGAAATACTCTGTGCGAGCGTAGATAGGTTCAAGCTAAAAAGCAGCGATACTATATATAAATTGTGTAGACTAGTCTTCATAAAATCTTACACAATATATTCACAATACCCCATTAAAACGCCTAACCGAAGATTCTAGTCAATGTCTCACCCTCTTTTGGTCGATTTTTAGCTATCTAAACATTATTCAGGTTTTAGATTAGCCGTACAAAAGGATTGCTTAGTTGGAACTACAGAATTGACAAACTGTTGAAAAAACCAGACCAGAACGCACGAATCTTTTAGAGAACTCACTCTTAACCAATGGGCAAACACAACGGTGAATTAATTCAAAAATTAAAGGAAGCCTACGCTACAGCTTTCTCAAGTTTAACACCAGAAGAAATAATTTTTGCTCCTGGTCGAATTAACCTCATTGGCGAACATGTTGATTACAATGACGGATCTATGTTACCTGCTGCAATCAATTTAGGTATATACTTTGTCTGCGGAAGCTATGATTCTCAACTAATAGATATTCACTCAATTGACTTCAACGAGTCAACAACTTTTGATCCCAACAAGACAATTAGAAAATCAATTAATCCGCACTGGTCGAATTATTTACTAGGCGTAATTGATCAGTTCAAACGCAAGAGTGTTGCTATTCCTGGCTTTAAAATGGTTTTTGCTGGCGACCTACCGTATGGCGCAGGTTTATCTTCTTCAGCAGCTTTAGCATGCGGTTTTGTTCATTTCCTGAACCAGCTCACCCAAGCCAATTTCACAAAGAAGGATTTGGCACTAATTAGCCAAAAGGCAGAACAAGAATTTGCTGGTGTCAATTGTGGTATAATGGATCAAATCTCTAGTCTTTTTGGTAAAGAAAATTCGGCAATCCATCTAGACTCAAAAACTTTAGAAGTTGACTATATCAATCTTAATCTAGGCAAATACAGTCTGGTTTTATTTAACTCGAACATTAAACATTCCCATTCAGAAAGTGAGTATAACCTCAGAAGGGCACAATGCGAAAATGCGCTTTCAATAATTCATTCAGCTACCGGCAAAAATAGCTTTAGAGAAATTGGTATTGAGTTGGTTGAGTCACTAAAAATTCAACTCGGACCTGATCTATATGCTCGTGCAAAATTTGTAGTAACTGAGATTGAAAGAGTACAGTCGGCAGCCACTTTGTTGGAACAAAACAAGCTGACTGATTTCGGAAGGTTAATGAACGAATCTCATAAAGGGCTTTCAGATCTGTATGAAGTGAGTTGCCCTGAACTAGATTTTTTGCAAAAATCTGCATCTTCTAAAACCTACGTTTTAGGTAGTCGAATGATGGGTGGTGGATTTGGTGGCTGCACAATCAATTTATTAGAGACAGCACATTTAGATGATTTAATTGTTGAGATTTCAACTCAATACAAAGACCAATTTGGACTGACCCTTCAGCCAATTTCGGTAAACATTGGTGCAGGCACTTCAACCCTCAAGTTTTCTTAAACCCATGGTATTTTCTCAACTAGACCTCTTGGTATTTATCGCTTACGGTTTGCTCATCTTATTCTTGGGTATTTATGTATCTAGAAACAAAACGGGAAAGAGTAAGAGTGTAGAAGACTACTTTTTGGCTAGTAAATCACTGCCTTGGTGGGCTATAGGTGCTTCATTAATTGCCGCCAATATTTCTGCTGAGCAATTCATTGGCATGTCTGGTTCAGGCTTTGCAATCGGCTTATCCATTGCATCTTATGAATGGATGGGGGCTATCACACTTATTATTGTCGCCAAATATTTCTTGCCAATTTTTATAAAGCAAGGCTTATACACAATTCCTGAATTTATAGAAAAGCGTTTCAACGTACAATTGAAGTCAATTTTAGCAATTTTCTGGATCGCACTTTTTGTCTTTGTCAATCTTAGTTCTGTTCTGTATTTGGGTGCTTTGGCGCTTCAAACCATATTGGGTATTTCTTTAGCTCAGGGAATTATTGGTATTGCGCTATTTGCAGCCGCCTATTCACTTTATGGAGGATTGTCTGCAGTTGCATGGACAGATGTGGTTCAAGTTTTCTTTTTGGTTTTAGGTGGGTTCACTACAACGTTTCTTGCACTTAACCTAGTTTCTGAAGGCGCTGGTGTATGGGCTGGCTTTAATAGAGTGATGGATACCGTACCTGAGAAGTTTCATATGATCCTTGAGAGAACAGATCCACAATACAAGAATCTTCCCGGTATTTGGGTACTTATTGGTGGTTTATGGGTGGCAAACCTTTACTATTTTGGATTCAACCAATATATCATTCAGAGAACACTTGCAGCCAAGTCTTTAAAAGAATCTCAAAAAGGAATGGCTCTTGCTGCCTTCTTAAAGATTCTTATTCCTTTTATTGTTGTTATCCCAGGTATTGCATGCTATGTAATTGTCAATGATCCAATAATACTGAGTAACATAGGAGAAAAAGGCCTTGTGAATCTTCCTAGTCTAGAGGAGGCAGATAAAGCCTACCCCTGGCTCTTACAGCTTCTGCCCTCTGGCCTTAAAGGAGTTGCTTTTGCCGCACTTATCGCTGCAATTGTTTCTTCTTTAGCTTCCATGCTCAATTCTACCTCTACAATATTCACTATGGATATATACAAGCAACATATCGATGCAAATGCCAAAGACAATAAACTCGTTAAAGTTGGTAGAGTAGCTGCTGTTGTGGCTCTGAGTGTAGCATGTATTATGGCTCCATTACTTGGTGGAATTGACCAAGCTTTTCAATTCATTCAAGAATACACAGGTATTGTTAGCCCTGGAATTCTAACAGTTTTTCTGCTTGGCTTATTCTGGAAGAAAACAACGAGCTCAGCAGCCGTATGGGGCACACTTTCATCTATACCAATCGCATTAGGATTTAAGTCTTTTGAAAGTATTCCTTGGATGAATCAGATGGGACTTACTGCAATTATTTCTGCCTGTATAATCATTACAATTAGCCTACTTGAGGGTAAAGGAAATGATGATAAAAAAGGCATCAACCTTGATAATAATACATTCAAAACTTCTACCGCATTCAATATTTCGGCAATGGGTATCTCATTGCTATTGGTGGTATTATATGCACTCTTTTGGTAAAAAGGTCTAAAAGAGTGTCGGGATTACAGGACTGCTCTCGCGATCCAATTGAGGTGGGATTCAATCAAATCATAATGCTTTTTATGCAGACACCTGAAATCAAAAATATATGAGCGAGCTCAATATTTTCAATTCACAAGTGACTTCATATGATTTGGTAGTCGGGATGACAGGATTTGAACCTGCGACCACTCGCCCCCCAGACGAGTACGCTACCGGACTGCGCCACATCCCGAATGAAAAAATCTCAATCCGCTTAGTCAAACAGTTTGACACAAGAAAATTGAGATCTTATTTGAGTGAGACATATTGGATTACTCATACCCACAAGCATGCCGAACATCCCCTCGTGAACCTTCGGTTTCGAACCAGTGGTTTTCATCCAAAAAGATTCACTACTTAATTGAGTGAGACATACTGGATTCGAACCAGTGACCTCTGCCCTGTCAAGGCAGCGCTCTAAACCAACTGAGCTAATATCTCAAAAACAGTAAAGACAGACTTAAGTCTGCCTTTACAATTATAAACAATATGTTTTTATCCCCCTATAATTAATGATTATAAAGCTTCTTGTAATATTCATCAGCCATTCTAGATGCCTTAAAGTACTCAGTCACATCGTCCATACTTTGGTAATTCATGTCTACCCATGCATCATGGTCGTTGTAGTACATTGGTACAATTTCATTCTCAAGAATTTCCATCATATGATCAGCATCTTGTTGATCTTGCTCACCTTCAGGCAAGGTGGTATCCACTTCTGGGATTACAAAGCCATTTTTGCCATGCTCACCAAATTCAAGAATCCAACCATCATTAGTTGAGAAATTCAGAGATCCATTCATTGCGGCTGTCATTCCTGAAGTACCTGATGCTTCTAAAGGTATTCTAGGGTTGTTCAACCATATGTCAGAACCTTTCTTCATCAAAGCAGAAAGAGATAGTTCATAACCCGTAAGTATGGTTGCATTATGGAACCTTCTTGTAAAGTGAACCAGCCAATTGAAAGTGCTCACTGCTCCATGATCGAGTGGATAAGGCTTTCCTGCCCAAATGATCTGAACAGGGTTTTCTTTGTTGTTCAATAACTTTTCGAAACGTTCAACATCTCTTGCAATCAGGTCGGCCCTCTTGTACCCAGCAAACCTTCTTGCCCAAACAATGGTCAGGACATTCGGATCGAAGATCTTTCCAGTTTGGTCTGCTACAAAATCGAAGAGCTCTTGTTTCATCTCTCTTTTTCGAGAAACAAACTTCTTATTGTTCTTTTTCAAGTGGGCCTTTTCAAGCTCACTATCTGTCCAATACTTAGCATTTTGCGCATTTGTAATTGGAATGATATCACAAATTCCTTCAAAGCCGCCCCACATTTCTTTAGAAACTTCACAGTGCTTTTTAGAAACTGCATTTGAAATCTTAGACATTCTAAGCGCAGCAAGCGTGTGGTTAAACATTCCATTTTCAAAACCGACCATTTCCTCAACTTCATTGATCGAAAATCCATTGAAGAAACCAAGCTTATGTAGAAGGTTCGGATCGTTGACTTCATTACCTGCTTTAACAGGCGTATGTGTGGTGAAAACTAATTTTTCCTTTAGCTTCTGAATATCTCCAAGCTTTTCCATCAATCGGAATGCCGCTGGCAAGGCATGGGCTTCATTGAAATGATATAGGTCAACCTCATGCCCTAGTTCTTCTAGGAGCTTTGCCCCGCCTATTCCTAAAACCACATATTGTGCGATTCTAGTAGCCACATTATTATCATATAGTTTATGAGTAATGGTTTGTGCTAAGTGATCATTGTCAGGATGATCTGTAGAAAGCAAGAAGATTGGTGCTGAACCGAACACATGTGGAGGAAGGTAGAATACCTTTACTTTCACTGGATGGTTATCAATAGATACCTCTAAAACGATATCTGTATCTTCAAGGAAATTATAGTGTCTCTCTTGCCAAAGTACATCAAGCTCATTGTTGTGCTTTCTCGTTTGATCGTAGTAACCATACTTCCAAAGCATACCTATACCTATCACGTTTTGCTTCAGGTCATAAGCACTTCGCATGTGTGAACCTGCCAAGAAGCCTAGTCCACCAGAATATATTTTTAGAGGCTGATCAATGGCAAATTCCATTGAGAAATAAGCCACCGGCTTTTCGTAGCCTTTTCCAAATTTATATGGATGTTTAAATTTCATTTCGATTGGTTTTGCGGAGTGTAAATGTAGCAGAAGCCTTTGATTTTCAGTGGGCATCAACCCAAAACATGCGTGCAAACGATTGTGAATTGAAGTGTACATCTCTGAGCGCAGAGCGATTGCAGTGGCCGAATACTTATCTTCAAAAGGAATTGATGCTATTCGCGGTGTAGCCAAGGGCTATGGTGAAACTCAGCCCATAAACGGATGTATAGATGGCGTGCCTTGTTCAAAAGAAGAACTAGATGCCAATAGAAGACTTGAGTTTAAGGTGCTTAGCTATTAGCTGTCAAAGGAATAGTAATTTGAACAGTAGTACCTTCATTTACTTTAGAGTCAATAGCGATTTCTCCATCTAGTATTTTTAAGACCCTCTTGACTATGCTCATTCCAATACCGGTACCTTCAATTGAACCTACATTTTTTCCTCTGTAAAAACGCTTAAAAATATTGGCTAAATCATCTTGATCAATGCCAATTCCATTATCTCGAACAGAAATCTCTAACCTTTTAGGCTGGTCAATTGCCATAAAAGAAACATCGACAGAAGCTTCGTCATCTGAATACTTAAGTGCATTGGAAACAACATTTTCCAATACCAAACTTGTCAGTTTAGGATCTATGTTAACCATATCTAGTGCGATGCGCTCCTCGTAATTGATCTTCTGATCTGGTTTTCTCAATAAATCAAGCCTTTGTTTGTAGGATTCCCAAAGAGGTAGAATATCCATGGAAAGAATCTCTTTATTTAGTTCGAAACTACCCTTCTTTTCAAAAGAAAGTATTCGAACAATCAGGTCATTCATTATCTCCGTACCCTCAATAATCCTTTGAAGATGCTTAGCATATTTTTCATCTGCAGAACTGGCCTTTTCCAGCATCCGTTGAATAAGCTGCGCACTACTTTTTATGCTACTTATGGGCGTTTTAAACTCATGTGATAAGTTGGAAATAATATCGGTTTTTTGACGACTAAATTCCTTTTCGGCTTTTAATGATTTTTCAAGCTTTTTATTGGCAACCTCTTTTTCAGACATTTCACGTACCAAAGCCTTGATTGCTTCATCAAGCTCTTCCGTACGCTCCTTTACTTTCCTATCCAGTTGTTCATTTAAATCTCTGAGCTCGAGGTCCTTTTTCTTCTTATAAAGCGTAAGCTGAAGCATCGCTTGTAACTCTCGGTTATTCAACCTGTTTTTATCAATAAACCCCTCTGGAGTTACGGACAAAATGCTATCGAGTACTTTACTGTCATTTGATGAGGTTACGAAAATGACTGGTTGATCATACTGTGAATGTATAGACTTCATCAGCTCAACCCCATCTATTTCTCCTAAAAAGAAATCAATGATTATGATGTCAATTTCATGTTCTTGTAAGTCTTCATGAAAACCCTCAAAGTTCTTGGTCCTTGAAATGACCTCATAACCAAGTGAGTCCAATTGCCTTGTCATGATCTTTGCAAACAACAGATCATCATCAATCAGCAATACCTTTCCATTCACCATACTTTCTCGCGTCAAATAAGACTCCAATATCTCAATATTCTTTATATTTAATTGAGAGTTTGAATATGAAAAAAATTCTAATTGTTGAAGACAATGATCTACTGAGAGATAATATCTCAGAAATCCTTGAATTGGAAGGCTATGACGTGTGCAGTGCTAGCAATGGTGAAGAGGGAGTTGAAGTTGCTTTAGAAAAACAACCTGACCTCATTATTAGCGATGTAAACATGCCTAAAATGGATGGTTTTGAAATGTTGAAAAAGCTTAGAGCACAAGAGACAACGAAAATCACCTCTTTCATTTTTTTAACAGTGAAGAATACAATGGATGATATGCGTCAAGGCATGAATCTTGGTGCAGATGATTATTTAGCCAAACCTTTTGACATGGATGAATTAATCACAGCCGTTTCAAATAGGTTTGACAGAAGAAATATTATTGTCCAACAAGAGGTAGATAAGTACGATAAACTCCAAGATGGTGTAGGAAAGATCATTACGAACGTGATCGACCAACCTCTCAAGAATATAGAGCGTCTTTCTGAATTACTCCGAACTGAGGCAGAAGGCTTGAAAACCGAAGATATCAAGGAAATCTCCAGAATTATTTGTGATGATGTAAGTAGCCTTAGATACGAAATCTCTCACATTCTACTTTACCATAAGACAATTTCTTTGCAGGACCATCCAGAACAATTGAAGGCCTATAAAGAGAATTATACATCCGACACAGCAAGCTATATTAAAACAACTTCTTTAAGTGCAGCTCAAAATCACCGAAGGGAAAATGACTTAGTGATGGCCATTAACGATCACCCGATCAAAGTGCCTGCTGACTTCTTGACATATATTACAAAGGAGCTGGTTGATAATGCATTCAAATACTCTCCTGCAAGTACAGCTGTTAAAATCTCAGCAAATAATGTGGGAGGAGATTACCAAATCACTGTTCAAGATCGTGGAATTGGTTTCCCTTTTGATGACATCGATTCCTACGTACCCTACATTCACGTTGCTAAAACCGACAATAATGGACTCGGTTTGAGCTTGGTCAACATTAGAAACATCGTAAAATTATTTGACGGAAAAATATCTGTTAGCTCTGATGAAGAGGTGGGTACTTCTTTTAAGGTTTCTTTCCCTATTGCCTAAAGCTTGCCATGATCTAGGGCTTTGTCTGAAGTCTTTTTAGGGTTCCATACATCCTTGTAACTACTATAAAAGTAAATTTCTTTTACATAGGCCATTACCCTTATAAATCGCATATAATAGCCATTATAAATGGTCTCTAAAGGAATGTAGAGTCCCAACCAAAACTCACTTCGCCACCGCTCAGAAAATGCCATGATGGCAAAAAACTGTAAATAAGATAACACAGTATAAATGACAATCTTTGTCATAATGATCATGGGGAATTCTAGCGTATAGTTGATGAGCATATCAAATAGATAGATCACCCAAAGGAATGAGAATACAACACTGAAAATGATATTCTCAAGAGAGGAGAAAAAGGTAGTAAACTTGAAGTTCTGATTTGGTTTAAAGACATCAATGTGTTTTCTCATCCTAAACCTGACTGTCGACTTGTTCCATCTAAGCCGTTGCTTAGTGAGGGTTTTAAACTTTACTGGCACGCTCGTCAGACAAATAGCTCGATCTTCAAATTTTACTTTGTAGCCCAATTTTTGAAACTTTTGGGTCACATCTCCGTCAAGACCTGGACCAATATCCCAGCCACCAATTCTCATTAAAACATCTGTTCTAAATGCACCGAATGCACCAGATATTATTCTATATATCCCCAAATAAGAGGTAACAATTCTACCTACTGATATGGAACTCAAATACTCAATTGCCTGTAAGGTAGACGCCATACTCTCTTTGGCATTTCTTACTTTGAGGTTTCCACCAACACATCCAATTTCAGGGTCCATATAGAACCTTGTAATTATTCGTTCAATAGCATTTCTATCTAATGAACTATCTGCATCGAGGTGTACAACATATTTTCCCTTTGCATAACGTAGCGCTAGGTTGGCCGCACTGGCCTTTCCACCTCTGATCTCATTTCTTAAAAAAACATCGATCAGCCCTGCTTTTAACAACGAGTTGCCAATAATCGGTGTGTCATCATCAGAACCATCATCGACAATAATGATTTCAAAATTTTGATAGGTTTGATCCTCTAAGGATTTTACCAGTTTATAAAGATTTTTACCCTCGTTTTTGCCTGGGGCTAATATGCTAATCAGAGGCTGTTCAGTCCAAAAATTGAATTGTGCCTCTTTGTACGATTTGCGTGTTGATAGCCTACTTAAATAATAAAGTGCAAGAACGATGTAATCTAGAAATAGATATCGTGGAAGTTCCAAGAAAACAAGATACCAGTAGGTGCGAATGAAGCGATCCATGCTCATTCCTTCGAAGTACCCAAAAATATCTTCCCAAATCATTGAATATTGACTTCTTCATTGATTTGAGCCAAAACACCCTCAGATCCTATCTCTAGTGTCATATCAAATGACTCTACAAAGAACTGGTCCTCAGAATTAAGTTTGTTATTCTTGATCAAACTACTTTTTACCTGATCCAATGTTTGCCCCAATCTCTTCTTAGTGTCCTTAGCATTTGATTCAGGGGAGAAAACCAGAATGATATCCTCCACTGGAATAGTAATGATATCTGTGGGTTGAATCAAGTTTCTAAACAACATGATAATATCTATAATAAACTCCTTGTAATTATTCAGCTGTTTCTTCATTGTTGGTGTTGAGAACATAAAATTGACATAAGAAACAGAAATTGAACTGTTTGTTATTTTTTGTCTCTCCCCCTCTAAGCGTATCAGTGCTTTGAACAATGGATACGTAATGATACCCTGAATCTCAGCAGGCTGTTCTTGTTTGGCATTACCACTTTTCGCGATACCAATACCTGTGTTACTAATTGTGTATTCATTTACCTGATAATCAAGAATGCTATCTAAGCTATTCACATCATGGCACCTGAGACAAAAGGTCTCCATTTCAGGTTCTTGAAAAACATGTCCGTTTTCACATTCAATAACTACCGATGGTTTGTCATAGTCAACACCAATATGGCGCAATTGGCGACTACATTTTGGACAAACTAACTTATTATCTTGATAGAAATCTGCTTCCGGGCCTACATATCCACAAACGAAGTGATGTATGGAATGCTGTTGAGTCAGGTTTCTTGTTTGACATTTAGGGCAAATCTCACGGTAATTAATAAATCCAGAATGGCATTTGGAGCACAAATGTACAGTATCAACAAAGGTTGGAGTTAAGAACCCCCTTTCAACGGCAACATCAAATATGCTATTGATCTCCCCATACTGGTTTTGCTCTATCGAAGCCTCCAAAAATGGATAAGAATAACCTGTTAGAGATAAATGAGTCGGGATTGGTTTCAAACTCTTATCTCTACTCAAAAGATATCTTAAGAGTTTAAGGAGTAGGTTCTTCCCAACAAAATCAGATTGAATCTGCTTGAAATCACCTATGTAGCGCTGAATGGATTCAATCTCTTCCTTGTGTGCTTTTAAGTCTACCCGATCAAGTTTACCATCTATTAACTCGAGTGTAGTATTTACAATATTATTTATTGTTGCTAAGACATAGATTGGCATTAAATAAATTTCTTCAACGACTGATGCCCTGATCCTTTTGATCAAGTTATCCGCCTTTTCTGGAATGTGATATTCAATGATAACTGCATCAAACCCTAATAGAGAATTAATTCGGACAGCGTCATAATCTCTTACTAACAGAACTTCTTTATCAAACTCTTGCAGCGTGACATTTCGTTGGCTCTCCCAATTGGTTTGGGTGGCACCTGGCTTTGCCTCTTGATCAATATCGTGTTTACTGTCTTTTGCCATGATTAAAAATTACGCTGTTTAGTAACTTTTATTCTTTGATTAACATTCACTTCCCATTTTTCAAGACCTGTTTCATCTAAAGGCTCAATAACAACCAGCATATAGTCATTAGGAGCAGAAACAATTCTAAGATATCTAGAAGGAATATTTTCGAGGTTGGCAAAGATCAACTTTACCACTCCTTTGTCTTTTTGACCATTAGCAAATTTGACATCCACCATGTCTCCTTCAAGTAACAGCCCAAAATCATCTTCCCTTAAATAGCAAATGGCGTATATCTCATCTTCTACGATATCCAAAATCTGTTGCCCTTTATAAACCAATTCATCAACCTCATAATTGATGCGATCAATTTTACCCGTAACAGTAGAGATATACACTTTGAATTGATTTAGGTCTGAAATCCTGGCATTTAGGTTATTTTGATAACTCGATGTTCTTCTAGGCGCGTTGGCAATGTAGTTTTGCCAATACCTGATCTCGGCAAGAATCACTTCATTCTTTGATTTCAGTTTATCAATCTCAATTTGATATGAATTAATGCGCTCCGAACTGTTTGCATCGAGAAGGACCATTAATTCTATTTCCTCAATCTTTTTCTGGTAAGAGGCAATAAGCTTAAGGTTTTCATTGTACTCTGTTTGTTTAACCAGCAAATTGCGCCTTGCATCTGATAAGTCTCTTTCTTTGCTCGCTTCTGCAGACTGAATAGAATTGAAGAGGGCATTATCTGTTCTGTTTATTTCAGCTCGATAAGAAAATAAGGTATCCCCTTCTTCGACCATTTCGTCCTCCTCAAAATAGATATCATAAATACGGGAGTCATTTGGTAGGTAAACCAGATGGCTTTTATAAACTACTTGACCGCTAACAGATAAATAAATGTACTTATCGAGCAAATAGAGGACTAGACTACCTACTAGAATCAGAAGCACGACCAGATAAACAATACGATCCCAGTTGACTCTTTTTCGAGCCAGTGGCTGCTCCTCCTCGGCAATGAACTTTTCTCTATTTCCGTAATTGATCCTTCTCATTAGTTGCCAGATATAGTTTTTTGATCTAAGCTGATAAGATTATTGAGGTCATGAATGGCAATCCTGTCAATTCCAGTTCTCTGGATAAACTCAAGAATAAACTCTTCCATAACGACTCTATCTTTAAAATCCTTAGTTCTAAATGCTACAACAAGTTTTTCAGGCACAAGCCTAATTTCTTCCTCTAATTTTCTAATAACAAAATCAAGTTCTGGCCTTTCATAGCTCATTACTACAATTTCATCGACCAAAGCGTCTAAACCTTCGATTATGGTGTCGGGATAAAAGTTGGGAATTGAAATTGATATACTTTTTGTGCTATCAAGGGCAGACCGTGCAGCCTGAGTTACTTCAACAAGTCTATTTAGGTACAAGTCTTTGTTTGTCTCCCAATCATCAAGGGTATGTGGTTCAATGTCTAGTTGGATACCCGCAAAGTCAGAATTATTGACCTCATCAATGATTGCCAACAAACCAGACGCATCACCATCGGTCACATAGCTGTTTTCTCCTACCAACCTGTAGGTGGAGACATTTTGTAATTTTTCTAAGGCCAAAAAGCTGTTGATCTTTTCGTTTAACTCCGCACCTGGCGAGAGGTAAATCTTAGAAAAATCATTATTGGCTATATAATTAGAAAGGAATTGAATCGAGAAACGCTCAAACCCTTTTGACCATACGTAGAGACTTCTTTCCCCTACCACTTTATCAAAAAAACCATCTAACACAACTTCATTGCCAATTTGAGTCGAGTTTTCAAGTCCCATATCTGTGTAAATCCGCAGAATCTTTAAATAAAGGTTCTGCTTGATATCAAGTAGGTCAGTTTCGATGGCGTAGATCTGGTCGATCTGGTGGATAGCATTTAAGGGAGAAAAAGAGCGATCATTCATATCGTCTTTTGTGAGTTCTCGTCTCAGTCGTTCTAAAACCACTCCCTTACTTCCAAAATACTCCATATAAGATTTGAAAACGTACTCGTATTCATAGTACTGATTCAGCAATGAATTATTTACCTCTTGCTGCCGTCTAGCCTTATCAGACCGAATCACGGCTAGCTCCTTTTCAGCGATCTGTCGGTTGTTTTTATTTTGAAATAAAGGGGCTGTAAATGTTGCACCAACAGAACCGTATGTTCTAATTCCTTCGGTTGTAAAATCTCCATCATCGTACAAATTGTATCTCATGAAGGCTCGTAGGGATAGATCACGATTTCGATTGTACTTATAATCAAGTTGCTCTTTTAGTAACTCGTTGAGTTGATTGTCAATACTGTCGATTTCCGCACCTGCAAAAATTCTTTTGGCATCAAGTTCAATTAATGGCAGTCTGTCAACATTAACATCTTTTTTAAATCCTAAACCTGCATAGGTCGTTTCGAACCCTTCATTATACTTAGTCAAATTTCTTTGTATGTTCTCAAGCGTTTCTTTTCGGTTTCTCAGCTCTACAATATCCTCCCATCGTGTAGCTCTTACCAAATACATTTGACCGCTGATTTCAAGAAAGCTATTGATGATATCTATTCGCTGACGCACATAATCCAATTGGCGCTTGTTGAATAGATAGATAATATAGTTGTAGAGGTAAACGTATTGTGTTTCCCTTTTTGACTGCAAGGTTGTAAGTGTGTTGATCTGATTCTGTATCTCCAGTTCTCTGATCTTTCTTTTATTTCCAACCAGACCTGATTTTAAAATCTGCCAATCCAATCCAGCGTTAATTCTAGATCTATAAAAAAGATCCTCAGTATCGGTTATACCTGGTTCAAAGTTGTATATCGCACTACTGTAAAAGTCTAAACCAACATCGGCCTTTAGTGCCTCAATCAGCTCAAGGTTCAATTCGTTCAAAGCGTCAGTAGAAAACACATTTTCGTCAAACTCTGATACCAGACTTCGCATAAAAACACGTTCATAAACGGCTTCAGGGTTTTTATTGGCTGAAAGCACATTGAAATACAACCCTTGCACCTTATCTACCAATGCGCTCAAAGCCTCTGTATAATCGGCTTCCGGTCTAGATTTAATTTCTGGAGCCTCATAGCCAACTATTATGGTTTGACCCACTTGAATACTATTTCCAATAAGCGTATTCCAAGCCTTGATTTGATCAACCGTAATATTATACTTTCTAGCAATTGAGAATAAGGTTTCTCCTGACTGGATCTCATGATTTTTAACAATGAGTTCCTGTGCGCTGACGTTCGAAGCGAATAATATCTGACTTACTAGAATAAGCGTCAATGATACTACTATATGGAGTTTACTATAGCTCTTGATCTATTCTGTGGTTAAAGTTTATATAATTTAATAATTACAAGTAAAATATAGCCATTTGCACCAGTTAATCTTATTTACGGCCAAAAGCTAGCACTATGATTTTAGTCACATTTATTCGATATTAAAGAGCACATATTTGCGTCAAACGAGAGTCCATGAAAGCTAAATCAGCAGCAGAAGCCGTACAACATATCAAACCTGGTCATAATATCTTTATTCATACAGCAGCAGCAACTCCAGTGAGTTTAGTCAAGGCAATGTCTGACCGCTCTGATGAGTTGTATGACATCAATGTTTATCACCTGCATACCGAAGGTGAGGCACCATATGCCGAGCCTGAGATGGAGGATATTTTTACCATCAACTCTATGTTCATTGGTGCAAATGTGCGCCAAGCTCATAAAGAGGGAAGAGCCAATTTTATTCCTAGCTTCTTAAGTGAAGTACCTGTCATGATCAGATCGGGAATCATACCTGTTGATGTAGCATTGATCACGGTTTCGCCACCTGATAATCACGGATACTGTTCATTAGGTACGTCTGTAGACGCAACAAAGGCAGCCATAGACAAGGCTTCAATAGTGATCGCTCAGGTTAACGCAAGAATGCCGCGCACACACGGTGATGGTTTGATTCATTTAAGTAATTTCACCAGCTATGTAGAAATTGACGAAGAACTTCCCGAGCACCCAAAGCACCCGCTTACTGATGAAGAGCAAAAAATAGGAATGCACATTGCTGGAATGATTGAAGACGGTGCAACACTTCAGCTTGGGATTGGTGCAATACCCGATGCTGTCCTGGCATGCTTAGGTAATCATAAAGACCTAGGCATTCATACAGAAATGTTCTCTGACGGTGTTATTCCTCTATTAAAAAGTGGAGTGGTCAATAATAAATTCAAGAAACACCACAAAGATGTTTTGGTATCTGGTTTTATGATTGGAAGCCGAGAGTTGTATGACTTTGTAGATGACAATCCAATGATAAGAATGCTGGACATTCAATATGTGAACGATACAGCTGTCATTAGGAAAATGCCTAAAATGATGAGTATCAATAGCGCTATAGAAGTTGATCTCTCGGGTCAGGTTTGTGCAGACTCTATTGGCACACGAATGTATTCTGGTGTTGGAGGGCAAATGGACTTTATTCGAGGTGCATCTCTATCTGAGGGTGGAAAGCCAATTATTGCACTTCCAGCAACAACCAGAAGAGGTGAGTCAAAGATCGTCCCTATGTTAAAGCCTGGCGCTGGGGTTGTAACCACACGAGCTCACGTGCATTACGTAGTAACTGAATTTGGAATTGCTGATCTTTACGGAAAAAGTCTAAAGCAAAGGACTCAAGCGCTGATCAATATTGCGCATCCGGATCATAGAGAGGATCTCGCCAGAGCGGCACAAGATCGTTATCATGGCCATTACTTTAAATGATCAGCCCAGAAACCGATTACTTCCGGACCAAATAAAGCAATCAGTAAAATTGCGGCTACACTAAGAATACCGCCAACTTTTATAAAGTCTTTGGAGACCAAAGTACCTTGTGCATAGGCTATAGCATTTGGAGGAGTACTTATTGGCAGAGCCATAGCAGCGCTTGATGCCAGTGCAATTGATAATCCATAATACGCTACCTCAACTTTACCGATCCCAAAAGATAGAGTAGCCAAGGTGATTCCGAGTGGAATTAGCAGGTTTGCCGCTGCTGTATTTGACATAAAAATGCTCAGTAAAACAGTGAACACGATTAAAAGCCCAAAGATGAAAGGAGACTCAGTAGGAATGAGTGACACGATCAGCACATCAAGCCCGCTTAGTTTCATACCTAAACCAAGCGCAATACCACCAGCAATTAATGCCAAAATATGCCATTCCAAATTATTATAATCGTGTCTATCGATGACACCAGTGGAAGTAAAAACAATTACAGGAAAAAGAGCGGTTACGGCTGATGGTAAGCCATGGATTTGATCTGTCATCCAGAGCAGTATTGTGATGGAGAATATTGTAATTACGAACCATCCTCTTTTCTTGATATCAGTTTTCCTAGTCTCAAGTTTCACATTTGGATCAGGTGATTTAAATACTCTTGTAATCAAAAACCAAGCTATGAGAAGTAATATAATTGCAAGGGGCACCCCAATTACCATCCAGTTCAAAAAGCTAATATTAATTCCTTCTGTTCTTAAAAACCCGATAGCCACTGCGTTTGGAGGTGATCCAATAGGTGTTCCCATGCCCCCAATATTTGCAGCAACGGGTATACACAGAACCAAGCCTTTTCTCAATGGATCATCCTCTTTCAAATTGATAAATAAGGGAGAGACAAGAGTGATCATCATGGCTGTCGTGGCCGTATTACTCATGAACATGGAAAAAACTCCCGTAATGAGCATCATCCCTAAAATGACCATAGTAGGCTGTGCCCCAAATATTTTCAAAATACTACTCGCTAGAGCCCTATCAACACCTTCTTTTACCGCTGCTCTGGCCAAAATGAAACCACCTAAAAACAGAATCAGAATAGGGTCCGCAAATGGCGATAATATTTCGCGGTAAGATGGACTATCGCCTAACTCAAACCCAAAACCTATCCATTCTCCAGGGTTAGCCAATAAGATGATCTCTAACCCAATAACCAATAAAGCTGTAGCAAAAAGTGGCAGGGCTTCTGTAACCCACAAGAGGGCCGCCAGTATGAATATACCTAGCATAAAGGCAATCTCTTGAGGTTGCGTTTGAAGCAAGGCAAAAGTTGCACCTGTTGAAAGACCCAAGCTTATCAAAAACATGATAAAGTGCCTTGAAAAAAGAGGTCTTGGCACATCATCAAAAACAGCTTTCCAGTAAGCCCTTCTTATCTCATACCTTAAATGTATTCTCTCTAAGAGACTTCTTCTTTTTTGATTGTGAGATTTCTTTTCTTCTGTATTCACGCTGCTCTAAGATGCTTGAAATTAGAGCTGGTTCATAATTTTTAAGCATAAAAAAAGGGCAACCGATTGCTGCCCTTTTTATCTTTAAGTTTATTCAATGCTTACGCATTTTCTCCTTTAACGCTGGCTTTCAAGAACTCTCTATTCATTCGAGCAATGTTCTCAATAGAGATCCCTTTAGGACATTCAACCTCACAAGCACCTGTGTTTGTGCAATTACCAAATCCTTCTTCGTCCATTACCTTAACCATATTGGTAACTCGTTCTTTAGCTTCAACTTGGCCCTGCGGCAACAAAGCAAACTGTGAAACTTTAGCAGAGACAAAAAGCATTGCGGATGCATTCTTACAAGTAGCAACACAAGCTCCACATCCAATACAAGTAGCAGCATCAAATGCCTTATCAGCATCAGCCTTCTCGATTGGAATCGCATTCGCGTCAACCGTATTTCCTGAAGTATTTACTGAAACAAAGCCTCCTGCTGCCATGATTTTATCAAAAGCAGAACGATCAACTACCAAATCTTTGATTACTGGGAAGGCCTTTGCTCTCCATGGCTCAATATATATAGTATCTCCGTCAGAGAACTCTCTCATGTGCAATTGGCAGGTTGTGATTTCTCTACCTGGACCATGCGCTTCACCATTGATAAACATAGAACAAGAACCACAAATACCTTCACGGCAATCGTGATCGAATGCAACAGGCTCATTTCCCTCTGCAATCAGTTGCTCATTCAAAATATCCATCATTTCAAGAAATGAGCTATCAGGTGAAATATCAGCTACCTGATAGGTTTCCATGTTTCCTTTCGCTTTTTGGTTTTGTTGTCTCCAAACCTTAAGCTTTAGATTCATTCCATTATTTGCTGACATATTTTCTTATTTGTATGATCTAGTCTTCAATTCAATATTCTCGTATTTCAATGGTTCTTTATGCACCACTGCTTCTGAAGGCTCACCTTTGTATTCCCATGCCGCTACGTATGTGTAATTAGCATCGTCTCTCACTGCCTCGCCTTCCTCTGTTTGGTACTCCTCTCTGAAGTGACCACCACAAGATTCGTTTCTTTCTAAAGCATCTCTTGCGAAAAGCTCACCCAATTCTAAGAAGTCAGCTACTCTACCAGCTTTCTCAAGCTCTAGGTTGATATTCTCAGCCTCACCTGGTACAGTAACTTCTTTCCAGAATTCATCTCTCAAAGCCTTGATCTCAGCGATTGCCTCGTTCAAACCTTTTTCGTTTCGCGCCATGCCCACCTTATTCCACATGATCTTACCAAGCTTTTTGTGGAAATAGTCGACTGATTTTGTACCCTTATTGTTCATGAAATACTCAATTCTATCACGAACATCTTTCTCTGCCTGATCAAACTCCGGAGATTCTGTAGAGATTGGTCCAGTTCTAATATCATCGGCCAAGTAGTCGCCAATAGTGTAAGGCAATACGAAGTAACCATCTGCAAGTCCTTGCATTAGTGCTGATGCTCCTAATCTGTTAGCACCGTGGTCAGAGAAGTTAGCTTCTCCAATTGCATAACAACCAGGTATAGTAGTCATTAAATTGTAATCAACCCAAACACCTCCCATGGTATAGTGAACCGCAGGGTAGATCTTCATTGGCTCCTTATATGGGTTGATGTCTCTGATCTTCTCATACATCTGGAAAAGGTTACCATACTTTGTAGCAATCACCTTTTCACCCAATTCTCTTACCTTTGCAGCGTTTATGTCATGTAAACCCTGAACATTAGCCGTTTCTTGACCATAACGCATAATTGCAGCATCAAAATCCAAGAATACTGCCTCGCCAGTTTCATTGGTACCAACACCATAACCAGCGTCACATCTTTCTTTCGCAGCTCTTGAAGCCACATCTCTCGGAACAAGGTTACCAAAAGATGGATATCTTCTCTCCAAGAAATAATCTCTATCCTCTTCTTTGATATCTGTACCGTTCAGCTGACCTTTTCTAATGGCCTCAGCATCTTCTTTCTTTTTAGGCACCCAAATACGTCCATCATTTCTCAAAGACTCTGACATCAAAGTCAATTTGGACTGTTGTTCACCATGTTGAGGAACACAAGTCGGGTGGATTTGAGTAAAGCAAGGATTTGCAAAGTGAGCTCCTTTTTTATGGATCTTCCAAGCAGCTGAGGTGTTAGACCCCATGGCATTGGTAGATAAGAAGAATACGTTTCCGTAACCTCCTGAAGCAATCACTACTGCATGGGCAGAATGTCTTTCTATCTCTCCAGTCACTAAGTTTCTGGCAATTATACCTCGAGCCTTACCATCAACTACAACAACATCCATCATTTCATGGCGGTTGTACATTTTGATCTTGCCTTTACCGATCTGACGTGACATAGCAGAGTAACAACCCAATAATAGCTGCTGACCCGTTTGTCCTTTGGCGTAGAATGTTCTAGACACTTGTACACCACCAAAAGAACGGTTGTCTAATAATCCACCGTAATCTCTTGCAAACGGCACACCTTGTGCCACACATTGGTCAATGATATTAGCTGACACCTCTGCAAGCCTATGTACATTGGCTTCTCTTGAGCGATAGTCACCGCCTTTTACAGTATCGTAGAACAATCTGTAAGTAGAGTCACCATCTCCTTGATAGTTTTTTGCTGCATTGATACCTCCTTGTGCTGCAATTGAGTGCGCTCTTCTAGGAGAATCTTGATAACAAAATGCTTTGACATTGTAGCCAAGTTCAGCAAGAGTTGCAGCAGCTGAGCCACCTGCAAGACCTGTACCTACTACAATGACATCTATTAATCTCTTATTCGCTGGGTTTACCAATCGAATGTTATTCTTATGCTTAGTCCACTTATCTGCTAAAGGACCTTCAGGAATTCTAGAATCTATAGTACTCATAGCTTAGTGTCCGAATATATGATGATACAATGCAATGAAAATGAAGCCAGCAGGAATTGCGATGGCATAAACCTTTCCTAGCTTTTGAATGATAGGAGTGTACTTTCTGTGGTTCGCTCCGATCGATTGGAATGCTGATTGAAAGCCATGCAACAAGTGAAGGCTCAACAACACAAATGACAAACAATAAATACCTACTCTCACAGGATCATGGAATTTCTCTACCAATTCATGGTAGTAGCGGTACTCACCTTCCATTATCATTCCGCTCCTGTCTCCATTGATATATTTCGTTGTAATTTCTGGCACCCAGAAATCATAGAAATGTAATCCAAGAAATGCTAAAATTACTGCACCGCTAATGATCATATTTCTAGAAACCCAGTTAGCATTTGCCGAACCTTTTTGCATAGCATATTTGTTCTCGCCTCTAGCTCTTCTATTTTGAATTTCTAGCACAAATCCTGCAACAAAATGATACACAACAGCAAAGATCAATATAGGCTGCAAAGCAAATTGCACCACGGGATTGACCCCCATAAAATGGGAAACCTCATTAAAGGTATCTGGAACAATCACAGAAGTGAAATTGATTAAAAAGTGCTGTAGTAAAAATAGTAGTAAGAATAGTGCTGAGAGCGCCATGGCAAATTTTCTGCCAATGGAACTACTGAATGTTTGTTTCATCCAACTCATTGATGGTCTTCTTTTTTATATGGCCCAAATTTAGTTTGCAAACGTTACCGAACAAAGGTATTTGGATATGGAACAATTCTAAATAAGGATTTTTTGAGCGAACACAATGTGAAGAAAAGTTGTTTGATTGTATAACTAAATAATGATATTGCGTTAAGTCCTTAATAGGGAGAACATATATGGGCCGATTAAAAGCACTCTTTTGGATTTGTTTTCTGACTTTCATCACCAATGACATTTGGGCAACTCACATTAGAGCTGGTGAAATTACAGCAGTCAGAATCTCTCAATCAAGTTTAAGGTACAGGTTTACATTAGTACTCTACAAAGACACAGGTTCAAATGTAGAAATTGGTGAAGGAGGAATCTTCAACTTTGGCCAAGGCAGAATTATTGGCCCGGGAAGAGACGTTTTGGCTGGAGAATCAGTCGATGGCCGTTTTAATGAAACGAATATTGGCAATGAGACATTGATCTCTATTATTCAATTTGATCACACCTTCGATGGCCCTGGTTGCTATGTTATCAGTTACACAGAACAAAATAGAAATGGTGGAATCATCAATATGGGGGGCGCTGCTTCTGAAGACATTCCATTTCATATTGAAACTGTTATCTGTATCGACCCGCTTTTTGGTATTAATGACACTCCTCAATTAACTATCCCACCAATTGATAGAGCCTGTATCGGAGCACGTTTTATCCACAACCCAGGGGCATTTGATCCTGATGGAGATAGCCTTGCTTACAGAATCGTAACACCTATGCAAAATAGAGGTATCGATGTTCAAACTTATTTACCACTTGACGATCCAACCATTACCACGACAAGAGAAGATGGCGGTTCTCCTGCGATCTTCGATATTGACCCGCTTACAGGGGACCTTACTTGGGACGCACCGCTGTTTGCTGGTGAATACAATGTCGCTTTCATCGTTGAGGAATGGCGGTTTTCCACACTCACCAATAGGTACGAACAGCTCGGTTATGTGACACGAGATATGCAGATCATTGTTGAGGAATGTGACAACGAACGGCCAGAACTCGAAATACCAGCAGACACATGTATAGAGGCTGGCACCTTATTAGAAGCAATTATTGTAGCCACAGACCCCGATGGAAATGATGTATTGCTAGAATCTTTTGGTGGTGTTTATAATTTAAATAATTCACCTGCAGAGTTTTTGAGTTTACCAGGGCTGGATCCAATACCGCAGTTTAGAGACCAACCTGCAAGCTCGCTCTTTAAATGGCAAACAAATATCAACCATGTAAGAGAAAGACCTTATGAAGTTCAGTTCAAAGTTTCAGACAGACCATTTGACCCTGATGCACCATCTCTTGTGGAATTCGAAACATGGAATGTAAAGGTGGTTGCACCAGCACCAACTGGCTTGACCTCCGCTATTAACTCTGGTAATTCAATAGACTTGGCTTGGGATGATTATGAAGGAGCTGATTTCTCACCAACGATGCAGGTCTATAGAAGAGTTGATAGCTATGACTTTGATCCAGAAGACTGTAATGTCGGAATACCACCTCAATCTGGTTATGAATTAATTGATGAACTACCAATTGATCAAACAACATACACCGATGATAATAATGTAAGACCGGGAGTCAATTATTGTTACAGGTTGGTCGTGGAGTTTCCACTACCAGGTGGAGGTTTGAGCTATGCATCAATAGAATCCTGTACTTTAATTCCACTGGATGTCCCTGCTATCACGAATGTTAGTGTTGAAAATACCAGTGATACTGATGGAGAAATCTTCGTCCGATGGACCTCTCCTTTAGAAATCGATGAAACCCTGTTCCCGCCTCCATTCACTTATGACCTTATTAGGTATGAAGGTTTTGATGGTATTTCTGGAAGGACTGTAGTGGCGAGTGCTATTACAGATACCACTTTTATGGACACAGGCCTTGACACTGAAGGCGTACCTTACCATTATGACGTAAGGTTCTATGACGCTTCAAATAATTTAATTGACAGTTCTGCCACAGCATCTTCAGTTCGTCTTGAAGCATTAGGACTCGTGCAGGCAGTGGAGCTTTCTTGGGAAGCAAATGTCCCTTGGTCAAACCGAGTGCAAGATTTCCCTTACCATTATATCTATCGCAACAGAACAGATGATGATGGAAACGATACTGACAATTTTGTATTGATCGACTCTGTGTTGGTAACAGCGGATGGCTTTAAATACTTAGATGAAGGTCAATTCAATGGTATACCGCTATTTGATGATCGTGATTACTGCTACTTCGTTGAAACACAAGGCGCTTATGGTAACCCTTTACTTGAAGAACCATTTATCAATAAATCGCAGATCGTTTGTATTCAACCGAATGACGAAATCCCACCTGACGAACCAGATATTGAAATACCGGGAGACTCTACTCTCATTGATGGCCCAGACGGACCGCTAATTGTATTGGACAATCCAAATTGTGATAGGTTAGAGTTTGAACCTTGTGGTTTTGCCAACTTCAGTAATACCATAACCTGGACTCCGACAGGAAATACAGAAGACATCGCCAGCTACAATATATACTTCTCAGAAACAGGAGCTAGCGACAGCTTTGTACTTATTGACAATACGCGCGATGAAACTTACACGCATACTGGTCTGAGTTCTTACAAAGGCTGTTATCGAATAAGTGCAGTAGATAGGTCAAACAACGAAAGCACCCTCAGTGCGCCAATGTGTTTTGATAACTGTCCTTATTATGAATTACCAAATACCTTTACACCAAATGACGATGGGGTCAATGATACCTTCAGGGCTTTCGACCAACCAAACTCTAAATGCCCAAGATTTATCGAGAATGTGACATTCTTGGTCTATAACCGATGGGGAGGTAAAGAGCTATTCAGGTATTCTACTGAAAATGTTGCTGAACCTAACTTCTTTATTGATTGGGATGGTAAGGACCAAAATGGAAACGAGCTACCAGCGGGAACTTACTATTACTCTGCCATTGTTACATTTAATGTATTGGATAGATCAAACGCGACACAGGAGTTTAAGAATTGGGTGAAAATAGTACGATAGAGAAAGATATATTGCTCTTTGATGGAGTCTGCAACCTCTGTAATGGAGCGGTGAACTTTATTATTGACCACGATCCTACAGGTCACTTTAAGTTCGCTGCGCTTCAATCCGAATTTGGACAAGAACAATTGCAAAAACTCGGCTTCGACCAAGCCGACTTCGATAGCCTTGTACTTTTAAGTGGCGATAAGGTGTATAAAAAGAGCAGCGCAGCTTTACGCATTGCCAGAAAGCTGAATGGTCTTTATCCTCTGCTTTACGGATTCATGATAATCCCTCCTTTTATAAGACATGCCGTTTACGACCTGATCGCTAGGAATCGATATAAATGGTTTGGTAAAAGAGATAGCTGTAGAATGCCTACACCAGAGCTTCGATCTAGATTTGTGGAAGCTTAGCAGTTTTTATTTAGCTTTGCTCACTCATTAATCAAATCATATGAAAGCATACGTATTTCCTGGTCAGGGAGCTCAATTCCCAGGAATGGCCAAAGACTTATATGACAGTTCTTCTGAAGCTAAGACATTACTTGATTCTGCAAATGACATCCTAGGCTTCAAGATTACAGACATCATGTTTGAAGGAACTGCCGATGAATTGAAACAGACCAAAGTAACTCAGCCTGCCATATTTTTACATTCCGTGGTATTGGCTAAAATTTCAGATAGCTTTTCTCCTGACATGGTTGCTGGTCATTCGCTTGGAGAGTTCTCAGCACTCGTTGCCACTGAAACATTGGCTTTTGAAGATGGTTTAAAGTTGGTTTCTCAAAGAGCACAAGCCATGCAAAAGGCATGTGAGATAAACCCTTCTACGATGGCAGCCATTCTTGGCTTAGACGACAATGTTGTTGAAGATATCTGTGCAAATATTAATGAGGTGGTTGTAGCAGCTAACTATAATTGCCCAGGGCAACTCGTAATTTCTGGTAGCCACAAAGGAATTGAATTGGCTTGTGAAGCAGCGAAAGAAGCCGGTGCAAGACGAGCTCTTCCCCTACCTGTCGGTGGAGCTTTCCATTCACCATTAATGGAACCGGCACGAGCTGAATTAGAGCAAGCAATTGATGCTACTGTATTCAATCAAGGAATTTGTCCTGTATATCAAAATGTTAGTGCCAAAGCAGAAACTGACATTGAACTGATCAAGGCAAACTTAAAAACTCAATTGACCGCACCAGTGAGGTGGACGCAATCTGTCCAAGCTATGGTAGCAGATGGTGCGACTACGTTCATTGAGTCTGGTCCAGGAAAAGTATTACAAGGGTTAGTTAAAAAGATTCACAGAGAAGCTGAAGTTTCGAGTATATAATTTAGTCCTAACCAGATTGAAAAGGAATTCTCTATTTTAGAAGGGAATTCCTTTTTTTATGAGATCATTTTTAACGCTAGCAGGTATTATGCTAGTTATTTTATTTTCAAGCTTTCAGGAGCAAGATATGAACCCGCTTCACCAGATCATGTCGAGTAATTCGCCAAAGATCAAAGCCATTGCTGATCATTTGGATGATCATGAGGTACAAATATTGTACACCCATATTGAAAGAGATGACAATGGACTGCCTGTTTTTCAGGAGTTTGAATTCCAATTAAATGATGATCAATATTTCTATCCTGCAAGTACAGCTAAGCTACCAGTAGCAATACTAGCCATTCAAAAAGTCAGGGAACTTCAGAAGAAAGGAATAAAGATTTCTTTAGATGATAGGTTTGTAGTCTCAGACCCTGACAGTGATGACATAATAATAGAAACGGATAGCACGTCAGCTAGTGGTTACCCCAGCATCAAACACATGATCAAAAAGATATTTTTAGTCAGTGATAACGATGCATACAATTACCTTTTTGATTTTCTGGGGAGAGATTATGTAAATGGGCAACTCAGTAAATTGGGCATGGAGCCTAGTCACCTCAACCATAAATTCCTTTATGGTGCAGATAATGTACATACTTGGTCATTCAAATTCTATAATCAAGAAGGAGAACTGACATACGAACAAGAAAGCATTACTTCCTATGTTGAAGGCCACGGATTGCCTTTGAATGGTCTGATCAAAGGAGTTGGATACACTGACAATAATGGAACCCTATTCAATGAACCATTCGACTTTAGTGAGAAAAACTACTTCTCAATAAGGAGCCTAAACAGAATTTTAAAAGGTGTGATCTTTCCTGAATCACTGCCAGAAGGTTCAAAATTCAATTTGACACTAGAAGACATGGAATTTATTAAGTATTGGATGAGCAGAAACACTTTTGAAAGTAACTATCCAGACTACAAAAACTCAGGGTTATGGGAAAGCTATGTGAAGTTTTTCATGTTTGGTGACAACAAAAATCCTATGCCTAAGAACATCCGAATCTTTAACAAAGTAGGCGATGCATATGGCACACTTACTGACGTTGCTTATATCATGGATTCAGAAAATAACATCGAATTTATGCTGACTGCAACCGTGCACGTAAACGCCAATGGTATATTCAATGATGGTGTTTATGAATATGACCAATTGGGCTTCCCATTTATGGCTGAATTGGGAAGGCAAGTGTACCAGTACGAATTATCTAAGAACGACTGAGCCGCCTGCCAAACTACTTCAGAATAATCGTTAATTGAGCTGCTCAATTCAATCCTTACCGGAAACAATCGCACATTTAATTCCGCTTTCATACCAGGGAAATCATAAGCCATCACTTCAACTCCACTCGTTTCGTCTTTGACACAGATATACGAGAGAATATCTTGAATTTCGTCATCAGGACATAGTTCGTCATAAACATAAAACAACTTCTCTCTGAGCTCTTCTCCATATAAACGTTCAAAAAGCGTATTCAAAGCAAACAACCGTTTTTGGTAATAGGCTTGCTGAGCAAACGAAGAACTATTTTTGAATTTTTTCAGCACTTTATACTTCTTAAAGAGCTTGATGATTTCCATATCCTTTTCGATAACTATTTCATTTATGATATGAATGTAATTAGTTGGAATAGAGCCTATTCTTATTCTTCGACCTACAAGCAGGTTCAATCGATAAGTGGAATAATCTCTTAGATTTTACTAGTAAAAATTCTAAAGCCGTAGAAAAAGGATTTATTCTACGTCATACAAATGGACTTCTAATGAATCCTGACATGCTACCAATAACTCTTCTTGAGTTTTATTCAAGCTTGGGTGAATCATATTTGGCGCCAATTCTGCCATTGGTATTAAAGTAAACCTTCGATTGGGAATCTCTGGGTGTGGTATGGTAAGCTGTTCTGTTGAATACTCATGTGAATTGAAATACAGTATGTCTATATCAATAAGTCTTGCACCCCATTTCTCTGTTCGAATCCTTCCCATTTGATCCTCTATCATTTGGCAGATCTTTAAGGTTCTTTCAGGAGACTTACCCGTATCTACTTCTATCACCTGGTTCAAAAAGCTTGGTTGTTCAGATACTCCCCAAGCCGCTGTTTCATAAATTTTCGACTCTCGCTTCACAATGATCACATGCGAAGTAAGAATTTCTTTGGCCCGCTGGAGATTTGCGAATCTATTACCAAGATTTGTGCCCAATAAAAGGTAAATACCAGTCATATAGCCAAATATAGCATTAGTTATTGGAGTTGATTGCAACCCTACCTATTTTGCCAATCCTAACTAAATAGCATGAGTGAAATTCGACACGATTGGACTAAAGAAGAGATTGTTGCGCTTTACAATAAACCACTTTTAGAATTGGTTTATGAAGCTGCAACTGTACATAGAAAATATCATAACCCTAACGAGGTACAAGTAAGCACCTTACTATCTATCAAAACTGGTGGTTGTCCTGAAGATTGCGGATACTGTCCACAAGCGGCAAGGTATCATACGGATATTGAAACCAATGATCTAATGACGGTGAGCCAAGTCAAGGCTCAAGCGTTAAGAGCAAAAGCATCGGGTTCTTCTCGCGTATGCATGGGAGCTGCTTGGAGAAATGTCGAAGACGGCCCTGAATTTGATCAAGTATTGGATATGGTAAGAACCATCAACAAGCTTGATATGGAGGTTTGCTGTACACTGGGTATGCTTTCAGAAAATCAGGCACAGCGACTTGCTGAAGCAGGACTCTATGCTTACAACCACAATCTTGACAGCTCCGAGGAGTACTATAAAGAAATTATTTCAACCCGTGGTTGGGAAGACAGATTAGAGACATTGAAGAATGTTCGAAAGACAAATGTGACCGTTTGTTCGGGGGGAATTATTGGTATGGGAGAATCAATTGAAGATAGAGCTGGCATGCTTATCGCCCTCGCATCATTAAGCCCGCAACCAGAATCTGTTCCAATTAATGCATTAGTAGCTGTAGAAGGCACTCCGCTGGAAGAGCAAGAGGTTACTTCCATGTGGGACATGATCAGGATGGTAGCAACCACGAGGATTGTTCTTCCTATGACTACAGTTAGACTTTCGGCAGGACGAACTGAGATGAGTAAAGAAGGCCAGGCCTTTTGCTTTATGGCAGGAGCCGGTTCAATCTTTGCCGGTGACAAGTTACTCACCACTCCCAACCCAGATGTTAACGAAGACATGGAGCTTTTCAACATATTGGGTATTCAGCCAATGAAACCATATGCCAAAGGAACCAAACCTACTCCACTACCTGCAGAAGAAATGACAGAAGCAGAAGGTGAAAAAGTGAAATGGAGCCGTCCCGGGCACCGAATTGAAAAGAATGTTGAAGCCACGAAAAAGGGCAATAAAAAAAGAAAGGAAGCTATATAGCTTCCTTTCTTTTTATCAATTGTTTTCTCATTTCTTAGAATAACTTAAATCCTACACCAAAGACGATCTGAGAAACCCTCTGATCAACTTCTACTGGACTTAAATTTGTAAGCTCTTCATTAATGTCACTTAGCGAACCTTCATATTTCAGATCAAATACGAATTTCCAAATATCAATACCTACACCAGCCTGATATCCAACTGTAGCATCTTTATAGTATTCCTTTACATCCTCCGTTGGGTTACCTGGAACCACTAGATCAGCACCTGAAAGAAATCTAAAAGAAGGTCCAGCATTTAAACGTACAGGTCCCAATTTAAAACCGATCATTACAGGTACATCAATCTGATTGAAAGTAAGGTCAGCTTTTTGCGAATTGATATTGACTGAGGAAGATTGCTTTGATAACAAAACTTCAGGCTGTAAATAAATACCAATAACTGGTACCTGGATTCTTAAGAAAGCACCCAATTGATATCCAAATTCGGCATCACCTTCTTCTATGTTAGCTAGGTTCTCGCTTAAACTTAAGTTTGTGGAAGTAAAGTTTACACGAGGTCCAAAATCAATTTGTGCTGTTGCACCATATCCCATGGTCAACAACAATACTGCGAAAAATAATCTCTTCATGTTTTGAGTTTTAAAGTTCTTGTAAAAGCAATAACCAGGCCTTTTCTACATCATCAACTGCTAAACACTGCTGTGCCATTTCATGCAAATGATACATATAAGAGTCATGGTCATTGACAAAACGAGCTTTCATTTCTTTCATTTCATCAGTAATGCCAAAAGCTTTCACAGCACTAGATTCGGGCAATTTTTCAACATTTCCTAATCTACCTAGATTGTTGCCGGTGAGCACCGAACTATTGCGGATGACATCAGGTATTTGGTCAATTCCGATACCCAATTGACGGATGGGTTTTGGCAATTGAAAAATAGCATCACCTTGAGCCCTACAGTACCAATCACCACCCATTCTACCAACTAGGTCTGCCTTGAATGGATCAGGCTTTCCATCTTCATCAAGAATACCATCCGAAATGTGCCCTAATACGACTTCTGCCAAAATGAGATTACCAGCCCCAGGTTCTTCTCCCAACTGAATCACTTCTTTAAGTTTACACTCAAAAGAGGCAATCGATTCTTTCACTCTTGGTGGAGCAACAAGCTCACTGGATTCTTCAGTAAGTCCCGCCTTGACAAATTCATTTACCCCCTTTGGGTAGGCCGTACTACTCAAGGACATTTGTTCAACTACAGGGTAGCTTACAATATTTACAACCAACTCCTTAGTTTCGATGGCATTGGTTAGTGTATGTTTGGGTTGCTTATGTCTCGGCAATGCTGGTGATAAAATCAAAACAGCTGGATTCGAGCTAAAAACATTGAAAAAACTATAAGGCGCCAGATTCACATTACCTTCATTGTCTACTGTGCTTGCCCAAGCAATAGGTCTTGGTGCAATGACACCTAACAAATAGCTATGTAGGTCTGGTTGTGAAATTGATTTTGGATCTATTCTCATTTTTTAAAGAAAAACAGCAGTGCTTTTATCTTTTGTTGGTTTTGTAAAACAATAATACAGCAACACAGGAGCGTAATCAAGGCCAATACAAAAAGGTAACCTCCGTCATTCATTACTTCAATACCCAATATGGTTATATGGAAAAAAACGGCTCCTGCCATTGCTCCCGCACCGATCAAAGCTCCTAAATAATTAAGACGACTGAGTAATAAGACAGAGGCGACAAGTTCAGTAACTCCTACCAAATACCTACCCCAAGGCTCCATACCAATCGCGCTAAATATATAGACTGACTCTTCGGCTCCAGTAAACTTGAAATAAAGTGTTTGAAGCATGATGAGTGCTGGAATAATTCTTAGTGCTAAGCCTAAATACTTTTTGGTTTTCGTGGTCTTCATAGTAAAAAATTTTACCTAGAACTTCTTTTAGCCTTCTGTAAGTTTCAATGTAACTACCTACTAGCCAACATTTAACCAAACTTAATACTATTTAGCAGGTAACACTTTTGCTGTCACCTCACCAAAACCGATACGCACACCATTCTTCTTTGCATGCGCCCTCATGATCACAGTATCACCATCAAGAATGAATTTCCTCTCGCCTCCTCCATTCATTGGTATTGGCTTTGTCCCTCTCCATGCCAATTCTAACATTGAACCGAACTCGCTTTCATTTGGTCCGGAAATAGTTCCAGATCCGTACATATCGCCAACCTGCATATTACAACCGTTGACCGTGTGATGAGCCAGCTGCTGCTTAACATTCCAATAGAGGTATTTCATATTTGAATTACACACTACTGTTTCTTCTTGGCCTTCAGGCTGAATACCCACTTGAAGTTTCACATCAAAGTGAGAATCCCCTTCATATTTTAAATAAGGCAGCACTTCCGGATCTTGCTCAGGGCCCGCAACAGTGAAAGGTTCTAGAGCGTCCATTGTCACTACCCATGGTGAGACATGAGAAGCAAAGTTCTTAGCTAAGAATGGACCCAAAGGCACATATTCCCACTTTTGAATGTCACGTGCCGACCAATCGTTCAGAACTACAAATCCAAAAATGTATCCTTCAGCTTCTCCTGTAGAAATAGACTTACCCAGTGGATTTTCTTTCCCTGTGATATAGGCCATTTCTAATTCGAAATCTAATAAACGACAAGGTCCAAAAGCTGGTGCATCGGCATCATCCGCTTTGGTTTGACCCTTAGGACGATGGAAAGAAGTTCCTGAAACAACAATTGAACTGGCACGCCCATGATAACCCACAGGTATATGTTTCCAGTTAGGCATTAATGCATTTTCAGGTCCGCGGAACATCGTTCCTACATTGAAAGCATGCTGTTCAGATGAATAGAAATCTGTATAGTTAGGTACGCGCACCGGAAGAAGCATTTCAACTTCAGCCATAGGAATCAAAACCATGTCTTTAAAATTAGAGTCTGCTAATTCAACATTCCCCTCTTCCAAAAGATCAGAAATTCGATTCCTAACTGCTCTTGTCCTTTCTTTTCCAAGAGCCATGAAATCATTTAAAACAGGTTGCTCAAATATGCCCTTAGGTAAATTTAACTTTTCAAATAAACCCTGCTCTTGTAATTGAGCAAGGTCAATTACGTAATCTCCAATGGCGGAAGCTGCCCGAGGCTCTGACCCGTTTTTCGAATAAATACCAAACGGTATATTTTGAATTGAAAAATCAGAATCGGGTGCTACGTATACCCATGACTTTAAGTTTGGATCGTTTGCTTTGATCATTGCTTACAGTGTATTTCTTAATTCTTGCTCTCTTTCTATAGCCTCGAAAAGCGCTTTAAAGTTTCCTTTACCAAAAGATTGTGCGCCTTTTCTCTGAATGATCTCAAAGAACATGGTCGGTCGGTCTAGCACAGGCCTGGTGAAGATCTGAAGTAAATATCCCTCATCGTCTCTATCGATCAAGATGTTCAGTTTCTTGAGCGGCTCAAGGTCTTCATCAATCTCACCTACTCTATCCAACACATCATCATAATAGATTTCTGGAACTCTCAGGAATTCAACCCCTCTGGCTCTCAATTGAGTGACTGTTTCGATGATATTATTGGTAGCTACTGCCACATGCTGAACTCCAGCACCATTATAAAAATCTATGTATTCTTCTATCTGAGATTTCTTTCTACCCTCTGCTGGTTCGTTTATAGGGAACTTGATACGACCCGAACCATTACTCATTACCTTACTCATCAAAGCGGTATACTCAGTAGAAATGTCATTATCGTCAAAAGAAACGAGTTGAGCGAATCCCATTACTTTGGCGTAGAATTCACACCATTTGTTCATCTCTCCCCAACCGACATTCCCAACCATATGGTCGATATATCTTAGTCCTACCTCAGAAGGATTGTAATCAGACTCCCACTTTTGAAAGCCTGGTAAAAAGGCACCCTTGTACTCTTTTCTTTCCACAAAGATGTGAACCGTTTCACCATAGGTATGAATACCTGATCTAACCACTTTACCATGTGCATCTTCCTCCACCTTTGGCTCAAAGTATGACTTGGCTCCTCTACTGGTCGTTTCTTCCCACGCTTTTGTCGCATCATCAACCCAAAGGGCAATGACTTTTACACCGTCACCATGGGCATTGATATGGGCATTGATCTCACCATCTTGTTTTAGTGGTGATGTCAATACCAACCTGATCTTATCTTGCTGTAAAACATAGGAGACTCTATCTGTCATTCCTGTTTCAAGACCAGCATAAGCCACAGATTGAAATCCAAAAGCGGTTTTATAAAAGTGGGCCGATTGCTTGGCATTCCCCACATACAACTCTACATAGTCTGTCCCGTTGATCGGCAAAAAGTCTTGTGCCTCATCAAAAATCTTCTCTCCAGAATAGGTTACGTTCTCTGTTGACATAATTTAATCTTTAATCGTCCAACCACGATTTGTGGTAGTCCTTCAATAATATTTCCATTGCTGCTTCAGTCACTTTCAAAGGCTTGAAAGTATCTACCATTACAGCATATTCTTCAGTTGATTTTGCTCCAATGCTTCGCTCCATCGCTCCAGGGTGTGGACCATGTGGAATACCAGCAGGATGCAAAGTGATCATTCCTCTTTCAATGTTGTTTCTGCTCATGAAATCACCGTCTACGTAATATAGTACCTCATCAGAATCAATATTACTGTGATTATAAGGAGCAGGTACTGCTTCTGGATGATAGTCATACAAGCGAGGAACAAAAGAACAGACTACGAATGCATCGGTCTCAAAGGTCTGATGAACTGGTGGCGGCTGATGAACTCGCCCAGTAATAGGCTCAAAGTCTTTGATTGAAAAAGCATATGGGAAATTATAGCCATCCCAACCCACTACATCAAAAGGATGTGAAGCGTAGATGTACTCATGAATCATTCCCTCTTTCTTCACTTTGATCATGAATTCGCCAACCTCATCATGTGTCTCCAATTCAGTTGGTCTTCTCAGATCCCTTTCGCAGTAAGGAGAATGCTCTAACATTTGACCGAACCAGTTGCGATACCGCTTTGGCGTATACATCGGTCTGTGAGATTCTACTATGAAAAGTCGATTGGCCTCAGTCTCAAATTCGAGTTGGTAGATCATCCCTCTAGGAATCATCAAATAATCTCCGCCCTCAAATTCTATATTACCAACAAGTGTTCTGAGCCTTCCTTTTCCTTCATGCACAAAGATCATCTCATCGCAATCAGCGTTTTTATAGAAATACTCCGTCATGGACTGTTGAGGAGCAGCCAAAACGATCTCGCAATCAGAGTTGACTAGAACAGCTGTTCTGCTTTCCAAATAGTCTTTATTTGGTTGGATGTTGAACCCCTTCAACCCTAAAGACAGCATATTCTTATCGACAGCGATCTTAGGAGATACATCATAAGACTTCACCACTTCTTTGACCTGAGTGGGTCTATGCACGTGATAGAGTAATGAAGACATTCCATCAAAGCCTATGGTGCCAAAAAGCTGTTCGTAATAATAACCGCCATCGGGCTTCTTAAAAGTGGTATGTCTTTTATGTGGGATCTTACCGAGTGAATGATAAAATGGCATAATCAAACAAGTTGGTTCAATGAATAATCAAGGGCTCTCTTCGAGATACCTTTTCTATCAGAGGAAATCTCATAAACATGCTTTAATGCATCTCGGATAACATTAGAAGTATCTTCAAAGATCGCTTCATCAGTCAAAGCGATTCCTCTTTCCATAAGATACGCAAAAACGCGCGCCATTCCGCAGTTAGCAATAAAGTCAGGCAATACAGATAAATTCTCATCAGCATACAGCCCTGTCTCGCCAAAGAAGATCTCCGGATCATTAAATGGCACATTAGCACCGCAAGAAACCACCTCTAGTTTGGTATTGATCATACGATCAACCTGCTCCTTGGTGATCAGTCTACTAGCCGCAGCTGGTATGAAAATCTCAAAATCTAAATCCCAAATCTCGTTGTTGATCTGCTCATAAGGAATCATATCTTCTGAGACCAACTTATTGCCATCGCGATTTAGATAAAGCGATCTAACTTCTTCTAGTGAGTACCCTTCTTGTCGGTAAATACCGCCTTCTTTGTCTATGATTCCCACCACTGATATTCCCATTTGTGCCAAATAGAATCCTGCAGCTGCACCAACATTTCCCCAGCCTTGAATGACTGCTCTTTTCTTCTTGTAATCTCCACCCCAGATATCGTAATAATGATGCACTGCTTCAGCTACACCATATCCGGTGATCATATCTGCTACTTTATACTTTTTGGTTACATCAGGTGAGAAATGTGGATTCTCAATAACTTTGACCACTCCATTTCTCAATTGACCAATTCGATTGATCTTAGAAGCTTCATTTGGCTTGAAGTGCCCGTTGAACACCCCTTCTTGCGGATGCCAGATACCAGCTTCTTCAGTCATAGAGATCACTTCATGTACTTCATCTACATTAAGATCTCCGCCTGTACCATAGTAGTATTTGAGCAGTGGGCTTACAGCTGCGAACCATCGCTTCAACACACCTTCTTTTCTTGGGTCATTAGGATCGAAATTGATACCTGACTTAGCACCACCAATCGGTGGACCAGAAACGGTGAACTTCACCTCCATTGTTTTGGCAAGAGATTCAACCTCTCGTTTATTGAGACCTTTGCGCATGCGCGTTCCACCTCCGGCAGCTCCTCCTCTTAATGAGTTGATCACTACCCAACCCTCTGCTTCAGTCTCAGGGTCTTTCCATTCAAAAACGATCTCAGGTCGTTTATTCTCGAATTTCTCCAGTAAGTTTTCCATAAGTAAGTCGATGGTGACAGCATATTATCAAGTCACATAACAAATCTATAGAATCATCACACTTCAAAGATTTATCAACTGTTATTATAATTGATTTAAGTGGATACCACTATTATTCATTCATTTATCAGGATATTTTTACTTTTATTCTTCATTTTTACTACTACAGCAGAAAAATATTCTATGATCAAGTTAGACGAAACGGATATTCGCATTTTAGAGCAGCTTCAAACTGATGGAAGAAAGACCATTAAGGCGATGGCAGATGAACTTAATCTGTCTACGACTCCAGTTTTTGAAAGAGTGAAAAGACTAGAGAGAGAAGGCATCATCAAACAATATGCAGCACTTCTGGATCAAAAGAAATTAGACCTCAATTTGACTGTCTTTATCTCTGTAAGCCTGACGAAACATACACGCTCTTATTTAGAAAAGTTCATCAAAGAGATCAGTCAATACAAAGAGGTAATGGAATGCTATCACATTGCAGGAAACTTCGACTTCTTATTAAAGATCGTGGTATCTGGAATGAAGGACTACGAAACCTTTATTTTGAGTAAGCTTTCAACCATTGCCAACTTAGGGCAAGTCCAAAGTTCATTCGTGCTCTCAGAGAATATTCACAGCACTGCTTTTAAGCTTTAATCTTCCGACTTATTCCCCTATTTTTGCGGACTGAATTAAAAGCAAGCGCATTTTATGTCACTTTCTACAAAATATAGTCCCAACGAAGTTGAGGAAAAGTGGTACAAACACTGGATGGATAAAGGCTATTTCAAAGCCAAGGCGAACCCTCAAAAAGAGCCATTCACAGTCGTCATTCCTCCACCAAACGTGACAGGTGTCTTGCACATGGGCCACATGCTCAACAATACCATTCAAGATGTATTGATCCGTAAGGCAAGAATGGAAGGTAAGGAGGCACTTTGGGTACCAGGAACCGACCATGCTTCAATCGCCACTGAAGCGAAAGTGGTACGAATGCTTCGCGAAAAAGGAATTAAGAAATCTGACCTTTCTAGAGATGAGTTCATGGAACATGCCTGGGAATGGAAAGAGAAATATGGTGGCATTATTCTAAAACAGTTAGAAAAGCTTGGCGCATCATGTGACTGGGATAGAACAGCCTTCACCATGGATGAAGGTTATTATAAGTCGGTCATCAGGGTATTTGTTGACCTATATAAGAAAGGATATATCTACCGCGGTTGGAGAATGGTGAACTGGGATGTTGAAGCTCAGACCACTGTTTCTAACGAAGAGGTAATTTATGATGACAAGGAGCAAACAGCAACGCTTTACAAAGTACAGTACAGCATTGTTGGCTCTGATGAAAAAGTGATCATCGCTACTCAGCGTCCTGAAACCATTATGGGTGACACTGCCATTGCTGTGAACCCAAAAGACGATCGATTCAAGCACTTGATCGGTCAAAAGGCATTGGTTCCCTTCATTAACAGAGAGATCCCGATCATTGGTGATGACTATGTGGAGATCGAATTTGGAACTGGTTGCTTAAAAGTAACTCCTGCACATGACCCCAATGATTACGAGATCGGCCAGAGACATAATCTTGAGATCATTGATACCATCAACATGGATGGTACACTCAATGAGAAGTGTGAGATTGAAAAATATGTAGGTATGGATCGATTTGCTGTAAAAAAGCAGATCGTGAAAGACTTGAAAGAGGCTGGTTATTTAATGGGTGAAGAGCAATTCGCTACTAAGATCGGTCGCTCGGAAAGAACCAATTCTGTGATCGAGCCTAAGCTGTCTTTGCAGTGGTTCATCAACATGAAAGACATTTCCAGAACTGCACACAAAGTGGTAATGGAAGATGAAGTAGAATTGGTACCTGCCAAATTCAAGAATACTTACAACCACTGGATGGAGAACGTACGCGACTGGTGTATCTCTCGTCAGCTGTGGTGGGGACAAAGAATTCCGGCCTACTTCTATGGCACTGGCGATGATGACTTTGTTGTTGCTGAGTCACTTGAAGAAGCTCTTGAAATGTCTCGCACAAAATCAGGTAATGCCGATTTGACTGCAGCTAATCTTAAACAAGATGAGGATGTACTTGATACTTGGGCGTCATCATGGCTATTCCCAATGTCGGTATTCAATGGTTTTGATGACGAATACTGGGATGCCGAGAATGGCAAGATCATCAAAGGCAAGAATGAAGACCTAGACTACTTCTATCCTACTTCTGTATTGGTAACCGCCCCTGAGATCCTTTTCTTCTGGGTGGCTAGAATGATCATTGCTGGATATGAGTATACTGGTGAAAAACCGTTCAAACACGTCTATTTGACAGGTATCGTTCGTGACAAGCAGCGTAGAAAAATGTCCAAGTCGTTGGGTAACTCACCCGATCCTCTAGACTTGATCAAAGACTATGGCGCTGATGCGATTAGAACGGGTATGCTATTCTCTTCGCCTGCAGGTAATGACTTACTCTATGATGAAAAATTGGTAGAGCAAGGAAGAAACTTCGCCAATAAGATCTGGAATGCTTTCCGTTTGGTAAAAGGCTGGGAAGTAGGAGGCACTTCAATGCCGGAAGAAAATAGAGTAGCACTACAATGGTTCGATGCGCGATTCAACTCCGCTTTAGCCGAGATCGAAGATCACTTCTCTAAGTTCAGAATTTCGGATGCTTTGATGACCACCTATAAGCTCATCTGGAATGACTTCTGTTCTTGGTACCTAGAGATGATCAAACCAGCTTATGGTGAGCCTATAGATCCAGCTACGCTTGAAGTGACCATTACGCTATTCGAAAAGATCATGAAGGTGTTGCATCCATTCATGCCTTTCCTTTCTGAGGAAGTTTGGTCTGAACTCAGAGAAAGAGGCGAAGGAGAAGACATTATCGTTTCTGCATGGCCAGTAGTTGGAGACACAAACGAAGCCTTGACCAAACAAGGTGAGCAGATCTTCGAATTGGTTTCTCAAATTAGAAATACAAGAAGCAGCAAAGGCATGTCTCCTAAAGAGTCCTTAGACCTCGCTATAAAGTCTTCCGACAATTCAGCTTATGAAACCTTCGCAGGGCTAATCAAAAAACTAGCGAATGTGGGTGAAATCAGTTTCGTGACTGAGAAAGTGGATAATACGCTGAGCTTTGTGATCCTATCTGATGAGTTCTTCATTCCAATGGAAGAAGGCGCCATCGATGTCGAAGCTGAAAAAGCTGAGATGGAAAAAGAATTGGAGTACACAAAGGGCTTCTTGAACTCGGTTATGAAAAAGTTGAGCAACGAACGTTTTGTGAATAATGCACCAGATCAAGTAGTAGCCAATGAAAAGAAGAAGCAAGCAGATGCTAAAGCTAAGATCAAGGCGCTTGAAGAGAAGCTATCTTCTCTTTAATGAAGATTATAAATTGATTATCAATAATGAAGCAGCTCGAAAGGGCTGCTTTTTTGGTACCTACAAAATCAAACTTTCAGAAATTACAGAGATTTAATTTATCTTATGTCCTGTGCATGTCATTTTACTCCTTGGCTGCTTCTTTGGGCTTCTTTTTATTTTCGGCCTGTTATCTGAAAAACTGGCCGAACTATCCATCTCGGCACCTTTAGTTTTTACGATACTTGGTGTTCTTTTTAGTTTTACAGAGGGCGTTGAACAATTCACTATTGGTGGTGAGAACATAGAGCTCATTGGCCAAATTGCATTGATCGCTATACTTTTTACCGATGCAAGCAGCATTTCTTTAAAGAACTTCTTCAAAGTTTATACCTGGCCAGTAAGGATGTTATTCATTGGCCTGCCCTTAACCATGTTGATTGGCTCAATTGTAGCTATTCCATTATTTCCTGAGTTCGATTGGATCACCTTAGCCATCATGGCATTGATCCTTTCACCTACAGATGCTGCTCTTGGCCAGGCAGTGGTACAAAGCGAAAAGGTGCCTTTTAAAATTAGAGAGAGTATCAATGTAGAAAGTGGTCTCAACGATGGCTTAGCGCTCCCGCCTATTCTAATACTAGCAGGAATGCTCATTGGTAAGGGCGAGCTTATGACGAGCTCTGAAATTACGACCTACATCCTAAAACAGATTATTATTGGGCCTGCCGTGGGCGCAGCCTTGGGTTGGCTAGGCAGCAAGATTATTAATTGGTCTGTGCGAAAACAGTACTCAGAGCACTTTTTCCAAGGCATAGCCATTGTTGCTATTGCCATCATGGCCTTTGTTGTGGCAGATGAATTAGGCGGAAATGGTTATATGTCTGCATTCTGCGCGGGTATGTTTTTTAATGCTGACTCAAAAAAGACATTGGAAAGAGGACAAGAGTTCGGAGAATTCCTCAGTCAGCCCTTAGCATTATTTGTCTTCTTTGTTTTTGGGGCTACAATTCTGCCACATTACATTGAGTTCATCACTGTCCCTGTTGTTATTTTCTCCTTCCTGAGCTTAACAGTGCTTCGAATGATTCCTGTTATCATCAGCCTAATTGGAACAAAAATCCCCATGAGAGAGCAAGTCTTTATGGCCTGGTTTGGACCAAGGGGAATAGCTTCAATACTTTACTTTTTATTAATGGTCAACAACGTACCTGAATTGAAGGATCAAAACACCATTTGGGCAACAGTAATTTTGACGGTTGCTCTAAGCATCTTCTTTCATGGTGTATCTGCCGTTCCATATGCCAACTGGCTAGGAAAGCAAAAAAATCAGCACTCATAATTCGTTTAAATGAAAAAGTACAAACTGAGCATTAGCCGATTCATTTTTGAGTTATTTATCGTATTCATCGGTGTTTATGGCGCATTTGAACTGACGAATTATCAACAGAATGTAAGAGAAGAAAAGATCAGAGAAAACTACTTTGTTAGCTTTAAATCAGAATTAAATACACTGATCTTTAACATTGATCAGGTAGAAAAAGGCATTAGTAAAGAGCTTTACAGATTAGAAAACTATAACGATTCTCTGGAGAGCAGACCTTTTACACCAGTAAGGATCAATTTCAACCAGTCTTTACTCATTACACAGGCAGGTTTTAATGCAGATGTGTTCGTACAGTTAAACCCTGATCTCGCCTCAAGTCTTATCGGAGGCTTTGACTATGTCAAGAGACTTGAAGCAATGTCAGACGACTATAATTCCTTGGCCTCTTTAAAGCTATACGGCCATAAATGGGGCGATTTGTTCACATCCAACAGAGAAATGAAAGATGAATTTGCATGGTACAAAAGTCAACTAGAATCTATGGCCAAAAACTTTAGTTTCGTAGGCAATATGATGGAAACTCAAGCCACTCCTTTTATTAATCAGGTCATAGAAGGCTTTTAAAAAAGAAAAGCTAACCACTAGGGTTAGCTTTATAATTAGGCTTCAAACTTTTACTATTCTCTTGGCAGGGTTCTGCCATCAATTCTTACCTCACCGTTATTGATAACCGTACCTTGATCATTATTTGGTAGGCTCACCTCTTCCCTGTTTGTAACTCCACTTCCTCTTATGCCTCATACAGCCAATATCTTCAGATTACCCTGATAAGGCACATCACCAAAGGCGACAGCGTCTAAAGCAAGCCCCCCTCTAATATCTAGGTCAATGGACCAAGGAGATGTTTGAGGACCCAATTCAACAGGATCACCTGATTCGTTTAAATATCGAATTGAGTTGATGGTCGCACCATTCTCTGCCGTCACTGTATATGACACATCGTACATTGTCTGTGGTTCATCATCATCGCTACATGAAAGAATTGTAAGAAGTATTAAGAAAAGAAATTGCTTTTTCATTGTATCTAACTTTTAGCCAAGCTTATTCTAGACAATAAATAAGTTAATCAGATATCGATGAAATGCCTAAAATTTAAGGTGAGTGGATTATTGTTTTGACTCACTGAACCTAATTAGCATGATTCTAATTGTAGAACGAGCCTGCAAGTATCCCTGTAGATATTGGAAATGCAACAGCCCTACTTTCTTCATTTACTCACAATCCTCAAGCACGCTTGGTCTCTGGCCCATGTTGATAATTTCCCCGACAAGCATAATAAAAGGGATTACTTTCAGTGATCCCGAAGGGAACCACTCCTGCAAATACAAAAGGCGCAGCTTTGCTGCTGCTTTTTTCATTTACTGCCAATCCTCAAGTAAGCTTGGTATTGTCTGTAAACGAAAAAAGGCTGTCATTTCTGACAGCCTTTTGTGCTTGATGTGGGCGCTGAGGGATTCGAACCCCCGACCCCCTCGGTGTAAACGAGGTGCTCTGAACCAACTGAGCTAAGCGCCCAAACTTTTTAAGAACCAACTGTCCCGATAGCTATCGGGAAGGTGCCCTTAAGAACATAATTTGAAGTTTTAATCCTTCATTGTTCCGTTTGGGTGTGCAAAGGTAGTTTTCGTTTTTATTATTGCAAATAACAGACTGAAAATATTTTTAATATTTTTCTTAACAATCAAAAAATGTAGGGAATACCCCCCTAAAGGTATATTTGGTTAAATTGCTCGTCAATCCTAAACCGAAACATGGAGATCACTGAATTCAGGTCACTCTTTGATCAGTACTTTGAACCCATCCGTAATTTCCTCTATTACAAATGTGGAGATATGGACTTGAGCGAAGATCTCTGTCAAGACGTTTTCATGAAACTTTGGGATAAGCGAGATGAGGTGAAAAGCGAAACTGTAAAAAGTTATCTCTACACCATCGCCAATAATATGCTGCTCAATAAGATCAGACATGAGAAGGTCAAAATGAATTTTGTTGAGAAACACAAAACCCAACAAGAGGAACAATCACCTGAGTTTTACCTAGAAGAGAAAGAGTTCAAGACTAAACTTGACAATGTGATATCTGAGATGCCTGAGAAACAAAGGGAGGTATTTTTGATGAACAGAATTGAAGAGATGACCTACCAAGAGATCGCAGACCGCCTTGACTTAAGTGTAAAAGCCATTGAAAAAAGAATGCATGGTGCACTCAATCACATTAGAAAGCACATAGACCACAAAATTTAATTCATACGATCTTCAAGTGAAGAAATATGAAGTCAGCCAAAGAAGCCCTATAATTACAGTGTGCGAGCACTTCTATTCACTCTTTTTTTTATCGTTTCCTTTGGCCTTTTTGGCCAAAACATTGAAGAGACGTTAATTAATGAGCAATTCAGAAATGTTTCACTGAATAAAGTCATCCGTAAGCTGAGAAATAAGTACGATGTCAACATTTCTTATGATGATGCACTAATATCTGGTGTCAAGGTCACCGGAAAATTTGAAAACATTAGTCTCAAGGACTTCCTCAACACCATTCTCAAAGAAGAAGGCATTGACTATGAAATCGCTAACAAGAACTTAATTCTGGTCCCGAGAAAAATCAATGTTGATGTGAATAAACCCAGTTTGTTTGACATCAATGTATTTGGCATAGTCAGGGACGCTATGACAGGGGAAAGCTTGCCAAATGCACTCATTAGAGTAGACGGTGAAACCCAAGGCACAATATCGAATAAAGATGGTTATTTCAGACTCAGTTCGGTACCAACCGACACGAGTACAATAGAAGTAAGATATCTGGGTTATCAGAATTCTAAAATCAAACTTCAACCAGGCCAAACTAGGCAAACACTACAGATCATGATGGTAGAGTCAGCGCTTGAACTCTCAGATTTCGAAGTGGTTGACCAAGTCCAACAAGCCACCAGATATGGTGATGACATCTCTCAGATCACCATAAACCCTAAATCATTGACCTCATTACCTAGTTTAGGTGAGCTAGATGTTTTTAGGTCGCTGCAGTTTTTACCTGGTATTAGTGGTACTAACGAAACTTCATCAGCTTTATCCATAAGAAGCAGCCCCTCATCACATAACCTAGTACTTTTTGATGGTTTCACTATTTATAGGCTCGACCATTTTTTCGGTGTCTTTAGTGCTATGAATGCCGATGCCATAAGAGATATACAGGTGTATAAGGGTGGATATGGAGCCAAATATGGCGGCAGAATTTCTGGTGTAGTTGACATGGCAGGGAACACAGGTAGTTTTGTTGATCCGAACTATAGCCTTGGCATCAACCTCTTGAGCGCAAAATTCAATGCTAACGTGCCATTGGCAAGCGGCAGAGGTGCCCTGCACTTTAATATTAGAAGAGCTTATACTGATGTCATTAGAAGCAACCTTTTCGAAAAGCTTTATTCTAACTACAGAGATCAATCAAATCAATTGCAAAGCCAATCATCACAAGATTTTATTAGACCTGACTTCTCTTTTTATGACTTAAACCTTAAGGCCAGCTACAAACTTACCCAAAGCGACATATTGAGTTTAAGCATCTACACAGGAAGGGACAATTTAGAGTCTGAGTTTGACTTTGTCGAACGTGATGAGGACGATCCTTCAAATATTTTAGGGGTAAGCACATTTGAAGAAATTGCAGAATGGGGAAATAGAGGAATAGGATTTACTTGGTCGAAAAATTGGAGTGCCAACTACTATTCCCAATTGCAAGTTGCTCAATCAGATCATTACTTCAACTACTTCTTTGAGGACAATGGGTTTGATGGAGATGGGGATCTCACCAGACTTTACCGCTTGATAAGAAATAATGATGTTAAAGATCTGCAAGTCAACTTTTCAAATGAGATCAACTACAAAAAAAGACATACGCTAACAACAGGTTTTAATTATTCAAATGTCAGTGTCCTGAACCGTGCTATTATAGAGACCCTGATGGACCCACCTACTACTAACGCCAATCCCAGCGATGAAGGAAATACCGTCTCATTTTATCTCGAAGACCAAATCAGAGTAACAGATAAACTAAGATTGAAAGCTGGTTTGCGTTATAATTTTAACGACATCAGTGAAAATAACTACTTCACTCCAAGAGTTGCCTTGAACTACAACTTCTTACCAAACTTTGAATTCAAAGCTGCATACGGGCAATATGTTCAGCTCTTGCAGGAAGTTATTTTTGATGACCCGCTGTCTAATATTCAAAATGGTTGGTTCTTGAGCAATGAAGGCAACCGAGATCCTGATATATTCTCCGTAGACGTAATGACATCCGATCATATTGTCGCTGGCTTTCAATACAAAAAAGATGGTTTAATCGTAGACCTAGAATACTTCCATAAAGACAATGAGGGTTTGAATGAATTTCTTGTTTCGCATATTGTAGACCGCAGCACGAATGAACGCAGTCCTGAAGTGACCCTAGCGAGAGGAACCGGACAAATCAATGGTCTAGATTTCCTGGTTCAAAAATCTGAGGGAAATTATACAGGCTGGCTGGCTTACACCTATAGTAGAGCCATGAATCGATTCGACAACATCAACAATTTTGAAGAAATACCAGGTAGACTTGATCAGAGGCATGAAGTGAAATTTGTTCATCTATTAGATTTGCCTAAATGGAAATTATCAGGCACATGGATCTATGGAAGCGGAACACCCTTTTTAGAGCCTGAGGTAAACTTTATCACGAATAATCAAGGCCAATTGATCAATTATGAGGTCCTCAATACGAACAAAACTGTAACACGATTGCCTGCTTATCATAGACTTGATCTATCAGCCGCACTTAAGTTTGGAAACCAAAACATTAGTGGTGAACTGGGGCTTTCCGTATTAAACGTGTATAATAGAGTAAATATTCAAAGCAAAAGGCTCAAAACAGATGAGCTCGATGCTGTGATCAATGGTGTTCCGGGTGCGACAGTACCTGAAGACCTTTATCGCAACCTTGTTCTTTTAGATTTGACCCCTTCGATTTTTTTGAATTTATATTTCTGAAAAAAGTAGGGTATTCTCTTAAAGACGTGTAAAACAACCAAAATGGAAGAAAAAAAGCACCATATTAATTGGGAGCAGCTGTGGTTAGAAGGCAAAATCTCTAGTGAAGAGGCAGCCAAAAACTCCACGGATGCTTCATTTGATGCTTTTGAGAAATTTGTTGAAGGCGCAAAGCATTTCGATGTCCCGCGTGTTACATCCAAACAACAAGCTTGGCAACAGCTCGAAGACAAAATCTCAGCACAACAACATTCACCTAAAGTGATTTCAATTTCGCGTAGAAATTGGTTAATCGGAGTAGCGGCCTCTTTCATCTTAGCTTTAGGTGCTTTTTTTCTACTTCCATCCCCTGAAAGCGACCAACCATATTTCAATACAGGCTTAGCAGAAAGCCAGTTAATATATTTACCGGACAGTTCATCTGTTCATCTAAACGCTGTCAGCAACGTTTCATACTCGGAAGAGACTTGGGATAACAATCGAGTTGTTCAACTGGAAGGAGAAGCCTTTTTCGATGTGAAGCGCGGCAGCAAATTCCAAGTGGTTACATCTACCGGTACAGTTACTGTCTTAGGCACAAGTTTCAATGTGCGTGAAAGAGAAGGAAAACTTATTGTCGCTTGTAAAACAGGTAAAGTTGGTGTGGCAACTTCTGGCGCTGAAGAAATGACAATCATCACTCCCGGTGAAACTGTGAGTATCGTTAATAATGAGATCACTGAAGTACAAGAGATCAACACCAGGAGAATTGCTTCTTGGATTGACAATGAATTTGACTTCGAAAGCATGCCTCTTGTGAGTGTATTTAAGGAGTTAGAAAGACAATATAATATTACTATCGAATGCGAATTTGAAGATTCATTTCTTCAAGGAACAATCACTGCAACGCTTGCTACTGACAATTTAAAGGAGGCGATCAGTGATCTAGAAAAGATTAAAAATGTAAAAGCTACTTATTCGGAAGATGGCAAGACCATCAGGTTGAAATAAGGAGTGAAAAAAATGGTGACACTAAAGATGGTAAAGCAATCTAGTCACCAATTCTTAGGTTGAGGTTGAGGGATGGGTGGTGCCATCCCTCGCTATTTTTATAGACTTTCTAAAAGTGTTTCCAAACTCATTCCTCTACTGCCCTTAATGAGGAAAAGGGTGTTTTCGAAAGTTCGTGCTTTTAAGAATTCCGCTAAATCTTTTTTATTCGCCCAATATTTTGACTTGCTATTGCCCTTTTGAGCAGCTGACATTTCATTCCCACAAAAATGAACCTCTGTGTTTTTTAATGTTTCCGTTAATTCACCAATAACAAAGTGCTCCTTTTTTGAATCCTCACCTAACTCCAGCATGTCGCCAAGGATGATCATTTTATTCACAGAGGCCCTCTTATCAAAACTCTTCAGCGCTTCTTTCATAGAAGATGGGTTGGCATTGTAAGCATCCAGCACAACAGTATTGCTTCCGATCTTAATCAGCTGCGACCTATTATTGTCCGGGTCATAGGTCTTCACTGCGCTGATCGCATCAGAAGAGGTCACACCAAAATATTGCCCCACACAAAGTGCTACCGCAATGTTGGCCGCATTGTAACCTCCAGTTATTTTAGTGATAAAAGACTCACCCCCTACTTCAATTTCCAATTCGGGCAGCTCATTGATCAGCTTGAGTTCAAGGTCATTCCCTGCATTAGGGTAAGTGATCATGCTAATGTCTAATGCATTGAGCTTTTCGACCAGTTTAGGGAAGTCAGTATTCACGAAAGCCTTTCCCTTTTTACTTGCTAAAAAGTCGTACATCTCTGTCTTTCCTTTAAAAACACCCTCAAGTCCTCCAAAACCTTCTAGGTGTGCTTTCCCAATATTTGTAATCAGGCCAAAATCAGGTTCGGCAATTTCACAGAGCAACTTGATTTCTTGCTGTGCGTTTGCACCCATTTCAATCACGGCAAATTCTATAGAGTCATCTATTCTCAACACTGTTAGCGGCACACCAATATGGTTATTGAGGTTGCCTTCTGTTGCAAGTACATGAAACTTCTTTGCAATAACATCTCTCACCAATTCTTTGGTCGTGGTTTTACCGTTCGAACCCGTTATACCTAAAAATGGAATATCTAATTGCTTTCGATGATGATTGGCTAATTGCTGAAGGGCCAGCAAACCATCATCAACCAAGAAGTAACGCTCATCTTTAACATAATTCTCATCATCGATCACCACAATTGATGCACCACTTTCTAGCGCCTTATCGGCAAACTTATTGGCCTCAAAATTGGGCCCTTTAAGAGCGAACCAAATATTGCCTTTTTCGATTGTTCTAGTGTCCGTTGATACACCTGAGCTTTTAAGAAATGCTTGATAAAGTTTCTCAATCATAAGAGGATTAGCTAGCTAAAACCAAAGTTAATACAGGATTACAAAAATCATCGTTATAGTACTTTGAAAGGCCAAAAAATTCAAGTTAGATTGCCCTTGATGAGAAAACACCTCATTTACACGATTATTCTGTTGTCTTCAATAAATATTCAAGCACAATTTCGATTGCAGCCTGATTATGATGTGCCGGTAACTTCCAATGGTCAGCTGCTGTCAAGAGCATGGGAAGGCGGTCTAAATTCTGCTCAGTTTCAGACGATGGATCTTAATGGAGATAATACGGCTGACTTAATACTATATCATAGGATTTCAAGAGATATCACCACCTATTTAAATATTGAAGGCCGATATGAGCGATCTCCTCAGTACGACAATGTATTCCCTGAAGACACCCGGTCTCTACTGTTACTAAAAGACTTTGATTGTGATGGTAAGAAAGACCTTTTTACAACCACCACTTTAGGGATAAAAGTATATCGAAACACAAGTTCTGACACAGAAATTAGTTGGTCGGTTGCTAAAGAATTTTTGACATTCAACGGAGGCTCTAACATACAAATGGCCCCGAGTGACATACCGGGTATTACCGATATCAATGGAGATGGGGCACTAGACATTATCACATTTAGATTTGGAAATGCCAATTCAGTAGACCTCTACCTGAATTCAGGCACCTGTGGTAGTTTAGAATTTACGAGAACCGAAAGGCGATGGGGAGATTTTGAGGAATGTGGCTGCAATGATTTTGTGTTTGGTCAAGCTTGTCCAACCGTACCCACTGCCAGACTTGATGCGCCTAAAAAACAACCAGAACTCACCCAACATATCGGGGGCAAAACCCTGCTGTTGTTCGATGCAGACAATGATGGCGATATGGATTTAATCACTTCGGATGAGACCTGTGAAACCCTCTATTTCATGGAAAACGAAGGCGATCAAAACACAGCAATAATGACTGCAGTTGAGCCATTTCCTATGGCAGAACCTGCCGGCTTTCCGTTTTTTCCAAGTGCCTTTTTAGAAGACATAGACCAAGATGGCCTCGAAGATCTTCTTGTTGCAACAAACGCAGATGAGAACATTGGTAATCAGATTGAATTGTCTCAACATGTTAGAGCCTATTTAAATGAAGGTATTAATGGGGAGTTTTTATATAACTCTTCAAGCCCATTCTTTCAAAATGAAATGGTAGACTTAGGTGAACAGACCTATCCTGCCTTCTTCGATTTTGATGGGGATGGCGATGATGATTTGGTTGTCGGTAATAAAGGGCTCATTCAAAACTCAAGCTATTCTGCACAGCTGTTTTTATTTGAGAATACGGGCAACCCAATAGCTCCTGCTTACCAACTTGTAGATAGGAACTATTTAGGTTTCTTAGAGAATCAATTCACGTTCATTAAACCCCAATTCATAGATTTTGATAATGATGGTGACAAAGACCTATTATACCAGGCCACCATCTCTTTTGGAAATACAGGACTCTTTTTTAGTGAAAATACCGGAGATGCCAATTTTCTTGAAGGCATAAGACTAAATATCAACTCAGCCTCAAATGACAATCCATTTTGGTTTGACATTGATGATGATAATGACCCAGACCTTTTGCTTGGCAAACAGTTTGGTTCCTTATCCCTATTTATAAATGAGGGCAATTCATTATTCGGACCAGAACAGCAAGGTTTTGCTGGTATCATTGATGATTTTGAACGTTTGAATCTCAATGTGCAGGTATTGGATCTTGATGGTAACGGGCTGACAGATTTGCTTACAACAGATCTGACTGGTCAGATCAGAGCTTATCGCGGTCCAATCGACCTTGAGTTCCTTGCGACAAACCCAATCTCAGAAATTTATTTTATCGATAATAAAGGTGGTGAATCATCACTCGGAATTCAAAATGCGATGTCTTCGAGCGATATCTTTGGAAATGGTTTGCCAGCAGTATTATTGGGAAATATCAAAGGAGGATTTACTCTTTTGCGAAATGTTAGCGAAAACAATGGCCAAACTGAAAACGTAATTATAAGAGTGCGGCCAAATCCTGCTGAGACTGAATTAAAGGTATTGACGAATGTCAATGGCATTTTAGAAATCATCAATATCAATGGGCAGCGAATTGCTCAAGAAATCTCAATTGTGCCTGGCGCAGAGCTCGATATTGACATTTCGAATTTAGCCAAAGGATTGTACATCTTTAGAGTCATAAGCGAGCAAGGACAGTCAAGAAGCACCAAAGTAATTGTTCATTGATGAAGCTCTTTATCTACTTACAAGTAAAACCAATAAACCAAATTGCCTTCTCCTCTGCGCTTGCTCTCGGCTTAAAAAAAGAAATCCCAGAATTAGTACTGTTCGAAGCAGATCAGCAGTCTGACAATTTTCAAGTCAAAATCGGCAAGGACCTAATCAAAGAAGCTGACAGTATATTTACACTAATTGAAACCTTACAAGAAGAAAATATCTCTCAGCTAAGTCAGCTTTTTGAAGAGCTGAGAAAATTTAACCGGAACCTTTTGATCCTTCACAAAGGTGAAAATAAAGCTATAGAGACTATGATTAAAATTACGGGTGCTCAAACGCTTGCTGAGGAAAGTATTAAGGAGATCAAAGCTTTTTATCATTCATAGTAAATGCATCAGCATCTAGCTGGGCGGGAAATTTCTGTCTATATCTATCCAGTTCTTCCTTATTTAACTCAACAAGAATTACTTCTTCCTTTTCACTGAAGGCTAGCTCTTCTCCTTTAGGACCGAATACACTTGTGTGGCCATTATAGGCGATTTCTTTGCCGTCTTTTCCTACCCTATTTACACCTATCGAGTAACTCAGGTTTTCAATTGCCCTTCCTTTTAATAATGCATCCCAAGCACTTACCCTAACGGCTGGCCAATTCGCAGTAAAAAGAAGAAGGTCATAGTCTAAATTTGAATTTCTTGCCCAAACAGGAAATCTTAGATCATAACAGATCATTGGGCAAATTTTCCAGCCTCGCCATTCCACAATTAACCGTTCTTTGCCTTCATCGAAATATTGGCCTTCTGAAGACATTCTAAAAAGATGAGCTTTATCGTAAGTATGAAATTGCCCATCAGGCTGCATCCATACCAATCGATTAAAAACCTCTTTGCCTACTTTTACGATGTATGAGCCTGTGACAACAGTATTTTTCTGAGCAGCCATTTGCCTCATCCACTTGAAGGTGGTCAGATTCATAGGCTCGGCTAAACTTGTTTCCATGGTAAAACCCGTTTGAAACATTTCGGGCAATACAATGACATCAACATTGTCATTGATCTCCCATATTTTCTCCTCATACATCGCCAGATTTGCATTGATCTCATGCCAATGGATATCCGACTGAATCAATGCCAGTTTCAAGTTGCTTTCACTCATTGTTGGAAAGATAAGATTAATCTACAAAAACAGGATCTGCCAGTAGGTCATTAGACCAACCCGCTAAATCACAGCCTGCCTCAAAGCTTGATTGAAGAAAATCTAGTACCGCATTATATGGGTCATCAGATTTCAAAAGATCATCATACATCAACATAGCCATTGGGCTTTCTTCGGGGTTTTGCCAGTAAGCCAAATCGGGTTTCAGCTTACCTTCCCCCATTCCTTTTGGGGCCGGATACATGTAAGCATAAAAAGCCGCACCTCTTACATTTTGATCTCCCGACCAAAAACCAGCACTAAAAACTTCATGTGAATAGGCCAATTTATCGGCTAACTTGGCTTCATCGGGCATCACTGGACCTCGTTTACCAGAGAAACGAGCCACTGCAAGATCTAAATGATGCCAGAATAGCTGTACAGGACTCACTTTACCTGAAAAACGATTATTGAATTGTGTAAACGCATTATTGGCAAAGACCAACACTTGAAAGAATTTATTTGCCCATTCAGGCTGATATGTATGGTGAGTTTCGCATTCGGCAAAAGGTTCCTCGCATGGGTGGTCATAAGGTATACCAATGATTTTAGGTTCAACTTCAATAGCTTCTAGCATTTCAAAAACTTTCTTATGAAAAACAGCTATACTTAGTCCATCTAGCAATTTAAAACCTCCCTCATCTCCCCAAGAGGTGCTTAGGTGCAATTGGTGGTTAATAAAATCAAACTCAATTTCAAAAGTACCTCTTGGATGTGGCATTGGACCAGAAGTCAACCCGCGTGCGCTCAATCTAAAGGTGATGTGCCACCAATGGTTTTGATGTGGCATTACAGCTAACTTGATCTTGCCAACGATCTGCATCCATAAATGCAAGGTAATTTGCGTGGCTTCCCAAGCTTCTAAAGGTAATTCCGGTAAATATTGCTTTTTCATGTCGAGGTCTTTGAATCTATCAATTCAAAAAACTCATAATTTGTTCAATAATTGAGCTGCAGCATCTAAAGTGGCCTCCCCTTTAGCAAAACAGAAACGCAGCACCTTATTGTCTTGCCTATCTTGATAGAAAACTGACATAGGTATCGCAGCCACCCCCACCTCAGTAGTGAGCCAATCGGCAAACTCAATATCAGGCTTTTCACTTACAGCAGCATAGTTCATCAACTGAAAATAGGTTCCACCTGAAGGTACAGGCACGAATTTCGAACTTTTCATGACCTTCAAAAAATAGTCTCGCTTTTGCTGATACATGCCGGACACATCAAGGTATGTCGAAGCATCTTTCAAGAATTCTGCAATGGCATATTGAGTTGGTGTATGAATTGTGAACGAATTGTACTGATGCACTTTCCTGATCTCGTTCATCAATACTTCAGGTGCTATGCAGTAACCCATCCGCCAACCGGTAGCATGGAAAGTCTTACCAAAAGAACTCACAACTACTGAATGTTGTCTAAGCTTTTCTGAACGCAAAACCGATTGATGCTGCTCTCCATCAAAAACTATATGCTCATATACTTCATCTGACAATACCATTAGACCTGTTTCTTCTACAATATCCTCTAAAGCCTCAAGGTCTTCCGCCTTTAAAATGGCACCACTCGGATTATGTGGTGAATTGATAATGATCATTTTCGTTCGATCGGATATCGCCTCCCAAACGAGCTTCCAGTCAATTGAATAGTCTTCAGCATTCAAAGGAACACCGACAGCTCTTGCCCCTTGAAGCTGAATGATAGGCTCGTAGGCATCGTAGGCTGGGTCTAAAATAATCACTTCATCACCTAGATTGATCAATGCAGCAATTGAACTCATTATGGCTTCAATTGCTCCGCAAGTAATGGTAATGTGCTTATCTGAGTCTGGCTTCCAACCATAGCAAACCTCTGTTTTATCGGCAATCGCTTTTCTAAGCTCTGCAACTCCAGGCATAGGTGCATATTGATTATGGCCTTTTTTCATGTAATGATTGACCAAATCAATGAGTTGAGGGACAACTGGAAAATCAGGAAACCCTTGCGCAAGGTTTATTGCATTATGCTCATTGGCCAACTTCGACATCTTTGTAAAGATGGTAACACCAACATTCGGCAGCTTTGAAGAAAATTGCATGATGAAAGATACCTCCATTGGCGCTTAACCCAAAGCAAGATCCTGCTCCTTTTCCTAAATCATTGATATTCATTATCTTTTATTTTCAACCGAAGCTAATGCGAACACCAACGATTCAAAGCAAGCCTTTAATAGAATGCATTCTGACCCTCCTGTTCTGGACATTTTTATTTACAGGCTGTCATAACTCGACAGAATCTCCAAGTGGAGTTTTGATCTCCAATATCCACATCATTGATGTGACAAATGGTACCGTTTCTGAACTTCAATCTCTTTTGGTTAAAGGAGATTCGATCCATTCCTTTTTACCATCAACTGATCAAACCTATAAGAAATCATATCAATTGGTAGATGGCAAAAACGGATACCTGATCCCCGGTCTTTTCGATATGCATGTCCATTTGGGAACCAACCCCTCAGATTACGATCGGATGGAGTTGACCCAAGAACGCCTTTCATGAAGGCCATTGTTGACACAACCGACATGGTAAAAGCAGTGGCAGAAGCAATAGGTACAGGTGCTGCTGGAATTAAACTTTATGCCGACTTAAATGGAGAGCTATGTGCTCAGATAATCCAAGAAGCCAAGAGACAACAAATCAAAGTTTGGGGGCATGCAAGTGTCATTCCTGCATTGCCTAGAGAGTTAGCAGAAGCGGGCATCAACTCTCTTTCTCATAGCCCGTTATTGGCCTGGCAAACATCAGAACGAAAACCACAAAGTGGAAAAGACAGGTATGCAGAAGCTGAACTCAGTACTTCAGATCCTGCCTTTGTTAGTTTATTAGAAGCAATGAACTCACATGATGTTTATTTAGACCCAACAGCTAAAATATATGCAGAGAGAGAACTGCTTGCGAGTAATGGAAATATGGCCACCAAAGCAGCTTTTGATGCCGGGATTGAATTGGTTATTGGTACTGACATGAGTCCAGACGGAGACAATGTTGAGTTTTTCCCTTTAATGGATGAAATGGAATACCTAGTCGAGGAAGTAGGTATTTCTGAATTTGGAGTACTAAAAGCGGCTACAATAAACAGTGCTGAACTCTTAGGTATAGCAATAGAAACTGGAAGTATCGAAGAAGGTAAGAAAGCATCGCTGGTAATGCTTCAAAGCAACCCACTTGAAGACATTAAAGCACTTAGAAAAATCGGGATGGTAATGAAAAATGGAAAGGTAATTCGATAAGGTCGACTTAAAGATTGGTTTTACTGTACTTGAAGTATCCCCGTTAAAATCATAGAGTTATGATTCCAAATAGAGAATTAACTCATATTTTAAAGAACAATGATTAGAAAGCCTCATTTCAAATTTAACTGGAAGTATGCCCTTGGAGAGATCTTTTTGATCTTCGTAGGTATTAGCCTTGCTATTGCATTTGATAATTGGAACGAGGACCGTAAAAGAGATCAATTAGAAAAGGATGTCTTGCTTCAAATAAAAAATGAGCTGGAGTTCAATCAAGGTGATGTCACGGCAGACTACATCAAGATGATTTGGGGTCTAGAAAGCCTCATTAAAATTGATTCAGTAATAAGTGAGAACATACCTTACAGTCCTGAAATGGCTTTCGACTTTTATTGGATTCAAAATGATGAATATACACTACCAGGAAGGGGCGGGTACGAAAAACTGAAGTCTCTTGGCTTAGATCTCATCAAAAATGACAGCATAAGAGACTATGTCCAATTCACCTACGAGTATGCTTACCCAAGGGTAAGTAAGGAAACGACATTCTACCCAGATCTGAATGAATTCTTCGGAGCCTATTACCAAGACCATTTCACAACCAACCAAGACACCACACTTATCTTTGAGAGAGACTACCTAGATTTCACCATTCGATATCCATATACTTCAAATGTAGGCGGGGTTGCTCATCTAATGCACATTGGGTTCGTCCCTAACAATTTTAAAGCACTAAAAAAAGACCGATCATTTGGTGTTATGCTGAGGCAATCTAGAGATTATAGAAGGTTCAAGATTGAGGAATACAAAACAGTGATTGACATTTCTAGCTGGCTTATTGACAGAATAGACAAAGAGCTCAAGCTATGATCAAGAGAAGGAACTTTAAACTCAGCTGGAAATACGCCTTTGGAGAGATCTTATTGATCTTTATTGGTATCAGCTTGGCGATTGCCTTTCAAAATTGGAATGATGAAAGAAAACTTAGGGCTCTTGAAAAAGAACTGCTTTCTGATATTAGCCAAAGCTTGATCCGCGATCATTTTGAACTCACACAAATTCGCGATAGCTATTTACTAGCTGAAAAAGCTGCCGCTAAAGTCCTGTCATTTGATGGTTCTAAAGTTCAAAAAGACAGCTTGCCCATATGGCTAGGTCAATTCATTAACTTCGAGCGGTTCAATCCAGCATCGAGTCCTTATGAAGTACTTAAGTCTGCTGGCTTACAGACCATTTCAAATAAAAGAGTAAGATCATTAATAGCAGATTATTATGATGACTCTGTGCCGAAGATTATCCAAGCGCTTTATGACGTAGAAGAAGACTTTGAAAATAATGCTGTAGCTTTCTTTCGAGATAAATTTAAAGATTTCAAATTCAAGGAGTATGCCATTCCAAAAGACATAGATACTTTCATGAGTGACCCATCCAACCAAATCTATTTCAAGATTTTCAGGGATAACCGAGATGGCGCAATTGATGATCTTGACTCAGGTATTGGACTAAATGAGATGGTCAATTTTTTAATCCTGCATCAATTAGAAGAGTAATTTACTCTGATTTCTGAAATGCGGAATCAAATTCTCTTAGCTTTAGTTAATACCCCGTGTCCAAAAATATAATTATTATCGGTGCGGGTCTTTCTGGTTTGAACCTGGCTTATCAACTGCAAAAACAGGGAATCAAATCAACCATTTTGGAGTCTCGTAATAGGCTTGGTGGAAGAATCAATACAGTCAACAATAAAGACCTAACCCTCGAATTAGGAGCCACTTGGTTTGCCGATAAGCATATGCATTTAAGCAAGCTGCTAGATGAACTTAGATTAGACAAAGTAGAACAAGATTACGGTCGGTTTGCTATTTATGAGTACCCAGATGGTAAGGCTCAGTTATACGAACTACCTGAACAACAAGAGGCGAGCTATAGAATCAAAGGTGGCACCTCCGTTTTGATTGAGGCCTTGTTTAAATCCTTGAATACAGAGCAAATTCATCTCAACACGAGAGTGCAAAGCTTGGATTTCACACAGTCAGAAATAATTGTGGCAACTGATCAAGGCCAGTTTAAAGCGGATGCAGTCATCAACACCCTTCCTCCCAATCTATTCCTGAATCAAATTAAAACCAACCCATTTTTACCTCAAGAACAAAAAAACTTGTTCGCAGCAACACATACTTGGATGGGTGAATCCATTAAAGTTGGCCTTTTGTCTCCTACTAAATTCTGGCATGAACGAGAAGTAGGCACCATTTACTCTCAAAGAGGGCCCATCACAGAAATGTATGATCACTCAAATGACCATGGATTTGCTCTTAAGGGATTTCTTCATGATCAATTCAATAACTACTCAAGAGAGGCTAGAGAGCATGCTGTAAGATCACAGCTATCTAAATTTTTTGGTAAGGAATCCATTGAGAAATGTAAATATGTAGAGCAGACTTGGAGAAGCGAAAGTGATACATTTTACACATATGAAAAAGACATTTTCCCGCACCAGAACAATGGGCATCAACTATTAAGAAAACCTCTTTTTGATGGCAAGCTTTACATGGCGGGTAGTGAAACTGCATCAAAATTTCCCGGCTATTTAGATGGCGCTATAGAAGCAAGTAGCGAGGTGATGAATGAATTGATATCTAATTGATTGTCAAGAACTACCAAAACAGCTTATCGAAGAATTCTGTCGCTTTAACGCCCACAATTGCTCGTTATCGATAACACCCAATTTTCAGCTAAAGAAAAATCATCTTTGATTAAAATAAGAAGAGATGAAAAAGGTAGTTTTTTTGATTTTGGCGCTAACACTGCTATTCGGCTGTATTGATAAACCAGATTTTGTAACAGAAAAAGAAGAGGAAGAGTCATTGGCATTATCTGATGTAACTTTTCTGGCAGGGTTCAATTTTGAGACTAGCAGGAAGGTGGATATTGACATTCGCGACACTAAAAGAGAATCGTCTACTTATACGATTAGTTATGAATTAGATGGACAAACGTTTGTTGTTGGCACCTATTCACAACAAGAAGATGGCTTGCAAACTCAATTGATACTACCGAGTGCTGTTTCCGATATACAAGTTACCAAAAGAACCGAAACAACTAATATCTCTGAAAATATTCAAATTGATGGTTCAAGCATAAGTATTGAGTCTTCAGCATTCGAGTCTTCAGTCGTTGGTGGCTGTACGGATCATTTATATGCCGTGAATGGTAACGCGGACTTTTTCTCAATTGATCTGATGACAGGAAACTATGAACTTACCAACTTACCTCAACTACCAGGTGGCTCTATTGCCAATGCGCTAGATCAAGATAATAACATAGTTTATATCAATATAGGTAAGAACCTTTACGCCTACGATATCTCTACAGAAAGCTTTAACATTAAACATACTTCAAATCCATTCAATGGAAGTTACCCTAGATTAGAGTATAAAGATGGCTTTTTCTATATGTCGAATTCGGCTAAAATGTATAAAGTTAATACAGAGACTAACGCGACTGTAGCCGAATACGACATCAATGGTTTTATCAATAATAATGGAGGGGGCGACTTAGCCTTCGATTCAAATGGTGATTTATACCTTGCTTGCTTTTCGGGTCTCTACAAATTCACTGAGATAAATGACAGTAACGGCACTGCCGAGATCATTAGAATCAGTGCTGAAAACTTCCCTTTTCAGCTTACTTCTATGGCCATTGACAGACAAGACAGAATATATGTAGGGACGAATGATAACAATTCAAACCTAATACAGATCAGTAAAGAAGATGGTGCATACCAAATTGTTAGAACTTACGACAGAAAGATAAATGATTTAACTGCATGGAAGTGTGAATTGACTGATCTTACTCAAGTAGACACTGACAACGATGGCGTTATTGATGAGCTAGATGATTATCCCAATGATCCTGAAGTAGCAACAGACATTTTCACTCCGTCTGAACTTGGTATGGGTTCTTATGCTTTCGAGGACCTGTGGCCTTTGCTAGGTGACTATGACTTCAACGATATGGTTGTAAGCTACAGATATACAAATATCCTAAATAGCACTAATCAAAGCGTAAGGTTTAAAATGGAATTGGTTTTGAAGGCTGTTGGCGCAGGTGAAAGAAGTGGATTCGGTATTGAACTTGATGTTGACCCTTCGAAAATCGAATCTGTCACAGGTCATAGTACTTTAGGCAACAATACTGTACTAGACGCCAAAGGACTTGAGGCGGGTCAAAGTAAAGCGGTGATCATCGTTTTCAATGATTCTAGAAATCACGTTGAACCATCGCCAGGTGAGAACTTTGTAAATACAGATCCATCTGAGTCTATTGTGCCAAACGTTAATTTCGAAGTGGTTATTGAGTTTACAGAACCTATAGACCCAGATGAAATTGGTACAGCACCTTTTAATCCATTTATTTTCGCGAGTAACCAAAGAGGAAAAGAGGTGCACCTGTCTGGTAAATTACCTACTTCTTTGGCGGACAATAATCTATTCGGTACAGATGATGATGATACCAACATTGGTCTTGGTAAGACTTATCAAAACGAAAATAACCTTCCTTGGGCCATCCACATCATCCACAATTTCAGATACCCAATAGAAAAAGCCCGAATCAATCAAGGGTACAATAAGTTTATTGACTGGTCATTGAGTAATGGACTTTCATACACTGATTGGTACGGTGACAATGCGGGATACCGAAACACTAATAAGCTCTACTTTAATAATTAATGAATATTAAAGAGTTTTATCAGGGCTCTTCAAACAAAATCTTTAAGCGATGGATTATCGAATATGCGAAAGCAAGAGATATCCATCGTTTGGTTTAAGCGAGATCTACGATTAACAGATCATCAACCCCTGAAAAGCGCTATTGAATCGGGCGATAAACTTTTGCTTTTATATTGTTTTGACCCCGAACTTATCGCTGATCCACACTATGATATACGCCATTGGCGGTTTGTTTGGGAGTCAATTCAAGACCTTAATGAATCGTTGTCTGAATACGAAAGTAGCATTGAGGTTTTCCATTGCCCTTTCAGAGAATTGCTGAGTGCAATCTCTTCCCAATATCAAATCAATACAATCTACTCTCATGAAGAAAGTGGTTTAAAAGTCACATACGATCTTGATAAGTGGGTGAAAAATTACTGTCTCAAAAATCAAATTAACTGGTTGGAGTTCATGAAAGACGGAGTCCTGAGAGGAGCTAAAAACCGGCAGAACTGGTTAAAACATTGGCATGGACATATGAGATCTACTTACCAACAGCCTCAATTAAAAGAGCTTCAAAGCTTTTCATTAGTTCCCGAACTACATCTGAAATTTGGAAAGCCAGTCCCTTCCGTCTTTAAAAATCGAGCAAAAAGCTTTCAACAAGGTGGGAGAACAACCGGGATCAGGTATATGCAAAGCTTCTTATCCGAAAGAGTTAAAGACTATTCTTTTCACATTTCGAAACCTGAACAAAGTCGCAGAAGCTGCAGCAGACTCTCACCTTATTTGGCTTGGGGAAACTTGAGTATTAGAGAGATTTATCAGGCGAGACTGAGTGCCAAAGAAGAATTCGGCTATAAGCGACCATCTGCGAATTTCGGTTCAAGACTTCAATGGCATGACCATTTCATTCAAAAATTCGAAATGGAAGACCGCTATGAGTTCGAACATATCAACAAGGGATACAATCTGCTAGACAAAAAGCATCGACCTGAATTAGTCAACGCATGGAAAAAGGGCGAAACAGGAGTCCCATTGGTAGATGCATGCATGCGTTGTCTTCAAGAGACAGGTTATATCAATTTTAGAATGAGGTCAATGCTCATAAGCTTCCTGACTCACCACCTTTGGCAAGATTGGAAGGAAGGAGCAGTTCACTTGGCCACTCTTTTCTTGGACTTCGAACCTGGAATTCATTACCCACAAATTCAAATGCAAGCAGGAATGACAGGCATTAACACCATCAGGATTTATAATCCTATTAAACAAAGCCAAGACCATGACCCTGAAGGCAGGTTTATCAAAAAGTGGGTACCTGAACTAAAGGCTGTTCCTACTCAATACATCCATGAGCCCTGGCTCCTACCTCCTCTTGAAGCAAGAATGCTCAATTTAGATCCCGAAAAACTGCAACCAATTATTGATGTCAAAAAAGCTGGCGAGCATGCAAGGAAGGCACTGTGGGCTCACAAAAAGCACCCAGAAGTAAAAAAAGAAAGCTACCGGATATTGAAAAAACACACAATTCCAGGTAGAAGAATGCAGTAACAATGCATGTCACACTCGGTTATTAACACATGAAGAAAGGCCAACTCCCCACCAAAGTTTGCCCTGTTTGTGAAAGACCTTTCGAATGGCGAAAGAAATGGAAAGACTGCTGGGAAGAAGTGCTCTATTGTAGCGAACGCTGTCGAAGAAATAAAAACAAAAAGTGAAAACGCTTAGACTAATTCTTGGAGACCAACTCAACAGTAAACACAGTTGGTTCAAGCAAGTAAATAATGACACCATTTATGTGATGATGGAGATGGGACAAGAGTTGACCTACGTTACTCATCACATACAAAAAGTTGTGGCTTTCTTCTCCGCAATGCGCGCTTTTGCAGAGCAATTAGAAACTAAAGGGCATCAGGTACATTACCTCCGATTAGATGATCATCAAAACACACAATCGTTAACCCATAACCTTGATTGGCTTATCGATCATTTCAAGATCGAAGTCTTTGAATACCAACTCCCAGATGAATATAGACTGGACAAGCAGCTCGAGGATTATTGCCGTACTATCAAAATTGACTCAGCTTCATATGATACAGAGCACTTCATCACAAAGCGCTATGAGTTGAAAAACTTTTTCGAAGGTAAAAAGCAATTGCTTATGGAGAGCTTTTACCGCTCGATGCGAAAAAAGCATGCTGTGCTAATGGAGGGCAAAGACCCTATTGGAGGTAAATGGAATTACGACCATGACAATCGTAAAAAGATGCCGAAAGGGACTTTACTACCACCTGTCAATTCCTTTCACAAAAATGTAAATAACATTGTAGAGCTACTCGACAATAAAGGAATTCAGACAATAGGACGAATTGACACCAGTAATTTCGTTTGGCCTACAACGCGAAAAGAAGCCCTTGATCAACTTGAGTTCTTTATAGAGCAATGCTTACCAAAGTTTGGAGCTTTTCAAGATGCCATGACCACTCAAGGTTGGTCTCTTTTTCATTCACGCATCTCCTTTGCGCTCAATACCAAAATAATCGACCCTTTAGAGGTCATTAGAGAAGTAGAAAAAGTCTATCAATCACGACCTGACTTTGCTCCATTGTCTGCTATTGAAGGTTTTATTCGGCAGATCTTAGGTTGGCGTGAATACATGCGCGGGATCTATTGGCGCAATATGCCAGAATATGCTTCTCTCAATTTCTTCGAAAATGACAAAAAGTTACCAACTTGGTTTTGGACAGGAGAAACCAAAATGAAATGCTTATCTCATTCAATAGAGCAATCACTGGATCACTCCTATGCCCATCACATTCAGAGACTGATGGTCACTGGCAATTTTGCGCTGCTTGCCGGAATAGATCCGGATGAAGTTGACGAATGGTACCTCGGAATTTACATAGATGCCATTGAGTGGGTAGAAATTACAAACACAAGAGGCATGAGTCAATTTGCAGATGGTGGTATTGTGGCGACTAAGCCTTATGTCTCCTCAGCCAATTATATGCATAAAATGAGTCATTACTGCAGCCAGTGCCACTATGACTACAAAAAGAAAACAGGCGAAGACGCATGCCCTTTCAATAGCTTGTACTGGAACTTTATAGATCAGCACCGCGAAAAGCTATCTAAAAACCAAAGAATGAGCATGATATATAGAGTTTGGGAGAAAAATTCACCTAAAATACAAAACCAAATACTCCAACAAGCGGCTAACTACCTAGAAGAAATTGAGAAGCTATGAGCAGAGCAGTTTATTGGTTTAGAAACGACTTAAGAGTTGAAGACAATGAAGGCTTATTGAAAGCTGCAGTTGAAAGTGCGGAAGTCATTCCAGTATATATTCTAGACAGAAATTGGATTGAGGGTGAACATTTCGGAATAGAACGAATGGGCGCTTTCAGAATGAAATTTCTCTTAGAATCTCTAAAAGACCTTAAAGAACAACTGCAATCCATAGGTTCAGATCTACACTTTAGAATTGGAGATCCAGCAGAAGAGTTAAATGCTATTCGAAAAACCTATCATTGCGAGAAGATCTTTGCTCAAAAAGCTTCAGCCTATGAAGAGACGGCTATTGAAAAGAGCCTCAGTCTAGACGTTATATGTGAATTTGTTTGGGGCGAAACACTATATCACTTAAATGACCTCAAATTTCATTTGAATGACCTTCCCGAAGTATTCACACAATTCCGAAAGGAAGCTGAGAAAAAATCAGAGGTCAGAAAGTCGCTTGAGGCATCTTTATTTATCAAGAGTCCTCCAGGGATTGGAAACAAGATTCCAACTATGCAGGAGCTTGGCTTTGAGCGTTTAGTACCAGATGAAAGAAGTGTATTGCATTTTAAAGGTGGATCAAAAGCTGGTAAAGAAAGGCTTCAATATTACCTCTGGGACAAAGAGCTCTTGTCAAATTATAAGAACACCCGAAACGGACTTATCGGTGGAGATTACTCAAGTAAGTTCTCTCCTTGGTTAGCCCATGGCTGTTTATCGCCTCGACAAATATATTGGGAGATCAAAAAGTATGAGCGTTATGTGAAAAAGAACAGCTCCACTTATTGGCTTGTCTTTGAACTCATCTGGCGCGACTATTTTCATTTTGTTGCACTCAAATATGGGCATAAGATCTACAGAAGGTCTGGAATTTCTGGAAGGGAAAAAATCTCTTGGGGTCCTGATAAACTCTTTCATTTATGGAGAGAAGGTCGAACAAAAGAACCCTTTGTAGATGCCAATATGCGTGAAATGAATGCCACAGGGTTTATGAGCAACAGAGGTAGGCAGAATGTAGCCTCTTACCTCATGCACACCATGAAGATCGATTGGCGATTAGGAGCAGCATATTTCGAGAAAATGCTAATTGATTATGACCCTTGCTCCAACTATGGAAATTGGATTTACATAGCAGGAGTAGGCAATGATCCTCGGGGAGGGCGAGAATTCAATATTCAAAGACAAATTGATACCTACGACCCAAACGGTGAATATCAGAGTCTTTGGGCTAATTAATGGTTTGCTGAATCCATTCAGCGTATTCACTAACCCGCGTATAAAACTCTAAAGCGCCATACATTCCCTCACTTGAGTTTCCATTGAAGTCTTGGTGAGAGCTCACACCTAAGATGTCTGCATGCTCTCCTTCAAACCAAAGAGCAGGACCACCGCTATCTCCAGGACCTGAAATCCCTTCAAGGGGTAAAGCACCTTCTGTATTAGGCGCATCGAACTTAAACCTCAAAAACCCATCAGCCCTGATTCCCTCTATTCGATTCTGGGCGGCCCTAAGTTTCCGATCTTTGTTCACTTCTCCACCAAGTCCTTGATCTCCCGTACCCGCATAACCTGTTCCTACAAAAACAATGTCTTTGCCTACCTCATCATCTTTCAAATAGATTTCTGCAGGTTCTACACCCGGAACAGGTTTTTCTAATTCGATCAATGCGATGTCATACTGTATGCTTCGACCATCCCTATAACTGGGGTGAATGATCTTGTTTTTGAATTGATAACTAACTCCATTAATAGTCACTTCATTACCTATTTGTGGTACTGAGGCGACATGGGCTGCTGTCAAAATCCAGCGATCGGAAATAAAAGTACCGCACCCGGCATTAAGTCTTACAAAGCTACCTTTTGTCTTTTCGGCTAATTCAAAATACTGCTCTTCCTCCACATCATGTCTCATAATTATGTCAACTGGTAAAAGGAAGGCTAGGAGAATAATTAGTGTTGTTTTCATGTCTTCGTTTTTAACGCTCACTAAACTAAGTAAGTAGTTACATAAATTCAACTAATTTCTTAGTAATTGAATTAATATGATAAAATTAGCGTTACATATACATCGACATGAATTCAGTCGAATACTTCGTCCAAAGCCCAACTTCAAGTGATTTAAAGAGTTATAAATAAGAATGCTTTTACCGGATCAAATTACAGATGGCGGACCTTGGTATGCCGAAACACATATTACAGACAATTTTATTGTTGAACCATGGAATGCACTTTCATCTTTGGTGATTGCCGCTCCTGCCTTCTATTTTTTGTGGAAGGTTAGAAAGAATCCTCGCCAATATGTGTTTTTACTTTCTGCCATTCCTTTTTTGATTTTAAATGGATTGGGTAGTACGCTATTTCACGGTTTAAGGTCTTCTAGAATTTTTCTCATCATGGACTTTATGCCTGCTTTGATATTGACATTGATGATTACGGTCTATTTCTGGGCAAAAGCCTTACCTAAATGGTGGATGGGTTTTATCGCAGTTGCACCGGTGTTTCTTATGCGTTTTGGTGTGATAGACCTTTGGCCTGGACAAGGCGGGATAAATGCCTCATATACCGTTAGCGGAATTGCGTTCTTAGCTCCACTTTTTCTATTTATGAGAAAGTACAACTACGAAAAGGCTATTAACATAATTCTAGGTACGGTCTTTTTTATTGCTGCCATATGGTTCAGACAGGTTGACCATGAATACACAAATATTTTCCCTTGGGGTACGCACTTCTTGTGGCATATCTGCTCTGGTGTTGGCGCCTATTTTCTTGCCGATTACCTCTACTTTATGAGGAATAAAGAAATTGAGCAAAATTCAGAGGATAGTTCACGGGCTGAATTAATTGCTGAAACCAGCTAATCGCAAATTGTAATTGATTTCATTAAAGTGCTGAGCTCATCCTCTTCGGACGCTAGCATATTTTGATTCATGAGCTCAATGGCTTTCCAGTCACCATACTGCTTTGCTTTTGCCATAACTTTGGTTGGAAGTCCAACATATGATAAAAGCTCATCTTTCCATTCCTCAAAAGCATTCTCAATGATGTAGTAGTCAGTAAACTCGTTACCATTTTTTACAGCAAAAAATGGTGTAATGCCGCCTGAAATACAACGTATTGCGCAGCTCCTATGAACCGCATGTGTTGCAGGGTTCATTACCCCGAAAAAACACTTTGAGTCCACTATCTCACCCTCAAGCATTACTTCACCAAGATCCTTTGATTGAACCTCCGCATTATTGCCAACAGAGGAGCTGATATAGCTATTCTCTACCTCTGTGAGTTCCATGCCATACTTGCCTTGGAAATAGAAAAGTGTCCCTCTCAAAGTCACTTCATCACCAGCTTTCAATTTACCTTGTTCAATAAAGCCCTCGATAGTCTCTTGTGCGCCAAACTTTCCGAAACCAACAAGAATTACAGTTTTCGATTCACCATTGAGCTTCGTCTTAACCCCCCAAGCTGGTTCCTTGATTAGTGTTCCTTTAACTTCTGTCAATGTGCCGAATTCAAACTTACTATCGGCATAACCAACTTGGTTGGTCACAAAAACAACTGCAATAACCAAAAGTAGAATCAAGGCTGACACAAAGAACCTCCTTCCAGCCTTTAAGCTAGATTTTGGAGTATTATCACTCCAGCCTATGTAGAAGTCTTCTTTCATAAATCTACTGGTTTTACCGGAGTCCCCGGAGCATTTGGTCTTGGGTCGATAAGCACTTTGGCACCTTCAATTTTTAAGTGATAGGTTTCCACCTTTTCATCGAAAGGTGGTGGAGATTGGCCATTTCCGGGCAAATACTGATAGCCGTGCCAAGGGCAGGTAATACAGCCGTCAATCACTTTCCCCTCTCCTAAAGGCCCTCCTTGGTGGCGACAAACATTATTTACAGCAGATAGCTTATTGTCGTATTTAAAAATTGCCACACGTTCACCACTAACAGTTACAATCTTTGCTCTCTTATCTTCTATATCGTCAACATCGCAAACCACTACAAAGTCATCAGCCAATGCCGCTGGGCTATCAATTCCAGTTTCTTTAATACCTGTATATAAATGTAAACCAGCAACGAGTATGAACCCTAAACCAACCACAGCAAAAATCACCGGACTTGTTTCGTTTTGAAGGGCTCCAAAAGCGATGTGCATTACCAATAAAGCATAGGCTATGTAAACCATCATATGCATGGCTTTCCAAGTTTTAACGCCAAGGTTCTTAAGCCAAAAATCGTGACTAGAAGCAGCCATTAATGCAAGTATGATCAAAGCGACAAAACCCAAGGTCTGAAATGGGAAGAAACTCAAAGAGTCATATCTCAGATTGGAAAGAAAGATAGACTTGATCGGATTCATGTCTCCTAGTGCATGAAACTGAATGGTACTAAATGCTCCATGTATAAATGCAAAGAAAAACATGGTGACACCCAAATGCCTCCTATTGTATAGAATGATATTAAAACTTGGGTTTATTCTGGCCAAAGGGCCAATCACCAAGATCACATGAAGCAATAAAATAGCAAACCAGCCTACTGCTCTGATCAAGTTTGTTTCAAATGTGACTTCTGGATTTAAGTAAAAATTTAGAAGTGTAAAGGTTGCTATGAATAAGATCGCAGAAGCGAGTATAGCGACATCATATTGCTTCTTATGTTTATTCCAAAGAACAGAAGTGTAGGAAACGCTCATTTTACAGTCTCCATTTGATGATTGCTATGATCTTTCGTAGCACTCGATCTCGCAAAAACAAGACCCAATGCCACCAGTACTGATAGGATGACCCACATCACTAAATGTCTTTTTCTAAGCCCCCTAGTCATTCGGTTTAATTATTCTCTTCAACAAAACCACCCAGAAAAGTACTACTCCAGGAAAAATAATGCATTTAAAATGCCAAGGTGTTTCTTGGTAGCCTTTGTCCATGGCTTTAGCCCCAACTGTATAGAAATACATACTAAAGACAATACCTATGACCAAGTAAATAACAAGAACTGCAAGAAGGCTATCGACAACTAGTTCAATCATGGATTTACTCCAGCATATTTGATTCCCGTAAGTCTGTGCATGTCATGATCGAAAGTAGACAAGTCTCTTTCTTCGAACTTAGAAAAACTTTCATGCCCCAGTGCCCTTGCGACTACTTTCATCAAATCGGTCGATGCATTAAAAAAGTTCGTTAATCGCTCAGCTGACTTATCAATAATCAAACGAGATCTGAGATTTTGCTTTTGAGTTGCAATACCTACAGGGCAATTATCCGTATGGCAGGCTCTCATGCCTAAGCAACCAATTGCTTGCAAAGCAGAATTAGAAACTGCAATGGCATCGGCTCCCATGGCTAAGGCTTTAGCAAAATCTGCTGGGACCCTTAACCCTCCTGTGATAACCAAACTTATATTACTGGCGCCAATCTTATCCAAGTGCTTCTTTGCTCTTGCTAAGGCTGGTATAGTTGGAACATTGATATGATCTCGCAAGATCAATGGAGCAGCACCAGTTCCGCCTCCTCGACCGTCCAATATGATATAGTCAACTCCAGCAGCTATAGCAAAATCAATATCTTCTTCGATTCTCGAAGCGGCAATTTTGAATCCAATCGGAATTCCTCCAGTCACTTCTCTCACCTTGTCAGCAAAATCTGCAAAGTCTTGTGCTGTCCTTAAATCTGTGAAAGTTGCTGGGCTTATGGCCGCATTACCTTCTTCCAAACCTCTTACTCTTGCAATTTCGCCCACTACCTTATGACCCGGCAAATGACCTCCTGTTCCAGTTTTGGCTCCTTGTCCACCTTTAAAGTGAAAGGCTCGTACCTTTTTTAACTTATTCCATTCAAAACCAAATTGTCCCGAGGCTAATTCATAGAAATACCTTGAATTTGCCTCTTGCTCATCTTCAAGCATACCTCCTTCTCCTGAGCAAATACCGGTTCCTGCCATGTCTGCCCCTTTTGACAACGCAAGCTTTGCTTCTCTTGATAAAGCGCCAAAAGACATATCAGAAACGAACAGTGGAATATCCAGTTTCAGTGGTTTCTTGGCATTAGGCCCAATTACAACTGAGGTCTCAACTTCATCCTCATCCAATAAAGGCTTTCTACTAAGCTGAGCTGGTAAAAATTGAATATCGTCCCAGCCTGGAAGACGGTCGCGCTCGACACCCATGGCAGAGGTAGGCCCATGATGACCTACTTTGGTCAAACCATCTTTTGCCAGAGATTGGATAAACCTATTGTGCGGTTCAGCCGGTTCTACATGAGTATCTTGGTACTTACCTAAATATTCGTTGTCATTAAATGGAGGAGGTACTTCTTTTTGTTCGAATTCCGCAACCTCAGCTTCATCCACAAAAACTTCTCCGTCAATAATCGAATGGCTGAATTTCCTTAGTCTTTCATCAGGAGCGTATTCGCTAACACCAGTATCATATCGGTAATCCCAATTGTGAAGTCCGCAGATCAAATTATGTCCATCAATAAAGCCATCTGAAAGTAGGGCTCCTCTGTGTAAACAACGCCCATAGAGAACAGAAACCTCATTACCATATTTAACTAACACCAAATCAGTACCCAATACTTGTGCATGAGCAGGCTCTTTCTCTGGAAGACTATTAAAGTCAGCAATCTTGATAGGTTTCTCCATGGCTTTGATTTTTATTCTCTTGACTGATCGATTACTTCTGGGCTCTTGCTTCGAATGGTAGAAGCAGCCACACCAAAATCATCTTCAACAACAAATCCATATCCGCTATTGAAGAGTCCTATTTTGATAAGCGCTTTATGATGTATACTATGTTCAAGGCAATAAGCCAGTTCTCTGTAAAGGCTTGACTGAACCTCTTCATTATTACCTCCTGACTTAGAAAAATCAACTACTAACTTCAATGGTCGGTCAGCAACTCCAACTTGAATCTTATCAATTAATTTTTCGATATAATTGACTGCAGCCTTTTGATTGGTTTGCAGTTCGTTTGATCGTTTTCGCGAATCATAATTCACACTTTCACTATTATCCGAAAGCAACAAGCAACCATAAAATTCGAGCACATGACGCGTATGTTCTCCTATGTTTGAACCAGAAAGTACTTCGAGTTTTTGTGAATAAATATGTGAGGGAATAGATTCTAAAAGTTTACTAAGACTTACAAGGTCTTGAATAGAATAATGACTGATCATATCAACTATAAGCTACCGAAAAAATTAATTCTTTTTAAGTATATCTGCCCAATTCTTATCGGCTGAAGTGTGCAAGGACTGCTCATCCTTATTCCAGCTCTTGAGCGTATTATTGAAATAGAAATTATAAAAGAGATATAGCTCTCCATCAATAATTTTAAAAGTCTTAGGGTCGATTTTGACTTTGCTACCATCATATCCCATAGCATAAGCACACCAGCCTCCATATGCCGGTTCGTATTTAGAAGGATTAGCCTCAAAAAGCGCTTTATTCTCTTCACTCGAAAAGCGATACGTCACACCATCATAAGAGGTGGTGATATTCTTCTTTCCCTTTTGAGCCTTTCCAGCAGTGAAATAGGCCACTGGATCATAACCTTGAATTGCTAATTGCTCATCAAGGTTAAAATGCTCAGCTCTTTCAGTTTGTCCTTGAGCTTGGGCACCTATCCCCAAACAAGCAAGCAGAATGATCATTAGATTGGTTTTCATTGGTCTAAGTTTTAGCGTTTGTAAATAATAAAAGAGCTAGTTGTTAAGTATTTACGAAAAGTTGAAAAATGGCCACAATCAAGATGATTGAGCCCAATACCTTATTGTAGTGCTTATTGAGTTTAAGAAAAATGAACTCTCTTTTCCTAGTTGTAACCTCTGCTACTAACCACTGTAGCAAGAAAGCTCCAGCCATAGTGCCTAAACTGAATGCAGCCTTATCGGCAAAAGCTTGGGTAACTAAGATTTCGTTAGATCCTAAATAAGAAAGAATCAACAACCAAAAAGGTAATAGCTGGGGGTTAAATAGTCCAAACAGCATACCTGCCCACACGTAATTACTATCCTTAATATCGTAGACCTTATTCGCATCAACCGATTTTCTAAAGATCAAAACCAAAGCAAACACAAACAGAATGGCAGATGTAATGTATCTCAGGTACACTTGAATCCCTTCGAAATTGAGCACCAAAGTGGCTCCGAAGAGGGCGATTCCGCTATATAAAAGTTCGGGGATAGAACCACCTAAACCGAATAGAATGGCCGAACGCTTATTTTTATTTAAGGCAGTATGAATTGTTCCAAAATTCACTGGACCTAGTTGAACAGAACCGGCAAATGAAATAGCCGTTGCCAATAAGAAGCTTTTGATAACAAGAAGAGTCATGAATAGATCAATTCTTCTTTTTTACTCTCTTCCTTATTCGCAAAATGACCAAGAATCAATTGCGCTAATTCTTTTGGTTTAGTTTCCTTGTAACCAAGTAGTTTATTCTCTCTACAGACTTCGGAGAGTCTCTTTAACGACTTGATGGTATCCTTGTAAGCTTTGAACAAGCTATGTTTTGGATCGTAGATATGACCAGGCTCTGAGGTTACACCGTTTAACTCCATTATAAGGATATACTCCCCTTTTTGAAATGACTCAATGTCTTTGACTTTTAGATCAAAACGCCCATAGCTAAAACCCTCAATATCTTTAGCAATATCATCAAAGACCTTTACTAGGGCATCTGTAATGAGGTAATTGGCATCTAAAAATTTTGTTCCTAGACAATGATTACCAATAGGCTGCAGATTCACCTTTTCTCCTTTTTGCGGAAAACTATCGAATTGCCCTAACCAGTTTGTTTCAAGCACATCCACATACATCCTTGCCCTATCATGCTGATCAATTAATTGCTTCAACGTAGACTTTCCATCTCCAACAACTGATAAAAACTCTTTCTGTACAATCGAAGTTATGCCCGAATTACCGGTAAGAGGAGTTCTATAATAAAGCACACCCAATTCAATTGGGTATTCAATAAATTCTTGAATAATGAGGTCGTTTTCGTTTTTGCTCAGGTAATTTTTTAAAGCCTGCTGATCTGCGATCTTTTCTACCATGCTCCCCCTTTCACCAACATTTGGCTTTGCTACAATTGGAAATGATATGCCATTGGTTACCATTTCATTCAGTACCTCATTTAAATTGGTTTGGGTTTGAAAGTAGGCCGATCTTGGTTGATATCTAGAATCAATCTTACTTGATATATCTGCTTTAGATTCGCCAAAAACACCACCATGAGGAATACCAGTGTTGGCAAGTGTAAAAAAGCTCCAAGAACGGTGCTTTGCCGCTAGGAACAAATAGTATGGAACCAAGGGCATAAAAAACAGCCAGAAGGGCCAGTATTCATAGTAAACTATTTTGGCTAAGAATGGTGGTAGTCGCTTTCTCATAAATTGATTTGACCTGAACCAACGCGATTTATAAAACATCGTTGTTGGCACTTCAAAAAATTAATGGTTTTTAACAAAACTACTGATTATCAATCAGTTTAACTGATTTTACATATACCGAACCTCTACTAAAAGTAAAATCATTATGTTAAAAGTTCCATCCAATATAAATTTTGAAACCTTTGCAAAGAATTATTTTTAAAGGGAAAAGCAATTAAATCTGCGAATTCGATATGTGCACAGTCACTTTTTTACCAACAGCTGAGGGCTATATTTTTACTTCTAATAGAGATGAAACTCCGGAAAGAAGTTCAACTCCATTAAGTGAAAGAGAAATTGGTGATCACCTTATCCATTTTCCGAAAGACCCTTTAGCTGGAGGTACTTGGTTCGCAACTGATGCCACAGCTTTTAGCCTAATCATTTTGAATGGCGGCTTTGTCAAACATAAGCACAGGCCATCTTATCGAATTAGCAGAGGGCTAGTATTGCTCGATTTCTTCAAGTATAGAAATGTAGAAAAATACGTGTCTGATTATGATTTTGACGGAGTTGAGCCATTTACCCTCGTTATCGCAGAATCTCAAGATGAGACTATTGTACACGAATTGGTTTGGGATGAAAAGCAATTGCATCATAAAATCTTCCACAACCCAGAGCCAATGATTTGGTCTTCTTCCACACTTTACCCTGATGAAGTTAGAAATGAAAGAAAGTCTTGGTTCGAAAAATGGCTCACTTCCAAAGAAGAGCGAACTCAAAAGAATATAATCGAGTTTCATAGAAGCGGTGGCAAAGGAGATGCTTGGAATGATTTCGTTATGGATAGGAATGGTTTGGTCCAAACCATTAGTATCACTTCAATTGAGATGAAGGATAATGTTTTCGCACCTATCAAGCATGAAGAATTGAAGAGAAAGTAAGGTAAATACTCATCTTAGCTGAATATTTCTTCAAAAGGAGTACCACGAGGCATCTTTCTGTATAACTTGCGCCCCGATTTTAATCAACCGAGTTCTACCAGTTCAAAAATGGAAGAAGTATATAAGAAATCGATCGAGCTTCATGAAGAAATGCAAGGCAAGATCGAAATGGTAAATAAAGTACCTGTTGACTCTAAAGAGAAGCTCTCTTTGGTTTATTCGCCAGGTGTAGCACAACCATGTTTAGAAATTGAAAAAGATCCTTCGAAGGCATATGACATGACCATGAAGGGCAATACAATAGCCGTTGTTACAAATGGCACAGCTGTTCTTGGTCTTGGCGACATTGGTCCTCTGGCCTCACTTCCTGTGATGGAAGGCAAGGCCATGCTCTTTAAGAAATTCGCTAATGTAAATGCCGTGCCTATTTGTATTGATTCAAATAACACTAGGCATATCATAGAAACCATCAGAAGAATATCTCCTTCATTTGGCGGCATCAACCTAGAAGACATCAAGGCACCTGAAAGTTTTGAAGTAGAAGAAAAGCTACAGGATCTTGGAATACCCGTATTCCATGATGATCAGCACGGAACGGCTATTGTAACCCTAGCCGCTCTTGAAAATGCCGCCAAAGTGGTTGGTAAAAAAATAAGTGACTTGAAAGTAGTGATCAATGGTGCTGGTGCAGCTGGTATTGCCATTGCCAAACTACTTCGCTGTTTCCACATCGATTCTGAACTTTGCAATACAGTCAAACAATTGATCGTATGTGATAGCAAAGGAGCAATCCACAGGTTTAGACAAGATTTGAACAAGGCCAAAACAGAATTATTGAAGTATTCTAACTTCGATGATATTGGTGGTTCAATTCATGATGTGATTCAAGGTGCAGATGTATTCATTGGCGTTAGCAAAGGCAATGTCATCAGCGAAGAGGACATCAAAAATATGGCTTCAGACCCTATAGTTTTTGCTATGGCGAACCCAGAACCAGAGATCATGCCTGACAAAGCCATTGCTGCAGGAGCCGCTGTTGTAGGTACAGGTAGAAGTGATTTCGATAATCAGATCAACAACGTATTGGCTTTTCCAGGTATTTTCAAAGGTGCTTTAATGGCCCGTGCCAAGACGATAAGCACCGAAATGAAGTTGGCAGCGGCACATGCAATTGCTACGGCTGTTGAAAACCCAACCAAGGACATGGTAATACCTAATGCCCTTGACACTTCATTGGCCGATAAAGTGGCTGAAGCAGTTGAACAAGCTGTATATGATGAGGTTAAAATGAAGAAAGACATAGCCGAAGCAGATGCTGAATATGATGCTTTAGGCTAGTGAAATAAATTTAAACTGTATAGAATGGAAAATTGGGTCATACCGTTAACGCTCTTACCCGGTATCGGTATGCTCATTTTGTCCACTGCCCACTTAAGTACAGCTATCAGTGACGAAATCAATTACTTATTTCGTAACGACACTGAAGATACTGAGCTGATCAAGATCAAAATCTCTCAACTCTTCCTACTCAATGTAGCCAAAGTCTGTCTCTATTTAAGCATTGGTGTATTTTCAATAGCTGGTTTGATCGAGGCCTTTTTTACCCTGCAGCACAGTATGCTGAATGAATCATACGGCAAAACCTTGTTGGTAATTGGGGTGCTCAGCTTGGTAGTAGCTGTCGGCTTTTTGATTGCATTCTCTATCAGACAAGTCAAAATCAAACGCGTGCAATTCTTAAATAGAATTGACCGGAACAAACCTCAATAGCATCATTGACCTTTTTTTCACGGTTAATCGAACCAATTGACCTCAGAATGTATTTTATTAACAACTATAATAGAAATGAAGGCAATTTGGAACAACGAGGTAATAGCGGAAAGCGATGATACAGTAGTGGTTGAAGGAAACCATTACTTCCCTCACGACAGCATCAATAAAGCATATTTTAAAACAAGCGATTCACACACTACTTGTCCTTGGAAAGGTGTTGCAAGCTATTATACTATTGAAGTAAATGGCTCTGAAAACCCTGATGCAGCTTGGTATTATCCTGAAACATCAGAACTGGCAAAAGGCATTAAAAACTATGTGGCCTTTTGGAAGGGTGTTAAAGTAGAAGATTAATCTTAAACTAATTATGAGTGATTGAAGCCCATCTTTGATGGCTTTTTGCTACCTACGAAAAAAATCGTAAGTATTTCTTGCATGATAATTTTAAAGTTACTTGCTTTACTACGACAACAATCGTAGATTAACTAATAATCATGTCAAACAAGATCAATCCTACCAACAGTGAACTTGAAGTGCTCAGCACACTCTGGAAGATCGGAGATGCTACCGCCAGAGAAGTACACAATGAATTGGTTAAAGAAAAGAATACTGGCTATACCACTACCCTCAAGATCATTCAGAACATGTTTGAGAAAAAGTGGCTTACACGTGAGCCCAAAGGTCAAACTCATATCTATAGTCCAGTCATTGAACAATCAGAAATACAGAAAAATCTGCTAGGTGGTTTTGTCAACAAAGTTTTTGGTGGCTCTTCTAAGAACCTAATTCTTCAAGCTTTGGGTAATGAAAATCCCTCAAAAGAAGAGCTCGATGAGATCAGAGCCATGTTAGATCAGCTAGATAAAAAGAAATGAACGGCCTGAGCATCACGCTTTCTTGGGTTTTGATTCATTCTCTTTGGATGGCCATTGGCGCATGGATCATTTCTGCTTCGCTAGAAAGATTCACTAAGAGATCACCTGTCCGAAGAGGTATTAAAGTTGTTGGCTTCGGATTGTTTTATGTGGCCGTTGGCGTAGCCTTTGTGCTAGAATTGCCAAAAGCCAATCAAGGCGAATCGAATTGGGTCATTTTTGAAGAAGCATTATTCTTTCAGACAAACATCAGTCTAATTGACCAGGCCAAACTCTTTATTACGGCAAACAGCAAATGGATAGCAATAGCTTGGCTGGCTGGGTCACTGCTTAGTATTCTTAGGCTTACCAAGCAGAAGCATGACCTCAACCAAATTCAGAAATACGCTAAGAGCATTTCTGAATCAAGTATCAAAAAACAATTAATTACACTAAAAGACTCTCTAGGTATTAGCCGTTTTGTGCAGCTTATGGAAACTGAGATGATCAGTTCGCCTATGACTACAGGCTTTCTCAGACCAATCATTTATTTACCAATTGGTCTAGCAACTGGGTTAAATCATGAAGAAATAGAAGCTATCCTGCTGCACGAACTTGCCCACATCAAACGCAATGATTATTTATTGAATTGGATATTAGTGATCACAGAAACGCTTTTCTTCTTCAACCCGATCATTTTGGTCATGGTCAAACAGCTGAGAAGAGAAATGGAATATACCTGTGATGATGAAGTACTAAATGAGGCAAATGAAATCAGCTATGCACGAACTCTGATCAAACTAGAGGAATTCAACCTAAACAATAAACTCGCATTGCAGGCAAAAAATAACAACTCAGAATTTTCAAAAAGAATAAATCGTATGATCAAACAACAAAAACCCGTGACACATCAACGCATGTTTGTCACCTCCCTTTTAGCCATTACGCTCATTCTCAGTACGGCTTTTACTAGCAAAACGTTAAAAGAAGAACCAGTAGAAATTGCCGTAGTAGAACAAGATACACAGCAAAAACCAAAGCAAGACACGCTTCGGTTCACAAGTGCTGAAGTCCTTGCTAATAAGGTCAAAGAAATGAATGATGAAGAAATCAAAGGAACCGTCTTACTCCTTAATGGCAAACGCATTGGAGTCATCAAAGATGTCAATAACTCACTGAAAAAAGCTGATAAAATGATGGAAGAAATTCAAGAAGAACTTATCAAAGATGGCCTTCTGAATGAAAACCGTCAGAAAATGACCTTGATGTTTCAATACTCTGACCTGCTCAATGGCAAAGCCAACTTAGGCGACAAATACGAAAAGTATAAGGCCATCTTCAACCGCTACTTCCCTGTTTACGATAGCTTCGCTACCACACGCGTGTTCCGCTACAAATAAGAATAACCTTATTTTAGAAACATAAAAAAAGCCCTTCATTAAGGGCTTTTATATTTTACTCAGGAGTTTTCTCTTCAGGAAACTCTTGCTTAAATCCTGACCAATAATCTGCAATAGTTTTCTTCATATCCTTTCTCAATAAGAAGATTCCTACAAGGTTGGGCAGCGTCATCAATGCAATGGTGATACCAGACAGCGTCCAGATGATCTGTGTATCGGTGAATGCTGCAAAGAAGAATGCGATCACATAGACTATTCTGAAATACTTTACTGAGCTAGAACCAAATAGGAAAGTCATGGCTCTGTCGCCATAGTATGACCAAGAAATAGCCGTACTAAAGGCAAACAATAGCAAACCAATAGAAACAATGTATTTACCATTTTCACCAAAGAAACCTCTCGTAAAAGCAATGGTCGTAAGAGGAGCACTATGCACAAGCGACTTGCCTTCAAATACCACTTCACCAACTGGCTTTCCATTATTGACAGTTACTGAGCCAGTCAAAGGATTACCTTCGGCATCTAGGATACTCACCTCCTCTGCCAACGACCTGGCGTGAATTACGCCCACAGCAGAAGTAATTTTGCCGTTTTCAACTTCAAGGTCGCCATCATATGCAGGAAGAGATTCGCTTCCATTTAGGTGCGCAGCCAAAGTGCTTACGCCTTCTTCCGATTGATCGGAATAGTTGCCAGCCAATATTTCCATATCAGCCACCTGGAATTCATTGAAGTGCTTTTCATTCCAGACACCAGAAGAAAGCAGTGTAATACCTGTAATGGTACAGATCACAATCGTATCTATAAATGGCTCAAGGATGGCCACCATACCTTCAGATACTGGCTCATGTGCTTTTGCTGAAGCGTGAGCGATTGGTGCAGAACCCTGACCAGCTTCGTTCGAGAACAATCCTCTGTTTACTCCTCTATCAAAAGCAAATTTCAAAGTAGCTCCTAAGAAACCACCAGCAGCGGCAGAACCTGTAAATACATCTGCAAAAATGGCTACGATAGAAGGGATCACATTATCAAGATTGGCTAAGATCACAGCAAAACAACCGATAAAGTAAATCACGGCCATCGCAGGCACTAACTTCTCAGTAATAGCTGCAATTCTTTTGATTCCTCCGATGATCACAAAAGCCAAAATGATGGCTAGCACCAAACCAGTAATCCATAAATCAATGCCTAAAGTCGCTTTTAATGAAGTAGAGATTGAGTTGATTTGAGGAAGAGAACCAGTACCGAAAGCTGAAAGCACTGTCGCCACAGCGAAGATCACCGCTAGCCATTTCATGTTCAGCTTATTCTTCATGTAGTACATAGGCCCACCAGCCATAGTACCATCCTCACTCTTTTCTCTGTATTTATGCGAAAGCGTTACCTCCACAAACTTGGTACACATACCAATTGCTGCAGTCACAAGCATCCAAAACAAAGCAGCAGGCCCACCTAAGTGAATCGCAAAGGCAACACCAGCAATGTTGCCTGTACCGACTGTACCTGAAAGTGCCGTGGTCAGTGCCTGAAAGTGAGAAGTATCACCTTCGTCATCTTGTTTATCATACTTTCCTTTCACCACATTGAAGGCAAATCGAAAGTACCTGAACTGTGGAAATTTAAGGTAAATGGTAAAGAATAGACCTACGCCTAAAAGCGCGAAAGGGAACCATCCGGCACTACCAATAAAACTATCTATAAGTTTGAGAAAATCGTCTAACTGCTGCATAACAACCCCGCTGGGAAATTTTTGGAAGCCACAAAAATAGGGATTAAAACTTCCTAAAAAAGCGGGAATCAGCAATTCATATGATGCATTCGCTTATTCTACATCTGTCACCATCACACGCTCCCAAATGTCGGAGTGCTTTTCGATCATCTCTAAATGTAGGGGTGCCTTTTGGTAGAATTCTTGTGCCTCCAGGTCTTTGAATAAAAAGACCACCGCAAAATCATAGGTGTTTTCAATGACCTCACGCGTTGTTGGTGCTGGAGGTCCCGAGAAAAAGCCTTGAACGGTTTCAATCTCTTTTAGCTGCTCAGCATCTTTTATAAAGGCTTCAATACGCTCCTGAGAAACACCTTCCTTGAACCAGAAATAGGCAGAGTGCACAAAAGCATCGGACATATCAATGTCCTTATCAACCTCTTGTTTGATTTGGCAACCCGAAAATGAAATAAGTGTGATTACAAAGAGCAGTAATGTTTGGCTAAGCTTTTTCATAGCCACTAATCTACTACTTCTTCATTGGAAATTTCATGCGATAGGCAACATCAACTTTACCTTTAGAAATTCCCACCAATTTGGAGCGAAGCATCTGTTTTTTGATGCCTTTGATATAATCTGTAAAAAGCACTCCATCTAAATGGTCGTACTCATGCTGAATTACACGAGCAGTCAAATCGTCAAACTCTTCTTCATGCTCATTCCACAACTCGTCAAAGTATCGAATGGTCAGCCTCTCTGGTCTAATGATCTCGCCATGAACATTCGGAATGCTCAAGCAGCCTTCTTCAAAAGACCACTCATCTCCGTACTCATCTAAGATCTCGGGGTTGATAAAAGCACGTTTCACGCCTTGGCTAGGGTCATCACCCATTTGAGTAGAATCAATGACAAATATTCTATGTGACATGCCGATCTGAGGTGCTGCTAAACCCACACCATTGGCATTGTACATGGTCTCATACATGTTTTCCACCAACTCCGTAAGGTCCTTTGAGCCTTCAGGATAGTCATCAGCTTCTACTCTTAGAATATTATCTCCGTATGCCAGTATTGGATAGATCATAATTATTTGCTTTCCAAGTAAGATTGAAGGATTACAGTGGCGCTCACCTTATCAATATTACCCTTTTCCCTTCTGTCTTTTTTCTTCGAACCACTCGCAATCATAGCATCGAGCGCTATTTTGGACGTGAATCTTTCATCATGCAAATAAACAGGTTTTTCAGGAAACTGTTTCTTCAATGTTTTGTGAAATCCCTTAACATGTGGGGTGTTGTTTGTAGGTGATCCATCAAGCTTTGTAGGCATGCCCAAAACAAAGGCTTCAATGCCTTCTGTGCGGTCATAATCCTTCAAATATTGGATTACATCTTTGGCATGAACAGTATCAAGAGCTGAAGCGATGATCTGCAGTGGATCAGTCACTGCCAAGCCAACTCTTTTAGTGCCATAATCTATGGCGAGTATCCTGCCCATCAATTCAATTTAGAAAGTTCGTGAAAACGAAGTTTGACTTGGCGCTCTAGTTGCAATGCTTTTGGGAACAAGACTTCATTCTCGATTTTGGCATGCTTAAGCAAATCTTTCTCAAAACGCTCAAGCTCAGAATACAAGACTTTGATATGGAGATCGGCTTCTTCGCAGTACTTATAATTATTCGTGAATTGCCTGAAACCATCCATTTCACTTTCGTGCACCTCATGTTCTAAAGCAAAATCACTCACTGAGAATTTATTCATAACATAAAGTACCGAGCTTACAGGCTTTTGCGATCTCACAAAATTCATCAATCGGCTGATGTAGGTGAAAAATGTATCCTCCTCTTCATAAATGTGATGAACAAAGTCTTCAACAAAAAGTGGAAAAACAGATTTCAAGTCTTCAGCTAATACCTTGTATCTAAAATTCACATCTGTCAACCCATCAATCAATTGGCCAATGTAAGGCAGTCGCTTTTTCACAAATAAGTAATGAGAATGCTTCAAGTACTCAACGAGTAGCTCAATCGGTAAAGCCTTGAGTTGTTTTATTGTGTTCTCAGAACCGTCATCGATTAGGTCTAGTGCCTTGGTCACGGCATCCACATTGAGCCCGTGCTTATCACAAACCTCCTCTAAGGTTGAGGTCTCATAATCATAAAAGCGTATCCCGAAATAGTAAAGGATTGACGCTCTGACATGATTTTCAGCAACTAGATCATTAATCGTTCTTTTGAGAATTTTCTGCATTTGAGTGATTGGTAAATCGAAACTAATAAATTTGACCTTGAATTTTCTGCGAATACCAGAAAATAAAAACACAAACAAAATCAAACCGTTAGAACCATACCATGACTTTTATCCATAAAAGAGTCAGTTAAGAATAAATATTTCTCTAAGTGAGCGATTACAAGAATTCAAGTTTTCAGATCAGGTTACCCATCATCATTTCAGCCGCGTTGATCGTAGGTCTGATGATCGGGAAGAATTTTGCCCAACCCAAAGTCAGCAAAGAGTTTTTAAGCTCTTACCAAAAGCTTCAGCAGCTAATGGAATATATAGAGAATGACTACGTAGATTCTGTCAATACGGAAGCGCTGATAGAAGAGTCGATTGAAAACATTCTTGACAAACTCGACCCACATACGGTTTATATTCCTCCTCGTGATGCAGAGCTGGCCGCTTCACAATTAAGAGCAACATATGACGGCATTGGTGTTGAATTCAACATTTTGAGAGACACGCTTTATGTGGTGACTCCATTAGCAGGTGGGCCATCTGAGAAAGCAGGGATTCTTGCTGGTGATAAGATAGTTTCTGTTGATGGTGAGAACATAGCAGGCATTGGCATTAGCAACCGCCAGATCTTTGATATGCTAAGAGGGCCAAGCGGCACAAAGGTCAATGTTGGTGTGGTAAGAAAAGGACAAGATGAGCCAATGGACGTTGAACTCAAGAGAGGTTCTATTCCTCAGTTCTCGGTTGATGCCAGCTATATGGTAGATGACGAAATTGGCTACATCAAAGTGAATAAATTCGCTGAGACCACCTATGCCGAATTCAAGGAAGCTTTAGAAGATTTGAAGGACAAGGGAATGTCTAAACTCATTCTCGATCTTCAGAATAACTCTGGTGGATATATGAGCGCTGCAATAGGTATCAGCAACGAATTTCTAGATGAAGACGACCTCATTGTTAGCCAAAAAGGGCAAAGTGCAAAGTATGACAATAAAGCCTTTGCAGATGAAAAAGGCATGTTTAAAGAAGGTGCCCTTATGGTCTTGGTTAATGAAGGGAGTGCCAGTGCTTCTGAAATCGTTGCAGGTGCATTACAAGATAACGACCGTGCACTGATAGTAGGTAGAAGAAGTTTTGGAAAAGGCTTGGTACAACTGCCTTTTGACCTAAAAGATGGCTCAGAGTTGCGCATGACCATTGCAAGATATTATACCCCTTCTGGCCGCTCTATTCAAAAGCCTTATGGTGATGAAGAAGATTATAATGGCGACTATTATGAGCGTTACACTTCGGGTGAACTCTTTGTAGAGGATAGCGTGCATTTTGACGAAAGTCTGGCCTACGAAACCACTGGTGGACGCAAGGTGTACGGTGGTGGTGGCATTATGCCTGATTTCTTTGTTCCGTTGGATACAGTAAATGCAAGCATCTATGTAAATCGCCTATTCAATAGCAACTCCATTAGAGAATACACGCTTGACTATCGCGACAGCCATGCTGATCTAAAGAAAATGGACCCAGAAGTTTTCATTTCTGACTTCAATATTAGCAATGCCATGATCGAAGATGTTGTGGAAATTGGCGAAAGCAAGGGTATTAGAAGAAACAATTCTGAATTAAGAAAGCACAAAGACCTTCTTGCATTTTTGATCAAAGCACAGATTGCGAGAGATCTTTATGACGATGATGTATTCTATAAGATCTACAATCAAACTAATGAAATGTATCAGAAGGCTGTTGAAATCTTTCAAAACCCAGATATCCTTCAAAACAAAGCCAATACATCATTATTGATCAATAAATAACAATCAACTAAGGCTCACGTTAAGGGGAATATGAAATTGATTTTTTTCCTGTCCTTTTCTTTTATGCTTACCGCTGTTCAGGCGCAATCAGATAGCCTTGAACAAGTACAGATAAATAAAGATGTTTGGTACAATTTTATGCAAGCCTACGACCAGCTGGATGCTAGCTTGTTTAACCAGATTCATACGGATGATGTACTGAGGGTAGCTGCCGACAATGGCACTATGTACATTGGCCAAGAGTATAAAGACAAGAACCTAGAGGTTTTTAATCGTTGGAATTCACAACGAATTGATCAGAAGATAGAATTCAGTTTTCTCAGTCGTTCTCAAAAAGGAAATTGGGCACATGAAATAGGGATATACAAACTTACTCGAAAGCGAGGAGGGCAAAGCAAATCATACTATGGGAAATTCAATGTGACCCTGCAAAAAATTGACAGTATTTGGAAGATTAGAATTGATTCCGATACTTCTGAAAATGGCACAATCGATATTACTGATTTCGAAAAAGGGCAAATTTTGGATTATTAAATACCCAACTCTCAGAGGTCATGTATATCCATTCTTTGCCGCTTATATGCAACAATATTGCATTTGACCATTCAACTTCATAGCATTGTATTGTAGAATGAATTAATTCCAAAAAAATGAGGTGGTTTCTATTAATTTCTTTGCTCGTTTTAAGTCCAAGCTCCGGTTTAGAAGGCTGGGAACTGTTCCACAAAGTATCATTTGCTCCTGAATACTTCGAGGAAGCGGATGCCTATTTTGAAGTACCAACATTTGATGATGGACTAAAGGCTATTGTTGGCGAAGAGGTGACACTTACCGGTTATGCCATACCATTCGATTCGGATACAGTTTTCATTCTTTCTCAAAACCCCTTTGCTTCTTGCTTTTTCTGTGGAGGCGCTGGACCTGAAACTGTAGCAGAAGTCTCTTTAAAAGAACCATTTAAAGGCTTAGTGATTGATGACAATGTAACCGTTAAAGGAAAACTTAAGCTTAATAGTACAGATATTTACCACCTCAACTTCATTCTAGAAGAGGCCACTTACGAGGTTAACGAGCAATAAAACCTACCGCTCTCAATTTATTTTCATCATTTATGCAACATTGTTGCATTTATAGAATTTTTATTCTTTAATTGCCAAAGAATATCACGCAGTAAAAACTTTTAGTTTCAAGGTACTAGCGCTCAAAAGAGAGCTCTAAGTAAATGGCTGGGATTGTTTAGTCTTATCGTAGTTTTAGCCCGGCCATTTTCACCTTGGATCTTCTTTTTTCATTCCTACCAACAAGGCAAATCAACCATTATTTAATTCTTGCGTATATTTGCGAGGCTTGAAACGATTTTTCACCATAGCATTTACGTTAATCTATTTAATTACAAGTAGTGGAATTCTTGTAGGGCAACATCTTTGTATGGGCCGTGTCAAAGAAGCTTCACTGTTTAAAAAAGTCGATATGGATTGTGGCATGAACATGCCTATGCCAATGGACATGGACGATTGCTGTGATGACGAATGGGCTCTGAAAGTCATAGAAGATGAACAGCAAGCAGGTCTTGAGACTTTAGCTCCTAAAGCATCATACTTCATGCTTTATGAAGTACTACAGACAGTTTTAACACTGAATGAGTTAGATCACTCCGAGGACACATTTATTGTCGATAATGGACCACCTGACAACAGTGCCCCCCCACTTTACCTATATTACCATAAGCTTAAGATCCCAGCTGATTTACTATCCTAAGGCAACAGCCCTCTATTCTTGAGGTAAGCCCTGTATTCGCTGCATTTTAGTCAGCACATCTCCTTTTTTGGATTGTAAACAAACAGCTTAATGATCAATACCATTATAAAATTCTTTCTAGAGAACCGTCTAGTGACATTTCTCTTAATCATCGCTCTGGTAGGATGGGGTTTAATCACCTCTCCATTCGAATGGGATATGCCTTTTGCAAAAGATCCTGTAGCGGTTGATGCCATTCCTGATATTGGCGAGAATCAACAGATCGTATTTACGGAATGGTCTGGTAGATCGCCTCAGGACATTGAGGACCAGATTACCTATCCTCTTACCACAGCTCTACTGGGAATACCTGGCGTTAAAACCATTCGTAGTTCTTCAATTTTTGGGTTCAGTTCTATCTACATCATCTTCGAAGAAGACATCGAGTTTTATTGGAGTAGAAGTCGAATTCTAGAAAAGCTCAATGCATTGCCTTCTGGCTTATTGCCCGAAGGAGTTCAACCTGGTCTAGGCCCAGATGCAACAGGTTTAGGTCAAATATTTTGGTATACGCTTGAAGGGCGAGATGAAGAAGGAAAGCCAGCTGGCGGTTGGGACCCTCAAGAGATCAGGTCTATACAAGATTATAATGTGCGCTTTGCGCTATCCTCTGTCGAAGGTGTTTCTGAAGTGGCTTCTATAGGCGGCTTTGTCAAAGAATATCAAATCGATATAGACCCCAATGCTATGTCGGGATATGGCGTAACCATTGCAGAAATTGCAAAGGCCGTCCGAGAAAGCAACCTAGATATAGGGGCCAAGACACTTGAGATCAACCAAGTCGAATACTTGGTTCGAGGCTTAGGCTATGTCAAGTCTTTGGAAGAACTAGAAAATGCAGTTGTTAAGACGGTAGAAAACACACCTATCCTATTAAAAGATGTTGCCTTTGTTACTATGGGACCGACTTCTAGAAGAGGTGCTTTAGACAAAGCTGGAGCCGAAGCCGTTGGAGGTGTTGTAGTTTCTCGATATGGAGCCAATCCGCTTGAGGTGATCAATAATGTAAAGGCAAAGATCAATGATATCCAGGCTGGCCTTCCTAAAAAGACGCTTAATGATGGTACAGTTTCTCAATTAACAGTGGTCCCTTTCTATGATAGAACCCAGCTGATAAAAGAAACTATTGGGACACTTGAAGAGGCACTTATACTAGAAGTGGTCATTACAATAATTGTTGTGCTAGTCATGCTCGCCAACCTGAGGGCATCCATAATGATCTCTGCCCTATTGCCTATTGCAGTGCTTGCTTGCTTCATCGCCATGCGCTATTTCGGTGTCGATGCTAACATTGTTGCGCTCTCAGGAATAGCCATCGCTATTGGCACTATGGTAGATGTGGGCATTGTGCTTACAGAAAATGTAACCAAAAGGTTAAAGGATCAGGAAAACTCTGACTTACTAAGCAACATTTACGAAGGCACAAAAGAAGTAGCTCCTGCTGTGATCACAGCGGTAATGACAACAATTGTTAGTTTCATCCCAGTCTTCACATTACAAGAGGCAGAAGGAAAACTCTTCCGCCCACTTGCCTACACTAAGACTTTTGCACTCGTTGCTGCTATCCTAGTGGCCCTTATCATTCTGCCGACATTAGCTTATTGGTTCTTCAATTTTAAACCTAAAAAAGCGCTCATAAAGGTCGGACTTAATGTAGTTGGTTTGGTCGTAGGTGTAATTGCATTGATATCGGGATACTACTTGGCCGCATTCGTATTGATAGGTTTTGCAGCTGTTAATTTGATTAAAGCTTTCATTCCTAAAATCAACATTGCCCGATACTACCCTGACATTACTATCGCCCTAATCGCGGTAACTATATTCCTTAGTCGGGAATGGCTACCACTTGGTGTAGAAGCAAGTAGCTTTACAAATTTACTTTTTGTGGCAATGATCATAGCAGCCACGCTAGGTGTCTTCAAATTATTTATCTGGCTTTACCCGCGGCTACTTGCCTGGTGTCTAAAAAACAGAACCTTATTTCTGTTGATCCCATCATTTGTGATACTGTTAGGAATTACTATTTGGTTGGGCTTTGACAAGGTTTTTGGTTTCATACCAGATGCCTTAGGCAATCAAATCAGAACTTCAAATGCCTACTCTAAACTCAATCATTCCTTACCCGGAATTGGAAAGGAATTTATGCCGGCCCTTGATGAAGGTGCTTTTCTTTTGATGCCAACCTCGATGGCGCATGCCGGAATTCAGCAAAACAGAGAAACTCTTCGACTTATGGATATGGCTGTTGCAGCAATTCCTGAGGTTGATCAGGTTGTTGGCAAATTAGGCCGTGCGGAAAGCGCCTTAGACCCTGCTCCCATCTCGATGTATGAAAATGTCATCAACTATAAGAGTGAATATTTAACAGATGCCAATGGCCGAAGGCTCAGGTTCAAATATGAGAACGGTGACTTTGCCAGGGATACTGATGGAAATCTAATTCCAGATCGTAAGGGACAATATTTCCGTCAGTGGAGAGATGAGATTCAATCTCCTGATGACATATGGAACGAGATCGTCAAAGCAACAAAAATCCCAGGTGTCACTTCAGCTCCCAAGCTTCAGCCTATCGAAACAAGGTTGGTCATGCTACAGACAGGAATGAGAGCACCTATGGGCATCAAGGTGAAAGGACCAGACCTTCAATCAATAGAACAATTTGGCTTAGCGCTTGAATCCATTCTTAAGGAGATACCTGCTGTAAAAGCTGAAGCAGTATTTGCTGAGAGGATTGTCGGCAAACCTTACTTGCTTTTGGACTTGGACAGAAACGCATTGGCCAGATATGGACTTTCTGTCAAACAAGTTCAGGATCAACTCCAAGTGGCTATTGGTGGCAAACCATTGACCACTTCTGTCGAAGGTCGCGAGCGATATAATATTCGCGTGAGGTACCCGCGAGAATTACGTGACAGCCCAGCTTCCCTTGAAGAAATATTGATTCCATTGAAAGGTGGAAACTCGATTCCTCTAAAGGAATTAGCCGAGATCAAATATGAGCAAGGCCCTCAGATGATCAAAAGTGAAGACACTTTTTTGGTTGGGTATGTACTGCTAGATAAAAGATCAGGCTATTCGGAATCTCAGGTTGTAGACATTGCAAACAAGCGAATCAATGAATTGATCGCTAATGGTGAGCTTGATATTCCACCTGGAGTTTCATTTGAATTTTCGGGTAATTATCAAAATCAACTTAGAGCTGACAAGAGACTTAGTATTGTTATTCCAATCGTGCTGATCATCGTCTTTTTGATCCTCTATTTCCAATTTAAATCTGTGGCTGTGAGTTTCATGGTTTTCTCAGGCATAGCAGTTGCCTTTGGTGGAGGATTCATCATGCTATGGTTATATGGACAAGTAGGGTTCATGAATTTTGAATTGTTCGGCAGCAACATGCGTGACCTTTTGCAGATCTCACCAATCAACCTGAGTGTGGCTGTTTGGGTAGGTTTTATCGCATTATTTGGTATTGCCACTGATGATGGGGTTTTAATGGCTACCTATTTAGAACAATCCTTTAAGACTCAAGAAGAAGACAAGAAGGATCTGCATCAAAAGATCATTGCGGCAGGCATAAGAAGGGTAAGACCATGTCTTATGACTACAGCGACAACCCTATTGGCTTTATTGCCCATTTTGACCTCTACAGGAAGAGGATCGGATATCATGATCCCAATGGCGATCCCAGTTTTTGGAGGTATGACCGTAGCGCTGATTACCTTATTTGTAGTACCGGTACTCTACAGTTTTTATGTGGGTCGAAATATTCAAAATCAACTGAAATGAAAAAGACAAGTATCATAATCTTTTTGAACATTCTGAGCTTAAGTATTTATGCTCAGAATTCATTGGATGATCTGCTCATAGAAGCCGCTCAAAATAATCCTGCCTTGAAATCGCAGTATTATAAATATTCAGCTGCCTTAGAAAGGGTTGATCAGCAAAACACCCTACCTGACCCTACGGTCAGTTTCGGTTATTTTATATCACCTGTAGAAACTCGTGTTGGTGCACAAAGATTCAAACTTTCAGTATCTCAAATGTTCCCTTGGATGGGCTCGCTTAAAGCCAAAGAGACTCTTGCTGCTGCAGGCGCTAAGGTGCAGTTTGAGAAATTTCAGGAGCTAAAGAATGAGCTTTTCTATCAAGTGAGGCTGGCCTATTCAGATCTGTATCTTCTAAGACAAGAGATCAAGCTGAAAGAGGAAGACGTTGCTGTTCTACAAAGCTATGAGCCAATTACAAAAACCAAATACGAATCCAATTTAGTCTCACTTTCTGATTTGATCAGGGTTCAGATCGCTACCGAAAATGCCCAATCGGACTTAGCCGTAATGATGGCTCAAGAAAGACCATTATTGGCCAAGTTGAATACCTTGGTCAATAGGGAAATCGAAAGGAATATCGTAACTGAACTTCCTTTCAACGAAATCAGCAATACGCGAGAATTAGACTCAGCATTGTCCAATCATCCATCGATCATTAGGGCACAAAGTCAAATCTTGGAAGCAGAGCAGCAGATCGAATTGAGCAATAGAAGGACTAAACCAAATATCGGAATAGGTCTCGATTATGCATTTGTAGATGAAAGAACAGACATGGATGTCGCTGACAATGGCAAAGACATATTCATGCCAATGGTTTCTCTAAGCCTTCCCCTATTTGGAAAAAGAAACCGTGCTCTTGAAAAGGAGGCTCAGCTTTCAAGGTCAAGTGCGCTATCTGCTTTGGAAGCGACAGAAAATCAGATCCGCAGTTCATGGACAACCATGAACTATGAGCAAGAACGATCAGAGATCACGCTTGAACGCTTCAAAAATGAAGAAAAGCAAACCGAACTACTCTTAAGTGTCCTACTCTCTGAATACAGTAACAACAGTCGCAATTTTGAAGAATTGCTAGCAACTCAACAAAAGCTATTAAAGCTGAGACTAACTATTCTCGAAAACGAAGTTGCGCTTATTAAATCAAGATTTTTCAATGCCTATTTAAGTGGTACAACCCTCAATAAATTCAATGATTATGAAATTAAATAGATCAAACCTGATAACACTGGCTATCGCACTCATTGCCGGGATAGTCATTGGAGGAGTTGTTTTCTCTGGTGGAGGAAGTGAATCTACAAACGAAAATATCGCACATGACCATAGTGACGAATCAGGAGTCTGGACATGTTCCATGCACCCACAAGTCAGGCAGTCTGAACCTGGATCTTGTCCTTTCTGTGGCATGGACCTAATTCCACTTTCAACAGAAACTGATAGCGACCCTCGTGCGCTCGCTATGACGGATGAGGCAGTAGCTTTGGCCAACATTCAAACAACGATTGTTCAATCAGGTAGCCCTGAAAGCGCTCTTGAACTCAATGGTCGAATTAAAGTAGATGAAAGAAATGTACATGCCCAGACCACACATTTCGGAGGCAGAATTGAGGAGCTGTACAAGAATTTCGAAGGTGAAGTGGTTAGAAAAGGTGATGTAATCGCTGCTATTTATTCTCCAGAATTGGTGGCAGCTCAAGAGGAATTTTTGGAAGCCAAACGTGTAGCTTCTTCCAACCCTACGCTCTATGAAGCTGCTAAAAAGAAACTGAAATTCTGGAAGATAAATGATGAGCAGATCGCTCGAATCGAATCACAGAACAGTCCTATTCAAGAAATTGAGCTGATTGCTGAATATAATGGCATTGTCACAAAAAAATATGTCAATAATGGAGACCACCTTAAAGAGGGCCAGCCGCTTTTGGAAATTTCGGACCTAGGTGCATTATGGGTTGTTTTTGAGGTCTATGAAAAAGACATCGACTTACTTTCTTTGAACCAGCAAGTCTCTTTTTATAAAAATGGATCTAATGAAGAATTAAAAGGCACGATTTCATTCATTTCTCCAGAAGTTACAGATACCAGAAGAGTAATTGAAGTTAGGGCCGATGTTAACAACAATTCAGGAAGACTCAAGCCTGATATGTTTGTCAAAGGAGTGATTAGAAAGACAGCACAAGAAGGAATCACCGTACCACGTTCAGCAGTACTATGGACAGGTAAAAGATCAATTGTTTATATCAAAAACAGTAACGATTGGACCTTTGAATTAAGGGAAATAGAATTAGGCCCAAGGCTAGGAGACAACTACCAAGTGATTGCAGGACTGCAGGCAGGTGAAGAAGTGGTCACTAATGGGGCATTTACGATAGATGCAGAGTCTCAACTTCAAGGGAAAACGAGCATGATCATGCCGGTTAATCATGAAGAGGTCAGCATTGAACCTGTTGGTTTTTCAGAGATAACCCTAAGTCCATATCAAAATTATCAGGGAGAAACTGATCCAAAATTCCAGGAACAATTGCTCGAACTGACCTTAGCCTATTTACCCCTCAAAGATGCAATGGTTCAAGGTGAACATGAGTCCATTAAGAAATCCATTCCACTCGTTAGAAATAAGCTGAGCGGTATGGACATGTCGCTTGTTAAGGGCGATGCACATTTGCATTGGATGGAAATGGCTCGAACCATGGACTCTAGTTTAGAGCAAATTGAATCTTTAAATGATCGAGATAAGCAAAGGCTTGAGTTTATCAACCTCTCCAACGCGCTGATCAACTCGCTCAGGTCTTTTGGTACCAATTACGAAAGTCCACTTTACATACAATTTTGTCCAATGGCCAACCAAGACCAAGGAGCCAATTGGATAAGTACCGAAGAAAATATTATCAACCCGTATTTCGGAGACATGATGCTTACCTGTGGATCTGTCGAGGAAATCATAAATTCAATTAACTAATGAGAACTCTATTTTTCGCTTTAACAGTTTGTCTTATTACCGCATGCGGCAGTTCTAAATCAGAATCGACAGACACTCAAACTTTGGAGCAATACCTTGAGATCAAGGATGCGCTGGTGGCAACAGATTTCAACGCCACACAAGAGGCAGCAAATAAAATGTTCAGTAATGAATTACCTGCCGAATTGAAAGGACCTATAACAGCCATTGCCAATAGCTCAACAATTGCGGACCAAAGAGCCGCATTTGAAGACCTTTCTGTTCAGATGTATCAGGTTGTGAGTGCCAATCCAGTAAAAGGACAAATGGTCTATAAGCAATACTGTCCTATGGCATTCAATAATGCAGGTGCCTATTGGTTAAGCACTGAAGAACATGTAATGAATCCTTATTTTGGTGACATGATGCTACATTGTGGATCTGTTCAGGAAACTATTCAATAATGAGAAACCTCCTATTTTTCACAATAGCAATAGCATTTTTTAGTTGCCAGAATTCTGACGAACAGCAGTCTACTAAGATTTCAATGCTAAATGCACCAAGCAGTGGTCATGCAGAAGTCCCGAGACTTACTACATCTGATAAAGGTGAAGTATACATGAGTTGGATTAAGCAAGAGGGAGAAAGTTCAAAGCTTAAATATGCAAAACTCAATGGTAGCTCATGGGGTACGCCCATATTGATAAGCCGAGGAGATAACTGGTTTGTCAACTGGGCAGATTTTCCATCTTTAATAGTGGGCGAAGACTATATGGCTGCGCATTGGCTTCAGAAAAGAGATGCCGGTACCTATGATTATGATGTCCGAATATCTACCTCAAAGGATGGTAGCAACTGGACTGACAGCTTTATTCCACACAAAGACGGTATAAGTGCAGAACATGGATTTGTAAGCATGCTACCAATGGAAAATGGGCAATTCTTTGCTACATGGTTAGATGGCAGAAATACAAAGTCCAATGGACATGACCATGCGGACATGGAACACGCTGGTGCCATGACTTTAAGAGCTGGGATTTTCGATTTAGATGGCTCAACCATAAAAGAATGGGAATTGGACGATCGAACTTGTGACTGCTGTCAAACGGCTGCGGCCATTGTCAATGGTGCTCCCACTGTAGTATATCGAGATAGATCAGAAAATGAGGTAAGAGATATTTTTAGCACTAGCCTAAAAGAAGACGTATGGACATCACCATCACCTGTGGGAATGGATTTGTGGAAAATAGCTGGATGTCCTGTAAATGGTCCTGCTTTGACATTTAATGGTGAGCAGCATGCTGTTGCTTGGTATACTGCAGCTGGGAATACACCAAAGGTCAAACTAGCCCTAAGTGATTCCAAGAAGTCTGGTTTCCAAGCCCCTATTATAGTGGCAGAAGGAGAAACCCTTGGCAGAGTAGGAATAACAAGCTTAAGCGATGGAACTTTTGTTGTGAGCTGGCTCATGAATAATGCAGAAAGCACTGGCATCATGCTCAGTCAATATGGCAAAAGAGGTGAGTTATTAAATCAATTGACGCTAGCAGAAACATCTCCTGGTAGAGCTAGTGGTTTTCCAGTAATTACAAGCAAAGGCAAAGAAGTGATAGCTGCCTGGACCATCGAAGATGAACCATCAAGAATTGAAACGGCAATAATCGAATTCAATTGAGCAAAAAGAAGCTTTTATACGGTTTAAGATAATTCTCAATCCGATATCACTAAGTCTTTATATTTTGTCCTATTTTTATATTTTAAATAATTATTAAGCTTATATAATCATTTTCTTCAATTTGATTTGGCAGTTTCAAGAAATCCATATTTCTTCGAATAGAATTAGAAACAAAAGACAAAAAAGATCGTCTTAAAGATAATCTGGAGGTTCCAATCCTCTGGTATTGTGTGTGTTTATTGGCCTCCTCGATCTCTCGGGGAGGTTTTTTTATACCCCTGAATTTCCTCCTATATAATAGTCTCCTGCAACTAGGAACTATTTAATACATTAGGTGTTGATTTTACCTATGAAGAAGACCCTAACCTTACTTTTGCTTTGCTTGTTTGCTGCCTGTAGCCCCAAAAATGAACCAATTACGGCTCAATCTGCTGTTGATGCGGCTATAGAATTCCACGGTCTAGAAAGACTAAAAGATGCAGATTTCAGTCTCACTTTTAGAGACATGAATTATACTTACCAAATGCATAAGGGCAAGTATGAATATACCCGCACTCAAACTGATAGTACAGGTGCTGTGATCATAGATGTACTCAACAATAATGGTTTAGTCAGAACCATTGATGGCAATATTGCCGAACTTACAGAAGAGCGAAACGGGGCTTTTAGTCGCTCTGTTAACTCAGTCATTTATTTCTTTCGTCTTCCCTTCGGTTTAAACGATAATGCCGTTAGAAAAACTTATAACGGTGAGGTGACAATCAAAGGAAAGAGTTACCACGAAGTAAAAGTCACTTTCGTTCAAGAAGGTGGTGGAGATCATTTTGAGGATCAATTCCTTTACTGGTTCGATACTGAAGACTTCAGCATGGATTACATGGCATATCTATACTATACAGATGGTGGTGGCCTAAGAATGCGTGAAGCCATTAACCCTAGAAGAATCAATGGTGTTCTGGTACAGGATTATATTAACCTCAAGCCCGCTAATGAAAACGTTAATATCGAGTCTATAAGAGAGGCTTATAATAAGGGTGATTTGGTTGAATTATCAAGAATCATCAACGAAAATATTAAGATAGACCTATGACAAAGGCAAAGATCGCAGTAGTACAAGCCGCACCAGCTTACCTTGACATTGAGTCTTCAATGACCAAGCTTCATGAGCTTTTGAAAGAAGCTGCTAGTCAAAAGGCTGACTTAGCATGCTTTGGTGAAACTTGGTTTACAGGCTATCCTGCATGGATAGATTGCTGCGATGAATATACTAAATGGGACTTCAAACCCACCAAAGAGGTTTTCGCAAAAACATATACGAATAGCTTAGATATGAAGGGGAAAGAGATCGCGCAGATCTCTGACTGGATTAAAGAATTGGGGATTGCAGTCGTTCTTGGAATCAACGAAAAAGTAAGCCAAGGACCTGGAAATGGCACTTTATACAACAGTTTAATTACTTGGAATAAAGAGGGTGAGATCACAAATCACCACAGAAAATTGATGCCTACGCATACTGAGCGCTTACTGTACGGTCAAGGAGATGGGGAAGGACTTGAAGCCTCTGATCTTGGTTTTGCAAGAGTTGGAGGCCTCATCTGTTGGGAACATTGGATGCCTCTAACACGACAGACAATGCACGACTCTGGAGAACACATTCATGTCGCTGTTTGGCCAAAAGTTCATGAAATGTTACAGATCGCTACTAGATCCTATGCCTTTGAAGGCCGCTGTTTTGCCGTGGGTGTTGGTCAAATCATGCGAGTGAGCGACATACCCAAAGAATTAGAGCTACCTGCAGAACTCAAAGACAAACCTGAACATATGTTGCTCAATGGTGGCAGTTGTGTTGTTGGTCCTGATGGTCATTATGTTCTAGAACCCATTTGGGACAAAGAGGGCGTGTTCACCGTTGATGTTGATCTTGACCGATGTTATGAAGAACGCATGGCATTAGATGTCACAGGCCATTACCAGCGCAATGATGTCTTCGACTTAACAGTTAATAAAAAAAGAAAATAACTATTTACAGCTAGCACCGCGCTCGTCAATCTTTTCAGCATAATTACTGGCATCAATTGTAAATTCCGTTCCTGCCGTATTGGTGGTGAAATTAGAGATATCGAAGGTATAGGTGCTTTTCATATCATCCACCAACATGATTTGAGCGATACCCAAATCCTTCAGTTTAATCTGTGCTTCAACGTATAGGGCTTCTCCCATTGGCTCAAGTCGAAGGATATTATTTTCTAAGCTTAGTACTTTATGTCCTTCTGTGTAAAAGCTTAAGAATTTCGAATATTCTAAAACAGCTTCTTCATTTTCGCCAGCGCAAAACATAATAATCTGAGAATGATCCTCCTCCTTAGTTCCGATAGATTCTGAGCGTCCATCACTTACCCAAACCTCGGCATCACCGTAATCGAGCCTGTAGCTATCTCCTTGAACAGTCATGTTACCGGATTGAGAGTTCTTGAATCCCATTGCACTATTCTCAAAAGTATATGCAACATCAACTTTGTATTTCTCAATACCTTGATACTTTTCCGTCAAAAGTTGCAGGGTATGCTGCGCTTCATCTAAGTTTTGTGCGGTAAGACTGAGTGAAAAAATCATTAAAACAAAGGTCAAAAGCTTCTTCATGTTTTGGTGTTTGGAAGGCTGAAAATAAAAAAATCTCGGCAGTTAACTACCGAGATCTTTATTCGAGCGTATGGCTCTTATTTCTTTCTGATATAAATATTACCGTTTCTAGTTTCCATTGTGACCTGAGGTCCACCACCGTTCAAGTTACCTTCTACCCAGTTTTCGTACTTCAATGAATAGCCTTTGTTCCCGCCAGACTCATTTACGGTAGGTTTTGGGGCTGCAAGAGAAAAGCTCTCAAAGTCTGTAAAGATGTCTCGGTTTGTCTTCATCTTAGCTGTGAACCTAGTGCCATCAGGCACGCTGATATCAACGTTGCCATTATAGGTATGAAATGTCATAGGCACATCAGGAGTTACGGAATTAAAGTCAACTTTAACTGTTCCGTTATAGGTACTGGCAGAAGCTGAACCACTGATGTTCTGCAAGGTGATTCCTCCGTTATAACTCTCAATATCAAGTTCTCCATTTACTTCAGAGATCATAATCTGTCCATTATTGTATGCTTCCGCTTTGATGTCAAAATTCTTAGGAACCATGATCTCAAAGTCTGCTCTGTTGTTCCATCCCTCATTCTCAACTTCTACAACATTGTTACGCTCGGTAGCTTCAAAATTCAGTCCTCCACTGCTTACTAATCTCATACCTCCATCAGAACTGCTTCTGTCAACTTTCTTATCATACTTAATAATCTTTACTTTGACAGTGGCTCCATCATAACCCTTAATGGTGATTTTGCCATAGCGTGTATCCACTTTTAGCGTCCCACGCTCACCTGGATTAGACAGGGGAATTTCAATCTCTTGAGAGCTCTGCTGATACTTGGCCTTATTGTCATTGTCATCATCATCGTCATCATTGTAATCGAAATCAAATTCGAATTGGAAGTCTTTCATGACATCAACCACAATATTCTCTGCGATCGTACTCACATCAACTTCTATTTTGGGGTCAACTTTTACATCAACCTGCTGTGCCATCAAGTACTGCCCTAGGCAGAGGATTGATAAGCTTAATCCGTATTTTTTCATTTGTTTCATTTCTTTCTTGCTTTTACATGATCTTATTCAAATTCTCACGAAGCGATGTTTTCAATTCTTCAGGAGCACGATCTCCATCTATAATATCATTAAACTCAGGCAGGGCTTTTTTCTCTTGTAGCTCTACCATCAATTCTGCCATAGCCATTAGCACTACTGGCGATTCTTGATTTTGTATACTATTGATCAAACCTTCTCTGATCAGCGCATCTTCGCTGAACTCGGCTAGCATTCTTAAAGCAGCCAATCGAACGTTCGAGCTTTCATCGTTATTCAGCGTAATTAGGAGTGCTTCAGCAACCTCTGTATTGGTAGAAACCAATTCACTGCTCATTTGAACGCCTTGTAACCTTTTACTAACTGATTGTTCTTCAAGCATAGTCAATGCCATCATCTCTTGCATATCAGTCATTTGAGAAGAAAGATCATCCATTTGTCTTTGATAATTTGCGCCCGTATATCCTCTTCCGATCAAAACACCCAGGATCAAAACTGAAGCTGCAAATGCCCACCGACCAGAAGCTGTTGCAAATAGCTGTTGAAATCTCTCAGAAAGTGAAACGACCTTCGTTTCATTCTTTTTCTTATCAGTCAACATGGTATAGAATTGCTCATCTAGCCTTGCTGAAGGGGTCGGCTCTTCGATAGCATCTACTTGCTTATCAAAAGCCATCAGCTCTTCAATTTCTTGTAGATTGATATGCCCTTCAGCCACATAGCGATCGAATTCTTGCTTCCGCTCTGGAGTCAACACTCCATCCATATAGTCGGTAATGAGTGACATGTACTGATCTTCCATTTTATTGCTTCCTTTTAATTCTTATGTCTCCATTTAAAGTCTCAAAGTCCAATTGCGGACCACCATTCCCCAGTCGATATCCGTTCGAATTCGACAGTTTATATTTCGTTGTACTCCCTTCGGAAGTTTTCTTCATTTGAGGAGCCATCTTTTCGTCAAAATCTACATCGCTTCTCACTTCACCCCATTGGGTATCAAAGTTGAATACGCCCTTAGCATCTTGAGGCACGAATACGTAGATGGTACCATTTACAGTATTGAATTCACCGAACTCAGCATTCATTGAGGCGTAAGTGATATCTAAAGTACCGTTTACAGTACTTGCTTTAAGATTACTTCGAACACCTCTTACCGAGACATCTCCATTGACATTAGACGCATAAATATCTCCATTGACATTTCTTACCTCAACATGCCCCTCGTTAATGGTTGAAAGCTTTACATTAATACCTTTTGGAATCTTGAGCTTGTAATTGAACTCATAATTATAGTCGATGTCCGCCTCTCTTCTAGACCAATTCCAATTGCAGGACAAGGCATCTTCGTCATTTGGCCTTCTCATGGCCGGGAATTTCATCATCAATTTCGTGTAATCCTCTCCCTCTATTACTTCCAGCCCCAAGTCCTCTAATTTGGCATCTCTGTCAGAACCTCTGGCGTAAAGCACTTTCTCTAATTCTAATTCAATCGTGTTTCCATCATAAGCTTCTGCTTCTATACTTCCATTGATGTTGCAAAGGCAAAACCAGAATTCACTTTCACTCCCTTTTATTTCAAAGCTCTTTGTTTCAGTAGCTCTTTGTGTTTGTGCGTTTAGCCCTGCGACCAACAGCAGCATCAACATGATATATTTAAGTCTTTTCATCATTCAGATATTTTGAGTTTTTACTCCATGCTTTTCTGCTTTTTCAAAGTGACTTTTTAGCTCTTTCATTGCCCTGAAAACACGTACTTTCACAGCACTTTCAGTGAGCTCAAGTACTTCGGCAATGTCTTGATAGCGCATGCCTTGCAGTTTGCTCATCACTAAAACTTCGCGTTTGTCTTCACTCAATTTGTTGAGCGCGGCCTGCAACAATGCTTGTTGCTCATTCTGAATTCTTGTGTGTTCGGCATTTTCTTCATTGACCATATACTTGTCGGCAGTCTCCGGATCTTCCTTCCAACCCATTTTCTTTTCTTTTTTGTAGTGGTCTACAAATAGGTTTCGGGCCATGTGGTACATCCAAGTAGTAAACTTGCCATCACCTTTGTAGGTGTGTTTGTACTTGATCATTCTGACGAACACATTTTGCACAAGATCTTCACTTGCATCTGCATTGGAAGTCAGCCTATAGAAGTACCCATATAAGGGCCTCTTATGGCGTTCAAAAAGCAGCCCCAGTTGATCGAGCTGACCTGCCTTTACCTTGAGCATCAATGTGTTGTCAGAGATAGAATCCAATGCTTCGTCTTAAGAATTCAGTGGGTGAAACCGCCCTTTTTCTGAATGGTTACAATCAAGTTACATTTTTCTGAATTTATTTCTTTCTGGATTGATCTAAGGACGTATAATGTGGAAGTATGAGTAATTATGGATAGTTAACCAACAATCTCATTGTATCAACCCAAAGACAATAAATAGCAAGAGGATGAACCAAATTTGAATTTTTATTGCTTAAACCCTATATTAATGTACCTACACCGAAATACATAATTATGGAACTAACTAAAGAACAACTCGAAAAAGAGATCTCAAGCTTAGAATCTCAACTTACAGGTGACATGTTCACCGACATGGACATTAAAGACCAGATCCACAATTTGAAAATGAAACTCAATGGCGTAAAGCCAATGGATTCTCAGTTTGAATGCGTGGGCTGCGGAAGCTAAAATGAAATTAAGAAACCCATTTTCAACCTTAACTACTGAGCTCTTCGGAGCTCTTTTTTTGTTATTGCTGATGGGTTGCGAATTCCAACAGAATAAACAAGTCCCTACCCCTACAGATTCACCGTACTTGGTTGTTCTTGGAATTGCCCAAGATGCTGGCTACCCGCAAACAGGCCAGAAAGAGGAGTGGCAAAAGATCAAAAACGGAACAGTCAAAGTTAAATTAGCTACCTCACTCGGGCTTATTGATCCAATTTCGAATCAGCGCTGGTTATTTGAAGCATCGCCAAGTTTCAACATTCAATTAGATAAAATGGATGAATTCTCAACTACAGAGAATCATCCGTATGACGGCATATTTTTGACACATGCACACATGGGGCATTACACCGGACTTATGCATTTAGGTAGGGAAGTAATGGGAGCGTCAGACGTGCCAGTTTATGCCATGCCGCGTATGACTAAGTTCCTGACCAATAACGGCCCATGGAGTCAGCTCGTAGCTTTAAACAACATTAGCCTTAAGCCTCTCCAAAACAAACAGAAAATTCAATTAAACGAGCGTTTGAGTGTCACGCCAATAGAGGTACCACACCGGGATGAGTTTTCTGAGACAGTCGGTTACTTAATTGAGTCTGAATCCAAGTCATTGCTTTTCATACCTGATATTGACAAATGGGAAAAATGGGATGAGCCTATACTTGACTGGATCAATGAAGTTGATGTGGCATTGCTAGACGCTACATTTTTCAAGAATGGGGAAATACCAGGCAGGGACATGAGTGAGATTCCACACCCCTTCGTTGAAGAAAGTATGGCACTCTTTTCAGAGCTTTCAGCCGAAAATAAATCGAAGGTTCATTTCATTCACTTCAATCACACCAACCCATTGCTTTTCAACAATACACCTGAAACACAAATGGTGAAAGAAGCAGGTTTTAAGGTCTGCCGACAAGGACTTTTGTGGAAGTTTTAGGGCATAAAAAAACCCTGTAGGAAACACTACAGGGCTTTATATCTAAAATCAGTTATTGATTAACCGATTGCTACTCTTTTGAATGCAGCTACTGTCATACCCTTGTTCACAGAGTCAACATACTGTGCAACTGATTGCTTAGGCTCTTTTACAAATGCTTGGCTCAACAAAGTGTTTTCTTTGAAGAACTTCTGCAATTTACCTTGAGCGATTTTGTCAATGATGTTCTCAGGCTTACCCTCTTGACGCGCTTGATCTTTTCCGATCTCGATCTCTTTCTCTACGATAGAAGGATCAACACCGTCTTTGTCCAAGGCAACTGGGTTCATAGCAGCTACTTGCATACCTACATCTTTACCAGCATCAGCATAGTCACCACCGTTTGTACCTGCAAGAGATACCAACACACCTAATTTACCATTAGAGTGGATGTAAGTAGAGATTTGCTCACCAGAAAGGTTCTCATAAATAGTCACTTCAAGTTTTTCACCGATCTTACCCAAAAGCTCAGTTACTTTTTCTTGAACTGTTATATCACCAAGACTTAAAGCTTTCAAAGCCTCAAGGTCAGCTGGAGAATTAGCCAATGCAGCATCAGCGATCTCGTTACCTAAAGCCTGGAAGTCTTCGTTTTTCGCTACGAAGTCAGTTTCACAAGTGAAAGCGACCAAGATACCATTAGCACCGTCTTCGCTTACTCTAGCAAATACACTACCTTCTGTGGTCTCTCTGTCAGCTCTTTTCTCAGAAAGCTTCTGGCCTTTCTTACGAAGAATTTCGATGGCTTTATCGAAATCACCTTCAGCTTCTACCAATGCCTTTTTACAGTCCATCATGCCGGCACCGGTCATTTGTCTTAGTTTGTTTACTTCTTGTGCAGTAATCGCCATTTTATTTATGATTTTATCTTTTTCAGATTCTTTTAAACAAAAATTGAACATCGAATAAGTTCAATGTTCAATTTTTTGAAATGATTTTATCAAATATGAATTATTCGAATTATTCAGCTTTTGCTTCTGCAGCAGTCTCTGCTTTGTCGGCAGCGATCTTCTCTTGCTCAGCTTTTTCTCTTTCTCTCTCCTCTTTGTCTTTCTTTCTTTCAGACAAACCTTCTTCGATCGCCTTACCAAATGCTTTAGTAATGATCTCGACAGATTTGAATGCATCATCGTTACCAGGGATTGGGAAGTCAACGCTGGTAGGGTCTGAGTTAGTATCACAAAGAGCGAACACAGGAATGTTCAACTTCTGAGCTTCTGCAATTGCAATGTGCTCTCTTTTAACGTCCACTACGAACAAAGCAGCAGGAAGTCTAGTCAGGTCAGAAATACCACCTAACAATTTCTCCAACTTCGCTTTTTCACGAGTTTTCATTAATCTTTCTCTCTTAGCCAAAGCTTTGAAAGCATCTTCTTTCATCATCTTGTCGATACCGGCAAGCTTCTTCAAAGATTTTCTGATTGTTGCGAAGTTGGTTAGCATACCGCCTAACCATCTTTCAGTAACGAAAGGCATGTTTAGTCTTGCAGCTTCTTCAGAAACGATAGCTCTCGCTTGTTTCTTAGTCGCTACAAACATCACCTTTCTACCAGAGCGCACTACATTCTTAACGGCAGCTGATGCTTCTTCGAGGCCATTAATAGTTTTATTAAGATCGATCACGTGGATACCATTCTTCTCCATGAAGATATATGGCGCCATACGAGGATCCCACTTTCTCGTTAAGTGTCCGAAATGAACACCAGCATCAAGTAAGTCTTTGTATTCTAATTTTGACATGTATATAAATGAATATAAGTTCTATTAACGTTTTGAGAACTGGAACGATCTTCTGGCTTTTCTTCTACCTGGCTTCTTACGCTCAACCATTCTAGGATCACGAGTCAAGAATCCTTCAGCTTTCAAAGCAGGTCTGTTTTCCGGGTCTACTTCGCAAAGAGCTCTAGAAATAGCCAATCTGATTGCTTCAGCCTGACCTTTCAATCCACCACCATCAACATTCACTTTGAAGTCGAATTTATCAGCAGCTTCTACCTTTTCTAAAGGTTGCTTCACGATGATCTGAAGAACATCTGACGGAAAGTATTCTGAGATCACTCTACCGTTGATGTTGATTTCACCATTACCTGCAGACATATAAAGTCTAGCAACAGATGTTTTTCTTCTTCCGATTGTATTAATTACTTCCATTTAAGAAATCTTAAAGTTCTAGTGTTTTTGGCTGCTGTGCTTCGTGCGGGTGCTCAGCACCTTCGTACACAAACAGGTTATTGAATAACTGTCTTCCAAGTCTGTTCTTAGGCAACATACCTCTTACAGCTCTTTCAACTAATAGCGTAGAAGACTTCTCCTTCAATTGTCTTGGAGTAGTTGCCTTCTGACCACCTGGATAACCAGTATATGACAAGTAAACCCTATCAGTCCACTTCTTACCAGTAAGTTTTACCTTATCGGCATTAATAACGATTACGTTGTCTCCGCAATCAACGTGTGGAGTGAAACCAGGCTTGTTCTTACCTCTAATCACTTTAGCTACTTCACTAGCTAATCTTCCCAATGCTTTTGAATCAGCATCAACAACTACCCACTGCTTATCTACAGTGTTCTTGTTCGCTGATTTCGTCTTATAACTTAGTGTATCCACTTTATTATATTTAATTGAATTTCAATACTTTATACAGACCTTCCCCTAAAAAAGGGACACAAAGATAGAAGTTTGGATTTTATAATCCAACATGCGGTAATAAATAATTAAGAGAAAATCAGGAACTTAGTTGAAAGCACCACAGAATAAGCAAATTACTTATTCGATTCTAGCTGCTTTATCAGAACCCGCATGTCTTTTGGGTAATCTGCATTAACCTCTATTTTACCCTTTAGGGTCGGCAAAGATAGGCTTTTGGCATGCAAGGCAAAACGTTTGATCAATGGTTGCTCTTCTTCGTATTTGCCCAGTTTAAAATTTCTTTTGACCTCAGACAAATAAAATGGCTTACCTCCGTAAAGCTCGTCATTTACAATTGGTGCATTCTCGCGAGAAAGGTGTACCCTTATTTGATGCATTCGACCAGATTCAGGCATACACTCTACCAACGTATGCTTCTTATATAGTGTTAAAGAATTGAAAGTAGTTTTAGACGCCTTACCTTTTATTGAAACAACTACTTTATTGGACTGCACCAACAGCGCAGTATTAACAACCTTGTTTTTCCACTCGTGCAATCCATGCACTACTGCATGATATACCTTGGTTACTTTGCGGTTCTCAAATTGAATAGAGGCATGACGGTATGCTTCTTCACTTTTTGCAAGCAGTAAGCATCCACTAGTTTCTTTATCAAGCCTATGACATAGCATTAAATTCTCATCATATGATTGAGCAAGCTTATGGATATTGACATGACTACTTCTATCCTCCAAAGAGGCAATCATTGGTGGCTTATTGATTACAATGTAGTCGTCATCCTCATGGATAATTAAGGAAGTGAAATTTAGCTTTGGCATTAATCTATATCTTCAAGCTCCTCTTCTTCTGCAAGTAAAAGGGCCATTTCTCTTCTAGCCTCTTCCTCCATCTCAGCTGTGGTTTGTCCAATTGGTAGTTTAAAACTAAAGGTAGAACCCTTACCTACTGTACTGATTACACTGACTTTAGATTCATGTGCCTCAAGAATATGCTTTACAATGGCAAGCCCTAGACCAGTTCCTCCTAGGCCTTTGGAACGAGATTTATCTACTCTAAAGAATCGTTCAAAAATTCTTTTTAACTCTTCAGGAGGTATACCTACACCAGTATCTTTTATCGCCACTTCAACTTTCTCACCAGTTACTTCCATACCAACAACCACTTCTCCTTCATCTGTATATTTGATGGCATTGGAAACTAAGTTGGTCACAACCCGATAGATTCTCTCAGAGTCTGCATAAACGAATATAGGGTTATGGTACTCTTTATCTAGTCGGATTTTCAGGTTCCGTTTCTCCGCCTTATTCTCCATCTGATCAACAATTTCCATTACCGTATTCACGATATTGAAATGCTCGAAATGCATTTTGATCTCTCCGGTTTCTATTTGAGAAAGCGTCAACAAATCTTGAATTAGCAAATCTAGATTATCCAAACTCCTTGCCGCCCGCTTCAAAAATTTCCTCCTCACTTTTTTGTCTTCTGCGGCTCCATCAAGAAGGGTATGAACAAAGCCTTGAGCTGCAAAAACAGGCGTTTTCAATTCATGACTTACATCAGCCAAGAATTCTCTTCGAAAGGCTTCAAGTCTTTTAAGATCTTCAATCTCCTTATTTCGGTTTACACCATAAGTATAGATCTCTTTATTAATTCTTTTCAAAGGGTTATTGACTTTGGCATCTTGTTCTTCTTCAATAAAAGAGAAGTCTTTCTTTCTCATTTTATTAAGGACTTTATAAATCTCTCCGATCTCTCGAAAGACCAAAAACTCAAAGACCACAAAAACCAATAAATAACTAGCAGAAAAAGAAAGCACACCAGCAACAATTAATGCCAATGTGCCTGTTTCAGGAACCAAACTCAAGAATGCCGTAGTCACTGCTGCAACTACTGTTGCCAGCACTAATGCCACGACCCTCGAATTGTATAACATCTTTTAAGTTAATTCAAACTTGTATCCCACACCTTTAACTGTAGAGATATAACCGTCACCGATTTTTTCTCTCACCTTTCTAATGTGTACATCAACTGTTCTTGCCAATACATAAACATCTGTACCCCAAATGTTCTGCAAAAGCTCGTCACGACCATAAACCTTATTCGGATTTTGCGCCAAGAAGTAGAGCAATTCAAACTCCTTTTTAGGAAGAGTAAACTGATTATCCTTTGCTGTAACGGTATAGCTAGACCTGTCAATGGTCAAATCACCAGCAACAATCTGCGGCTTCGACTTAGACTTGCTTTCTTTTCTGAACAAAGCACTGATTCTACTCATCAATGCTCTAGGCTTAATTGGCTTTGTGATATAGTCATCTGCTCCAGCTTCAAAAGCAGCTACTTCAGAGTATTCCTCCGCTCTAGCTGTCAAAAATGTTATATGGGTATCTGACAGTTCAGAAATCTCTCTTATTTGACGACAAGTCTCCACCCCATCTTGCTCGGGCATCATTATGTCGAGTAAAATCAAGTCTGGGCCAAATTTGCGTGCCAATTCTACACCTTTAACGCCATTATCAGCCGTTTCGACCTCATAGCCTTCTTTCTTCAGGTTATACTTGAGAAGCTCCAGAATATCCGGATCATCATCGACCACCATTACTTTGGGGTTCTGTTTATTTGCCATGGATTAGAGTTTTATACATCCGCTTTTCAATACAGATTGCGGTATAAAATTAAAGTTTAGTCAACAAGTGCCAAAGGATGTCTAATATTCTTTGCTTCCTTGAGTTCAACTGTTAAGTAGCCTACATAAATTTTGGCTTTGACCTTTAGGGGAAGTCGATTAAGATCATCGGAAAGCCAAACTTTGACAGTATTTTCCTCAACAAACAAACTGTCTTTTTCTCTTATAGGGATCAAAACAACCGATTTAATTTTACCAAGTTTTGTTTTGATCACTTCCCTTTCAACAATTTTCACCCGCTGTGGCTCAAGCTTATCATCAAAAAAAACGTTTACCGTAATGATATCTCCAATATCATATTGACTCCAATCGACAGCTCTTAAATAGTAAAAACTACTAACCATGTCTTGAACATTCTCGGAGACTCTAAAATCGACCGTCTTTTCAATAGTCCTAGTTTCCTTATTCAGCTTGTTCACCCTTGCTGAATCTGCAATGTGATCGAAATCAACTATCTCGTTTTTTCTAAAGCGGCCTTCTTTGATATATCGATAAAAACGTTGTGTTTCATAATTGGTCGTATCGACAAACGTACCCCAATTATCCCTTACTGAAGAAACCAAGTCGAAAACACCCACTGTGCGTGCATTGATATCAATCTTATAAGTAGGCCTATTATTGACACTATAAATAATGTCACTAACTCCAAAAGTCGCCTCAGCTGCTTTCACCCAACCAATCCGAGCATTTAGTCTAAGATGTTCGCCAGGCTGAAACGGGGGTATTCCAGATAACTCATGTGCATTTGCTATATAGAAAAGGGTGGTGTCAATTTCCTTCTTCTTCACTTCCTCTTTTTCAACGTCTTGAGCAAAAATCAAAAAGGAAAAAGCCAGCAATAAAAAGATCAGTGTTATTCTCATTCTACTATTTATACCCCTCAACCGACAATTCTCATACCATTTTATAGAGAAGGGTATTTTCCCTTCAAAAATTCGAGGTATCGTTTTAGGTCGCCCTCAAACTTTTCGTTCAACTCTTTCTCTAGATCATCTTGCTGAGAATTATATCGCAGCATGGACATAAAGAACGTATTATTAGGCGTATATGTATCGAAATAGGTACTATATCGACCTGTACTAAAATGTACAGTATCGAAATTCAATTTAATATTTTTGATTTGGTCAGCTTTCAATTGAGCCTTCAAGCTGTCTGATTCTTCTCCAAAGCTTTTATAAAGTGAGTCTAAAGACTTAGCAGACATGAGCATATAGGTACGAAACTTTATTTCATCTGTCCTTTGCTGTTTGAAGGCATTCAATTCGTCTGAATCATCTCCGTATTTTTTAGCCAAGAATAATTCTGCACCCTTATCTCCAATAAAAGTGGCAAGGTTTTCATTGAATGTCACTGAGTCTTTAACGAACAAAGTACCATGGGTTAATTCATGAATTATTAATGCCGCAAGGTCGCCCTCGCTTCTTCTCAACATGTTTGACAGAACAGGATCTTTAAACCAACCTAAAGTGGACCAACCACCCGCGGTTCTCAAGCCCGCATCTAAGTTTTCTTCATCTCTAACCCTTTTGAACTCTTCAATAGCTTTCTCTCTTTTGAAATAACCTTTGTAAGGAAACTTACCTACGATAGGAAAAGACCATAACCTTGGTACAAAGGCGAAGGGTTCACAACCTGTGACGACAAACATTGAGGGCTTACCTTTTTGATCAAAAATTTCAGAGTAGTTATCCGAATAATTAATACCGAGTTCATTGAAAGCAAACTCCTTTGCTTCTATAATAGTCTGAATACTTTTCTTTTGTTCAACAGTTGTTGAGTCTAAAGCGATAAATTCTTCAAGAGGGATAGCCTCTCTAACCACCTGCAGCTGACCGTTTAACTGCATCCAACCATAGCCTACCAAGTCACGATAAACAATACCAAATACAACCAATAAAATTGCGATTACCGCGAGTGTGCGCAGCAGAATTTTCTTGAGTTTCATCACCTTTAATTTATAAAAAAATCAATTTGAGAATTGCCTACCTTTAGACTATCTTCACACACTATTCAACATTCAAATCTCCCAAATATATGAGTGACAATTCGGAAAAATTAAAAGCACTTCAATTAACCATAGATAAGCTTGAAAAAACCTATGGTAAAGGTGCGGTAATGAAGCTAAGTGATGAAAAAGTTGTCGACTTACCCTCTATTCCAACAGGATCTTTAGGCCTTGATATTGCTTTAGGCATTGGCGGTGTTCCACGCGGTCGAATCGTAGAAATCTACGGACCTGAATCTTCTGGTAAAACAACACTTACTATGCACTGTATTGCTGAAGCCCAGAAAAACGGAGGCCTTGCAGCTTTTATAGATGCTGAGCATGCTTTTGATAAAGTGTATGCCGAAAAACTAGGCATTGACACAGAAAACCTTTTGATCTCTCAACCAGACAATGGTGAACAAGCATTGGAGATTGCCGAGCACCTCATCCGCTCTGGAGCGATCGACATTATAGTGATTGACTCGGTAGCTGCCTTGGTACCTAAGGGAGAATTAGAAGGAGAAATGGGAGATAGTAAAATGGGTCTTCAGGCTCGTTTGATGTCTCAAGCATTAAGAAAACTAACCGGTGCAATCAACAAAACAGGCTGTACCTGTATTTTCATTAACCAGTTGAGAGAAAAGATTGGTGTTATGTTCGGAAATCCAGAAACAACCACTGGTGGTAATGCACTAAAATTCTACTCTTCTGTGAGGTTAGACATTAGAAGAATCGGACAGATCAAAGAATCTGCCGACAATGTATTGGGTAATAGAACTCGGGTGAAGGTTGTGAAAAACAAAGTAGCTCCTCCTTTTAAGATCGTTGAGTTCGACATCATGTACGGAAGAGGCATCTCAAAATCAGGAGAAATTCTTGACCTAGGTGTTGAGTATGGCATTGTCAAAAAGGCAGGTTCTTGGTTCTCTTACAATGGTGAAAAACTTGGACAAGGTAGGGATGCCGTGAAAAGTCTGATCGAAGACAATCCTGAGTTAGCTGAGGAGCTTGAAAACAAGATCAAAGCATTTGTGAATGGAGAATTAGAAGAGGCTCCGGCAGAATAAGCATAATTTTACGCTACGATAAAAAAAGCCCTCTTTTGATGGCTTTTTTTATGCTTGAATATCTTTATTCATTATGCTCTCATGGCTTCAACTGGATCCATTCTTGCTGCCTTTGCTGAAGGTATAATTCCCGAAACAATCCCAATAACAGAAGAGACGACAACTGCCAGCATAATATTCTTTCCACTTAACGCGACCTCTAAGGTTCCAAAAGGTAGGAAGGTCAAAAGGAACACTATTAATACCCCTATGGCACCTCCGAATAGACACAAGAATATGGATTCAAAAAGGAATTGGAATAGAATGAAATAATTCTTGGCTCCCAGTGATTTTTGAATGCCAATAAGTTTTGTTCTCTCTTGCACAGAAACGAACATGATGTTCATAATTCCAAAGCCACCAACTAGAATTGCAAAGCCTCCGATGACCCATCCTGCGGTACCAAGTATATCAAAAATTCCACCTAAAGCATCTGCTATGGCTTCCGGCCTGTTCAAGGCAAAATTCGAATCCTCTTTTGGTCTTAGACCTCTCACTTTTCTAAGAAGCCCTTCCATTTCATATTGGAGTTCAACTAGTCCGATATCTTCTTGTGTTCCTTTTACAGCTAAAGATGGATTGATCCCCCACATTCTACCGATGTAATACATCTTCGTAAACATCTTGTACGGAATGTACACGCGATCATCATTACTTGGAGTACCAATAAAGCTCTCCCCTTCCTTTTTCATGACCCCAATAACCCGAAGTTTATAGCCACGTACTTTAATATCTTTGCCAAGTGCAGATTGTCCCGGGAACAGGGATTGAGCAACTTCATCTCCTATGATCGCTACTGATCTTCCACCTTCAATCTCTTGTTGCGTAAAGTATCTACCATTCTCAATTTCTACTTCGTAAACATCTTTATACTGGTAGGTCATCCCCCAGAGGTCAGTATTATTCAAACTGCTATTCTGGTACTTGACGGTGGTATTTGCTTTTCCCACAATAGTGACAGCGGAAGCACTTTTCAAGTTTGCCGCTAGAAATTCATATTCGGCATAGCTGTTATTAGGTCTTCTAAAGTATTTCCACCAAGGGAAGTTCGGGTCATCAAATTCAAAAGGAAATTTATCTACTGTCACCACATTTGAACCCAAGAAGTCTAAACTGTCCTTGATATTTTTCTCCAAGGAATCGACCATAGTAAACACACTGATGATGAGCATTATACCAATGGTCACCCCTAGTAGTGACAAAGTAGTTCTTAGCAGATTTGTGGTTAATACCTGAAAGGCAAATCTGACGCTTTCTGCCATTAACTTTAAGAATATTCCGAGTTTCATCTGTTTGCTTTAGCTGTCGACCTTTTAATGGAACGTAAAGAATCAAAAAATGTAAACGCTGACCAATAGGATTTGGTTAAAAAAAATCATTCAAAGGCTGAATGGATTTTCTAGTCGTTGAATGGAGAATAAAACTTCTTCAGAATTATCGATCAGACAATTAGGTCTTATATTGTATGACGCTTTTGCATTTATAATTATCTTTGCCAGCTATTTAAAAGCTAAGGCTAGAAGAATAAACATTATATGAAATTATCTGCATTCAAATTTGACCTTCCAGAAGATAGAATTGCTAAGTATCCTGCAGAAACAAGAGACGAGTCTAAACTCTTGGTTCTACACAGGGAAACTGGCGAAATAGAGCACAAAGTATTCAAAGACGTAGTTGATTACTTTGAAGAAGGAGATGTGATGGTCAATAATGACACCAAGGTTTTCCCAGCTAGACTTTATGGTCAGAAAGAAAAGACTGGTGCCCAGATAGAAGTGTTCTTGCTTAGAGAGCTTAATCCAGAAATGCATCTATGGGATGTATTGGTAGATCCGGCTCGTAAAATCAGAGTAGGAAATAAACTATACTTCGGTGAAGGCGAACTTGTCGCTGAAGTAATCGATAACACTACATCAAGAGGTAGAACTATCAGATTCTTGTATGACGGTACTGATGAAGAGTTTTATAAGACTATTGATCAACTAGGAGAAACGCCTCTTCCTAGAACAATCCCAAGAGATACTGAACCAGAAGATAGAGATCGCTTTCAAACGATCTATGCAAAGAATGTGGGCGCTGTAGCTGCTCCTGTTGCTGGTTTGCATTTCACTATGCAAGTATTGAAAAGATTGGAGATTTTAGGTGTAGACGTAACGCCAATCACTCTTCACATTGGTTTGGGAACCTTCAGAAATGTAGATGTCGAAGACCTGACCAAACATAAGATGGATTCTGAACACTACATGATTGGTGAAGAAACGGCCAACTTTGTAAACAGAGCCTTAGACCAAAAGAAAAGAGTAATCTCAGTCGGAACTACTTCCATGAGAGCGCTGGAGTCTTCAGTTTCTGCAGGTGGAAGATTGAAAGCAAATGAGGCTTGGACTGACAAGTTCATCTTCCCTCCTTATGAGTTCAAGATCTGCTCAGCATTGATCACTAATTTCCACCTTCCAGAGTCTACTTTGCTTATGCAAGCAGCAGCTTTTGGTGGTTATGACAATGTGATGAACGCATATCAAGAAGCAATCAAGGAAGGATATAGGTTCTTTAGCTATGGCGATGCTATGCTAATCATCTGATCTCACGATAAAAACATTAAAAAGCCTCCTATCTCAGGGGGCTTTTTTATTTTAGGGGATGCAAAAATTTGCGATCATAGTTGCTGGTGGTAGTGGTACGCGTATGAGAAGCGAGCTTCCCAAGCAGTTTATTTCAGTTGCAGGAAAGCCTATACTCATGCACAGTTTGGAAGCCTTCAATTTTGATAGCACTCAAATCATTCTTGTTTTACCCAAAAAACAGATTTCTTTCTGGAAAGAGCTCTGTCAAAAAAATGCATTTTTTCTAGCGCATAAGATCGTTGAAGGCGGTAGCTCAAGGTTTGAATCCGTTCAAAATGGACTAAATAGCATTGCAGAAGCAGATGGCCTAGTTGCTATACATGATGGCGTCCGACCAATCATCAAAAAAGAAATCATTAAGGATTCCTTTGCGCAAGCAAAAGAGAAAGGGAATGCGATCGTCTCAGTTCCATTAAAAGACTCTATTCGAATTATCGATGGTGAAAAGAATTATGCAAAAGATAGAGCAGCATTTAGACTCATTCAAACACCGCAAACTTTTAAGGTCCAACTGATTAAAGAAGCATTTGACTCAGCCACACATACTAATTTCACTGACGATGCATCGGTGCTTGAAGCCTACGGTAAAGAGATTCATTTGATTGAAGGTGATTACAGAAATATTAAGATCACAACTCCTGAAGACCTGATGGTTGCAGAAAGCTATCTGGAAGCGTAAAACTGACTTGAAATACCTCAGATTTTGTCTATCTTATTGCTCCGAATTTTGAGCATGAGACAAAACATCAACCGACTAGCCTTACTCTTTGCTCTTTCTTGTTTTACCCTTGTAAGTTGTCAAACTTCAAACAAAGAAAGTGAGTGGAGAAGTCTTTTTAACGGCAAGGATCTTTCAGGATGGACACCCAAAATAACCGGTTACCCATTGGGTGAGAACTATGGAAACACTTTCAGAGTTGAAGAAGGTCTTTTAACCGTTGGTTATGAAAAGTACCAGAGGTTCTCAAATCGTTTTGGCCATCTATTTTATAAAGAGCCTTTCTCCAACTATGTCTTAAGAGTTGAATACAGGTTCATTGGTGATCAAGCCCCTGGAGGAGAAAGATGGGCACTTAGGAATAGCGGTGTTATGTTTCATTCACAAGCACCAGAATCAATGACCGAGCAACAAGATTTTCCAATCTCTCTTGAAGCACAATTCTTAGGTGGGTTAAATGAAGGACCAAGACCTACTGGCAACCTTTGCACACCAGGTATGCATGTTTATATGGATGGTGAACTCATTACACAGCATTGCATCACCGCTGATGCTCCTACCTTTAATGGAGATGTATGGGTAACGATGGATATTGTTGCACGGGCTGATGGAAGAATAGCACATGTCATAGATGGTGATACTGTTATTCAATACCAAAACCCAATAATGGGTGGTGACATGGCCAATAACCTCAAAGAAGGTATTCTTTTAGAAAACGAAGCTGTAAACAGTGGATACATTTCTCTTCAAAGCGAGAGCCATCCAATACAATTCAGAAAAGTTTTAATAAAGTCACTTGATGACTGATTTACGAGTAAAACAGATTTTTAACTATGACTACACAAACGATCAATAAAAACAGGTTATTCACCGCTAGCTGTATGGCTTTGACGGTAACCTCAATGACATTTGCCATAAGGGCAGGTATTCTTGGTCAACTCGGAACCGATTTTGGACTTACAGATACTCAACTTGGCTTCGTTAATTCAATGGCTTTTTTAGGTTTCCCACTTGCAACCATTTTTGGAGGCCTGGTCTACAATACTTTTGGCCCTCGTAAATTGATGATTGTGGCCTTCATTTCACACATTCTAGGCCTTGTGCTTACCATTTTTGCTGGGGACTTCTGGACTTTGATGTTCAGCACCTTATTCATAGGGTTTGCGAACGGTACGGTTGAGGCGGCATGTAACCCAATGATCGCTGGCATGTATACTGGCAACCAAACTACCATGCTCAATAGGTTCCATGTTTGGTTCCCAGGAGGTATCGTTATTGGTTCATTAGTTTCAAAGTTCATGACTGATGCCGGCATCGGATGGCAATTACAAATTGCAACCATGTTGATTCCAACATTGGCTTATGGATTTTTATTCTTCGGGCAGACTTTCCCAAAAAGCCATACCGAGGCAAGTACAGCCAGCAATATCAAAAGCTTGGTAAATCCATTATTCATTTTCATGCTAGTTTGTATGACTTTAACCGCTACCACGGAGCTGGGTACACAACAGTGGGTTGAAAAAATATTAGGTAATACAGGAGCTAGTCCTATGCTAGTCCTCGCACTTGTTACAGGACTCATGGCAGTTGGTAGATATTTTGCCGGACCTGTGATCAACAAGCTCAATCCTGTTGGAGTACTTTGGGGTTCTTCTATCATTGCGGTATTAGCCATTTATTTAATGAGTATGGCTACTGGCGGAATGGTTTATTTGGCAGCAGTTCTTTTTGCTGTTGGAGTGATGTACTTCTGGCCTACAATGATTGGGTTTGTTAGTGAGTATATTCCATCTACAGGCGCATTGGGCATGTCACTTATCGGAGGAGCAGGCATGTTTGCGACTAGTATTTGGCAACCTGTTATTGGAGGTTGGCTTGACACAGAAAGAAACGAAGCTCTAGCTTCCGGAATGTCAGCAGAAGCAGCCGAATTAGCTGCCGGACAAGCAACTTTGGGTAATATTGTTTATTTCCCAATTATTCTGGTCGTGTTATTCGGTATTCTCTTTACCAGAAGAAAATGGCTCGAAACACAAAGAACAGGTTCAGCAGCTCACTAATATGAAACTCACCTCGATTAAGCTCAGCTTCATGATGTTTCTCCAATTTTTTATTTGGGGAGGTTGGTTTGTTACGCTTGGTACTTTTTTGGGGAATAACATCAATGCTAGTGATGGACAAATAGCGCAAGCATTTTCAACACAGTCTTGGGGAGCTATTATAGCACCTTTCATTATAGGACTAATTGCTGATCGGTATTTCAATGCCGAAAGAATCTTAGGCATCCTGCATTTGCTAGGCGCGGGATTGATGTATTTGATGTCTAATACAACAGAGTTTTCTCTTTTTTACCCCTATGTACTTGGCTACATGATCTTGTATATGCCAACATTAGCCTTGGTCAACTCGGTAGCTTTCAGAACAATGGATGATCCATCAAAAGAGTTTTCAAAGATCAGGGTCTGGGGAACAATCGGTTGGGTCATTGCAGGCTTTGTAATCAGTTTTGTATTCTCTTGGGACTCTCAAGAAGCAATCGCTAACGGGATGCTAAAGAATACTTTCACAATGGTTGCCATTGCCTCTGGAGTTTTAGGAGTATTTAGTTTCACGCTACCCGCAACTCCACCAACAGTCGACAAAAACAAAAAAGCAAGCATCAAAGAGATTTTAGGTCTTGACGCACTAAGACTCTTAACCAATGGCAACTATGCCATTTTCTTCTTTTCATCTGTATTGATAAGCATCCCTCTCGCTTTTTATTATCAAAATGCCAATCCATTCTTTACGGAGATTGGAATGACCAATGCAACCGGTAAGATGGCGATAGGGCAAGTTTCAGAAGTATTATTCATGCTTTTACTTCCAGTCTTCCTTAAGAAATTCGGAATTAAGAAAACATTACTTTTTGGCATGTTGGCATGGGTAATTAGGTACCTGTTATTTGCTTTTGGCAATGCAGACGAACAAGTTTTCATGCTTTTGATTGGAATTGCCTTACACGGGATTTGTTATGACTTCTTCTTTGTTTCGGGACAAATATATACCGACTCAAAAGCCGGAGAAACATACAAGAGCTCAGCTCAAGGATTGATCACCTTGGCCACTTACGGTGTGGGTATGCTGATTGGATTCTGGGCGGCAGGTCAAATATCTGCCTATTACACCACAACTGACGGACATTCATGGCAAAACATTTGGTTGATGCCAGCAGCATTTTCAGTAGTGGTGTTTATCATTTTTGCTATCTCATTTAAAAACGAAACTGTAGAATATAAAGAATCATGAGTAAAAGAATTAGACTGGGTATGATCGGTGGTGGCTCAAGTTCCTTCATAGGAATCGTCCACAGAATTGCTTCATATATAGGCGAAGACTATCAATTGGTTGGAGGCGCCTTTGATACCGATTATGAAAATGGACTGGCTTTTGCCAAAGGACTTGATCTTGACCCAAATAGGGTCTATCCTACCATAGATGATTTTGTAGCAGGGGAAACTGCCTTGCCAAAAGAAGAAAGAATCGAAGCTGTAACAGTCGTGACACCAAACTTCCTTCACTATCCAATGGCTAAGCAACTGATTGAAGCAGGCTTCCACGTAATCTGTGAAAAACCTATGACAAATACGGCTGCCGAAGCAGTAGAATTAGAAGAGCTTGTACAAAAACACAATGTTGTCTTCTGCTTAACTCATACTTATCAAGGCTACCCGATGGTTCGTCAGATGCGGGATATGATTCGCTCTGGTGTGATTGGAAAAATCCACAAAGTAGACGCTCAATACTATCAAGGCTGGATCAACCCAGTGATCCACGATAGGGAAAAAAGGAAAAGCGTTTGGCGATTAGATCCCGCAAAAGCAGGCCAGAGTTGTTGCATGGGAGATATTGGTGTTCATGCATTCAATATGGCTGAGTATATGACTGGACTAAAAACGGAAAAAGTTCTGGCAGAGTTAGACACGCTCTATGATGACAACCCGCTAGACATTGACGGTACAGCGATGCTCCGCTTTACAGATGGAAGCAAGGGGATTGTTCGCGCCAGCCAAATTGCTACTGGAGAAGAAAATAGCTTACAAGTAGCAGTATACGGAGACAAAGGAGGGCTTAGATGGGAACAAGAAAATCCAAACTATCTGTATTATATGGACGAAGGCAAAGCACTTCAAGTACTTAAGCCTGGTCATGAATACAATGGAGAACTGGCCAAAATTAGCACCAAGATGGCTCCTGGTCACCCTGAAGGAATCTTTGATTCGATGGGCAATCTATATAAGGGTGCGGCAAGAGAAATTAGAGGAGAAAATCCAATGGACGGTGAATACCCAACCATTAGAGAAGGTGTTCGTGGAATGAAATTCATTGAAGCGACATTGGCCTCTGCAAAAAATGACAATACTTGGACAACCATAGATGACTAAGATGAAGACAATCAAAGGACCTGCTATATTCTTGGCACAGTTTGCCGATGATGTAGCTCCATTCAATAACCTGCCAAACATTGCTAAATGGGCAAGCGACCTCGGTTACAAAGCAGTACAAATTCCAACTTGGGACAGCCGTTTGTTCGATCTTGATAAAGCGGCCGAAAGTCAAACTTACTGCGATGAGCTCAAAGGAACTTTAGCAGAATACGGCTTAGAAGTAAGTGAACTATCTACCCATCTTCAAGGGCAATTGGTAGCAGTGCATCCTGCATACGAAGAGCTTTTCAAAGGCTTTGCCCCTAAAGGTATGAATGCAAAACAAAGGAACGAGTGGGCAATTGACCAAGTGAAAAAAGCTGCTGTTGCTTCAAAGAATCTTGGGCTCAATGTGCACGCAACTTTCTCAGGAGCGTTAGTTTGGCCTTACTTCTACAACTGGCCTCAACGCCCTGCTGGCCTCATTGAAAAAGGGTTTAAAGAACTTGCTGACAGATGGACGCCACTTCTAAATCATTTTGATGAAAACGGTGTAGATGTTTGTTACGAAGTGCATGCCGGTGAAGACCTTCACGATGGTACAACTTTCGAAATGTTCTATGAAGCAACTGGAAAACACAATCGAGTAAAACTACTTTACGATCCTTCTCATTTCGTTTTACAACAACTTGATTACTTAGCCTATATTGATCATTACCATGAATTCTTCGGTATGTTCCACGTAAAAGATGCTGAATTCAATATGAATGGTAAATCAGGGGTTTATGGGGGTTATCAAGACTGGATCGACAGACCTGGAAGGTTCCGCTCTATCGGAGATGGGCAAGTAGACTTCCAAGCTATCTTTTCAAAAATGACCCAATACGGATATGACGGATGGGCAGTTTTAGAATGGGAATGTTGTATAAAATCTCCGGAACAAGGAGCAAGAGAAGGTGCCGAATACATCAGCGATTTCATAATTGAAGCTACACAAAAGAACTTTGACGATTTTGTAGACGCTGGCATTTCAGATGAAGAATTCAAAAAACTATTAGGTATTGATTGATATGAAAAAGACGAATAAACCCTTCAACATAAAGGGCTTTGCCCAAAGAGCAATGTCCAAAGCGCATCTATTGAGCTTCGGCTTGGCCATATTGTTTTTCTTGGTCAGCCAAACTCTCAGTGCGCAAATCAAAGACCCAAAGGCTACCGAAGTTTGGGAACCTGTACCTGAAAAGATCAGTCCCGGTGTAAAAGGTGGACCTCCTTCTGATGCAATTGTTTTATTTGACGGCACCAACTTAGATGCTTGGAAATCGCGCTACAAAGATGGCCAGCCAGCTTCTTGGAAAGTGGAGAACGGTTACATGGAGGTGGTTAAAGGCCAAGGAGACATCATGACCAAAGAGGTGTTTGGTGACATTCAGTTGCACATTGAGTGGAGCGCGCCTACAGTTATTGAGGGTGAAGGTCAAGGAAGAGGAAACTCTGGCGTTTTCCTCCAAGAGCGTTACGAAGTACAAGTACTTGACAGTTATGAAAGTCAGACTTACTCAAATGGACAAGCGGCATCTTTATACAAGCAGTCGATTCCATTGGTGAATGCTACTGTCGCTCCAGGCGAGTGGAATGTTTATGATATTATTTATAGAGCCCCAAGGTTCAATGAAGCAGGCATTAAAGTGGCCGATGGCTATGTGACTGTAATCCACAATGGTGTAGTTGTTCAAAACCACCAGAGACTACTTGGAACTACAGAATATATCGGCTTTCCAAAGAACCCTGCCCACGGAGATGGCGCAATAATCTTACAAGACCATAGTAACCCTGTCAGGTTTAGAAATATCTGGCTAAGAAAACTTTAAAGAAACTATTCTCCCCATAAAAGCCGCTCCTGAAAGAGCGGCTTTTTTTGTTTTTAGTATATTATTATAAGGAAGATGACATATTTAAAGAACTGTAATAATCACCTGATTTAGCTATGAGATCTTCATGTGTACCACTCTCAACCACTTTTCCTCCTTTCATTACATAAATCTTGTCAGAATCAATAACAGTTCGTAATCTATGAGTAATATGAATTACGGTAAGCCCTTGCCTATTAAGCTCTTTTAGATATCTCAATATTCTATTCTCCGAAATACTATCCAGTGAAGAAGTTGCTTCATCTAGGATCAGCAACTTAGGGTTCAAATATAGAGACCTCATCAATGAAATTTTCTGTTTTTGCCCGCCAGAAAGGTTGTTAGTTCGCGAGTTCAACTCAAAGGCCAAGCCTCCTTCAAAAGAATCTAAAAACTCAGGATCAATTTGCTCAATCAGCTCTTTGATCTTTGGCACATTAGGTTCATAATCTCCTAGTGCAATGTTCTCGAGCATAGTTGCTTCAAACAATTGAGTGTCCTGCGTCACCAGAGTTACTGATTTGGTCAATTCATTTGAACTAATTTGGTCGATAGATATTTTGTCGAAATATATACCTCCTTCAAATTCTTTAAATTCTGACATTAAAAGCGAAGCGATAGTCGATTTCCCTGATCCACTTTCTCCAACAATTGATACAAACTTCCCTTTTGGAATGTTTACAGATACATCTTCTAGTATAAGTTTCCTATTTGAATGTCTAAAGAACAAGTTTTTAATAAAGAGGCCTTTTTCAAAACTAAATACACCTTCTATTGCATTGGACTTATTCTCTTCTTCTAGTTCAAGAATTTCAAATAATCTATCCGATGCCACCATGGCCTCCTGAAAACTCTTATTGGAGGACAGAATTGAATTTATGGGCCCAATAAAAAAAGCGATTATGGCATAAAACGACATTAACTCTCCTACCGATATCACTGCATTTAAGACAGACAATGATCCCGTCCACAATACTACTACTATCAGAACTCTTGATAAAAATTGCCCTGTATCTGAGAAAACAAGATTTCGGAAATTCGATTTGTAGATCTCATTTATAAATGAGACAAAATGAACTTCAGATTTCAATTTCGCCTTTTGCTCTATTCTGAAAATTTTAATTGATCGAATATTCGCAAGTTGCTCAACTAAAAAGCTTTCATAGTCAGCTGCTTTATTCATAATGCTCTTTTCAAGCTTTCTGTTCACTCTATTAATTAGAAGATAAAGCACTAAAAAGATTGGAATGACAATAATTGAAATGAGCGCCAACTTCCAATAATAGGAGAACATTAATAAAACCGAAAAAAAGACAATCGATAAGTTCATCACAATTCCAACAGCTGTATCAGTAATGAACATTCGTATTTTAAAAGAATCATTTATGCGACTAATAATATCGCCCGTTCGCATGGAATTGAAAAAAAGAAGAGGTAAGTCAATGACTTTTTCAAAGTAGGTTAGAATCAAATGCACATCAATCCTTTTTCCAATTGAATAAAGAATTTTGGTTCGTAGAATATTGAGTATAAACTGGAAGGCCAAAATCACTAAAAGAGATATACTCAAAAGATTCAACAAATTAGTATTGAAATTAGGCAAGACATTGTCAAGTATCTTCTGTATATAAACAGCGGTGGATAAACCCAGAACTGTATAAATCAACGAACCTATTATTATAAGCGCTATGTCACTTCTAAAAGGCCTGACTAATGCTGTAAATCTCGGGTTTTTAGCATATTCAGATTTTTTATCTAGGAAATTTGGGGCTGGACTTGGCAATAAAAGCACGTTAGTCCAAATCTTTTTAAATTCATTAATTGTATGCTTAATTAACTTACCCTCTGCAGGATCCATCACTTTCACATACTTTTTATTTACTAAATAAATAACAACAAAATGATGAAGTCCCTCCTTTACAACATGGGCAATAGCCGGAATAGGGATTTGTGATAGATCTTCGATATTTCCACGAACGGCCTTAGTTTTAAAACCAACTTTTTCCAAAGCCTTCATCATACCTAAAAGTGTAGTACCTCTCAGATCAGTGCCAGCCTTTAGTTTTACCTGAGCCACCGACAATGGCATTTTATAATACGCACCTATAGAAACAATGCAAGATGGACCGCAGTCGCTTAAGTCTCTTTGTTTTACCTTAACTCGGTTCAATGATTAAATGCTTGGATTTAGGTAATCAGTCATATTATCTCTTATCAACTGCCATATTCTTCTTTGAGCCAACTTAAAGTTTGCTCTCAGCCTCATTCCTTTTCTCAACCTAGTGGTGGTTAAACCATCACGGCTCCTAATGTTCGATGTTTTTAATTCGCAATTGACTCTATACATCATTTGGCCTTGATTTAAGTAAGTGTCTTTAGAAATTGTGGTGACTTTGGACTTTAATATTTCCCAATCATTATAATTGAGCGATTCTAGAAGTAAATCTAAAGACATCCCTTCTTCTATAAAGCTGATATCCTTAGGCATAAGCCAAATAGTAATATGTAAACCACTAAGTTCAGAAATAGATCCAAGTGGAATAGTTTCTAATAAATATTCACCACGCTTTGCCTGATAGACATTCGTCAATTCCCCTGAAAAGGGAGCAATAGAATATTGATTTCTTTTTTGAAGTTCTAATTGTGTTTTTGACAAAATCAGTTCTTGTTCTTTGTCTTGAAATGAATTCAAAGCCTCCTGCCAGTTGCTTTTTGCATCCATCTCAAATTGAGCTAAAGCTCTCTCCGATTCCTGAAGCTCAAATTCAGACCTTTCAAACTGATCTTGACTTAGGACTTTCTGATCCCTCAACAAGGTCGTCCTATTGAAACTATTCTGATTAAATTCTACCAGTCGACTGAGCCTATTTTTAGTCTCTTTGTATAGTGCGTATGATGCCCGGTACCGCTCTGTTTGCGGAGAATCGAGACCCTTTAATAGGAGACCTAAATCATTCAAAAAAGAATCTACTCGTAGAATTTGTTGATCATAGAGGGCAATTTGTATATCTAATTCTGATGTATCAAATATGACGATAGTATCTCCAGCATTAATTAAACTCCCCTCTTTCAAATTGTATTCTTTTACATAACCGTTGCGAGAGTTGACCAACTGATGATCATTAGTTAATGATTCAATAGTACCATTGGCACTTAGGGTCACATCAACTTTGATAAAAGCTAAACTCGGAATGGCTAATAGAAGAGTCAGTAATAAAAGTATATATGCTTTTCTAGGCACTTGACTTCTATCGAAGATCCGGTTTTCCAATTCATTTTTGAGAAGTCTAGAAGGTATCAATTAAAAAGATGTGCTTTGAAGTTTATCAACGATGAAATAGTTCTAAAATTCATCAAATGCAAATATCTCAAGTCATTAATCTAAACTTTCTGACGAACGGTTTCGAATTAAGCCTTAATAACACTAGATTAATAATATTATTATATAATGACACACAATCTAAATAATGCTCAAATCCAATCTCTTGTTAAACTACTGGTACAGGTCTCTATTGACTTACCAGTGTATAATATCAAATCGATGAACTTAGAAGAAATTAAAACACAAGACCTTACAACCATTCAAGGTGGGATTCTTGACGAGTTTTGTGATATAATCATTCCACCTTTACCTCCAAAATCAAAATCTGGCGGCTAATAACTTAAACCAAATTAATATGAACTTAGAAGAGATTAAAGTACAGGACCTTGAAACTATTGAAGGCGGAATTCTTAATGAAGAATGTGATATTATCATTCCACCACGAGGTTAAACAACCATTATTGTCAATTAAAAACCAAATAAAATGAACTTAGAAGAAATTAAAACACAAGACCTTACAACCATTCAAGGTGGGATTCTTAACGAGAATTGTGATATAATCATTCCACCTCCTCCAAAATCAAAATCTGGCGGCTAATAACTTAAACCAAATTAATATGAACTTAGAAGAGATTAAAACACAAGACCTCGAGACTATTGAAGGTGGCTGGGACAATAGATATTGTGAGGCACTTAATGTTCCTTAACAAATACATGAGCAAAAGCTAAACAAATTAAAAAGCCGCTTCTTCTAGCGGCTTTTTTTCGACCAAATCAGGAACAAATCTGTCTTAAATAAAACTGGAGACTTTAAATAGAGTCCATATTCAAGGTATTGCCAGTGACTTAAAGCCACCCTTTTCTCACCAAATACACTACCAAAGCCGTTGTATTGGGCGCATTGGACTTATTAAGAATATTCTTTCTGTGTGTTGTTACGGTATTGATCGACAAGAATAATTGATGTGCGATCTGCTTGGCACTAGCCCCTTCGGCTAGCAAGCTTAATATTTCAAATTCTCGGTCGGTAAAATCTGATCTTGTGAGAGTTCCCATAATGCATAGTCTTAAAGTCAATTAATGTTACTGCTTTCTATGCGCTTGGCACCTTAAGGTTTTGCGAATCACTTAGTTCGTTTTGTGAACCAATACTTATTCCTATTGAACCCTCAGATTTAGACGTAAAATGGTCTCTAACGCATTTCAGCTCTGTAATCTTTTGATTATCTTATGACTACAAATTGACAGAGAATCACACACTTATCTCTCACTAGAATTATGGGAAATTAGAAATGGTGGTTTTCAGCTAAATGAATGTTGAAATGAACAAGACACCAAACAATTATAAGCTTGTTGAAAAAAGAGATTTTAGTGACCTTTTCGATTCAAATCACTTATATGTAAATCTTAAAAGAACAAAAAAACATAGCGATTTTAAGAAGAATGATATCTTCATTCGTCTTAAATACTTTCATACAGCTTTACTCAAATTACCCAAAAAACAGCCTGAAATTTCTTCTGTTATTAAAAACAATACCATAATTGTTTATGTACTATCAGATTTAAAAGGTACACGTAAAACTGAAGACCAACAGGTCATGAATTTGTATCTCCATGTAAACAAAAAAGTCGCAAAAAAGAATAATGGAAGATTAACTGTAATCTTTCAAGATGAGAATGAGGGGACACAAAAATCTTTCATCTTACAATTACCTGACAGCAAACCAAATGCTGCAGACAAGCTTGTAGAGGTAAATACCTTACCAAAAAACTTCAACGCCAACCTAGTTTCTTATTCTAGCGGGAGGCCAGATGACGATATTTTCAATGGTTACAAATCAGATAGTGAGCAACATGAATATCTATATCATTCCCTTATTAAACAAAGAGACAAAACACTGATTAAGGTAAAGTTCTTCCATTGTTTAAAAGAATTTAAGCTTCACGACCCCCGTGAAATTGATGATATCGATTCTGAAAGTCCAAAGACTAAAATTGAGATTTTATGTCCTGACTTGAGGAGCGATTTATCTAGAAATAATCAACAAGTAAGTTCTTCTAATTTCATAGTAAAAGGAAAATCCTCTGGAAAAACACTAACATATCAATATGTACCTGAGCATAAAAGTATCTGTCCTTCTATATCGGAATCAGAAATTAGAATCTACGCAATAACTCATGAATGCGATATAATTATACCAAAGTTATAAGCAGCCTTACTCTACTGCTGTTTTCTTTACCAGCTTTAGGGCAATGGGATTTTAATAAAACCCAAAATTGGATTAAACAGCAACAAGTTGATTCTGTCTCTAGAGCTCTTGAGAACTTAATTGAGGATGATCTAACATTGAAGGAAAAAAACGAAGTTCAAGAAGTTAGTGCAGACCTTTTTGGGCTTAAAGGAGAATATGAAAGGCAAATCACAATTTACACTAGCCTATTAGAGAAGAACTCATTAGAAATAGATGAAGAATCAAGAATTCTTACGAAGATTGGTGATGCCTATTATTCACTTAGGGATTCACAGCAGTCACTTCTATACTTCGAGCAAGTATTGGCTTTATCGAAAAAGCACAACTTAAACGACCAAGGGTTGGCTTACTATAATCTTTCTAAAGCCATGTTCTTAAGTGTTGGTGAGTCTCTGGACACTACGTTTAGGGTTGCTCGGCTTTACGAAATAATAGCAAACCTTGAATTAGCTCTTGAGGGATTCGAAAAAACCTCAAACAGAACATCCTTAGCCAATAGTTATTATTTCAAGGGTATTACGCACAAAAGCCTATATGAAATGCAAAGTTCAATTCTTGATTCAATCTCCTCGAACTTGGAAAAGGCAGCTGGTTTATATCGTGAGATTGGGAATATAGAACTCTCCACTAATCTGCAAATAGAATCTAGTGACTTCGATCGAATCAACAAGAATTACCAAAAAGCTATTAGCGATTTGAGTACAATTTTATCTTCTAATCGAGCAACCAAAAAGCAACAAGTTCGCATTTATGCAATATTATTTCAGTGCTACGAAGCTATTGAAGATTGGAAGAATGCTTATTACTATAGTTTAGCTCATAATGATTCTCTAAACTTCAATGAAGTGTTTGATAGATCTCTTAAAAGTCAAGTAATCACAGAAAACTATCTCATCGATAAAGAAGTAGATAAGCTAGAATCAAATATCAAAAGCCTGGGGATAGCTCTTGGGGTTTTGGCAGTTATACTCCTCATCTCCTACCTCATATTTTTGCAAACCATACAGCGCAAAAAACTAGAGAATTTGCAAGCTTTGATCAGAGGAGAAGAGCAGGAAAGGCAACGTTTGGCAGCTGATCTGCACGATGGCATAGGTGTGTTACTCACTAGTATAAAAATGAGGCTTTCATCTTTCGAAGAAAAAGTGGATGATCAGAAGGCTTACTACCAATCTCTTGATCAGATAGACGAAGCCTGTGTAGAAGTACGCAGAGTATCTCACAATTTATCACCAGCAAGTTTAAATAAGCTTGGACTAGAAGAAGCTGTTTTGGACCTTTTAGATCAAGTCCAAAGAAACTCCATAAAAACAGAAGCCGATGTCAGCTTTAATGAGGAATCTATTGCCAAGGAAAATGAGATTTTGATCTATCGCATTATTCAAGAACTGATCAACAATAGCTTAAAGTACGCTGAGCCAAGTCAGTTGAATTTGTCCCTTAAAGCTGAGGGTGATCAGCTCAATCTGTCTTACTCGGACCAAGGCAATGGATTTGATAAACAAAAAGTCAAAGCTGGGCTTGGCCTCAAAAGCATTGCATCGAGGGTTGATATCATGAAAGGAAAATTCTCTTACCAATCTATCCTAGGACAAGGTTCTCAGTTTGATATTTCAATTCCGCTCAATGGCTGATCTAATAAAAATTCTTATTGCAGATGATCATCAAGTGATCATTGATGGGCTTGAGGCAATCATTGCCAATCAAACAAACCTTGAGTTTGTTGGTGGCGCAAAAGATGGAAACGAAGTCTTGGCCAAGGCAAAGTCGGATTCCTTCGACTTGGTGCTCATGGACATTAATATGCCCAATATGGATGGACTTGAGTGTACAGAGGTATTACACAAAGATTTTCCTGAAATAAAGATCATTGGTCTAAGCATGCACGATAACCCAAGGCTCGCTAAAAGAATGCTGCAAAACGGGGCACTAGGATTCTTACTCAAGAATTCAAGCAAGCGCGTAATTCTTGATGCCATTACAGCAGTGGCTGAAGGAAAGAATTACATTGACCCAACTTTGATTCAATCATTCTTAAATCTTAATGATCAACAAACCTCTTCTTTTGCAAAAAAGGATATGCTGACCAAGAGAGAAATTGAAGTAATAAAGGAGATTTATCAAGAAAAAACTACCAACGAAATTGCCGACAGCCTCCACATAAGTCCACATACGGTAGAAAGCCACAGAGCCAATGTACTTCTTAAACTCGAATTGAAAAACACCGTTGCCCTTGTTAAATGGGCAATCAATAATGAAGTAATCTAAACCTCTCCTTTTTTTAATTGATCAGCAGCATAATGAGATGCTCTTGCTGTAAAAGCCATATAAGTGAGAGATGGGTTCTGACATGCCGAAGAAGTCATAAATGAACCATCAGTTACGAAAACATTTGTACAGGCATGAATTTGATTCCATTTGTTGAGTACCGAGGTCTTTGGATCTCTGCCCATTCTTGCAGTACCCATCTCATGAATTCCCAAACCCATATTGGCACCATGGTCAAACCGCCCTATATCTACAAAACCTGCCGCCTCTAACATTTCAGCAGCTTGGTCTTTGATGTCTTCTCTCATCCGAAGGGCATTATCACCAAAGGCAGCATCAAACTTTACGGTTGGTAGTCCCCATTTGTCTGTATAATCATAGTCAAGGGTCATTTTATTCTCATGATTCGGTAGACATTCTCCAAAACCTTCGAGACCTAGTGTCCATTCGCCTGGAACCATTTTGGCATCTTTTACCCTACCGCCCACTTTCGCCTCCGCAATACCTCTTCTCCAGTTCTCTCGCGAAGAGTAACCCTGATAACCATATCCTCGAATAAACTCCTTCATTTCAGAATCACGCCCAAGGTTCCTGAATCTCGGTATATAGATCCCATTTGGTCTTCTCCCTTTCTCATACTTATCGTAAAACCCTTTAAATGTACCTGACGCACCAACTTCTAAGTGGTGGTCCATAATATTATGTCCCAACTCACCACTATCGTTCCCGAGACCATTTGGAAATCTATCCGACTTGGATTGCATTAAAATAGATGCAGATGCGATGGCAGATGCACAAAGAAAAATGACTTTGGCAAAAAACTCGGTCTGTTCATTTGTTTGTCTATTGATTACTCTGACGCCAGTGGCTTTTCCTTGATCGCGATCATAAATGACTTCATGCACAATTGCGTCAGTGACAATTGTCAGGTTACCAGTCACACGAGCTGCTGGAAGTGTAGCAGACAAACTACTAAAATAGCCTCCATAAGGGCATCCTCTTCTACATTTATTTCTATAAAGGCAATTTGTTCTGCCCCCAACATTTTCATGTGGTAGCTTTCCCGTCAGATGTGCGGTGCGGCCTATGGTAACTGCTCGACCCGTGATTTTGGCTTCAACTTGCTGGGTAAAATGAGTTTCAACACAACTCATTGCCATGGGTGGCAAAAAGACTCCATCTGGCAATTGCTTTAGCCCTCTTTTGGCGCCACTAATTCCAGCAAATGCCTCGACACGATCGTACCATGGAGCGATATCCCAATACCTGACTGGCCAATCTACACCGAAACCATCCTTTGCATTGGCTTCAAAGTCCATTGGTGACCAGCGATAGCTTTGACGGCCCCAAGTCAGTGAACGCCCCCCCAATTGATATCCCCTCATCCAGTCGAAACGCTGCGATTCCAAATAAGGGTGATCACTATCTTTTATAAAGAAGTTCTTATCCGCTTCATTAATTGTGTACCCCGTGCGACTTTGCTTTGGATAGTGCTCCTCAATTTCTTTTTTAGAAGTAACACCACGATTGGGTAGGTCCCAAGGATCTAGGTTGGCAGTTTTGTAATCGGTTACGTGCTCTACATTTTTACCTCTTTCAAGCACTAGTGTTTTTAGTCCTAGTTCGCTAAGTTCTTTTGCTGCCCAGCCTCCACTGATCCCTGACCCTACGACTATGGCATCAAAGGTTTGTGCTTGTTCAGCTTTGAGATTAAGGTTGGACATTAGAGAAAAAATTAAAAGTGACTAGAAAAAATAAACCCTGATCCCGAAAATTCGAGACCAGGGTCCGTTCGATTTATAATGATCACACACTTGCCCAGGACTTGGTCCCTGGCTCGTATGGAATACATCCATCATATTTGGTTGGAATAGGATCATAAGGCATTACCTTTTCACCCACCAACTCAGAAGTAAAATAACTCCAGAATGTAGAATCTACAATTTGAGTTACAAACAAGGCCTCTTGCTGCTCAGCTGTAAGCGTAGGATTTTCCTTACTCATCGCCATGCGCATTTCGCCCAAAAGTTTACCGTCTTCATACTTCTCAAAGTAGGAATTGATCACATCCGTCATCTGCTCAGTTGTGGCATCAAAAAATGAAACCTCTTGATCCTTGTTGAAATTCTCAACAAAAACAGCCTGACCCATTCTCATTAGTTTAGCTTCAGGCTCATTGGCCATGACTGACATCGCCTTATCCAAATGGGAAGGAACTCCTGCATCTATTGCTCCAGGAGTATCTGTCTTAGGACAAATACCTTCAACGATTCGCTCAATTTGAGCAGCCTCTTCAGGAGTGAAATAAATTGGAACCCAATTGATATCAGGCGTTGATGAACAACTCGACAAGGAGCCAAAAAGGAGACTAGAGCCAAATATGGCTGCAGACCCAAAACCTATATTTTTAAGTGCATCTCTTCTTTCCATCTTACAAATTGTTCTTTTTAAGTTGATCAGCCGCATAGTTTGCTGCTCTTGCTGTAAAGGCCATATAACCCAGCGATGGGTTGTGAGCAGCAGACGAGGTCATAAATGAGCCATCAGTAACAAATACATTTTTAACCGCATGAACTTGGTTCCACTTATTCAATACTGAAGTTTTAGGGTCTCTACCCATTCTTGCAGTACCCATTTCATGAATACCTAATCCCATATTTGGTCCGTTATCGTAGGTACCAACATTTTTAAAGCCAGCAGCTTCGAGCATTTCTGCCCCCGCTGATGCCATGTCTTTTCTCATGTTGTATTCATTCTCGTGGAAGTTACCAGCATCAAACCTAATTTGAGGTAAACCCCATTGATCAAGATTATCATAATCTAGCTTCATGTGATTTTTGTGCTGTGGCAATACTTCACCAAATCCACCCATACCTATGGTCCATTCTCCAGGGTACATCAAGGCATCTTTGATCTGGCCACCAACGCGGTTAGCTCTCATTTCAGGAATAAATCTACTCCATCCTTCTCTACTCGCTCCTCCTTGGTATCCGTATCCACGAACGAAATCTTTCATTTCAGTGCCCGGACCTAAGTTTCTGAATCGAGGAATGTAGAATCCGTTGGCTCTTCTTCCTTTATAATACTGGTCTTCATAGCCATCTACTTTGGCATACGCTCCTACACCAAGGTGATGGTCCATAATGTTGTGACCTAACTCACCACTATCATTACCCATTCCATTAGGGAATCGTGCTGATTTAGATTGCATCAATATACCAGCAGAAGCAATTGCTGATGCACAAAGGAAGATCACCTTTGCGTAGTACTCAGTTGATTGCTTTGTATTTTGATCAATAGCTCTTACACCAGTTGCTTTTCCGGTACTTTCGTCATACATGATCTCATGTACAATAGCATCAGTTTGGATTGTCAGGTTGCCTGAAGCCAAACCTGCAGGAAGTGTCGAAGACAAACTAGAGAAGTAGCCACCATAAGGACACCCTCTCATACATCTGTCTCTGTAGAAACACTGGCTTCTACCACCTTGATTTGGGTGATCCGCTTGACCCTTCGCTAATGGCTGAGTTAAATGAGCGGTTCTTCCTATCGTCACCCATCTATTATTCCATTTAGACTCTACAGATTTTCTAAAATCTTTCTCAACACAGTTCATGTCCATTGGAGGCAAAAACTGACCATCAGGCAACTGCTTAAAGCCTCTATTCTCACCACTTACCCCGATAAAGCGTTCAACCTTATCATACCAAGGTTTAATATCTTTGTAGCGAACGGGCCAATCCACACCAAAACCATCTTTTAAATTGGCACCAAAGTCAATGTCACTTAACCTGTAGCTTTGGCGACCCCAAGTAATGGACCTACCACCTAAATGATATCCACGCATCCAGTCGAAGCGTGTATCTTCTTGATAAGGGTGTTCACTGTCTTTGACAAAAAAGTGTCTGTGGGCTTCTGCTGTAGTATATCCAGTTCTATTCTGTTTTGGATAATCTTTTTCAATAACATCTTTAGGAGTTCTACCTCTGTTTGGTAGATCCCAAGTATCCATACTAGCAGTTGTATAGTCTTTGATATGCTCGACCTTACGGCCGCGCTCAAGCACAAGCGTATTCAGGCCATTTTCACTCAGCTCTTTCGCTGCCCAGCCACCGCTTATTCCCGAACCAACAACTATGGCGTCATAGGTTCGTTCTTGCTTTGCTTTTAAATTTAAATTCATTCGAGAAGTATTAACGAGTTTTCTGTAGTCACCTTAATTAAAAAGTGAATTTGAATTTAAGGATTATCACCTAAAAAAACAGAAATGCTAATACAGAATCGAGCTTTTTACAGGAATGGCAAGAAAAAACCCTGACCGAATAGCCAGGGTTTCAAAATTAATATTCGTCTTCATTAAAGAAGAAGTCTTCCTTGGTCGGATAATCCGGCCAAATTTCTTCGATGTTTTCATAGGGTTGACCGTCATCTTCTAATTCCTGAAGGTTTTCAACCACTTCAAGAGGCGCTCCAGATCTGATCGAGAAATCGATCAATTCATCCTTTGTTGCTGGCCAAGGGGCGTCCTCTAAATATGATGCTAGTTCTAATGTCCAATACATTTTTACCTCTATTCTTTAAGCGTGCAAAAGAAGATAATAAATCGTTAATTTTCAAAAAGATAGACCCATTTATTTTTCCTCGGGTAAATCCTTATTTAAAGAACGTCAGCATACTTTTCTATGCCAACTTTTCTTTAATCTGTTCCAGAATAGCTTTCTTAACGTCTACTTTCTGTTGTTGTTGCCTCAATTTTTTTGTCAACATATTATCAAGACCTTCTGCCATATTGAACTTTGACATATTTTCTTCAAAATTCACTAATTCTCTGCGGTCTCTTTCTAGCAAATCTCGACAAACTCGCTGATAGAATTTCATATCAATCTCCTTGGTCTTCGACTTCTTTGCAGCTAAATCGAAAATAAAGGCTTTCTCTGATAGCATATCCATATGATGGCGAATATCATTTTTCACTGCTCTGCCATCTTTGTGATTAACCTTTTGGAGTACTCTCCAATCTTTCTTCAACTGTTCGAGATTCTTCACCTCTTCAAAGGCCTTATTAGCTTCTATAACTTGTGCTAAAAAAGACTTCAGCTTAGCCAACTGCTCTTTCTGGTTGCCACCAGTAACTTTCTTTTCTTGGGCCTTGGCATTTGAGAGTGCTTCTTTGATGACCTCTTGGAATTTATCCCAAAAATGTGAGTGTCTACTTGGTTTGATTTTACCCAGCGACTTCCACTCAGCTTGCTTCTCCTTAATGGCAGCCCTGAGTTTATTCCCATCTGTGATTTCAGTCAAAGATTTAGCTGCTTTGACAAAGTCTTCAAAGTCAGCCTCTTTTTCTTCCATCATCTTATTTAGATCGGCATAGAACTCGTCTCTTCTCGCATAAAAACTTTCAATGAGAGACTTAAATTCTCCTTCAATTTTCTCTTTATGCTCGGTACCAACTGCGCCAGTCTTGATCCATTTTTGTTGGATCTCTTTAACCTGAGCAGAAGTAGTTTTCCACTCACTACTTTCAGTAATGGGCTTTAACTGTTCGAGCAGAGCGGTCTTGATTTGTAGATTCTTGTGCCTGTTTTGCTCAATATAAGTATTCAGCTCTTCAAGCATCTGGTCAAGTTTTTTACCCATTGCTTCGAAGTCTCCGAGCCCATTATATTCACTTAATGAACTCTTCAAAAACTCCACTTTGGTTAGAAATGAGCCTTTGTTGGCTTGGTTAGCGATCTTCTCTCCTATGTCATCAACTTCTGCTTGGAGCTTGCTAAAACGCTCTTCAAAATAAGCTATTGATTCTTCGGCTGTCGAATTCACTTCTCCGATCACCCTGTCAGCAAACTCACCAAAGCCTTTTCTGACCACCTTACCGTCTTCTACAAAACCAAATTCCATTTTATTGGATCTAAATTCTAATTTGAGCCCGAAATTAGTTATTTCATCGATTCAGCAACATTCAGTTGATATTTTTTCCATATTTGAAGCCTAAAATCAGCCATACATGAGCGATAACAAGATCATTTTCTCAATGGCCGGTGTCAGCAAGATCTACCCGCCACAAAAACAAGTACTTAAAAATATTTACCTCTCTTTCTTCTACGGTGCCAAAATTGGTGTGCTAGGTTTAAACGGAGCAGGTAAATCAAGCCTTCTGCGGATTATTGCAGGCATAGACAAGGAATACCAAGGTGAAGTTGTCTTTTCTCCCGGTTTTTCGGTAGGCATGCTTGAGCAAGAACCACAGTTCGATCCTAATAAATCAGTAAAAGAAGTAGTTGAAGAAGGTGCCGCTGAAGTCGTTGCAGCATTAAAGAAGTTTGAAGAGATCAATCTCAAATTTGCAGACCCGGATGTACTTGAGAACCCTGATGCAATGAATGATCTTATAGAGGAACAAGCAAAAGTTCAAGAGCAATTAGATCAAATGAATGCTTGGGAGCTTGATTCTAGATTGGAACGCGCAATGGATGCACTGCGAACTCCACCTGCTGACGCTAAGATCGAAAATCTGTCTGGGGGTGAAAAAAGAAGAGTTGCACTTTGTAGACTCCTAATTCAAGAACCTGATGTATTGCTTTTAGACGAGCCTACTAACCACCTCGATGCAGAATCTGTACATTGGTTGGAACAACATTTGAAGCAATATAAAGGAACTGTAATTGCCGTAACGCACGACCGTTACTTCTTAGACAATGTAGCAGGCTGGATTCTTGAACTCGACCGAGGCGAAGGCATCCCTTGGGAAGGGAATTATTCTTCTTGGCTAGATCAAAAGCAAAAGCGATTAGCTGATGAAGAGAAGACTGAGTCAAAAAGACAAAAGACATTAGAAAGAGAATTAGAATGGGTGCGCATGTCTCCTAAAGGAAGGCAAGCCAAATCAAAAGCGCGTCTTTCAGCATATGACAAGTTAGTAGGCCAAGAGGCGAGAGAGAAAGAGCAAAAACTAGAACTGTACATTCCACCTGGAGAACGACTTGGAAACAAAGTGATCGAAGCACATGGAGTTTCTAAAGCTTTTGGCGACAAACTGCTTTATGAGAATTTAGATTTCACTTTACCTCAAGGTGGAATTGTAGGTATCATTGGACCAAATGGTGCTGGTAAAACCACGCTCTTTAATTTGATCACTGGTAGGGAAAAACCTGACTCAGGTACTTTCGAAGTGGGCGAAACCGTTGACATTGCTTATGTCGACCAGGAGCACACCAAACTTGATCCTAACAAAACAGTATGGGAAGTCATTACTGACGGGAATGAACTGATCACTCTTGGAGGAAAAGAAATCAATAGCCGTGCCTATGTGAGCAGGTTTAATTTCGGTGGAAGCGATCAAAACAAAAAAGTAAGTGAGCTTTCTGGTGGAATGAGAAATAGAGTGCACTTAGCACTAACGCTGAAGCAAGGCGCCAACCTACTCTTACTGGATGAGCCTACGAATGACCTCGATGTAAATACATTAAGAGCTTTAGAAGAAGGCCTCGAAAATTTTGGTGGCTGTGCTGTAATCATCTCTCACGATCGTTGGTTCCTAGATAGAATTTGTACCCACATTCTCGCGTTTGAAGGAGATTCACAGGTTTACTGGTTCGAAGGCACTTATTCTGAGTACGAGGAAAACCGAAAGAAAAGACTTGGGGATGTAGGCCCAACAAGGATTAAGTATAAAAAGCTGATGGCATAATTAATACCACAGTATAAAGCACATAGTACATGGCAGCAATGATTAGCCATGTACTATGTATCTAATGATTAGAACTAGAAATGAAATGTAATCTCTTGCCTTAGGTTTTCGGAAAGACTGAGCGCAACAGGACAATTCAAACCAATATCTTTCAATTTCTCTCTTTCTTCTTTCGAAGCTGAACAATTGTCCCAATAAAAATCAATTTTTAGCGCTGAAATTCTTCTTGGTTCCGCGGCCATAACCTTGGTCGTTTCAGTTCTCATTCCGCTCATATCAACACCATTTTTTTCTCCATCTATTGCCATTACCGTCATCATGCAGCTAGCCAATGCAGCAGCAACGGTGTCTGTCGGTGAGAAGGTTTCTCCTTTACCATTATTATCAACAGGAGCATCTGTTTGAAATGAATTTCCCGATTTCACATGCTCAGCAGTTGTTCTCAGGTTTCCTTCGTAAATCGATTTGACAGTTATCATAAACTATAGGGTGTTTTTTTTCGTTAATTTAGCGTTCTAAGATCGTGAGTGTTTCATCTATGCGCAAGATAAGTCGTTTTGCATTTCTTTTAGCCTTATTATTTTGCTTCAATAGCCTTAAATCACAGGTGATTCAAGGGGCAGCACAAGTTGATGAAGAGTACAAAATCGAAAATGTATTCGGCATCGTCAAAGCAACAAATGGCGGTCTAATTTCTGGATTTTATTATCGCCACTCTAAAAAAATCAGTGATAGAACACTCACCAATCTCGGCATTGAGCTGGTAAACATTAAACACCCAAGAGAGGCAAAAGAAACTACGTTCACAGGTAGCTCATTCATTTTTGGAAAAGCGAATTATCTCGTTGCGATCAGACCGACATACGGAAGAGAAAGAATATTATTCAAAAAAACTCCCCAACAAGGAGCAAGGGTAACAGGTATTTTAGCTGTTGGCCCTTCATTAGGTTTAGAGATTCCATATTACATCGAGCTAGGCAATAACATAAAGGAACAATATGATCCTTTTAACCCAGCGCATGCCAGACCTTTCATCGGTGGAAGTGCTGGGCCATTTAGAGGACTTGGAGAAGCCAATTTAGTAGTTGGGCTTCACGCAAAAGCCTCTCTTACTTTCGAAACCAATTCTACAAAACAGCGTGTTTTTGGTTTTGAGGTAGGCTTTACTGTGGATGTGTATTCAAGAGAAATTGAAATGCTTCCATTGGTAGAAAACTTTAGCACATTTCCCGCAGCATTTCTTGCTCTTTACTTCGGTAAAAGAAGATAATTTCAAGTATTTAAAATTGGAACCTTTGCCTTACCTTTGTGTTCTTAAAGACAGAGGAGAAAGCTATGATAGAACTACCTGTCGTTTCGAAAGAAACTGTTGAGAAAAAGAGAAGAAAACCAGATTGGCTAAGAGTTAAATTGCCAATAGGGCCTGAGTATGCGAAGGTTCGTAAACTGGTTGACGAGAATAAACTTCATACAATTTGTGAAAGTGGTAATTGCCCGAACATGGGTGAATGCTGGGGAGCAGGTACTGCTACCTTCATGATTTTGGGTAACGTTTGTACACGCTCATGTTCATTCTGTGCTGTAGCAACAGGCCGCCCGCCGGAGTATGATCAAGACGAGCCAAGAAGAGTAGCAGAGTCCATCAAGACAATGGGTGTAAAACACGCTGTTATCACTTCTGTGAATAGAGATGAATTGAAAGATCGTGGTGCCGAGATCTGGTACCAAACTGTTGTTCAAACCAAAGAACTTAGCCCGTCAACTACCATAGAAACACTTATTCCTGATGTAAAAGGAAACTGGGATGCTTTGATTAGAATGATCGAAGGAGGTCAAGAAGTGGTTTCGCATAACATGGAAACTGTTAGAGAGCTCTATAGACCTGTAAGGCCACAAGCTAAATACGACAGAAGTATAGAAGAACTTAGAAGAATTAAGGAGTTTGGAAAACGCTCTAAATCTGGTGCTATGCTTGGTCTTGGTGAAACTGATGATCAGGTATTCCAATTGATGGATGACCTTGCTGAGGTAAAGCTTGATGTTTTGACACTTGGCCAATACTTGCAGCCAACAAAAAGACACCATGAGGTGATTGAGTACATCCACCCAGATAAGTTCGAGTTCTTTAAAGAAGAAGGACTTAAAAGAGGTATCAAATATGTAGAGTCTGGACCATTGGTAAGGTCATCTTACCATGCTGAAAGACATGTGCATGTTTAAGATCAAATGAAATCAAATAAAAAAGACTACTCAATGAGTAGCCTTTTTTATACAATAATTTTTTCTAATTAGTACACCCATGCGCATACTGTCACTTCTTTAAAAGAATTCGTCCAAGGATCATACTCCCATTCAGCCCAGCACTCAAAATGTGGAACAATCTCGGTACTTTTAGCATCAATCGGATTAACAATAAATAGTGTAAGCAGACAACTTAAAATTAGAATTGCTTTTTTCATAATATGTTTTTTAGAAAGATACCGAAAAACGCATTCCTAATAAAGTGATTGTCATAAGACCAAAAAAGACTTCCAGTTGGAAGCCTTTCTAATATCTAAATTCTAAGTACTCTTCTTAAGCAACCGCCTCTTCCTCTTCGTAGTCCGAAACAGGAATACAGCTACACATTAAATTCCTATCTCCAAAGGCAGAATCAATTCTTGCCACAGTTGGCCAGAACTTAGCCTCCTTTACATAGTCTGCAGGGTATACAGCTTCCTTTCGAGAATATGGCATATTCCACTCAGCTCTAAGAACCATACCTTGCGTATGAGGAGAATTACTTACCACGTTATTGCCTTTTTCAGCAGTCCCCTCTTCAATTGCCCTTATCTCACTTCTGATACCTAACATAGCATCACAGAATTTATCCAACTCAGCTTTTGACTCAGATTCAGTTGGCTCTATCATTACTGTTCCAGCAACTGGGAAAGACATTGTAGGAGCATGGTAACCATAGTCCATCAACCTTTTCGCGATATCCTCAGCCTCAATTCCTGCAGCTTTGAATTCTCTACAATCCACGATCATCTCATGGGCACATCTGCCTTGCGTACCTGTGTAAAGGATTTTAAACTCTCCTTCTAGTTTCGCTTTGATGTAGTTCGCATTCAAGATGGCGATCTTTGTCGCGTTGGTCAACCCTTCTGCCCCCATCATTGCTATGTAAGCATATGAGATAGTTAGAATACTAGCACTACCCCAAGGGGCTGCTGAAATTGCAGTAATAGCATTTTCACCGCCTGCATTTTCTACAACAGGGCTACCAGGCAAGAATGGCGCTAAGTGTGCCGCCACACCAATAGGCCCCATACCAGGTCCACCGCCACCATGCGGAATACAGAAAGTCTTATGCAAGTTCAAGTGACAAACATCTGCACCGATTATACCTGGGCTAGTTAACCCAACTTGCGCATTCATATTCGCACCGTCCATGTAAACCTGTCCACCATGCTCGTGGATCAATGCGCACATGTCTTTGATACTTTCTTCGAACACGCCATGAGTTGAAGGGTAAGTTACCATCAGAGCAGAAAGGTTCTCGCTATTCGCTTCAACCTTCGCTTTTAGGTCATCCATGTCGATATTTCCTTTGTCATCACAAGCTGTGATCACCACTTTCATACCTGCCATAACAGCCGATGCAGGATTAGTACCATGAGCAGATGAAGGAATGATCGCCACATTTCTATGACCTTCTCCTCTACTTTCATGATATGCCCTGATAACCATCAAACCTGCATACTCCCCTTGTGCTCCTGAATTTGGCTGCAAAGAAGTATCTGCAAATCCTGTGATTTCAGATAACCACTCAGTTAAGTCAGAGAACATTTTTTGATAACCCAATGTCTGATTATTCGGAGCAAATGGGTGCATATTGCCAAACTCAGGCCATGTTACTGGCATCATTTCAGAGGTAGCATTCAACTTCATTGTACAAGACCCTAATGAGATCATTGAATGCACTAATGAAAGGTCTTTATTCTCCAGCTTCTTGATATAGCGAAGCATTTCGTGCTCAGATTGGTAGCTATTGAATACAGGGTGTGTCATGTAATCAGTAGTTCTTCCCAAACCGGCAGGTATTTCAATGTCTACATTGACTGCTTCTGCGATCACATCGAATGTATTTTCAACGCCTTTGGCTTTTGCGAATACGTTTAATAGATCAGTGATGTCGTCTAAAGAGACCGTTTCATCAATAGACACACCAACGAACTCTCCATCAAAGTATCTTAAGTTGATTTCTGCAGCTTCTGCAGCCTCCTTCAAATTCGCTTTTGTATTTGAATCAGCAGCAACCTTTAGTGTATCGAAATAGGTTGTATTCAACTGCTCAAAGCCTAAAGCCTCTAAGCCTTGTGCCAATAGTCTGGCCTTTCCATGAATGTTTGAAGCAATGCCTTTGATTCCTTCAGCTCCATGGCAAACACCATACATACCAGCCATTACTCCTAATAATACCTGAGCAGTACAAATATTAGAAGTCGCTTTTTCTCTTCTGATGTGTTGCTCTCTGGTTTGCAGAGCCATTCTGTAAGCCTTGTTGCCTTGGCTATCAACAGACACACCGATAATTCTACCCGGAATCTGTCTTTTATAATCTTCCTTAGTTGCAAAATATGCAGCATGAGGACCACCAAAGCCCATTGGAACGCCAAATCTTTGAGTAGTACCAACTACTGCATCAGCTCCCATTTCACCAGGAGGTGTCAAAAGTGCCAACGACAATAGATCCGCAGCCGCTGCGACAAATACCTGCTGTTCTTTCGCTGCTGCAATGAAATTCGCATAATCTCTTACGCTACCATCTCCAGCAGGATATTGGAATAATACACCATATAATTCTGGATCAGTTAGGTCTAAAGCATGGATATCACCAATCTCAAGCTCTATACCTACAGGGATTGCTCTTGTCTTTAGAAGATCAATTGTTTGAGGGAAAGTGTTTTCGTCAACAAAGAACTTGTTAGCTTTCTTCTTGTCCTTTTTTCTAAGGCCCGCAAACATGGTCATTGCCTCAGCGGCAGCAGTTGCTTCATCCAAAAGAGACGCATTCGCAATTGCCATTCCAGTCAAATCCATTACCATAGTCTGGAAATTGATCAATGCTTCAAGTCTGCCTTGAGCAATCTCAGCTTGGTATGGAGTATAGGCTGTATACCATCCTGGATTCTCTAGAATATTTCTTTGAATTACGCCAGGCACAATTGTACCATAGTAACCCATTCCAATGTATGATTTAAACTGCTTGTTTTGAGATGCAGTCTTCTTCAAGTCGTTTAAGAATTGAAACTCAGATCTTGCTGCTGGCAAGTTGAGTGGTTTTTGCATTCTAATACCGGCAGGTACTGTTTGGTCGATCAATTCATCGACACTTCCCACACCAATAACCTTGAGCATTTCTTCAATTTCACCTGACTGAGGACCATTATGTCTATCCTCAAATTTCGGTGCTTTCGTCAAATCAATTTTACCCATTTCTGATTTCCAATAAAGTGTAATTTCCTCTTTCTAAAAAGATGCACAAATGTAAGTCACAAACTGTTGATTTCCTTGTCTGTACATCACAAAAAACAAGTAGTTCAAATCATTTGCAACACTGTTGCATTGAATAATCTTTAGCTTTGGACTGCTAAAAAAATGTAGTTACAAATTGTTTAGAAAATGAGGAAAATATTATCGTTGATCGGTGCTGCTCTGATACTACCTATAGGGCTCACTGCACAAGATGCTTCCGTCAAATACGCTGGTACGATTACCGCAGATGACATGAGAAGCAAACTGACCATTTTGGCTTCAGATGAGTTTGGTGGAAGAGAAACCGGTACTGAGGGCCAGAAAAAAGCATCTCAATTTTTGGAAGAGTTCTACCAAAAGATTGGTCTAGCCGGACCAGTAGAAGGAACCTACCGTCAGAAGTTCAATATGTACCAATCCAACTGGGAGAATGTTTATGTGAAGACCAAAAAGGGCAAGATCATGAATGGTGAGGGCTACATTTTTGCGGGCAATGCCAATATGAGCAAAGAAATGAGACTTGCTACGGCTTACTTAGGCGAAGTAAACGCTGATACTGATTTCACTCCATACAAAGACATGGGTGTGATCATTATCGGAGCGAATCGAGAAGCCATGACAAATATGAATGAAGCTGGTGTCAAGGCGGTTTTCATCGCTAGTGCTGATGACGAGCAATTTACTAACAGACTTCCACGCTTCGTTAGAGCTTTCATGAATGGTCGTCTACGTTTCGATGCTGAGCCAGGAGAGGAAAACATTGTATTCTATATCACTAAAAGTATGGCTGCCGACATGATGGCTACTTCTGTTGAAAAATTAGAGGACCCTGCATCAGTGAAGAATAGAAATGTAAGGTTCAAGATTCAAGAAACAAGAAAGACCATTGAAACTGAAAACATGATGGCTTTCCTAGAAGGAACTGACTTAAAAGATGAAATCGTTGTTATCTCTTCTCACTATGACCATATCGGTCAGAACGAAGATGGCTCTGTGATCAATAATGGTGCAGATGACGATGGTTCAGGAACCACAGGTGTAATGGAAATTGCTGAGGCTTTTGCTCAAGCGGCAAAAGAGGGCAATAGACCTAGAAGAAGTATTTTATTCTTAAATGTAACTGGTGAAGAAAAAGGCCTTTTGGGTTCTGCATACTATGCGGACAATCCAATTTTCCCTCTTGAGAACACTGTAAATAATCTTAATATTGACATGATCGGTAGAATTGACCCAGAACATGAGGAGTCTGGCAACTCTGATTATGTATATGTTATTGGATCAGAAAAACTATCTAGTCACTTAAAGATCATTTCTGAGTATGCGAATATCACATACACTGGATTAGACTTAGATTACAGATATGATGACCCTAACGATAGAAACAGATTTTACTATCGTTCCGACCACTACAACTTTGCAAAAAATGGTATTCCAATTATTTTCTACTTCAACGGAACGCATGCAGATTATCACAGACCTACCGACACTGTAGATAAAATCGCTTTTGAAGTGATGGCAAAAAGAGCTCAGCTTGTTTTCCATACAGCTTGGATCTTAGCCAACAGAGACGAAAGAACTCCTGTGGATAGAGAAGATGACATGGATTACGGCAGCAGATAGCCAATAAAATAAACTCATAAAAAAAGCTATCCGATTGGATAGCTTTTTTTATGAATTCTTTTAGAGTTTTAATTCTTCGATAACCTTACACGACCATCATTGGTCCTAATACGCACATCGGCATCACCAGCTTTTAATTTGTATGAAACTCGAGAATCAGTTTCTCTCATTAATTCAAAATCACGGGTTGCAGATACACGAGCATCATCTTTAGTGATATTGAATTCTCCGCCACCATTTAATACAACTAATTCAACGGTGGCATCTTCTCCATCAATATCATATACCCCATCATCAATTAAAGCTGTTTCTAAAATCACATCTCCATCTTCAGTTCTCACTTCCACTTTATCGAAATTCCCGTTGCGTACATCAGCATCACCGTCTTCCATATTCAAATAAAGTGACCCTTTACCGCCATCCATTCGCAAGTCTCCATCTTCTAATTCAATTTCGAAATCATCACCATTACAGCTCACCAGCTCTACGTCACCATCTTCAGTTTGTAGTCGAATACTGCCATTTACTGATTTGATCAGATAGTCATCATCCTCGCCATCGATTTTCAATGAAGCATTCATCGGTAACTCAATGGTGATATCATAGTCTAAGCGATAATACCCCACATTCCAGCCTGAAGAGCGCTTTTTCTCAGTCATGTAAAGATCTCCGCCCTTTTCTTCGATTTCCATTTCATAGGACCTTTTGCGCGAACTTGCGCCTCGAATTTCTTCGATGCGATCAATAACCACACGAACATCGCTTCTATCAGAACCAGTGATTCTGACATTGGCATCTTCGGACCTCAGGTACAAAGTACCGTCACTATCCATGCTAAATACTTTATCTAATTGGTAATCACCATCCTCTTGAGCGAATGCAGTGATAGACAGGAGTGAAAGGCAAACTATGCCTAGAGTTAATCTTGTTTTCATTGTTTTTGAGTTTTGACTTTTCGAATCTACTAAAAAATGACAAAACTCTTTAGACTACCTTCTTCGCCTCTTTTGGTTCGTGCGCTTCTTATTGTCTTTACTGAACTTCTTTTTCTTTTCGTGAAAAGCTCCTTTAAAGTTCGGATCGGCCTTTTTGCGCATAGTGTCTAATGCACGAGCGATGGTTTGCTGTTCATCAAAAGGAGTCTTTTCAATAGTCACTCCTTCAGGAATGTTAAAGTGTGGTATTTCCTCTTGTATGATTTGCTCGATTCTCGGAATGTGTACCATTTCCCATTCATTGGCAAAGGTAATGGCTACCCCTTCTTGCTCTGCTCTACCCGTGCGACCTATTCTATGTACATAATCCTCATAGACTATTGGTAAATCAAAGTTAATTACATGACTTACCATACTGATATCCATCCCTCTGGCGGTCACATCGGTTGACACCAAAACACGAACCTCTCCTTCTCTAAATTCATTGATCGCATTTAACCTTGAGTTTTGTCCTTTATTGGCATGAATTACCCTTACTCCTCCCTCAGACTTTCGCTCTAAAAACTTACCGATGTCATTTGCGCTATTCTTTGTCTTCACAAAAACAATCACACGCTTATACCCCTCTTCTTCTAAGAAACGTTGAAGCAAGTTTAACTTAGTTCTGTAATTCGGTACTTGATACAAGCGTTGTTCTATAGTCTCGGTCACAGAGGCCTGAGGGGCCACCTCTACCCGCTCAGGGAATTCTAGAAATTCATGAGTTAATTCAACGACCTTCTCAGGCATTGTTGCCGAAAAGAGCAGGTTTTGCCTTTTTACAGGAACAATTTCAAGGATGTTTCTGATCTGGGGCATGAATCCCATATCCATCATCTTATCTGCTTCATCAAGTACCATGGTCTTGATCTGCTTAGTGATAAAAGCACCTTTTTTATAAAGATCTAAAAAACGACCTGGGGTACTCACAATTACATCAACTCCTTTCTCCAAAGCCTCAATCTGCTGCTTCGGGCCCAAACCACCATAAATTGCCTCAATTCTTAAATCTGTATAGATCGCTAGCTTTTTGAAATGATCGTGTATTTGGATAATAAGTTCACGAGTGGGTGCCAAAATTAATGCACGCGGGTCATCGCCTTGTGCATATTTCAGTTTCATAATCAGTGGAGCAACGAAGGCCAATGTCTTACCTGTTCCAGTCTGAGCTATCCCCAATAAATCATGTCCTGACAATGCCAAAGGGATGGCTTTTTGCTGGATTTCCGTTGGCTTCACAAAACCTTGCTCTTCAATAGCATTCAATATTTGCCTGTTAAGCTTCAGGTTTTCAAAATTTTCTGCCATCTCTGCCATTTTTCGTCTTTTCCTTATTTGATTTGCAATGCAATTACGTCAAACCCACCACAATTTAAAATCTTATGGCAAGAGTACTCATCTTAAATGGAAAAGTAGTAAACGAAGGAAAGATCGAAGAACTCGATATCCTTATTGAAGATCAGAAAATAAGCAAAATTGGCAAGGACCTTCAAAGCGAAAGTGCAGACAAGGTTATTGATGCCGCTGGTCTACATGTAATGCCAGGCCTTATTGACGACCAAGTGCATTTTAGAGAGCCAGGGCTGACTCATAAGGCAGAAATATATACAGAATCCAGAGCAGCAGTAGCTGGTGGCATAACCACTTTTATGGAAATGCCGAATACCGTGCCGAATACACTTACACAAGAGTTGCTTCAAGATAAGTATGACAGAGCAGCGCAAGTTAGTTTAGCCAACTACAGCTTCTTTATGGGTGCTTCAAATGACAATATTGATGAGGTTCTTAAAACGGATCCAAAATCAGTGTGTGGAGTTAAAGTTTTTATGGGATCATCAACAGGAAATATGCTTGTTGACAATCAAAAAACTTTAGAAGGTATTTTCAAAAACTCTCCTACCATAATTGCCACTCATTGCGAATCAGAAGAGGTGATTCGAAGAAATACTGAACTAGCAAGGGAAAAATATGGAGAGAATGTACCAATTGCCATGCACCCAGTAATTAGAGATGAAGAAGCTTGCTATGCTTCTTCGTCAGCAGCCATCGAACTGGCAAAAAGCACAGGTGCTCGCCTTCATATTCTTCACATCAGCACGGGAAAGGAGACACATTTATTCGATAACAGCATCCCGTTAAAAGAAAAGAAAATCACCTCAGAAGCGTGCGTGCATCACTTATGGTTTGAAGATACAGACTATGCCGAGAAAGGGACTTTCATCAAATGGAATCCGGCTGTAAAATCTGCGAGTGATAGAGCAGAAATCAGAAAAGCAGTTAATGATGACAGAATTGATGTTTTAGCAACTGATCACGCTCCTCATACAATTGAGGAAAAGCAAAACAACTATTTCTCTGCCCCTTCCGGTGGTCCTTTAGTTCAACATCAGCTCCCTGCACTTCTCGACCTTTATCATGATGGTATCTTTACTCTAGAAAAGATTGCTGAGAAAAGTGCTCATGCTGTAGCAGAACTATTTGAAATAGCGGATCGTGGCTACATCAGAGAAGGTCAATTCGCAGACTTAGTATTGGTTGACCTGAAAAGCGAGTGGGAAGTTTCAAAGTCTAATCTGCTTTATAAATGTGGATGGTCGCCATTTGAAGGTCATCAGTTCAAATCTAAAGTGATGCACACTTTTGTATCTGGGCACCATGCTTATCAAAATGGAATATTGAACGATGAGGTATTAGGTCATCGCATTTCATTTGACAGATAAGAATCTCATTAGAGTTGTTTGCAAATTCAAATCCTTGATTTACCTTTGCAGACCCAAACACAAATGGTGTGGGTAAGGCAAAAAAAAGTTGGCGCCATTCAATTTAGAATTTCGACAATTTATGAGCCCTAAATGGTGGTTGTAGTTCAGTTGGTTAGAATGCCTGATTGTGGTTCAGGAGGTCGCCGGTTCGAGTCCGGTCTTCCACCCAGAAAAGACAGTTACGAAAGTGGCTGTCTTTTTTTGTCTATAAAGCCCAAAAAAAAGCAGTCACCCCTGACTGCTCTTACTTTCACAAACCTAACTATCATTTACTGACTATGCGGATTTTACTTTTACTGATGTATGCGGTGAGTTCGAATTTTTGAACTCAATATTTTCAAAGTTATTTCTCCTTAAGTGCAATGACCTGACTTTGCCAGGAACCATAAGATCAAATTGATCGGCATAATTATACATCACATCGAGCTTATTGAGTTTCTTCGATTCTAAGTCAATAGAGATGGTAGATTTAGAACACCCGTTATTCTGTAAGATTTTTCCATCTTTTATGATCAACCCTTCCAAGGCAATAGACTGAAAACCAAAGTTCCTTAATATTGAAAGGTGATCAACTTTTGAAGTTCGCACCAATATTTTTCCAATCCCCTTTAAAGAATCCAAGCTTAGTGTGTTGATTTCACAGTCAATTATCTCAATGCTATGAATTTCTAACTCTTTGAGTGAAAGCTCATCGATCTTGCAATCTCTGAACAGTATGTTTCTGCTTTTTCCTATTTGATTTGAGGTAATGTTATTCAGCTGCGCATTCTCGAAAGTCAATTGCTTCGCAGAAACTGTAGCTTTTGCCTTGTGGCTTACATTTAATTTGGTTGAAATGCTACTCATGGCATTAGGGATAATGCTAGTTATCTCTAATCCTTAGACTTTTCAATACCCTCCCGTAGGTAAAAACATGTATGCTTAAACTTTCAAATCATCCCTAGACATCAAATTATTTTGAATTATCAACTTTTTTTATTTATATAAGTACTTCATTTTCAACACACTACGACTCAACAACCCTGAAATCAGAAGATGAAAAACACGAATACAATTAGTCATTCAATTAGTGATAGTAATAATGAGCTTTCTACTACAAGCCAAATTATTTCTTGGATAGATAATAATACTGCACTTAATCAAAAAGGAAGTATCTGGCAGGTTGGCTTGGCATGCAGGGAGCAGATCATGAAAATACGAGCTGAACTCATGCAAGACCTCGAGTGCAAACATCTTCGGTCTTGGCGTTTTGATAATTTAAGGGATGCGGTTGATTCGATTTCTACACTATGCAAGTATCCATTTATCTTCAAATCTCCACATCATCACTACGAAGAAAACGGTTTATACATTTTTGCCTACAAAGTACCTAGTCCGTACAAGCAGCTTTTTTATCACGTATTGCATTCATAATTCGGGCATAATTCCTAAATTATTACATGCCATCGAAGCTAAAGAACTTTTTATCCGCAACACTTGACGATCAGATCAAGTCCCTGTATCTAGATGGTGCTTTTATCGTTGCGATACGTTACTACGGATATAAGGTAAATCTATACCTTGTTTACGACCAATACATTGAAGTTTTCTACAATCATAAATATGATCAGATCGAGAAAATTCAACCCTTAGACTTTGGTCATAGTAGGATGAAGTTTTATGCTGACCAAATTAGTTTAGCTTCAATTGCTAGCTAATTTGACAATCATATGATATACGTTCATTACCTGAGGAATTAAGAGTTCAGTGCCGCTATTATGTAAGATCGTATTTGCGAGTTTTTTTCGTTTAGCATCTGATGTTTGCTTCTCAATAATTTGGATAATCTGCTCCTTAGAACGATGAGTATCTCTCATGAGCACCCTATTAATCCTAACTTCTTTACTGGCTAGAACAGCTATTGTATGATCTAATTCTTTATATGAACCAGTTTCAAAAAGCAAAGCCGCCTCTTTGGCCACTAAAGGCTTATTGGCATGTTTTGCAACAAAGTGCTCAAAATCTATAGCGACTGCTGGGTGAACCGCCGCATTCATTTTAGACAGTTCTTCTGGATCCGCAAAAACTCTATTTGCCAGATAAGCTCGGTTCAGACGAGTGCCTTCATAGCTTTCTCGTCCGAATAAAGAGATGATCTGATTTTTAACCTCTTCATTTTCAACTAATAGAGTTTTTGCCCTATCATCTGCATAATAAACAGGAACCCCTAGAGCTTCTAAGATCTTGCAGGCTACGGATTTACCCGATCCAATTCCTCCTGTTACTCCAAGTTTAAATGGCTTCATCGCTTCTGAGCTTTGACCTTATCAATTGGCAAACGAATACTCTCTATCAACTCCCTGCCTTGGATCACCTCTATCATAATAGTGGAGTCTTGCTTATTCAACTGATTAAAATCAGCAACTAGTCTTACTCGACTCGAGTCTGAAGTGTCAAACTCAGACTCACCAATTTGATAGTCTATCGATAATTCATTTGGATATACTCTCCAAAGTGTATCCGGGAAATTAACAAGCTCAACTATGTGATTCTCATTGATGTTTATGTAATGCAAAACATCAAAATTCAAACTCACTGATTCTAATTTAGTCTCAACAAGATCAGGTAAATCAGGAATAGAAAGCTCTTCGTCCACATCAGCGTCAATGTTTTCGATTTCAGCTTCAATCATGATTTCAGCTGGCATGCCTTCAATGATTGATCTTGGACCCTCCAATTCAATCGAGTCTATAGACAATTGAAATTCACCCATTAATCGATAGTCCGAATCGAAAGTGATATTCTCATCATTTAGCACAAGTTTAAACTTTCTTGTGACCCTAGGTTGAATATCGTACTTGAGTGAGTCTTGAATCAAAAAGCTAATCGAAACGGGGTCTAAGTTTCTACTGAAACTGGCTCTCAGCTGAGAAGTCAATAAATATTTGGCACTTGCTGGATCAGTAAGATCAATTTCTATTGGGCGCATATTAAACCCAAAAGATCTGGTCATGAGATCCCATCCACCACCAATAACTTCAATTGGAACTCTTGATGGTAATTCTTCTACAGGAATAAAGCGCTCGGCATCAAAATTCCACTCAATTGGATAATTGATTTGGGAAGTGTAGTTATCTTGATTGAGTGCATTAAAAAACCAAAAGGTGGTAGATATGACTACACATACCAATACCACCTTTAGGCGTTCGTCTTTCGTGCTTGGGGCGTTGAAAGACTTTTTTAAACGTTCTATTAATTCTTCAGCATTCACTTAGCCTTTTGCCTTTTCAGCTTTCTTTTTACTTGAGTCAAGTGAAATTGCCGTTTTTTCAAAAGTAAGTTTAGTGCTCTTATCAACTTCAAGAGTTACTGTCTCATCATCTTGAGCATACACTTTACCGTGGATACCTCCGATTGTAACAAGTGTGTCACCCTTCTTGATTTCATTGATGAAATTCTTCTGATCTTTTTGCTTTTTCTGCTGTGGTCTGATCATGAAGAAATAAAACACTAAGGCAATCCCTCCGAATAATAAAATTTGGGACATTAACCCTCCACCTTGTGGCTGGTTCTGAAGTAGAATACTAAAAATCATTCTTTAATTATGGTACTGGTACAGAGTTCACCTGAACGAATCCTCTCAGACTTAGTCGAGTTTGAGCTGGGTTCGTGTTGGCTACTACCGTGATCACTGGATTCTGCTGTCCATTTTTACCCTTGCTGTCGTATCTAACAACAATTTCGCCAGTTCCACCTGGAGGAACAGGAGTTTTAGTGTGCTGAGGAACAGTACAGCCACAAGAAGCAGAAGTACTCTTAATCAATAAGTCTTCTGTACCAACATTAGTAAATTTGAAAGTGTAGTTCACTACTTCACCTTGGGCAATAGTACCAAAGTTATGAAGTGTGTTATCCCACTTGAATGCTGCATTTGCACTTACATTAGTTTCGATTGCTTGAGCAGAAGGTACACTAGTAGGTGCCTGAGTATTTCTCACCACACCACCGTTTTCAAGCTGGTTAACCCTTCTTTCAAGGTTAGCCATTCTTTTTTCCATTTCTGCATTTCCACATGAGCCCAGTAACAATACAAAGGCTAGTGCACTCATTAGAGTAATTTTAGTTTTCATGCTTATTAGGGGTTTATTCAGTTTCTGTTGATTTAATCTGACCAATGAGATCATCGACATCATGCAATAATTGCTCGGCCTTTTGTTTAGCCTCATTAACTACCTTCTGTCCTTCTTCCTTCGCCATAGAAGACACTTCAACTTTACCGTTGATTAAATCTTCTAAAAGATTTTCTAGTTGCTTTTTGTATTTATCAAGCTGGTAAGAAAGCTTATCTCTTGTATTGGCACCTTTATCGGGAGCATACAAAATACCTGCTATAGCTCCAGCAGCTGCACCTAAAACAAATGCGAATAAGTTACTTGATCCTTTACTCATTTACTTGTTGTCTAAAAGTCCTCTTCCTGTTTTCTTTAAACGACCTTCACTCTTGAATTCGTTTGAAACAACATCCAAAATTCCGTTAATAAACTGCTTACTTTTTGGCGTGCTGTAATTTTTTGAGAGCTCAATATACTCATTTATGGTAACCTTGATAGGTATACTGCCAAAATTCAGCATTTCAGAAATGGCCATTTTGAGTATAATTTGATCAGTAACTGCCAATCTATCGATTTCCCAATTTTTGGTTTTAGAAGCAATTATATCTGAGTACTCTTTGTCATGATCTATGCTCCAGTCAAAAATTTGCTCAAAGAACTCTTTATCCTCTTCCCAATTATTTGAAAAATCAGGCAGATCAAACGATTTAGGATCATCATCTCCTTCTAAATCTCTGACAGTTCTTGATACCAGACTTCTAATGATTGACTTGTTCTCAACCCAGCGAATATCCTTTTCTTCAAAGAATGAAAGAATCACCTCGGCTTTGAATAACACCTGTTTGATCAAATGCTCAATGATTTCTTTGTCGTGATTAAAATCAGGGTTAGCTGTTCTACGATATTCCGCGAATTGCTCGTCTTTCTTCACAATGTCTTTATACCATTGCTTTACATTGTCTTCATCACTTGCCCAGTCTATATCTCTCTTGACAGCTGCTACTTGAAACTTGGAGGCAGCTCTGAAATACTCAACAACCTGATTTTTCGACAAATTGTAATCACCAGATTGAAGCCTTTCCGGAGACAGTTTTGACTTTTTATCTGCTTCGACCTTACTCAGATCACTCCAAGCAACAATGAGCCCAATGCTCCAAATGAAATAATCATTTAAAGATTCAGCATCAAGAATCATCGCCTTCTTCAGTCGTTCTCGATCTTTTTTCGCATTATCTAAGAAATTGCCATAAGCAGCTTGAGCAGCCTTTTCTGCTTCTTTTGTTGGAGTGAAATTCTCCGGAAGCGGAATGCTTTGAACTTTGTTGGCCAATAAGCTTTTGGCTTGTTTTCGATTGGCCTTGAGCGCATCTTTATCTTGAGGCTCCATGGAATTGAGGTCCGGCTGAAAGGTTTCTTCAATCTCATCTAGACCGAGATTGAAATTTGCTTCTCTGCATTGGTTATAGGCAAACAGAGACTGCATTGCCTTGACTCTCAAAGATCTTCTATTAAGCATTTTCGCTAGCTAGTGTATCAGTAAATTAAAAATTCCCTTGCCTATTTTCCTAGACAAGGGATAGTTTATTTAAAAAGAGAGCTTAACTCTACCTACGTCTTCAATTCGTTTTTCAGCAATCTGCATGGCCGCTTGTTGTGCTGGAATATTTTCATTTTGAGCCAAATCCAAAATATTCAAGGTTGTATCATAGATCTTCTCAGTCCATGAAAGCGCCAAGTCCCTATTGTAGCTTCCAGCTAGCTCTGAAGAAATATTTATAATACCACCGGCATTTACTACAAAGTCTGGAGCATACACTCGGCCTTCATCTAAAATGCGCTGACCGTGCTTTTGCTCTTCAGCCAATTGATTGTTAGCACCTCCACAAATCACAGGCGCTTTGATCCTACCTAAAGTATCATCATTCAAGGTAGCACCCATTGCACATGGTGCATAGATATCTACATCCAGATCATAAATCTCATCCGTACCAACAACCGTGGCTCCAGTTCTACTTGAAATCTCTTTCAAGCGTTGCTCATTTATATCTGTGATAAATACTTCTGCACCTTCTTTAGTCAAATGCTCAATTAAGAACATCCCTACTTGACCAACACCTTGTACCGAAACCCTTTTACCTGAAAGGGAATCTGAACCAAATCCTTTCTTGGCTGCAGCCTTCATTCCCATGTAAACACCATAAGCTGTTACAGGAGAAGGATCTCCACTGCCCCCCATTTCAACAGGAAGTCCAGTTACATGCTTCGTCTCCATACCGATATGTTCCATATCACTGGTCTTCATGTTCATGTCCTCAGCAGTAATATACTTACCGCCCAAACTGTTCACGAATTTCCCAAACCTTCTTAAGAAAGCCTCATTTTTTAATTGCTTAGGATTACCAATGATCACAGCTTTACCTCCTCCAAGGTTTAGTCCGGATACAGCGGCTTTATAGGTCATTCCTCTAGATAGGCGAAGCACATCAATGGCAGCCTCCTCTTCAGTAGCATAGTTCCACATGCGAGTTCCACCTAAAGCTGGGCCCAGTACTGTGTTATGAATTCCTATGATGGCTTTAAGGCCAGTCGCTTCATCATGGCAATAAACGACCTGCTCATGACCAAGCCTGGCGGCTTCCGAAAAAACCGAAATACTTCCGACTTTTTCCATTTCTTGAATTCCTTCCATTCTATTTCGTCAGTTTCCTTTATTTTTGCCCTTCAGCATCTATGAAGGGACTTTTCCTCGGGCGCAAATGTAACCAATTCAACCATATATTCTAAAGATATTGGTACGAAGCGCAACCATATTTAAACTGATGCTGTTTGATAAATCGTGAAAGAACTCAGTCACTTAAATAAGTACCTCCTCAAGTACAAGACATTACTGATCTTGGGGATCATTTTCTTAGCCGTTTCAAACTACTTTGCTGTTTGGCCTGCTCGAGTAGTGCGCTATGCAATAGATTATGTGACCGAGAGTTTTGGACTTTATAGGTCTTTCGAAGGTAGCAGTCTAAGTGAGACTGTTTTTAATGATTTTCAAGTAGGCATTCTCATCATAGGCGGTGTAATGATCGCCATGGCCTTATTGAGAGGATTCTTTCTATTCCTAGTTAGACAAACGATCATCGTTATGTCAAGAAAGATAGAATATGACCTGAAAAATGAGGTTTACGAACAGTATCAATCTTTACCATTAAGCTTTTATAGAAGGAACAATACGGGCGATCTGATGAATAGAATTTCAGAAGACGTGACTCGAGTAAGAATGTACTTAGGCCCGGGAATCATGTATGGGATTAACCTATTGATTCTTTTCCCTATGGTGATTTATGAAATGATCAGGGTGAATGCCGAGCTTACCTTATATGCGCTTTTACCATTGCCGATTCTATCTGTTAGTATTTATTTGGTTAATAACATCATCAACAAACGCTCTGAAGAAATTCAAGAAAGTTTATCTGACCTTTCTACTCATGTGCAAGAAGCATTCTCGGGAATAAGGGTCATCAAGGCCTTTGTCAGGGAAATGGATTCCTCACGTCAATTTGCTCGTCAAAGTGAAGCCTATAAAGACAAATCTCTAAAACTCACTTTTGTCAATGCCTTGTTTTTCCCGTTGATCATGGCATTAATTGGGTTGAGTATCATCCTCACCATCTACATCGGGGGGACAAAGGTGATCAACGGAGAGATCACTTATGGTAATATTGCTGAGTTTGTACTCTATGTAAATATGCTGACTTGGCCAGTGACCGCACTCGGCTGGATCACGAGTATTATACAAAGAGCGGCAGCTTCACAAAAAAGGATCAATGAGTTCTTGAAAGAAAAGAATGAGATCCAAAGCACTGAGAATATCGAAAAAGAGATTGAGGGAAAACTAGTTTTTGATAATGTGAGCTTTACCTACCCTGATTCAGGAATTGAAGCACTCAAAAATATTTCCTTCGAAGTGAATCCAGGAGAGTCAATTGCGATAATCGGTACAACCGGCTCAGGCAAGAGTACAATTGCCAATTTGATTCTCCGTTTGTACGATAGTGCGTCAGGACAAGTAAAGGTCGATAACCAGCAAATTGCAGCATACAACATATCCAATTTGCGTTCGCAAATGGGTTATGTACCTCAGGATGTATTCCTTTTCTCTGACACCATAGAAAACAACATCTCATTTGGTGGCGATTCAATCAGCACGGATGATGTTATGCAAGCGGCTAAAGATGCCGACTTATATGAAAACGTCATTGAATTCCCAGAAGGGTTTCAAACCATGCTGGGTGAAAGAGGTATAACACTATCTGGTGGCCAAAAGCAACGCGCATCTATTGCTAGGGCCATCGTTAGAAATCCTAAGATCTTGATCTTGGATGACGCCTTAAGTGCAGTTGATACGAATACCGAAAACACAATTCTACAGAGCCTTTCTAGAATTATGAAGGGTAGAACTTCAGTAATCATTTCTCATCGTGTTTCTTCTGCTAAACTGGCAGACAAAATCATTGTTCTGGATGATGGGGAAATTATTGAGCAGGGAACAAATGATTCACTTTTGGATCAAAATGGGGTCTATAAGGAGTTGTACGAGAAGCAGCTGAAGCAGGAAGAAGCGGTTGATTAGTCATTAGTCATTGGTCATTTGTCATTAGTTGCTTCTCATATGACAATTGACAAAAATTATCGTGCTGGCATATCAATCAGCAAATCTCGCTCACCGATGTATTGCTCGATTGTAAATTCCTGAAGTCTTATTCTAAACTCATCCGCCTTTTCACGAAGTGCTGCCTCAATAGTCTGAGGGCTAGGCATCACAATATTGTGGGCTTCAATAGTCGCTCGCATCGCTCTTTGTGCAGGAATTGTCAAGCGATCATAATCAGTTGGTAGAGTATCTATACCTTCATCCAGCAGTACACCAATAAAAAGCTTGATTTCTTCATCGGCCAAAGTAGTATCGTTATAATGAACAAGCGTTAGCGTGCCACTTAATCGACCATCGTTCAGTAAGGTTTTTGCCTCGAAAAAGTAAGCCTCTATATCATTTGAATCCCCTTTGCCTTGAAAATGACGACCGACTAAATTATAGTCTGAAACATTCTCTACGGTGTACTCTACCTTATTCAAGCCGCCCAAATACACATAAGCCACTCCAATAACAATGGCGGTAATTGTTAGCGTAATTCCGATGTACTGTTTCTTATTCATAGTTAGGCTACTACCTCGTTGAATTGCATATTATAAAGGTTGGCATAGAAACCATCTAATGCCAATAATTCTTTGTGCGTACCAGACTCTTTGATCTCACCTTTATCCAAAACGATGATCCGATCAGCATTCTGAATTGTCGAGAGCCTATGTGCAATCACAATTGATGTTCTTCCTTTCATCATGACCTCAATGGCATTTTGAATCAGTTCTTCAGTTTCAGAATCAACAGATGAGGTTGCTTCATCAAGCACCATGATCTTAGGGTTATAGACCATTGCTCTTACAAAAGAGATCAGCTGTCGTTGCCCTACACTCAAGGTAGAACCTCGTTCCATCACATTGTAATCATACTTGCCGGGTAAACGATCGATGAATTTCTTAGCCCCAACTAATGCTGCTGCCTGATCTATTTTCTCGTCAGTAATATCTGGGTTACCCAAGGTGATGTTGTAACGAATGGTATCCGAGAATAAGAATACATCTTGGAGTACCACACCAATATTCTGTCTTAATGCACCTAAATCAAACACTTTGAGGTCGTGCCCATCAATTTTGATCTGCCCTTTGTTGATGTCATAAAATCTAGAAAGCAGGTTGATCACAGAAGATTTTCCCGCGCCAGTCGCCCCTACCAGTGCCACGGTCTCTCCCTCTTTTACATCAAATGAAATATCCTTAAGCACATAGTTCTCATCAGTATAGGCGAACCATACTTTATCAAAAGTTACATTACCATCAATCTCTTCAGGGGCGTAATCACCATTATCGTCAATATGCTCTTCGCTATCCAATAGGTCGAATATTCTATTAGAGCTAACGATACCCATTTGAAGCGTATTGAACCTATCTGCAATCATTCGAATAGGTCTAAAGAACATCTGAATGTACATGATGAATGCGATGATAGTACCAGGCCCAGCATCTGCACTTATGAGTATTCCTCTTGCTCCATACCACACTGCCATGCCTATGGCAATTGCTTGAATAATCTCTGCAACCGGAAAGTAAATAGCATAGTAAAGAACGGAGCGTATATGCGCCTTTCTATGTTCTGCATTGATTTTTTTGAACTTGTCAAACTCTCGCTCTTCTGCATTGAAGATCTGAACGATGTTCATTCCAGTTACATGCTCTTGCACGTAAGAGTTCAAGTTAGAAACAGCATTCCTAACCTGATTAAAAGTCACTTTGATCTTCTCTTTAAATACATAAGTACTGAAGATCAATAATGGCAATGTCGATAAACTAACAAGGGTAAGCTTCCAGTCGATATAGAACATAAAGCCCATTAAGAAGACAAGCTGAAGCAAATCACCAATCAGCGCAGCAATACCTTCAGAAAAGACATTTGCTAGCGTCTCAATGTCAGAAACATTTCTAGTCACCAACCTTCCAATTGGCGTTTTATCAAAGAATTTAAGTTTTAAACTCAGTAAGTGTTTATAGAGCTTTGTTCTGATATCTCGAATGATCACTTGACCAAACCAGCCGGATAAATAGGTATGAGAGTATTGCGCTATAGCGAGTACGATCAAATGAACTACCAAAATCCCCATCATGAAAACGAGCCCAGGGTAATCTCCTGCTGGTACGTAACCATCAATTGCTTTTTGAACAATTACAGGCCTAATAGGCATTAAAACCGCTAAAAACAAAGTCAAGAATACCAAGAAGTAGAATTGCTTCATGTAGGGCTTTGCAAACTTGAAAAGCCTTTTCAGTACCTGAAAATCAACTACGTTACCGCTTTTTACTTTGGTTTTCTCTTGTTCCAATTAGATGTAAATTTCTGAAGGGTAATCTACTTTATTTAAATATAATCCGTCAGGTGAAGCTGCCTTGCCAGCCTTTGTTCTATCCTTCGCTTTCAGAATATCAACAAACTGATCCTGACTTAGTTTAGCTCTGCCTACCTCAATTAAGGTGCCGACCAATGCCCTGATCATCCCCCTTAAAAACCTGTCCGCACGCACATGAAAAACGAGTTCTTCGCCTTTTCGTTCCCAATAAGCCGCACGAATGTCGCAAATAAAATGGTTAACCTCAGTTTTCACTTTGCTAAAACTCTCGAAATCCTGTTTGCCTTCTAAAACTTTGGCAGCCTGATTCATCAAGTCTATATCCAAGTCATAAGGCACAAACAAATGTTCATTTTCACCAAAGGCAGAACGAGTTGTTCTCATTCTATAAACATAAGCTCTCTCAACGGCATCGAATCGCGCATGTGCATCTTGCTTAACTATTTGACATTGATTAATGACAATATCATTTGGCAAGATCGCATTCAGTTTATAAGTAATCTGGTCTACGGGCAAACTATCTTCTGCATCAAAGTGGGCGATTTGCTGAGCGGCATGCACACCGGTATCTGTTCTTCCGCTACCGATTATACCTACTTGCAATCGATAAATCTTGGACAAAGCTCCCTCTATCTCAGCTTGAATGGTATTTGCGTTGGGCTGAATTTGCCAACCATGGTACCGAGTACCTTTATATGATATATCTAGAAAGTAGCGCAATAGATTTCTTAAAGCTTCAAATTTAGCACAACAAAGAAGGCTTACTATATTTGCAGACCGAAAATTGAGAGGAATAATGATACAGCGTATTCAAACCGTTTTATTACTAGTAATAGCCATCTTAATGGCAATGATGCCCTTTACCAACATTTGGGGTGAACTAAATCCTGATAACGACCAACTCAGACTATTATCTGGGTTCAAACTTGAAGTTATCGATACGAAAGGGACATTGAATGATCCAACTGATGATGTGGTCATCACCACACAATCTACCTGGTACATCGGCTCGCTTGCCTTTTTAGCCTCTATTGTGGCTTTTTTATCAATCTTCTCATTCAAAAATAGATTGACTCAAATGAAGCTTGGTGCTTTGAATGCCCTCATTATGGCGGCTACTTTAGGCATAAGCTTTTTTACTATTTATCAGAATGAACCGCTGATAGACGGACAGGGAAGTATAACCACAGGTTTTTATTTGCCTGCTGGAGCGATGATATTGAACATCTTGGCGAACCGATTTATTCGGAAAGATGAAAAACTTGTTAAATCAGTAGACAGACTGAGATAAGTAAAAAAGCCTCTTCAAATGAAGAGGCTTTTTTATTAGTTCTGTTTTTTCAGTTCGAGTAACACTATTCTAAATAGTATGCTTTCATTTGGTGCTATACTACCCGATGAGGTACCTGTATTTCGATAGGCAAAGACAGAAGGAATATAAAAATCTCCTATCCCACCTTCTTTTAAAATTTGAGCTCCTCTCTGGAACCCAGAAATAAGGCTTCTTGTGCCTAACACAAACTCCAATGGAGCGTAAGTCCTTCTTTCATCATAAATACCACCTGCTCTTGCCACATTCTCTATTGATGTGTCAAGCAAGGTTCCATTGAAATTGTAAAGTGTATAACTCACTACTAAGCTATCACCTACCTCTGGGCTCTCTTGACCAGTTCCTTCTTCTAAAATGACATATCGAATCCCAGTTTCATCTACTTCGGCAGTAATGCCTTCTTCATTTAAATAGGCTTCAATATTTTCTATATCTATTTCCAGCTGCAGGTCAGCGTCATAAACCTCACCTTCATCATCGCTACAAGCAAACACACCCAATAACAAGAATGCTAATACTATCTTCTTCATATTAATTTCAATTCTAGATTTCAAAGTTGGACAATTTTATATCAAAAATCCTACCAATGTCTAAACACCTTTACAAGAGTTTACCCTAATATTGGAGACTGTAAAATGGAAGCTTCGATAAGACTTGGTTTAAGAGAAAACTGGCAGCAATTCACCATACTTGTTATCGTTAACGCATTTGTAGGGGGAATGGTCGGAATGGAGCGTACCATTTTTCCAGAATTTGCCGAAATGGAGTTTGGCATAGCTTCTAAAACTGCCATCCTTTCCTTTATCACCGCTTTCGGAATCACAAAGGCAATTGCAAATTACTATACTGGTAAATGGGCAAATAAATTGGGAAGAAAGAACCTGCTCTTGATCGGCTGGCTTCTTGCCATACCCATACCATTCTTGCTCATGAATGCCCCGAGCTGGTTTTGGGTAATTTTTGCCAATATACTCCTAGGCATCAGTCAAGGTTTGACATGGAGTAGTACAGTAGTTATGAAGATCGATTTAGTTGGCGAAAAAGACAGGGGCTTCGCTATGGGGCTCAATGAGTTTGCGGGTTACTTCGCTGTTGGACTTGTCGCCTTTCTCACTGGCTATGTAGCAAACAGTTATGGTGTTACACCCTACCCTTTTTATATCGGAGTTTTTATCTCTGTCCTTGGTTTTATAATCACATTGATCTGGGTAAAAGACACAAGAGTATTTGTGAGACAAGAGGAAAAAACAGACAATAAAGCTTCACTTGATAACATCTTTATTGAAACAACTTTTAAAAATAAAACATTGAGCTCTGTCACTCAGGCGGGCTTAGTCAATAACCTGAATGATGGTATGATCTGGGGGCTACTTCCTATCATTTTACTCTCATTGAACTATGACAGCAAAAACATTGGTTTGATCACTGCCATCTACCCTACAGTTTGGGGTATTGGCCAGCTTTTTACTGGAAAAATGTCTGATCATTATTCTAAAAAGAAAATGCTTTTTTGGGGCATGCTAATGCAAGGTGTTGCCATACTCTTTATTCCTTTTACACAAGAGTTCATTGTGCTTGCACTACTTGCCGCAGTTCTAGGTTTAGGAACAGCATTAGTTTACCCAACTTTCTTATCAACCATTGCCTCAGCGACAAGCCCCCAACAAAGGGCTGAAAGTATTGGCACGTTTCGCCTTTGGCGAGATTTAGGCTATGCCTTTGGAGCAGTACTTTCAGGCATTACAGCAGACCTTTTTGGTATTGAGTATGCGATACTCCTCATTGGATGCCTAACAGTGGCATCGGCAACCGTAATTCAGATAAGAATGCCAGGGCCTTCTGCCAATTCGTAATTCCTAATTGACATATTGACAGTTTTTCCTGCTTGGTATGGCATTTGATTTTCGACTTTGCAGTTAATTAAACTGACAAAACGTTATGCAAGAAAAAGGTACTATCTCGATACATACCGAGAATATATTTCCAATCATTAAGAAGTTCCTTTACTCCGATCATGAAATTTTCCTAAGAGAGTTGGTATCAAACGCAGTTGATGCGACTCAAAAAATGAAGCGATTGGCTTCTTTGGGAGAGTACACCGGAGAGTTGGGTGAAACACGTGTAGAAGTAAGCGTAGATAAAGAAAAGAAAACGATCACCATTAGCGATGCTGGTATTGGTATGACCGCTGATGAGATCAAAAAATACATTAATCAGATTGCATTCTCTGGTGCAACAGAATTTGTTGAGAAATTCAAAGATGCTGGGGATGCAAAAGAGATCATCGGAAAGTTTGGTCTGGGTTTTTACTCTGCTTTCATGGTGGCAGATCAAGTAGAGATCGACTCGCTTTCTTACCAAGAGGGTGCAGTACCAGCGAAATGGATTTGTGATGGTTCAACTGAATTCGAAATTAAGGATGGCGAAAGAACCACAAGAGGTACTACCATCACCTTACATGTCAACGCTGATTCAGAAGAATTCTTAGATGACTTCAGAATTCAAGGCATCCTTGACAAATATGCCAAGTTCTTACCAATTGAGGTAAAGTTTGGAGAAAGAGATGAGCAAGAGCAGGATGGTGAGGACAAAGATGGTAAACCAAAATATAAAACTGTCAAGAAAGACAACATCATCAATAACACAGATCCGATCTGGACAAAGTCTCCATCAGATCTAACAGATGAGGATTACCTAAAATTCTATAGGGAGCTCTACCCAATGACCGAAGAGCCTCTTTTCTGGATTCACCTCAATGTTGACTACCCGTTTGAACTAACTGGTATTCTGTACTTCCCGAAGATCAAAAACGACTTCGAGATGCAGAAGAATAAGATTCAGCTCTACTCTCGTCAGGTATTTATTACAGATGAGGTAAAGGATGTTGTCCCAGAATTCTTAATGTTGCTTCATGGAGTGATCGATTCTCCTGACATTCCTCTGAACGTTTCTCGTTCTTACCTACAGTCAGACGGAGCAGTGAAAAAGATCAACACTTACATCACGAAGAAGGTGGCTGATAAACTAGGTGAGCTTTTCAAAAAAGAGAGAGAATCATACGAAAACAAATGGTCGGACATCGGTTTATTTGTCAAGTATGGAATGATCTCAGAAGAGAAATTCTATGACAAGGCGAAAGACTTTGCTCTGGTTCAAAACACTGCTGAGAAGAAATTCACTTTAGATGAGTATGCCACGCATATTGAAGCAAATCAGACCGATAAAGACGGTAATAAGATATGGCTTTATGCCTCTGATCCAGCTCGCCAAGATAGCTTTATTCAAGCAGCTACTGACAAGGGTTATGATGTCTTAGTCTTTGATTCTCCAATCGATTCTCACTTCATTAATCACATGGAGCAAAAGCTTGAGAAAACTCAAGTAAAACGTGTAGATGCTGACAACCTGAACAAGCTAATTGAGAAGGAAGAAAAGGCAGAATTAATTCTTTCTGATGAACAAAAAGAAAGCTTGAAAGGAATTTTTGACAGTGCAATTGACAACAAAACATACAATGTTTCAATTGAAGCACTATCGCCTTCTGATGCTCCTGTGACTGTTACGATGCCCGAGTTCATGAGAAGAATGAAGGAAATGCAAGCAACAGGTGGCGGAGGTGGATTCAACATGTTTGGATCAATGCCTGACAACTATGATGTTTCGGTCAATGGTAACCACCCATTAGCTGATAAGATTTTACAAGCTGATGGAGAAGATGGGCAAAAAGACATTGCAAAACAGGCATTTGACTTGGCGCTATTGTCGCAAGGATTGCTTGAAGGCAAGGACTTAACAGAATTCATCAAGAAAAGCACTGAATTACTCAGTAAATAGTTTGACGTCCGTCAGCGAACATTAGTGTTTGCAAGAGGACGCACCACGAATAACAAATTTGATAAAATCATTGAATGGCGCCCATTTGGGCGCTTTTTCTTTTGGCACTCTATTTGGCTAAAGAAAGTCGGTCAGAACCCTTAACTTTTTAGTCATGCTCAAAAACATGTTTATCATAGCCCTGAGAAATGCTGCAAGACACAAGCAGTTTACAGTACTCAATGTAGTAGGTCTGTCTATAGGACTTACTGCTTGCTTGCTGATTGGTTTGTATGTTCAAGATGAGTACAAGTTTGATAAACAGTTCCAGGATATCGATCGCATATACCGTGTCCATATGCCTTTTATTTGGGGCGATTGGGAAGAAGAATTCACTTCTACTGGACCCAATGTAGCGATTGCCATGCGCGAAGACTTACCCGAGTTCGAACAGGTAACGCGAGTTCACGAGCCCGATGCTGATTACCTTTCATATCAGAGAGCAGACGGCACAAAACTTCAATTTGACGAACAGAATTTTTTCGTGGCTGACACCAACTTCTTTGAAGTATTCTCATTTGAATTTGTCAAGGGAGATCCGAAAACAGCATTCCAGAGGCCAGGACAATTGGTGATCACAGAAGAAACAGCTGAGCGTTATTTTGGAAATGAAGAACCAATAGGCAAAACCATTCATATTGATAGAGGTGAATCTGCGGGAGACCTTTTGGTTTCAGGAGTTATTAAGAATGTACCAATTCACTCTCATCTTCAATTTGACATGATAGCCACCATGTACACGATCCCTTATATTGAGGCGCGTCAATGGACGTGGATCTGGACAACTTTTGGCACTTACGGAAAAGTAAAACCGGGGGTCGATATCGAATCATTAGAAGCCAAAATGCAGGGGCTTCCGGCCAAATGGGGAGAAGTGACAGCACAGAGAGTTTTCCAGCAAAGCTGGGAAGAGTACATTGGTGGAAAAGAATGGTTTTTAAAACTACAGCCATTATCGGAGGCCTATGTTCACACACCTGTTACAGGTAACCGTTTCGGCCCTTCCGGTAACATTCAATACATCCAGATCTTTTCAGCTGTTGGTATTTTAGTTCTGATACTTTCTTGTGTTAATTTCATGAATTTGTCCACCGCTCGTTCAGCGAATAGGGCCAAAGAAGTAGGTATTCGAAAAGTATTGGGCTCTGAAAGAGGGCAGCTTATCAGGCAGTTTATTTTTGAATCGATCTTATATGTATCGGTCAGTACCATATTTGCCATTGTTTTGGCAGAGTTCTTTATGAGTGGATTCAATGCCATCGCAGCGAAAGAGTTGAGTTTGTATCAGGAGCTTCGCCATCCAGTAAATGTCATTGGGCTATTAGGCTTCGTTGTCTTTATGGGCTTTATATCGGGCAGCTACCCTGCTTTTTATCTTTCTTCCTTTAGACCAATTAACATCTTGAAAAGCAAGGCTATGCAAGGCTTCAAAGGAAAAAGAGTCAGAAATCTTTTGGTATTTTTTCAGTTCACAATGTCTATCGCGCTAATTCTGTGCACGGTATTCGTTCAAAAGCAATTAGACTATACCGCAAACTATGACCTTGGCTTCGACAAGGAGAATATTTTACAAGTTGAGAACTTGGAAATACTAGGAGCTGACGCTAATGCATTTAAGAATATAATTGCAGAAATGAATGAGGTAGAAATGGTTGCCTTATCTAATCTCACGCCCCCATTTATTTCTAATGAAGATAAATACATTGCAGACGAGCCTGATGCGGAAATTGTAACACTAAAAAGTAACCTCATCGATGAGGACTACATTGATCTACTTGGTCTTGAATTCCTATGGGGAAGAAACTTTGAAAAAGGTCGACCAAATGACAAATACGGGGCCGTAATTAATGAATCTGCATTAAGAGATCTAGGGTGGACTTTAGAGGATTTTGAGTCAGGCGCTAAAGTGCGCAGTATTGCATTCCCTTGGGATAAAGAGCGCAAATTTGAAGTGATCGGCATTGTCAAAAACTTCAACTATAACAGCTTAAGGTTTGATATCGATCCATTAATGATGGTCCATCAAGACAATGAAAGGGCATGGAACAATGGAAGTCAAGTACTTTCAATTAGACTACTCGAAAATACCATTTCCAATAGAGCTGATTTAAACGGATTAATAGACATCGTACAAGCAGCATTCGATGGTTTGAGTAATGGCGGCTTGTTTGAATATTCATTCTTGGATAGAGATTTTGAAAACACTTTCAGAAATGAGCAAAGAATGGGACAGGTACTCAATATTTTCACAATTATGGCGATAACTATAGCCTGCCTCGGTCTTTTTGGCCTAGCAAGCTTCACTGCTGAACAGCGCAAAAAAGAGTTGGGTGTAAGAAAAGTACTAGGCGCCTCAGTGATCAGATTGGTTTACAACTTTGGGTCTGAATTCAGCCTTTTGATTATTATTTCAGCCCTTGTAGCAAGTCCTTTGGCCTACTTATTCGTATCTGATTGGCTTACAGGTTTTGAATACAAAACAAATATAAGCTGGTGGGTATTTGGAGTAGCGGGATTGAGCGCATTGGCCATCTCCTGGCTAACGATTGGCTATCAGTCATTCCGCTCAGCGATGATGAACCCCACAGAAATTCTAAGGGATGAATAAGTCAGGCTTGCTCGTAACAGCAGCAGCTTCTTCTTTTGTGTACTTCCATCTTCGATGTGACCATAAGTAATCGGCAGGATTTTCCCTTATGGTACTTTCTAGCATGCTGGCATAATGCTTTGTGATTTCTCCTTCAGATACCTCTGAAAATCCATCATAGAGCTGAATCATTTCGATCTGATAGTAACCCTTTCTCTGTCTTGTCATTTTTGCGTAATACACAGGGAATTTCAAACTCAATGCTATTTTCTCAGCTCCTTGGTAAAAAGGGGTCTCTTGATTCAAGAAATTCAACCAATACTTAGTAGTTGATTTTACAGGGTTCTGATCAGAAATTATACCGATCACCTGAGGCGTATCTTTTGTTATGATCAAATGCCTCAGGGCTGAATCTTTTGGTATGGCCTTTACGCCATGCCTTTCTCTAATTGACAAGATCACTTCATTGGTTGAAAGACCCGTTGGTCTTTTGTAAAGCACTGTCATTTGCCCATTGAGTGCTGTCCCTAATGCCGAACCTGACCATTCCCAATTTGCAGTATGACCAGACATCAGTATAGCAGATTGCCCATTTTCAAGTAGACTATTGAGTTGCTCTATTCCTTTGAGATATACTCTCTTGTTCCATTTTTTAGGATCAAAAGCTGCCCCTTTTATTGTCTCCACCCACATGTCAAAAAACTGTCTATAGAATCGTTTTTCAATAGACTTTCTTTCTGCTTGAGATAACTCTGGAAATGACCTTTCTAAGTTTTGAGACACAACATCTTTCCTGTAACCAATAAGTAAATAAGAAATAAAGTAGGCTAGTCTTGATAAGCCATATAGCATTGATAGCGGTAGCTTAGAAAGTAGTTTAAAAAGTATTTTGAGCACCTGTTTTCCTTTACTTCACAAAAGTAGCAAAAGCGGTATGACAGCTAAGGTGTAATGACATAAAAAGACTTCCTTCACTTAAAATTGAATCTATTCATTGATCTTGATACAGCCAAAGAATAGACTCTTTGAATTGTGACCTCCAAAATCGCTCGTTATGTTCACCTTCTTCGATCAAATTGAACCTCAGGTTCTCTCTTTTATGATTTTGCTCAACCATTAATTCAAACATTTCTTTTGTAGGATTGACCATCATTTGCCCTTCTTTTCCGCCAACAAGGAAGTCGAGCTTGTGCGAATCAGGGAAATCACTTCTGGTAGTAAAACTGAGCAATGGTTCTGGTGCATACCAGTACGATGGAGAATAGATCATGGCCAAGCCAAAAACATCAGGATACTTAAATATTGCATAGTGCGAAATTAAACCTCCCATTGAGGAGCCCCCGACACCTGTCGATTCAACTCCTTCTTTTATTCTGTAGTTCTTTTCAACAAAAGGCCTGATGACATTGACCACAAAATCTATGTAGGCCTCACCTTCAGCCTTACCAAAGCGTGAATTTTCCCATGGGCTGTATTCATTCATGCGTGTTTCACCGTTATTGTCGATACCAACTACTATTATTTCTTGTCCGCCTTCTTGGGCAATTTCATTGAGTATCTCATCCACTCCCCATTCGCTGATATAAGCCGTAGAATCGTCAAATAGGTTCTGCGCATCATGCATATACAAGACAGGATATTCCTCATTTGTTGTGCTATAACTTGGTGGCAAATAAACCCTGATCTTTCTTGTCCTGTCCAAGCTTGGCATTTCAAATACCTCATCAATGATGTGAACATTGCTATTGGCTGTTGATTCCTTGTTTTGTGCGCTGGCTATAGTCGTCAAGGTGAGTAATGCTAAAAGGAAAATATTTCTCATTGAATGTAAAATTGCTCTTTTTAAGCTAGCGAAATTAAAACCGCTCCCAACTTTGAGCCTCTTGTTTTCTTTTCATTTCCCCCGAATCATGCATTTCCTGTAGCCTTTCTGATCTGCTCAAGGATTTCGAGGTTAAATGCCAGTATCCGCACGTCTGACATTCATATACGTTCTGTGGCCCTTCATGAACTTGAAAGCCTTTGTATATATGTTGGTCTATCAGAGCTGTTTCAGCCAGATCTTGAGACATGTATTGATATTTACCTGTGGAACACTTCATGGTCTATTCATGTTAGAAATGCAGTCTGCTAGTTATACAATTGTTTTATGATGGGCAAAGTTTAATTTTGACCAAAATCTGCGAAAGCAAATAACAATACACCTATGAAAGAAGCCTATATAATTGATGCAATCAGAACCCCGATAGGGAAATTTAGGGGAACAATGTCACCTGTTCGTGCAGATGACATGGGGGCAATTGTTATCAAAGCTTTAATGGAAAGAAACGCTGATGTTGATCCAAAAGCAATTGATGATGTGATCATGGGTTGTGCAAATCAAGCGGGGGATGATAATAGAAATGTCGCTCGAATGTCAGGACTACTTTCCGGGTTACCAATCGATGTACCTGGTGAAACAGTAAATAGGCTTTGTTCTTCAGGGATGTCGGCCGTTATTCACGCTAATAGAGCGATTAAAGCTGGTGACGGAGATTTATTCATAGCGGGTGGTGTTGAGCAAATGACACGTGGACCATTAGTTCTTTCAAAATCAGCCATGCCTTTTGGGAGTGATGCAAAACTCTATGATAGTAGTTTTGGATGGCGATTCGTCAATCCAAAAATGAAGAAGTTATATGGTACAGAAGCTATGGGCGAAACAGCTGAGAATCTTCAATCAGAGCATCAAATCAGTCGGGAAGACCAAGACAACTTTGCATTAAGAAGCCAACAAAAGGCATCCGCAGCGCAGAACAATGGAAGACTCGCAAAAGAGATTGTGGCAGTTGAAATACCTCAACGCAAAAAAGACCCGATTCTATTCGAACAGGATGAGTTCATCAAGCCAAACACGACTAAAGAAGCATTAGCAGGGTTACGAGCTGCATTCAAAGAAAATGGAACTGTTACAGCTGGGAATGCATCAGGACTAAATGATGGTGCCGCTGCAATTCTAGTAGCTTCAGAAGATGCCGTTAAAAATTATGGTCTGAAGCCACTTGCCAGAATCGTGGCTTCTCAAGTGGTTGGTGTTGAGCCAAGAATTATGGGGATAGGGCCAGTTGAAGCTAGTAATCGAGCATTAGCAAAAGCTGGATTGACAATGGAAGACATTGATATCATCGAGCTTAACGAGGCATTTGCGGCTCAAAGCTTGGCATGTATCCGCTCTTGGGGCTTAGCAGATGATGACCCTCGTATCAACCCTAATGGTGGAGCAATTGCATTAGGTCATCCACTTGGCATGTCGGGTGCAAGAATATTACAAAGTGCTGCCATTGAATTGCATGAGCAAAACAAGAGGTATGCCCTATGTACAATGTGCGTTGGTGTTGGCCAGGGCTATGCGACAATTATCGAGAGAGTTTAGCCCTTACAAAACTCTATTCTTTCTGAGATCTTTGTAAATCGTAAATGCCGTACTACCAATCGCGTAGAGAAACATTGGCTGTGCTACAAATACAAAAAGAAACATTAATAAGGGCTTTGGGTACACGATATAAAGCACACTTATTAAACTAGCGATAGCGGCAAAGATGATTTCTGTCCAAAAAGCTCTCATTTGTCTGAATCTAGTGTTGCAATGAATTTCTTTAACGCTGGGGCCTCCTCAACATACTCAGATTGACTAATGAGACGCTCATAATCTTCACTTCCAGGTGTACGTTGGTTAGGCGAAGGATGTGCTTTGCCATGACAATTCGTACAGCTGATCTCCTCTTCTTTGAATTTAGCAAATAAAGGCTGGTGCATTTCAACTGCCATAAAATTGGGCTTTTCATAATGGCAGGAGCCACAGTTGGCATTTTTAAATATCCCTCTATATCGAATTGGCTCTTCGTAAGTGCTGGTGATGTACTTCATCAAATGCCTATAACCGTCCATCTTGGCTTTCATTTTACCGTTGAGTCCATAATCCTTATGGCAGCCATAACATTGATCCTTGTTAATCCACTTGTTTTTGTAATGTCTAGCAGCAAGCGTCATGCTCTCCTTGTCTTCCATATCATTGACCATTGGTCGCATCACATGGCAATTGGCACAAGCATCAACCGTTTTACTATTGTCAAAAACATGAAAGTTGGCTAGGAAAACCAACAGTATAGGACCAATAACAAGGGCTATCAACGCCATCCATTTGACAGGGTTAGATAATTGTTTACCCTTCAAAACAAGCCAAAAGAGCAATGCGGCCTCAACCAGAAAGACAGAGACACCAAGTACTTTTACTAATTCTTCTGTAGTGCTAAACATTGATCAATTGATTTCTTGGTTGATTACTTTATTGACAGAAATGGCTGTCACCTTATACTCGGGTTGCTTAGATTGAGGGTCATAATGATCAGTAACTAAGTTGTTTACTAGGAATTTTTGATCGTAAAATGCCCCAAAAACTACTCCGATCGCCTCATCTTCAGACAGCTCAACTTTACCTATTAAGCTTCCATAGGCACTTTTCACCTCAACCTCATCTCCATTTGTAAGGCCCAATTGGGCACCGTCATAAGGGTTCATCACAAACCTTCCAGGGCCGGAGCCATCATTAAGTTCTTTGATCTTTCCCGTCATGGTGCCCGTATGCCATTGTTCAACAACTCTTCCGGTTGTTAAGAAAAGTGGATATTGATTGGATCGCTTTTCTTTGGCTGCAATATATGGTCTTAAGAATATGGTGGCTTTTCCATCGGGCTTTCCATAGAAGTCGATATCCTTTCCTTCTTTTACAAAAGGGTCACCTTTGATGTACCTGCGTTTTGTCCCTGGATGATCTTCATCCGGGCAAGGCCATTGAATGCCTCTTTCCTCACTAAGCCTTTCCCTAGTCATCCCATTGAAGTTGTAATAGCTATGAGATGAGACTTCCCTGTATTCATCCCAAACTTCCTTGGATGTATGACTGGTAATGACACGATCCTTGCCTAGCCTTTTTGCGAGATCAACTAAAATTTCTAAATCACTCTTTGCTTCACCTGGTGGGTCAAGTAACTTCTCAATAAGCTGATATCTCCTTTCGGTTTGTCCATAAACACCCTCCTTTTCTACCCACAGAGCAGCCGGTAAAAGTACATCAGCCATTTGAGCGGTTTCCGTATCCTCAAATATCTCAGCCACCACTAAAAATGAACCTTCCATCGACTTTTTAACAGCCTCTAGGTTGGGCATTGATTGGGCAGGATTAGTACACATGATCAAAGCAGCTTTCACCTTGTTATCGCCCATTGCTCGAAATAAATTGACGGCATCGTAGCCTGGTTTTGGCTGAATCGTACCACTTGGTAAATTCCATAGCTCTTCCATTTCAGCACGATGCTTCGGATTAGCCACCAGTCTGCCGTTTGGCAATAAATGAGATAGTGAACCCGTATCGCGCACGCCACCACAAGCATTACTTTGTCCTGTCAATGAAAGTGGAGTGGCACCTGGCTTACAAATATTGCCCGTTAAAAGATGAAGGCTGTTGAGACAATTATTGATAAATACACCTTGTGTCCTTTGATTTGCTCCCATTGTCCACATAGACATGGTGGCACCTGAAGTAGCAAATTGATAAGCCACCTCTTTGATTTCTGAAATGGTCAGACCAAGCTCTTCTGCCACTTTCTCTGGGGCGTAATCATCCAAGAATTTTACATATTCCTCAAAGGAAACCGATTTGGTTCCGTCAGAAAACCCGACATGATTCTGGACCATGTTTCTGTCATAAAGGTCATTCTTAATGACCTCATAGGCCATTGCATTTAACAGCAACAGGTCTGTTCCAGGAACTACAGCTAAATGTTTATCACTCCGTTGAGCTGAATCGGTTCTCCTCGGGTCAACGCTAATGATCTTTACACTGGGATTTGATTTTTTTCGAATGGTAATCCGCTCCCATAATGGTGGGTGGCATTCGTACACGTTTGCGCCAAATAAAAAGAACAGATTGGCATGATCGATATCTTCAAAGCAACCTGGAGGCTCATCTTTACCGAAAGTCTGCGTATAACCAACAGCTGCACTTGCCATACATAACCTTGGATTACCATCAACATTATTGGTTCCAATACCCCCTTTAAAGAGCTTATTAGCGGTATATGATTCCTCAATAAATAACTGACCCGACCCGTAATAAGCTACACTATTTGGACCGTGCTCATCAATAGCTGTATTAAACTTTTCTCCAACCAAAGACATAGCTTCTTCCCAAGTAGCTTCTTCAAATTTTCCGTTTCTCCTGATTTTAGGAACCGTGAGCCTATTTGGGATTTGATTGAGCTCAGTTAAGGTAGATCCCTTAATACAAATCACTCCTTTATTATGTGCTTCTTGATCTCCCTTAACACGAATGATTTTACCTTCAGCCATCCCAACCATTACTCCACAACCTGTTCCGCAATAACGACAAACCGATTTGTGCCATTTTTCAACTGGCCCACCATCGGCAATAATTTCAGTAACTGCCCAACCTGCTGCGCTTAAACCAAGTACTGCCGTGGTACCACCTGCAAGTTTGATAAAATGTCTTCTATTAATGGAATGCCCTTCTTGGCTATGATCTTTCGAATCCATTTGCACGATCTTTCTTAAAAGATAAAATTTTTTAGAGAAAGTAAGGCAAAGGGTAAAATGGGAATTACAAAAACTGAGATAATAAGGAATAGAAAAATTTGGTTGAAATTATATCATTTACAAATGGGTAAGTAATTATTTTCTATTAGTTTTACAAATCCATAACTAATAGCAATGACGAAAAAATACCATCTAGGCGAATTTGAAGAAACCGTGCTCCTTATTGTTGCCGTGCAACACGGTCAAGCATATGGTATGTCTATAACAAATGTAATTGAAGCTGATCTCGGCAGATCTGTCAATATGAGTTCAGTACATACGGCACTCTATCGCCTAGAACAAAAAGGGTTTGTTAAGTCTGAAATGGGTGGTGCATCTGAACAAAGAGGCGGCCGCAGAAAACGTATTTTTTTAATCACCTCAACAGGAAAAGAAGCCCTATTAGAAGCCAAAGAGGCTCGTCAATATTTATGGGGTCAAATGCCTGATTTTGTTTTTGAGGGTAAAGCATAATGAATAGACAACCACCCAAACTAGCTGAACGTTTTTTGGCGTTTTATTGCAAAAATGAGTTTCAAGAAGAAATTCTTGGCGACTTGTATGAGCGTTTTGAATCTCATGTCGACAAGTACGGGATTGCCAAAGCAAAAAGACTCTATTGGCTCAATATTTTCAAATTTATTCGAGGCTATCGCTTAAAGGTCAATGCAAATCCTCGATACTCAACAAACAACATTATGGTCAAAAACTATTTAAAAATTGCATTTAGAAATGTCGCTAGGCACAAAGCCTATTCATTCATCAATATTGCCGGTCTGATGGTAGGGCTCACAAGCTTTATCTTAATAAGCATGTACACCCAGCATCAATTGGGTTTTGATAAGTTTCATGAAAACAAGGAATACATCTATCGGATAACAGATGGAGAAAAGGCTTTTGTACCAAGTGTTGTCGGTGCTCTACTTGAAAGAAGCTTTGAAGACGAAATTGTTGAATCTGCTCGACTTATCGTCTTAGGTAGCAGAACATTTAAGGTAAAACAAGAAACCTATATGGCCAATGTACATTACATGGAGCCTTCTTTTCTTAGGATGTTCTCTTTCCCTTTGCTTTATGGTGATAAGGAACAGGCATTTAATAATCCATATTCACTGGTCATCTCTGAAAAAGAGGCTATTGCCCATTTTGGTAAGTCAGATGTAATGGGTGAAACCTTGACTATTTTTGGAAGAACCTATACGATCACGGGAGTATTCGCACCAATTCCAAAGCAATCGCTTATTCAAATGGACTATGCTGTGCAAATGAGCGATGTGCCATGGACTACTAGCGAAGATTGGACAAATGATGGCTATTATACCTACGTGCAGTTAGCGCCTGGTGTAGATGTTCATCAATTTGAAACCAAGGCAGATCAATTCATCAATACAGCATTAAAAGAACAAATTGGTGGCAAGCACTTTCCTATTCTCCTACAAAACTTCGGTGACATTTACCTACAATCTGAGATGCGCCTTCAATATGAAATAGGCAAGCCGGGTAACATCAAGTACGTGTACATTTTCATGGCCGTTGCAGTACTGATTCTATTGATCGCCTGTGTCAATTACGTGAACCTGGCAACTGCTCGCGCCATGCACAGAGCAAAAGAAGTTGGTGTGAGAAAAGTAGTGGGAGCACAACGCCAACAACTGATCTCTCAGTTTCTGAGCGAATCTTTTGTTTTTGTTTTCGGAGCACTCATTCTTTCATTTGGCTTAGCTACTTTATTACTACCATATTTCAATGTGCTCGCAGATCAGACGTTTGGAACGGCAGATCTCACAAGAACCGAAATCATTTTTCAACTCATCATTTTAGGGCTAATCATTACCGTTTTAGCAGGGGCTTATCCTGCCTTAATGCTATCTAATTTTAAACCTGTCGCAGTACTAAAAGGTAAATTCAGTAGCTCAAGTTCTGGTAATGGATTACGCAGGGTCTTAGTTATCTTTCAATTTTCTATATCAGCGTTCTTGATAGTTGCTACTCTTGTTGTTAATAAACAGCTGTCCTATATCCAAAATAAGAACCTTGGATTTGATAAAGACCACGTTGTGCGTTTTGCTACAGACCCCTGGGCAATGAGAGATCAAATGGGAGCTTTTAAAAACAACCTTCTATCTAATCCAAACATTGAACATGTTGGCCTTAGTCAAAATACACCTGTTTTTGTCGGTTCTACGCATCCACTGAAAATTGATGAATTTGGAGGAGTAGCACCTATTTACTGCTTGTATACAGATGAGGATTTTATTAATGCGGTTGGTTTTGACCTAATCGCTGGTACTGACTTTAATAGTAAAAGAAGTGTGTTCTGGGAGTATGATACCACCGATCATAAGCCAAGCTACATTATCAACGAAACCGCAGCCAAACTCTTCAATTGGTCTGCCGAAGAAGCTGTTGGGCAAAACATCACTATTGCTGAAGTTGAAGCACCAGTACAAGGAGTTATAAAGGACTTCCATTTCATGTCCATGGAGCATGAAATTGAACCATTTGTATTACTATACAACCCATCAAGAATCTTTTATGGTTTCGCAAAAATTTCAGGGAGTAATATGCGTGAAACCATCTCACACATTGAATCTACTTTGGGAGAGTTCGCTCCTGACCTACCTTTTGATCTCAAGTTTTTAGATGACCGTTTCCAACAGCTTTATAGTTTTGAGCTGAGACTGAAGCGAGTGTTTATAACATTTGCAAGCATTGCTATTTTAATTGCTTGTTTGGGTATGTTTGGTTTAGTCTCCTTTATGGCGTCTAACCGCTCTAAAGAAATTGGAATCAGAAAAGTTCTGGGTGCATCCATTTCATCTATGATGCTGCTCATATCAAAAGACTTCTTAACTCTTATCGGCATAGCATTATTGATCGGTCTTCCTTTATCCTATTATTTCATGAACGAATGGCTATTGGATTATCAATATCGGATCCATATCAGTTGGACATTACTTGCTGTTGCAGGTATTTCAGCACTTGCTGTGAGTCTTGTTACCATTACTTACCAAACCATAAAAACTGCCAGAATTAACCCTTCACAGATATTGAGAAATGAATAGCATGAATTTGGAATAAGGAATCAGAGAAACAAAAAAGCCACCTCAACGGTGGCTTTTTTGTTGTGGAGCCGGAGGGATTCGAACCCTCGTCCAGCTAAGGAATCCATGATACCTTCTACATGTTTATTTACACATTGATTTTCGAGTAAAGCAAGGTCAGCAACCTACCTGATCATTACCTTATTTGCGATTAATCTTACTCCAATGTCACAAAACCCATTAAAGCCAGTTCCGCAGTTGATGCCTCGATTCCAGTCCGGCAGAACGGGGGACTGGGAGACACATTGCTATCTAAATCTGATTAGGCAGCAAGGGCGTATTGTCTTTCGCCAATTAAAATAGTTGAGTGTTTTGGTCACAGAGTATACACACAAACCCTGACATGCTAGCACCAGCATTGCACTTACTGTCAATTCCGGTCGGCCCCATAAATCAAAGAACAAAAATGAATTGCAAAGATAATTCTTTCGTAAAACCCTGCACTATCTCAACAGTGTTTGAACAATAGAAAAAGGACGATTTACTTTATAGATCGAAGAAAGCTCTTCTTACACTACAGGTTTCTAAACTACCTGGCCCCTTGGCCTCCGATGAGTTCAGAACAAGGTTCGAACCATTGAATATCCAGGTTGCTGCACCTAAAAAATTGTTTGGAAAAGGGCTTGGCGTAAAATACATCTCCTCACTATCAAAGCGCAGATCACCCTCATGTGTAACAACACCATCTGTTGTTAGGGTAAAACTGCTCTGTTTAATTGTAAGCAAAATCACTTGCTCAACTTGTACCACAACAGGGTCATCATCCGGGCAAGAAGTTGTTTCCGTTTTCAGCTGCCAAGTCTGAAAAAGAAAAGGTACGGTGGCCGGACTTGTGCCAAAATCATCATCTCCACAACCAACTAGTAGTCCCGAAAGGAAAATAAGTACAAATAGTCTTTTCAACATAAATTATAGCTTACTGCCTCAACTTAGAATGTACTACGAATTGTACAATTAATTTGTTTAATGGCAAATTAATTCAATCCGTGCGAATCATTAGATTCCTTATATACTGAACAAAATTTATACCGAAAGAAACAGATAAAGGAATAATTTTTATCGACTTCTTCAACAAAGTTTGCTCACATGTTCAGTCTTATAGGATAAGATTTATATCTTTCAGCAATGGAAAATTTTGTTGTTTCGGCCCGGAAATATAGACCTGTTGGTTTTGAGGAAGTTGTAGGCCAGGAGCATATTACCACTACATTAAAAAATGCAATTGATAGCCAGCAATTGGCACAGGCTTTATTGTTCTGTGGACCAAGAGGGGTAGGTAAAACTACATGTGCTAGAATTGTTGCACGATTAATTAATGAGCAAAATATTGATAACCCACTATTGGGAAATGACACCTTCAATATTTACGAGCTCGATGCCGCATCAAATAATTCCGTTGATGATATTCGAAACCTGATTGATCAGGTGCGCTATCCTCCGCAGCAAGGAAAGTTTAAGGTATATATCATCGATGAGGTTCACATGCTTTCGAACCAGGCATTCAATGCCTTTTTGAAGACATTAGAGGAGCCACCATCTTACGCCATTTTTATTCTCGCTACTACCGAGAAGCATAAAGTAATTCCAACCATCCTTTCTCGATGTCAGATTTTTGATTTTAATAGAATTGAGATCACAGACATTACCAGTCAGCTTCAGAAAATTGCTGATAAGGAAGGTATAAAAGTTGAACAGGAAGCATTGGACCTTATAGCGCAAAAGGCAGATGGTGCCATGAGAGATGCCTTATCGCTTTTTGATTTGATCGTTACCTTCAGCGGGAAACATGTCACTTATCAGGCCACAATCGATAATCTTCATATTCTAGATTACGATTATTACTTCAGGATGACTGAAGCCTTAATGAGTGAAAACACCTCAGAAGTACTACTCATCTTAGATGACATATTGAAGAAAGGCTTTGATGCACAAAACTTTATCATTGGCCTCAATAGCCATTTTAGAGATTTAATGGTTTGTAAAGACCCTCAAACAATTCAATTGCTTACTGTCTCTGATAGTATCAAGGAAAGGTATAACGAGCAGTCGCAAAGCACTCCAATATCATTTTTGCTCTCAGCTCTAAATATTGGCAACCAATGTGATATCGGTTATAAGGCAAGCAAAAATCAGAGACTCCATGTCGAGCTAGCCTTACTCAAGATGGCCCACTTGAATGCGGCTATTTCCATGGCTTCAATGGGCACCTCAGGTGACTCATCAAAAAAAAAAGCCTGAGTAATACGGACCAAAAAACTCAGACCAAAGAACCCAGTCTTGTAAACGCAAATAAGGAATCTCCCGCCTCGGAAGTACAAGTAGAGCCAACTACTCAACTAACGAAGCCTTCGGCCGAACAGGAAGAAAGTGCACCAACTGAAGAAGCACCAAAAACAGAAAGACCGAGTATTAGAAAAAGGGCAAAAGGTAAAACGCTAAACATCCCTACCAATCTCAATGCAGCCCAAGAAATGCTTAATAAGCCAGTTGTTGAAACAGCAGACGGTGTTCAGGTTGAGGATAATACACCAAAAAGAGACAAAGCATTCACCGATGAACAACTTCAAAGTCATATTCAGTCAATTGTTGATGAATTTGAAAAAAGTGGTCAGCATCATGAAGCGCTGATTTTAAAAGAACAGTTTGATTTCGAAGAGAATGTAATTACAGTGAAAATCAGCAATGAAGCGCTTGAAAGTACATTTGAAAGAATGCGGAGTGATCTTTTAGTCAAACTTCGAGATATACTAGAGAATGATCACATCCAACTTAAATCAATGATTGTCGAACCAGAGAAGAAGGACATGCTTTATACTGACAAAGAAAAGTTTGAGCATTTGAAAAGAAAATACCCCGCACTGAAAGACCTTCAAGATAAATTCGGGCTAGATCCAGAGTTCTAAAATCCGAGATTGAACCCAACATTTATCACATTCTTCAGCTGAATCCCGGGACCTTGGGTTCCATCATCAAAGGTTATCTGCACATCTTCATCATAGATAAGTTGGGTACTTACCGTTGCTCCGATGTAATTATTCACTTTGAGGTTAAACGTTGCTAGAAGATTAACAACTGTTGATGGGAACCTTTCATAATTAGAAAACAGGTTACCAGCTACTCGGAATTCTACGTTCTCCACAATATTCTTTTTAATGGTACCCGTTAAACTTATCCCTGCCTCAGACCTTACCATTTGACCAGGATCCACACCAAATGCTCCTTCATTTGCCAGAGAATCGTTCAATACAAATGTAAATCTGCCTGAAAAGGGTGAGAGTGTTATATCAAACTCATCTCCTTTTCTGTAAGAAATACCATGCGAAGCCTGGAGGTATCCAGGCGCCATAAAATCTGAAATGAGAACTCGCTGAGTCCCTCCACCAGGAGCCGACTCTTCTTTGAAACCTTTGGCCATCTGCGTACTAAACAGCAACTGAGATGTCATGAGTATTGTCTCACTAAATTTCTGACTGTACTTCGAGCTAAGTAATAAGTTGTCGTCTGTCTTTTCAAAACGATTAGAATCATCTCCTTGACGTAATACACCATATGCGATCCTAGCTCGATTATCCCAAACAGTATTATTCTTTTCGTATTTGGCGTTTCCTTCTATTATGGTTCCAATACCTATAGAAGGTTCCCCACCGGCTGTCCAATTGATTAGTCCAATCTGTTGAACATTCAAATTGATATTTGCCGATGTTTTCCAATACTCAACGGTGTCTTTTTCAATTACTAGCGGAATCCCAAAAACAGTCACGGTATCTCGTGTAGCATTATTTTCTTGAGCGTAAACACCGTTCAAAGAGAATAAAATTAGAAGTACTATGAGTTTAATTCGGTCTATCATCTGGAATCCAGAAGCAGCTTATTTAGTCTTAAAAATCAGAAGTTTTTCTCCTAGAGCTAGAGAGTTATCAGGCTTGTTGTTCCAGGTAATGATGTCATCTACTGAAACCTCATACCTCCTAGCGATCGCCCACAAAGTTTCACCTTTTTGAACAACATGCACTATTTGTTCAGGCTTTTGTTCACCCTCACTTTTAACGATCAACTGAAGTTTCTGATCAATTTTTAGCCCATCAGACAGCTCAAGGTTATTCCATTTGAGAATATCATCTATTTCAACATTATAAAGGGCTGAAATAGCAAAAAATGTCTCTTTTGGCTTTACAATATGATAAATCACCTTTTGTCCTTGACTAGGTACTAGTTTTGGTAATTCTCTTTCAATCTCTCTGTCAGGTAAAGGTTCGACATAACTCAAAGTAGAATTCTGTTTGACTTTTGGGGTTGAATTAATTGCTGCCTGAGCGGCATTGATCTCAGTTATGTATTGATCTTCAGCCGAAACATTTTCAGACTCTAAAATGACATTTGAAAACTCAATTGGAACATTTTTAGGCCGAATAAACCTGAGCCAAAGTACACGTCCAATTTTTAACTCTTCTACCTCTCGCATTCGGTTTTTTCGCAATAGGTGTTTTAGCCTGATGCCGTAATCTTGAGAAATACCCCATAAGGTTTCACCAGACTCAACAACATGATAATGCACTTGTCCCTTCTTACTTTTATTTTTCAAATAGTAGTACTTCCCGGCCCTTACGTTACCACTCTGACCGATATCATTGTACTTACGAAGTTTCGCAATACTACGACCTGTTCTTTGCGCAAGGCTCTCTAGATTTTCACCTTCTCTGGCCCGTATAGCAGGAATACCGTTCATTTTAATATTTCCAGGTTCGTAAGCAGAATTCAAATCACCCGTTAACTCTGGGAAATAGCCTGTATTTCCTTCGATGGGTTTAATTCCATAGTAGTCTCTTACGCGTTGCGATTTGCTCGCTGAACCCTGAGATGTTGACGCTACGGACGTACCAGCATTTGATGAAGAAGAGTTGTTGGCATTAGAAGCTGTTTGACTAATATTAGTTTCTGAGGCATCATTCTGTGCAATAGGTCTTCTTCCAGATTTTGAAGGGTAGATCACTTGATAGGATTTATCATCAGGAATTCGACTTTGCTTTAACCATTTATTGAATTGCCTGAGCTCATCAAGATCAACACCAATTTGATTACTTACTTGGCGCAAAGTCTTACCTCTTCCTTCAAAAGCTTCAAGTCTCATTTCTGGATGCCTTCTGCCCTTACCCACGAAATCTTGAAATGCAAGCTTATGGGCTATGAATTTCTTAATGTACCAGTGCGACTTGCCAGTAATATTCATGGTTTTAGCCCCATACAGTTTGTCTGAAACAGTGCGCTGTGTTCCAGTCAGCCCTTGTAAATAAGATTGCATGGAAAGCACCCAATTGTCAAAAACAAAATTTGATCTTTTGAGGTATTTGGTAGCCCCTACAGTTGAAGCAATGATATGCATTCGCTCATCAACTGAATTATCTACCCTCACCCCTAGCTCTTGTGCAGAAGCCTTTTTGAATTGCCAAAAACCAACTGCATTTGAGGTGGAGACAGCATCAGAAATGAATTCTCCTTCTTGAATTGCCAAATACTTAAAGTCCTCGGGAATACCTTCCTTCTTCAGCACCTCTTCTACAAAATGCATGTACAAGTTTGTTCTATCTACTTTGAGCTGAAAATGATATTGGCTTCTTGTCAGTAGATCGAGTGTTTCGGCAATGTCTTTCTTAGCTTGTGAATTTAGTTTGAGTCTTACACCTGCAACATTTACTTCTGAGGGGACGATCATTGGTGCTTGCGCGAAGGCGAGCGAAGCCACAAAAGAGAATACAATGATCAATATAGTTTTCTGCACTACTTCTTTCTTACAACCATGAGGCCGTCTCTCATTGGAAATAAGACGTTCTCAACTCTGTCATCTTCTTGTACCCAACGGTTAAAGTCTAAAATTGCTTGTGTGTCTTTGTCAATTTTCTTTTCGGTTTGAACCACTTTACCACTCCATAGCACATTATCGGCAATTATGTAGCCGCCAGGCTTAACCTTATCAAAAACTAATTTATAGTAATTGAAGTAATTTTTCTTGTCAGCATCGATAAAAACCAAGTCAATTTCCTCATCAATATCAGGTATCAATTCAATTGCGTTGCCAATTCTATAATCGATCATTTGGCTATAATCAGACTCTTCGAAATAGTCTCTTACTCTATCTTCAAGCTCTTCATTAATATCTAATGTGATCAATTTTCCTCCCTCAGGAATTCCCTCGGCCATGCACAAAGCCGAGTATCCTGTATAAGTACCCACTTCAAGTACACACTTGGGTTGAATCATATGTGACAACATAGATAATACTCTACCTTGAAAATGTCCGGATAACATTCTTGGCATCATCACCTGCGTATGGGTGTCTCTATTTATTCGCTTTAGCAGTCCATTTTCCCCATCGGAATGCTCATCGCAATAAGCTTGTATTGATTCGGGTATGAAATCCATTAATTGGCTGGTAAAAAGGTAAGAAAACTCATTTGCGATTCATCAAACGATTCATTGGCTAGGCCCATCAATTGCTTGCTCGTAACAGATCTAATGTGCTTGAAAATTGAATCTAGGCTCTCAATTTTCCCAAGGTCCAGAATACTTTTACCCATCATCAACATGAGGTTAGTATTGTTCTCTTCGGCCATTGCCAATTGACCAATCAATTGCTCTTTAGCCTTGTGCAATTGTAAAGAACCTAAAGGAGACTTTTTGAGCCTTTGGAGCTCCTTCATCACCAAGCGCTGACTCCTTTTTGCCTGTCCCTTTTCAGTACCATAGAAAATCGCGAAAAGCCCGGTATCAGAGTACGGATGGTAAGAGGCCTCCACATTGTAGACGAAACCGTATTTCTCCCTCAATGCCAAGTTCAATCTCGAGTTCATCCCAGGGCCACCAAGAATATTCAAAAGCATGAAGAATGGTAGTCTCTTATCATCAGCCAAATTGAACGCAGTCCCTCCAATAGCACAATGTGCTTGAGAGATTGGTTTTTCGATAGTCATTGTTCGAGGCTGATAACCCTCAAATAAAATACGCTGCCTTTGTCCGGTTAAACGAGGAACTGAACCAAAATACTTTTCTGCCAATCGCTTGACTCTCTTGAAAGGAATATTCCCAACACAGCTAAACACGACCTTTTCGGTATTCATGTTTTGCTTTAAGAAGTCTTGAAAGTCATTTCTATGAAAAGACCTTACACTACTTGGGGTTCCTAAAATATTCTGTCCCAATGGGTGATCCCCAAAAACGACATGGTCAAACTCGTCTTGAATAGCGTCTTCAGGGCTATCTCTGTACAAGCTCATTTCCTCGAGTATAACACCACGCTCATTTTCGATCTGTTTTTCAGGAAAGATTGAATTGAAAGTTATGTCTTGTAGTAGCTCAAAGGCATTTTCGGTGTGTTTGTCTAAAGCCGAAGCATAAAAGCAGATCTTCTCTTTAGTGGTGTAAGCATTGAGCTCACCACCAACTGAATCTAAACGATTGAGGATATGAAAGGCTTTACGCTTCTTAGTGCCTTTGAAGGCCATATGCTCCCAAAAGTGAGCAATTCCTAATTGGTTCTCGCGTTCATCACGGCTTCCTATATCAAGTATAAATCCACAATGAACGATTTTAGTATTGGATACTTCCTTATGGACAACTCGAATTCCATTTGGCAATTCTAGTAAATTGTAATCTTCCATCTCCTATTCTCCTGAGCAGCACAAAGATACGAGAAAACACAAAGGCCATTAGGCCACTTGCAACTTTTCTACATAGTTCTTCATCATGTTGAGCGCATATTCGTTTTGACTATAAATTTGGTCAGCCATTGGCCCATCCAACGGTTGCCTATCAGCTGTCAAAACTCGAAAAGAAAGCACGGTGCTGGATTCCTTTTTTAGCAGTTCATAATAAACCAATAATGTAAATCCATGAGTGGCAGAGGATGCCTTTTCTATGTAGATGATTTGATCATTATCATCTAATTCTTGGACTGTTTTGATGTCGAAACTATCTCCATCAAATTCACAGATATGCGTACTACCCACCCTGTTGATGTCATCATCCATGGTTAGACTTTTCAAACCCTCAACATAATTCATCTTTTCAGATTGGTCAGTAAGCACTCGGTGGACTTCATCCAAGGGCGCTTCGATTTCTAAGGTTACCTCCTTCGCCAAGCCAAAGATCTTAGATAAATCCTCAAGTTTTTCAGGAGAAGCTACTTGTGACCTAAGGAAAGATATATCTGCATAATGATAAAATACCCTTCCAATTATGTCATAGGCTGTGCTTCCCGCTTCATAGTCAAAATGCTTTACTCTCGCTTGATTGTAATATGCATCTGTCATGAGCAGGTATTCGCTTTGGTCAACCTCGTTTTTCATTAGTCGATGTGCAATGATCATATCTGGACCGCTCAACTTGGTCAAATGAGCAATTCTCACTTCATCGAACTCTCCATAATGGACGATAAACTTTAAACTTAGATCAGAAGCTCCTTGACAAGCTCCACATCGGCATACCCTATCCCTTTCTATCACCTTAAGGAAATAATGGAAGTTTCTAAAAGCCTTCTCACAGATCTCCTCAAGTTTTTCAGGCGAAAAATATCCGTCAGCATAGGTGAGCAAGGCATCGCCTTCTATTTCTATTAACTTAAAATCAGGCTGAATCGAATCTGCAATCACCTGTAAAAGCTCATTGATAATGTGCGTGCTGTGGCTTAACTCTGTTTTAGTGAGAAATTGAGTATAGCCAGATATGTCTGGAATTAATATTGTTGCTTTCTGCATAAAACTAAAAAGTGAACTTAAGTTAAACAGTCATCAACTGAAATCAATTCCATTATCTTTGAGATTCTTGAAATGTCAGAGCCCTCAAAAATATTAGTCATACAAACTGCCTTTATCGGTGATGCGATTTTGGCTACCGGAATTCTGGAAAAACTTCACAAAGCATTTCCAAAATCACAAATAGACTACTTAGTACGAAAGGGTAATGACAGCCTTTTTAAAGAGCACCCTTTTATCAATGAGTTACTTGTCTGGAACAAGCAAGAGGGTAAGTACAAAAACCTAATCAAGCTTTTGAAAAAGATTAGGAATGAGCGTTATGACTATTTGATAAATGCTCAGCGCTTTGCCAATTCTGGATTTCTAACAGCATTCTCTAAAGCAAAGGTCAAAATTGGTTTCGATAAAAACCCATTTTCTTGGGCTTTCGATTTTAAGATATCTCACAAGGTCAACAACGGTCTGCATGAAGTAGAACGAAACCAAAAGCTGATCGAAAACCTAGCACCAGGGAAGGCAGAGCGTCCAAAACTTTACCCTACAGATGCCGACTTTGAGAAAGTTGCCTCTTTGAAGCTTGGCTCATTTGTCTGCCTTGCACCAGCTTCAGTTTGGTTCACCAAGCAAATGCCTAAAGAAAAATGGATAGAACTCTTAAATAATATACCAATTGGTATAAAATGCTATTTGATTGGTGCACCAAGTGATAAAGCTCTTTGCGCTGACATCATTAATGCCTCAAAAAATTCAAATGCAATTAACCTCTGTGGCGAATTAAATTTATTACAATCAGCCGCTTTAATGAAGGATGCTCGAATGAATTACGTCAATGACAGCGCGCCCATGCATTTGTCTTCAGCAATGAATGCCCCAACCTCCGCTATTTTTTGCTCCACAATTCCAGCATTTGGTTTCGGGCCTTTATCAGACGATAGCCGAATCATCGAAGTGTCGCAAAATCTTGCCTGCAGGCCTTGCGGTTTACATGGTAAAAAAGCTTGCCCTCAAGAACATTTTAAATGCGGTTTTGAAATAGAGCTACCATTGCTAAAAGAAGAAAACTAAGGCTTCGAATTCTGAGTAATTCCTACTTACTTAGACTCGCATTTCAACGAAGACTATGAATAGATACGAACCTCTTGGAAAAGAATTATTCGCTAAAAATAGAGCAAAACTAGCCGCCAAACTAAAGCCAAATTCGGTGGTAGTAGTTTGCTCAAATGATATCATGCCAACAAATGCTGATGGTACCATGCCCTTTAGGCAAAATAGCAACTTGCTCTACCTAACCGGAATTGATCAAGAAGCGAGTACTCTTATTTTGGCGCCTGACTTCCCAGACGAAAAAATGAGAGAAATGCTCTTTGTTACAGAAACCAACGAGCACATTGCCATTTGGGAAGGACATAAGTACACGAAAGATGAGGCCACCCAAGAATCTGGCATTCGGAATATCCAATGGTCTAATAGGTTCGAGTTAACGCTAAAAACAGTTTTGGCGGAGTCTGAGAATATCTATTTATACACCAACGAACATATTCGCAACGCTACCGAAGTTGAGACAAGGTCTGATCGATTCAACAAATGGTGTAGAGAAAACTACCCACAGCACGATTACCAAAGACTTGCCCCCGTCATTTATGATCTGCGTACAGTCAAAGAGCAAAGAGAGATCGATATGATGCAGACGGCTTGCGATATCACCAATAAGGGCTTTCGAAGAATTTTAAACTTCGTTGAGCCGGGTAAATGGGAATATGAAGTAGAAGCAGAATACCAGCATGAATTCTTAATGAATCGTTCTAAAGGTTTTGCGTATACGCCTATTTTGGCTGGAGGAGGAAACGCTTGTGTTTTACATTATATAGATAACTGTGACCAATTGAAGGATGGCGATCTTCTATTGATGGATGTCGGTGCGGAGTATGCCAATTATAATGCTGACATGACTAGAACAATACCTGTCAATGGTCGCTTCACTCAAAGACAAAAGGACGTTTACAATGCGGTACTTAGGGTAAAAAATGCTGCAACCGATTTGCTTGTGCCTGGAGGTAGAGTTCCCGAATACCACAAAGAAGTAGGCTTAATCATGCAAGATGAATTGCTTCAGCTTGGTCTCATTGATAAAACGGATATAAAAAATGAAAATCCAGAGTGGCCTGCATATAAAAAGTACTTCATGCATGGCACCTCTCATCACATAGGCTTAGATGTTCATGATGTAGCAAGTATATATACTGAATTCAAATCGGGTATGGCCTTTACTGTAGAGCCTGGAATTTATATCCCTGAAGAAGGAATTGGAATCAGAATAGAAGACGATATTATCATTCAGGAAAATGGCCACCTAAATTTGATGGGTGATATTCCGATTGAAGTTGAGGAAATTGAAGACTTGATGAACCGCTAAAAAATGGAAATCAGAGCAAGAGAAGGGAGTTTAAAAGAAGCACTCAATGTGTTGAAACAACTTCCCGAATTCGATCGCTTGTTAGAAGACTCATACTATGCCGAAAAACTAAAAGGTAAAAAACACTTGATCTTAGTTGCCGAATTAAATGGTCAGGTAATTGGATGCAAAGTTGGATATGATCGTTTTAAAGATAGAAGTTTTTACAGTTGGTTGGGCGGTGTACTACCAGAATTTAGAAACAAAGGCACTGCTAAACTTCTTAGCAACTGGCAGGAATCTTGGGTGAAAAGAGAAAGGTTTGATTCGATTAAATTTAAAACATTGAATAGGCATAAAGCCATGCTTCAATTCTCATTGAATAACGGATTTAACATTTACAATGTAAAGCCTAAAGATGAACTAGAGAACTTTAGAATTGAGCTCATTAAGACTATAGAATAAATGGAAAAATTTAATAGCGATAAGGCACCTGAACCGGTAGGACTCTACCCTCATGCGCGCAGGGTTGGCGATTTACTTTTTTTATCGGGCGTTGGGCCTAGAGAGCGGGGAACCAAAAAAATTCCCGGTGTTGAGCTCGATGAGAACGGCAAGATCAAATCTTATGATATCGAGGAGCAATGTCACTCAGTATTTAAGAATGTGAGACTTATTCTGGAGGCCTCAGGATCTTCGTGGGATCAGCTTGTAGATGTTACTGTCTTTTTGACCAATATGGACGATGATTTTGCCGCATATAACAAGATCTATGCAGAATACTTCAAGGATAACCAGCCATGTAGAACTACTGTTGAAATCAACAAGTTACCGACTCCTATTGCCATTGAACTGAAGTGTATTGCTACTCTATAAATGAAAAATGATTTCTAATCGAATGGTTGTATCTTAAACCATTATGAAGTCATTTTTCAGAAAGGTCAAACTCAAGGTTCAAGAATTTTTTAAATCTATTGCTCCGGGCAAAGTTGCTATCAAAGGTGCTGCAAAAGCCATTGGCTCCACTACGCTTATCATTTGGCTTATTGCATCCTCTTCGTTTTTCATTTTAAGTCCCAAAACTTGGTTCGGTATTTTCCCCGTATTGGTGATTCCTATTGTGGCTTTACTAATCGGGGGGCTAACAGTTCTACTTTTTAAACTTCTTCAAAAGCTACCTAAACAACTCATTTGGGTCCTACCAGGCACCTATCTACTCATGTCTTTGGCTTTTGGTCAAGGGGCACTAGAGTGGAAACTGCCATTGTTTATTGTGTTGTTTGCTGGTGGATTAGGAGCCGCGTTATTTACGCTTACTAAGAAAAATAGAGGTCAGAATAGTTTAAAGCAAAATATAGTCGCTTACCTAGGTGCGACCATCGGAATTCTAGGTTTGGTTTGGGGCTTAAATTGGGCACTCGATACCGGATCTAAACCTGAAGTTAAACTTATTAATGCCGGTCTTGAGACATCTTTCAGACCAAACCAAATCAGCTTACCTGATCCATCATCAAAAGGAAGCTACTCTGTAAGCTACCTTACATATGGTAGTGGAAAGGATAAGCACAGACCTGAGTTTGGTGAAGGAGTGAGTATTGAGACCGATTCCGTAGACGGATCGAGACTGATTGATAATTGGGAGGGTTTTTCTGGAAACTTAAGAACAAAATATTGGGGCTTCGATTCAGAAGCGCTTCCCCTCAACGGAAGAGTTTGGTATCCGGAAGGCAATGGTCCTTTTCCGCTTGCTTTGATCGTTCATGGCAACCATAGCATGTTTGATTACTCAGATCCGGGCTATGCATATTTAGGCGAACTACTAGCTAGTCACGGAATTATCATGGTTAGTGTTGATCAAAATTTTATCAATAGTGGGTGGACCGATGTATTTACAGATGGACTGACTGAAGAGAATGATGCCCGTGGCTGGCTTCTTTTAAAGCATCTCGAACTCTGGAGAGAATGGAATAAATCAACGGACAATCCTTTTTCAGGAAAGATCGACATGAATAAGCTGGCTGTTATGGGCCATTCAAGGGGTGGAGAAGCTGCTGCCGTAGCAGGCTTCTTCAATACACTTGATTACTATCCGGATGATGCAAAAGAGAAATTCAACTTTGGCTTCAATATCAAATCAATTGTCTCAATTGCACCTGTAGACGGACAATATGACCCTGGGAATGTTTCAACTCCACTGAAGGATGTGAACTACTTTGTTATTCATGGTTCGAATGATGGTGATGTGCAATCATTTGGTGGCCTGAGGCAATATGAAAGAGTTAAGTTTTCTGACTCAACAGACTTTTTCAAGTCGGCAGTGTATGTCTATGGTGCCAACCACGGCCAATTCAACACGAGCTGGGGCAACAAAGATAATTCGTATCCATGGGCAACACTGCTCAATTTAGAAGCCCTAATGCCAATGGAAGACCAATTGACGATTGGCAAAGTATTTATCAATAGTTTTCTACAAGCCACCTTGAATGACCAAGTCGAATATAAGGCATTGTTTAAAGACCACAGAAGTGGATTAGCATGGTTACCAGAGACTATCTACCTCAATCAATACGAAGACTCCAAATGGCAAACAATTGCCAACTATGATAAAGACCTCGACCTTGTTTCTGCAGAAAATAATGCCCAGTTCTCTTCCCAATATCTCACTGTATGGAAAGAAAAGCTGGTAAACATGAAATGGGGCAACCGAGGAACGCGAGCTGTATATATTGGCTGGGACAGTACTGCCTACCCCATCGACACTGCTCGCTATAAGCTAGAATTCTCAGAACCAATGAATATTTCAGAATCACCAATTTTCACTTTTGAAATGGCTCATGCCAAAGAGAACAGTTACCCTGACAAAGAGAGAGATGAGAAAAAGAAATCTGATTCTGGCAACCAAGATTCCAACAATAACAACAATAATGCTGAAGAAGAGATAGAGGAGGAAAATGATGGTGAAGAGGAAAGTGAAAATGAAGAAGAGGAAGAAGAAAAGAAAGGACCTGACCCCATAAACTTCAGTATCAAATTAACTGACCAACAGGGTGAATCCATTGTTTTTACATTAGAAGAATATGCACTCTTACAGCCACAAATCACTGTAGATGTTCTCAAAAATCCTTCTTTATCAAATACGAAACGATCTGAAGCAATTTATCAGACTTTCTTTTTCAATATCGAGCAACTCGCTGATCCAAATTTGAATTTTGATAAAGCTGCATTAAAATCGATAGAATGGGTATTTGACCAAACTCAAAGAGGCGTTGTTATACTTGACAAAATCGCCCTTCATCAAGATTAAAATTGATGACTAGAATTTATGAAATTGTCTGAAGGAATATATTTGTAGAAAATAAACTCGATGGAAATTCTTTGGCTTGCCGCAGGTGTGATTTTAGGTGGAATTATTGGTTGGCTATTTGCGCGAAGCAAAAAAACTAATGATGGACAATCGGCACAACTCGAACAACAACTAATCCACACAGAAGAAAAGCACAAACTCATTAGTGAAGCGTACGAAGAACAAAAATCAGCATTAGACGAGGAACGCAACGAGAAGACTGAGCTGAGTAATCAGTTGGCCTACCTTCAATCAGATCATAAAAACCTAAAGGAGAAATTAGAAACACAGAAAGAAGAACTGGCGAATCTCAATCAAAAATTCAATCAAGAATTTAAACTCTTGGCCAACGAAATTTTTGAAGAAAAAGGCAAGCGATTTGCAGAACAGAATAAGACTAATCTTTCTGAGATACTCTCCCCTTTAAAAGAGAGAATTGGTGAATTCCAAAAGAAGGTAGAAGATACAAACAAGCAAAATGCTGAACGCAATGCAGGTTTAGTAGAGCAGATCAAGCTTTTAAGTGACTTAAATAAGCAAATTACCAAAGAGGCCGAAAACCTCACTAAAGCTTTAAAGGGTGATGCAAAAGCTCAAGGAAACTGGGGCGAGGTAATTCTTGAACGCATACTCGAGAAATCTGGATTGGAGAAGGGAAGAGAGTATGAGACGCAAGTTTCAGAGACTGGTGAAGATGGAAAAAGATACCAGCCCGATGTGGTTATCAGGTTACCTGAGAACAAACACATTGTTGTGGACTCTAAAGTTTCCCTTGTGGCTTACGAACGCATGGTAAACGCTGAAGATGCAGACCAACAAATTGCTCAATTAAAACTGCATATTAATTCGATCAAGGCGCATGTTAAAGGACTAAGCGATAAAAACTACCAAAATCTTTATGGAGTTGAAGGCCTTGATTTCGTTTTATTATTCATTCCAATTGAGCCCGCCTTTACGCTTGCCGTACAACATGACGCAGAACTTTTTAATGAAGCGTACAGCAAGAACATAGTAATTGTTAGTCCTACAACATTGATTGCAACACTTAGAACTATTTCTTCGATCTGGAAGCAGGAATATCAAAATAAAAATGCCCTTGAGATCGCTCGTCAAGGGGGTGCGCTTTATGATAAATTTGTGGCTTTTACCGAAGATCTTACCAAGGTTGGCACCCAATTAAAAACCACACAAAGCACCTATGAAGCCTCAATGAAAAAGCTTTACGAAGGAACGGGTAACCTAGTGAAAAGAGCAGAGACCATTAAAAAACTCGGAGCTAAAACAAGCAAACAACTCGACCAGAGGCTCATTGACAGAGCGGAAGAATAATATCAGCGTTAGTATATTTGAATTAAAGAATACGCGATGGAATTGACAGCAGACAATAAGCTCAAAAAGCTTATCGTAGTGGGAGACAGAATTCTTATCAAACCTAAAAAAGCATCTGAAAAAACCGAAAGCGGACTGTATCTACCTCCCGGTGTTGAGGAAAAGGAAAAAGTCAGAAGCGGTTATATCATCAAAGTAGGGCCAGGCTACCCGATTCCCATGCCAACTGAGGAAGACGAATACTGGAAAGATCAAGATGAAAAAGTACGGTATGTACCATTGCAAGCACAAGAAGGAGATCTAGCCATTTTTCTTCAAAATGGTGCTATAGAGGTGGTTTATGAAGGAGAAAAACTCTTTATCGTACCACAGACTTCAGTTTTGATGCTTGAAAGGGAGCAGTCTCTGTAAAACCACTGATAAATCTCATATAACAGTATTGAAGGAAAGGTTGTATCTTTGCACCCGTAATGAACGTTGATAGTTTTTAATCAAAGTTCAAACATTAAGAACCAACAAAACGTCTTAGTGACGTAATAAAATAATTATGAATTATAAGAGCGTTAGATTTTCTAGAACCAACCAAATGGATTTCATTACTGATTTGAGAAAATCAGTTAAGGATTATTTCGACTCAAGAAACCTATCGACTTATGCGAATGCCAACATGGTAGCGAAAACCATATTCATGTTGTCATTATTCTTTGTTCCATATTTCTTGATGCTTTTTGGTGTAGTAACAAATACATGGCTAGTCTTACTTATGTGGGCTTTAATGGGATTTGGTACGGCAGGTATTGGTCTTTCGATCATGCATGATGCAAACCACAGTGCATATTCAAAAAATAAATATGTGAATAAATACCTCGGCTATGTGATGAACATGGTTGGCGCCAGCACATTCAATTGGAAGATTCAGCACAATGTATTACACCATTCTTATACCAATATTGAGGGAATGGATGAAGACATTGACCCAGGAAAATTGATGAGACTCTCTCCTCATGCTCCTCTGATGAAAGTCCACAAGCACCAGCACATTTATGGCTGGTTCTTATATGGCATGATGACCTTCCTATGGTTGACAACAAAAGATTTCAGACAGCTTTATCGATATAAGCAACTTGGCTTATTAAAAGCACAAAAGAGAACTTATAATGGTGTTCTCATAGAAACCATTCTTTCTAAGATTCTATACTATGGATATGCTTTAGTAATTCCATTGGTGTTCATTCAGGCACCTTGGTATATCATTTTGATAGGCTTCTTTATTATGCACTACATTACAGGTTTGGCTTTAGGGATGATTTTCCAACCAGCTCACGTAATGCCAACTGCAGACTATCCTATGCCTGACGAGAAAGGCAATATGGAAAACAACTGGGCTGTTCACCAATTGCATACAACGACCAATTTTGCTCCAAACAGCAAGCTGTTTAGCTGGTATGTTGGTGGTTTGAACTTCCAGATTGAACACCATTTATTCCCAAACATTTGTCATGTACACTACAAAAATATCAGTAAGATCGTAGAGGCAAAAGCGAAAGAATATGGTCTTCCATATAACTCTAAAGAAACATTCTATGCGGCTTTAAAAGCGCATGGCCAAATGTTGAAAAAACTAGGTAGTCAAGAATCTTTCGCTTAAGACTTATTTAATAGAGCAAATTCTTTAGCATGGTAGGTGAGGATAATATCAGCACCTGCCCTTTTTATGCTCAAAAGAGTTTCTGCCATTACCCTATTGTAGTCTAACCAACCTTTTTCAGCTGCAGCTTTGAGCATGGCATATTCACCACTGACGTTGTAAGCTGCAATAGGTTGGCTATAGTGGTCTTTCAATAGCTTAATAACATCGAGATAAGCCAAAGCTGGTTTCACCATTAAAAAGTCAGCACCTTCATCTACATCAAGATCCGCTTCAATAAGCGCTTCTCTCCGGTTCGCAGGGTTCATTTGATATGTCTTTTTATCTCCGCTTTTGGGGGCAGAATCAAGCGCATCTCTGAAAGGCCCATAAAATGCGCTAGCATACTTGGCAGTATATGACATAATTGAAACATCGGTGTATCCATGCTCATCGAGAACCTCTCTAATGTAACCTACTCTACCATCCATCATGTCAGAAGGACCAATGATATCGGCACCCGCTTGTGCCTGAGAAAGGGCCTGCTTACCAATAACTTCTAGCGTTTCATCATTTAGGATTTCACCATGCTCAGCAACAATGCCATCATGCCCATCAGAGTTATAAGGGTCGAGCGCCACATCTGTCATCAAAGCAATTTCTGGAAATTCCTTTTTGATTCGCGCTAATGCCTTATGATAAAAGAAATTAGGATCATAAGACCTAGTTCCTGTTTTGTCTTTGTAATGCTCAGCAACCACTGGAAAAACATCGAATGACTTTATTCCCAAAGACAAACAAGCTTCTATTTCCTTAAGCATCGGCTCCAAACCAAGTCTGTAAATACCAGGCATTGATTCAACCTCAACGCTATCCGTAGCGCCTTCAAGCAGAAACAATGGAAAAATAAAGTCATCAGTAGAAACCTTGGTTTCTTCTACTAGTGATCTAATCGCTGCCGATTTACGATTTCTTCTTGGCCTAATATCCATAAGACTATTTTACAAAATTGATGGTAAAGGGATACTTATAGAGATTACCCTTATCTGCTTCAATTGTTGCCAAAATTACACAAATCAAATTGACAAGAGGAATAATGATCAAAAATGGAATTCCGATAAGTAGAATTGCAAAAAGCCCTGAAATAATCAGGTAGATTGCCATTGAAATTTGAAAATTAAGAGAAGCTTTGGCATGCATTGCAATTGTTTCTGACTGGTCTTTTTTCGATAGCCAAATAAATAAGGGAATTAAAAAACTACCCAATGCCACGCTATAGCCTAAAAGGGTTCCAATATGAGCCCCTAATACCCAGGGTCTTTCGTCTTGTGTCATTTTTCTTCAGGTTTATATTCTAGAATATCTGCTGGTTGGCAATCTAATGCTTCACATATTGCTTCCAAAGTAGAAAAACGTATTGCCCGGGCTTTTCCAGTTTTAAGGATAGATAAATTCGCTAGCGTAATTCCAACCTTTTCAGCCAATTCTTTGCTCCGCATTTTTCTTTTGGCCAGCATAACATCAAGGTTTACAATAATTGGCAAGGTCAAATAGTTAAATCTCGGTCTTCTTTCAAGTTAAAACCTTGTTTGAATACAAAGGCCAATATTAAGAACATAAGACCTATTAGTATTTTACTTTCAAAAAAATTTGGAATCAGATCAATCGAAGCTTTAGTAAAACTGATAGTCTCTGCTACTAAATATCTATCCAGAATAAAGTCCTTCACTCTTGCCATTATCATATCTGCAAACCACCAAACGATAAAGGCTATTCCTATGTAATTAACCCTTCTTATGTTTCGCCACTCAAATGCCTCCCCTTTTCCCGACACTTTGATAAGCTGGTAAAATTGAAAAAGCAAAAAGCCATAAAAAAAGACTTTGATGAGGTAAAGAAAGTAAGGTATAGACCAAGGCTTTTTAAAGAATAACGTAGCCTGATAGTTGTCGGTCGCCAGTTTTACCTCCTCAAATACTTTTTCTCCTTCAGAGGTCAACTGCAGAACACCTGAAGCAGCCAAATCACTAGATTGACTATTTTCTATTTCTATCTGAATACTAGAATTGATGTCAGTATTTATTTCTTGATAAGTAACTATTACAACAAAAAATAAACAGCCAACCATGGTCAATTCCATGAGGCTTAAGATGGTGGCATATATCCATTTCATTTTAGCATTTATTGTTTTTCAATAAATATATACCTTTTAATAATACATATTAAACTCTTGATCATGTTTTTTGTCAAAGAACCATTCTAAGATCGATGAAACTATTTTATAGCCTCCTATTTATACTTTTCAGTTCAATTAGCATAAACGCTCAATACTGGGTAGTCAAAGGCTCCGTGTTGGACAGTGCAGAGCAAAAGCCTTTAGCACAAGCGACCGTGATCTTATTGAATCAAGCTGATTCAACTGTCAAGATCAAATCGACAAACCTTGAAGGTCAATTCCGAATAACTGGTGTACTGAATGGTAATTATCAATTGGCTGTCAGTTTTGTAGGATTTGAAACTTATCAGGTTGGAATTGAGGTACAAGACAAAAGTATCGACCTCGGTAAGATCATATTGAAAACTGATGCTAAAATGCTTGATGAAGTAGTAGTAGAGGGCTTGGAAAATCGAGTGATTCAGAATGGTGATACTACTGAAATGATTGCTGCGGCTTTTAAAGTGAACCCTGATGCAACAGCCGGTGACCTTTTAGAAAAAATGCCAGGAATCACAGTTCAAAACGGGCAAGTTCAAGCCCAGGGTGAAAATGTCACTAGGGTATTGGTAGATGGAAGAGAGTTCTTTGGAGATGACCCAAATGCAGCCCTTCAGAATTTACCCGCAGATATTATTGAGAGAATCCAAGTATATGATCAAGCCAGCGATCAGGCACGGTTCACTGGGTTCATGGATGGTGAAACTTCAAAAACACTTAATATCATAACGCGAGCAAGTATGCGTAATGGGGAGTTTGGACGTGTTTATGCTGGCGCAGGAACTGATGAAACCTACAGCGTTGGCGGATCAATTAACCTCTTTAGGCCAAAGTCTCGAACAACGATTCTAGGACAAACTAATAACGTCAACATTCAAAACTTTTCAACAAGTGATTTACTAGGGATCACAACGGGTGGTGGAAGAAGAGGAAGGGGACGTGGTGCCGGAGGAAGAGGTGGCGGAGGCCAAGCTGGTGCACAAAGAGGAGGTGCAGGTGGCAACACCGGTGACTTCTTGGTAGGTCAGCAAGCTGGAATTTCTGAAACAAGGGCATTTGGAACAAACTACTCATTTGACAATGGTGGTGACTTTAAAGTAAGTGCCAGTTATTTCTACAATCACTCCGATAACAATGCGAATGAATCTCTTTTCCGAGAGTTTACTATTCCTCAAAATGAAGGTCAGACTTATGAGGAGAACTCTCTAAATCAAAGCACAAATACAAACCACCGAGTTAGCGGAGAGCTTGAATGGAAAATTAATGACAGGAATTCCATTATCATGAGGCCTCGGTTCACCTTTCAAGAAAACAATGGAAGTAGCTTGCTTGAAGGGTTCACTGACTTAAATGGCAACCCTTTAAATGAAACTACAACTTTAAACAGCTCTGAACTTACTGCTTTCAATATCACAAACAACCTACTTTGGCGTCACTCATTTGAGAAAAGAGGGAGAACATTTTCCGTAAATGTAAATACCAATTACAACGAAAATTTTGGAGACGCTTTGTTGCTATCTGAAAACATATTCTATAACTCAAATCGACCTGAAGTACCGTTTAATCAACAATCAACACTCGATCAATTTGGTTTTAATATGGCTGCTACTGCTACCTACACTGAACCTATAACTGAGAGAAGTCAGTTGTTATGGAGCTACCGATATGGATACCAGTTCAACGATTCAGACAAAGAAGCATATGACTTTAATGAATCTAATGGCGACTACACCGATTTGAACCCTTTGCTATCGAACACATTCGAGAATAATTATATCACACATGTCGCCACAATGGGCTATAACCTAAGAGGTACGAAAGGAACGCTGACTTTAAGAGGTAGTTTTCAATCAGCTACTTTAGACAACGAGCAAACCTTTCCGACAGAAGGAAGAGTTGAAAGAACCTTCCAAAACTTTATCCCGAACATTGTTTACAGATATCGATTTGACAGAGGTAAATCTTTAAATATTAATTATCGCGCAAGAACGAGCCCCCCTACTCTTTCGCAACTTCAAAATGTCTTAGACAATACAGACCCTCTCAACATAACAGCAGGTAATCCCAATCTTGATCAGAACTACACCCATTCTGCAACTATTCGATATAACAAAGTCAATGTCGAGACCTCTAGAACATTTTTCTCTCTACTCTCGGCCAACTATTCCGATAATTACATTGGCAATAATACAACTGTAGCTGGTGATACTCCAGTTGATGTGGATGGTATCACACTTGAACCTGGTGCACGTTATATTAAACCGGAAAATCTAGAGGGTTATTTGACCTTGCGATCCTTTGTCGCTTTTGGTTTACCTGTCGGTGGGTTAAAATCGAACATCAACTTTACAGGTAATCTGAATTACAATAGAACACCAGAAATCATCAATAATGAACTCAATTTTGCAAAGGCTCCAACTCTGGGCTTAGGTGTGGTTTTTAGTAGTAACATTAGCGAAAAAATTGACTTCACCCTTTCAAGTAATACGAGCTTCAGTAATGTCACTAACACTACGCAAACCGTTAATGATAATCAATACATTAATCAGGCAACTAGGTTGAGATTGAACTTGATCTTTGATCACGGTATTGTATTTCGATCAAACATTAATCATACCTACACAACTGGCTTGAGTGATGGGTTCGATCAGAATTATGTATTGTGGAATGCTGAGCTTGGTAAGAAGCTAATTAAAGATAAGGCAGAACTCAAACTGACCATATTTGATCTTTTGAAGCAAAACCAAAACATCAGAAGAACAGTAAATGGCTCCTATATTGAGGATAGCCAAACTCAGATCATCACTCAATATTTTATGTTAAGCTTTGTCTTTAACATCAGAAGTTTCAAGGTTGGTGAAGCGCCAACTCAAAACGATCGATTACAAGAAATGAGAAGAAGGTTTGGTAGAGGTTAGGCACCTGTACTAATACAAACCTTTATTCAACTACTTAGGCAACACTTATTCAAATCTAAAATACAGTAGAGCAACCCTTAATCTGGGTTATTGATGAGCAATTCTTCTTGAGCAAATAAAGAATCAGATTCTACTACGAGCTGAACATCTTTATCTGTTGATGAATCTATTATCTGGGGATTAGGGTCGATAGGAGAATATTTCATATTCAGTCCGATGACCAACGCTAAAATGGATAGCGATAGGCAGATTATATTAAGAATACGTCTATTGGTTGAAGATAGCACGTTTACATTGTTTGGCTCTAATACAATCAGGGAGTCCCAAACCCTATGCCAAAGATAAAAAATTTTGCCGAATAGACATAAAAAAAGGTCGATGATTAAATCATGACCTTTCTGTTAACATACAGATTTTTACTGTTCAAACACAGTAATTGTCTTTTCAATAATATCACAACACTCATGTAATTGCTCCTCTGTCATCACAAGAGGTGGAGCAAATCGTATGATATTTCCATGTGTCGGTTTAGCCAAAAGACCATTCTTTTTCAAGGCAACGCAGATATCCCAAGCTGTTGAACTTGAAGGATGGTCATTGATTACAATTGCATTCAATAATCCTCTACCTCTTACTAGTGTGACCAGATTCGACTTTTCGATAAACTTGTTCATTCTATCCCTGAAAATCTCTCCAAGTCTTCGAGCATTCTGCGTGAGTTTCTCATCACGAATTACTTCCAAAGCAGTTGTAGCCACCGCTCCTGCAATTGGGTTGCCACCAAAAGTAGAACCATGCGTACCAGGCGTTATCACATTCATTACAGGGTCATCTGCTAATACCGCAGAAACTGGATAAACACCTCCTGAAATTGCTTTTCCAAGAATTAGAAGGTCAGGTCTTGTATATGATTCCTGACGTTCGCAGTGCCCTTCACAAGTGCAGTTACCACACACTGCCAAAAGTCCTCCCGTTCTTCCTATGCCTGTTTGGATTTCATCAGCCATAAATAGCACATTGTACTCTTTACACAACTTAGCAACGTTTTTAATGAACTGACTTCCGGGTACATTTACTCCTGCCTCACCCTGAATTGGTTCAATGAGTACACCTACAACATTATCATTTTGCAAGGCTTCTTCGAGTGCTTCTTTGTCACTGTACGGTACTTTAATGAACCCGTGCGTATATGGCCCAAAATTCTTTCTAGCATCCGGATCGCTTGAAAAGGAAATGATCGTAGTCGTTCTTCCGTGAAAGTTCTGATCGAATACAATGATTTTACCCTCATTCTCCTCAACACCTTTCTTCTCGTAACCCCACTTTCTACAAATCTTAATGGCAGTTTCTACAGCCTCAGCACCGGTATTCATCGGAAGCACCTTATCAAAACCGAAATACTCAGTGATGTATTTTTCGTAAGGACCTAAAGTGTCATTAAAGAAAGCCCGAGATGTTAAAGTCAGTTTTTCAGCTTGTTCTTTCATTGCCCCAATAATTCTAGGATGACAATGTCCTTGATTGACCGCACTATATGCTGAAAGAAAATCGTAGTACTTCTTGCCCTCTACGTCCCAAAGATGAACTCCTTCACCCTTTGCAAGCACTACCGGTAGTGGATGGTAATTGTGTGCACCATATTTATTTTCCAAAGCGATTGCTGCTTCGCTTGACTGAACCATTTCCATAGGATAAATTTTAGGTTGTTATAAAACAATTCAACTCCACCAAAGGTATGGAGTTTTGTTCAGCCTAAAAAGATGTCTAAAGATTCTAAAACACATAGGGTTATTGCCAGTAAAACGGAAGATTACTACATTGACGATGATGGTAAATTCGTCTTTACTGCGCACTATCTTAAAAAAAGAGGTTATTGTTGCCAGAACGGATGCAGACACTGTCCTTATGGCTTCAAAAAATGACTGAATCTTTCGAAAACCTAGCGATTGACCTTAAAGAAATTCCTTCGGCACAAGAGGGAGATTATCAAAAAATAGAACCAGCCTATAGAAAGGTAGCCATCATTGGCTGGTCAATTCTGTTCCTTATTTACTTAATCGTCATGCCCATCATTTTTTATTTTAATGATGAAACACAAGACGAACCCATTTTTATTTACGCGAGTATTGCATTGGGCCTTTTCTTATGGGGAATGAATATCCTTTGGGTTAACGCAGCCTTCAAAAAGAAGAAATATATGCTTCGCCAGAAAGACCTGATTTATACCAAAGGCTTGCTATGGTCGAAAAGAACCACAATTCCTTTCAATCGAATACAACATGCAGAAGTTAAGCAAGGACCGCTAGAACGAATGTTTAAGCTGCATAACCTAAAAGTTTTCACGGCTGGTGGCAGCTCTTCAGACCTTTCTATTCCTGGGCTAACAGAAGACAATGCGTCAAGGATGAAGGAGTATATCTTAAATAAAATAGAAGAAGAGGAAATTAAAGATGAGCATTAGCCTAAAATATGCTGAACCACAGAGGCAGGCGCGAATTGCGATTCTGATCATCCTACTCAAATTCCTCAGAACCACCATACGCAGTGCATGGCCAGTAGCTCTTTCCTTCTTTATTGGAGGTAAGTCAGACAAATTCGAAACCTATGTGGGCATATTTATCATTGGTCTTTCGCTGATCAACCTTGTGGGTTCGGTTCTGAGCTACTTCAGGTATTTCATACAATTGGAGGACGATGCAATCATCATAGATAAAGGCATATTAAAAAGGACCAAAACCAATATTCCCTTTGAGCGCATTCAATCTATCAACTTCAAACAAAACATTGTACATCAATTCTTTGGAGTAGTAAGCATTGAAATTGATACGGCTGGAGCTAGTAAATCTGAGCTAACCATAGATGCACTTGATAAAGAGGAAGCGGAAAAACTTCGTGACCATATCCTATCTGTTAAATCTCAATTGGTTGAAGACAGTACCTCAGGAGAAGTTCTTCCAGTAGTAGAAGAATTAGAGGAAGAATCAATTCTTCAACTTTCAGTACCCGACCTGATTAAAGTTGGAGTAAGCCAAAACCATTTGAGGTCAATGGCCATTCTATTCGGTTTCGCACTTACCATAATGAATGACCTCAATGAAAATTTCGATGGAATGGTTGAGGATGAGCTTAGTGGTTTTGCTGAATTCATTAATGAAAGTGAATGGCTGCTTTTTCTCATTTTTGCTTTGGCGATAGCTATCATTTCTTTTATCTACTCTTTAGTAATCACGTTACTGGGTAATTATGACCTCAACCTCAGGCTTAATAAAAAGGGACTGAAACTAGTTAAAGGCCTGCTAAACAGAGAAGAGATCTCTATCAATAAGAATAAGATACAGATTGTAAGTTGGGGAGATAACCCTGTCAGAAGAATCTTTAAAATGTGGACGATTACACTTGAGCAAGCAAGTAGTGATGACGCGGCTAAATTAAAATCAAAAATTAAGGTACCCGGATCTTATCAACAACAGATAGATAAAGTGATTGAAAGTGTATTTCCTAAGATTACTGAATATGCATTTTCTCAACACAAATCATCTAGATTATTGATGTTCAGACTCCTGATTTTTGTAAGCATTATTCCTTTCCTTTTGTCTTTAGTAAGCTTTTATTGGATTGAGTGGGAGATCCTGTGGTTTCTAATCTGGCCGATACTTACTGTTCCTTATATATACGTCTATTTCAAGAAGCGCTCTTTCGAAATAAGTACTGAAGTTTTCAAAAACAATAAAGGTGTATTTGGCAACCAATTTGAAATTACGCAAGTGCATAAAATTCAAGCTGTGCAATTAACCCAAAGCTGGTATCAACGCAGGAAACAATTGGCCAATGTAGAACTCTTTACCGCTGCAGGCTCGCTGAAAGTCCCTTTCTTACAGCTGGACAAAGCTTTGGCCATTGAGAATTATGTTTTATATCGGGTAGAGACTGACAAAAGAGAATGGATGTAAATTTTCTTACTTATTTAGAACCAGCTGTTTGTCAATTAAAATTTAATTCGGATATTTGCAGTCCGTTTACAGAAAACGGCTAATTAAAGAGGAATCATGGCAAGAGTTTGTGATATAACAGGAAAGAAAGTACAAGTAGGAAACAACGTTTCTCACGCGAACAATAAGACCAAAAGAAAATTCTATCCGAATCTTCAAAAGAAGAGATTCTACATCCCTGAAGAGGACAAATGGATCACTTTGAAAGTTTCTACTTCAGCTTTGAGAACCATCAACAAGAATGGTATTACTGCTGTATTGAAAAAAGCGAGAGAAAACGGTAACATTTTAGTATAATAGCGTTGCTAAACGTTATTGTACTATGATAAGACTAACAATAAAGGCTTTGACCCTGATGACGTTCATGTTGTCAGGGTTTTTTGTTTTGGGACAAGAAAGCATCTTGTTACCAAGCGACTACCTTAAACCAGAATTCCACAAAGGAAGACGCGAAGCGCTTCGCGAAAAGATGCCCGAAAATTCAGTGGCTGTTTTTTTTGCGAACCCAGTCAGGAACCGCGCCAACGATGTAGACTATGTCTATCATCAAGACCCAAACCTATATTACCTCACTGGCTACAAAGAACCCCACGCACTTTTATTGATCTTTAAAGAAGAACAACAAGGTGAAAACGGCACCTATGAAGAACTCTTCTTTGTGCAAGAACGAAACATGATGGGCGAAATGTGGACAGGCAGAAGACTTGGATACAAAGGCGCTAGAGATAGACTCGGTATCATGAATTCGATGAATGGTTCGGTTTTCAAAGACTACCCAATCGACTTCGAAAAATTCGACAAAATCCTTTTCTATGACTTCAACAATGATGTTAGGGACAATCCACGCGATCAAGCTGACCTTTATACGTTAATAGAGCAATTCAAAACGAAAGTTGGATATGGCATGGAGGCCAATAGTCTTGGAGTTGAACCCAAGAAAAACAACCTGGACATGTCAACCTTGGACCAATACATGAGCGAATTGCGAGGCATAAAAACCCCTGAAGAACTAGACCTTTTGAGAAAAGCCGTTTTCATTTCGACTGTGGGCCAGAGGGAAGTCATGAAAGCCATGAAGCCAGGCCTATCTGAAACCGAAATTCAAGGCATCCATGAGTTTGTATTCAAGAAATATGGCTCGGAATATGAAGGCTACCCATCTATTGTTGGTGCCGGAAACAATGGCTGTATCCTGCATTACATTGATAACAACAAGCCCGAGATCAATAGTAAAGAAATGGTGCTCATGGACCTTGGTGCCGAATACCACGGCTACACTGCCGATGTGACCAGAACCATTCCTGTCGATGGCAAATTCTCCCCTGAGGAGAAAGCCATTTATGACTTGGTTTACAAGTCGCAACAAGAGTCTATGGATATGGCTAAACCAGGCGTCACTTTTGGTGCTATGACTGCACACTCACGAAATGTCATTAACAAAGGCTTAGTAGAGCTCGGAATCATCAAAGACGAAACTGAAAGACACCTGTATTACCCGCACGGACTTGCGCATCATATTGGTTTAGATGTTCATGATAAGGGGACCTACGGCCAACTAGAGGAGAATATGGTCATTACAGTCGAACCCGGTATTTACATCCCTGAAGGAGCGGACTGTGATCCTAAGTGGTGGGGAATAGCAGTGAGAATTGAAGATGATATCCTAATTACCAAAGATGGCTACGAATTACTGTCTTCTTTTGCTCCTCGAACCACTGAAGAAATCGAGGAATTAATGAAGGAAGCTAGTCCTTTGGATGCCTTTACTTTACCAGAATTAAAGGGAGGTAAATAAGAGTTAAATTTCTTCTAGATTTTTTTACTCCAAGTTTTTAAATCAGAAGGAGTTCCGTATATTTGCAGTCCGAATTTTGAAAGCATAGAGAAATGGCTAAGAAAGGCAACAGAGTTCAAGTGATTTTAGAATGTACCGAGCACAAGACTAGCGGTCAACCGGGTACGTCTCGTTATATCACTACTAAGAATAGAAAGAACACGACTGAAAGATTGGAGTTGAAGAAGTACAACCCGATTTTGAAGAAATATACTGTACACAAAGAAATTAAGTAATTATGGCTAAGAAAGTAGTTGCAACCCTGAAGAAAGAAGGTGGTGTAAAATACGCCAAAGTGATCAAGGCGGTGAGGTCTCCAAAAACTGGGGCTTACACTTTCAAAGAAGAGATGGTTACTGAAGATTTGGTTAAACAAGTATTAGCCGACAAGTAAGAAATTTCTATTTATTAATAAATTAAAGTCCCCATTTGAGGGACTTTTTTGTTATCTATACCTTAACCCCAACAGTATGGCCCTATTCGGATTATTTTCAAAAGACAAAAAAGAGTCGCTTGACAAAGGTCTAGAAAAGACCAAGGACAGCTTTTTCTCAAAGCTAGGCCGTGCGGTTGCTGGTAAATCCAAGGTTGATGATGAGGTTTTAGATGAGCTTGAAGAGATTCTTGTTACCTCTGATGTTGGAGTCGAAACAACGGTAAAAATTATTGAGCGGATAGAAGAGCGAGTAGCTAAAGACAAGTACATGGGTACTTCAGAGCTCGATCAGATCTTGCGCGATGAAATTGCTGGCCTCCTTACTGAAAATAACACGGAAGACCTTGCTGATTTTGAGCTGCCAGCTGGCCACAAGCCACATGTGATTCTAGTGGTTGGCGTAAATGGTGTAGGCAAAACAACAACCATCGGCAAACTTGCCGCACAATTCAAGGCAAAGGGCAAGTCTGTAGTCTTAGGAGCTGCTGATACTTTTAGAGCTGCTGCAGTAGACCAATTAAAACTTTGGGGAGAAAGAGTTGGTGTTCCTGTTGTCGCTCATGGCATGAATACCGACCCGAGTGCCGTGGCATTCGATGCAGTTAAGCAAGGAGTTGAAACAGGCGCAGACCTAGTTATCGTAGATACTGCTGGCCGTTTGCACACGAAGGTTAATTTGATGAACGAGCTTTCAAAGATCAAGCGCGTGATGCAAAAGTTCATTCCAGACGCGCCACATGAGATTATGCTGGTACTCGATGGCTCTACTGGACAAAATGCATTTGTACAAGCTACTGAATTCACCAAAGCAACAGATGTTTCTGCTCTAGCCATTACTAAACTAGATGGAACTGCAAAAGGCGGAGTAGTAATTGGTATTTCAGATCAATTCAAGATCCCAGTAAAGTACATCGGAGTTGGTGAGCAGGTGAATGACCTTCAGGTGTTTAATAAAGCCGAATTCGTAGATTCTTTATTCAAAAAGTAATGAGAAAGGCGTCACTTGTCATTCTTGTCTTTTTCAACTTAGCACCTTTATTTTCCCAAGAAGCAGTTGTGAAGAGATACTTTACAACACGGACCTTTCAAAATGAAAGCCCTAAATCAAGCGTTTTCAAAAGAACGTATAGCCAGCAGGATTCATTCCTCGTTGTTAAAAGCTATCAAAGTCAAACGCTTTTAGATTCTGGTCGTTATGCTGGTTTCACTTCTATGGATAATCTAGATTTGTTTTTTAGGTTCCATCTTTATTCTCAGTCCTATGTTAAACCTAGAGTCGACTTCTCTGATAAAAAAGCATGGGTAAATCAATTCTATAAAAAAGGTACTATCCATAAGGAGTATCACCTCATTAGTGATTCTTCAGCTATTCAACAATACTGGACCTACGAGGGTGTTCCTATACTGACCGAAGGTGCGGGTAAAAGGACAATTGAAAACAATGATAGCACCACTACAATAATCGTTTATGATCAATACAAAATACTCGAGTCATATAAAATAAGACCAGAACAAGGTGACACCATTCAATTAAGACTAGATCAACCTGCACGCCCTAAGGATGGGTTAAAAGCATTCCATAACTTCATTGCAGAAAATTTGGAGTACCCTGAAGAGGCCTTGCAAAGTGGTATAGAGACTACGCTTTATATCTCCTTTATTATTGATGAAGAAGGTTAAAAGAGTAGAACATTACTAATAAATACCAAGAATCTTTTGCTTTGGCAAAAAGACACTCAGAAAACTAAGAAAGCTTCCTCCGTGGAACCCAGCTAGCCACAGAGGTAGATTTGTGAAAACCTCATACGTTATTCCTATCGTATACAGGCTAGAAGACTAAAACCCAGTTCTTGCAGTCCTTATTTGTTAAAAAAGCTGAACGTAAACGTACATTTTGGTGTATAAAATCGATCAAATTCAGCACCATCGAATATATATAGAATTGATTATCAGATATTTATAGTTTTGGCAAGTTCCTTGTTTGTACATGAATGGATAGAAAACATTTGTACAAAAACGAACAAGACCTATGAGCGCAATTGCCATTCAAATTCCTCAGATCAGCGGTGAGCAAGACATCGAAGTAGAAGTAAAGATCAATGGCCAAAAAAGATCGTACAATTATCGTGTAGAAGTATTCTATTGGGCCGACTGTGACAACCCAAGTGAAGACAGAGTTGATTGTATTCGTCAGATCCTAGCAAAATACGATTCCAATTGGGAGCTATATCAAATTGGACTTCCTACCGATGAGTTAGTACCTATTACTTTCCGTAGAAGAAGAGCATAAGCTTCGTTGTTCAAGGTTTCCTAAACTGTGAACGATGAATCATTATCTGCCTTTATTCCTTACCTTTGCCACCGATTATGAAGGCGAAGGGAAATCAAAAAACGAAAGTCAATATTGTAACATTAGGTTGCTCTAAGAACCTTGTGGACTCTGAGGTAATGCTTACTCAACTCAGAGGCAATGGCATAGAAACAACCCATGAAGCACAAAATGATGATGCTAATGTTGTTGTGATCAATACCTGTGGTTTTATAGACAATGCTAAGCAAGAGTCTATTGACACTATTTTGCGATATGTTGACGCAAAAGAAGAAGGGCTTGTAGAAAAAATCTATGTTTCTGGTTGCCTATCTCAACGATATAAAGATGATCTAGAACAAGAGATTCCTCAAGTTGACGCCTTTTTCGGTACGAGAGACCTCCCTAACCTACTCAAGAAATTCAAGGCTGACTACAAGCATGAATTATTAGGTGAACGCATCACCACGACCAATAACCATTTTTCTTACCTGAAAATTGCTGAAGGCTGCGACCGTCCTTGTTCTTTCTGTGCAATTCCTTTGATGAGAGGAGGTCATGTATCAAGACCTATCGAAGAGTTGGTTGCTGAAGCTAAAAATCTTGCCGCTCAAGGAACGAAAGAACTTCTCCTTATCGCTCAAGATTCAACCTATTACGGTTTAGACCTTTACAAAAAGAGAAATCTGGCGGACCTGATGCGAAACCTTTCAGATGTTGAAGGCATTGATTGGATCAGGCTTCACTATGCTTTCCCAACGGGTTTCCCTATGGATGTTTTAGATGTTATGAATGAGAGAGATAACATCTGTAACTATCTCGATATACCACTACAACATGGCTCGTCTAAAATCCTCAAACTAATGCGCAGAGGAACTACTAGAGAGAAAACGGAGGCCTTACTAGACACAATGAGGAATAAGGTGCCTGATATTGCGATCAGAACAACTCTTATTGCTGGGCACCCAGGAGAAACAGAGGCTGATTTCCAAGAAATGTATGAATTTGTAGAGCGTTCACGTTTTGATAGGCTTGGCATTTTCACGTACTCGCATGAAGAAAATACGCACGCCTTTACTTATGAAGATGATGTTCCTGATGAGGTAAAGCAAGAGAGAGCAAACGCCATCATGGACCTTCAAGAAGGTATTTCTAGAGAGATCAATGAAGCCAAAATTGGCAAGACATTTAAGGTCCTAATTGACCGCAAAGAAAGCGGAAACTTTATTGGTAGAACTGAGCACGATAGCCCAGAAGTGGATAATGAAGTACTTATTGATGCAAGTAAGCACTACATGAGAGTTGGCGATTTTGCGGACATTAAAATCACCGATGCAACGGAATTCGACCTCTATGGCGAACCGTCTGTGTGATTTTGGAGTTTAAGTTGAAGAATTAATATACTTTTAAGCCTAAACCGCTTCGCTTTTTCTATGGAAGTTTTGGACCAACCTGCCTGTTTGCTGCAAAAGATTGATTTTGACAAAACGAATAGCTTCTCGAAATTCTTTATTGACTATATATCCGGTAATTCAGCACTCAACTCATTTCACAATGGGTTACCATCTATAGAAAACTTTAAAGAGCAGATCAAAAGAAGAAATTTTAATGACTCAAATAGGCCTGTTCTTTACAAAACACTAAAATCACAATATAGAGAAATAGAGCTTGGTGATAAGCTTGAAGTGAACCTTGAGCTTTTAAAGGATTCTAAAACCTTCACCATTACTACGGGCCATCAATTAAATATCTTCACTGGTCCACTATATTTTATTTATAAGATAGTCACGGTTATCAGGGCATGTGAAGAACTCAAAAGCGCATATCCTGAATACAATTTTGTGCCCGTTTATTGGATGGCTTCAGAGGACCACGACTTTGAAGAGATCAGCCATTTCAGATATGGTGGTAAAAAATTCCAGTGGCAAACGGAGCAAACTGGAGCTGTTGGACATTTCAATCCAAAGGAGTTAAAAGAGATCATAGAAAGCTTTCCTGGTATCCCTGCATTTTTTCAAGAAGCATATTTAAAAAGCACAACGCTAGCGGAAGCCGTTAGAAAATATGTCCACCACTTGTTTGGAGAACAAGGCCTTGTAGTGATCGATGCAGATGATGCACAATGCAAATCTCTTTTTGAAGAAGTAATTACTTCAGACTTGTTTGATCATGGCCCAGAAAAAGTGGTTAGTGGAACCACAAGTAAACTTGAAGCACTTGGTTATAAAACACAGGTATTCCCCAGAGAGATCAATTTCTTCTATCTGAAAGATGACATTCGAGCTAGAATTGAAAGAAATGGCGATGCATTTCAAGTGGTTGATACAGCGATTGAATTCAACGAAACAGAATTGAAAAATGAGGTCAAAGAACACCCAGAAAGGTTTAGTCCTAATGTAGTGCTCAGGCCATTATATCAAGAGTGTATTTTACCAAATCTTGCCTATGTAGGCGGACCCTCTGAATTGGTCTATTGGCTTCAATTGAAAGATAATTTCGATCAGTTTGATGTGACATTCCCTCTATTAATGCCAAGAAATTTTGCCGGGATCATCGACAAAAACACTAGTAGAAAAATAGAAAAAGCAGGCCTCTCATGGGAAGACCTCTTCAAAAATGAGCTTGACCTAGTTAACGAAAAAGTAGCTGAGGCTACGCAGTTCAAACTAGACCTACAAGAACAAAAGAATGAGCTAAAAGCACTTTTTGAAAAAGCACTTGAGCAAGCTGGCGAAATCGACTCAACGCTCGAACGTACTGTAGCGGGAGAGCATCGCAGAACGGAGAAGTCTTTAGAGAAAATAGAAAAAAAGCTATTGAAGGCAGAGAGAAAGAACCAAGAAGTCCTTGTCAATCGAATTTACGCTATAAAAGAATTTATTTTTCCTGGCGGAGCACCTCAAGAGAGAAAAGACAACTTTTTGAATTTCTTTCTAAACGACCCAAATTTTATCAACTTGTGTTTAGCATCGTTTGATCCATTTGATTATCGATTCCATTTGCTAAGCACAAATGAATAAACAGGTACTTCGAGACTTATTTTTAGAAAAGCGCAAAACACTTACGAAAGAAGAATTCGAGCGTAGAAACCATCTAGTTTTTACAAATACAATCGAGTTTCTTATTGAACATAGACACAAAAGGCATATCCATCTTTTTATGACTATGGCCAAAAATCACGAAGTAGATACGACCCCAATTCTAGAGTGGTTATTAAATTCTAAAAAGCATCAAGTAGTAGTGCCAAAGGTTGAAAAAGATCGAAACCTTTCACATCATATTTTGGAATCCGGTGAAAACCTTTCGCTCAATAAATGGGGAATACCCGAGCCTCAAAATACTAAAACAGTGCACCCAAATTTGGTCGATCTAGTCTTCGTTCCTCTTATTAGCTTTGACAGGAAAGGAAACAGAATTGGCTATGGCGGTGGATTCTACGATAATTTTTTGAAAGATACTCGCAGAGATTGTCTAAAAATAGGGTTAAGCATTAGCCCTCCTTTAGATCACATCGATTATACCGAGACACACGATATACCGCTCGACATGTGCATTACGCATCACAAGAAATACCTTTTTAATTTTTAATCTTCAGTAGCTTTAAGGTTAATATTTCTGCACCTTTTCTCGCTCGAACAATATACACGCCATCCGTTTCTTGACTTAAGTCTAGCAAAAACTGCTGTCCCTCACCGTAGTTTGACACAAGCTCTGTCTTTATATTTCTACCACTTGAGTTGACTACACCCAAATCAAAATTACCAGCAAATGAATTAGGGAATGCTAAATAGAAAAGACCATCCGATGGATTTCTATCTACAACAATCTTCTTCTGACCTAAGTATTTTTCATCAATTGAGGTAATTACATCTTCAATGGTATATGTTTCATTCACCGTTAAATCGCCATTAAAAGCGTTACCACTTTCATCTTCAATGTCCTGTGAAGATGTAAAGGCCAAACCAACAATACCATCTTCCTCGATGTCCGTAACCCGCATTTCAAAGGTGGTTCCATCAACAGTTTCTCTCAAATTGCCTAATGTTGCTGTAACTGAATTTTCACTCAATTGAAGATCAGAAGGACCAAAATTGACAATTTTTTCACTGAACTGGATTTGGAATGTCACCTCTGAGCGATTAGTTATCTCATTGGAAGGGTCTAACCTGGTAATGGCCGCTGTTGAAGCCTCACCATCTATAATCGAATAAGTCTCAGTAGATACAATTCTACCACTAAATGCATTTCCCGACTCATCTGTGATATCCGTAGCATCGACCACCGTCAGCCCAAGCTCTCCTGCACCAGCAATATTCTCCACCACTACATTATACACTGTAGTGCCTTCATTAGTAACAGTACCAATACTACCAGTCGCATTACCCGAAGAAGCAAAATCCGTGGCATCCACATTAAGTACAGCTTCATTGAAAGTTACCTCGAAAGTGACTCTTCCCGCTTCGACATTTTCTTCAGAAGGATCAAATCTTTTGATACTCGTCACCTCAGGTGCGCTTCCGTCCAAATTAATTTGAACTTCGTTCGAAAGGCCGCTTACATCATTCGATAGAAATACGCGAACCTGATAAAGACCGCCATCTGTAATTGTTAGGTCAGGACCACTCTCTCCTGCCACAACCTCCCCATTTTTAATCCATTGATAAGCCAAAGGCTGCTCGTTGGTCTGCGAACGATTTGCCCGTAAAGTATAGCTCACTTCATTAGGGTTAAAGGAGTAGTTCAAAAATGCATTTGCACCCACGTCATAGGTACCAGTAAAGGTTCCATTGCCATGAGTACTCACCATGACCAAACCTTCAATTGGTCTTGCGCTAATCCAGCTAACCACTACATCACCAATTACATCAGGAGACTGTTGGGTCCAAATGGTATTGTCTCCGACCAATGTTTTAGTCATATAAAGCCCGACTGAGGTACCTACAAAATAATAGTTACCTCCATTGCCATCTGGCATGATCTCTATCGAACGAACTGAAGGACCGACTCCAGAGCCATCAGCATTTTCTTCCAAATTACCTGATATACTAGCCCAAGTCTGACCTCCATCGGTTGATTCCCAAACACTTAGCACCCCATAATTTGTAAAAGTTACAATCACATGATCTGCATCCGCTGGATCTACTTTTAAGGCATTGATAAAACCACCAGGCATATCACCAGTAGGTAAGTCAACTCCCCTGCTGTTCTCGGTGATCTCCTGTGTATTGGTAATTTTCATTACTTGGCCGAAATCAGTACCCATGTATAAAACGCCTTCTGGTTCAACCGACCAACTCATTGCAGTTACATTTGCATCTGAACTTATCATTTCTGGTGTTGTAATCTCAAGCCAATCACCTATACCAGGGTTTGTTCTTATATCTGGTGAGAAAAATGCTCTCTGCCTACCACCTATCAATACTTGATCTTGATTGACCAGGTTATAACCAAAAGAATTAGCAAAAAAGAACTCATTCTCCCTTTGAGCATCCGAAATAGGAGTGATATTAATTACATCATTTACATCTACTTCAAAATCTCTTCTTCTATAGTTTCCATTCTGAGATGAATGATAAAACGAATTGTAGGTATATCCCGCATATGCACCATCTCCACCTGCTATAAAAATCCACTCCGCTTCGGGGTCTTCGGTATTTTGAATAATGTATGTGCCATTATCTTGAAGTCCACCTATAATAATTGGATCACCAAAATCAACATTATTAATATCCGCATGGTAAAACTGAGAAGTGACGTAACCATTATTAAGCGACTCCCAAGTAATTGGAAAGCTTGCATTCGTTGCTAGATTATTTGATGTGATGTGAATACCACCATCATCTCCAGTAATCATCTTATTTGGGTCAGAATCAAAAAATACTGTAGCGTGCAGATCCGGATGGTGATTAGGATATAAAAACTGAATGCGCTGATCTGAGCTATAGCCAGCTACATGATTCTTATTTCCAACAGTGGTGAAACCATCAGTAGAACGGAAAAGATTAGAACCTCCTATATATATTACATCACTATTGCCAGGATGAACACTCACAAGTTGATCGTAATAAAACTGAGTAGAAAAATCTGTTACTATATTACGCCTATCTGGATCAGCTGGTATTTCGAGGGCTGCACTTCTATCATCCCAGTCCTTAGAAACATCATCCCATACCATTAGCGCTTCATCACTCACCAACCATACCTTATCTTCATTTCGAGGGTCTATTCCTAACTCTAATCTCCAATAGCCACTTTCTAAGCCTGAAGCTGGTGTGATATTCGTCCAATTTACTCCATCGTTTGAGCGCCAAACACCTTCTTGAGCTCCAGCCCCGTTCGAAAATCTACTACCAATTGTTGCATAAACAACACCTGTTGGAGTGACCTTGATATCAACCATATTGCCTGAGTTGTTCGAAGCACCAAGCACAGTTGTAAAATTTGCAAAGTCATCTGTGGTTCTAATTACTTGACCTGCACCACCCACATAAATCTCACGTTCGGTGGTATTAGAATAGTCGATCGCGATTTCGTCAGTCAGTGTAAAAGGGGTAGAAACATTCACAGGTTCTGTGCCTGTAGTTCCTGAAACAGTTGTACTCGTGATCAGAGTCCAGCTAGCGCCATTATCAGTAGACTTGTATACACCATTTCCAAAATAAAAAGCACTCCCTTGAAAAGCAGATGCAGAGTTTCCACGCTGTTCTCCAGTGGCATAAAACCATGTATTGGTTTGTCCTGCTCGCCTGTCTTGTACAATTGTTGAAACGGCAGGATGCTGATCACTAGCACTTGTTCTTGTCCAAGATTGACCTTGATTGGTTGTTCTCCAAACACCTCCCGAGATACCTCCAGCCAGAATAATGTTTTCATTTGCCGCATCAATGGCTAAGGCCCTTGTCCTACCACCTACATTATATGGCCCTCTATTAATAAAATCTGATGAATTTGTGGATTGAGTGGAAAAGGCAATTTTACCCTCACTCCTGATCGCGTTTTTATAAGTAGCCTGCTCTTTTTGCATTTGCATAAAGTTGAGCTCCTTTAATTTTATTTGAGCAGGAACCTTGTTTGTTCTTGGATCTTTGAGTTGCATAAACTCAAACTCAGCCCTTTTGATAGGATTTTCGAATTTATCTTTTTCAACTTCATTCTCCCCCTCGAAGGTTTCAATTTCTAATGTGCGGCTCTCAGATAAAAACTTAAGCTCATTTGTGGGAAGGGTAAATAAGATTACTCCAATTAAGAGGGCTAAAGCAACAATAGTTCTTGTATAAATGCTCTTCATAAATTACAACATTGAAACATCCAAAAATTCACCTGTTTTCGAAATTGGAGTTAGTCCATCAAACATTACTTTATCTCCACTTTTGAACTCTCTACCTTCAATTTCTTCAACTATGCTAAGTTTTATTTTATCTCCCCTTCTAAGCTTTGCTCTTGAGTAAGTTGCTCCATATCCCACCACCTCTATTACTTCTGCCATTGCAAAATACTCCCCTTCACCTTGAGTCAAATCGGTGCTCAATTCAATCACTAAACGAACAGCGCCTTTAGGTATAGTAGGCTTTTGAGCCATATATACCCCACTTTCATTTTTAGGAAAATTGATTGAATTGACACTCTGGCAAGAAGTAGCAAACACCAATATTGCTATGCTCAGATTGTATAGAGTCCGCTTCATAGTTATAGATCAAGGAATTGAATATACGATTGAAAACAGAAGAAATTAAACGAACTTCTAAATTCGAAAGTGCATCAGTCTAATTTTTCAAGCCTCTGACCATCTCCTTTTTACCAGGAGGCCCCTCTAAAGTTTGTACTTCAAAACCTACAGATTTCAAGTCTCTTTTGAATTGACCTTGGGCACAATAGGTGACAAACACCCCACCTGGAATAAGGACTTCATACATTTTACGAATAACCGCTATATCCCACATTTCAGGCTGCTTATTTGGAGCAAATGCATCAAAAAAAACGACTGTAAAATTATTTTTCAATTGAGCTTCCTGAACTTGATCGTCATGCTTGATGAACTCAAAGTTTCCTAAAATGACCTGCTCGCCCATTGGTGCACTATGCATTTTGACTAAATCGGAAGCATGAACATTCTCCATCAGATCAGTGAAATTCAATTTTGTATATAGTTCTTCTGGTAAAGGGAAAGGCTCAAGAGTGCAAAATTCAATATCTAGATCAGGTTGAGCTCGTGCAAAATCTAACATCATCAGCGCATTAAGACCTGTACCAAAGCCAATTTCAAGAATACGAATAGATTTAGAATTCTCTTTATTCAACCAGTATTGAACACCAGATGAAAGAAACACATGTTTAGACTCAGATAAAGCTCCGTGAGTTGAATGATAAGTTTCATTCAATTCTCTGATATAAAGCGAATGAGAACCATCGCCCGTTTGTATCAGCTTTGGAACATCCATTAATCTTTTTGAATTAGAACGGTTGCATAGGCAGCAACTCCTTCTTTTTTACCTACAAAGCCTAGTTTCTCGGTTGTAGTTGCCTTTATGGAAATATCCTCTTCTTCGATTTGCATGACATCAGCCAAACAAGCTTTCATCTTTTGTATATGAGGATTTACTTTGGGCGCTTGAAGCGCAACTGTTGAATCAATATTACTGATTTGATATCCCTTGGTCGCGATTAATGCTACGACCTCTTTGAGTAATATCTTGCTATCAATTCCTTTAAACTTTGGATCTTGATCAGAAAAGTGAAATCCGATATCTCGCATATTCGCGGCACCTAGAAGAGCATCACAAATAACATGAATCAAAACATCTGCATCAGAATGTCCTACTGCCCCATGGGTATGAGGAATCTCAATGCCTCCTAGCCAGAATTCTTCGCCTTCTGCTAACTGGTGTACATCATAGCCAAAGCCTACCCTGATTTTCATGCGCTTTTCTTTTTTGCTTTATACTTTAATAGAGAAGCATTCTCTTTTGTTAGAATTTCTTTAGCCACTTGCTCTATATCTTTTGGTCTTACCGCTCTGATCTTATCAATTTCTTGATTCGCAAAACCTGCATCTCCAAGCATCTCGGCATAAGCGAGATTCATCGCTCTATTCAAAAGCTCAAGGTCTGAAAACACTTGGCTGAACTCAGCCTTATTTTTAACCTTATCAAGCTCCTCATCCGAAACACCGTTTTGCTTAAACTCATCGATCAAACTCCATACAGCCTTCTCTGCCTCATCAAGTAAAACTCCATCATTGAGTTTACCTTGAATGGTCAATAGCCCAGGGTCTATGCTACCGCCTACATAGGCACTTATAGAATTGAAGAGCTGTAGCTCCTCAACTAATCTTTTATAAAGCAGACTAGATTTCCCCCTTCCAAGAATATCAGATAAAAGATCTGTTGAATGATACTGATGGTGTGATCTCTCTACCATATGAAAAGAGAGGTAAAAAGCATCTAATGGAACCTCTGCCTCTGTTTCAAGCACCTTGTACCTTTGCTGTTTAGGTTCTCTTTCAACAGTCCTATCGAGAGGAGATCCTGCAGGAATAGGTCCAAACCATTTCTCAGAAAGTTCTTTTACTGCTTCTAAATTAACATCGCCCGCGATGACCAATACAGCATTATTGGGTACATAATACTTGTAAAAAAAGTCTTTTACATCGTCCATAGTTGCCTCCTCTATGTGCGATATCTCTTTGCCAATCGTAGGCCAGCGATATGGGTGCTTTTCGTAGGCCAATGGTCTTAGTTTTAACCATACATCCCCATAAGGCTGATTTAAGTAGCGCTGCTTGAACTCTTCAATAACTACAGATCGCTGCACTTCTAATACCTTTGGGTCGAAACTAAGACTAAGCATCCTATCGGACTCTAGCCAAAAGGCTGTTTCAAGGTTTACTGACGGGACGGTGATGTAATAATTGGTTATGTCATTTGAAGTAAAGGCATTGTTATCTCCACCAACCCGCTGCAAAGGTTCATCAAACAACGGAACATGCTTGGACCCACCGAACATTAAATGCTCAAATAAATGAGCAAAACCTGTTTTATCTGGCGATTCATTTCTTGCTCCTACCTTGTAGAGCAAATTCAACACGGCCATAGGAGAAGATCTATCTTCATGAACTATAACAGTCAAGCCATTATCTAAAGTGAATTTTTCGAACTGAATCATAGGTTTAAACTGAGGCGAATTTAAAAATTATGACCTTTAATTTTAGCCTTTGGTCCATTACTTTAATTTTGCTCAACTCATTCTTAACCTATGCGATTCAAAAAGGCTGGCTATTCCAACGAAGAATTAATTTTTTTATATGAGCAGTTGCTCAGACCTCGAATGATTGAAGAGAAAATGTTGATTCTTCTTCGTCAAGGGAAAATCAGTAAATGGTTTTCAGGAATTGGTCAAGAGGCCGTCAGTGTTGGGGCTGTTCAAGCCATTGCTCAAGACGAGTTCATCCTACCCATGCACAGAAATCTAGGTGTATTCACAGGCAGAAATGTTCCTTATCATCGGTTATTCGCTCAGTTTCAAGGAAAAATGAGTGGATTTACCAAAGGAAGAGATCGCTCTTTTCACTTCGGTACTAGAGAACACCACATTGTTGGTATGATCTCACACCTTGGCCCACAAATGGCATTAGCTGACGGTATTGCGCTAGCGAATAAGCTGAACAAAGAAGAAAAAGTAGCTTTAGTTTTTACGGGTGATGGAGCCAGCTCAGAAGGTGACTTCCATGAAGCGCTCAATGTAGCGGCTGTATGGGACTTGCCAGTAATATTTGTGATTGAAAACAACGGTTACGGACTATCAACTCCAAGTAGTGAACAATTTAGGTTTAAACATTTCACTGACAAAGGACCAGGTTATGGCATCGAGGCGCATCAAGTTGACGGTAACAACATTCTAGAGGTACATCGAAAAATCAAATCTTTGGCCGAAGACATCAGGAAGCAACCCAGACCTGTGATCGTTGAGGCACTGACTTTTAGGATGCGAGGTCATGAAGAAGCCAGCGGCACCAAATACGTACCTAAGAAATTAATGGATCACTGGGCCAAAAAAGACCCGGTTGAGAACTATGAAAAATACCTACTTGACCAAGGTGTACTCAATGAAAAACTCATTGAGAATATTAGATCTGAAATAAAAAATGACATCAAAAGCGGATTAGAAATTGCTTATAGTGAAGAGCTGCCTACTGGAGTCACATCGAATGAGCTTGAAGACCGTTTTTTACCTTTTTCTCAAGAGGTAATAAGCGCGAACAATTCTGCACTGACTGAAAAGAGATTAGTAGATGCTATTTCAGATGCACTTTCGCAAAGCATGGAGAAATACGACAACCTCGTATTAATGGGTCAAGACATTGGCGACTATGGTGGCGTATTTAAAATCACAGAAGGCTTTATTGATAAGTTTGGTCGAGACAGAGTGCGTAATACCCCACTATGCGAATCAGCAATCATAGGAACAGCTTTGGGCCTTTGTATAAATGGCTATAAGTCTGTGGTGGAAATGCAGTTTGCCGATTTTGTGACTTGCGGGTTCAATCAAATTGTAAATAACCTAGCTAAAATCCATTACCGCTGGGGGCAAAATGCTGATGTGGTAGTACGGATGCCAACAGGGGCTGGTGTAGGTGCAGGGCCTTTCCATTCTCAATCTAATGAAGCATGGTTCTTTCATGTTCCCGGGTTAAAAATTTTATATCCTTCAAATGCGGAAGATGCAAAAGGACTACTCAGTGCGGCAATTGAGGACCCCAATCCGTACTTGTTCTTTGAGCATAAAGCGCTTTATCGATCACATGCACAAAAGGTCCCTGACGCTTATTATACGACAGAAATTGGAAAAGCCTCTCTCGCAAAAGAAGGTGATGAACTCAGCATCATTACCTATGGAATGGGAGTACATTGGGCTTTAGACGCTACTGAAGAGCTGAACATAAAGGCTGACATCGTTGACCTCAGAACACTCCTTCCATGGGATGAGGAAGCCGTACGTACTTCTGTAGCAAAGACCAATAAAGTACTTGTGCTTCATGAGGACACCTTAACTGGAGGTATTGGGGCCGAGATTTCAGCCTGGATATCGGAAAATTGTTTTGAACTTTTAGATGCACCAGTTATGAGAGAAGCAAGTTTGGATACTCCAGTTCCTTTCACTTCAACTCTTGAATCGAACTTTTTACCTCAAAAAAGGCTTATTGAAAAATTAAAGTACTTACAAGCCTACTGATATGTTCTGGAAGAAGGAATCCAAAGAAAAGAAAGAGATTAAAGCCGTAAACTGGCACGAGCTAACTGATTTATCGCAACTTGAAACGATCAAAGAGCAAAGTCATAAACAACCAGTCCTTATTTATAAGCATAGCACAAGGTGTAGCATCTCAAGTATGACACTCGGTAGGCTTGAAAGATCTTGGAATGAGGATCTTGATGCTGTAAAAGTCTATTATCTAGACTTGATTAGTTATAGACAAGTATCAAATGCTATAGCCGATGTATTTGGTGTTTATCATGAATCTCCTCAAGTAATCTTAATCGAAAATGGTAATGCAATCTATGACGATTCGCATATGGCAATTTCTGCAGAAGGAATAGCAAATCAAATAAAAAAAGGGTAGTCACACTACCCTCCAATATAGTTTAGTAAACGCTTACCCAACCACCATTTATCCAGCCTATGGAGCCTCCTATTGCCCCGTAGTAACCCGGTCGCCATCTGTGATAACTACGTTGTAATTGCCAACTTCCGCCAACCCAAACATCACATCTTCTTATGGGATCGTATCTCCAATAACCAGAAACCCAAATATGTCTTCGTGAAGGCTTAACTCCTCTTCTCACCCTGACACGCCTGCTGTTCCTCCGGTCATAGTCGTAGGTATATAAAACAGGCTGTGCTCTTCTTGAACTACCTACCCTCGCAACCTCTCGTCTATTCCTCTTTACTTTGGTATAACCACGGTTACGATCAGCTGTACCTCTCCTATTTCTGACTTCCTTTTTGCCCCTTCTTTCTTCACTTGGTACATACTCTTGAGCCTTCGACTCAAATGCAATGAAGCCTACCAAAGTGATAATCACTATGAGTATTCCTTTTTTCATAACCTTAAATTTTCCGTTCAACAAAAATTAAGGTCCGGACCTAGATGCATGCAAAAGGTTAATTTCCATTTCCGTGCCAAAAATATCCGCGCACAAAAAAAGGTGGAAAATCCCACCTTCTTATCTTAATCTATTTGACTGAATAACAACCCCTTACTGCCTTGTCCAAATTTCTTTAATGGGATTTCCAGAAGAGCTCATTCCGCTATGCGTCCATTTGTCTCCATCTACAGCATAATCGAATGTTAAACTAGCACCTACCCTATCTGGGTTTCTTGAGAAGAACTCTATATGCTCTGTATACTTGCCATTCTCTAAAGTGACTGTCCCTCCACCTGTTCCAGAAAACCGTTTGGAGGCTGGGTCGAATGCAACCCATTGAAATCGACTTCCTGTGATCATTTTAATCGTTTTCCGAGTACCCAAGCGCATCGCTTGCATTTCTCCATCTCTCATTCTGTCTGTTATTCTCCATGAGCCAGCCAAATCAGAATCCCCAGAATCAATTCTGGTATAATTTACAGATTGCTTCTCACCATCTAATTCAAATGACGAAGTGAGCATATTCCTATTCAATTCAGTTATGATCTCATACTCTTTACCGATCTCATCTGTATTTGAAGTATGAAACTCAACCGTATACCTCACCGTATTTCCCAAAAGCTCAATCATACCTCCTTGAGATTCATAAAATTTCTTATTCTCTACATCGAAAGTTGATATAAAAACATAGGGTGATTGAATGGTCATTACTGCGCGCATATCTCCAGAGCCTTCTGGCAACTCCATCTCCCATGCGCCTTCTAAAGCATTCAGAAAAATCGTTTCTGAGCTTTTACTACCAGACAAAGTCAGAAACAAAACAAAAATGGTGGCAATAATTTTATTCATGATCTTAGCGATTTAGTAAGCTTAATTTACAAATTTTGCGCATCAATGCCCTTAAAAGCTCTTAATCAAACAGTTGAATTAAATAATCACCAAGAAATATTTGCAAGCATGTTTGATGATAGAATAAAAACACCTATCTTTGCATCCCAATTATTAAGAGCGGAAGAAATTTTAAGAAATGGCAAATCATAAGTCAGCATTAAAAAGAATCAGATCAAACGAAGCAAAACGTTTGAGAAATAGATATCAGCACAAAACTACTCGTACTTTTATCAAGAAATTGAGAAACACGAGTGACAAGTCTGAAGCACAAGAGCTTTTAAAGACAGTTATCAGCATGTTGGATAAACTGGCGAAGAGAAATATTATCCACAAGAACAAGGCTGCTAACAATAAGTCTAAATTGACAAGACTAGTAAACGGTCTTTAATAAATAAAACTAACCGCTTGACCGGATCATTAGATCCGGTTTTTTTATGTTTCAACCATATTAAATACTTCTTATTTTCATGTTTTTTCTTCATATTATCAATATGGAGAAAGGATTAAGCATTCTCGAATGGGCAGAAGAAGACCGTCCTAGAGAGAAGCTCCATTTAAAAGGACGCACACATTTAACAGACGCTGAGCTCATTGCTATTTTAATTGGCTCAGGAAATCAAGAATTATCCGCTGTAGAACTGGCTAAGCACATCCTAGTCCACTGTCAAAATGATCTGCACCAGCTTGCCCGGTACAATGTGAAAGACCTCACTCAGTTCAAAGGTATTGGTGAAGCCAAAGCGATTTCCATTATCAGTGCTTTAGAACTAGGGAGAAGAAGAAGCCTTCAGGAAATTGAAGAAAAAAAGCAGATTCGGGTCAGTCAAGATGTATACAATTACATCAAGCCCAAGCTTTTGGACCAACCCATAGAACAATTTTGGATCCTCTGCTTGAACAGAAATAATAAGATTATTACAAGCCGACTTATCTCCCAGGGTGGTGTTTCTGGGACCGTGGCAGACCCAAAAGTAATTTTCAAAGCTGCTTTAGAGGACCTTGCATCTGGGGTTATTCTTATTCATAACCACCCCAGTGGCAACTTAAAACCAAGTCAGGCAGATAAAAAACTAACAGATAAAATGGTTTCCTCCGGTAAATTGCTGGAAATACCCGTACTCGACCATGTCATATTTACAAACGAAAACTACTTCAGTTTTGCTGATGAAGGCCTTATTTAAACAAATCGCTTCATAAAGAATTGATCTTGTTTTAATTTCGCTTTTAATGAAACGGAATACCATTTTCACTATTCTTATTATAGCCATCATTGGCGTAACCATTCTCAACTTTTTAACAATTGGTGAGAGCGAAGAGAGCTATATCGAGCGAATAGAAAAGGAAAGAGTCGATAGAAATAGCTACATGCTTTCTGGAAGCTCCCCTTTGACAGATGAAGACAAAAGGTCGTTTGAAGGACTAAAATATTTCGACATTGACCCCAGCTATAAATTGACAGCTCGTATTGAAGAAATCAAAAACAGGCAGCCCGTTTTTATTCAGTCAACAACCGGTGAACAGCTTAAATATATTCCTTTTGCATATACAACCTTTGAGCTAGGGGGTAAAGAACATAAACTTTTACTTTATCAAGATTGGGAGGAGAGAAACCCAAATAAGCTTTCTCTAATGTTTGCTGATGAAACCAGCGATATCGAAACCTACGGAGGTGGGCGATACCTAGACGTCATGTATAGAGGTACAAACTCAGTCATTATTGACTTCAATAATGCGTTCAACCCTTACTGTCATTTCAATGATGAATTTAGCTGTCCAATTCCACCAAGACAGAACTTCATAACCGTTGCAGTAAATGCTGGAGAAAAACTGTATAAAAAAGACTACTAGATAGTTTAGAAGGCTGAATTCCTTATTTTTGCCACTCACATTTTGTTACAGATAATGAGCCATTCACTTCTTCAAGAAGGGCGCAAATGAAGATAATACATGAAGATTTCACTCAATTGGCTTAAAGATTTCATTGAGATCAATGAATCACCAAAAGAAATTTCCGATTTACTGACACAGTCAGGTCTTGAAGTTGAAGGATTAGAAGAGGTTGAAGCCGTTAAAGGCGGACTAAAGGGAATGGTAATCGGTGAGGTTTTAACATGTAAAAGACATCCTAATGCCGATAAACTATCTGTAACAACTGTAGACATCGGTTTAGAGGAACCCTCTCCCATTGTTTGCGGAGCTCCCAATGTAGATGAAGGACAAAAAGTAGTTGTAGCCACCGTTGGCAGCTTGCTTTATCCAGCTGAAGGCGAGCCCTTTAAGATCAAAAAGGCTAAAATTAGAGGTGAGGTTTCCCAAGGCATGATATGCGCTGAAGATGAAATAGGTCTTGGCCAAAGCCATGATGGAATTATGGTGCTAGACACCGATTTGGCTAACGGAACTCCAGCTGCCGAATATTTCAAATTATCATCCGATCATGTAATTGAAATCGGACTAACACCCAATAGAGCTGATGCAGCTTCTCACCTAGGGACTGCTAGAGACCTCAAGGCCCTTCTTGAAAAAGATATCAAGATGCCAAATCTGGCATCTTTTGAGATTGACAATAATAGTCGTCCAATCAAAGTAACTGTCGAAGATACTGTGGCGTGCCCTCGCTATACATCGATATCAATTAGCAACGTTGATGTCAAAGCTTCTCCTGATTGGTTACAAAAAAGGCTTTTGAGCATTGGTATAAATCCAACTAACAATGTGGTTGACGTGACAAATTATGTTTTGCATGGTTTAGGACAACCAATGCATGCATTTGACGCAGACCAGATCTCTGGAGACCATGTCATCGTAAAAACTGCTGATGAGGGTAAAACCTTCAAAACCTTAGACGAAGTCGAAAGAAAGCTTAACGCTACAGATTTGATGATCTGTAACGAGAAAGAAGAAATGTGCATTGCTGGTGTCTTTGGCGGTATCAAATCAGGTGTAACAGAGCGCACAAAAAACATCTTCCTAGAGGTAGCCTACTTCTCAGCAGATTCAGTAAGAAAAACTTCTTTAAACCATCAACTAAAGACTGATGCAGCATTTAGGTATGAGAGAGGTACTGACCCTAACATGACCGTAACTGCCTTGAAGTTTGCTGCGATTCTGATCAAGGAGTTAACAGGTGGAGAGATAAGCTCAGATATCAACGACATTTACCCTAAACAAATCGAAGATTTCAATATTGAAGTCAAATACAGCAATATCAACAGGCTAATTGGTAAAGATATTGAAGTTGAAGAGGTTCATAAAATATTACGCAGTCTAGAAATCCGAATTGAGCCAATCAGTGAAGAAAAATTCATGGCAATTGTGCCTCCTTACAGAGTAGATGTCCAGCGAGAAGCCGATATCATTGAAGAGGTTTTACGGATCTATGGCTACAACAATATTCCACTTGAAGATCATTTGAGTAGTACCTTCCTCTCTCACTTCCCAAAAAAGAGTGATGATTCTCTACAACTTGAGACTTCACGTATCCTATCTGGTGCCGGGTTTCATGAGATCATCACCAACTCATTGACTAAGCGTTCTTACAGCGAGTCAGTTGAAGCAATTAACAATGATGAAGATGTTCAAATTATAAACTCGTTAAGTGAAGACCTTAATGTAATGAGGCAAAACCTCGTTTTTCATGGTTTAGAAGTAATTGAACGCAATGTTAACCGTAAGCAGACCGATCTCAAACTATATGAGTTTGGCAGTACTTATCACTTGATCAATGATAAATACAAGGAAAGAAAAGTACTGGCTTTATATGCCACAGGTAAGAATCATTCAGAACATTGGACATCGAAACCTAGAGACTTGAATTACCACGACCTAGCCGAGGTGGTAAGTAAACTAATATCAAAGTTCGATTTGAAACTGATAGAATCAGAAGACTTGGATGCTGACATCTTCGATTATGGTTTACAATTAAAACTGAATAAAAAACCTTTAGCCCAAATCGGAAAGGTCGCTCAAAAACTAACCAAATCAATCAAAATCAATCAAGAGGTATTTTATGCACAAATTGATTGGGAATACCTTAAGAAACAGTATCCGCTAAACCCAGCATTTGAACCGATTTCTAAATTCCCTGAGGTAAAGAGAGATTTGTCACTTGTTGTTGACAAAGCGGTGAAATTTGATGAGATTAGAAAACTAGCTTTAAAACTTGAAAGACAGCTAATTACACGAATCAATGTTTTTGATGTGTATGAGGGAGATAAAATCGAAAAGAATCAAAAGGCTTATGCCATTTCATTCTTCCTGCAAGACCAAAATAAGACGTTGAACGACAAGCTGATTGACAAAACAATGTCTAGGCTTATAAAAGGCTTTGAAAGCGAGCTTAAAGCAGTTATAAGAAAGTAAATATGGACGCTTCTTCAATAGATCAGAAACTCATTCAATTGCAAAACAATGTCGAGTCTTTGCTACAGGCTTACCAAAACCAATTGCAAGAAAATGAGCGTTTAAAGACAGAAGGAGCACTACTTCAACAGAAGGTTGAAGACCTTGAGACAAAGGTTTCTGATTTTCAAAATCAGGACAAAATGTCTAAACTTGTAAATAATACATCGGTAGAAAAAGAAGATTCTATCGAGCTTAAAAACAGACTGAACGAATATATCAAGGAGATAGATAAGTGCATTGCTTATTTGAGCTAGCACTAATAACTATGGATCTTCTATCAATAAAAATAAAAATCGGGGACCGCGAGTACCCAATGAAAGTCAAGCCCGAAGAAGAAGCGAGGGTAAGAGGAGCAGGCAAACTCATCAACGAGAAATTGCGTTCTTACCGCGAGCAATTCGGAATAGACGATAAAGAAGACCTGTTGGCTATGGTAGCCTTCGATAGTATGGTGGCAAAACTCAAGAATGAAGAGGAAATGTCATCTATCGATTCAACATCTGACGCTAAAATAGATGCGCTCAATCAAATGATTAAAAGCGCCCTCAGCTAACCTTTTAAGCTCATACTTCTGTTCTACCCATTTTTTATATAAAACCTATGGGAGACACCATTACAATTGTATTGATTGGCATCGGAGCGATGGCAATTGGTATATTCTTTGGCCGTCTTTGGATGCAAAAATTGAATCGAAAGGCAGTTGAAGAGCTAGCAGAAAAAGGGAAGCTGATTATTAAAGAAGCTGAGCTAACCGCTGAAAGCATCAAGAAGGATAAGATTCTTGAAGCGAAAGAAAAATACCTTAAACTCAAATCTGAATTCGAGGAGGAGGTTAATCGAAAGAAAAACCAAATCATTACGAACGAAAATAAGCTCAAGCAAAAAGAGTCGCACTTGAATAAGCTTCAGGAAAAAGCTCAGCGCAAAGAAGATGAGCTTGACAGCATGAAGGAAAACCTTGAAGCTCAGCTTGAGATCGTTCAAAAAAGAAAACAGGACCTTGAAAGCAAGGTAGAGCAAAAGGTAAAGGCATTAGAAAAAGTAGCACAGCTTTCCGCAGACGAAGCAAGAGAACAGCTCATCGAAACACTAAAAGATGAAGCAGAGTCAAAAGCTTCCGCCCTAGTCAAAGACATTATAGATGAAGCAAAGCTTTCAGGTGCGAAAGAAGCGAAGAAGATTGTGATCGAATCGATACAAAGAACGGCTACAGAGCATGCCATAGAGAACTGCGTTTCTATCTTCAATATTGAAAGTGACGACATCAAGGGAAAAGTTATTGGTAGAGAAGGAAGGAATATTCGAGCCTTAGAAGCTGCAACGGGAGTTGAAATTATTGTAGACGATACACCTGAAGCAATCATCATTTCAGGTTTTGATCCGGTAAGAAGAGAAATCGCAAGGTTATCACTGCACAGGCTCGTTCAAGATGGTAGAATCCACCCAGCTCGAATTGAGGAGATTGTTGCAAAAACCACTAAGAACATTGAAGACGAGATCTCTGAAATTGGAGAGCGAACTGTAATCGACCTTGGCATTCACGGCTTGCACCCAGAGCTAATTAAAATGGTTGGGCGAATGAGATTTAGATCTTCCTATGGACAAAATCTATTGCAGCACTCTCGAGAGGTGGCCAACCTATGCGCTACAATGGCAAGCGAATTAGGCTTAAACCCTAAAAAGGCAAAAAGAGCAGGCTTGTTGCATGATATTGGAAAAGTATGGCCTGAAGAGCCAGAAATGCCTCACGCGATTTTAGGAATGGAACTGGCCAAAAAGTACAAAGAACATCCTGACGTTTGTAATGCCATAGGTGCACACCACGATGAGATTGAAATGAAGAATATGATCTCGCCTTTGGTTCAAGCCTGTGATGCAATTAGTGGCGCAAGACCTGGTGCAAGAAGAGAGGTCATGGAGTCGTATATCAAACGTCTCAAAGAACTTGAGAGCCTGGCCCTCAACTTTGATGGTGTTAATAAATGCTATGCAATACAAGCGGGTAGAGAGCTCAGGGTAATGGTGGACGCAGAATCTGTTACAGATGATAAAGCTGCACAGCTGTCATTTGATATTTCTCAAAAAATTGAAACAGAAATGCAATATCCGGGACAGATCAAAGTAACCGTTATCAGAGAAATGAGAGCTGTGAATTACGCTAAGTAGAACAACTTTCTTTTAGACATTTAAAGGAGTTCAAATAGGGCTCCTTTTTTTATTCGTGAAGACCTCATCTAAATGAGCCCTATGCATTTCACTCAAATACCATTAAAAGAGTATTGTAGCTCAAGCCTTAAAGATGAACCTTTGAGTAATCAGTATTAAAGTCAAATAGTAATCTGATTTAGTTGAGTCTAGAAAAATGAGGATCATAAGGTTCCTCATTTTTCATTTAAATACCCTTATGTGGGTATTGTACGAGAGAGATAACAATAAGAAATTGCTAGTAAGTCAGTATTGTATTCTGATTTAGTTGAGTCTCTGTAAAAAGGGGTCTTCCGAGACTCCTTTTTTTTGAACCACAAAATATTTGTTATGAAAAAGCTAAGTGTAAAATACTTGAGTTGGCTCTCGAAGTCATTTGAGCTTCTGCTCTTGATTGGGGTCACACTCTGGATCATTTTCTTCAACCAAATATAGACGCACAAAAAAAGGCTCCGAAAGGAGCCTTTAATATTTATTAGTATTTCTAATTCTTATCCTAAAACCTTAGCCATTGTCTCGCCAATATCAGCAGGTGATTGAACCACATGAATACCGTTCTCTGCCATGATGCGCATCTTCGCCTCAGCTGTATCATCGGCACCACCAATAATTGCTCCAGCATGCCCCATTCTTCTACCTGGAGGCGCTGTCTGACCAGCGATGAATCCAACAACTGGCTTTTTATTACCTGTTGATTTGATGTATTCAGCAGCAAGTGCCTCATAATTACCACCTATCTCACCGATCATTACAATAGCATCTGTCTCATCATCCTCCATCAAAAGCTTAACTGCTTCTCTTGTAGGTGTACCAATAATTGGGTCTCCACCAATACCAATGGCTGTTGAGATCCCTAAACCAGCTTTTGCTAATTGATCAGCCGCCTCGTATGTCAATGTTCCAGACTTAGAGACCAAACCTACTCTTCCCTTTTTGAAAACAAAGCCTGGCATAATACCAACTTTAGCTTCTTCTGGCGTAATGACTCCAGGACAATTTGGACCAATCAATGTAACATCTCTGTTCTTGATGTATTCCTTAGCTGTAACCATGTCTTTCACTGGGATTCCCTCAGTAATTGCGATGATTACTTTAATACCTGCATCAGCTGCTTCCATAATAGCATCAGCTGCGAACGCAGGTGGCACAAAAATGATTGACACATCAGCCTCTGCTTGATCTACAGCTTCTTTAACTGTATTAAAGACAGGCCTATCTAAATGCTGCTGACCACCTTTACCAGGGGTTACACCACCAACTACATTTGTACCATATTCGATCATCTGCCCTGCGTGGAAAGTACCTTCAGAACCGGTAAATCCTTGGACAATTACTTTAGAATCTTTATTGACTAAAACGCTCATTGCTATCGCTTTGAATTTGTGGCAAAAATAGAAAAAAAAGTGCTTCGCCAAAGGGTTATTGTAAGACTAATCAAAGTCTATTTCAACCGATTGAAATTATTCCATCAAGCATCATGAAAGGGTTAACCTTTTTTAACCAAAAAAATGAATTAAAATGAAACCAAAATATTCAAAACATCGTCTACCATACAGAAGTTAATTCTAAAAGAACAATAAATAGACACAGTTAACGGAATTAAATTCTTATAAAAAGAAGAAGAAGAAACATAGTTAGTTAGTTTTTAGTATTTTAAGGTTGAAAATGAGAAAAGCCCCTTTTGGGGCTTTTTTCTATTTAGGCTTCTTATAGGTGAACTGTCAAAGAGAAAAGAAAAGTTGTAATTTGACAACTGCACTAAAAACCAAATCTTGAAACAACCCGAATTTAGAGGAGCAAAAATCTTTGGCTTGTTCTTAGGTCCTGCCCTCTTTGCGCTAACTATATTTTTAAGCCCAGAAAATGTACTTAATCCAGATGCTTGGATTGTCATTGGAATTGCACTTTGGATGATCAGTTGGTGGATCACAGAAGCAGCCCCAATCCCTGCTACTGCTTTATTACCAATAGTACTTTTCCCTTTAACTGGCATTTTCACAATAGATGAAGCGACAGCGCCCTATGCCAATAAGATCATTTTCTTATTTATGGGAGGGTTTATGCTCGGCCTTGGCATGGAAAGGCACAACCTACACAAGCGTATCGCACTTAATCTTATTAAGAAAACAGGTACCAACCCGAATGGAATCATACTTGGTTTTATGCTGACTACGGCTTTTATCAGTATGTGGATCAGTAATACTGCTACAACGGTAATGATGCTACCTATTGCCTTGTCCATCACCAACTTGCTCAACGTTAATAAAGGTTCTGAGAAAGGAAGTAAGCGCTTTGCATTAGCCTTAATGCTAAGTATTGCTTATGCTGCTAATGTTGGTGGTACTGCAACCATTATTGGTACGCCTCCAAATGTGGCCTGGGTTGGCTTTATGAACGATATGCTAGGCTATGAAGTAACATTCTCCCGATACCTGGCCATCGGGATACCTGTATGTATCATTATGCTCGCAGTGGTTTATTTAATGTTGACAAGAGTGCTGTTTCCGAGCAAAGTCAATAGCCTTGCTGAATCGGCAGCTGTTATCGATGACCAATTAAAGGAGCTTGGTAAAATGTCAGTGACAGAAAAAAGAGTAGCGCTCATTTTTGTTTCTACTGCACTGACTTGGATTTTCAGAGGTACGATCAATGACTTAATTGGTAGCCCATTATTGAGTGACGCCATGATCGCAATTGCAGGCGGCATATTGATGTTCATAACGCCTATTGATTTAAAGAAAGGTCAGTTTTTAATGGAATGGGAATACACCAAAAAACTACCATGGGGAATATTAATTCTGTTTGGTGGTGGGCTGACGCTAGCAAAGGCAATGGAAAAATCCGATATCGTTCAGGTTGTTGGAGAGAGTATTGCGGGATATGGAGAGTTAAACCAAATTCTACTGATAGCAGGGCTGACAGCCTTTATGCTCTTTATGACCGAAGTAATGAGCAACATCGCCTTGGTGGTTATTTTCCTTCCCGTAGTGATTGGTATTTCGGAGAGTCTAGATATCAACCCTATGCTCCTGACAGTTCCTGTAACATTGGCATCTAGCTATGCCTTTATGATGCCCATTTCTACACCTCCCAACGCCATTGTTTTTTCCAGTGGAATGATCAGAATGAAAGACATGATTAGGGCTGGTGTGCTTCTCAATATCATAGCCATCTTGCTTTTGGTATTATTATCTCAAACACTTGTTCCCTTGATCTATTGATATGAATAAAAACGCTGAAATATTTGATGACATCGTTCAACAAAGAAGGTCGGTCAGAAAGTACGACCAAGAGGCTGTATTTGATCATGACTCCGTTCAAAGGAGTATTGAAAGAGCCATTCTAGCGCCAAATAGTAGCAATATGCAACTTTGGGAATTTCACAGAATTAAGTCACCAGATGCCTTGAAAAAAGTGGCCTTTATGTGCATGAACCAAGGGGCTGCGCGAACAGCTCGAGAAATGGTAGTTATAGTTGGTAGAAGAGATCTTTGGAGGAAAAGACAGAAAGCGCTTGTTGCTGAAATGAATAGAGTTTACCCGGATGTAAATAGCAAGCAAGCCAAGAGGGCAATGAACTACTATAAAAACCTGATTCCAAAATACTATTGGAGTGATTGGTTAGACCTCTGGGGCTTGGGTAAAAAGCTCCTTTATTTCTTTGTAGGTCTAAAAAGACCTATGGTTAGGCATGGAAATAGAACAGACACCAGAATTTCAGTACACAAAAGCGCAGCGCTTGCAGCTCAAAACTTTATGATGAGTATGAAGGCAGAAGGCTATGATACCTGCCCAATGGAAGGCATGGATTCTCTCAGAATCAAAAAGTTCTTATCCTTACCAAGCAAAGCTGAAATTGTCATGGTCATTGGATGTGGTCCAGCAGCCGAAGGTGGCATTTATTCTGATCGTTTTCGGATTCCAAATAATGAAGTTATCTTCAGTGTGTAACCTTAAAACGATGAACAAACAAAATAAAATCCTCTCAAAACTTCTGCTTCTCTCTCTAGCAGTATTCTTCACCTCCTGTATCAATATTTTTGAACATGTGAAGTTCAATAACAATGGAAGCGGCACTTACACTTTTACTGTGGACATGGGTAATATGGTCAAAATGTATGCGGCCATGGGTGTTGAGATGACTGGAGATGAAATATTTGAAGATCTAGATTTAGAAGAACCAGAAATGATCTACAAACTAGAAGCAGTAGAGGGCATCTCGAACGTGCAACCTGTCATTAACAAAGAAGATATTTCCGTTTCACTCTCCTTCGATTTCGAAGATGTTGATGCACTCAATGCCGGCATCAGCACCTATATGCACGATTCAACAGAGTCTCCTGATGTCATCATCAAGACCTTCTATGAATGGAAAGGAAGAGATGTCATACGAACCTCTCAGAATCCAATTCTTGAATCATTCCAAAGTGAGATCTCTGAGGAAGATTTGAACAACCCAATGATGAAAGCCATGATGGGTGATATGTCATACATCCAAAAAATCACTGTCAATTCAGGAATCAACAAATTCGACAATGAAGAGTATATCCGCTTAGATGAGAATACAATTGAATGGCAAAGCTTCTTCTTCGATCCAGAAAAGTATCAGACCAATATTAGCGTCAACTTGAAAAGAGGAAAGTAACCTCGAGGGTGCATTAAGATTTTATGAATGAAAAAAGAGCTCTTATGAGCTCTTTTTATTTAGGCTTTATTTTACCCTAAGTCCTAAGTCCTCATCACGTTTAGCCTTAAACTCAGACCCTTCATTCCATTGAGGAAAATATGTTTCATTAGCCAAGCGGTAGCCTACTTTAAAAAGTAACGTGGCATCCTGAGCGATACCTTTGAGATCCCATAGTTCAGGTTCATAATTGTCCTGCGGCTGATGATATTTCACGGCCAAATACTCTTGAGTTTTCTGGGCAATAAAATCTACTCCCTTGGTTTTGTGCTCAAAAGAACCTGACGCATACAAGGCGGGTATTCCAATTTTGGCAAAATTGAAATGGTCCGACCTGAAGAAATACCCCTTCCCTGGATCAGGGTCTGGAATGACATATCTACCCTGTTTAACAGCTTCAGCTCTGGCATAATTATCCAATTCAGATTGACCATAACCAGTTATAGTAAGGTCCTTCATTTCTCCATATGCAGGCAATCCATCCATATTGATGTTTGCTACAGTCTGGTTCGGTGGGAAAATAGGGTCTTGGGCATAATATGCCGAGCCCAGCAAGCCTTGTTCTTCGGCAGTAACAAATAAAAAGACAACTGATCGCTCTGGTTGATTTTCTGATTTGGCAAACTGCTCAGCGATCATTAAAAGACCAGTTGAACCGCTAGCATTGTCGTGAGCACCGTTGTAAATAGAGTCTCCATCAATTGGTTCCCCTACCCCGATATGATCCCAATGCGCCGAATAAATAATGTATTCATCTGGTCTTTCCGATCCTTTAACCATTCCCACTACGTTCTTAGAGAGATCTCGTTTGATTTGATTTGTGACACTTACAGAAGCTGTCATACCCATTGATACAGGCTTAAAGTCTCTACTTTTTGCCATTCCAGAATAGTTCTCAATTCCAGCCTCCTTGAACAACTGTACAGCTGTATTTCTCGTGATCCATCCCTGAATTGGGCACTTATACGGTGGGTTTTCAGCGTCCAGGTTGAGTTTGGCTCCTGTCCAAGAGCTTTGTACAACTAACCATGGATAGCCTGCTGGAACAGTTTCATGAACAATGAGCACTCCTGCTGCCCCTTGCCGTGCAGCCTCTTCATATTTATAGGTCCAACGCCCATAATAAGTCATAGTCTCACCTTTAAATGAGGTGCTATCTCCAAAGCTAAACCCTGGATCATTCACTAAAACCACAACTGTCTTCCCTTTTACATCCAAGCCTTCATAGTCATTCCAACCATACTCAGGTGCGACAATGCCATAGCCTGCATAAACCAATTCAGAATCCTTTATTTCGGCAAACTCTTCAGGTCTTTCAGTATAGACCACGACATCCTTGTTGGTATCGAATTTCAATGTTTTACCCTTCGACTTAACTAGCATTTGGTCGGATTGTACTCCTGTGATCTCTACTAAAGGGACATCCTGAAAATATGATTCTCCATTGCCCGGGGCAACGCCCATGCTTTTCAATTCAGATTCTAAATAATGAATGGTTTTCTCCTCACCTTCTGTGAATGGTTTTCTCCCCATAAACTCATCTGAAGCAAGCGTTTCTAAATGACGATTAATGGTCAGCGTATCCATGATTACAGACACCTCGCTTGAAGAATTAGAGCCACAGCTAAAAATGGTGAATGAGGCTAAAAGTAAAAGGAACAAGATTCTCATAATTAAAGGATTTAAACTCCGAATTTAAGAACATTTAGCCGTCTGGAAAGGAAGCAGTAGATTGAAGAGGGATTGAGTTTAATCTGAATTCTGAATACGTAGGGTCAAATTTCTGCTATTAAAATAAAAGCGTATTTTCACGTCCGAACTTTTACCAATCAGATACATGAAATCGTTGTTCGCAGCTTTTTTGTCCGCTCTACTCTTATGCGCGTGCACAGATCACTTAGAAGAGGACATTATGCCCAACTCTCCTGATGCGAGTTTTTTAAATGCCAGTTTCTCATACGTTAGCAGTACAAATCAATATGGTGTGAGTGCAGCTAGTTGGGCTGGAAAATCACAAATTACCTTCTATTATATTTCTGACTCTGAAGAAGGCGACCCTCAAGGGAGAATCATTTGGAATTATGGGGAAAGTAAGACAGCTCTGAAAGCCTGGTGGAGACTGGATAAATCAGATGGGAAAATGGCCATATTTGGTGAGAGTGGTACGGCAGGTTTTTTAAGTCTTCTCAACTATCATCCTACCATAAAGGAAAACTGGAGAGCTGTTCACATCAATGAAAATGGCAACCTCATCATAGAACCTAGTAAAGACGAAAATATCCGCTGGGAATTAGAGAGAGTCAATGATGTCTTGCCTTGGAGCGGTGAATGAATTTAATTTATTCGAATAAGTACTTCATGTTTTAAACTAATTATTTAGTTTTAAGCATGAGAAAAGTTTATTCCATCCTATTAATCTCTTTTTTAAGCTACGCCCTAGTCGGACAGAGTTATTTTGACATAGCCGATTCAAAGACGGGACAGTTGAGTTTTGAAAGCATGCCAGTAGTTGGTCTGTGGGAAGTTCTGCTTGTCAATGTGGGTAATGAAGAGCTGACACCAACAGCTAAATGGTTTGAAATCCTAGAAGGCGGTAAACTACTATCTGGAAATGGTGGCATAACTAATTACAGAGGTTCTTGGACTTTTGACAAAAACACAAACCTCATCAATCAAATGACAAATGGTACTGAAGACCCATATGGACCGTTTAAAGTAAGTTTTCAAGAAAACAGCATGACATGGCAACGCCAAGAAGATGGCATGAAGGTGATGGTAAGCTTAAAAAGAATTGACGAGAAACCTTTAGCTCCATGGGACTTAATCACAGGAACATGGAAAAGCAACAAAGCAGAGGGACTCGATAAGGATACCAAAGAAGTCAAGTCCATATACAATCTTGAACCGAATAGCTATTATTTCGGCTGGGATGGTCGTTACAAAAAATATGATGGAGAGGGCAAGAGAATTGAAACAGGCATTTGGCACATTGAATCACACTCCCCATGGCTTTGGACCATCTCAGATGCTGACAACACGAAAATTGGTTGGGCCATTGAAATCAAAGAACAGTCTATGACTTGGTCAAAAGATGGTGATTCAGAAACACTGAAGATATTTTTTGAAAAATCAGAGCAATAATCGTTTAGTTATATTTATTGAAAAGGATTTTTCTTCATTTGTTGATTAATTGTATTTGATGGTTCAAAGTAGTCACTCACAAACTCAATTCATCAAATATTGCCTGATGACTGTAGGGATGATTTTCTGCATCATTGGTCTTTATTCACTCCTAGCTCCTGTAGACTTAAAAATTGATGAATACAGCTATCAAAAATCCAACTTCCTTGACTCTATAATCTATATTGCAATTGGTCTTATCTTAATTCTTACAAACCAGCTTTACCTCAATCACGTCAGAATTGTCAGCTTGAATTTGGAAAGACTTGAATTATTGGATTCAGATGGAACAAAAGAAATACTCCACTGGGACAAAGTTGAATCTCTTCATAGAATAAGATTTATTGCTCCACCTGTATATCGAATAAAGATTAAGAATACTGGTGAATCATTTGTCTTCACAACTGAACATTCTCAGGGAAAATATTTACAGCTTCATGTTCCCTTTATTAATATGATTTTTGATTACTCTGCGATGAGTAAAGAAATAAAGAAAGTCAAAACAGCATATCAGATTTAACTAATTAAGATCTAACAAAAGACATAAGGCATATTCAAGTAAATCCAGTACAGGTACTTTGTACTAATTACTGCCGACTAATACCCGTACTTCTCTTTCCACATAGCTCTTAACCGCTTTCGCATCTCCTCTTCACGAGCATTCTTACCAGGGTCATAAAGTGTTGTTCCTTTTATCTCATCTGGTAAAAACTCTTGATTCACAAAGTTCCCCGGAAAGTCATGTGAGTATTTATAGCCCTTACCATAGCCTTCATCTTTCATCAATTTTGTTGGCGCATTTCTAATGGGTAAGGGCACCGATAAGTCACCAGTTTTTTGTACTAAGCTTTGCGCTTTATTAATAGCCAAATAAGCGGCATTTGACTTTGCAGATGAAGCCAAATATGTAACGGCTTGTGAAAGGATAATTCTTCCCTCTGGATAACCGATCATCGATACTGCTTGAAAGGCATTTGTTGCAATTACCAAGGCAGTGGGATTCGCATTCCCAATATCTTCCGAAGCCAGAATCACAAGTCTTCGCGCAATGAACTTGATGTCTTCACCTCCTTCAATCATTCTGGCCAAATAATAAACTGCTGCATTCGGATCACTTCCTCGTATACTTTTGATAAAAGCTGAGATCACATCATAGTGCATCTCACCACTTTTATCATAAGTAACAACCCGCTGCTGGGCAATCTCTTTCACCGCCTCGTCAGTCACCTCAACTTTGTCTCCACCTAAATTTTCTACCACCAAGTCGAGCAGGTTGAGCAACTTTCTGGCATCACCTCCCGAAATGTTGAATAGTGCTTGCGTTTCTTTAAGAACAACTTTCTTTTTCTTCAGTACTTCATCCTTCTCTAAAGCAGAAGAGATCAAGCGCATTAAATCGTCTTTTGAAAGAGATTTTAACGTATAGACCTGCGATCTCGAGAGCAAGGCTGAATTCACCTCGAAAGATGGATTTTCAGTAGTCGCACCAATCAGGGTTATGTCTCCCTTTTCAACAGCGCCAAGCAACGCATCTTGTTGAGATTTATTAAAACGGTGAATCTCATCAATAAAGAGAATTGTATTGGATTGGAATTTAGCTCGTTGAATAACCTCTCTGACCTCTTTTACTCCTGAACTAATTGCGCTTAGTGTAAAAAATGGTGCATTAACCGAATTCGCGATGATATTGGCAATGGTGGTTTTACCAACTCCCGGAGGGCCCCACAAGATCATCGATGGAATACTTCCAGCATTAATAGCTCTCCGAAGCACACCATTCTCACCAACTAAATGCTCCTGGCCTATTAAGTCCTCTAGAGTCTGTGGTCTAATGCGTTCGGCTAAAGGCTTCTGAGAAAAATCCATCGGCTAAAGTTGAAACTCTTGATTGACACTTCAAAACACCAAACTAAAGATTTATCTCTGCCTTCCGCTCCCGAGAGATTTCTTCCGCTCCCTTAAAACCCAAGTTCTTGGCCAATTATCAGCGTTACTTTTGATTCAACAAAAACTCAAAATATCTCAATTATGAAAAAGACAACAGTAATTATCGGAATCGTAGTGGTCTGTTTTTTGGGCGCAATGTTTGCGCATCATCACGTCCATGCTGAAGGGGATAGCCCACTAAAAGTATATAAACATGGTGAAGGGCAACCGGTCATATTAATCCCTGGACTTACCTGCTCTGCTGGCGTGTGGCACGAAACGCTTCAAGAGCTTGGTGCCGGTTATGAATACCATGTTTTTACTTTACCTGGCTTTGCCGAAAACCCACCATTGCCCAATGTAGAAGATGGTTTTTTCAAGCAAACCAAACAATTGATTTTCGATTATATCGATGAAAATCAGATTGAAAAGCCGATCATTATCGGGCATAGCCTTGGCGGTTTTATGGCCTTGAACATGGCAATAGAACGACCTGATTTACCAGCTAAACTAGTCATTGTTGATGCACTTCCTTTTCTAACAGCAATACAAATGCCTTACATAACCTCTGCCGAACAAGCAGAGCCAATGGCAGCCAACATGAAGCAGATGATGATCAGTAATGCCAATCAATCAGAAGAAGAAAGACTGGCTTTTCAAAAGCAAATGCTTACATCTATGATCATTGATGAAGAGAAAATCGACCTAGCAGCCCATTGGGGTGTTGAGAGTGATGTAAAAACAGTAGCGCAAAGCATGTATGAAATGTACACAACCGATATCAGGTCAGAATTAGACAAAGTGAAAGCCCCCACCCTAGTTCTCGGTGCTTGGATCGCTTACAAATCATTTGGGGTGACTAGAGCAGCTACCCTAGCGAACTTTGAATCGCAATATTCAAAATTAGAAGGCGTAGAAATCGACTTAACTGATAAAGGCAATCACTTCATCATGTGGGATGACCCTGAGTTCTTTCACAACTGGCTAAAAAAGTTCTTGTAAATAGTGAACGGATTGGTGAATGATCATTGTAAATTATTCACCAATCCTTTTTGGGTATGAATAGAAAGCTGATTTATTGGTTGTGTCAAATCCTGGGCTGGGGGCTATATCTGGTTTTTCTTTTAGGCATGATGACCATCTTTAGTGGGCAAGAAAGCCTGAATACTTCAAGTATCATACTTCAGTTCTTAGTATTCGCCAGCCTAATTCTATACTCCCACCTCTTTAGGATCTATATCAAAAGAAAGAAATGGATTGACTTAAATGTCACAAGACTTATTCCGAGAGCGATAATTGGTGTACTCATTTTATCAACTATCGTACAAGCCACCATTCATTTGATTATATATCATTTGATACCGTTGACAGGAATTACACCATTCAGTTGGAGTGGATTTGCGGCTTACGTTTTCAATGTCTTTATCGTTCTTATTCTGTGGTCAGCCATCTACTTTGCTATTAAATTCATAGAGAAAAATAGAAAAACAGAGCTTGAAAAACTTGAACTAAAGACAGCTCTCCAGGAAGCCGAATTGATGGTTCTCAAGAATCAGATCAACCCTCATTTCCTATTTAATGCACTTAATAATATCCGATCACTGATTCTAATCGAACCTGAGAAAGCCAGAAAAATGGTGACTCATATTTCAGATCTACTCAGATACAGTATTCAATTCAATGCATCCGAAAAAGTAGACCTCAAAGACGAGATAGAAATCGTCAAAGACTATTTAGAATTAGAATCGATACAATATGCAAACCGATTGAATTACTCTTTTGAAATTGATCCACCCACTGAAACCATTTCTATTCCTCCAATGGCCATTCAGTTATTGGTGGAAAATGCCATTAAACATGGACTCTCTGTTCAAAAACACGGGGGGACCATCTTAATCAAAACAAGACTTAAAGAGGACAGCCTTCATATTGATGTAATCAATTCTGGCGAGATGAAAGGTGATCCAAAAAGGGAAGGCATAGGCTTAAAGAATCTTGTGGAAAGAATGAAAATACTTTTTGGACCATTTGCTGAGTTTAAGCTGGAAAACACTGCAGATCAGACTGTAACAGCATCATTAAAAATTCCGAAGGCATGAAAGCAGTAATTATAGATGATTCTGACCTAGCCAGAAAGGAGCTCAAACACCTTTTGAAAAGTTTCGATGATGTCAAAATTTTAGGTGAAGCAGAAAATGTAGAGCAAGCATTGGGCCTCATCGAGGAGAAAAAACCTGAGCTACTTTTTTTAGATATTCAAATGCCTGATAAAGATGGCTTTCAACTCTTAGAAGAATTGATCGATGTTCCCGAGGTAATTTTCACAACTGCCTTCAACGAGTACGCCATGAAGGCATTCGATCATAACGCCTTGGACTACCTTCAAAAACCCATCAAAGAAGAGCGGTTGGCTTTGGCCATCGAAAAGGCTGCCGAAAAGATCCGCTTAAGAAATGAAAAACATTCAAAATCTCAATACCTGAGCTTGGACAAACAGGTATTTGTGAAAGATGGAGAGCAATGCTGGTTTGTCAATTTAGCTGATATCCGAGTCATGGAAATCATGGGTAGCTACACCAGAATATTCTTCAAAGACCAAAAGCCTATGATTCCTCGTTCCTTAAACTATATGGAATCAAGACTTGACCCCGAGACATTCTTTAGAGCAAACAGACAACAGATCATTAATCTTAAGTACATCGACCGAATAGAACCCTGGTTTTCAGGCACATTAAAGGTGTATTTAACTGAAGGAGAAGAGATTGAAGTAAGCAGAAGGCAGAGCATCAGATTTAGAGAGTTGATGAGTTTCTAACTTTTCCTTTTGAAATCATGGCAATCAACATAAATTTCAGCCATGAATAAGGTGGAGATCAAAGCCAGGTTAGAAGAATCTTACGATGTTTTCTTAAAATACACCCAGCAACTTTCTCAAGATGAATATGAATATGCCCCTAAAGGCAAATGGAATGCTGGCGAGCAAACCTTGCACTTGATCAAAAGTGTAAAGCCTGTTGCAAAAGGGCTCGCCATGCCTAAATTTTTAATCAAGTATAATTTCGGACAAGCCAATCGGCCTTCTCGAGATTATGATGGCCTCGTTGCGCGATACCAAAGGGGGTTGGCTGAAAATCCAGGAATTGCTCCAAAGGCTTATGCCCCTGCAAGAGTAACTCAAAAGCAGTCGGTTGAATTAGACAAAAAACTTAGAGGCTATATAGAGGCCATTAATAGCAAACTGGCCAAATGGAGTGAAGAACAGTTGGATCAGTTTGTTGCCCCGCACCCACTCATTGGTAAAATCACTTTTCGAGAGGTACTTTACTTTACTATATATCACGCGCAACATCACCAAAACCAGATAAAGCGATATCTGAAAGGTGTATAAGCTCCTAAACAGACAGGTTCCTGTAAAAATCACTTGCGGCTTTCTTAAATCTAAACCTATATTGAGTGTATGAAGAAACTGCTCTTACTTTTTGCCTTTATGTTCTCATTTTCTGCAGCAAATTCACAGTCGCAAAACCCACCTGTTAAAGTTGCGGTCATTGGTCTTACCCACACCCACGTTCATTGGATCTTAGGTAGAGAAGATCGAGGAGATATTAAAATCGTAGCAGTTGTTGAACCCAATACTGAATTGGCCGAGCGATACATGAAGCAACATGGCATGTCGATGGAAATAGTTTATCCCAGCATGGAGGCAATGATCAAAGAAGTAAACCCTGAGGCAGTTACTGCCTTTGGTACGATCTATGACCATCTGGAAGTGGTTGAATTCTTCGCGCCAAAAGGGATTCATGTAATGGTAGAAAAGCCATTAGCCGTTAGTCTTGAACATGCTGAAAAGATGCAAGCGCTGGCCAAAGAGCACAACATCCACCTATTGACAAACTATGAAACCACATGGTATGGCAGCAATCTGAAAGCCAAAGAAATGGTAGAAGAGGGTACGATTGGGGACATACGTAAAATCGTTGTGCACGATGGTCACCCTGGCCCTAAAGAAATAGGTATGAACGAAGAGTTCTTGGAATGGCTGATTGACCCGAAAATGGAATGGAGCTGGGGCTCTGACTGATTTTGGTTGCTATGGTGCCAACCTGGCCACCTGGCTGATGAATGGAGAACGACCTCAGTCTGCTTTTGCCATGGCTGCTACTAACAAGCCAGAGATCTATCCGCTAGTTGATGATGAAGCAACGATCATTTTGCAATACCCAAAAACTCAAGTGATCATTCAAGCCTCATGGAACTGGCCAGTTTCAAGAAAAGACATGGAAGTTTATGGGGTAAAAGGTCAGCTATTTGCAGACAATGGCTCAACACTTCGCTACCAACTTGGTGATGATCATGAAGAAGTGACCTTGAAAGACCTGAAAAAGTCATCACCAAATGATGACCCATTCACTTTATTGGCCGCAACAGTTAGAGGACAAATTTCCCCTGAAGGAGCTGACCTTTCAGCTCTTGAAAACAACATGATAGTGATGGAAATTCTTCAAGCGGCCATGAATAGTGTTAAGAGTGGCGAGGTGGTTAAACTCAATTAAGGATTCAAAAACTTAATACAAACAGGAGTCGGCACCTCTGCGATGTAACCCGTTTCTTCTAGTACGCCCGTTTCTTGATTGATACTAAAGGTTACAATAGTACCCGAATCTTGGTTAGCAGCTAGTAAGAACCTACCTGATGGGTCAATTTCAAAATCTCTAGGTGTTTTCCCGAAAGTACTTTGCCTCCCGACAGGCGTTAATTCTCCCTTTTCACCAATAGCGTACACTACAATCTCGTTTATTTCTCCTCTATTAGAAGCATAAAGAAATTTACCATTAGGATGCACTTTAATTGCTCCGCTCGCTGCATCTCGTTCATCCCCTTTTTCAAGTGTACTGATGACTTGCAGGTTTCCGAAGTATCGAGCAGAGTCCCTAAGAGCTGTTACTTCTATTGATCCAATTAATTCACTCAAAGTATAAGAGACATCTAGTGTAGGGTGAAATGCAATATGTCTAGGGCCACCCATTTTTGGACCATTTGGATACTCGCGGATAAAGTCCAAAGTTTGAGAAACAGTATCGAGTTTATATTCATACAATTTATCAGCCCCTAAATCAACTGCAGTTACGAATCCCAGTCTTGGATGTTGAATGATCTGATGAGCATGTGGCGCCTCTTGTCTAGGATGTGATGAACCTCCTTCATGCTTCTTATAAGAAGAGTATTCATCCAGAGAACCATCTTCTAAAATTGGATATAATGCCACACTACCACCAACATAATTGGCGGCCATAACAAATTTGCCGCTGTTGTCAATAGATACATGACAAGGGTATTGACCTAAACTAGAAACCTCATTCAGCCAGCTGAGGCTGTGGTCTGCGGGGTCATATTTTAGAGCAGTTACTGTTGCAAATGCCTCCTCACCACCGTCAAATTCATTAACTGCATATACATACTTTCCATTAGGATGTACAGCTATATAAGAGGGACTAATGATCTCTTCAGATACATTGAGGTAGCTTATAGCACCCGTTTCCTTATTCATGGCGTAGACATAAACACCTTCTCCTTTTCCATCTACATGGCCTTCTTTCTTGGTATAGGTCCCTACGAATAGAATTTCTAAATCTGGGTCTACTTTCACTTGCTCTTCGGTTTTTTGAGAACTACATGCCACTGCAAATACCAATGCAGTCAGCAACAGAAAAAATTTCTTCATACTAAAGTTGAGTTAACACCTTATTTACTTGTTCGAGCTGATTATCTGTAAAGTCCAAATGAGTGACAAAACGAATGAGTTGTGGACCAAAACCAAAGGCATGTATATCCTTTTCAGCAAGTTTTGCGAGAAATGACTCATTGGTGTATTTATCGGACAATTTAAAGATAAGGATGTTGGTCTCGCAGGGTAAAACTTCTTCGACATAAGACTGTTCTTTCAAAATAGAAGCCATGGCTTTGGCTCTATTGTGATCTTCAGCCAGCCGGTCAACGTGATTCGTTAATGCGTATAAGCCGGCAGCAGCGATGTAACCAGCTTGCCTCCAGGCTCCTCCCATTTGTTTCCTGATCTTTTTAGCCCTTTTGATATCTCTATGGCTACCTAGCAATACTGAACCAACAGGTGCCCCTAAGCCCTTGGACAGGCAAATAGAAATTGTGTCGAAAATCTCTCCATATTGCCTAGGTTTTTGCCCGGTATGGACAAGCGCATTAAAAAGTCTAGCCCCATCAAGGTGTAGTGCTAACCCATGCTCATGACATAATTCTCTGATGGCATAGATCTCTTCCAAATCATAACAACTTCCCCCACCTTTATTCATGGTATTTTCCAATGAAACCAATCTTGAGTTTGGGGCATGTATATCATCTGGCTGAATAGCAGCTTTCACTGATGTGGCTGTAATCATTCCTCGCTCACCTTCAAGCAGACGCACCGATGCCCCCGCGTTAGCCATGATACCTCCACTTTCATATAGATAGATATGACTATGCTTATGGCAAATCACTTCATCTTGCAAATTACAATGGAGACGTATTCCAATTTGATTGGTCATAGTGCCAGAAGCGCAGTACAAAGCAGCATCATAGCCAAACATTTTAGCAGCATATTCCTCTAATGCAGCAACTGTCGGGTCTTCACCAAACATATCATCACCAACATGCGCTTCCATCATTGCTTGATGCATGGCAGCAGTCGGTTTGGTTACGGTATCACTTCTTAGATCTATCAAGAATAAATTCAATTAGTATATCGAATGTAATTTGATTTGTAGGGAGTAACAAACAGAGGAGAGAAAACTAGCTGAATGGTAAGAGTTAAGTCATTTCCGGTGCAGTAAACCGTTCGTTTGCTGCACCGGTAATCTCCAATCAACCTAAACATATGAAGACCATGAAGCCACTACGAATGCTCCTAAAATGACCGGACCGTCTGTCACGTTATGGGTGTGTAGTCTCCTAAAAGCTCCCGCAATTGCTGAAGCTCATTTCTTATTTGATCGTGTGCGTCTTTGGGTACCTTCTTCAAGAATCCAGCAAAATGATTGTCCAATTGAATAATCATTTCATTCTTGCTCTTTCTCCCCTTCTCGGTAAGCACTACATGAAAAGACCTACCGTCTTCTTCATTTTGAATCCTGCTTACCCACTGATCTCTTTCCATCCGCACCAACATTCTAGAGATGGTAGGTAGATCCTGGAGCGTCACCTTACTGATTTGAGTTGGGGTAACGCTCCCGTGGTTCCATAAAATGATCAACACCTGCCACTGCTCCGGAGTAACTCCGTAGCCCTTTAATGCACGAATCAGCTCTCTATGAAAGAGCAGATAGGCACGATAAAGGTTGTAGCCTAGGTTATTGTTGAGATGAAAGAGAGCCTTACCGAATTCCATTTGGAGGTAAATCAGAGCGAAATATAACTAAAATAGTTGTCTAAACAAGTTTTTTATTAAAATTTTTAACCATTTGAACACAAAAAAAGCCCGACATCAATTACCGAGCTTTTATTTAGTTGTGCAGGTATATTCTATACGTTCTTTTTTGATCTTGATTCAAGATCGCTGAGCTCAATATTGATGGCCTTTGTACTGATCTGTGTTTCAATAAAACTCAGAATAAGTGACCCTAGGAGCAGAAAAAGACTCAAGCCAAACACAAATTCGGCAGATAGTTGCTTACCCAAGTACATAAGCACCATACATAAAACACAGCTAATAAAACTGGCGATCCCTAGGGCTTGCATATTCCTGATAAGTAATAATCGAGTCTTTAAATTTTTGATCTGACCCAGCACAGTCTCCCCCATCTCAGGCGAATCTTTATAACGTTGCCTTAACCCTCGAGCAAGAGTTGCTAGAGCTACAAAACGATTGGTATAAGCCAATAACAAAAGTGTAATGGCTGGAAAGAGTAAAGCTGGTGTTGTAATATCAATGTTCATCTCTATCTTTTTTACTCGGTATTTTGTGATCGATAAGCTTCCATCCGAAATACAATGTAGATAGGCCAGTTAAGTAGAGAATTGTCTCCACGACAAAAAGCACCTGTGGATCTTCTACAATGGATGGCAACTCAATCAAATAGATAAAGACCAATAGGATTAGACAAATGCTCAAATCTGTCAAAAAGAGAATGACAACTGATTTTTTAGACATGCTGCAAAATAAAAAACCCTGATCCGAAAAAGAATCAGGGTCTCAATTTATTACTTATCACTCTTATAAGTGAATCACTTCATCATATGCGGCAGCAGCGGCTTCCATGACTGCCTCAGACATTGTTGGGTGAGGGTGAACAGTTTTGATGATCTCATGACCAGTTGTCTCAAGCTTTCTAGCCGCAACAACCTCAGCGATCATTTCAGTTACATTGGCACCGATCATATGGGCACCTAACCACTCTCCGTACTTTGCATCAAAGATCACTTTTACAAAACCATCACTAGCACCTCCAGCTTTTGCTTTACCTGATGCAGAGAATGGAAACTTACCCACTTTTACATCATAGCCGGCATCTTTGGCCGCTTGCTCTGTATAACCTACAGATGCAATTTCAGGCTGACAATAAGTACAACCAGGAATGTTACCGTAATCCAACGGCTCTACATTCATTCCACTGATCTTTTCAACACAAATGATTCCTTCTGCCGAAGCAACGTGCGCCAAAGCAGGACCTTTCACGATATCACCAATTGCATAAACGCCTGGTATATTGGTTTTGTAGTAGTCATCCACAATAACTCTTCCTCTATCAGTGGCTACACCAACATCTTCAAGACCAATTCCTTCAAGGTTGGTGGAAACACCAACTGCAGAAAGAACGACATCACAATTCAATGTCTCTTCGCCCTTCTTAGTTTTCACCGTTACTTTACAGCCTTTACCGCTTGTATCGACAGCAGTTACTTCAGACTTGGTCATGATCTTCATGCCTGCTTTCTTATATGTTCTTTCCAATTGCTTAGATACATCAGCATCTTCAACCGGAACGATTCTATCCATGAACTCAACAATGGTTACTTCTGTACCAATTGAGTTGTAGAAATATGCAAACTCAATACCGATAGCACCAGAACCAACAATAACCATTGATTTTGGCTGCTTGTCCATCACCATCGCCTGACGGTAACCAATAATCTTCTTACCATCGATTGGCATTGAAGGCAGCTCTCTAGATCTACCACCAGTAGCGACAATGATATGGTCAGCGGAATAATCAGTCTTTGCTCCTCCTTCTGCTGTCACTTCAACCTTCTTACCAGCCTTCAGTTTACCAAACCCGGCAATCACATCGATCTTGTTCTTTTTCATCAAGAACTCAACGCCCTTACTCATTCCGGCAGCAACATCACGGCTTCTTTTCACCATTCCACTGAAATCAACTTCACCACCATCTAGTTTGATACCATAATCAGCAGCATGCTTTACGTATTCGAAAACCTGCGCACTCTTTAAAAGTGCCTTTGTTGGAATACACCCCCAGTTAAGACAAATACCACCAAGCTCAGAACGCTCAACGATACCTACTTTCATGCCCAATTGAGAAGCACGAATAGCAGCGACATAACCACCAGGACCACTTCCAATTACAATTAGATCATACTTTGTTGCCATATTTCTATTGTTTGTTTTCTATTAGTGAGACGGCAAAGTTAAGCCAAAAGCCCGCACAAAAAAATAGCAAAATTGGAGTAGTTAAAGCTTTTGGCTTTATTTGAATTCTCATTGAATGAATTGACTTCAATGGACTTTTAAAACTGAAAATCAAATCAACTAATATGGGTTTACTTGAAGGAAAAACCGCTCTAGTTACAGGTGCTTCAAAAGGAATTGGTAAAGCGATCGCTACCACCTTTGCGAAAGAAGGCGCTAATGTAGCTTTCACTTATTTATCAAGCGTTGAAAAAGGCCAAGCCTTGGAAGGCGAATTGGCTGCACATGGTACTAAGATCAAAGGGTATAGATCAAATGCTGCAGACTATGTTGCTGCGGAAGAATTGGTCAATGGCATTATAGCGGAATTCGGCTCTTTAGATGTAATTGTGAACAATGCTGGTATCACTCGCGACAATCTTTTGATGAGAATGAATGAGGAAATGTGGGACGAAGTAATCAATGTAAACTTGAAATCATGCTTCAATACAGTAAAAGCTGCTACAAGAACCATGATGAAACAAAGAGGTGGCTCTATCATTAACATTACTTCAGTAGTGGGAGTAAAAGGAAATGCGGGCCAAGCTAACTATGCCGCATCAAAGGCTGGCATTATAGGATTTACAAAATCTGTTGCACTAGAGTTAGGCTCAAGAGGCGTAAGATCAAATGCAGTTGCTCCAGGTTTTATTGAAACTGAAATGACCGAAGTATTAGACGAAAAAACAGTCCAAGGCTGGAGAGATGCTATTCCGATGAAAAGAGGTGGTTCTCCAGAAGATGTTGCCAATACATGTGTTTTCCTTGCTTCAGATATGTCAGCTTACATCACTGGCCAAACAATTTTGGTTGATGGTGGAATGAATACTTAAGCCCCACTTATCAAAACATTAGTAAAAAGTGTATCGGTCAATGACCATATTCCGTTTTAATGCGTTATTATGAAGTTGACCGATCACTGATCAAGATAAGTTGAACCCGATCCTTCTTTCACTTGCAAAACTTAGCCTGAAAACGGAATTCTCTCCGTGGTTCATTCCTGCATGCCTAATACTGGGTTTGGTTTACGCTGCTATACTTTATAAAAAAGACAACCCTTGGTCTAGCAACATCAATTGGCTCCTAGCTACTGTAAGATTCTTGACAGTGAGCACAATGGCATTTTTGATCATAGGACCTTTACTCAACCAAATTAGTTTCGAGAATGAGTCGCCTGTGGTTGTTTTGGCAATTGATGATTCGGCTTCAAGTGCTATGGGCAATGATTCTAATGCACTCATCAATACAGTAAACTCCATTAGCAGATCGCTAAATGCCGAAGGAATTGAAGTTCGATTAAGGGGTTTAGAGTTCTATTATGAAGATCCCGAAGATATATCTTTCAGTTCAGCAACAACTGACTTGAATAAAGTTCTGAAAGAAGTTAGCCGTGACTACGAACAGCAGAACCTGGCTGCTACTCTGCTACTTTCAGACGGCATTCATAACTATGGGCTTTCACCCCAGTTTTTCACCTCGTCTAAACCTATCTATACAATTGGGCTTGGTGATACAATTCCTGCAAGAGACCTCAGTATTAAAAGAGTTAGTGCCAACAAGGTAGTATACCAAGGGAAGCGATTTCCTGTAGTGGTTGACATTTTCAATAATGGTTATGTCAACGAAAACCTATCCGTCCAAATAATAAGTGGAGGACAAGTTTTAGGCACGAAGAATTTGACCCCAACTGGTGATCAACAAGTCAATTCAGTAGACTTTATTCTTGATGCCAGCGAAGTTGGAATTAAGAGTTATCAAATTAGACTTTCCGAAAAGGAAGGTGAAAGCACTTTGCTAAATAACAGCCGTAGATTTTTTGTTGAAGTAATCGATAGCGAACAAAAAATACTTATCGCGGCAGCTTCTCCACACCCCGATATCAAAGCTTTGAGAACAGTTATTGAGTCAAAAGAAGGCACCGAGGTCTCTCTTTGGATTGAAAATTTCACACGAGATTTTCCTGAAGGCCCTTTTGATTTAGTGATTTTCCATCAATTGCCGGGATTTAATGACCTGCCTCAAGAGATAGATCATTGGATTGAGGATAGCAATAGTTTATTCATTACTGGAACTAAAGACCTGAGCAATATTAATGAGAGAAACCAAGTGTTGACCTACAGTAGTTTCGGCCAAACTGACAATGTATCTGCTAATTATTCTCAAGCTTTTGACCTCTTTCAAGTAGAGGAAGACCTATTGAATAGACTTTATGATTTCCCCCCAATCACTGTCCCTTATGGTTCATTTGAATTAAAAGATAACGCCACAGTATTACTCTATCAGCGCATTGGAAATGCTCAAACGAATAGACCTCTTTTGTCAGTTCTTAACAACGATGAGCGCAAATCCGCTGTATTCTCAGGGGCAGACATTTGGAAATGGCGCCTCCAAGAAAGCGCCCTCTACACTGATCCAGACTTTTTTGATGAGTTATTTGGTAAGCTGATACAGTTTTTGGCAACAACAGAAAGTAAGACCAATTTCAATGTAGCTCCAGCACAAGAAAGCTTTATTGATTCGGAAGAAATCAGCTTTGAAACCGAGGTATATAATGAGCTCTATGAAAAGGTTTATGACTACAACATTTCACTAAAGCTCAGAAACGAAAACAATGAAGTTGAAGAGTTCAATTACGTCAATGCTCCAAATAATCAATATAGTATTTCAGGGATTACCCCTGGGGTTTACACTTATGAAGCCTCGGTAATATTAAACAATAAGCAGGAATTGAGTCGAGGAAGCTTTACAGTGGAAAACCTAGCACTAGAGGACATAGACATGACAGCAAACCATCAATTATTGAGAAATATTGCTAATAATTCAGCTGGTACATTCTATAAATTAGACCAAATAGACAACGTGATCAATGACATTAAACGGTTGAACTCAAGACCGATCACACGTTCTTCTGAAGAACTCAATCCTCTGATTGAAAACCCTTTATGGCTGATAGTATTGGTAGCACTTTTAGCTTTTGAATGGTTTACACGTAAATACCACGGTCACTACTAAAAATTTAGTAGTTTTTGCTTTCCTTAAAACTAATTGATTAGTTTATTTGAGTATGCAAAGGTCAATACTCATACTCACAATTTTAATACCCCTCCTCTACGCTTGCGACATGTCAGCCGTACGTGAAGAAGCTGATGAACATTTTCAAAATGGTGATTTCGAAGCAGCTATTGCCGGATATGACCGTGTCATAAAAATTGATACTGATGATTATTATGCGATATACAACAGAGCAAAAGCAAACGAACAACTAGGTAATTACCTCGATGCATATGATGATTATAATAAATTGGTTCTTCTAAAATGGAACTCATTTAAATCTACCCTTGGGCGCGCCAGATGCAATTATGAATTAGAGAATTATACCGCAGTGATTGGAGATATGAATGGTCTCTTGCTAGCCGCTGAAGATAATCTTGATGCACTTTCTCTTAGAGGAAGAGCATATGTAAAGAAAGGCAAGAACAACGATGCGATATTCGATCTATCTCGAGTTTTAAGAGAAGACCCTGAAAATGTAGAAGTACTCATAAGCCGAGGTGCTGCCTTTGCTCGTGGAGGAATGGGGCCAAGAGGTATAGAGGATTTTGACAAAGCTATTTCCGTGAACCCTAATTTGCCTGTGGCATATTTCAATAAGGCCATGGTATTCTTTGTCTATGAACACTATACAGCCGCTATCGACTCTTTCGATAAAGCCATTGAGCTGAATAGTGAATATGGAGAAGCTTATACAAGAAGAGGTATGTCAAAGTACAGCTTAGGTACCTCGTTCTACAAGTCTGCATGTGAAGATTTCAAAAAGGGCGATGAGTTTGAAGACCCATTAGCTACCGAATACATAAAAGAGTATTGTAAATAGTCTACCATTTTATTCCTTAGCATGAAATAGTTGGAGCATGCTTAAAAAATTCCTCAATACTGGAAATCATTCTCAATCAATAGATCTATCGCTTTTGCTTTTAAGGGTAGCCTTTAGTGTGGCTATGCTTACACATGGCTATGGCAAATTTATGAAGGTGATCAATGGAGATTTGACTTTTGGCGATCCAATCGGCATAGGCCCTGAACTTTCATTGATACTAGTTGCCTTTGCGGAGTTTGTCTGCTCGATATTGGTTATTCTGGGCTTAACCACAAGGTTTGCACTGATTCCACTAATTATCGCAATGTTCGTTGCATGGCAATTTCGACATGGTGGTGACCCATTTAGCTCTCAAGAGAAGTCCGTTCTCTATTTAATCGTCTATTTTGCGCTTTTAATAACCGGACCAGGGGGTTACTCTATGGACAAAAAGCTATTTGGATAATTCTAAATTGATGATATCGATCAACGCTCTGACCTCGACTAGCACTTGTTCATAAACAGTTTTTGTGCTGTTTTTGTAGGCGGAACCGAATTGAATTAAATATCTGTATTGGTCAGAGTTGACTTGACGCATTAATTCTCTTTTTTGGCTAGACGACATGGCCGGAAAATTTAGCCCTCTTATGTATGGGAAATTCTCCATGATGTACGGAATCAGGCGCTCTTTAATATGTTGACCATCTACTTCACCCCAAACCCGTACTACGTCATAGTTGACTTCATAGAGGGAAATCAAACCTGTGAGCAATGAGTCATTTCTAACTATATGTGACTGACCAAGACTCTTCATCTCCTGATAGGTAATATCACTTGGAGAAAATGGGGAATAACTTAAAAGACTCAAAACATTGCGGGCTGTAGAATCCGTATAGTCCGCATTGGCATCTAAATCCAGAATCGAATTCCCTATTTCAATTTGGCGCTCATAAACTTGCACATAGTTCGAGAGCAAAAATGAATCAGAAGTAAGGTTGTCGTGGAAGCTTTGTAGTAACTCACGCTCTTGATTAACCTCTGACCTATTGAGTCTGTACTCATTCAAGGCAAATGATGCAGAAATACCCAAGATCAAAATCACTAGTTCTGCAAAAAAGTAACCTAGATTTCTCTTTCCTTCTCTTCTAGCCATGCTTAAAACTAATAAACTATTCTATCTGAATGATCTAATTATGCGGAATTGGTAACTCAGTTGAATTTTTAATCTCAGACATGACAAAGCTACTTTGTACGTTCCCAATGTTGTAAAGGTCTGCCAGTTTGGTGGAAACAAACTGCTGATAGGTTTCCATGTCTGCAACCAGCACCTTGAGTAAATAGTCAAACATGCCTCCAATATGGTAGCATTCAATTACCTCATCTAAGTGCTTCACATCTTCTTCAAATTTTTCAATAAATGCCCTTTGGTGATTTTTAAGAGATACGCTACAAAAAGCTATTAGGGCAAGCCCAACTTTCTTTCGATTGATCTCTGCCTTGTAGCGGACAATAAACCCTTCTCTCTCTAACTTTTTAATTCGCTCATGAACTGGCGTAATGGTCAGACCAAGCTCAGCAGCCAATTCCTTATTAGTCAGCTTTGCGTTTCTTTCCAAAAGCTTTAAAATCTTAAGATCAATAGAATCTGCCATGGTATAATTTTCTTTTGAAGCTTATTCAGGAAACGAATTAAAGAAATATTATCCAAATAAATATTTATTATAGTTTTATTTTCTTCATTAATACCCTATCAAAGTATTTCATACTGCTTATTGGTAAATTTGGGATAAAGAACTCGCTATGGATAAGTCATTTATGAAACCCGAAAGCTTAATGATGTCTTATGGCTATAAGCCTGAGCTGTCAGAAGGCGCTGTCAAATGTCCGATCTTCCAAACCTCCACATTTATCTTTAAAAATGCAGAAGAAGGAAAAGCATTTTTTGAGGTGGCTTATGGCCTTAGAGAAAAAGAAGAAAGTGAAGAACTTGGGCTAATCTATAGCAGGTTAAACAACCCTGATCTAGAAATTCTTGAAAACCGCTTAACGCTTTGGGACAAGGCTCAGGCTTGCGCAGTTTTTGAGAGTGGCATGTCAGCCATCACTACAGTATTTCTGCAATTCTTAAAACCTGGCGACCTATTACTTTACAGCCAGCCTGTCTATGGCGGCACAAGTCATTTCATAGAAGAGACTTTAACCAAATTCGGTATCAATGTTTTGCCCTTCGATGCCAGCATGACTGAAAGTGAAATATTGGAAACGCTTAAAGAATCAGGCAAGTCTGAGAACCTTGCAATGGTGTATGCCGAAACGCCAGCAAACCCAACCAATGCGCTCATTGACCTTTTGATGTGTAAGCGAATTGCTGATCAATATTCAAGTAAAGAAAAGCAAGTATTGGTAGCGGTTGACAACACCTACATGGGGCCTTTGTGGCAGCACCCAATTGAGCAAGGTGCAGACCTTGTACTTTACTCTGCTACCAAATACATTGGCGGACATAGCGATGTAATTGCCGGAGCATGCCTTGGTTCAAGTGAGTTAATTGCCAAGGTGAAAGAAATGAGAACATTTCTAGGCAATATGTGTGGCCCTTGGACAGGATGGTTATTGATGAGAAGCCTCGAAACACTCAAAGCCAGAATGAGCCTTCAAGAGAAAAATGCCAAACGTATAGCTGAGTATTTGGCCAATCATGATAAAGTTAAAGAAGTGCTTTATCTGGGACAGATCAAGGACGATAGACAGCAAGAGATCTTTAACCGACAATGCAAAGGCACAGGCGCAATGGTAAGTTTCAATATCGAAGGAGGCGAAGCTGAAGCTTTCCAATTCCTAAATGCTTTAAAACTTATGAAGCTGGCAGTTTCTCTCGGTAGCACCGAATCTTTGGCAGAGCACCCAGCATCTATGACTCACGCTGGCGTAACGCCAGACGATAAATTGAAGTACGGAATTACTGACAACCTCGTAAGACTTTCCATTGGTGTAGAACACAGTGATGATATTATCTGGGACATCGATCAAGCCTTAAACTCAGTTGACATTTCAATGTCTAAATCAGTCAAGTCAGATCAATTAATTCACAGTTGATTCAAACTATTTTGATTTTTTAAACATCTGTTAATTATATTCGTCAGAATATTTTAAACAATTGTTAATAATATGAGTGAATTCTCTTTGGGTTCTCTTGAAGAAACCATCCTTGTCATTGTATTGATGAAGGAAGAAAGCTACGGGGTTGAGATTGCCAAGATCTATGAAGCACATATCAATCAAAGTATTTCATTGCCAGCAATTCATGTGGTGCTTAAGCGTCTCGAGAAAAAGGGCTTAGTAGAATCTTCCTTTGGCGAACCAACTGCCGAGCGCGGTGGCAAGCGAAAAAAGTTTTACCGCGGTACACCTTCCGGATACAGAGCAGCACAGGAATCTCAAGAAAGAAGATCTCAAATGTGGTCTTTGGTGCCCAATCCAAAACTGAGTTATGCAATCATATAAAAGCCCACCAGGCTGGGCCAATAGAATTTTAAACAAGGTACTTCCATCTGATTTGGTCGATGAGGTAGAAGGTGACCTATATGAAGCCTTTCAATGGAGGGCTTCAGAAAAAGGGCTTGGGTATGCCCGCAGAAAATACCTAGTGGAGGTTTTTAAATGCCTCCGCTATTTCAAGTTCAATGTCAAAATTCAAAACTATCGTCTTATGTTAATTCAGAACTATTTAAAAACCGGCTTCAGGTTTTTATGGAAAACACGAGGTTATTCAAGCCTCAATATCCTCGGGCTAGCGCTCGGTATTGCCATTAGCTGGCTCGCCTATATTTTTGTTACCGATGAGTATTCTTATGACGGCTTCTACAAGATGGCCGATAGAACTTACCGCATTACATCAAGCGCAACATTTGGAGATCAGTCCGAAACTTTCGCTGGCTCATCTTATATTATGGGTGAAGAGTACCCAAAGCAAATCCCTCAGATTGAATACGCTTCTCGTTACAAAAACGGCTACTTCTTAACCCGATCTGGAGAGGAATACCTTGATTTTTCACCCCACTATGCAGATAAGGATTTCTTTGAAATCTTTGATGTAGATTTCATCATTGGTGGTATTGGTAGCTTCAACGAACCCAATCAATTAGTCATTTCAGAGTCAACTGCCATGCGTTATGATATTCCCATCGACCTTAGTAAGGATGAGCTCATATCAGTCCGCAATGGAGAAGAAACCGCTTTTAAAGTGATTGGCATCTATAAGGACTTTCCTTTAAATACTTCCATTAGACCTCGGGCAATATTTCCTTTCATACAATGGTCGCAAAGCAATGAGGATAGAACCAAAATCTGGTTCGACATTAACATGAATACCTTTTTCACCCTGACAAAAGGTGTAAATCGGGAAGATGTCGAATCAAAAATGACTGAGGTGCTCCTCAGTAATTCTGACATGGGAGAAAATGAAGTTACCATGGGACTCCAACCCTTAAAAAACATTCACCTCAACCCGAACCTTAGAACAGGCAATGGCATTGAGGCCCGAGGTGACAACGAAATGATTCTCATCTCTTTGATCATAGGCATCTTATGCCTTGTAATTGCTTGCGTAAACTATGCAAACTTTGCAGTAGGCAATTACCTGGTCCGACTCAAAGAGGTTTCACTGAGAAAAGTTTTTGGTGCAGAGAAGACAGGAGTTTTCAGACAGTTCGTCACCGAAACCTTTATCTCAACATTTATAGCTCTGTGTTTGTCAATTGGCTTTATATACCTCATTCTTCCGCCCTTTGCCGACTATGCGGGCAAAACCTACACTATTGAAGCCATTTTCTCATTGGACATTTTAGCGGGAGGTTTTTTGATTCTCTTAGTCACCACATTCTTTGCAGGCATATATCCTGCCCTACTCCTTTCTAGATTCAAAACCATGAAAGGACTAAGAGGCAAATCTCAATTAGGCGGTAAAAACTGGCTTTCAAAATCCTTACTGATTTTACAATTCTGCATTGCTGTATTTCTTATCGCAGGCACACTAGTAATGGATAAGCAGCTCGATTTTATGCTCAATTATGATATTGGCTACAGAGGAAAAGATGTCATTAGCCTTTTTAGGCCTATGTCTGACGAACAAACACAAAAGACTTTCAAGAATCGCTTACTCAGAATTCCAGGAGTAGAAAGCGTTTCAATGTCATCTGGTTTTAATGGAACGGACTACACCCAAGATGACGGTGAAAATGTTACCGTAAGTCATGCAAGAGTAGATGAAGACTATCTAAGTACTTTGGGAATGACACTCTTAGAAGGTAGAAATTTTGACGAGTCAATTCCAACAGATTTCACAAAGGCAATCATCGTCAATGAAGCTTTTGTGAAGTACAGAAAAATGGACGATCCAATAGGCCAGCAGATTAATTTTGAATATGGAGATTTTCAGAAACCAACCATTATTGGAGTAGTAAAGAACTTCAATTTTGAATCACTGCATTCGCCAATTGAACCATTGGTGCTATACATGGGTGGATACTTAAGAATATGGAATACCCAGATCAAAACCACAGGCTTAAACTCAGATATAATTGAAGCTATGGACAAATATCACTCTGAATTCTTTAGCCCTTACCAAATGAACTACACTTTGGTAGAAGATGATATTGCTAGACAGTACGAACTAGAGGCGAGTATTCAGAAAGTAAGCAAAGGTGGGGCCTTTATTGCTATTTTCTTGTCTTGCATTGGTTTGATGGGTTTTGTAGGTACGCAGATCAGACAAAAACTAAAAGAGGTTTCTATTAGAAAAGTAGTTGGCGCAAGACCTCATGAAATTTTCAAACTTTACATTAGCAAGTATCTGGTTTTGTTGAGTATTGGTATGTGCATAGGTTTGGCAGGGGCCATTTATATGATGCAAAACTGGTTATCGAGCTATCCCGAAAAGATCAGTTTCGGAATAGATATTGGTATTATTGCTTTGGGCTCAGTCTCGGCTGTAGCACTCATCACCATCTTTTCTCAATTATACAAAGCAGTCAAACTCAATCCAGTTGTTTATTTAAAAGACGAATGAGTTTTCATGAGCCCCTCCGTTTTAGGACGGGGTTTATTACCTTTGCAGCATGCAAAACGATCCGGAGTTAAACGGAAAATATCTAGGCACAATCACTAAAGATTTTGTTGTTGTAGCCGATACATTAAAGGAGGCAGCTTACCAGGTGAGAAAAAGAGGGTTTTCAGATTACCCTATTTTTCCAATTGCCAAAACAGATATCCCAATTGGACAAAAGTTAATAGGCAGAGCGGAAATGGCTACCGAGTGGAATTACCACATTACCTATATTGATGAATTTGTTCAAAGGCAGTTGATCGATAATGTAGAAGCTTTTCAAGAAGCTTATAAAAACCCAGATGAATTTTGCTGCTTATTTGTAGTTGAACCTGATTTTACAAACTTTCTCTTCGTACCATACCCAGAAGAAGAATAACTATTCGCTCTTTCATTCGTTCTTTTATTACCTATGAAAGAAGTGATGGAGGAAAACAAGGCTGTGGTTCGAAGTATGCTCAATAAACTCGTTGAGCTTGGAGATGGAGTATCATGGAAAATCAACAATACCTACACTGACGGAATTGATAAAACCATTCTCGAAATTAGAATTTACGAGCATGGTCAACAGTCCGGCCGCATCGCATTTCAACTTGAAACTGGACAAGTGATTAATTACCGTTACAAAAAACTGGAAAAACGAATTCCGATTGGGATAACTGATATGCTTTTAGATGTGATCAGTTATGAATTAGACACTCCTACTGTCGATGCTGATTGATGTAGTCTTTTACATAGACTGAAAATTCCTGAATCGCTTCATTGGTCAATTCACCAATTTTACCTTTTCCTATCAACTGCTCTCCCACTTTTATAATCGGTAAAATCCGTTTCGTTGTACTTGTGATAAACATTTCATCCGCATTTAAAACTTCGTTAAGCTTAATGTCTCCGACTTCAATTGGAAACTTCTTTTTTAATGCTCGAAGAACATTTGTCTGAGTAATTCCTTTGAGGACTTCTTTTTTATTGGTTTTAAGAACTCCGTTTTTAAATATGAAAACCGAACTTCTAGAGACCTCAGAAATATATTCTCCGTTATGATAAAGCACATCAATATGACCATCTTTCTGCCATGCCTTTTGTAACTCTAAAGCTTTCACATACTGTGTGGATTTCACTGTAGGAAAATCTCTTTGATAATTATAGAGCATCAAGGAAGCCCCAGTTTTATAGATTCCTTCCTGAGGTTCGCTAAAGGGTTGATTCAAGATTAGAATTGTTGGCTCAGAGGGAGTGAAACCATCAATTGTCAAACCTCCTGTCAAGAAGATCTTAATACTAGAGACCGGTAGACCGTTCTTTTTTATTAAGTCATAGATAATGACCTCTAATTCTTTCCTAGTTAGAGTCATTTCAATTCCAATACCTTGAGCAGATGCTACCAATCGATCTAAATGGTCGTCTAGAAATATTGGGATACCCTCTTCTACTCGAAAGAAATCAAAAACACCATATCCTCTTAGAAAACCTACATCATCTGGTGAAATAGAAATTTCATTCTTTTTAAGGTACTGACCGTTGTAATAATGAATGGCTTCCATAGATTTACTGCCTAATTTTGAAACACCTAAAGAAAGAGATGGCGAAAGACTATTACAACATCCTAGGAGTAAATAAAAACGCGAGTGAAAAAGATATCAAAAAGGCATATCGCAATCTTGCGAAAGAACTACACCCTGATGTAAATAAATCTGAAGGTGCTGAAGCAGCTTTTGGAGAGATCAATGAAGCCTATATGGTCCTTATCAATCCAAAAAAGAGAAAGTCTTATGATGAAGGGCTAGATGTAAAAGCACCAAAGCTGACCAAGGAGCAAATATTAGAATTGATCAAAAGACAGCAAGAAGCGATGTCTAAAGATTTCAAGTTTCACAGTTCAAATATTTACCCTCCTACAGATTATAAGGCCAACCAAAAAGGTGCTACAATCATAAATATTATCACATTAATTTTTGCCCTTTCTTTTGTCTTGGACTACTTTACTTATGGTCCTTCAGAACAGTACGAGGTGCAGTCCATTGTTCAAAAAGAGCTATTGTCAAGAAACCTTGAAGACGTTGGCAATTTTGTCCTATTTACAGAAAATGGACTATATGAGTTAGACACAGCACACATCAACAAGGTGAGGCAAACAATCAAAACTGTTGAAGTTAAAAAGAGTCTTTTTTATCAAAACCCTTCAATAAGGCTAAGCGAAAATTTAGACTACGTCAAAAATTACGGCTTCGCTTCGATAACTTATATTTTTGTTTTGATCGTATTCTTAACTAGTGGAATTAGCCTTTTACCTCAACTAAGTGCAGAAAGAAAATTCAACGCGGCTATTATCAGTTCATTCTTCAGTATAATAGCGATAGTATTAATGCTCATCACTTAAGTGATCCCAACCTTGTGCCTTCAGTGGAACTGCATTCTGGTTTTTTGTCACTAAGAAATTTCCCTTATCAAGTTTTTGAGCATGTCCTATAAAATGAATATCGGGGTGCTTCTCTAGTTTATCGTGATCCTTTTGGCTTATTGTGAAGAGCAATTCATAATCTTCACCACCATTCAATACAGCAGTGATTGGATCAAGATTGAATTCCACTGCAGTATCATAAGTCTGCTTGTCGATAGGCAATTTGTCTTCATAGAGTGCGAAACCAACACCTGAATGTTGTGATAGGTGAAGCGTCTCAGATGCCAAACCATCAGAGATGTCGATCATAGAAGTCGGTACAACTCCTGCAGTCTTTAATTCATGAATAATATCCATTCTAGCCTTTGGTTTCAATTGCCTTTGCACTAAGTATTGATAGTTATCAAGCTTTGGTTGCATATTCGGGTTCGCCAAGAAAGTCTGCTTTTCTCTTTCTAATACTTGTAGACCTATAAATGCACCACCTAGGTCTCCCGTTGTACAAAGAATATCATTGTCAGCAGCCCCTTTTCGATAAGCAATTTTATCTTCTTGAACAGAACCAAATACTGAAACCGAGATCACCAAGCCAGCATTTGAAGTGGTGGTATCACCGCCAACTACATCTACCCCATAGTCACTTGCCGCAGCATGAATACCTGAATACAAGGCTTCTACTGCTTCCACGGAAAATCTATTACTCAACCCTAGTGAGATGGTGATCTGCTCTGGCAAACCATTCATTGCTGCAATGTCAGAAACATTGACAGCGACAGCTTTGTAGCCTAAGTGTGGGAGCGGTGCGTAAGAAAGGTCGAAATGAACACCTTCCAAAAGCATATCTGCAGACAAAAGCCCTAGGCCCTTCTCGGAAGTTTTAATTACTGCCGCATCATCACCGATGCCTTTAACAGTAGTTTGATTTTTGATCTCAACATCCTCTGCCAATCTATTGATCAATCCGAATTCGCCCAATGAAGATAATTCTGTACGCTTTTCTGCCATGTCACTCAATTTCAGGCGCAAAGGTAAGTGATTTTAGCGGCAAGGCATAAGCTTCCAGTAAATCAGCTGATCTCTTGGCAAAGCTCAATGAGCACGCCATTTGTAGTTTTAGGGTGGAGGAAGCAAACGAGCTTATTATCGGCACCTTTCTTTGGTTCTTTATTGAGAAGTGTAAAACCTTCCGCTTCTAGTCTTTTCATCTCAGCATGAATATCTTCAACATCATAAGCTATGTGATGAATACCTTCTCCACGCTTTTCAATGAATTTTGCAATTGGAGAATCTGGGTTTGTGGCCTCAAGTAATTCGATCTTATTTGGACCAACTTGAAAAAAGCTTGTACTCACACCTTCAGATGCTACTTCTTCTACTTTATAGTGTGGCTCACCAAAGAGTTTGGCAAAAAGATCATTCGAAGTTTCTAGTGATTTTACTGCAATACCGATATGCTCAATCTTCCTCATTTCTTTTCTTTAAGATTCATGTATTATCTTTGCGCCAAGGTAGTGAACTTATTGGTTTCAATACCTGTTAAATAGCACCTGAGAGGGTAAAATTGGCGAAAAATGAATATAACCGGTACCGGCAGTGATATCCATGTAGAGAGTTTGAAACTTCAAAAGAAGATTGAGTCTCATTTAGGTATCCAAGGGAGTGAATTAAGCTTCGAGTTTCAAGCCATTGAGGGCAAAATCAAACTCGATCTGATCACGATCAACCCAAGGCACAATCAGTCATTCTTATTTCATTCTGAAATGGGAATTGACAAACTAGATGCTTTGCGTAAGATGCTGGACTATGTGCAATCATACAAAGACAAATACAATAGCTACACCATTCAATGGATAGCAAAAGATGAGTCGGAATTGCATACTTCATATTTCACCGCCACCAATATGTATGATGCGCTCGATAAATTATATTATAGCAGAGACATCAATACCATTACAGTGTTTAGTGTTGTACTTAACCCAGTAGCATAATGATCAATGTAACAGAAACAGCGAAGGAGAAGATCGTAGAGCTTAGAAGCAAAGAAGGCAAAACGGATAATCATAATATTAGAGTAGCAGTACAAGGCGGAGGATGCTCTGGCCTGATGTACGATTTAGAGTTTGATGCAGAGATCAAAGAGAAAGATCAGGTCTTCGAAGACAAAGGCATCAAAGTGTTGGTAGATAGAAAAAGTTTACTTTATCTACTGGGCACCACTTTAGATTTCTCTGATGGATTGAACGGTAAAGGTTTTCAATTCATTAACCCGAATGCGAACCGCACTTGCGGTTGTGGAGAGAGCTTCTCTGTGTAATCTCATGTAACTAACTCTGACCAGTTTCGGAGTCTATATAAATAAGAAGCTGAAACAAGTTCAGCATGACGAAAAGAATTAAGCCACTTGCTGAGTGGCTTTTTTAGTTCTAGAGAATGCCTTCAATGTACTGATTAAGTTGATTCGACCTCCAAAAAGCAAGGCAAGACATCATTATCGGCCGCATTCCTTCATAATCTTGAATTGGAGAAACGGGGTAGTCGGAAACAAACTCTTGAGCTAGGCTATCTAGTTCTCCAACATGCCCCCACATATTTGAAATGTCAACAAGTGCACCAGAACTATAATCCTTACTGAAAAGTTCTGAGTTTAAATCTTGCCCATACTGAACAGAAACGCATCTCACAAATGCATAATCTTTGATCCAATTGATTCGATCTTCTTTAGGTACCCGAGGTGGATCACCCGAATACTCCTGCTTTTGGGAGCATGAGATCACAATAAGAAATATCAAGCAAGTAAGAGGAAGTGTTGTGCGCATGATTACTGAGTTTACTTAAATATAAAAAAGGCCAGTCAATGACTAGCCTATATTCTTTCATTCCATTTATCCCCTTAAAAGGAAATAGATTATACTCTAATAAGCCCTAACCTCTTTACCCTCCATAAAATTCATAAAGGCTTTGTTCACAACGCGCATACCGCCCTTTGTTGGATAGTCACCTGTAAAATACCAGTCGCCTAAATTCTTTGGACATGCCTTGTGTAGATTATCTACTGTTTGATAGATCACTTCGAGCTCTGCCTTCAAATCATCAGGCTTAACGATCTCAGTGATCTTGGCAGACATTTGCTCATCAGTAAATTGGTTGTATAACTCCTGGACAAAGTTTGTCTGTTTAGGGTTATCAATATTTGCCAAAACCTTATGATAAGCCTCATCCATCTTGTTCTCTAGATAGTTTTCCTTCAAAAGGGCCTGCATAGCTCTAAAAGCAACAAACTCTTTGATCTTTGACATATCTATGCCGTAACAATCAGGGTATCTGATCTGAGGGGCGGATGAAACCACAACGATCTTCTTTGGCTCCAATTTATCAAGCATCTTAAGAATACTCTTCTCAAGTGTAGTTCCTCTAACGATTGAATCATCAATAACAACTAGTGTGTCCACACCTTTTCTTATCACCTCGTAAGTGGTATCATATACGTTGGCCACAATGTCATCACGGCTTTCATCGTCCGCGATAAATGTTCTCAACTTGGCATCCTTGATCACAAGCTTTTCTACCCTTGGTCTAAAGCTGAGCAGATTATCAATGTCCTCTAGAGATGGCTTACCATCAACAATTACTTCTTTCTGTTTTTTAGTCAGGTACTCATCCAAACCTTGCATCATGCCTAAGAAAGACACTTCAGCAGAATTTGGAATGTAAGAGAATACCGTATTCTTCAGGTCAAAGTTGATCGACTTAAGGATCTGAGGAATCAATAGTTTACCTAACATCTTACGCTCATTGTAGATCTCTGGGTCATTGCCTCTAGAGAAATAAATGCGCTCAAATGAACAGGCTTTTAATTCTTTTTGCTTTCGAACAGGCACCTCATTGTATGAGCCATCCTTTTCAATGATCAATGCGTGGCCTCTTTCCACTTCAGAGATCTCATCATAATTGACATTGAAGGCTGCCTTAATCGCCTGCTTCTCAGAAGCCACAACGATCACTTCATCATCAATGTATTTGAATGCAGGCCTGATACCATTCGGGTCTCTCACCACAAATGATGCGCCATGCCCTAAAAGACCTACCATCGCATATCCACCATCAAAGTCTCTAAAAGATCTTTTGAGAATGCGTTGGATGTCCATCTCTGCTTCGATCTTTTCAGTGACCGCAGCATTGTCTAGTTTGTCTTTGTATTTGTCGAAGATGCGTTGGTTCTCTTCATCAAGGAAGTGTCCAACCTTCTCCATCACCGTTACAGTATCTGTTTTTTCTTTAGGGTGCTGCCCTAGATCCACCAACATACCGAAAAGCTCATCAACATTGGTCATGTTGAAGTTTCCAGCCATGACCAGGTTACGGCTTCTCCAGTTATTTTGTCTCAAAAACGGGTGACAGCTTTCAATTGAATTCTTACCATGAGTTCCATAGCGCAGATGGCCTAACCAAGATTCTCCTGAAAAACCTACATTGTTTTTCATCCACTCGGCATTCTTCGGATCAAATCCTTCCTTCTTTCCGGCTTTGGCATACTTTCTCGCAATTTTTCCGAAGATCTCATCAACTGGATTGGTGTTGATGGTTCTATATCTACTGATATAACGCTTGCCGGGAGGTACTCCGACCTTAATGTTTGCAACTCCTACTCCATCTTGGCCACGGTTAGACTGCTTCTGCATCATCATGTAAAGCTTACTTACCGCATACTTATGTGTACCATACTTGTCAATATAGTACTGGAGTGGCTTTCTAAGGCGAATGTGGGCTATACCACACTCATGTTTAATCGGCTCGCTCATGTCAAGTTCTAAAATGCAAAATTAATAGTATTCACTAGGTCAACAAACCAATCGGACCTAAAGAATAATAGTAACAATGGCATGACCAAAAGAGTGCCAATTAAGACCAATCCTCTTGAGTCACTAACTTCTTCAACTGCCTCCGTCTCTTCCTTGTTTTTGATAAACATGAAATAAGGAAGCTTCAAATAGTAAAATAGAGACACCACAGTATTAAAAAGGCCTACTATAAACAACCATAATAAGAAACCCGAATCAGTCAATTGATAGCTTTCCCAAAGTGCAGAAAAAGCATATAGTTTAGCATTAAAGCCTACAGTTGGTGGCAATCCCGTTAAAGCGATCATCACAACCAACATTAAGATAGATGGCAAGGCAATACTTTTCCCTAACCCTTTCCATCGCTCCATATTGGAGGTTCCGGTCCTGTGCTCGAAATATTGCACCAAGGCAAAAGCAGCTAAACTCATCAATGCATAAACCAATGCATAAAATAAGAAGGCATCGTTTCCTGTCTCTGACTGGGAAATGATTCCCAGCAATAAGAAGCCAGCATGCGCTATTGAAGAATAAGCAAGCATCCTTTTTGCGTCCTTCTGCCAGAGTGCTGATAAGTTACCGACCAACATAGAAGCCATAGCTACTATGCCTAATGTAAATTGCCAATCCCAATTGATATTGAGGAAAGTTGAGATGCGAAAAATGATCGCCAATGCCGCCAACTTAGGAACCACTGAAAATAAGGCCACAACAGGTGTTGGAGCTGCTTCATAGACATCAGGAGACCAGATGTGCATGGGGAAGGCACTTAGCTTAAATAAAAAGCCCGATAGGGTAAGTACCAATGCAATGCCTAAAGGCATAATTGACGCCTCAGTTAATCCTGCATAAAAACTCATGGAGTCTAATTGCAAAGTTCCTGTAAAGCCATAGAGCCAGCTCATTCCGTAAAGCATTAATGCAGAGGCAACTGCTCCAAAGATCAAATATTTCAATGCTGCTTCTGACCTTTCCTTTTTTGCATTGAGCGCAGTTATAATATAAGACCCAATTGAAACTAATTCGATCCCCAAATAAATGAGAATCAGATTCATGGTCATGGTCATTAAAAAAGCACCGATCAATATGGTAAACACCATCACTAGGTTTTCAGAAGAGGCCAACGTAGTTTCCTTCTCCCCTTCCCTTTGCTGAGTCATGAGAATCAGTACCACCAGCCCAGAAAAAATAAAAACAGTCTTCAGCACCAATGCTAACTCAGATAGCTTAAGCATTTGATTAAAGAAAGTAACTGTTTCATTGATTGCCTGGAACTGTTGAAATAGTAATACTCCTGTAAAAGCCAAGCCTGCAAATGAGATGGCTGTTAACCCTATGGACTTGTTGTTCTTAAAAAGTAAATCGAAAACGATAAGAAGAAGCAAAGTGATCACGAGACTAAACTCAGGAAGCAACCAACCAATACTCTGGTTTAGCTGCTCGATCCAATCTGTTAAACCGATGCCTTGCATATTGCTTAAGATCATCTTCCTGCCCCCGGGCTAATGTGTTCTACAAAGGCCATTACAGATTCATTGATCAAATCGAAAAGCGCAGATGGATAGACGCCAAAAAGAACGATCAGCACTACCAATGGAACGAACATGACATATTCTCTAATAGTCAAATCATTCAATTGAGAAAGCCAGTTTTTATCCTTGATCCAAAACTCACCAAAAAACATTCGCTGTAAGGTCCATAAATAATAACCCGCAGCTAACACCAATCCAATGGCTGCAACTACCGGCATCCAGAACGGAATAGCCCCATTTACCATATCAGATTTGAATGCCCCAATGAAGACTGTGATCTCTGCAATAAATCCTGAGAATCCCGGCAGCCCTAGAGAAGCAAAGAATGCTATGGCTGTAAATACTGTATACTTTGGAAGCTTTGTTGCTAAGCCACCATAGTTCTCAATTAAACGATCATGTGTTCTGTCATACAACACACCTGCTATAAGGAACAACATGGCAGATATCAAACCATGAGAGAACATCTGATATAAGGCTCCAGAAACACCTTCAACAGTCATTGCCCCAAGCCCCAAAAGAACAAAGCCCATATGGGATACAGAGCTATAGGCAATTAATTTTTTCAAGTCTTTTTGTGCCAAAGCATTCATGGCACCATAAAGAATGGCAAACATGCCAAAGAAGCCTATCAACCAAGCATAGTGAAAAGCCGCATCTGGGAACATTGAATAAGCAGTCCTGATTATTCCATAACCACCAATCTTCAATAGCACTCCAGCCAATACAACTGAAATTGGCGTTGGTGCTTCCACGTGAGCATCTGGCAACCATGTATGAAATGGGAATGCAGGAAGTTTGATAGCAAAGCCAATCAACAAAGCTAAGAAAGCGATCCAACTTGCCGGTTGACCAAAAACAGTAGCTAAACCGGAAGTTTCCAAAAACGAACCTGGAATAAAATTACCACCATCGGCCATGTAGATCATGTTGAATGATTTGACCAATTTATCCTTAGCAATCTCTCCATTTGCAACCATCTCCTGTACCTGATCGATCAATACCATCTCAGGTACATTTGTGCTCAAGCCATTAAGTTCTGCGGTTTTGACAGGGTCAAAAACAGAGTTATAGAGACCGATCATGACGATCAGTATAAAGATTGATCCGACCAGTGTGTATAAAAAGAATTTGATCGAAGCATACTCTTTTCTTGGGCCTCCCCATATACCAATAAGGAAGTACATGGGCAAAAGCATGAACTCGAAGAAGAGGTAGAACAAGAAGAAATCTAAAGCAACGAAACAGCCCAAAACAGAGCTTGAAAGCAATAAGTATAAACTGAAGTACCCTTTTAGCTGCTTGGTCATTTTCCATGATGAAATAACACCAATGAACAAGACTATAGTTGCCAATAAAAGAAGGCTGACATTAATGCCATCTATACCCAAGAAGTAATCTGCAGTAATCTGACCAAGTGTCCCCAAATTAATTGTGAACCACTCTGTTTTCTCAACGAACTGTAAATGTGATTCTTCAGAGATCAAACCTGCAATGCCGTTTTCAAATTGCAAGGTCAGTATCACGCTTAGTAATAAGCTAACCCCTACAGATCCCAATGCTATCCATTTATAGCTCTGCTCAAGATTTTTAGGTAGAAATGCAATGATTGCTGCTGCGATCAATGGAATAAAAACGATATAGGATAATAGATTCGCCATTTCAGAAAACGAGGAGCAACAATATTAAAAGAACAAAAATAAAACTCAGTACGATAAATGACTGTACACGCCCCGATTGCATTGAACGAGTCAATTGACCGGCTTTACCTAAAGAGTTCGAGGTGAAATGAACCAAGCCGTCTACTACATAAACGTCAAACCACCTAACTATATGAGCAATAACCACTTGTAATTTTGCAAAGCCAACCACTATTCTATCGATGACTTGCTCATCAAACCAAGCTAGGCACTTTGCGCCTAAGAGGGTAAAAGGTAGAATCACTTTTTGGTAGAGCACATCTTGGTACCAATGATAAAAAGACACCTGACCGAAGACGCCTTTTGGCTCTCTTCTTTGCACAAATCTCTTTTGTAATTTTCTACCAGGCTTAAATGACAAATACGCCATTACTAAGCCGACTACTGCCAATGCCAAGGATATGGCCATTACTAAATAATGGAATTCATGGAACATGTCTTCTGGCACATCAACCAAACTTTGAGCCGCATAAGAGATAGGCACTAAGTAAATAGGTGTAGTCAAAAGTTCACTCAACCATGTTTTCGCCCCGTCAATTGTTAGGCCAAGCCATAAGCTCGTTGAAAGTGCGGCAAGAATAAAAACCGGAACCATTAAAAGTAGATTCCCATCCTTAGGCCTGGCAGTGAGCTTAACATCGGGTAGAAGATTAGGTAGTCTAAATTCTCCAAAAAAGACCAGAAGAATCATTCTTAGCGTGTAGAATGCAGTGAATACAACTGTCGCAAAGGCTAATACTTCTGGAATATAAAAACCTCCTCCTTTGTACTCAGTCCATACTGATAGGTTAAGTAATATTTCATCTTTAGAGAGAAATCCTGAGAAACCAGGAAGACCAATCAAAGCTAAAGAACAGAATAAGAAAACGATAAATGTTTTGGGCATATACTTCCTTAGGCCGCCCATTACGCGCATATCTTGTGTATCGAACTTGACCTCATCATTTTCCAACTTATGCAATTGGTGTATGATAACACCCGCAGAAAGGAAAAGGCCAGCCTTGAAAAAGGCATGAGTAAATAAATGGAATAAACTGGCGGAGTAAGCGCCAACACCAATTGCCATAACCATATAGCCCAATTGTGAAACCGTACTGTATGCCAACACTTTTTTAATATCAAATTGTGAAAGCGCTGCAATAGCTGCCATAAATGCTGTTATCGCCCCGACTATTGCGATGACTTCTAAAGCTTGTGCATCAAGAATCACAAATATTCTTGCCAAGAGATACACACCCGCAGCGACCATAGTAGCCGCATGGATCAATGCTGATACAGGAGTCGGCCCCTCCATGGCATCTGGTAGCCATACCTGCAAAGGGAATTGAGCAGACTTACCAACTGCTCCGCAAAAGAGCGCAATACCAGCGGCACTCAACCAGCGACCATCCAAATTATGATAGATCTGCTCTCCAGCATTTAAAAAAGTTACCACCCATTGATCACCATCGATCTCGCTCATGATCATCAGAGATTTCACGGCTTCGAGATCAAGAGAACCAAACTGTGTAAACAAGATCATTAGCCCAGTGATAAAGCCTACATCACCAATTCTATTTAGAATAAAGGCCTTGTTAGCTGCAATAGATGCTGAGCGTTTTTTGAACCAGAACCCAATCAATAGATATGATGAAAGCCCAACTAGTTCCCAGAAAATGAAGATGATCAAGAGATCGTAGAAAAGCACAACCCCCATCATTGAGAATGTAAATAACCCCAAATACCTGAAATAGGTAGTTATTCTTTCATCATACCTCATGTATTCAAGAGAGAACACATGCACCAGCAATGAGATCAAGTTGACAACAACCGACATCAAGAGCATGAGTTCATCGATGATGAAACTGAAGGTGAACTGATAATCTCCAATACTGAACCACTCTCCTCTTAGGATCCGATAATCTGCGCCTAAATATTTAAAGAGAAGGAAAAGGCTTAACCCAAAATTGACAAAACTCAGGGCTGTGGAAAACAAAGGACCCTTGCGCTTAAAAAGACCTCCAAAAACAAAGCTAGCAAATGGAATCACCAACAATAGCACTAGCCAGATCACTTCTGATCCAAGATTCAAGGTCAATATGTCTTTTAGATCGATCAACCTTTTAAATCACTTATATCTGACAAATCACTGGATTTGAAATATTGATAGACCTTTACTACCAAGGCTAAGCCAACAGCTGCCTCGGCAGCCGCAACGGTAATGATAAACAATGAGAATATCTGCCCTTGAAGTTCTCCCGGATCAAAAGCACTAAAAGCCACAAGATTGACATTGGCTGCATTCAGCATCAGCTCAATCCCGATCAATACCATAATCACGTTCTTACGGGTAATGACCACATAAAGCCCACAAACGAATAAAATCGCACCTAAGAACAACAGGAAATTAAGCGGCATCATCAGCCTCCTTTCTATTTCCAGCGATATATACTGAGCCAATCAATGCAACCAGCAACAGCAATCCTATTATTTCAAATGCAAGCACATATTCTGTCATTAGATTCAAACCGAGTCCTTTCAAACCGGCTTTAGAACTTACCTCTTGCTGCATCCATCCTGCCTCAACAAAATTTGCACTTATTATACCTTTGACTAGTACAACAAGAACAGCACCCGCCAAAAGCCATCCAAAAAATCTTGATTGGGTAGCCGACTTCAAGGGTTCGCCTTTCAATCTATTGGTCAACATTACACCAAAAAGCAGTAGAACTAAAATCCCTCCAACATAGACCAATATTTGTACGACTGCAATGAATTCTGCCCCCAAGAAAACGTATACTCCTGCCAATGCTAAAAAACACATAATAAGTGCAAAGGCAGCATAGATAACATTCTTCGTGATGGCAACGAATATGGCCGATAGCGCTGTTAATCCCCCAAGGATATAAAATATGATGAGTGTTAGATCCATCTATTCATCAGTCTTTTTCGGTGGAATCTTGGGCTTCATTGGGATTTTTGGTTTAACAGCTTTAGGCTTTGCATCATCACCTTCTTTTGCTTGAGGCTTGATCACAGGCTTTGAAGGAATCTTTGGCTTTACCGCTTTTGGCTTTTCGTCACTACTGGGTGAGATCTTTGGTTTGATCACCGGTTTAGTACCAGTTTTCTTAACCGCAATCTTCGGTTTAACCACCACTTTAGGTTTACTGCTGGTCCCCTCTGTAGAACCATCGACCTTAGGCTTCATTTGTGGTTTAGCACCAATCGCTGGTTTTGGACGCATGGCCGGTTTGGTACCAGCCATTTTCGGTCTTGCAGCGACAACAGGTTTTGAAGCTGCAGCCTGTGCTTTTTCTTCCTCCTTTTTCTTCTGATATGCCGCCAACTCCTCCTTCTTTTGAAGAATTTCAATTGGAGTCATATTGCCAAATTCAAAATTATGGTCTTTGATGTCAAACGTGCTGAAATCATACTCATCAGTCATAGTGAGACACTCTGTAGGGCAAACAGTTGTACATAATCCACAGAAGCAGCACTTGGCCATATCAATATCAAATTTGGCCGCATAGATTCTCTTTGACGTTCCATCAGAAGTTTTGCCGAACTCTTCTACTGCCCTAACTGGCTCTATGTCGATACAATCAACTGGACATATCTTTGCACATTTATCACAGACAATACAGTCCTCAATCTCATTATGCAGTTTGTAGCGTCCAACTGTCGGAATGGGCAACACCTCTTTAGGGTACTGAACTGTAAAAATTGCATTTTGCTGCTCAAAGTAATTCTCTTGGTCTGGTGATAAAGGATCACGTTGACTTCTTGCATCTTTCATATGCTTAAAAGTCAGGTCTAACCCTTTAGACAAGGTCTTAGTGGCTATGGCGATATTTCTCCAGTATTCTTTCAAAACATCAAGAATCTATAAAGCGCACACAACATTACCAATAGAATAGACGCAGGAGTTAAATACTTCCAACTTAAATTCATCAATTGGTCTAATCTCAATCTTGGGTAGGTCCATCTGATCCAGATTTGGGTAGCCACAAGGAATAATGACTTAGAGATCATCCAAAAAGCCCCCCACAAATGACCTGAAATTGAACCAGGCGTTCCGCTTGTCCAATCCGCCAATGCCACAGAACTAATATTAGTTAAAGGCGTATTCCACCCTCCTAAAAACAAGATTGTCATTAGAAATGCCACCAAAAGCATAACCCCGTACTCAGAGAGCATGATCATCGCCCAACGGAACCCTGAATATTCTACATGGAATCCTGCTACAAGCTCAGATTCAGCCTCTGGAATATCAAATGGCGCACGATTAGCTTCAGCCAATGAAGCAATGTAAAAGATGACAAATGCTGGAATCAGAAGTGGTACTCTAAACAAATTCCATGTCAATACTCCTCCAATATCAGTCGTTTCAACGCCTAGTGCCTTGATACCAAAAAGGTAGTTTACACCATTTGGGTTTACATCATTCCAGAAGACGCCTTGCTGATAAACGATCTCCTGAAGATTCAATGTCTGGGAGATCATCACTACGCAAATAACCATAAGGCCCAGCGGAATTTCGTAGGAAATGATCTGAGCTATCGAGCGCATAGCACCAAACAGCGCATATTTACTATTCGAACCCCAACCAGCCAATAGAATGCCCAATACATCCAGACTTACTATGGCTAATAGATAGAAGATGCCTATCTCAGTACCAGAGCCCATTAAGTCAGAGGTCAATGGCAATACCGCAAAACCAGCAAATATAGCAGTAAAAATGATTACGGGGGCAGGTTTGAATATTAACCTGTCAGACTTGATTGGCACAATGTCTTCTTTCTGCAGAAGCTTAAGCAGGTCTGCAATGGTTTGTAACAGGCCGTAATAGCCAGTTTCCATTGGTCCATAGCGATCTTGAATGAATGCAGAGATTTTTCTTTCAGCGTAAACCGCAAAGACTGTGTAGATCAGTAAAAAGGTAAGAAAGAATAAAAATGCGTACACGTTGGTTTTGCGCTTTTGCTATGCAAAGAAAAGAATAATTTAATCAATAGTCACGCTTCTTTTATAGCCTTCAGAAGCAAAACTTACTCCCAAAGCATATGTTTTGTCAAAGGCACTTTTCCGTGAAAGAACATTTCTGCAGCTTTCTCAAAAGAAGGTGTGATATCTGATACCAAAAACTCGTTATCCAACTCCTTTTTTTCGGATAAAAGTTCCTTTTCCTCCAGCATCTTCTTTAAGGCTTTTGCTACAATAATTGATGAATCTATCACATCAACTTTTCCATTATAAAATGCCTCTATCTCATTTTTTATGAGAGGATAGTGGGTACAGCCTAAAATAAGCGCCTCTATACCTCTCAATGACTCATTTGAAAGGTATTCCTCAATTATTGCTTTTGATATCTGATTGCTATAAAAATGCTCTTCGATCATAGGCACTAACAACGGAGTAGCCAAGCCGCCAAATTCGATTGTTGGCTCTTTCACCTTAAGCTGGTAATCGTAAACACCCGAACCTACAGTTTGCTTTGTACCAATAAGACCTACTTTTTTCTTTGCGTAATGCTTAGCGGTATGACTAACTACAGGGTCAATCACATTAATAACCTCTGCCTTTGTACCTACATATGCCTTAATTAACTCAAATGCAGCTGCGGAGGCAGAATTACAAGCAATTAAAATCACCTTACATCCTTTTTGCAAAAGCACATCACAGATTTTGATAGAATAAGCTTGTATAGTTGCAGCAGACTTATCACCATAAGGCAAATGCGCAGCATCTCCGAAATAGATCAATTGCTCATCAGGTAAAACCTGACTTACAGCGTGAGCGACAGTAAGCCCTCCCATTCCACTGTCAAATATTCCTATGGGTCGTTGATCTAATTTCATTTTCCTGTATCTCGAACAAATAACGGATTTACATCGGATTATTGGAAAAAGAGAATAAAAAGATGAGAAAGAAAGTCTTTTGTTAATTGATGTGAATGGTGAGTGGGCAGCCAACACTTGTCCCTATATTGCGGCCACAAAAAAAGACTTTGCAGTATGCAAAGCCTTTGGAAGTGATCTGGCTGGGGCTCGAACCCAGGACCCTCTCCTTAAAAGGGAGATGCTCTACCAACTGAGCTACCAGATCAAGAATTTTGTTGTTGAATTAAGGTCGTTTTCCTTAATTGCGAGTGCAAAGGTAAACGCTTAAAAATTAAATACAAAACAGAGCTTTGAAATTATTTAAACAACTCTTTTTTCTTTTCTTAACCATCTCTTTATCAACTGAAGCACAGTCTGTTAGCAGCAAATTAGATATTGCAGATTCTTTGTTTGAAAACAGAAGATACACCCAATCTTACGAACTTTATAAAGAGGTATATAATTCTGGAGAAGCCACACCGGCAATGCTTTTGAAAATGGCTTATAGTGAAGAAGCACAAGAAAATTTGGGTAATGCTCTTTTTTACTTACACGATTATTATCGATTTACTGCTGACGACAAGGTACTCGACAAGATGAATGACTTGGCACAAGTCAATGCTCTACAAGGCTATGAGCGTACTGAATATCAGAAATTTCAAAAAGTAGTTGAAGACAACCGCTTCTTGATCTTCCTCATTCTCACAGTGCTTTCTTCTGTCATCTTGGTTATGATGTTCAGAAAATACAAGAAGCATCAGGAGCGCTCAATGAGCCTTCTGGTAAGCTTGGTTCTTATCGCTATCTTAGCGGTTTACACTTTAGATTTCACTAGTGAGAAAAGTAAAGGCATAATCATGCAAAATGATGCCTACATCATGTCTGGCCCTTCGGCTGCTTCAGAGCTGATGGAAGTCGTTGGGCAGGGACATAAAGTTGAAATCTTAGACCAACAAGACATCTGGGTAGAAATCAAGTGGAAAGGTAAGGCCGCTTACATTAGAGAATCTAATATTAAGGAGTTGCTTTAGCGATCAACTTCGCCAAGCACAATATCAATTGATCCAATTACAGCAATTAAGTCGGCTACTAAGCCACCTTTTGCGAGCTCATTGATAATAGAAAGATTGGTAAAACTTGGTCCTCTAGCCTTTACTCGAAGTGGCACATCTGACCTTCCATCACTTCTAAAGAAATACCCCAATTCACCTTTTGGATTCTCTGCTCTTACATAAAAATCCATAGCCTTTGGGCGAATTTTCTTAGGTACCGTTGCTCTCGGATCAAACTCTTTAGTTCTTTTTTGATCCCCTAAGAGCTGAGCCAAACACTGCTCTATGATTTTTACGGACTCCTTACATTCTTGAGCTCTAACCCAAGTACGATCCCAGCAATCACCTACTGTACCCATTTCTCCCTTCCCTACAGGAACCTCAAAATCTAATTCCGGATAAACAGAGTAGGCATCTACTTTTCTCAAATCAAACTTTAACCCTGAACCCCTTAGCATTGGCCCAGTTATACCGTAATTGATCGCCAAGTCTAAAGGCAATACACCCACGTTTGCAGTTCTATCAGTAAAAATCTTGTTCTCGATCAATAGCTGGTCAAGTTCCTCAAGTTTAGGCTTAAGGTATTGAACAAACTCTAAACATCGCTCTTCAAAGCCTACTGGCAAATCATAAAAAAGTCCCCCAACCCAGATATAGTTATATAGCATACGAGCTCCAGATACCCATTCCAATAAGCGCAAGATATGTTCACGGTCACGCATCATCCAGAAAAAAGCAGTAGCTGCTCCGATATCCATTCCATATGTGCCAAGCGCCACAAAATGCGAGGCGAGCCTATTGAGTTCGGCAACAAGCACTCTGATGTATTCAACTCTTTTGGGGATATCATTCTGAATACCAAGCATGCGTTCTACACCCATCACATAGGCGTGTTCTGAGTTCATTGCAGCCAGATAATCCATTCGATCAACAAATGGCAAAGTCTGATTGAACGGTAGGTTTTCAGCATGCTTTTCAAAGCATCGATGCAGATACCCGAGATGAGGCACTACCTCCACGACTTCTTCACCATTAGTGACCACCTCCAAGCGAAGAACACCATGTGTAGATGGATGCTGAGGACCAATATTGATCACCATCTCCTCAGACTTCAGATCCTGTGGCCTGTACTTGGCCGGCTCTGATTTCTTCAGGTTTTGATCGTCAAAGATGTATTGAACAGTATTTGCCACTAGTATTTAACTTTTACTCCTCGATAATAAGTCTGCTCCTTGTAGTCTTTCCTCAATGGAAAGCCCTCCCAATCTGCAGGCATAAGAATCCTCCTAAGGTCAGGGTGTCCAACAAAGTGGATGCCCATCAGGTCATAAGCTTCGCGTTCATGCCAATCGGCAGTACGCCAAATATCAGTGAGTGTGTCAATTTTTGGGTTCGCTCTATCCAGTTTGACCTTCACCATTAAGTGATGATCATATGGAATTGAATACAGATTATATACTAATTCTAACTCATTAGACTCTAAACCATTGTCAAGTGCAGTGATGCAGGAAAGGCTATCAAAATATAGACCATCCGTTTGATGCAGAAAATTCATTAAGGCTTTTAACTGATCAGCTTCAATGATAATAGTGGCTGGAGTCGAAGTCTCGTCAACATCTTTTATTATTTCATTTCCTAGTGCAGAATCGATTTCAGCTTTTATTTCCTCAAATTTCATTGCTCAGCCTCCATGATTTTTTGAACTGCTTTTGGCGCCACGATCGACTCTCCTTTGATCTTTTCCTGAAGTTTGATCAGCCCACCAATTAAGGCTTCGGGTCTAGGAGGGCAACCAGGCACATAAACATCAACAGGAATAATTCGATCAACGCCTTTCACCACATGGTATCCGTGTTCCCAATAGGGACCACCCACATTAGAGCAAGAACCCATCGAAATCACATAGCGCGGCTCTGCCATTTGCTCATACAGCCTTCTGACTCTATCTGCCATTTTAAAGGTAACCGTGCCCGCAACGATCATTACATCCGACTGTCGGGGACTAGCCCTTGGAATGATGCCCAGTCTATCTAAATCGTAGGGTGTTGATTGTGCACTCATAAATTCAATAGCGCAGCAAGCCGTACCAAAACCCATGGGCCACATAGACGAGAGTCTAGCCCAGTTGATTAGGTCTTCTAAACGGGTAATAATAATCCCACCTTGCGCTAATTTTTGGTCGAGTAAACCCACTATTTGAATTTGTTATAAGCTGATATCGGAATCTTAGATTGATAATTTGAAATCTTTGTTTTCGATTTCACCCAATCTAGAAAGCCTTTGCGCCATGCGTATGCTAATCCTAAAGCTAGTACAAAAATGAAAACGAACATTTCCACAATAGCGAACTTAGCCCAAGCACCCGAAGTTTCTTTAAAAAGCTGTTCATCACCGAAGATGATACTCCAAGGAAATAAATAAATGATCTCCACCTCGAAAAGTAAAAAGATCAAAGCAACGATGTAAAACTTCATATTGAATCGACCCCAAGCTGACCCAATTGTATCTTCCCCAGACTCGTAAGTCGTTAGCTTTTCATAATTAGGTCTATCTGGCCGAATAATTTTGGCAACAAAAAGACCTATGGTTGCAAAAAGCAACCCACCTAATATGAAAAGTAAGATGGTATCAAATTCAGAAACCGAAGGCTCTATCATTACTAAAAATTCAAAGGATCATGGTGCTGAAAATGACCATTCATCTTAATTCTTTCTTTGGCATTTTCCATTTCTTTAATAAACGGTAAAGCCCTAGTGAGATGATTGATCATGTAATCTTGTCTGTCAGCCTCTGCAGACATTTGCAACATGTCATATTCTTGCTCTAAAGATAAGCCTAATTTATGAGCTAACTGAAAAGAATCGGTGACTTGATTGACATCTAATTGATCTTTCATATTTAAAATATCGATCAACTCTTCTGCCAATTCCTTTAACAATTGCCACTGGTGGGGTTCGGCATTTTGCGTATCCTGAATTCTTGTGATATCGCCTCCAGCATACAGCTTACCATCCATTTTCTCTTGAAAAGACTCCAGTTTGAAAGCACCAATGCATCGTGTAATAATATCCATCTCCCCTCCTGCATAGGTTTTGACAACCTCTTCTACTTCCATCTCAGCACCATAGTCCAAAATGGTTTGATGAAAAACAGGTATACCGAATGTTGTGCCATTAATTAAGCAATCATTGATGAGTTGCTTATACCTTGGTTCGAAGATATGCAAGTTGACTTGCTCGCCAGGAAAGGCTACAAGTTTTAAAGGAAAGAAAGGGAGTTGCTGTTTTTTCATAAAGTACTCCCATAAAAAAGCCCCTTGCGGGGCTTTTTGTTTACATATTCTTTACTATTTCTTCTCCGAACTCTGAACATTTGAGCAAGGTCGCTCCATCCATGAGTCTTTCAAAGTCATAGGTAACTCGCTTAGAAGCAATAGCCGCCTCAAGTCCTTTATATATCAAATCAGCAGCTTCTTGCCAACCCATATATTCAAACATCATTGCACCTGACAAAATAACAGAACCTGGATTCACTTTATCTTGCCCTGCATACTTTGGTGCTGTACCGTGAGTAGCTTCGAAAATGGCATTACCTGTTACGTAGTTGATATTAGCACCAGGTGCAATACCGATACCACCAACAATAGCAGCCAAAGCATCAGAAACGTAGTCACCATTCAAATTCAAAGTAGCAATTACTGAATACTCAGCTGGTCTTAATAGGATCTGCTGTAAGAAGGCATCTGCAATTACATCTTTAATAATTACTCTATGTCCATCCTTCTCGATCACCTGCCAAGGACCTCCTTCGAAGTCTTCAGCACCATAAGCATCTTTGGCTAATTCATAACCCCAAGCTTTGAAAGCACCTTCAGTGAATTTCATGATGTTACCCTTGTGGACAAGTGTAACAGAATCTCTTTTCTGCGCAAAGGCATAGTCAATCGCGCCTTTTACTATTCTATGTGTTCCTTCTTCAGATACTGGCTTGATTCCATAACCTGCAGTATCTGGGAATCTTACTTTTTTAAATCTCTCTGGGAAATTCTCTTTAAGCAATTCAGCGAACTTTGCATTGTCTTCAGAACCTTTTTCAAATTCAATACCCGCATAGATATCTTCCGTGTTTTCTCTGAAGATGACCATATCACACAAGCCTGGCTCTTTAACTGGGCTTGGTGTACCATCAAACCATCTCACTGGGCGAACACAAGCGTAAAGATCGAGCACCTGACGGAGCATAACATTCAAAGAGCGAATTCCACCACCTACAGGTGTGGTCAAAGGTCCTTTTATTCCTACTAAATACTCTTGGAAAGCATCTAAAGTAGCTTGAGGCATCCACTCTCCAGTCTGATTAAAAGCTTTTTCACCTGCCAAAACTTCCTTCCAATTGATCGTTCTCGCTCCTCCGTAGGCTTTTTCTACCGCTGCATCAAACACCAATTTTGAAGCTGGCCAAATATCTACCCCAGTTCCGTCACCTTCGATAAAAGGTACAGTAGGATTATCTGGTACATTCAGTACTCCATTATTGATCGTGATCTTCTGTTCACTCATAGTTATAGGTTATAAAAATTGAACTTGGTTGCGCAAACTAAAAATTGCGTCTTCTCAAAAATCATGAAAAAAATAGAGAGTTCGTCTAATAACTCTCTTTTTCATTAGGGAAATCTTTCGATTTCACATCCTTGATATAATTGCTTACCGCCTCAGTTACAATGCTTCCTACATCTGCATATTGTCTTAAAAAACGCGGTTTGAATTCTTTGGTAATGCCGAGCATATCATGCATGACAAGTACCTGACCATCAACATGGCCTCCAGCCCCAATTCCAATAACAGGAATCTTAACTGTTTCAGCCACTCGTTTGGCTAACTCTGCAGGTATTTTCTCTAAAACAATGGCAAAACAGCCGCACTCCTCAAGGCATTTAGCATCACTGATCAATTTTTCTGCTTCCTCATCCTCTTTGGCTCGAACAGCGTATGTACCAAATTTGTAAATGGATTGCGGAGTTAGCCCCAAATGCCCCATAACGGGAACACCGGCACTTAACACCCTAAGAATGGACTCTTTTATTTCTTCTCCTCCTTCCATCTTCACAGAATGAGCACCTGACTCCTTCATGATTCTGATGGCCGAACGAAGTGCTTCGGAAGAATTCCCTTGATACGAACCGAAAGGTATATCTACTACCACAAAGGCCCTATCCACAGCCCTAATAACAGAGCTGGCATGATATATCATTTGATCAAGTGTAATAGGCAATGTGGTCTCATGACCCGCCATTACATTGGATGCTGAATCACCCACCAATATGATATCAACTCCAGCCCCATCTATCAAATGGGCCATAGAATAATCATAGGCTGTCAACATGGAGATTTTTTCTCCTCTGTCTTTCATGGCCTGCAATTGGTGAGTGGTAATTTTCTTTATGTCTGACTTATGAATTGACATATGCTATCATTTCGGGCGGTAAATATAAAGAATTCATCCGCTATGCTATTCAATTCATATCAAGAGCAAAGAATTTTATTAGTTTTCCGTTGATCTGATGTAGGCAAATCCGCCACCTCTTCTTTGACTCCACTGCGTAAAGCGAACAGAAATATAAACATCTTGTGCAATGACATGGAGCACTAAGTTTTTACCCACAACATCTTTAGGGTCTCCTACAGCAGCTCTGAAAGGTCTAAATGTTAAGTTGGCGATGTCATCGATACTACCCACAGCCCATTCTGTACCGGCAGGACTAGCATCTTTATCTGAAGATGATTCAGTAGCAGCATTAAAAATTTGCCCACCATTATTGCCTCTTGTTATATGGACACTTGATGTGATTCTATCTTGGTTGGCTTCAACATTAGGGTCTGCACCATCAGCTTTTGTAAATGTAATATTGTCCCCTTCCCAAATGGTGAAATCCTCTGTCATGTCATCTGGGTTCATATCATCATCGTTGTTTTCACCGCAGGCAAATGCAAATACAGACAATAATACAACTGCTAAATAGGGTCTTATATGCTTCATTTCTAATAGGTTTAGTTTGCATAATGAATGCAGATATGATGTCTTTTGTTCCAATTATTTTTGGAATCTCATAAAAAAAGGAGCGAAGTGCTCCTTTTTATCTTTATTGATAAGTAAGTCTACTGCTCGTTGAAGATGTGAACATCTCTTTGAGGGAATGGAATTGAGATCCCTTGAGCATCGAATTCTTTCTTTACTTTTTCGATCATATCGAAGTTAACATCCCAGTATTCGGCTGTCTTAACCCAAACCCTAACTGTGATATCAACACTACTATCTCCCAGATTTCCCACTCTTGCAAATGGTTCTGGGTCTGACATAATTCGACTGTCTGCCTTTATGATGTCCATGATGATACCTTTGGCTTTATCAAAATCATCTCCATATCCGATGCCAAAAACTTTATCAAGCCTTCTGGTTTCTTCTTCTGTAAAGTTGGTAATGTTGGCACCTGCAACGGCACCATTCGGAAGATAGATGGTTTTGTTGTCAACCGTTTTCAAAACAGTATTAATTATAGTTACTGCATGAACAACACCCATCTGCCCATTCACTTCAACGAAATCTCCTGCTTTAAATGGCTTCAATGTGAGGATTAGAATCCCTCCTGCAAAGTTGGCCAAAGATCCTTGTAGGGCCAAACCAACAGCCAAACCCGCAGCACCGAATACAGCAATTAAACCTGTTGTATCAATACCTACCATTCCAATTACCGCTAATAATAATGCGACCATCAAAGCCACATTGACCACACCTTTGAGGGTCGGAATAATAGTTGGATCAACATTGCGTTTATGCAGGACACCTGTGAACTTTCGGACAATGCCTTTGATGACCCATCTTCCGATGATCAATACAGCAATAGCACCTAGAAAGCTCAAGCCAAATTCAGTCACGTAGCCCTGAACGTCTTCAAGGAGTTTAGTGAGTTTATCACTCACCCCTGCTACACCCTCCTCGAGCGCAGCAGTATTTTGTAGTAGAGTTAACATATTTTAGAAAAAGGTTTATTCAGTTGATTAACCTTCGAAAGTTAATATAAATAAGCTGAATAATTCTCTTTTTCTAATTGAACTTCGATATGTTCTTGAATTGTAGTACCTAATTCTAGCCCCTTATAGTCAACCGCTATTGGAAAGCGTTTATGACTTCTGTTAACCAACACACAGGTCTGCAGTTTGGCAATACTCAACCTTAAAATGGGGTCTAATGCGTAGATCATTGTTCGACCAGAGTTCAAGACATCATCTACCACAATCACATTAAGGTTTTCGCCATCTGGCATTTTCACATGATCAAGGTTTGGCTGACTTTGTGCAGACTTGTCTATATCCATCAGTATGGACTCAGTAGTAATAGAAGAAATCTTCTGTAATTCAACACTGAGCATTTCAGCCAGCTTAAGACCATTTTGTGCTAAACCAAAAAAATAGATCTTATCAACCTGATGATTTTGCTCATAGATCTGATAAGCCATTCTTACAATGATCTGCTCTATTTGAGGCTTATCAAGAATCTGTTTTTTGTCTTTGGTCATAAGGTTTTCTATTCCGGAATAGGCAGCACTTTACTGTCCTTGAATGTAGACAGAATCACCATTGATTGTAGGTTATCAACTACCGAAATGTCGCTCACCTTCTCAAGCATTAACTTCTGATAAGAAGAAATATCTTGAGCAATAACTTTTAAAACAAAGTCACCAGAACCAGTAATATGGTGACATTCGATTACCTCCTCGATTCTAGAGATTTCGTCAATGAAAATATCGATGTTCTGTTTATTGTGTCCTTTTAAGGTTACATAAACAAAAGTGCTCACGCCCATACCGATTTTATCCGTATCGAGCTTTGCATGGTAACTTTTTATAATTCCTGAATTCTCAAGTTTTTTAACACGCTCCAAGGTTGGAGCAGGAGATAAACCAATCTCTTTTGAAAGTTGTGCATTGGTGATCTTGGCATTAGACTGAAGGATGTCGAGAATCTTTCTGTCTATCTTATCTAATTTCAAACTGGTATTCATAACGCGAAGTAAGCAATATAAAATTTTGTATAAAAATTGTTTTTAGAATATTATTCTAAATAAAAAATCAACTATCTCTTTCTTCTGATCTCTTTTTTCAGCTTCCGAGCTTCCTTATTAGCGTAATCCTTTCTTCTAGTATTCTTTCTAATAATAGAGATTCTGTCCAAGGCCGATGCGTAATTTTCTTCGTTAGCATCTTGCCTAGCCAGGTAAAGTTGGGCCGTTAAATAATATCCGGACTCTTCTTGCTCGACTAGCTCGGTATATTCAATGACTTTCTTGTAATAGTAAGCAGCCCGGTCATCATTATTCTGACCTTGATAAACCCGTGCTAAGAAAAATGAAGCATACCTGCCGCTCACTTCCTCATACCCCAACTGGCCATTATCTAAACGTTGTAATATTTCAAATGAAACATCAGCCGCCTTCCTATATTGACCTGCCTGATAAAGCATGCGGGCATAAAACCTGTGGAAATAAGGGTTATTGGGGTATTTCTCATAAATGTATTCAGATAACCTCAAGGCATCGAAAGTCTCATTAAGCTCAAAAGCTTTGATTCGCATCAGAAAATAATGTGCTTCAACTCTGGTGTAAAAAGCGTTAGTGGCCACTTCCTCGAGCTGCTCTATACCTAAATCCTTATCCCCTTTTGGAAAGAAGGCCAGTACTGGTCGAAGCAAAGGGTAGTTTTCTCTTATATAAATAGAGTAATAATTAAATAGTCCATCTCCGAAAAGTATTTCTGGACTGATGTCAGTGTATTGCCTTGACTTCTCTAAGTACTTCAAGGCCAGTCTACCTGCGTTGGTCGCCTTGCCCCAGTTCTTAGCATCTGAGTGGAAGCGACCTTTGAAACCATAAGCACCTGCCAAGAAAAAGTAGGCCTCGGGATTGTCTTCCTCAAGTTCAAGTAGTTTTTCGGCCTTGACGATGGTAGTATCCATGTAGGCTAAAAATTCTTCTCCTAAGACTCCATCTCGATTTTCTAAGTTGGGCATCATTTGCCACCATGTCGATATGCCATACAAGAAATAAGGTAAGGGATGCTCTGTATGGTTGTACCTGATCCAATTGAATTCTACCTCAGCCTTGTGAAAATTGAAGTTGTACATTTCATCAACAGCATCCGTAATCTCGAGCTGAAGAGCAAAGTCTAGCAATAAGTACTTACTGCTGTCAGTCTTGGCAGCCGAAAGCCCATTGATTTGTAAAAGCAAGATGAAGCCAAAGAAGAATTTGGTGAGTTTCATTTCCATGCAATATTAACTCCGCTTAAAGTCTTGACCATACACTGACACATTTTTCTTACAACGTGCGTCTTTTCATTGTAGTTTAGCACCATGCCAAGACCTTACAGCGATTTGGAACAAAGGGTCCGAGGACTCACTGACTTTAACATGTACCTCTTTTTTGCGGTCATATGTGTGTTATATATCCTTATTCTCTTTATACAGCAGAACTTCATTATTGACCAAATACCGGCATTGCAATTTGCTCAAGGGTCAGAAATGTTGATCCTAAAACTGATCGCAGGGCTTAAAATTCTGGGCGTACCCGTAATGTATATCATTAAGTTCTCTGTTGTAGGCTTTATCCTTTGGACCGGATGCTTTATGTGGGGCTATAAGGTGAGTTACACCAAGTGTTGGCAGATAACAATGATAGCCGAATTGGTCTTCTTTGTTCCAGCTCTTCTCAAAACACTCTGGTTTATTCTAGTCCAACCAGATACAAATTACTTTGAATTTCAAGCTTTCTACCCTTTGTCTTTGATGTCTTTTTTTGACTACGACACTGTTCAGGAGAAATATATTTATGTCAATCAAAGTATCAATATATTCGAGATTGCGTATTGGATTGTATTGACCTATGGAGTTGATTTTGCAGCTCGTAAGAAAAAGTCCATTGCAAACGCCATCGTATTTACAACCTATGTCCCTCTTTTCCTTTTCTGGCTATGGTTTTATGCTGCCGTTTATGATTAATACTTTTTAACGGCTGCCCAAGCATATTTTTACTATTTTCACGCCCTAAAGCACATTATTGATGATGGAATTTAAGAAGTTAAACAACATCACAGGCTGGCTGGTATTTGCCATTTCACTTGTGGTGTACATTCTGACTGTTGAAAGAACGGCTAGTTTTTGGGACTGTGGGGAGTTTATTGCCATCGCCTATAAGTTGGAGGTATCACACCCACCGGGTGCGCCTTTGTTCATGCTGATCGGTCGACTCTTCTCTTTTCTTTCCTTCAGAGATGTTGAACAAGTAGCCTACTGGATCAATATGTCTAGTGTGGTGGCATCGGCATTCACAATTCTTTTCTTGTATTGGTCAATAGTGATGCTTGGCCGCAAGCTTATCAAAGCTAAAATAGGTGAAGAAACTAATTACCAGAAGATGATGCTTGCGGGAGCAGGAGCAATAGGCGCTTTGGCTTTCACGTTTACAGATTCTTTCTGGTTCTCGGCAGTTGAAGGTGAGGTTTATGCGATGTCTTCCTTCTTTACCGCAATAGTTTTTTGGGCAATGCTCAAATGGGAATTGGCTTCAGATGAAAGCACCGGCAATAAATGGCTTTTATTCATTGCTTACATGCTAGGCTTGTCTACGGGTGTTCACCTGTTGGGGCTAGTTACATTACCGGCATTAGGCCTTATTTATTATTTCAAAAAATATAAAAACCCAACTTGGATTGGAGGTTTAGGTGCCATCGGATTCAGTTTATTCCTATTGATATTTGTGAACTCATTTATCATTCCAGGCCTACCTACTATCGCAGGAAAATTTGAGGTTACATTCGTCAATACTTTTGGTCTTCCTTTCGGCTCAGGTGCACTTTTCTTAACCATTCTGGTGATCGCCTTGATCGTTCTTGGCTTGCGTTACACCGCCAAAAAAGATTTACCTAGTTGGAATACATTGATTCTTTCAATGGCCTTTGTCTTGATTGGTTACAGCTGTTATGCCGTGATTTTGATCCGCTCTCAAGCTGATCCACCAATTGATCAGAATAACCCTGAAGATGTAATGACTTTTGTTTCTTATCTGAAACGAGAGCAATATGGAAGCCGTCCATTAATTTATGGACAGTATTACAATGCGAGTCCGGTAGAGTATAAGCAAGGCGCTCCTATCTACTACAAGGCTGATGATGAGTACAAAATCTCAGACTACAAGCAAACAGTGGAATATGATCCGAACTTCCAGACCTTCTTGCCTAGAATGTGGAGTTCAAGCCCTGGACACGCTCAGCGATATATGCAGATTACAGGTTCTAGACCAAATCAAAAACCTTCATTTGCAGACAATCTATACTTTATGTTCTCTCACCAGATAGGGCATATGTATTTGAGGTACTTTATGTTCAATTTTGCAGGGAGAGAAAGTGATGTTCAAGATGCCGACTGGCTAGGTCCATTTGCTTCAAATAAAGGAGTACCCGAAACGATTATCAACAATAAAGGAAGAAATCAGTACTTCATGATTCCTTTCATTCTTGGATTAATAGGCTTCTTTTTCCAATTCAATAAAGACCCTAAGCGCTTTGCTGCAACATTGATGTTCTTTATTCTAACTGGAGTGGCCTTAGTGATTTACCTGAATTCTCCACCAGTTGAGCCTCGAGAGCGTGATTACATCTATGCAGGGTCATATTATGTGTTCGCGATTTGGATAGGCCTTTCTGTACTAGCAATAGGTCAAATGATAGCAAAGAGAAATGAAAAGCTTGGCCCAATTGCCATAGCTTTGGGACTAATTGCTCCACTTATACTTGCCCAGCAAAACTGGGATGACCATGATAGATCAGACAGATATTTCTCTGTTGATTCTGCCAGAAACTTCTTAGCATCTGTAGCACCAAACGCCATCTTATTTACAGGTGGAGATAACGATACTTTCCCTCTCTGGTACATCCAAGAAGTGGAAGGATTTAGAACCGATGTTCGGGTGGTTGTTCTCAGTTATTACAATACAGATTGGTATATCGATCAGACGGCAACTAAGATGAATGATTCTGAAGCATTCAAATACTCTTTGACCATTGACAATTACCGTCAGGGTACGAATGATGTTCTTTTCATTCAAGAACAACCTCAATTCGCAGGTCAGGCAGTTGATGTGAAGGATTATTTGGATGTTGTGAAGAGAGATGTTCCATCTTTTAAAAGAACTTTTACTTCTGGTAATGATGTAATGCTTGTTCCTTCAAACTCTCTTTTACTAGATGTAGATACCGCAAAAGTGAAAGAGATGGGTATTGTACCAAAAGGTTTGGAACAATACATTACACCAAGAATGTTCTTCACTTTTAATCAAGATGAAAATGGTGAATTAGAAAGTCCATTCTTAGACAAAGGTCAAATGATGATGTTAGACCTTATCGCTCAAAACGATTGGGAAAGACCGATATATTTCAATTATACTTCTAAGAACGCGGTTAACTTCTTGCTTGAACCTTATTTGGTTCAGGAGGGAATGGCTTCAAGATTACTTCCTGTAAGAAAGCCAACTGACTTGCAAGAACTTGTCGATACGGAAACCATGTACGACAACGTTATGAACAAGATGCGTTTTAGAGGTTTGAACAATCCTAAGGCAAACCTTAACGAGGACTACAGAGGCTTTGTCCAGAACCATCGCTCAATGGTTACGACACTTGCAGATGCGTTGATCATGGAAGGTGACACGGCAAAGGCCAAAACTGTTCTTGATTTTGGTATGGAAAAAATGCCAGCTGAAGCGGTGCCTTATGATGTCTCATCAATTGGTTTTGTTCAAGGCTACTTAGCTATTGGTGAAACAGAAAAAGGAAAAGAAATGGCAATGGCCATTGCTAACCAGTTTAGTGACGAGATCGCCTATCAGCAAAAGAAAAAGCGTTTTGATTTCTCATTTAGAGCTAAAATGAGAGGACTGCAATATCTAGGAATTGTATTGAGAAATGCTGGGCTGCTCGAAGAATCACAGCAAGTCTTAGGACTCTTGCAAACCCAAGAAGAGAATTTCAACTTGGGTAGAACGAACTTCTAAAAGAAAAGGCGAGCATTGCTCGCCTTTTTTTATTGTGCTTTGAGGGTAACGATTTTCCCTTCCCGAAATACTTTTAACTCAAGGTTACCTTGGTTTTCCGAGCTTAACACTTTGCCAAGCTGTTCAAGTGATTGAGAGTTGGTAGAAATCTTAACGCCATTGATTTCAAGTATGATATCTCCCCCTAAAATCAATTCTTCATCCTCTATTTTCACTCTAAAGCTTCCACCTTTTACCCCCATGAGCCCTATAGGAGATAGCAATACTACTTTTTCAACCAAATAGCCTTCAGGTTGTGGTATGTTCAAGATCTTCGCAAGATCTCCTGAAACAATATTTCCTGAAATGCCTGTCCACATGGCATGCCCATCGAATAATAAGTCCTGAGCAATATTTGAAGTGGCTGCAAAACCGATACCCTCAAATCCGCCAGACTCTGATAGGATATAGCTAACAATACCAACAACCTCACCTTTTGTATTGAACATCGGTCCACCTGAATTGCCATGATTAATGGCTGCATCGGTTTGCAAAAATTCAGCTTTGACAATTGCACTAGTCCTTTTACTGCTCATTTGTCTTCCACTTATGTACCCTGAAGAAAATGAGTGGGAAAGACCAAGGGGTGTACCAACAATAAAGATCTGTTCTCCAACTTTCATTTTATCCGAATCACCGAGCTTGAGTACTTTACCATTTTTGCTCTTCCACTTTAATTTGAGCAAAGCCACATCTGCAACCCCGTAGTTGCTTACAACATCTGCTGGAATTTCCTCTCCGTCATGGAATTTGATCACTATTGTTTCTGCAGTTTGAACAACATGAGCAGCAGTCATGATGTGTAACTCATCTACCATAAAACCTGTACCCAAACCGCCCACAGCCATTTGCTGTGTCCTTCCACTTTGGCGGAACACTTCGTTCTCTCGGGTCATGATGACCACTACACCATCAACAACATTTTGGTAAACTTTGCTCAGGTCTTGAGCCATAATACCTTGTGCCAGCAATAAGCAAAAGGTAGAAATCAATAGTCTTTTCATTTCATCACTTTTAGGTGAATGAAGATGAAAAATTTATTTCTGAAGAACTAGAAAAAGGTCAAGGGCTTCATCTGCATTTTCCATCAAAATGTAATCATCATGATGGATATCAGAAACCAGGTCGTTATTACCCGCATTGAGCTTATTGCGATTCATTCTATTGAGAATGTCATAAGGAACCCTTAGCAGTGGAGCAGGTAGCCTGTATTGCAGATTGAAAATATCAAAACGCGTTATCTTTTCAACAGACTTTTTATTGGCTTCATAATACTCCATTACCTTGTCATTACCGCCTACTCCTTTCATTTCAACATGGTCGAAATACTTTAGGGCAATTGAAGTCAGTTCTTCTGCGGTATATTCTCTGACATGCCAAGGGTTTCTTGTCAGCGTTTTTTTAATGTTTGGAGTCGTTAACACGGCCCTACCTCCGGGCTTCAATACTCTTTTGATTTCGGCTAGAAAGTTTTGGTCGTCCTTGATATGCTCGATTACCTGAAAAGAGACTATTGTATCGAAACTATCGTTCGCAACGCCCTCGAAAGGTGGAAATACCGCTTGTTGAAAAGCCACATCTGGATATTTGGCTTTTAAGGAGTCAATAACTTCTCCAATCTTATCTAAGGCTAAATAAGACTCAGCCAGTGGAGCCAACAACTGCACTCCTCTACCTTCACCGCAGCCTAACTCTAGAAGATCTCCATTTATGTAGGGTTTCGCCAAATAATAGGCCTGCAAAAGCCTTTGGTGAATTGGATTGTCTGAAACAATTTTATCGGACGCTATTTCGGTAGTATAAGTAGCCATCTTTGAAATTTGCCCAAATTTAATTGAATTGTTTACGTTTCCTTCATTTGTGGATACTGAAGAATCTCGGAATTATAATCTTTTAACTGTGAAATCAGTTATTAAACAATATCCCCTAAATTTGAAGCAATGAGATTATTCGTTTTTCTCTTTCTTATCAGCACAACCCTGAGCGCTCTTGGTCAATCGCAAATGAGCTCATCGGAGATTGGTTACATCTACGATCTTGAGCATGAATTTCTTATTGACCACCGTGTAGCAGCCAATGGCAACGACCACAAGGTCTTTATAAAATTCACATTGAACAGCGGTAATGTGAAAGTGTCAGACTACATGATTACCTACGATTTGAGGGATGGATACATTTCTGAAAGAACTCCTAATAGTGAAGTGCGGCTAGACTCGAGCAATGTCTTGTACACTGGCTTCAGGGAGTTTGTCTACAGCTTTGATATTGACAATGCTGGAGGAAAGGATTTGGTTGTTCTGGACATATATAATATCCCAAAGAATAGAAGATTTAAATATGACATCTCTTTGGTTCAGGACGATAAAAGGCCCACCTCTTTTTTGATTTATGATGCTGAATTGGATATACCGTATTTCAACAAGTACGTGAACGCAGGAGACCCTATAAGAATTAAAGACGTATTCACTGATCAAGGGAGCTTTGAAATCACCGGTTTTCAAAATAATGCACCTATCCCGATGCCACCTTTTGATGACACGGAAAGACCAGAACCTGAAGCTGTCAATCTCGACACACTTTATGGGGCACAGAACAATGAGGTTTTTTCATTGTACAACGAAGGGTACTACAAGATCAATGCCTCAAACAATCGAGAAGAGAGTCTAAACTTCTTAGTCTCTAATGAATTCTACCCTTATTTCGGTAATTATAATGACCTCATTCGTCCATTGATATTCTTAAGTACAAACTCAGAATATGAGGCAATGACTGCTGCACTAGATACCCGTGAAGGATTTGAAGAATTTGTACAAAACACCATTTCGGGAAATGAGCGTGTAGCAAAGGACTTCATCAAATACTATTACAGAAGAATAAGAAAAGCTGGAAGGTTATTCACTGAAGACCGAGAAGGCTGGAAAACTGACAAAGGAATGGTCTATTTAATCTTCGGTGATCCACTTCAGGTTTTCAGAAATGAGCAAACCGAATTATGGGTCTATTCTTCTGGAAGTGGTGGCAGATTGAGATTCGTTTTTGATATAGTTGATGAAAATGGACTAGTCAAATACAAACTTCTTAGAGGTAAAAGATTTAAAGAAGACTGGATGACTGCTGTGACTCAATGGCGCGCAGGTAGAATTATAGAATAAATGGAGAAGAGAACTACTGCCGATTTCATTTACGGCACGAGAGCAATTATTGAAGCTATTGAGGCTGGTAAAGAAATAGACAAACTCCTTCTTCAAAGAGACTTACAAAACGACCTTTCCCAAGAGCTCCTTCAAGTATGCCACGATTATAAGATTCCTTTTCAACGGGTTCCTATAGAGAAGCTTAACAGAATAACTAGAAAGAATCATCAAGGAGCAATTGCATTTATTACACCGATTCAGTTCGCTTCTCTGGACAATATCATTTCGAATGCCTATGGCCAAGCGGTAGATCCATTCCTTATTATTCTTGACAGAATTACAGATGTTAGAAACTTTGGTGCAATAGCAAGAACTGCCGAATGCGCAGGTGTACATGGCATTATAGTTCCTTCAAGGGGAAGTGCCCAAATTGGAGCTGATGCTATGAAGACTTCGGCAGGTGCACTCAATCATATTTCAGTCGTTCGTTCAATGAACTTAAAAGACACCATAAAGGAGCTTCAGCAAAATGGCATTAAAGTAGTAGCCTGTACTGAAAAAGCAGAGGGTGAAATCTTCGAAGCCGACCTAACAGGACCTGTGGCCCTGCTTATGGGGTCTGAGGAAGAAGGTATTTCAGGAGAATACCTGAAAATGTCTGATATACAAGCTAAGCTTCCAATGACTGGTCAGATCGAATCACTGAATGTATCAGTAGCTACTGGAGTTTTTATTTACGAAACGATCAGGCAGCGAAGTAAGTCCTAGGAGAACTCCTCTCCTTTTTCTTTAGCATCATTTAAGAATTCCCTGAACTTCTTTTCGGCATCCTTCTTACAGATCAAGATTACGTTGCCAGATTTTGTCACAAGGTATCCATCGAGATCTTGCGCTACTATAAGCAAGTCTTCTGGGGCCTTAACGTATGAATTTTTAGTATCATAAAGTAAAGCCTTTCCATCAACTACATTGCCGTTTTCATCCTTGTCTTTAATGTCATGAAGCGAATCCCAGCTACCGAGATCAGACCAGTCGAACTTACCTTTAACCATAAAGACATCTTCTGCCTTTTCCATGATACCGTAATCAATGGAAATACTTTTACATTGAGTGTAGGCTTGGTCAATAAACTCCTGCTCTTGTTCTGTATAGTATTTGTCTGCTCCTTCTTTGAAGATCTCTGCAATGTCTTCTAAGTATTTTTCAAAAGCACTCGTAATGCTTTCGATAGACCAAATAAAAATTCCTGCATTCCATACAAAATCTCCAGAATCAATAAACTTCTTGGCAAGCTCTAGCTCTGGTTTTTCGGTAAAAGTTTTGACCCTTTTGACCTTTTTCAAAGGACTTGAATGGTATTGTATATACCCATAACCCGTTTCAGGTCTTGAAGGCACTATTCCCAGGGTGATGAGTTTGTTGCTACCTCTGGCTGCTTTCAATGCTGTACCGATGTTATCGTTGAATACTTTTTCCTTAAAGACCACATGATCAGAGGGCGCTACGATCATCACTCCATCCGGATCTCTTTGCTTGATCTTGAAAGCAGGGTAGGCAACAGCAGCCGAAGTATTTCTTCCAATTGGCTCAAGTAATATCTGATCTTTGCTCAATTCAGGTAGTTGCTCTTGTACAAGCCCTTCATAGCGTTTATTGGTAATGACAAAGATGTTTTCGCTTGGACATATGTTCAAAAAGCGATCATAAGTCATTTGGATCAATGATCTCCCAGTACCCAAAACATCTAAAAATTGCTTTGGCTTCTCAGCACGACTGTAAGGCCAGAATCTACTTCCTATGCCTCCAGCCATGATCACTACATAAGTGTTTGGCATTATACTATCCCTTCGTTTATTAGGTCATTAATATGTAAAAATCCTACCACGGTCTTGTTCTCAACTACTATCAATTGGTTGATATCATGATTACGCATGGTATTGAGTGCCCTGATGGCATACTCTCCTTTGCTTATTGTGACAGGGTTGGCTGTCATTACTTGTTTTATCCGTATCTGGCGAAAGTCTTCGTGCTTTTGAAGCATTCTCCTTAAGTCACCATCTGTAAAGATTCCGATCAGCTCTTTTGATTTATTCACAACTGCTGCTGCTCCTAATCGCTTTTTCGAAATTTCAAGAATGCTATCTTTCACAAGGGTGTCTTCGTCAACAATTGGCAGCTCGTTTTTCGGGTAGATATCATCTACTTTCAAATAAAGCTGCTTTCCTAACGAGCCACCTGGGTGATACTTTCCAAAATCATCTGGTGTAAACCCTCTAGCTTCTAAAAGACAAACTGCCAAGGCATCTCCTAAAGCCATGTGCACGGTTGTGCTCGTTGTAGGTGCTAGGTTATTAGGGTCTGCCTCCTGATCAATTGTAGCATTCAAAACAAAGTCAGCATGTTTCGCTACAAAAGAGTCCATATTACTTACGAGTCCGATCACTGTTGGACCCAATCTTTTGATTAACGGTAACAAGACTTTTATCTCCTCCGTATTACCGCTCTTCGAAATACAAATGACCACATCACTTTTATGGATGATCCCAAGATCACCGTGAATAGCATCTGCAGCATGCATGTAAACAGAACGGGTCCCAGTTGAGTTAAGAGTGGCAACGATCTTGCTGGCAATGATGGCGCTTTTGCCAATGCCGGTCACAATTACACGACCATCGGATTTCAAAATCGTATTGACAACGTTTTCGAACTCAATATCAATGTAATCTGTTATCTTTGTGATCGCATTAGCCTCCTCGACCAACGTTTGCCTAGCGATTGTTTGGATATTTTTAGTTATCTTCAATAGACACCATTTTTTGAGAGTCGAACAAAGATAAGGAAGACTATCCGATTTTTTAATTAGTGACGACTTTATGGTAAAGGTTGAAGAATTAAGAAGTACACTTAAGAAAGTCTTTGGATACGATCAATTCCGAGGAAACCAAGAGAAGATCATTCTCAATTTATTGGCAGGTAAAAACACCTTCGTCATTATGCCGACGGGTGCGGGTAAATCTATGTGCTACCAAATTCCTGCAATTGTTCAAGATGGAACAGCAATTGTAATCTCTCCTTTGATCGCGTTAATGAAGAATCAGGTGGACCAAATGAACGCTGTTGGCGTAAATGCTCGGTTCCTCAATTCTACACTTTCTAAATCCGAGATCAACAAAATTAAAAAAGCCACACTGGCCGGTGAGGTAAAGCTGCTCTATGTGGCTCCAGAGTCACTAACAAAGGAAGAAAATGTTGATTTCTTAAAACAAGCAAACATCTCTTTTGCCGCAATTGATGAAGCACACTGTATTTCAGAGTGGGGCCATGACTTCAGACCTGAATACAGAAGAATTAAAAGCATCATCAGCCAAATTGGAGATATTCCGATAATCGCCTTAACGGCAACCGCGACTCCAAAAGTGCAGTTAGATATTCAGCGAAATCTTCACATGGAAGACGCTGACCTATTCAAATCCTCTTTTAATAGAGAGAACCTATACTATGAGGTTCGCCCTAAAAAGGGTGTTAAAAAACAGCTCATAAAATTCATTCGAGAAAACGAAGGCAAATCAGGAATCATCTATTGTCTTAGCCGCAAAAAGGTTGAGGAAATCGCAAATTTCTTACAGGTTAATGGCTTCAATGCTGCCCCATACCACGCTGGCTTTGATGCTTCGGTAAGAATGAAGAATCAAGACGACTTCTTAAACGAGGAAGTAGATGTGATTGTAGCTACCATTGCTTTCGGAATGGGTATCGATAAGCCGGACGTCCGATTCGTTATTCATTATGATGTACCGAAATCTCTTGAGGGCTATTATCAAGAAACTGGTCGTGCGGGTAGAGACGGACTTGAGGGACAGTGCGTGATGTTCTACAGCTACAATGACATCCTCAAACTAGAAAAATTCAACAAAGACAAACCGGTTACTGAAAAGGAGAATGCGAGGCTTTTATTAGAAGAAATGTCTTCATACTCTGAATCTTCAGTTTGTCGTAGAAAGCAGCTCCTTCACTATTTTGGTGAGGAATACGATGATACCGCCTGCAAAGCTTCAGGCATGTGCGACAATTGTAAATTTGAGCGTGAGCATTTTGATGGTCAAGAGTTTGTTCAAAAAGCAATTCAAGTAGTTCAGCAAACTGAACAGCGCTTTGGCATGGGGCACTTGATCAGCGTGTTGCGTGGATCGCAAAACCAATATGTAAAGAGCTACAATCACGATCAATTAGAAATCTATGGGCAAGGCAAAGACCATGATGAGCATTTCTGGAAAACGCTCATCAGACAAACACTACTGAATGAGTTTATTGCCAAGGACATTGAGAATATTGGCCTTTTAAAGCTAACGCAACGAGGTATTGATTTTTTGAAAGCTCCTTACCCTGTTGACATAGTAAAAGACCTTGACTACAGCGATGTAGATGTTGCAGAAGATGAGTCAAATGATGTGCCTGCCGGTGCTAGAACTGGCAACTCTTACGACAAGGTACTTTACGATTTACTGAAAGAGGAGAGAAAACGAGTAGCAAAAAGAAAAGACCTACCTCCTTATGTAATCATTCAGGATCCGTCTTTGCAAGAGATGGCAACAACCTACCCTACTACCAAAGAGGCATTGGCAAACGTCAATGGCATTGGGATGGGTAAAGTGAATAAGTTTGGTGAGTCATTCCTTGAGCTGATCATCAAATATGTTGAAGACAATAATATTGAGATCGAAGATGTTGTTGTGATCAAATCTTCAGGCTCAAAATCCAAGAACAAGATCTTCATTATCGAACAGATCGATAAAAAGATGGACCTGGAAGAAATGGCAGCTATGAAAAGCTGGAGCTTCGACCAACTGATCGAAGAAATGGAGATCATCTGTTTCGCAGGCACCAAGCTTAATCTAGATTACTATCTGGAGTCCTTGATGGACGAAGAGTTGCTCAATGATATCATGGATTACTTCATGGATGCCGATTCTGATGACATTGATCTTGCTTTGGAGGAATTCGAAGATGAAGACCTCTATGAAGAAGATTTACGTTTAGTACGAATCAAATTCATCTCAGAACACGCAAATTAATCGCATGGCATAAGCTTTGATTAATTACCTTTACGGCCATTAAAATCAATGGCTATGAATATTCTTGTTTTAGGAAGCGGAGGAAGAGAGCACGCATTTAGTTGGAAGATCGCACAAAGCGAAAATTGTGATAATTTATATATCGCCCCTGGAAATGCAGGTACTGCTGAGCTAGGCGAAAACATTGCATTGAATGTCAATGATTTTGAAGGAATTGTCTCTTTCGTTTTAGACAAGCATATTGATCTAGTTGTTGTTGGCCCTGAAGATCCATTGGTAAATGGTATAAAAGATTTCTTCGAAGCTGACGAAAGGCTAACTAAAATAGGAGTTGTTGGCCCGTCCAAAGCAGGTGCTCAGCTTGAAGGCAGTAAAGACTTCTCAAAGCAGTTCATGGATAAGTATGACATTCCTACGGCACGTTCTAAAACTTTTACAAAAGACACGTTAGAAGAAGGTTTAAACTATGTTTCGAGCCACCCCACCCCAGTAGTTTTAAAGGCTGATGGTCTAGCTGCCGGTAAAGGAGTAATCATTTCAGAAACCAATGAGCATGCGCGTGAGACTTTGAAAGAAATGTTGGTAGATGCCAAATTTGGTGAGGCCTCATCTAGAGTTGTCGTAGAGCAATTCCTAGAAGGTATTGAAGTATCCGTTTTTGTACTGACCGATGGGCAGAATTACAAGATCTTACCTGAAGCAAAAGATTACAAAAGGATAGGTGAAAATGATGAAGGCTTAAATACAGGTGGAATGGGTGCTGTTACACCTGTGCCATTTGCCGATGAGACTTTCATGAATAAAGTTGAAGAGCGAATCATTAAACCAACAATCAACGGACTTCAAGCCGAGAACATCAATTACCAAGGATTCATCTTCATTGGATTGATGAGCATGAATGGTGAGCCGTATGTCATCGAATACAATGTCCGTATGGGCGATCCTGAAACACAAGCCGTTTTCACAAGAATAGACTCAGACCTTGTCGATCTTTTGGAAGCTTCGACTACAGGAACCTTAGACCAAGTCGATTTTTCATTAGATCCTCAAACGGCAACAACCGTAGTCATGGTTTCTGGTGGTTATCCTGGTAGCTATGCAAAAGGCAATGAGATCACAGGTATTGCCAATGTAAAAGATGCTTTGGTATTTCATGCAGGTACTAAATCTGGTGAAAACGGTGAGGTATTGAGCAATGGCGGAAGAGTAATTGCCGTTACCGGTAAAGGCAATAGTGTAGAAAATGCACTAGAAAATGCGTATAATGGAGTTTCTCAAATTAACTGGCAGGATGAATATCACCGAAGAGATATCGGCCAAGACATTTTGAGACTCATTAACCAATAAAAATCACCCTTTTAAGGGTTTCTATATAGATCATGAGTTGTAGTAGCTGTGGCGTAGATGGTGTTACCGCAGGTTGCAATAACAACGGAGGTTGCGCAACAGGTGGCTGTAACAAACTCAATTCTTTTGATTGGTTGTCCAATATGGACATTCCTACCCATGAAGTTTTCGATATTGTTGAAGTTCGTTTTAAGAACGGCAGAAAAGAATTCTTTCGAAACACCAATAACCTAGATGTTGTAACGGGTGAGGCTGTAGTTGTTGATGTACAAGGCGGACATCATGTAGGCTATATCGCATTGATGGGAGAATTGGTCCGTCTTCAAATGAAGAAAAAAGGAATTGAGAATGACGATGAGATCCGACAGATCTACCGGAAAGCCACAACCAACGATCTAGAAAAACTTGAGCAGGTTCGAAAAAGAGAAATGCCTGCCCTCTATAGAACAAGAAATATCATTCTTGAGCAGAAGCTTAACATGAAACTCACTGATATTGAGTTTCAAGCGGATAATACGAAAGCGACTTTTTACTATTCAGCCGATGAGCGTGTAGACTTTAGAAGCCTCATAAAAATTTTAGCTGCTGAATTCAAGATCCGGGTCGAAATGAGGCAGATCAGCCTTAGACAAGAAGCCGGCCGTCTAGGTGGTATTGGGTCATGCGGCAGAGAACTCTGCTGCTCAACATGGCTAACTGAGTTCAAAAGTGTTTCTACTTCTGCCGCTCGTTATCAAAACCTCTCCCTCAATCCATCCAAACTCTCTGGTCAATGCGGTAGACTCAAATGCTGCCTTAATTATGAGTTAGAGACTTACATGGATGCACTATCTGACATTCCTGAAGTCAAGTACCTCAAGACCAAAAAAGGTGATGCCAGACTTGAGAAAACAGACATCTTTAGAAAGCTCATGTGGTTTAGCTATAAAGATGAAAACACTTGGCACCCCATCGCTACCCAAAGAGTTCACGAAATCTTGGAGATGAACGAAAAGGGTAAATTCCCAGAAAGCCTTGTTTTGGATGAGATCGAATTAGAGATCAAAGACACTAGGATTAATAGTGATTTGGAGCGAATGGATGCTCGCTTTAAAAAGAAGGACAGTCGCAACAAAAAAAGAAAACCTCAGAACAAAAGGAGGAATCAACAGAATCAGAAAGGCGGTCAAAACCAGCATAAGAATAAACCAAACCAGCCTAATCAAAAAAGAAACTCAGGTCAACCCAAAAACCAGCAGCAAGGTGGAGGAAATAAAAAGAGTGGAAAGAAGAGACCCTTCAGGAAAAATAAGCCAAAGACTAATGAATCTTAAGCAACTTTTAGGGCTAGTATTGTTGAGCCTGCTTTTCAATTCATGTGACCTCAGCTCTACCTATGAAGCTGATCAAGACATTCCAGATGCCTTTTGGCATATGGATAGCCTTCTGACATTTGACTTTCGAGGCGTTCCTGGCCCTCAAAACATTGAAGTAAAATTCAGAAGTACTTTGGAATATCCTAAGTACAATCTTTATATAAGAATGTCTCTTTTAGATAGCCTTGACAAACCTTTGGCAAATGAACTCTTGAGCTTCGACCTTTACGATCCTAAATCGGGCAAGCCACTGGGTAAAGGGAATAGTATTTACCAGTATAAAGCCATGGCCATCGAGAATTTCAACTTCCCTTACGAAGGTCCTTACCGCATACAGTTAGCCCAATACATGCGCTATGCTGAATTGCCAGGGATTGTATCTGCAGGCATTAGAGTTAGCGAACCTGAGAATTAATTGGTCACTTGCTCAGCAAACTTGAGCAATCTATCTTTCATTTGATCTCGATATATCCAGTAAGTCCTGGAATGGATCATTCGATGTGGCCAACCCTTACCCTCAAGCAAAGCTGGCTGGTAAGCAAATGAGTTTTTATTTGAGAGGGCCTCATAGAAGGCATTATCATCTGTCAATAAAGCACCTACATATTTCCCTCTTCTTTTCATCAACAGATCGGCATAGATAGACTCATCTTGGAATTTGATAGGCATTTCCTTCTCCCAATGCTTCAAACGATTTTTTAGGTACCACTCAGGTGAATGACCTTTATCTTCTTTTGCTGTGGCCTCAAAATTTCCAGATGCAACTTCTTCAGCAAATTTTAAATATGCCTTGAGCAGTTTTGGCCCTTCATTTTTAGCCTGTTCAACCTTAAGTTCATCACCAAAAATCGAGGTAACCACTATTACTTTTTCCTTGGCTCTTGTAACTGCAACATTCAGTCTATTTTCACCTCCAGCTTGGTTTAGCGAACCAAACTGAGTGTTCAACTTGCCAGATTCATCAAAGCCATAGGCAATAGAAAACATGATCAAGTCTCGCTCATCACCTTGCACATTTTCAATGTTCTTTACGAATAGATCTTCTGGAACAGTCTTGATTTGCTCATCAATCATTTCCGCAATTAGATATTGCTGATTAACATTGAATGTCACCACCCCGATAGACCTATTTCTTTTGCTGCGCAGCTCAGTAGCAATGATATCCACAACTTTTTGGGCCTCAATAGCATTGCTTTGGTCCTTCCATAAGCCATTCACTTTTTCAAATTGGATGGCAGGCTCATTGAGATTGATTCTTTCAAAGGAGGGTAGCATCATCAATTGACCATCATAGAAATGTCTATTTGAGAAATCTAGTAATTCATAAGATTGACTCCTATAATGCCCTTTTAATCTTACCTGCATTAAATGACTCTTGGCTAGGTCAAGAAGAGAGTTGACTTCTAGTGCAGCTTCATCTTCTTGTTCATCCCAGCGTACTCGATAAAGGTCGAATGGTTGAAGTTGTTGCTCATCTCCGGCAATCACGGCCTGCCTGCCTCTATACAGTGCAGGCATACCCTTTTCAGCAAAACATTGGCTAGCCTCATCAAAGATGACAAGGTCAAATATTGTTTCCATTGGAAAGAGTGTTGAAACGGTTTCAGGTGAAGCTAACCAACAGGGTAAGAGTTTGAATATTTCCTCATCGAAATTAGATAGCAATCTTCTGAGAGGCCAGACCTGTCGTTTCTTATTTACCTGGTGTTCAAGATCACGATAGGTAACGCGGTTATTCAGGCGATTGAACTCGATTCCTTCATAGGTCTTCTCCCGCACGCGTTGCAACATGATTTGTTGACTGGCTTCTTGTTTCTGCTGAATGGCTTCTTGCAAGTCATCAACCATGCTATCGAACTTGAGCGTTGAAACTGATCTGAGTATTGGAAATTTACTCTCAATATGATCGATCCAAGCCAAGCGTAGGCTATTATCAAAGAGCTGAAGAATTTCTTTTTTGGGTCTTGTTATGTGCTCTGAAAGTTTTGCCAATACTGCTTGTTGTGACTCACTGCATTTGGCCTTGATACCATCCAACTCACAGATCAGATCAAAATCTTTTTTAATCGTACGCTTGAGTGCTCTTTTATAATCTTCATCAACAAGCAAGACATCGATCTGCCTAGGGAGCACATAAGTAGTCCAACGCTTTCTCTTCTCAGGCAACTCCTTTAGCAAATGAAAAATGCTGTCTATGGTTTGCTGAAGCTCTTTTAGACTCAACTGATTTAGGTTGAAATACTCTCTGAAATTGGCAAATGAACCATAGCGTAACTTTGCTTCAACAGCCAACACCAAACTATTCATCCATAAATTGATCTCCTCCCTATCAGTCGTTCGAGGGGTATCGTTGATCCAACCGGCAGACCGCAGCTTCGTCAATTGATGCTGCAGATTCAATCGGTTATCCAGCTTTACTGTTAAGCGCTTCAAGTCTTCTTTTGTGTCCCTCAATCCGTTGGCTACAAGGACTCTAGCCAGTCTTGTCTTCTCTTTAGAGAAATTCCATTTGATGCTTTTCCAAAAAGTACTTTTTGCATCTAAACGCTGTTTTAAAACAACCTGAATCTCCCCTATTTCATTGGCGTCCAAAGAAGCCTCTACTCCTTCTCCATCAAAACATGCATTGATGAGGTTGCGGCTATTGTTCAACCAGAGCAATTCGGTTTCTTGGTTTGAGAAAGGCACCATCTTTTTGAACGCCTCAAAAACCTCTTCTGTCTGTAAAAAGCCAATGAGCTCCTTTAGTTTATCCAGGTTCTCACTGATTGTTCTGCAGTCATTGTAAGTAACTTCTTCACCAACAATAGCCTTCAAACCATTTACAAGTTCAATGGCCTCCATAGGGATTTCTTCAAGAATGTCAGTGATCGTTTTCAGGTCACTGATACCAAAGCCTGAGAAGTCCACACGTTCTTTCCAAGGGTGATCTTTTGCATCTAACTGCTGTGCGTAGTCAATAAAAAGACCCAATTGTCTTAAAAAGGCGTCATTCTCTCTAAAATCAAGTCCGAGGTACTCTTGAGTTAGATTGACAGTTTCTTCGTCAGGTTCTGAAGTCAAGTAAAGCTCCTTGACTGAAAGCCCACATTCCTTCTCACTGAAAAGGGCTTCTTTGTATTCATCGAGCTGGTCAACTGTTTCTTCGATCAAATGACTCGATTTCTTGAATGCCCTATCCAGTTGAATAGCATCTAGGTTGGCATTGCTGCGGCTATAGTCCTGAAGGCGATCTATTTGCCTAGACATTTTTTGATAGACTGCTGCTCGGTCAGATTTGAAATCATGAACAAGCGCAAGGAAATCTTCAAGCTCTAAGGCTTTCAGCCTATCATAAACCACATCAAGAGCGGCACGCTTTTGACTGACGACTAAGACTTTCTTTCCTCTTGCTATAAAATCAGCAACGAGGTTTCCGATCAACTGAGATTTACCCGTACCCGGTGGACCCTGTACAACTACCGAATTCCCTCGCTTTACTGCGTTCAAGGCGTTTTCTTGATAAGAATCGATGGCCAATGGCGTGTAGGATTCTTCCTCTTTCACCATGGTCAGAAAGTAATGACTCAAATCAACAGCACCATCTGCGGTTTGTGCATTGAGACTCTTATCGGTAAAAAAGGCATCCAAATCTTCCCAACGATCTTCTTCGATCATGTGGTCATAATCAGGAACCAAATAAGAATCGGCTTGTGGAAATATACCCAGTACTGCCTCGGTAGTCACATTCAGCTGACCAGTTTCAAAAGCTTCTAATTCCTTTCGAGTGGAGCTTTCAAAAGGGCTCAATTCATCAGCATAAAATGATCGAGCAAAGCGTAACTGAATGGCCGACTCACTTAGGGTTTCGTACAGTAAGTTCCTAAAGCGAGTACTGTCCTTTTCATAATCATCAAAAGTAAATTCGACTAGTTCCTCTGGCACTTCCACCTGATTGAAATGGGTGAAAGCCAATAGCAAAGACTTATTAAAACTGATATTGACCTCATCCTTAGGCTTGAGTACCCAATGGTTTTTTTCTATTTCTAACGAGACAGGAAAGAAACAAAGTGGAGCCCTTACAATGGTATCATCATTGAACTTTCCTGTAACGAATGGCCAACCGATGTATAGATCTTTGGCACCTGATTCTTGAAAAATAAATTCTTCTCTTTTCGCTAATCGCTTGAGTCGAGTAGCCTTTTTATTGGAGTTAGAATCTCTCGGGTCTGAAAGAGGTGCAAGTTTAATAGTTGACTTTTGGGAGATCACCTCGTCCATGATCCGCCAAGCGGTATTCCCATCGATATAGCCAAGCTCATTTAGGTCAATGAATTGATCACTGATCAATCGATGCAGCAATAAGGATCGATTATTTCCCGAAAGATTGGTTAAACGCTTGAGATATGCCTGAAGGATCTCCTTCACAGTGATTCAGTAGTTATTGGTTAAGGGTGAATTGTTAATCTATTGATTAAGATAGCAAATTGTTGTGAGTGAATCCGAAAACAGAAATCTGCTCTCCCGATTTTCGATTAACTATTTACTAAAGGGTGAATCTGGTTCTTTGGCAAAAACATTGAATACGATCTTATCCATTCTACCGGGAATGACCTTATTCAAGAACACTGCTAGTTTACCTTGAGCAGTAAATACAATATCTCTTTTACGTATTTTGATTGCTTTGATGATGCCTTCTGCTACTTCTTCGGCTGTCATCATTTTACCTTCATCTCTAGGCGAATCTCCCTGAGAAGTACCGTCTGCTGTGAGCGCGGCATTACGGATATTAGTTCCTGTAAAACCCGGGCAGGCAACTAAAACATGAACTCCTCTGTGCATCACTTCTGTTCTTAATGATTCAAAGAAGCCATTCATCGCATATTTCGATGCCGTGTAAGCAGTTCTTGCAGGTGTACCTCTGTAACCATTGATGGATGAAACTCCTACAATTGAACCTTTGGTTTTGAGGATGTGTGGCAGTGCATATTTGGTGGCATAAAGCGTACCATAGAAATTGATATCCATTACCTTTTTGAAAACATCCATCTCGATCTCTTCGAAAAGAGCTCGCATGCTAATGCCTGCATTATTGATCAGGATATTTATCTGACCAAATGCTTTGATGGTCTCATCAACTAAAAGCTTGTTATCTGCCTCGGCAGCCACATCTAGTTTGAGGCAAAGATTAGGAGCATTGAGCGCATCCAGCTCAGTGGCTACCTCATTCAAACGGTCGTCATTACGACCAGTGATCACCACCTTGGCACCTCTTTTCGCAAATGAAACTGCCAATGCTTTTCCAATACCGGAAGAACCTCCCGTGACAATGACCACCTGATCTTTCATAGCATGAATTTTCGGTCAAATATAGAAGAAATGCTTAACCTGCCTTGAGGTTGGATTTGTATTGCTTGTAATTATCCACAGCCACAAAGTAATCCGGATCTTCCAATACATTCACATCGCAGATCTTCTCTGCTTTCTTGATCAGAGAAGTACAGTCCTTGCTTAAGTGTCGCAAGTGGATGGTTTTACCAGCCTTGTCGTAACGCTCAGCCAATTTATTGATCGCTTCAATGGCAGACTGATCGGCAATTCTAGATTCTTTGAAGTCGATGATCACCTCGTCTGGATCTTCTTTCACATCGAACTTGGAATTGAACAAGCTCACAGAGCCAAAGAACAATGGTCCGTAAATTTCATAGTGCTTGATGCCATGCTCATCAATGTGCTTTCTGGCGCGAATTCTTAGGGCATTTTGCCATGCAAATACCAAGGCTGAAACGATCACCCCTGCGAAAACAGCAATAGCCAAATCGAAGATTACAGTCAATACAGTTACGATCATTATCACGATCACATCTGCTACCGGAACCTTGTTGACGATCTTAAAAGTTGACCATGCAAAGGTGCCGATTACCACCATAAACATTACTCCAACCAATGCCGCGATCGGAATCATTTCAATGTACTCAGAAGCGAAAAGGATAAACATCAATAGGGCGACCGCAGCAACGATACCAGATAGTCTACCTCTACCGCCAGACTTAATATTGATGATGGACTGGCCAATCATAGCACATCCTCCCATACCACCGAAGAAGCCATTGACCATGTTGGCAAAGCCCTGAGCAACCGCTTCTCTATTGCCACTTCCGTGCGTTTCAGTTAGCTCATCCAATAGGTTCAATGTCATCAATGACTCAATCAAACCAATGGCTGCCAAGATGCCTGCATAAGGAAGAATGAACATAAAAGTGTCCCAATTCAATGAGATCAAAGGCACATTAAAGGTTGGTAAACCAGCTTTGATGCCTTCTCCTCCACCCGATTGGATGAAAGATTTTACTGTAGCAGTTTCAATTCCGCCAAAGATCACAATCCCTGAAACCACCAATATGGCAACAAGGGCTGCCGGAATTCCTTTATTCAATCGCGGTAAAAACACCATGATCGCCATGGTCAATAAGGTCAAACCAAGCATGGTGTACAGGGGCATTCCTGTTAACCATTCACCTGCTTCCTTGAACATGCCTAGCTGTGACATAAAAATCACAATGGCCAACCCGTTCACAAAGCCCATCATTACCGGATGCGGTACTAAACGGATGAACTTACCAAGCTTTAAAAAGCCTGCAGACATTTGAATGATCCCTGTCAGAATCAAAGTGGCAAAGAGGTATTGTAATCCTTGACCAGCGCCCATGGCTTCTGCCTCAGCCACCAAGTGCACCATTACCACAGCCAAAGCACCTGTGGCACCTGAGATCATACCTGGTCTTCCTCCAAAGATCGAGGTGATCAAACCCATCATAAAGGCACCATAAAGACCAACAATTGGCGAAATACCTGCCACGAATGCAAAAGCAACTGCCTCGGGAACAAGGGCCAATGCCACTGTCAGACCTGAAAAAATATCGCTCTTCGTGCTGATGCGATTCTTGTCAATGATAAAAAATGCCTCTCTGAATGTCATATCCGCAAATTTGAGCGGCAAAGGTACATTTATTCTTTTGGATTAGTGGTGTGGGTTTCAAATGTTTATGGAATCCGTTGCACAACTTAGAAGCCCTGAATTCTCATTTCATTTTTGATAATTGCCAATTGAACCTTCGTACATTTGCGCCCATGACCAAAGGAAGAGGCGGAAATAAGTTTGTGAAGCGAGGCGAGATCTTGGAAGTTAAGGTCCACGATTATGCTTTTGGAGGAAAAGGAATTGCTAAGATCGAGAATGAGCATGGGGCATTCATAGTCTTTGTGCCTAACTCTCTGCCTGGTCAAACAGTAAAGGTTCAGATCCAAAAAGCCAAAAAAACCTATGCCGAAAGCAAATTGCTAGAAGTGGTTGAGCCGGCTGAAGATGAAGTCAACCTACCCTATCAGGAGATTCCTGGTGCGCCTTATATCAAGCTGCCTATTGAAAAACAGCATCATTACAAAAAGCAAAGCACCTTAGAACTCTACCGCAGAATCGGTAAAGTGGAGAACATTGAAGACTTATTCGATGAGTTTGTCACTTCTCCAAGCACCTTCCATTACAGAAATAAAATGGAGTATGCTTTCTCAGCCATTGGCTATGACCATGAACAGAAGACAGATGTCGATGAATTCACTTTAGGCTTCAAGAAAAGAGGTACTTGGTGGTGTGGAGACGACCTAAAGAAAGACTCTGGTCTTTTTGATGAAGAGGTTGAAAATAAGCTCAAGCTGATCAAAGCCTATTGCGAAGAAACTGGTCTTCCCCCTTGGCACGGTCCAAAAAGAACTGGGTTCTTCCGTTTTCTTGTGGTTAGAAAGTCGTTTAAAACCAATGAGCTACTATTCAATTTGGTTACTACGTCAGATGAGCTTGATCAATTTAACCTCAATCAATTTGCTGAATTTTTAAATACTCAGTTTGGCGATAGAGTGGCTGGTTTATTGCATACCATCAATGATGAGACTGGAGACAGAACGATAGCCACAACCGGTGAGATCAGTTTGGTTCAAGGTGAGGATAAGATCGTTGAGGAGTTATTAGGTCTCAATTTTGAGATCAGCATGAAGAGCTTTTTCCAGACCAATCCAAAATCTGCGGAAAAACTCTATAACAAAGTGATCGACTATGCTTTCGAAAAGAAAGAAAGCATAGACAATAAAGTAGTATTGGATCTTTTTTGCGGAACAGGAACCATTGGACAGATCTTGGCCGCAAAAAGTGAAAATGCACAAATCGTTGGTGTCGACATTGTAGAATCAGCCATTGAAAACGCAAAAGAAAATGCTCAGCGAAATAGAATCGAAGGAGTTAAATTCTACGCGGCTGATGTTGGTAAATTCTTGAGAGAGCACCCTCAATACAAAGGTAAAATTGAGACACTCATACTCGACCCAGCCAGAGCAGGAGTTGCACCTAAAACCATGAAGAAGATCATTGAGTTAGGTGCTGACCATGTGGTTTATGTGTCTTGTAACCCAGCAACTCAAGCGCGAGATCTTGAACTTTTGGGTCAATCAGGATATACTTTAAAAAAGTTTAGTCTGGTAGACCAATTCCCACATACAGCACATATTGAAGCGGTTTGTTTACTCGAGAAACAGCCCATTATTCAAGAATTGAAGCCCTAAGGGCTTAAATATTGATCGAAGGTCGCAATGTTTATCGCGATAATTAAGTATCTTTTCTTATGGCAAATCTTAAACTAATGAAGAGGGTAAGAATCTACATCTTAACCTTGATTTTGCTTATCTGTATTACCCCTATGGTAAAAGGACAAGCTGCAATTTTAGCACTCATCTTTGGAGACAAAATAGCCTCTGAGAAATTTAACCTTTCCTTAGAAATAGGTGGAGGAAATAATATGTACAGTGGATTGACTGATGATACAAGGGCGCCTATAAACACCTTCTTTGGACTTGGTTTAAACTTTAAAATGACTGAACATATTTACTTTACTCCGGCTGTATATTTCGTAGCTAAAAATCAAGCACAACTCAATGCCTTAAACCTAGAGTCAGGTAATCCAAATTTAGATGCGCAGTTTGTAGGTGTAAAAACACATATTCAAACCAACTACACGGACTTACCCCTATTATTCTCTTATCAGACAAACTCGGAAAAATGGAGGTTTGGACTAGGAGCTCAGCTTTCTTTTAGAGGTAAGGTAAATGCTACTTTTGAGAACAATGAAGGTGAATTTATTCAGGATTATAAATCATACACAGAAAGTTTTAACTGGGGCCCTATCGCTGAAATTGATTACATCTTACCTAAAATTAGAAAAGGTAAAGGGCTCATTCTTAGATTGCGTTACTTTCATGGAATGAATAATGTCTTTAATCAAAACTTTGCCGGAGGCACTGAAGTTAAATTCAGAGGCCTACAGTTTATGTTAGGCCTACCCTTCCTCACTGATGAGTTGGCTCAACAAAAACTTGACAGGCTAAATAAATAATAGTATCCAACGAATGAATCAACTAACTTTTAGAAACGGAGATATAATAGATGCCATCGGGTTAGGCACTTGGAAATCAGAGACAGGAGAAGTATACCAAGCGGTAAGAGAAGCCATAAAAGTGGGGTATACTCATATCGATTGTGCTTGGATTTACCATAATGAAAATGAAATCGGCCAGGCCTTTAGAGATGCATTTACAGATGGAGACATCACTAGAGATAGGCTATTTGTTACCTCAAAATTATGGAATTCGTTTCATGCTCCCGAAGATGTTGAAACAGCTTTGCGTGAATCGCTCAATGCACTGCAGTTGGACTACATAGATCTATATTTAATCCACTGGCCCATTGCACACCAACCAGGAGTTACCTTTTCAGAAGACGCTTCAGGGTTCGCTCCCATTGAAGACTATCCTATTGCTAACACTTGGAAAGCCATGGAAGCTTTAGTAGATCAAGGTTTAGTCAAACACATAGGTGTTTCGAACTTTAATATTCCAAAAATCAAAAAACTGATGGAGACGGCTCGTATTACTCCAGAAATGAACCAAGTGGAATCTCATCCCTTGTTAGCGCAGCCCGATTTATTCAAATTTTGCCAAGAGAACAATATTCTCTATACTGCATATTCTCCTTTGGGTTCAAGAGATAGAGCTGCAGGAATGAAAGGAGCCAATGAGCCGGACATGTTTGAGATTCCTCGTATCAAATCAATTGCGGAGTATCACGGTGTGCACCCTGCTCAGATCCTGATCAAATGGGCTGAAGGAAGAGGATCGGCTGTCATACCAAAATCCGTGAATCCGCAAAGACTCAAAGCAAACCTAGCGTCAGCAGATATTCCATTGAGCGAATCAGAGATGAACGACATCAATAAGCTCGATATGGGCTATCGTTTTTTAGATGGTAAATTCTGGGAACGTGAAGGCGGTTACTATACGGCAGAAAGCCTATGGAACGATTAGTGTCTTTATACTAAAGGAACAGAAAAACCCTGACCAAATGGTCAGGGTTAGTAATCAAAAATCTATAATACTTTTAGTTATATTTTCTTGACGTTAGTTGCGTTAGGGCCTTTTTTACCCTCTGTAATTTCGTAAGACACTGAGTCACCCTTGGTAACTTCGTCTACTGTTCCTGAGATGTGTACAAACACATCGCTTCCGTCCTCATCGTCAACAATGAATCCGAAACCTTTTTCATCATTGAAGAATTTTACGGTACCTGTTTTCATAATAAATTGTAATAAATAATAAACTTTTGTAAAAGTACGAAGAAGAATCGGGCTTGTTGCAATCTAATATGAAGAGACTGTTAATAATTCGTCATGCTAAATCAAGCTGGGATTACCCAGAACTCTCTGATTTTGAGCGTCCTCTGAATAAAAGAGGCAAACGCGACTTGCCCGATATGGCTCAAAGACTCTCCGAAAAAAACCTCAATATCGATCTATTTTTGTCCTCACCGGCAACGAGAGCAATAATTACAGCCATTGGTCATGCTGAAAAGTTTGGTGTTAAATCAGAAGAAATTATTCAGGACAGCAGACTATTCCATGCCTCAAGCAAGTACATACAGAAAGTGATTTCAGAAACTTCGGACCAAATAACTTCATTGGCAATCTTCGGTCATAACCCCGGACTTACTGATTTAATTAGTGACATTTCCGATTTCGACTTGTGGAATTTGCCTACCTGTGCAGTTTGCGGTATCGACTTACCCATTGCTTCATGGCAAGAGATAACCGGAGCCAAAGGCTCCAAATTCTACTATGATTATCCTAAATCCAGAAATTGATCTTTTACACTGCTGCAGGCCTAAAGAATAAACTCAGACAAGTCTCTATCTTCAACAAGTCCACCAAGCCTTTCTCTAACCATCTCTTTTGTAACCGATACCTTCGCATTTGGTGGGATCTCCTCTGGGATATCGAATAAAATATCATTGAGCAACTTACTCATCACAGTGTGCAAGCGTCTTGCACCAATGTTCTCCACTTCTTCGTTTACGCGGAAGGCAATATCAGCGATTTCATGAAGTGCCTCATCTGTAAATTCAAGCGATACATCTTCTGAGCCTATAAGTGCTTCATATTGTTTGGTTAAAGCATTCCTAGGCTCTTTCAAGATTTGATAAAAATCATCTTTAGTCAAAGAGTTGAGCTCCACTCTTATGGGGAAGCGTCCTTGTAATTCTGGAATAAGATCAGATGGCTTTGAAACATGAAATGCCCCAGCAGCAACAAACAAAATATGGTCTGTGTTGATGACACCGTACTTCGTGTTTACTGCAGAACCTTCTACAATAGGTAGCAAATCTCTCTGGACACCCTCACGACTCACATCCGGACCTCCTCCACCTTTCTTTGATCCACCAGCTATCTTATCAACTTCATCAATAAAGATGATTCCTGTGTTTTCTGCCTTCCGAATTGCCTCTTCTTTTACCTCATCCATGTCGATGAGTTTTGCACTCTCTTCTTCGAGCAAGAGCTTTTTAGCTTCTGCAATTGTGACCTTCCGCTTTTTGGTCTTTTTCGGCATCATATTACCAATCATCTCTTGGATATTGATCATGGAAGCTTCATCCATACCTCCACCGACCATTCCAACGTTTCCAGAATTGGCTTGAATGGAAATTTCAATTTTGCGATCATCAATCTCTCCAGATTTTATTTTCTCTCTGAATCGATCACGAGTCTTCTCATTTAATTCTGCATCGGACATATCCGAGGCTGACTTATCCTCTTGTTGGAAGCCCGTTGGCTTCGGAGTATTCCTTACAGGAGGAATCAAAGCATCGAGAATAATATCCTCAACATTCTGCTCTGCACGCTCTCGCACTTTCTCTTTTTGACCTTGTTTAACCAGACTAACAGCTTGCTCTACCAGGTCGCGCACCATGCTTTCAACATCCCTTCCGACATAACCAACTTCTGTAAATTTGGAAGCTTCAACCTTGGTGAAGGGCGCATCTGCGATTTTCGCCAATCTTCTGGCAATTTCAGTTTTCCCTACACCAGTAGCACCAATCATTAAAATATTGTTTGGCACAATCTCCTTCTGCATCTCTTCCTTGACATGCATTCTTCTCCACCGATTTCTAAGGGCTATGGCTACATTCTTCTTTGCATCGGCTTGACCGATAATATATTTATCTAGTTCGACCACGATTTGTCGCGGTGTTAAAAACTGCTGATCAATCATTTTTATTTCTTTTGATGAGCTCCCCGGTATTGATCACCAACTGGAGGGTATTACTTCCACCAGCTGTGTGATACAAGGCCCTTGTATAGGAAAACTCAAATCTTTTCACTTTAAACATAAAACCGAAGGAGAGACCTGCTCCTCCACTTGCATTCTCCAATCTCAACTCCTGCCTCAACAAATGGTTATAGCCAAACCTCAATTGGAAGTTGGGTGAAAACAGAAGCTCCGTTCCAAAGACCAACCGCCTAAAGATCTCTTCGCCAACTCCAGGTTCATTACTTTCTCCAAAAAGGTTATCATCCTCTTCGAAATAGACGAGATCATCTCGTAATGTGTTCTTAGTAGTCACAGAAAAGCGCAAAGGCATAAACTCAGGCTTATAGCTAAAACCTAGCTGCACATCCAACGGCAATTGACTATTTCTACCCTCTTCAAACTCTGACAGCAAGAAGCCAAGGTTCTTGATGGCAAGTCCAAAGGTCATGTCTTTTTCTGGATGCTTAAAAGAACCGCCAAAATCAAACATAAGTCCAGACGCTTGGTAAGCAGCTAAATCTGAAACCACAAGCTTCATACTCGTACCAGCTGAAAAAGCTCCAAACCTCTTCGAATACCCAACAGTAAAGGCATAGTCTTTTGGTGAAACCTCTCCTAAGTAAGCTCCTTGCTCATCATAGCTATCAACCTTACCATAATTAAAGTATGTAAGGCCAAAGGCAAAAGTCCCCGCTTGTTTGACTTGGTTCGCATAAAACAAAGAGGTGCTATTGATGTCGGCAAAATAGCTTAGATAAGAGATGGCTGCCTGCTGCTGCCATTGCACATTGATCAATGCCGGATTACTGCTCAATTGTGTCAGGTCATCCCATCCACTTGTAATATTGGTTCCTCCCAGAGCGCCTAATCGAGCATTATTTGGGACATTTAAAAACTCAAAAACACGTTCACCACCTATCTGTGCATATCCACTTGTAAAAGTGGCAATAAGCAATATGATGGTGAACATGTAGCGCATTGGCAATAAGATAAGATTAAGCAGGTAAATTCACCTTAATCTTTTAATTCGAATTTGATCGCGTTGCTCACTTTTTGATTCATCAAGGCGATTTCTAATACCCCTTCAGCTTTTTCAACGAAATAGAAACTCATATTCTTGCGATATCTTTCCTCGATCTCAAGAATGTCTTTTTCATTCCGCTTACTCAATATGATCTCTTTAATTCCTGCTCTTCTTGCTGCTAGAATCTTCTCCTTAATTCCTCCAACAGGAAGCACGTTGCCTCGCAAGGTAATTTCACCTGTCATGGCCAATTTTGCTTTCACCTTTCGTTGCGTGAAAATTGATGCCAAAGCCGTCAACATTGTAATACCGGCAGAAGGCCCATCTTTTGGAACAGCACCTGCCGGCACATGAACATGAAGATCATACTGGTCAAAAACACGGTAATCAATTCCGTATTGCTCAGCATTTGACTTCAGGAAAGAGATTGCTGCCATGGCAGATTCCTTCATCACATCGCCCAATTGGCCTGAGAGCGTAAGCTTTCCTTTTCCTTTGCTTAGGCTTGATTCAATAAATAGAATTTCACCTCCAACCGAAGTCCAAGCAAGACCAGTAACAACGCCAGCCATTTTATTATCAGAATAGATCTCTTTGTCGAATCTTTTTCCACCTAGGACCTTCTCTATGAATTCAACATTCATTTTGCTTGGGAAATCTTCTTCTAAAGCAATAGACTTAGCCACAGATCTGATGACCGAGCCAATGATTCTTTCCAAGCTTCTTACCCCGCTTTCTCTGGTATATCCCTCAATCAAGAATTGAATGGCCTTTTTATCAAACGATACATCTTTTGATTTCAAACCATGCTCTTTCTTTTGCTTTGGAATCAGGTGCCTTTTGGCGATTTCTATTTTCTCTTCAATGGTATATCCTGACACCTCAATGATCTCCATTCTATCGCGCAAGGCAGGCTGAATCGTATCTAGCGAATTGGCCGTAGCCACAAACAATACCTTAGAGAGGTCATATTCCACCTCGAGATAATTGTCAGTGAACTCGTGATTTTGCTCTGGGTCCAATACCTCAAGTAGAGCAGATGACGGGTCACCTCTAAAGTTTGAATTTACTTTGTCAATTTCATCAAGAACAAAAACAGGATTAGATGTTTTCGCCTTTTTGATGTTCTGAATCAGCTTACCTGGCATTGCGCCTACATAAGTTTTTCTATGTCCGCGAATCTCTGCTTCGTCATGTACTCCACCTAAAGACATTCTTACATACTGTCTACCCAAGGCTTTTGCAATGGATCTACCCAATGAAGTTTTACCCACACCTGGAGGGCCGTAAAGACAAAGAATTGGCCCTTTAAGGTCGTTCTTGAGTTTTAATACCGCTAAATACTCAAGAATTCTATCTTTTACCTTTTCTAAACCATAGTGGTCTTGGTTTAGAATTTTTTGAGCTCTTTTTAGATCAAGGTCATCTTCAGAATATTCGCCCCAAGGTAATTCTGTCATGAGCTCTGCATAATTCATCGTGATGGGATACTCAGCCGCCATCGGGTTCATGCGTAAGATCTTATCGAGCTCTTTATTGAAATGATCATGCACCTTCTTTGACCACTTCTTATCATTCCCTTTTTGTCTTAAAGTTTCAACCTCTCTTTCGGGCCCATCCTCCCCGAGTTCGTCTTGAAGAACCTTCATTTGTTGACGAAGGAAATAATCTCGCTGCTGCTGATCTATGTCCGAATGTACCTTAGTTTGAATCTCAGCCTTGAGCTCTAACATTTGCACCTCTTTAAGCAAATGCTGCAACAAAGAAGTAGCGCGATCGACACCGTCATTGATTTCAAGTAATCCCTGCTTCACTTTGGGTTCCGCATTGATATTTGAAGAAAGGAAATGGACCAAAAAGCTTGGCTTCTCAATATTCTCGAGTGCGACCTGAGCCTCCTTAGGAATCTCAGGATTCAATTGCATGATGCGATTAGCAGCATCTCTAATGGATTGGATAATAGCCTTTAGCTCTTTGCTCAATCGCTTTGGAAAATTCTCTTCAAGATAGTTCACCTTGGCCTTGAAGAACGGACTCTCTGTCGTAAACTCCTCTACATTGAATCGTTGCTTACCTTGAACAATAATCGTTGTGTTGCCATCAGGAAGAACAAGCATCTTCACAATTTTGGCTACTGTACCGATCTGGTAAAGGTCTTTAGTGCTAGGATCCTCTACCTCTGGGTTCTTTTGAGCTAAAACACCGATGATCTTATCTCCCTTATAGGCCTGTTTTACAAGGCGAATAGATTTCTGACGTCCCACAGTAATGGGAATCAGAACACCTGGGAAAAGAACAGTATTTCGAACGGTCAAAATTGGCAACTCTTCTGGAAGGTCAGCGATCTTAGTCTCCTCCTCATCTGGAGCGATCATCTGAATCAATTCTCCATTATCATCTTCACCTAATTCGGCAGCCAATATTGAACCAATGGTTTGTCTATCTATTTTCATAAATGAATGTCAATGTGGCGCAAAAACATTTAACTTTTGCGGATTCTTACTATTACAAGCAATATGCCAAATGACGCTCTGTCAGGTTTTAGAATTTTAAATGTGATCGATTTGGCGTAACTTAATTTTTACAATTGATTTGCCTAAACAGAATTGTAATTGATCATTAGAATTAGCACGATATTGCTTTCAATGCTCTGTATTTCGCTAACTACAGAAGCTCAATTTTGGAAACGGAAAAAAACTCAGAAGGTAGAGCTCGACTCAGATTCTGTTTCAATTGTAGTTAAACCCCTCCAGTTTACGGGAATAAACAGCTACCCCGCTTATCAAAACGACAAAATCGAACGCAAGATCAGAAAGCTAGACGAAGCTGAAGAATGGGAAGAACTATACCCTATTTTAAACGATTATGTAGCCAAGTTTGGTCCGCTCAATTTCGCTCATCAAACTTACTATATCTGGCGCTTAGCCAAACTTATTGAGATTTTCGGGTCACCTGAACAAGCAAAGCCCTACTACGCAATGGTTTTAAAACACCATCGAAAAGGTGTAAATATTGCCGAAGTGTTGGCTCGATACGATTCACTCGACCGTAACAAAAAGGAATATTTTGTACCGCTAGATTACTACTATGATCTAGTAGAGTTTAGAAGGCAAGTTGACACGCTGATCCCACCAAAAAGTGTTCTTAAAAGTATGGGTGGACTGGTTAATTCAAGACAAGAAGACTATGCTCCCGTAGTGGCAATGAACGATTCGATTGTCCTCTTTACCTCTAAAAGAAATACGGTTTATGATGGCTTGACAAAGAATGAAAAAGAAGACCTATTTATAACACGTTTAAAAAATAATGATTGGACAGCCGCTGAATTACTAGAACAAACTTCAAGTAATTACAAAGAAGGTTCCGGTTATATGACTGAAGATGGTAAAACCATATTCTTCACAAGGTGTGGCGCCCCTGATGGCTTTGGCAACTGTGACTTATATGTGACCAAGTTCTTTGAAGGAGAAATTGAAGTTGACTCCACATACTCTGTTGGTAGATTCAATGGAGATCCTGATGATGACTTGGAATTCAAGACCATTCATGTAAAAAGAGATACAGCCTATTGGACAACACCAGAAAACCTAGGTGATAAGGTAAATTCAGAAAACTGGGATTCTCATCCGACCCTAAATACAACCGAAGACACGCTCTATTTTTCTTCAGACCGTATTGGAGGATTCGGTATGTCCGATCTTTATTATACCACGCTCAATAGCAAAGGAGAATGGCAAAAACCAAAAAACCTTGGACCAATCGTAAACACAAGAGGTAATGAAGTAAGCCCTTTCTTCCATCCATTGTATGACGTACTTTATTTTAGCAGTAACGGGCATCTACTCAATTTTGGCGATTATGACATCTACAAGACTTATAAAATTGGAAGCAATTTTACCGAGCCCTATAACATTGGCCCTTTAGTCAATGGCGAAGGCACTGAATTTTACTTTAGCATCGACCGCAAATCTGAATACATCTATTATGCACGCTCTGAAGAAAGCATGAAAGGTTTGGATTTGTATTCCTTCCCATTACCGATGGAAGGTCAGCCGTTGGCGACTACAAAGCTTAGAGGTAGCGTAAAAGATGTTTTTGGCAAAATTCCGCAAGACCTAGTCGTCTCCATTATTGACCTTGATGAGGGCATTGAAGTAGCTCCAAAGTTTGCTCGAGAAGACGGAACATTTGAATTCGATTTGATCAATGAGCGAAATTATTTGTTGGTCATTCAGGGAGATGACGTCTTTAGAATTGAAGAGTTCTTTTTTCTTGATGGTGATCAAACCTACGAAGGTGTAGTTGAGCGTGTGTCAAGCAAGTTTGAATTTTCCTCTTTAGAATTTGAAAACGGAAAAGCAGATATACTTCCAGAAATGTACGAAGACCTACAGAAAGTTATCGACTTTCTCATTGACCACCCAGACTTCAACCTTATGATCAATGGGCATACAGACTCGAGTGGAGACCGTGTTTTCAATCAGGTATTGTCGCAACGAAGAGCCGACTCCATTAAGAAATATATACTAAACACCACTGTTGCTATTGGCAGACATAGAATCAGTGCAATAGGTTATGGTAGTCAAAAGCCGATAATCAAAGAAGAGATTACTGAAGAAGATAAGAGGACAAACCGAAGAGTAGAGTTCGACATCTATCGGGACCCTACTCGAAGCAATTAATTCGTCTTAGTTTTAAAGAAGTAAGAAACTCCCAAATTAATTGTCAGTAGGTTGACGCTAAAACTCACATCATGGCTTTCCTTCAATGACCTTACTCCATTATGATCCTCTCCTTCCTCTCGGGAATAGCTATATCCAATCAAATTTACCCCAGCTTCAAAGGCGAAATTATTGACTGCGAAATATGTAATACCCGGATTGATACCCACGCCTAGCCTGTAGATATCGGCAGTAGATGTCTCGGTATTATTATTCCTAATTTCATCAATTTGAGAATTTCCGAAACTAAAGCCGAATCCTAAGTCATTGTAGAAGCTCAAACGATTATTGGCAGTCAATGGAATCGATGTTCTAATAAAAGTGCCAATGGTAAAGAGCTCTGAATCACTGACCCTTTCAAAGGTGGTTCCAAAATTTCCGACAAGAGTGCCATCAAACTTCGATTGCTCATAACCAATGGTCATTCCCACTAAGAAATAGTCTGATATGTATCGGCCAGTTGTTAAGTCTAAATTCCAACTAGAATTATTTCCGATTACCACATCATCAAAAAGACCTAAACGTGTATTCTCAATGTCTTGGTCTCTCAAAGACATCGTCATGGCGAGATACCAAACTCCGTTTCGATAGGGTTCAAAACCATTGTTGTAATAATTGACCAGAATATCTTCGGAGGTTTTGCCATCATCCTGAGCGAAACTAGAAAAACCTATCAAGCAGAGTAAAAACAATAAAACCAGCCTTTTCATACCAATGAAAATAAGGATTTCCACTGACACAAAAAGGCCTTAATTCAATTTGAACTTTTTAAATATTAAATAGCTTCAAAATGTCATTTCCAAATACAAAGACCATCAATAAAAGCAGTATGACCATACCTACTTTTTGAGCCCCTTCTAAGAAGGCATCTGAAGGTGCAGAACCTGAAATCATTTCATAGAGCAAGAACATCACATGGCCACCATCTAATGCTGGTATTGGCAACAAATTCATAAAGGCTAGAATCATTGAAATGAAGGCTGTACTTCTCCAGAATTGGTTCCAGTCCCACTTTTTAGGGTAGACCTTTAGAATACCAATTGGCCCGCTTAGGCTTCTTGCCGGAAGGTCGCCAGAGAAAATTTTACCAAATGCCTTTACGTTAACTGCAACAGTTGCAAAGGCATCTACTGTACCTTTTGTTACGGCCTGACCAAAAGTATAGTCTTTTCGCGATGATTCTAGTAGAGATCCTACTTGAATACCAATAGTTGTGTCTTTATTCACGTCCACACTAAAGTCCATGAGCTCACCATTTCGGTCGATAACAAGGTCTACAACCTCTCCAGCATATGGCTCTAGAGCAACTTTCATCTCATCCCAAAACTCTATGGGCTGCTCTCCTACTTTCAATATTTTATCGCCAACGAGAATACCTGCATTTTTCGCATTCGAATTAGCTTGATACTCTGGATCCTCAGGATATGCAACCTCAAATGGAACTCTAGGATATAGATACTTAAATCTGAAATCATCATCATTTGAAAGTACAGTCAATGCATTGTCTGGCATTTCAATCTTCAATTGCTCACCATTTCTAAGTACAGTCACATAAGCGTCAGAATTCAAAAAGAAATCAGGGCTTCTTAGCTCACTTACTCTCTCGAAATCTTCGCCATTGATGTCAACAATTTTATCTCCAGTTTGAAAGCCAAAAAGCTCCCCGTACTCATATGCTTGAACTCCTCCTTCTTTAACTAAATCACTTGAATAGAACTCATCACCAGTGTTATAGGTAAGAATGATCATGGCAATTACACCCGCCACTACGTTGACGAAAATGCCACCAAGCATCACAATTAGACGCTGCCAAGCTGGCTTAGATCTAAATTCCCAAGGTTGAGGCGGTTTGGCCATTTGTTCTTTGTCCATAGACTCGTCAATCATCCCAGATATCTTAACAAAACCGCCCAGAGGAATTGCTCCTAAGCCGTATTCTGTTTCGCCTTTTTTGAATGAGAAAAGAGTTGGAGGGAAACCGATGAAGAATTTTTCAACCTTCATTCCGAACATTTTGGCCGTGAGCATGTGCCCAGCCTCATGTATTCCCACTAAAATCGAAAGTGCCAGCAGAAGCTGAGCAACTTGTACTAAGGTTTCCATTAATTATTAAATGCTTTTGCTAATTGTCTTGTTTCGTTGTCTGTTTGAACATAGTCCTCATACGAGGGATGCTCTATAAAAGATACCTTCTGCATACTTTCCTCAACCAGGTCTGACATCTGAAGAAATCCGATCTCATCCTTAAGGAATTTTTCAACAGCAATTTCATTTGCCGCATTGAGTATACAAGGCATATTTCCACCTTTCGCCAAAGCTTCATAAGCAAGGGCTAAATTTCTGAATGTGTGTTTGTCAGGTTGCTCAAAAGTAAGCGCAGGATAATCTAGAAAATTAAACCTTTCAAAATCTGTTTTTAGTCTTTCAGGATAAGTCATTGCAAATTGAATTGGCAATTTCATATCTGGCAATCCCATCTGCGCTTTCATACTCCCATCTTCAAACTGAACGATGGAGTGAATAATTGACTGAGGGTGAACGATCACCTCTATCTGCTCATTCTTCAAACCAAATAACCACTTGGCCTCTATCACTTCAAGCCCTTTGTTCATCATCGATGCCGAGTCTATTGTGATCTTGGCACCCATATCCCAATTTGGGTGTTTCAAAGCTTGTGCTTTTGTCACATGTGCAAGCTCATCTCTGGTCTTACCTCGAAAAGGTCCTCCTGAAGCGGTCAACACAACCTTCTCAATTGGGTTGTGGAATTCACCCACAATACATTGAAAGATTGCAGAATGCTCTGAATCTACTGGGTAAATGTTTACGCCCTTTTCTTGAGCTAGCTTGGTGATCATCTCGCCAGCTACAACCAAAGTTTCTTTATTCGCAAGTGCAATATGCTTTCCTGCTTCTATGGCTTTAATGGTTGGGGCCAAACCTGCATATCCGACCAACGCAGTAAGTACAATATCAATACTATCCATTTGCACCACTTGCGTCAAAGCATTTTGACCAGCATAAACCTTGATATCTTTTGCGTCTAGGGCGTCAAAGACTTTTTCATAATAAGCCTCATTCCCTATTACAACAACGTTCGGTTGAAATTTGAGGGCTTGCTCAATCAACAAGTCACAACTGTTTTGAGCGGTCAATACCTCTACCTCGAAATGATCTGGATTTGCAGCAACTACTTCAAGTGCTTGGGTTCCTATTGAACCTGTTGACCCTAGAATGGCTATTGTCTTTTTATCACTCAAATGATTGTTGCTTTGTTGGTGTGATCAATTTACTGATGAAAACCGTGCAAATTTATGCCTTTTTAGTAGGGCAGCAAATCTGAAGTTTGAAACAGCAAATAATGGGAAAAAGTTATGACTAATAAAGAAGTGCATTAACTATAATTAACAGTATTCGTCATCTCCGAATTATCGGTGCACGTAAGTTTGTTAGACATGGCATAGTCAATGCCTTTAGTTTTTCACAATCGGAATAAAGTAATTCAAATGAAGAACGTATTAAAACTAGTAGTAGTGGCTTTTATAAGCGGGCTAGCAGGTGCTTTTGTATATCAGAATTTTATGGCACCAAAAGAGATTCGTGAAGTGATCCGTGAAGTACCCGCGGTACAAGCCAATGAGGATTACTATCCTTCCAAAGATTTAATTAGTAATCTTGATTATGCAGCTGCCAATTTAGATTTCAGAAATGCAGCTGAGAAATCTATTCACAGTGTTGTTTATATAATCAATAAACAAAGGAGCAGAAGAAGTATGTCTTTCCTAGACTTCTTCTCTCGCAAAGAAATACCTACCGAGCAGATGCCAATCGGTTCTGGTTCTGGGGTAATCTATTCTTCAGATGGATACATCATCACCAATTATCACGTAATCAAAGGTGCTGACGCAATTGAAGTGCAGCATGAAAAAAGAACTTATGAAGCGGAGCTTGTAGGAACTGACCCAAACATGGACATCGCAGTCCTTAAAATCAAGGCGAACAATCTGCCGGCTATTGAAATAGGAAAAAGCGCAAATGCCAAAGTTGGTGACTGGGTCTTGGCGGTAGGAAACCCTTTCAACTTAACCTCTACTGTAACAGCTGGAATTGTGAGTGCAATTGGTAGTGATGCCAATGCTGTTAGAGAAAACTTTCCAATTGAATTATATATACAGACCGATGCTGCGATTAACCCTGGCAATAGTGGTGGGGCCCTTGTAAATATTGATGGAGAGCTTATCGGAATCAATACATCGATTATTTCTCGTACTGGATCTTATGCTGGTTATGGATTTGCTGTTCCTTCTGATGTAGTGGTCAAAATTGTAGAAGACCTAAAGAAATACAAAGTTGTTCAAATCGCTTATACAGGAGTAGAACTTGCTGACATCAATAGTGACTTGGCCCGCCAAGAGGGACTTAATTCATTGAATGGAGTATTTGTCAAGTCTGTACAAAGAGATGGTGCCAGTGACAATGCGGGTATCAGAAGTGGCGATGTGATTCGAATGATCAACAACAGCGAGGTCAATAGCAAATCTAAATTCGATGAGATCGTGAGCAGTTTATCCCCTGGTGACAAGGTGCTTGTAGCTTATGAAAGAGGTGGGCGCATGAGAGAAACAACAATGACTTTAGAAAATGCCCTGGGCAATACCGAAATCTTGGGTAGTGACGCACTAAAAGCAGAAGACATCTATTTCTCCGATTTCTTAGGAGCAGAGTTAAGAGTGCTTACTAGAAGTGAATTAGAAGACCTAAGGCTGAAAGTTGGAGTTAAAGTGACATCTATTAATAAAGAACGTGGTTTCTTGAGAAGACTTGATCTGGAAGAAGGTGACATCATTGTTGCGATCAACCGTAGAGGAGCTGCTCAACCAAAAGCTGTGGCCAATTACCTAGAAAAATACTATGGCAGAATCTATATCGACATCATAGACAGGAATGGAAGAGACAGAACACTTACTTATACCTTCCAATAATTCTAGCCTTCACTGATAACATTCTTAAAAGCCTTTCTGTATTCAGAAGGGCTTTTTCCTGTAAACTCTTTAAAACGCTTATTGAAATGTGAGAAGTTATTGAATCCACTTTCATAAGCGATGTCAGTAATAGAGCTCGAAGTTTCTGCCAATAGCTTAGAAGCATGTACAATCCTATACTCGTTGACAAATTTGGTAAAGGTTTTTCGAGAGTTCTTCTTGAAGTAGCGGCAAAATGCGGGAACGGTCATATGCACCTGATCAGCCATTTCATCTAATGAGATCTGTTCCTTAAAATGATCTCTTATATAATTGTAAATCACATTAATTCGCTCATTCTCTTTTGAATCTACGGCTAGCGCTACACCGTCTGCATTGAGAATCTCATATTCTCTTGAATAGGCCAAATCTTTCAAAATGTCTAAAAGCCCTAGCAAGCGATCATAATGGTCTACCCAAGAAAGTGCTTCTATCTTCTTTCCTACCCTTTCCTTGGTTTCACCATGAAAGGTCAAACCTTGCTTAGAAATATGAAGTAGTCTTTTGACAAGGTTCATTTCAGGAACCTCAAAGAAACCCTTTCCAAGAAAATCCTCTCTGAACTGAACGACAGTCTCTGATCTATTCCCTGTAAGCCGGTCTGTAAATCCAAAGTGAGGGAGGTTCGCACCCATTAATACAAGGTCACCATCATTGAAATAGGATACATTTTTCCCGATATGACGTTTTCCTGTTCCTCCATTAACAAAAATCAGTTCGAGTTCAGGGTGAAAATGCCAATTAGCCAAGGTATGCTCTGCAGAGGACGAAAACCTTCTTACAAGAAATGAACTACCTACAGCAGGTACGATCTGTTCTAAAGACGGTGTACTGGGCTTTTTCATCGTTTTATGATCACTTACCATTATAGCTAGATAGTTAACCTTATTCCACTACAAAATTAACCTATTTATGTTCTCAATTATCACTATATATAATATAAAAATATTATAGGGTTAATATAGGACATATTATTGCCAATTCTGTTGTAGTTCAACCCATTCGGCCACCATACCTTTGTATTGTAAATGGTGATTAAACAATTAGCAAAATGAAAACCCTAAACAAAGTGTTGTTGACAGCTGCGATGGTCGTAGCATCAACGTTTGCCCTTGCTAATGACGACAAACCAAGCGTCAAAGTAGAAAGATCTGGTGCCAAAGCGTTCGCGGTAATTGCTTGTCGAAATGCTAATGCAGAAACTCAGATCAAATTGAGATCGGAAAACGGTTCAACTTTATATAGTGCATCAGCACAAATTGGAGAGAGTTTTGGTAAAAGACTTGACCTCAATAATCTACCGGCTGGTAGCTATGCATTAGAAGTTGAGAACAGAGAGAGTTTTATCTCCACTCCTATTCTTATTAATCAAGACTCAGCATATGTTGTTGCAGACGATCAAGTAACAATTATGAAGCCTGTGATCAGCCAAACTGGTGAAATGCTAGACATCATTCTACCTAATGAAGCTGATGCTGCGGCTCTCATCACGATCTATGATGCAGAAAACAGAAAATTGGCTAGTGAGTCATTGACTACTGAAGGACTAAAGAGATTTAACTTAACTAGACTTGAAAAAGGTGCTTATACACTAAAAGTAGAGACTAAAGGAAAATATTTCATGCAATCTGTCTCTATTAAATAAGAGACAACAATTAGTGTTAGAAGGGGGCTTATGCCCCTTTTTTTTTGCCCTTTTATCGAGAGCCTTTCTTTTAATTGTTCAATTTTTTAGCGTATTTATTTCATAAGAACTCCGCTAAAACCTAACATTAGATGACACGGTCATTAATTATCCTCCTCGTATTTTTTTCTCTTTGCTCATTTCAAACTACTGCTCAGAAGAGAGAAGTGAAAATTGCCCTCATGAGTGATGAAATAAATTCAGAGGCAAACCGGCTGCTAGGTCAGTTAGAGACAGAAATTAAAAATGTTGTTGGCGAAGACGCTACGGTCGTTTTTCCACCTGAGCTGATGCTCATTAACAACAATAATGAAGCCTTAGCGGCAGAGCAGTACCAAACAATTTTAGAATCTGAAGCCGATATCATATTGGCTTTTGGGATTCCGATTTTCCGATTGATGCAAAAACAGACTGAGTTCCCTAAGCCTATCATTCTCTTTGGTAATGCGCCCGTTGAATTCTTCAACCTAGATGTCAATCGTAAATCAAGTGGTATCGACAACCTTTCCTATATCATTACCACGATGACCTATAAAGAAGATTTAAAAACCTTCTATGACATATTTGAATATCAGAACATAGGCATTGCAGTTGAAAAGAACCTTCATGATGTTTTACCATTTGATAATTTCATCGAAGGAACATTTGAAGACAAGGATTCAAAATTCAGAATTATTCCTTTTGAAAACGAGGAGGATATCATTGATAGCCTAGATAGCCTAGATGCACTTTATATGAGTGGGGGCTTTCTACTAGATGACCAACAGATCAAAAGGCTAGCAGATACCTTGATCAACAGAAAAATACCTTCATTTACCGCAACACACACCAACGATGTGGCCCTGGGTTTTATGGCCTCGAACCAGTCAAGTAAAAATGATGAACTGCTGTTTAGAAGAATTGCTCTTAGTTTGGAGGCCATCATCAACGGACAAAACGCCTCAACCCTTCCTCTTTATTTAGACAATGAAAGTCAACTTTCAATCAATATCAATACAGTTGACGCCATAGGCCTAAGTTTGAGATACTCTTTAATGGCTACGACAACCATTATCGGGGATATAGACAAAGTTTCATCGGCAACAATTTATGACCTACCCAAGGTGATAGATGAAACTTTAGCAAGGAACCTAGAATTACAATCGAGCCTAAAAGATGTTGAACTGACCCAACAAGATTATCAATCGGCCAGAAGTAATTATTTGCCTGACCTCACTGGTTCTCTAGCTTCCATTTACACAGACCCCAGAGTTGCAGAGATTTCGAATGGTCAGAACCCTGAATACCAAACCTATGTTCAGGCGGAGCTCCAGCAGGTGATATACGATCCTGACGCCAGCATGAATGTTCGCATTCAAAAAGATTTAAATGAGGCTCAGGCTTTACAATATTCAGCAGATCAACTCGATTTGATTTTCGATGCGTCTAATGCCTATTTCAACATCTTACTATCTAAGTCTAAGTTGATCATCAACGAGCAAAACCTTCAATTGACAAAAAGCAACTTAAGAATTGCAGAACAGAATTATGAAGCTGGTCAATCAGGTAAACCTGACGTACTCAGATTTAGAAGCCAGCTGGCACAAAACACTCAAGACTTGATCGAATCTGTCAATGAATTGCGTCAAGGCACATTCGACTTGAATCAAATTCTCAATTATCCGATCGACAGAAAAGTCGATGTGGAAGATGTAAATCTTACTGAAGGTATTTTCGAAAAATACAACTACAACGAAATTGGTGAGATTTTAGATAATCCTGTCCTTCTTAATAAGTTCAGAGATTTTTTACTCAATGAAGCCTTACAAAATGCTCCAGAGCTGAAAGCACTTGAATTCAATTTGAGCGCAACAGAAAGGTCACTAAAACGTGCTTCAGGAGGTCGATTTGCACCTACCGTAGCCTTAAGCGGTCAGTACCAATACATTGTGGATAGAAGTGGCGTAGGCACAGAATCACTGTTCCCAGGAATTGTCATTCCAGAGGAAAACTACTTTGTAGGCCTTAACGTGAGTTTGCCCATCTTCCAAAGCAACATTCAAAACATAAATAAGCAAACCGCTTCCATTCAAAAAGAACAGATCTACATCAATCAGCAGAATCTAAAACTGGCTATTGAAAGAAACCTCAATGTGAGCATTCTCGGTATCGTGAATCAAATCACCAACTTAGAAGTATCGAAGGTTTCGGCAAGCACTGCCCTTGAAAGCCTAGAGCTTACACAAGAATCTTACGCTAAAGGAGCCGTAAACTTAATTCAATTGATAGATGCGCAAACAAACTATTTGCAAGCAAGAATAGCTAATGCCACAGCGGTATATAGCTATTTGATCAGCGTATTACAACTCGAAAGAACTATCGGATACTTCTTTTTGACACACACTGAAGAAGAAAATGAAGCTTTCACCCAAAGATTCACCAACTATTTATTACAAGGAAATTAATCCAAACATGCGTTATTCTAAATCTCTACTTATCAGTTTGGCAAGTATTACACTGCTCCTCTTCAATACCGCTTGTAAAGAAAAGAAGGTTGAAGAAACCGTAGTCAGGCCAGTTGTTTATCATCAAGTCAGCTTGAGCACTGGTGTCAGAAAAAGGACTTTTAGTGGTGCTGCAGAGACCGACAAAATGATCAACCTTTCATTCCGAAATCAGGGCATCATTACACTTTTCAACATTAGAATTGGCCAAAGGGTAAAAAAGGGCGAACTCTTGGCTAAACTAGACAACGTTGAATCAAGGTTGGCTTATGAAAGATCAATTACTGAGCAAAACAGTATGGAATCGGAAATGAAAACTGCCAAGCTAAATTATGATAGAGTACGGTCGCTGTACGAGAAGGGCAGTTCATCTTTGAGTGATTTTGAAAACGCGAAAAACTCTTATCAGAACGCTGTAAATGGTTTTGAATCAGCGAAAAGAAGTGTCGAAATTCAAAAAGAGCAGATCAACTACGGCTTTATTTATGCTCCAGAGAATGGCGTGATCTCTGCTGTTGAAGCTGAAATAGAGGAGAATGTTTCGCCTGGGCAAATGGTTGCCGTTCTAAATGCAGGCGATCAAATGACAATTGGCTTAGGTATTCCTGAATCGGTGATCAACGATGTGAAAGAAAGCATGGAAGTCACCATTAACTTTCCTTCTATTAGGGGGCTAAGCTACAACGGAATCGTTACCGAGGTATCTCCAGCTGTAGATCCAAATACTGCTACCTATCCAATTAAAGTCAACCTGACAGATGCAGATGACCAAGTAAAATCAGGTATGGCAGCCAATGTCACTTTTAATTTTGCTGCTCTGGTAACAGAATCCCTGATAATTCCTGCGGCTAGTGTAGGTGAAGATAGCAAAGGGCAATATGTCTTTCTCATAGAAAAATCAGCTAACAAGAATGTTGTTACAAAACAGACCATTGAAGTTGGTGAACTTACCTCCTCTGGTTTTGTGATCAATCAAGGCCTCGCTGAGGGACAATTGATAGCCGCTGCAGGTTTACAAACTCTCCTGGATGGCCAAGAAGTAAGACTTCAAGAATCAGATAAATAAGCGGAAATGAATCTTACTCAATTTTCAATAGAAAAAAACCGCATCACCTTTATGCTTTTGGCTACGGTGATGATTCTTGGGTTGACCTTGTATCAAGACCTTCCAAGAGATAGTATGCCTCCGTATACCGTCCGTGTAGCCAATGTCATTACTCAGTTTCCTGGTGCCTCACCAGAACGTGTCGAGCTATTGGTGACTGATAAAATTGAAAAGGTAGCGCAAGAGCTTCCAGAACTTAAAGAGGTAAGCTCCACATCTCGGACTGGGCTATCGGTGGTGACTGTTGAGATCAAAGAAGAAGTATCGCCCAACAACATGCAGGAGGTTTGGGATCGGCTTAGAAGAAAACTAAGCGCCCTCCAAGGACTTCCGCAAGGGGTCAACCCCTTTTTAGATGATGACGGTGTTGGTGATGTTTATGGAATTGTCGTAGGTCTTTCGAGTGATGGTTTCTCAGAAGCGGATATGAAAGAATACGCGGATGACATCAAAGATGCCTTTATCAAACTTCCTGATGCAGCAAAGGTAGAGCTGGGTGGAGAGCAAGAGGAAAGAGTTTTTATAGAGTATGATAATGCCGTTCTCAAAGAATATGGACTGAGTTCAAGCAAACTTCAAAGTGTCATTAACTCGGTGAATATCCTAAGTAGCGGTGGTGAGATCAACCTTGAAAATGAAAGAATTATACTAGAACCAACAGGTAACTTTAATTCTCTAGAAGAAATAAAAAAGACCCTTGTACCTGTAGGTGATGGCAGTCAGATCGTTTATCTCGATGACATCACCAATATCACAAGAGGATATATTGACCCTCCAAAACAATTGGTTAGTGTCAATGGCAAAAAAGCCATCACGCTACATATTAACCTGAAAGAAGGTGCCAACATCATCAAAATGGGTGAAGATGTTGACCGATTGATGAATGAATGGCAAGCTCGATTACCTGTTGGTTTAGAACTATCTAGGATCTCTTCACTAGACGTTTACATCGACAACAAGATCAGCGATTTCGTAGTCAACCTCATTCAATCCATTAGTATCGTATTATTAGTGATGCTTCTATTTCTCGGCCTGAGAACAGGAGGTATTATCGCAAGTTTGATTCCGATGGTAACCATCATGACCTTAATGATCATGGGCGCCATAGGAATGGGGCTCAATCAGGTGACGCTAGCAGCTTTGATCATGGCTTTGGGTATGATGGTGGACAATGCCATTGTTGTTGCTGAGACCATTATGGTGAAAATGGAAAATGGCACAGAAGCCAAAAAAGCGGCCATTGAAGCATGCTCAGAGCTCTTTACACCACTCTTGATCTCAACTTTAACAACTTCTGCGGCCTTCCTAGCTTTCTTCCTGGCAGAAACAACTATGGGAGATATAGTTGGACCGATCTTCGTGGTAATCTCAATTGCACTATTAAGCTCATGGTTGATCGCATTGACCGTGATCACTCTCTTTTGCTACCTATTTGTGAAGGTAAAACCTAAGGGAGAAGGCAAGCCAAACCTTATTGATAGAGTCATCAACTGGTTAAAAGGACATTATAAAAATTTGATTCTCTTGGCCTTGAGTATCAAGCGAACGATTTTAGTCGTGATCGTGGCGCTCTTCATAGCTGCACTCTATGGTTTCACATTGATCGAGTTCGTCTTCTTCCCTGACAGTGATAGGAACATGATCACAGTCGACATCAATTTGATGCAAGGCACAAGAATCGAAAGAACAATTGAAGTCGTTCAAGCTATTGAACGTTACATGACAGACTCGCTTCAAGTCAATCAAGAAAGAACAACAGGGATTGTAGACTGGTCATCATTTATTGGAGAGGGCCCCGAGTCTTATGATTTAGGTTACTCGCCAGATGAAGCCAATTCTAGCTACGCCCACCTTTTGGTCAACACTTCTGATTTCACAGTCAATCAAGAAATGATCAACCAACTCGATGCTTACTGCTTCAATAAATTTCCAGAGGCGGACATTAAAGTTGCTTTCTTAGGTGCTGGTGGTGGTGGAACACCGATCGAGATCAAGGTAACAGGAGACGATCCTGATGAGCTGTCTACACTGGCCGAGCAAGTCAAAATCAAGCTTTCAAGTATCGCTGGGACTAAGAATGTCAAAGATGATTGGGGACCGAAGAGTAAGAAATTTATCATCAAAATAGACCAAGCGAGAGCACAGTCTGCTGGTGTGACGAGTGAAGACATTGCTACTTCACTTCAAACAGTACTTGATGGTTTTCAGACAGGAGAATATAGAGAGGATGATAAATCAATTCCATTACTTCTTAGAAGTTCGGGTAGTCAACAGCAAAGTCTAGAATCTATCGAGACCATGAACGTTTACAGCCAGAGTTCTGGTAAAAACGTGCCATTGATTCAGGTTGCGGAGATCATACCTGACTGGCAATACTCTAAGATCAAGAGACTTGATATCTTCAGAACCATAGTAGTTTCTAGTGAATTAACTGAATCTGGAAATGCTTCGGCCATAACAAATGAGATCAGACCTTGGGTGGACGAGCAACAGGCCAATTGGCCGCAAGGCTACTCTTACAAGTTTGGTGGTGATGCTGAAAATACTGCTGAAAATATGGGCTCAGTGATCAAATATTTACCTCTCTCAGGTTTCATCATTGTGCTCCTATTGATCATCCAATTCAATTCGGTAAGAAAGATGACGATGGTGGTTTCTACAATTCCACTTGCCGTAATCGGTGTAGTCATGGGCTTGCTCATTTTTGGTCAGCCATTTGGCTTTATGCCTTTCTTAGGAGTGATCTCTCTAGCAGGAATTGTAATCAATAATGCCATTGTATTGATCGATAGAATGGAGATCGAGCAAAATGATTATGACCGGTCAGAAAATGACGCAGTTATTGTGGCATGCCTGCAAAGGTTTAGACCGATCCTTCTTGCAACTTTTACAACGGTATTAGGATTGATTCCACTCTACATTAGTGGCGGAGACATGTGGGAAGGCATGGCAATTGCTATTATGGTAGGGCTTCTTTTCGGAACGCTAATCACGCTGATCTTCATCCCTTGTTTCTATAGTGTCTTATACAAAGTCCATTACAGCAATTATCAATTCAATGAGGAATTCATGAACCTATAGTCAATAATTGATATTTTAGGCAAATGAGAAAAAAGGAAACAGCTCTTTTTACCTATAGGTACGAGATATTCTTCTTCAGTTTATTACTTGTCCTTTTCGGTTCACTGTTCTTCCCTTTCGGTATTTATAATGAATACATCGAGCCCATCATTTTTCTATCAAATGTATTGGCTGGTGTTAAATTAATGGCCAATCACAAAAGGCTTTATATGGTCTGTCAGACCATATTCATTATTGCATTTTCAACTTCTATTCTAGAAAGAATATTTCCAGAATCACTAGGGGGTGATATTGCCTCAAGGATCAAACTATTCTTTTACTTCTTCTTCTATAGTGTTGTTACTGTGCAGCTGATTCTGCAGGTCTGGTATGCTAAAGAGGTGAGTTCACGTGCTATGATGGCGCTCATGGGCGGGTACATATGTCTTGGCTTAGTCGGCTTCTTTATCTTCACGACCATAGAAGTCTTTGCCCCGGGCTCAATCGGTGGAATGGAATCTACAGATCGGTTTGCAGACGACATGATGTATTTCAGTTACATCACCCTTTTGACTATTGGATATGGTGACTTTTCACCAATCACACCTGTAGCCCAACGCGCATCGGTATTACTGGGCTTGGTTGGTCAATTCTATTTAGTGATCATAATGGCAGTGGTTCTAGAGAAATTCACCAGCCATAGAAGAAAAAAAGCTTCAAACGATCTTTAAACTTGCTTCATGCGCATCTTCTTCTTCAACTCATCCATGGAGTGAGAGAATTTAGTATCGATATCCATCATATCACTGACAGATTGAACCGCATGAATTACAGTTGAATGGTCTCTTCCACCAAAATGGTATCCGATTGATTTAAGTGAATGGTTCGTATACTCTTTGCAAAGATACATGGCCACTTGACGGGCTATTACAATCTCTTTCTTTCTGGTCTTATCCTTCAAGTCCTCTACAGAGATCTGGAAGTATTCACCTACAGACTTTTGAATGTAATCTATACCTACTTCAGACTCGATGTCATGAACGATATTCTTTAAAGTCTGCTTAGCCAGCTCGAGATTTATATCTGTTTTATTCAGCGTGGCATGGGCGATCAACGAAATCAAAACACCTTCAAGCTCTCTAACGTTGGTATCTACTGAATAAGCTAAGTACTCAACAACATCGTCAGGAATATAAATTCCATCAGACTGCATTTTGCGCATGATAATCGCCATACGCGTTTCAAAATCAGGCATCTGCAAATCAGCAGTTAGTCCCCATTTGAACCTTGAAAGCAAACGATCTTGTAGTCCCTTTAGGTCACGAGGAGCTCTATCACTACTCATAATGATCTGCTTACCATTCTGATGCAAGTGATTGAAAATGTGGAAAAACATCTCTTGAGTCTTCTCTTTTCCACTAAAGAACTGAACGTCATCAATAATGAGTGTATCCACCTGTAAATAGAAGTTGGTGAAACTCTGGATGTTATTGTTTTTGATCGCGTCTGTGAATTGAGTCGTAAACTTTTCTGAAGAAACATAAAGCACGAAATTCTTCTCAGACTGCGCACCGATCTTGTTACCAATGGCTTGCACCAAGTGCGTCTTACCTAAACCCACACCACCGTAAATCATCAATGGATTAAAAGAAGTAATTCCTGGCTTCTCTGCCACGGCAATACCAGCTGATCGAGCCAGTCTATTACAATCTCCTTCGATGTAATTTTCGAAGTTGTAATTCGGGTTCAGGTTTGAGTACCTTTTCTCTGCCTCTAAAGACGGCATGGCGAAAGGATTTGTCACTTGTGGCTGCTGAGGATCTCTATTCCAGCCATTTTGCTGAGTTTTGTTGTTTGGAAGGGTCACAGCAACAGGCTGATTTTGACGACTTCCGCTATCAACAATTACAGAATATTCAAGTCTTCCCTCTGGGCCTAAGGCACGCTGAATACACTCTCTTAGCAAGTGTACATAATGCTCCTCAAGATATTCATAGAAAAACTGACTAGGAACTTGAATGGTAAGCACATTACTGTCTACTGTAATGGGATTTATCGGTTCAAACCATGTTTTAAAACTTTGTTCTCCAACCTGTGTTTTGATGAAATTGAGACACTCGTCCCAAACCGATATATCGCTTTTAACCATTTATTTTTTATTCACCCAATTAGCAAAATGCCCCAAGGTTTTCGGAGCGCGGGGAGACAAATTTGTAAAAAATAAAACGAACAAAAAAGGCATGAACCACTCATAATTGAAATAGTTTTCCCCAGCATTTGTCAAGTTATCCACAGTTAAAAATGTGGATAACTCTGAGCTAAATTTGTAGTTCTTATGATACCGATCATCAAATCTGAGGAGTAAAAAGGATAAATTCAGAACCTGATGCAGTAATTTAGCCCCTAGTAAACTATACCTATGGCAAGCGAGCTTTTTAAAGACTTTGAAAAGCCCAGCTCAAAAGAGTGGGCAGAGAAGATCACCGTTGACCTGAAAGGGAAAACTTTGGAAGAATTGGCGTGGATAACTCAAGGAATTGAGGGTAAAGCTTTTTACACAAAAGAGGACAAACCTGAATTCAATGGGGCCTTTAAAAACATAAACCCTGAACCAGAGAAATTTGGGGATAGATATTGGGTGAATTTTCAATTCATCGAAGTTTCAGACGACAAGCATGCAAACGCAAAGGCCTTAGACGCATTGAATAATGGAGCTGAAGGAGTCATCTTTGGCTGTCAAGCTCTTCCAAACTTTAATTTACTGCTCAATGACATTCAGCTTGCCTATTGCAAGGTCTCTTTTGAAGTCACCAAAAATGTAGATGTAAGTCATTTTACTAAAGCTTACAGAAGCTATATCATAGAGAAAGGAATCGAAAGAGAAGATGTTCATGGGCATTTGATCAACCATACTCCGTTTACCCAAGACGATCTACCTGATTTCAAAACAGCTTCTTATCGATTTGACAATAGAACTAACCTAAAGTCGAGTTTGGCTGAGTTTGTTCAACAGCTATCTCCAAGTATTGAGGCAAGCCAACTAACGGTTTTCACAAAGGTCAGTGATCAGTATTTTCTTGAGATTGCAAAGCACAGGGCACTAAGACATTTGCTCACAGAGAAATTTGGTGAAGGTTTTGAGATCATCGCTTATACTGATGATTGGACAGAAGAACTAGAAGACAATCACTCTCATTTGTTGCATGCGACCACCCAAGCCATGTCCGCAATAGTTGGAGGAGTAGATGGCGTCATCGTCAAACCTTTTTATCATGTTTTTCCAGGTAAAGAAGAGTTGGCTGAACGCATAGCCAGAAATATCTCAACCATACTGAGAGATGAATCTTACCTAGGGAAAACCATTGACCCCTCCGAAGGCTCTTATTATATAGAGTCTTTAACCAAGGAACTGCTTGGCAAATCAGCGGACTTGAGTACTCAACAAGGTGCAGGTAAATGGACATCAGCTGAAGGGATTGAGATCCCTACGAGCTTTAGCGCTAAAGCGCAAAATGATATTGAACATTTGGGCTTTGCCGCTGGGCTTCCTCCATTTTTAAGAGGTCCGTATTCGTCAATGTATGCCGTGAGACCCTGGACCATTCGACAGTATGCTGGTTTTTCAACAGCCGAAGAATCGAATGCTTTTTACAGAAGAAATTTAGCGGCAGGGCAAAAAGGATTATCTGTGGCCTTTGACTTGGCCACGCACAGAGGCTACGACTCTGATCACCCACGTGTTGTGGGTGATGTCGGCAAAGCCGGTGTGGCCATCGACTCTATATTAGATATGGAGGTCTTATTTGATCAAATCCCATTAGATAAAATGTCTGTTTCGATGACCATGAATGGCGCAGTGATTCCGATCATGGCTTTTTATATCGTGGCAGCCGAAGAGCAAGGTGTTGACAAGAAGTTATTGAGTGGTACCATTCAAAATGACATTTTGAAGGAGTTCATGGTGCGTAATACTTACATCTATCCACCAGCTCCTTCCATGCGGATCATCGGAGATATTTTTGAATACACCGCTAAAAATATGCCTCGCTTCAATAGCATTTCCATTTCAGGATATCACATGCATGAAGCTGGCGCACCTGCCGATATTGAATTGGCTTACACCTTAGCCGATGGCTTGGAATACATTAGAACAGGTATTGCGGCAGGCTTAGATATTGATGCCTTTGCTCCTAGGCTTTCCTTCTTCTGGGGGATTGGCATGAATCACTTCATGGAGATCGCGAAAATGCGGGCGGGAAGATTACTTTGGGCTAAACTCGTAAAACAATTCAATCCGAAGAATCCGAAATCCATGGCCTTGAGAACCCATAGCCAAACATCGGGCTGGAGTTTGACAGAACAGGACCCATTCAATAACGTCACAAGAACTTGTGTAGAAGCCATGGCAGCAGCTTTGGGTCATACGCAATCCTTGCACACCAATGCATTGGATGAAGCCATTGCTTTACCGACCGATTTCTCGGCAAGAATTGCTAGAAACACGCAGATCTACCTTCAAAAAGAAACAGGTATCACCAATGTGATCGACCCTTGGGGTGGTTCTTACTATGTCGAATACCTGACTGACCAATTGGTTAAAAAAGCTTGGGCGCATATTGAGGAAATAGAAGAATTGGGTGGTATCGCCAAGGCTATTGAAGAAGGACTTCCTAAAATGCGAATCGAAGAAGCAGCCGCGCGAAAGCAAGCTCGAATTGATTCAGGCAAAGATGTAATTGTGGGTGTCAACGCTTACAAAACAGACGAGGCAGCCGACATTGAATTGCTTGAAGTTGATAATACGGCCGTAAGAAAAGCCCAATTGGAAAGGTTGGCAAAGTTAAGAGCAGAAAGAGACCAAGAAGCAGTAACAGCAGCGCTTAATGCTATTACTGAGGCCTCTAGAACTGGAGAGGGCAATCTACTAGAATTGGCAGTAGAAGCTGCAAGAGTGAGGGCCAGCTTGGGAGAGGTCTCAATGGCCATGGAAAAAGAATTTGGCCGCCATAAAGCTGTGACCCGATCGATCACTGGTGTATATTCGAGTGAAGTGAAAGAAGACAAGGACTTTATCAAAGCAAAATCACTTTCCGATCAATTTGCTGAAATGGACGGAAGAAGACCAAGGATCATGGTAGCCAAAATGGGCCAAGATGGTCACGACCGTGGTGCCAAAGTGATCGCCACTAGCTTTGCCGATCTTGGCTTTGATGTGGACATAGGACCACTTTTCCAAACTCCTCAAGAGGTGGCTATGCAGGCAGCAGAAAACGATGTACACATTGTTGGTGCATCAAGTTTGGCTGCGGGCCACAAGACGCTCGTCCCTGAGCTTATTGAAGAACTTAAAAGGTTGGGTCGCGAAGATATTATGGTGATTGCTGGTGGTGTCATACCACCAAATGACTATGATTTCTTATTTGACTCAGGTGTTTCGGCAGTCTTTGGACCTGGAACAGTCATCGCTAAAGCAGCTCAAGAGATTTTGGAGAAACTGATAGAGGACTAAGCTAAAAAGGAGCCTTGCTTGCTCCTAAAAACCACCTATTCAGTTTATCTCCAAATAGGTCGATAATGATTGCTAGGAGAACAACGCTGTACTCAATGACCACTATATCTATGCGGTCGGTATAATTTCCTCCCATATAATTGATGTAGGTCAAAAAGATCAAACCTGACCATAGCAATGGAAATCTTTTGGTACAAAAAACCGACATGGCCAGCATAGGGATGACATACCAAGGATGCACCGTTGTACCAAAAAGCAGGTAAAAGAACCAAACCCAGATCATTTGCCTTGGCCATTGCCCTTTTGGTTTCGCCAATAATGAATAGAGCATGATGATCACAAAAGTGGCGATCATCATCCATTTACCAGAGTCCGCAATGATATTATGACCTCGGAACTCAAAGCCTAACCAGCGAATTAGGTAATAGATACTTCCATTAAATTCGAATTTCTGAAAGTACAAGCTCATACTATCCCATATCGCCCAGACATGCGCTGTATTGATCAAGGGCAAGAAGGAAACTGTCAAAGTAGTGATAACGATCAGGCCGTAGATGAATGCTTTTTTGAAGCCAAGTTTTCTAATGAGTAATGGTAGGAATATGAGGGGAATGAACTTGGTCGCCACTGAAAGCCCGAAGTAAATGGCAGAACTATGCAATTTGCCCTGCTCGTATTTGAGTAGCGCCAAGAGTAAAAAGAAAACAACAATACCTTCAAAATGAAGATTACCTGTCAACTCCATAATGACTAAAGGATTGAGCCAATAGAGCAGACCATACTTTTCAGGCAATTGGTAATGGGCCAAGAGCCTCTTGATCAGCACCATATTTCCACACTCAAATACCAGAATGATGACACGTAGAATCACAATGGACCACACTTCAGAATTTGGTGAAAAAAGTGTACTCAAAAAGAAAAACACCTGATTAAATGGTGGGTAAACAGAGAAATATTCTTTGGAATTGATCTTGTCATAGAGCCCTTCGGTTATTCCTGTAAGCCCCGATCCTAAATAATGATCTGGCAAGTATTTGTAGGGGTCTTCCAGATTGAAAAGCAATCTGCCATCCCAAATAAATCGGTAAACATCGTCCGAAAGTTTGGGAATAGATGCGATGATGAGTAGCCTCACCAGTATCCCCCAATAATAGCCTAACTCAACATCTTCAGATTCTGCCCTTCTCAAGAACACAAGAAAGGATACAAATGCTATTCCGAATGCCGAGATCAAAAAGACCGTCTCTTCTCTTGGTACAAAATAAGCCATGGCCACCATCATGGCAGCGATCAAAATGAGACTTGAAAATAAAATGGACTGCTTTTGTTTAGGCATTTCTGGTATGCTGAACCGAGTAGTAAAATACCAAAAGGAAACCTAAACTCAGTAGCAAATGAAAAGGCAATAGGGCAAAATCATTGAAATAAAAGGCAAGCGCCAATCCTCCAAAGAAATACAAACTCAAAAACCCTTCGAGAGCAGTAAGTGGATTGATTCGTTTTTTAAAGTACTTATTGCCATGCCATGTGCCTTTCTTATCTGTGATATTGAATTTTGGCGTCCTGACAAAAGGTGTCTTCTTACCTATCAAACCCTCAAATACGGCCATCGCATTATGGATACTTAAACCAAGGAAGACTGAAAGTAACATGAACATCTTAGGGACAAACTCTTTGAGCGTTTGCCAAAAGCCTTGTTTTTCTTCTTTGAATCCATTCCAATAAAATATTGTCAAGAACACATAGCCCATCAAGAAGATCATGGAGATGTTCATGAGAAGCGTCCAACTATCGGAAAGGTTTCTGATAAATAATACTGGGATGCTCAGTAATGCAGTTAGTACAATGCAGATAAAAACAGCAGAATTCAGCAAATGAAAAGTCGCATGAAACTTAGTTCCTAAAGGAAGTGGCGCTTTCAACACTTTTGGAAGCAGCTTTCTTGAGGTTTCAGCTGCACCTTTTGTCCAACGATATTGCTGAGACTTTATGGCGCTCATCGCTGCAGGTAACTCTGCAGGGGCAACAACATCTGGCGTATAAAAGATCTTCCAACCATTGAGCTGAGCTCTATAACTAAGGTCAAGGTCTTCAGTAAGCGTATCGGCCTTCCAGCCTCCAGCATCAGCAATGCACTCTTTTCTCCAAATACCTGCTGTGCCGTTAAAATTCAAGAAATGATTGCCTTGCGAACGACCATTTTGTTCTACGAAGAAATGGGTGTTCAGGCCAAAAGCCTGAAGCTGAGTGAGCATGGAATAGTCTTCATTGATATGTCCCCATCGCGTCTGCACAACACCGATCTTTTCATCTTTTTCAAAATGTGGGATACTGCGCTTCAAAAAATCTTGATCAGGAATAAAATCAGCATCAAAAATCGGGATGAATTCTCCCTTAGCGATCTTCAGTCCATATTGTAAGGCTCCAGCTTTAAAGCCTTTTCGTTCTGGTCTACGGACTTGTTGAATATCAACTCCCTTTGCTTGCCACTCCTTGACTTTATTAGAGATCAACTCAACAGTTTCATCATTTGAGTCATCTAATACCTGAATCTCCAGCTTGTCTTTTGGCCAATCAAAACTCGCAACTGCATCGATCAATCTTTCGACCACATAAAGCTCATTATATACAGGCAACTGAACCGTCACCATAGGGTATTCATAGTCTTCAGGAATTTCTGCTGCTGCCGGAATCTGTCCTTTTCTTTTGGCTTTTCTGTACTTATAGACAAGGCTAAGCTGCGACAAACTGTAGATAAAAATAAAGGAAAGCGCCCCTGTGTATAAGGTTAATATCAGTAGTTCTAGCCAGTACATTAAATCGATTTAAAGATAGTCCAAAGAATTTTATAACCTGCCAAAATGGTTCCTTTAACTGTGCCGGACACCTTGCTAACACCAATTCGCTTTTTATAGTTTACAGGCACCTCAGTAAACCGGAGCTTTTGCTTAGCAGCCTTTACCTGCATTTCTACCGTCCAACCATAGGTCTTGTCTTTCATCTGCAAGGCAACAAGACTCTCCCATTGAATTGCTCGAAAAGGGCCTAGGTCCGTGAACTTTGCCCCATAGATCCACTTCATTAAAGTGGTGGCCAACCAATTGCCAAATACTTGTGGAAATGTCATTGACCCTGATGCCCTGTCTCCTAGCGCACGCGACCCAATAACCATATCTGCTTCATTGGCTACAATAGGTGCGATCACCTCGGTCAATTGCTCAGGGTAGTCAGAATAGTCTCCATCTATAAAAACTATAATATCGGGTTTCACCTCTTGACTGGCTACATATTCAATGCCTTTTAAACAAGCGTTACCATAGCCGGGAATTGGCTGATCGACAACAGTAGCCCCTGCCTCCGCTGCAACTTTGGCCGTACTATCAGTTGAGGCATTATTCGCTACCACGATCTCATTGACCACAGAAGGAATATCAGCAATCACCTTCCCAATAGATTGCTCCTCATTGAAAGCAGGGATGATGACTTTAATAAGTGTATCGTCTAAGGTTTTCAAAATTCTGACAAAAGTAGAAAAACTACCTTAGCCTAAACCAATGCTAGATGCTTTAGTTCCATATGCGCGATTTGTTCTAAATATTTTAAGCTTGGGAACCAATTGCTAGCGTAATTTGTATATTATATGTACATACATACAAATTAAACGAAAGGATAAAAAATGAAGACGGTAGTACATAAATCGGAAACTAGAGGAACAGCAAATCACGGCTGGTTGAAGAGCAAACATACATTTAGTTTTGCAGGGTATTACAATCCTGAAAGAATGCATTTTGGCGCATTGAGGGTATTGAATGATGACCAAGTGGCCGAAGGAAAGGGATTCGGGACTCACCCGCATGACAACATGGAAATTGTTTCAATTCCTTTGGAGGGAGACTTGGAACACAAGGATACGACTGGCAGAAATGAAGTGATCAGACAAGGCGATGTTCAGATCATGTCTGCCGGCACAGGGCTTCAGCACTCTGAGTACAATCATAACAAAGATCAGGAGGTACACTTTCTTCAAATATGGGTTTTCCCAAAGGAAAGAGACATAGAACCGCGTTATGAGCAAAAGTCTTATAGCCCTGAGGGAAGAGTTAACCAATGGCAAACGGTGGTCTCTCCTACCGATGAGCAGGCTGTTTGGATCAATCAAGATGCCACCTTCAGCTTGGCAAATTTAGATGCTGGCACAGAGTTGAACTATGAGGTGAAGCATCCTGGCAATGGTGTATACTTCTTTGTTTTGAATGGCGAAGTAGAAGCAGCTGGGGAAAAATTAGATACGCGTGACGCTGTAGGTGTCAGTGATACCAATGCCTTTAAGGTCAAAGCAGGTTCTTATGCCGAAGTATTAGCGATTGAAGTACCGATGGAATTCTAAACCCAGTTATAAAAACCTCCCCTTTAGGGGAGAAGCTAAAAATAGAGCTCATTGTCTTTGATAATGAGCTTTTCGTTTTTCTAAAAAAGCGTTAAAAAGCTCAATTTGAGGAGTTTTCAAGAACCAAATGGAACTATAAAATTTTGGTCCTAGTTGAATTGTCACTGTCGTAAATGCGGCAACCTCTAAACTATGACCAGTAACTTCAACTACCTGTACACTAGCTTCATCATCGCTGCGATCACGCTGATCTCGGCATGTGACCTAGTCGAGTTAGACAGCCCGGCACCGCAGGATGCGATACCTTCGCCTGTGGGTTTCCCTGATAATGCGGAAGCATTTATTACTGCTATTTCCAGCAATGAAAGACAAGAATGGCAAGCACTGACCTTCAATCTAGAAGGGCTTGATGGTTTTCAAAACTGCCGTTTAGATGACACATTCGTTTTCTTCGGTAACGGTACTTACCGATATGACGGTGGAGAAGTACTATGTGGCGGTGCGGATGACGAAAGAATCAAAACCGGAACCTGGAAAGCCGATTTTGATAATCTTCAAATCATCTTCGATGAAACTACAGACTTAGAGTCAATTGCAAGGCTTATTGGCATCCAAGACAATCACATGGAGCTAGCGAGCACTGTCGACATTTTTGGCCAAACCTTGGCTATTCAGGGCATTTACGAAATCAAAGAATAATCATGAAAAGGATAATTTTTATGCTTGCCCTTGTGCTACTAGGTAGTTCAAGCTTGCAGGCTCAAGAACTCAATGTTTTCTTGGATAAAGCCGATGCATTTTTCAGTAAAAATGTGGACAATGGTCTGATAGACTATCAAGGGATTAAAAGTAATCCAACTGAATTAAATGAATTAGTCGCTCTCGTAGCCAAACAAAATACTTCACAGCTATCTGCTATTGAGAAAAAGACATTCTTCATCAATGCCTATAACATCTCAGTGATTAATGGCATCATCAAAGCTTACCCTACGGACTCTCCACTTTCAATTGGTGGTTTCTTCGACATGAAGAAGCATACAATAGCTAGCGAGAAGATCACACTTAACAAGCTTGAAAAGGAGTACTTATTGAAGGAAACAGGAGATGAAAAGCTTCACTTCGTATTGGTTTGTGCTGCAATCAGTTGCCCATCTATTGCAGAGTATGCATATAGACCTGAAAACCTAGAGGCACAGATTTTAGACAGAACCAAAAAGGCGCTATCAAACCCTGATTTTATTCGTGTAAATGAAGAGACAAAAATGGTTGGCCTTTCAGAGATCTTCAGATGGTATAAAGGTGATTTCAAAGACAAAGCGGACAACATCATTGCTTACTTGAATCAATACAGATCAATTGCAATTCCTGCAGACTTCAAGACTAATTATTATACCTACAATTGGTCATTAAACGAGCAAGGTACAAACGAGCAAATGTCAAAAAAGGCCGATGAGCCTACTTCAAACCTTCAGGATTTCACGCCTTCGGTTCTCCTGAGAAAAGGACAAGTAGAGCTCAAGTCTTTTTATAATATCTATACCCAAAGAAAAATCAGAAATTCAGAAGGCGATAATGTGGACATTGAAGGCAGACAAAGCTTTTTCAATATTCAATATCAAGTAAACTATGGCACCAGCAGATCAGGCAGAGTCAATCTAGGTTTCGACTTTTTGTTGACGACCTTTTCAGATGGTGCTTCTATTTACTCACCTGTATTTCGATCGGGTGAGAACAACATCACAGTATTTGCAGCTTTCGGGCCAGCTATTCGCTTTACACCATTCAAGAAGTTCAATAAGCTATCTGTGAGATCAGCCTTTTGGTTTCCTGGTGGCGGAAGCCTAGAAAGTAGAGACGGATTCTTTGTATCACACGACAGGTATACTTCATTTAACCAGATATTCTTCGATACAGAATTAACCGACAAATGGAGGTTATTCATGGAGGCAGATTTCATCTATCGAATCGCAAAAGAAGATGATCAAGAAGATTTCTTCCGAACACCTATCACCGGAATATTGAGCTACTTCCCCACACCAAAAGTTTCGCTTTATGGGCTTTACCAATATTCTCCTAGATATGAGACCGTTACCAATGGTTTTGATGAGCAGTTCGGTTTAAGCCAGTGGTTCATGCAAGGAGGAGCAGGTATCAAATACCAGCTAAGCCCAAGCACTGAAATTGAATTGTCTTATACCAATTTCTTTGCTTCAAGAAATGATGGAGGCGGTGAGACCTTTAACCTAGGTTTCCGCTGGATCAAATAGATCTTTTTATACAGTTGTTTTGAGTTGATTGACCAAAGCACCGGCTAATAGTCGGTGCTTTCTTTTTGGAATTCATTATACTCGCGGTATGAATACTGATTATAATTTGAAGGAGATCACGCTAGCGGCTTTTGAGGAACTGATCTTGGCAACAGACCAGCAAGTTTCAATGAGACCATCTGCAGACAAATGGTCGGCAAAGGAGATCCTCGGACATTTGATCGACTCGGCTACTAATAATCATGGTCGATTTGTGCGAGCTCAATTGCAGGAGGATATGGTCTTTGATGGCTATAATCAGGATGGCTGGGTTGAATTGCAGGAATATCAAATGCAAAACTGGCAAGACCTGTTGATCACATGGCGCCAGCTTAATATGCAGATCGCCTATTTAATGTATATCACAGAAGAAGATGTTCGCACTAAAGAGCGGGCCAAGCACAACCTTCATCAGATTGCTTTTAAGACAGTTCCAGAACATGAAGCCACAACTCTAGGCTATTTTATGGAAGACTATGTGCTTCACCTACGGCACCACTTAGGGCAAATCAGAACTATTCTTAGCGCAGCATCAGAATAAGGTACTTTTGGCATCGGTTTTGTTTTCTCTCTAAAAACTCAAAACCAATGAAATCAGAGACAACTTTACTTTTTTTAGGCCTTTGCCTTTTCGTTTTTAGCTGTGCCTCGCCCTTACCAATCTCTAAATTAATCACAGATGCAGAGCATAGCCGATGGGTCTCTGGCAGGCAATATATTGAGCAGAAGGCATCGGATATCGGAATAAGCCTATCATACTATAAAAACGAAGGCAATACCTTAGTTTTTGATGCAGTCATTGATAATTATTCAGCTCAAGGAATTCATATCGACCCGACCAAAGTAGAGCTCTTGGCATTGACACATTCTAAAGAAATCATAACCCGATCTTTTGCCATTGACCCTGAGGAAAAGCTCCTGAAATATGACAAAGATGAATCCATTGAAAGAGCGGAACTAGCCAATGATGCTACCGCCAATTTATTTTTCTCGGCCACTGACCTTGTATCTACAGTTGCTGAAGAAAACAACCCAAACCTTCCAGAAGCGGAGAAAGACAGAAGGTTTAACCAAAGGCTCTACTGGAGTGAAGATAGAGCTAATGAAATGGAAAGAAGAGAAGCCTATATAGAAAGTCTTAGAAACACACGGCAATACTGGGAAGAAGTCCCTATCCGAAAAACAGATATGCAGCCAATGCAATACTTAGAAGGAAGGCTCTTCTTTGAAAGAAACACTACGGCCGGTTACTATCAAGTAATTTTCCATCTGCCAAATGGAGAAGACATCACATTTGAATATAAGCAACAGGTCATTGCTGCTCGAGGATCATGACAATGAACAAAGTGGCTTGTTATTCAGCCACTTTGAATGAATCATTTCCAATAATTATTGGTGGCAACTCATGTCGGTTTTCTTCTGGTCCGTTCTCAAGTTTTAGTACACCTCTAGGGCATACTGCCGAACAGATCCCACAACCCACGCAGCTCGCTCTTACAATGTTTTGACCCTTCTGAGCATAAGCTCTGACATCAATTCCTTGTTCACAGTATGTAGAGCAGTTACCACAAGAGATACACTGCCCTCCATTGGTTGTAATTCTAAACCTAGATTTGAATCGCTGGATGATGCCCATATAGCCTGCCATAGGGCAACCAAATCGACACCAAACTCTACTGCCTAACATTGGGTAAAAGCCTACCCCAATCACGCCAGAGAAAGCAGCTCCGATCAAGAAGCCATATGGTTTTTGGAAGTTATTGTAAATGTTCAATCCAAAGACTTCTCCTGTATTCCAGAAATAGCCATAAACCGTAGTAGCTGTCATGATGAATACAAAGACCATCACTCCATGGATCAACCACCTTTCTAACTTCCAAGCACTTAGCTTTTTTGATGACAAATGACGGAACGGATCACCTGCAGTTTCAGCCAAGCCTCCGCAGCCACAAACCCAAGAACAATACCAACGCTTACCTACATAATAAGTCAGCACTGGAGTAACGATCAAGAACATGGCTATGCCAATGATGAGAAATATCACCCCAATTGGTTGGTAAGCTTCTTGTCTAAATGCATCCTGCTGCCAATCATGAAAGAAATCATAGTCGAGTGGCCATACATTTTTGATATCTGTATTGTAATAACCTAAGTAGTCGCCAGAAGCAGTTGTCACATCATTGTAATTCAAGCCTGCCAAGATCTCAGGAATGAAATAAGCGAAAATGGCCTGAGCTATGATCACAGAAACAGTTCTAATGACCTGGTATCTATTGTGTCTGTATTTGTAAATGAACTTAATCCCTAGCGAAACGATTGCCAGCGTATATAAAGTACCATAAACAAACCATTGAGACGCAGGCTGCCCCTTAAAGAACATGCTCAAAGGATCAAATAAAGCAACTAAACCTTCATTTCCAGTCGATTTGAAACCAATGTATTCTGGGTACCAATAAAGGAGCACGTAAAACCCAGTAAGCACCACACCCACTATCCAGCCCAACACGCCACGACTTGTAAGTCCTTTCAGCCAAACCCCGTTATTCTTTATACCCTCTGGCTGCTTCATATACAACCTATAAGAGTATACTGAAACACCGATCAGAATGGACAATAGCGATACTGCAAGGCCTGCTGTTTGAGGAATAGGCAAATTACCCCAGGCAAGAAATAGAATTAAAAGCCCCAAACCTGCCAAGGCAAGGCCGATTTTTTGAATTGCATCCGTGTCTTTTGGTTCCGGATTGGCAATTGATAAACTTGGATCTATAGATGACATAGGGATTTCTTTATGAGACTAATTCTAAAATTCTTTTCCAGCTCTTCTTCTTCAAGCTGATATTGGTACCATTCTCTTGATTGAACTGATCAATGATTTCCTGCTCGTGAGTCTTGTACAACTCAGGATCGAAATTTGCATCTTTTAGATGCTCCAAAACATATTCTACTGACTTGCCTTCATCGAACCATTTGTCGAATGAATGATGTCGGAGTCTGAATCCGAAATTGTTGACCCCCAATATCTTTTTGGATGATTTGTCCCACCTCAGTCTTAGTGAGATTTTACCACTTTCATGTTCCCAGTAAAAATCTGCTTGATGCTCTTTTGGTTGCGGCCACACCCATCCATAAGTCTGGTATTCGATATCAAAGAATTTAGCTGAATTGAACCAGTGACCTGGATTATACTTTGTTGGCTGACCTGTTAGGGTTGCAGCCAAAGCCTCTCCCATCATCCGGCCCGTATACCACACTTGCTCCAATGCTCTTCGCTCGCCATTCGTTTCTCTAAATTCAGCACAATCGCCAGCAGCATAAACATGAGGGTCGCTTGTTTGCAAGAATGGGTCTACTAAGATTCCTCGATTAGTTTCTATTCCTGAATCGGCCATAAAGCCAATGTTTGGCGACACACCTGCCGTTAGACCAACAAATTCACAAGCTATTTCTTCTCCATCACCCATAACCACCGCTCTTGCCCGTCCATTTTCATCAGATAGTATCTCCCTGAGTTCTGTAGCCAACCTAAGGTCTACATGATGCTCTCTGATGTGTCTATTGATCATTTCTGATTCTCCTTCGGGCAACACATTATTCCAAAAGCTCGCTTCTCGTACCAAAAAAGTCACCGGTATATTTCTTGACAAGAGCATTTCGGCCATCTCAATGCCAATGAGTCCTCCGCCAACAATCACAGCGCGATTAATCCCCTTGGTATTGGCTTCCATCGACTCCAAATCTTGGTAGCTATATAGGCCTTGAACAGCCTTCAAGTCTTGACCTGGCCATCCAAACTTATTTGGCTTTGACCCGGTAGCCAATACAAGCTTATCGTATTGCATGGTTTCACCATTGGAAAAAGTCAACTGTTTTTGATCTGTACTAATAGACTTTACCCATGCTCTTTTTAACTCAATTCTATTCTTCTCCCAAAACCAGTCCTCATAGGGCTTTGTATGCTCGTATTTCATATGCCCCATGTAGATATACATCAAAGCAGTTCTTGAGAAAAAATGATCGGTTTCGCCAGAGATGACAGTTATTCTATCGTCACTTCTTTTTCTAACATGCCGAGCTGTGGTGATACCCGAAATGCCATTGCCTATAATCACAATGTGTTGCATGGTGGTAGAAACAGTAAAAAGTTGAATTTGATTCCTGCCTTAAGTAGGTCTCAAAGCTTTTTAAGGAAATTTAAGAAATTTAAGTTTCAAGTACTTGGGAGATATTTGAAAAGACCATGCAACCTTTTGCCAACTCACTTATCTTTAGAACAAATTAATAAAACAATGAAACGATCATTATTAAGCAAATTTACCTTAGCCGCCTTGTTATTTTTAGCAGCTCAAACGGTATTTGCTCAAGAGAGAGAAAAGCGGGATGTATCTAGCTTCAATGAATTAAGCGTATCGAGTGCTTTTGTAGTTGAAGTAAGTGTAGGTGATGTAGAGGCTTTAGAAATTGAAGCTGAAGAGCGCATCTTAGATGACATCATCACTGAAGTGAGAAATGGTCGTTTGGTTATTAAACTGAAAGACTCAAGAGATACACGCAGAATGCGCGACTCGCCTCGAGCTTATGTTACCGTTACCTCATTAGATGCCATAGGAATAAGCGGTGCAGTAAAACTAACCACTTTCGATCCGATAAAAACAGAGCGCTTCAAATTGAATATTTCTGGAGCAAGCGTTGCGAAAGTTGAAGTAGAATGTGAAGACTTAAGAGTTGAAGCTTCAGGGGCTAGCGAGATTGTTTTAGAAGGAAAAACAGATACTCAGTTTGTACGTACTTCTGGTGCCACATCTTACTCAGCCTATAATTTAGAATCGAACATCGCTGAGATAAAAATGAGCGGAGCTGGTTCTGCAAGAGTATCAGTTGCTGAAGAATTGGATTGCCGATTGTCAGGTGCTTCTGATGTTCGATACAAGGGTAGCCCAAAAGTAAACTCTAGTACTTCAGGCGCCTCATCTGTTCGTAGAGGACGATAATAAAACTAGACTTCAGGTTAGGAGCTAATTGCTTCTTGCTTAAAGATCAAACCATGACCGATCCCGGTTTCAATGGAGCTTGCTCCTGAGAGACTGGGATCAACTTTTTTTAATTAAAAAACACCTGAACTTTACCTCAGTATTAAGATTCAAATTTTCGGTATGGTTTTTCAAACCTGAGTTGTTGTATCTATATGAGAAATGTGATCCTTTCAATATTAGCCATTTTGGTCATATCGAGCTGTGACCCCGTTGCTTCCATGGAAGCCAACATAGAGAATCAGACGAGCCGTGTTCTTTCTTTAGAATTTGTCTCAAAAGATACGCTTGAGGTAGAAAGTAAGACCTTTATCATAGGCGCAAATCAAAGTGTGCTGTTCCAAGAGGTTTTTGATGTTGGTAATACCTATTTAGAACCATACCTCATAGAATATGACTCAGTGATTTTGAGGGAAGGGCTTACAACCGTATTGAAAGTTTTCAAAGAGAACTCATCGGGTAAAAACATATACAACATAGGCTCATCTTGGATTTCAAGAGAAGATCCAAAACGATTCTTTTACTACACCTATCAATTAAACGAGGAAGACCTACAGTAAGAATCCAACTTATTTATTGAAGAACTTTTCAATGAGTTGATGAGCCGCATTGAACGCAGGGAGTTCACCAGACGCCACTTGTTCTTTGATTTCTGGCAGATTCCTACTGATTTCTTTGTTTGCATAGAAATGGTTGGCTAAAAGCTCCTGCAAATTTTCAGTAAACCAGTTTATTTGCTGTTGCTGACGATTCTTTGCTCTGAATCCGTTCCCGGTCATTTGCTCTTTGTGTTCTAGGATCATCTGCCAGATGGCATCAATTCCTTCGTATTTTAATGCGGAGCATAATTTCACTTGGGGATTCCAATTAGATTCGTCCAATGGAAATAGGTGCAGAGCATTCTGGTATTCTATTTTTGCCCTTTTTGCGGCTTTCACATTATCTCCATCAGCTTTATTGATAACCACCGCATGAGCCATTTCCATAATACCTTTTTTGATTCCTTGAAGCTCATCTCCTGCTCCCGCCAGCATCAACAACAAAAAGAAGTCTACCATGCCATGAACAAGTGTTTCAGACTGCCCTACCCCCACAGTTTCAATTAAAACCACATCAAAGCCTGCGGCCTCACATAAGAGCATAACCTCTCTAGTTTTATTGCTTACTCCTCCTAAGGCAGACCCAGATGCAGAAGGTCGTATAAAGGCATTGGGGTTTCTAGCCAACTCTTCCATCCGTGTTTTATCGCCTAAAATGCTTCCTTTAGTTTTTTGACTACTGGGATCTATAGTAAGTACAGCGATCTTTTGCTTATTCTCAGTTAGATAAGTACCAAATGACTCAATGAAAGTACTCTTTCCCACTCCGGGCACGCCCGTTACACCAATTCGGATAGCATTTCCTGTTTGATGAAGAATGCCTTGAAGCACTTCTTCAGCCAATTTGGTGTCCTCTGGGTTTTGACTTTCAATTAAAGTGATGGCTCGACTGAGCACCAACCTGTCTCCACTCAAAATACCCTGGATGTATGCAGAACTATCTAATCTCTTTTTGCGCATATTGATAAAGACAAATTAAGCAGAAAATCTGTTTGTCTCGGAGCATCATCCTTCAATTCACTAATTTGCAGCGTGAAGAAAAAGCTGCGAGTCATAATATCTCTTTGCCTACTGCTTACAGTAATCCCACCAATCATTATTTATGAAAGAGGCTTCTATACGATATGGAATCAAGGAGACATTGAACGTATTAATGCCAAAAAGACATTCGATCTGATTCAGTCGACAGATCTACATATCCTAGATGTGCGTGAAAAGAAAGAATTCCAAGTAAGTCATTTGGCAAATGCCATCATCTACTCCCCTGAAATATTGGAAGAACTAAACCCTCAGCAACCCATATTGGTTTATTGCACCGCTAGTGTTAGAAGTAACCAATTAGCCAAAGAACTTAATAGAAGAGGTTTTAAAGAGGTTTATGAACTAAAAGGGGGACTCTTGCATTGGAAGAATCAAGGTTTTGATCTTGTGGATCGAAACTTGAATCCAACAGATAGCCTTCATACCTATAATGAGTGGCTTGCTCACTTTTTAAGGAATGGAGTAGCAGTATATTGATATGAGCAAATCAGCATTGATCATCTTTGTCAAAAACCCTGAAATTGGTAAAGCTAAAACGAGATTAGCCAAGACGATCGGGGATGAAAAAGCATTGGCCATCTATAAACTTTTACTTCAAAAGACACATGACAGTGTCATCAATTCTGAGGTAGACGTTCAGATTCATTATTCCAGTTTTATTGATAATAGCGACCTCTGGGAAAATGAACACTTCTCGAAACACCTTCAAATCAATGGAGATTTGGGTGAGAAAATGAAAGCAGCTTTTCAGAGCGCTTTTTCGTCTGGATACAAATCCGTATGTATTATCGGAAGCGATTGTTATGACCTTGATGAAAAGATAATCAAGGAGGCTTATGCGAAGCTTTATAAAAATGACTTGGTCATCGGGCCTTCTGAGGATGGTGGTTATTATTTACTCGGCATGAAAACCTTGTTAAAAGAAGTATTTGAAACCAAACAATGGAGTACATCCAATGTGTTTAAGAGCACAGTAACTGATATCAATAGTATGTCTAAATCCTATGGCCTGTTACCTGTGTTAAGTGATGTTGATGTAGAGGCAGACCTTGGTGAATGGGCAAAAGAAATATTAAATAATGAATAAAATACTAATCATTATATTCTGTGTCATACTTTTAGGCTGCAAGCCTCAAAACGAGGCAACCCCGCACTATAACCCCTCCTCTTTCATCAATCAGAATTGGGCGATGGATAAATTATGGGAAGATGGACAGGCTGAGGTTGCCATTTACGATGCACAATTTATGATCTATGGGCAGGCTCGGAAATTCGATGCTCCTGTGATTACAGTCAAAGAAGAATTCAATAAGGGTTTTAATGTAAAAACAGATGACTATAGCCGAGATGATCTCTTTTCGGTTATCAAAATCAATAGGTTTGCCGATATCCCAACTCCGAGTTACCCTTATCACTTCTTAACCTCAATTTTTATTCAGAGAGATAAACCTGAGCAAGTATACAAAATGACTCATACTGGTCAAGAGTGGTGTGGCAATACGTTTAAGCAGTTCGAACTTTCTTCTGCTGGTTATCAATACGACTATAACAGCTACTTTGATGGTTATGGTGATGGCAAGATGGAAATCGATGGAAATGACTTTTGGTGGGAAGATCAGCTCCCTTATGTGCTAAGAGCTCTAAACTTTGATGATGGACTTTCTTTTTCAAAAGAAGTAATGAGCACTGAGATCAACACAAAAACCCGCAAACCAACCTTTGCTAATGCAGCATTCAAAGTCGTGGACCAAGATAGCTTATGGCAAGTTACCGTTACTTACAACCCCGAGAAAACAAACACCTATACTTTTCAAAAAGCATATCCAAACCTTATGACAAGTCAAAAAACTTGGTACGGTTTCGACATGGAATTAAAATCTGTTAGCCGATACAAATACTGGAGATGATCAAAGTCAAATCGTTACACATTTACCCTATAAAAGCCCTAGCGGGCATTCAGCTTGATGAAGTAGAAATAACAAGCAGAGGCCTAAAGCACGACAGACGCTGGGTACTCATTGATAAACAGAACAAGTTTATTAGTCAAAGAGAGTACCCTCAGCTTGCCTTGCTACACCCACAAATTGGCGCTAACGAGATGACAATAATTGATAAATCAGGTAAGATGTCTAAACTTCGTTTTAGCCTCGCTGAACCAAACAGCATTGAAGAAGAAGTTACTGTCTGGGATGATCGCATGCCTGTAAAAGAAGTCTCACAAGAGACAAATCTCTGGTTTTCCCAATTCATGGAAATGGATGTGCGCTTAATGTATATGCACGAAGACAGCATCCGTCAAGCTGATCAACGTTATGCCATCAAAGCCTCTGATAAAGTTAGTTTTGCAGATGGTTATCCTGTTCTTATTGTCAGTGAAGCCTCTATGGAATTTCTCAATGCCAAGCTGGAAGAAACGCTGAGTATCGATCGTTTTAGAGGGAATATTATAGTTTCAGGGTCAACTCCTCATGAAGAAGATACCTGGCGAGAAATCAAAATTGGACAACAACAACTTTTTGGTGTCAAGCCTTGTGCGCGTTGCCAAGTGACTACGATTGATCCTGAAACAGCCACATATGGAAAAGAACCGCTAAAGACACTCTCAAACTATAGAAGGCTTGATCATAAAATCTTGTTTGGTGAGAATTTCATTCCAGGAAACGAAAGTACAATTCGTATCGGAGATGAAATCGAGGTCTTTGAAAGAAAAACGGCCCCAATCATTTAAGCTGAAAAATCTAGATTATTGGTTCGAGATTGAACATTCGGACTTACCTTTGCAACGATGGCTGATCCATATATTAAAGCCTTACATATCATTTTCATAGTCAGCTGGTTTGCCGGTCTATTCTATATTGTTAGACTTTTTGTCTATCAAACTGAAGCACTCGCTAAAGAGGAACCTGAAAAATCCATTCTTTCGAAGCAATTAAAGCTAATGGCATACAGGCTCTGGAACATTATTACTTGGCCCTCAGCCCTTTTAACAATCATACTGGGCAGTATTATGGTGTACCAATACCCAGGTATGCTGGAGTTACCCTTTATGCATATTAAGTTGACCTTTGTATTCTTTTTATATGTGTACTTCTTCTGGTGCCGAAGAATTTATAAGCAACTCCAAAACGGGATTGCGAAGTATACTTCTACTCAGTTGCGAATTTTCAATGAACTTGCTACGCTCATTTTAATCGCTGTCGTCTTTATCATCGTATTAAAGAATGAACTGGATTGGATCAAAGGGACAATAGGTTTCTTCCTAGTCACCTTTGCCCTAATGATCGCAATAAAAATGTACAAGAAACTTAGAGAGAGTAAATCGAATAAGAATGTTTAGAAAATTCAAAAACCTTGTCTTCTTAAGTCTGATCCTGAGCATCGCCCTATTGAGTAGCTGTGGTAGCAAGGATAATGACAAACTTCAAATTTTTGGAAGAAAGGAATATAAGGAGGTAAATGGCTCAATTGACACCACTTATCATACAATACCAGCATTCTCATTCGTAGACCAAGACAGTGCTGTTGTTACCCAAGACACATTCAAAGATAAAATCTACGTTGCAGACTTCTTTTTTGGAACATGCCCGACCATATGCCCTGTTATGAAACAGCAGATGCTAAGGGTTTATGAGAGATTTAAGGATAACAATGAGTTCGCTATTTTATCCCACACGATAGACCCTGAACATGACACTGTTGCTTATTTAAAAAATTACTCCATGAACATCGGGGTACCGGATAACAAGACTTGGCACTTTGTCACTGGAGACAAAGATGAGATCTACGAAATTGGAAGTACGAGCGGTTACCTAATCCCTGTAGGTGAAGACAGCAATGCACCCGGTGGTTTCATTCACAGTGGAGCATTTATTCTAATCGATAAAGAAAAAAGAATCCGAGGAGTTTACGATGGAACTAAAGCCTTTCAGGTAGACGAATTAATGGCTGATATCCCTAAACTATTGGCTGAGTATGAATAAGCCATTTTCTATTGCATTACTACTGGCACTGAGTTCTTTCTTCTGGAGCTGCAGCAACGAAAAATCGGCTAATGAACAAACACTCGAAAGACTGAATCAAACAGAATTGCAACTCTATACCAACGGTAGACAAATTTATGAAAGAACCTGTCAAAACTGTCACATGGAAGATGGTAATGGTCTGGGGCAGCTCATTCCTCCCCTGGCTAAATCTGACTATCTATTGAGTGATCTAAATAGAGCTGCTCGAATTATCAAATACGGACAAAAAGGCCCTATTGAAGTAAATGGAAAGTCCTACAACCAACCCATGCCTGCCAATCCACAGCTGACCAATCAGGAAATCCAAATGCTACTTGCATACATTGGAAATGCATGGGGAAACCAGGCTGATGTCCTTGAAATATCAGAAATTCAAGCTGCTTTAAAAGCAGATGAATAGTTTAAAATCTTAGAAAAGAGCTTATTTGAGTACAGCCTCGGCTGCAGCTATCGAGTTGTTAATATCTTCCTTCACCTTAGTTACTTTATCGATCTCTTGCTCGAAAAATAACTTGCGCTCCGCAATATCAGATTCTTCACTCACATGAGGTTGAGAGTTCTTTGACCATTCCCGCATCCAAACCATCATGGCTTCACTTGCATCATCAAGTTCTTTCGCCAATGCTCTCAATTCATTTACCACTGTACTATCCGATTCTTCTTGTGCTTTAGCTAATACTTGTCGTTTCAAGTTCATAACTTCTCCCATCTTAGGCATGACCTCATCATGGATATCTAAAACCTCATCGATCTTAGCTTCGGTATCAAAACCTCCACAAGAAACAACGATTAGTGCAATTGCGAATAGCGCAAAAATCTTCTTCATCTTATCTAGCATTAGGCTGTAAAGCTACAACAGGAAATTGATTTGACCTTGGGGATTGTCTAATTAGTAGGCGTCATCGGCCAATCCCAAATTTTCACCATCTACGAGAATGTACATGAGTTTATTTGGGTTTCGCGCATTAAGCACAAGCTTGCCTCGAATCTTAACTCGCTTTGTGGTGTATTTTACTTTATCACCTTTTTTCATGGTGATCTCCATGACTGTTTCAGGGCCGCCACTTCCGCAGAAAAAACATTCGCTGATCGGTAATGAAGACAGAATTAGTTGTTCTGGTTTAAACATGCCTTCAAAAGGAATTATAAACCCTTCTACTTCCACTAGCTCACCCTCAACTTCTTTTGCTTTGTCGTTGAATACTGGAACATACAGATCTCCGAATTGATCTTGCTCAACTTGGTAACGCACCTCTGATAAGGTTTTCCAAAGCTCTTTGGCCTTCATTTTCACCTCTTGAGCCTGAATGCTTGTCGACAGTGTGATGAGCGCTAAACTTAAAACGGTAAACTTCAAATACTTAATCATCTGCTAATACTTTAGAGATATCTGTTCGATACGCATTTACTGCGGGAATGATCGATGCCAAAACACCCACTCCTACAGCTATTAACAACACATACAATTCCTGGTTCACAAAAATAAAGCCTGTAATACCAATATCATCTGATTTTTCATAAAGACCTGCAAGCCCCTCCATCAAGGCATGGCCTAATAAAAGCCCAATAAGACCACCTAGAACGGTAATAATGATTCCCTCAAAAATCACATGAAAGAACAGTTTTACCTGAGAAGCACCTAAAGATCTCATTATAGCAAGGTCATACTTACGATCTTTAAGCGCATTATAAAGTGATATAAAAATGCTCAACCCAGAAATGATCACAATGATGTAGGCAAATGCCAAGAGCATATCTACACCAATTCCTAATAGGGAGAAAAGCCTCTGTGTTTCAAATGCTGGTGAAGCTGCCTGCATATTCGTATCGCTATTGATCATACGTGGCAACTGAACAGCGCCTAATGGCGATCTAAACTGAAGTAACATAGAAGTTATTTCATCATCTTCGTCTCCTTCAGGTAGACCAGTTTCGTATGCACTGCCTAACATTTTCTCGTGGTCTTCATCATGGTCATGTTCCTCGCCCTCATGGTCATGAACCATCCAAACACTTTCTACATTGGTCAAAATCAAGTTATCCAGGACTGACCCTGTAGACTCCATTATACCAACAATCTCATAATCATTTCCTTCATGATCCATTCCAGAAACTGACATACCATGTGAGCCCGCAAAGGTATCTCCAATACTCAGATTAAGTTTTGCCGCAACATTTGAACCTACCGTAGCTTCGAGGTTGTATTGCCAAAGTGCCCCCTCACCTAAAGTACCTTGGTAAAGGTTATAGTAATCATGATTAGTCCCTACTATTCTGAACCCTTGGTAATTGTCTCCTAGAGCAAGAGGAATTGCCTTTTTGATCAAGCGATTACGGCTTAAGGCTTTCGCCTCATTTAATTTGATGTTTCCTGTAGGAAAATCAATATGATAAACATTTGCTAAGATCAGCTGCAAAGGACTACCCTTTGCCCCTACTACCAAATCCACTCCTCTCTTATTCTTTCCGAGACTCTCTTCAAGCTGTGAATTGAGCAGAATGAGCACCATGATTATGGCAATCCCCAAACTCATCAAAAGGATATTCAAAGCTGTATTCAGCGGCTTTGATTTTATGTAGTTCCAACTTAATACAAACAAATTCATGAGCTAGTCAGATTAAGTTGAACATCAAACTCTTCTTTTACACGTTGATCGTGAGTTGCAATCACCAATGCTGCTTGGTATGCCTCCGCTTTTGACTTAAGCATTCGAATAACTCTTAAAGCATTGTCATCATCTAAGCTAGCTGTTGGCTCGTCTGCCAGAATTACGCGAGGCCTGTTAATAAGAGCCCTAGCAATAGTCACACGTTGTTGCTCTCCTTGACTGAGTGCTTTTACTTTTTTCGACCGTTTGTCTTCTAGGTTGAGCTCCGCCAATACCTCTTTCACACGGCCTTTATCTTGTACTGCCCCCGAAAAGTATTGGGCCAAAAGCAAATTATCTTGAACTGAAAGTGCGGCTATCAAGTGCGGCTTTTGAAAAATTAGCCCTATGTTTTGCCCCCTGTAGGTATCTCTTTGTGCGGGCGATAGTTTGTAAATCTCAGATTGCCCTATCGTCACATTTCCCTCATTTGGAGCCAATAGACCTCCCAAAATGTGGAGCATAGTCGTTTTACCACTGCCAGATTTACCCAGAATCATAAGGTGTTCATCGTCTTTTACCTCCAATTGAGGAATAGACAAGATTTTATGATCTGAATAACCAAAACTTAAATTTTCAATCTTGATCATTTCACCGCTAAATAAATGAAGCCTAGGCAATAAATAAAACCGCTAATGGATTCCTTTGCTAACCTTGACCATAAAATGACGTTTATGCAACATGCGCTTAGCGAGCCATTCGTTTTTAGCAAAAAATAATACCTTTACGGCTTATTTGAATTGAATTATGCTTGACTTTCTAAAGAGAAAAAAGAAAGAGAATAAAGAACCAAAAAAGAAGAAAGGATTCTTCAGAGAACTATTTGATGACATCCTCTTTGCGTTGATTGCCGTTACCATCATTCGCGGGCTTTTTATTGAGGCATATGCCATCCCTACTGGGTCAATGGAAAACTCAATGATGATTGGTGATCACTTGTTTGTTAGCAAGGTTCATTTTGGCCCTCGATCTCCAAGAACTTTAATTCAATTCCCGCTAGCTCATCAAGATTTTTGGGGAACAGGCATTCCTTCTTACTCAGATATTATTGAGCTTCCTACTTTCCGTTTCCCCGGTTTGAGAAAGCCGAGAGTAGGAGAGCCTGTAGTTTTCAACTGGCCGCCTGATTACAAGAATGGCTTCCCAATAGACATGAAAACCTTTTATGTAAAGCGTTGTCTAAGTACACCAGGTGATACGCTTGAGATCATTAATAAACAGGCATATGTAAATGGAGAAATCGTTGAGGATGCACCAAATGCTCAAACTGGCTTTTTTGTTGAGACTGACAGGGGTGTAAATCAGCGTTTCATGAGAGAAATCGGTATTACCGATTACTATGATGAAAACCCGAATGACACCTATGCTACAAATGCAAACGCTGAATATTCCTACAAAGGCAAGCGCGGATTTTACATGAATACATCGGCTGAAAAGGCAGCTGAGCTGAAAAAATTGGCCTTTATTAAAGATGTAATTGAAGTTATACATGAACCTGGAACACCAGATGATGTACTGATGAATCAAGAGTTGGGGTGGACAAGAGATAACTTCGGCCCTGTTGTTATGCCTTATGAAGGTATGACAATTGACTTAACACCAGAAAATGTCAAGCTATATGGTGAGGTCATCAAAGAGTATGATTTCAATGACAATGTTGAGATCAATGCGGGCACCATCACTATTGATGGACAAGCCATAAGTCAATACACATTCAAGCAAGGTTACTACTTTATGATCGGTGATAACCGACATAACTCGTTGGATTCGCGATCTTGGGGTTTTGTTCCTTATGACCACATCGTTGGTAAACCTTTGTTTATATTTTGGTCTGTCGACCGAACAAACCCACAAGCTGGATTCTTCGAAAAGTTGAGATTTAATAGAGTATTAGACTTGATTAAATAATGAAACTCTTTTTATCGATATTAATTTTTGCGTTTTCATTTACCCAGTACACTAATAACTGGAGGACACTGGCTAAGGTAAAAATTGAAAAGAGATTTGATGAAGCCATGAACTTTGAAGTTGATTATCCAACTTTCAGCGAAGAAGTAATGGCTCTAAATGGTAAAGTAATTGAACTCGAAGGGTGGATCATTCCATTAGATGAATTGAGGGGTAAAAACTATTTCGTTCTTTCTGCCCTCCCTTTCGCCAATTGCTTTTTTTGTGGTGGTGCAGGTCCTGAAACCGTTGTCGAAGTCTTTACCAATAAGGATTACAAATTCACAGAAGAACGCATCAAGATTAAGGGAAAGCTTCGCTTAAATGCTGATGACCCCACACAATTAATGTATGTAATGAGCGATGCAGATGTCATCGACTAAGTTTTTTATTTTCGATGCTAGTAATTAGCATTGAACATGAAAAAACTACTCCCACTTCTTCTTATTCTTTTATTTCCCTTACAATCGTATGGTCAAAATCAAGCGGATGCCGCAATGGTACGTTCAATTTTTGATGAAGCCTTGGAGAAAGGCGAATCCTATGAGATGCTTCGCTACTTGACCAAAAATATTGGTGGAAGACTGGCGGGCTCACCTCAAGCAGCAGCAGCTGTGGAATGGAGCAGACAACAAATGATGGCCTATGGATTTGATACTGTTTACTTACAGCCTGTCATGGTACCTCATTGGGTAAGAGGAGAAAAAGAGGTTGGTCGCATCGTTAATTCAAAGAAAGTGGGCTCCATGGAAGTAAGAGTCGTTTCACTTGGAAATGCGGTAGGAACAGGGCCTGGAGGTACGGTAGGTAATATTGTTGAAGTTAAAGATTTTCAAGAGCTCGCTGCTAGAGGAGAAGAAGGTGTAAAAGGAAAGATCGTATTCTTTAATCGACCAATGGACCCCAAACTGATAGATACTTTTGGAGCATATTCTGGCGCATCGAATCAACGTGGTTCTGGACCATCGGAAGCAGCAAAATATGGTGCTATTGGTGCAATAGTTAGGTCATTGAGCTCATTCAAAGATGATGTCCCTCACACCGGAAATACCCGTTATGGGCTCAACATTCCAAAAATACCTGCTGTTGCCATCAGCACAAATGACGCAGATATGCTCAGCGCATTGTTGAAAGATGATAAGGAGCTTAAATTCTTTTTCGAGACAAGTGCACAAATGCTACCAGATGTGCTCTCTTATAATGTTGTAGGAGAAATTAGAGGTTCAGAATTTCCCAATGAGATCATAGCAGTAGGTGGTCACTTAGACTCTTGGGATCTAGCTGAAGGTGCTCACGATGATGGTGCAGGTTGCGTACAGTCTATAGAAGTTCTTCGATTGTTTAAGTCAATGGGTATCAAACCCAAAAGAACTCTTCGTGCGGTCATGTTTATGAATGAGGAAAATGGACTACGCGGTGGAAGAAAATATGCTGAATTAGCTGAAGCAAATGGAGAAAACCATATTGCTGCCATGGAGTCTGATCGCGGTGGGTTCTTACCCATTGGATTTGGTATAACCGGAACATCCGAACAACAAGAAAAGCTTTTCGGATGGAAGAGTTATTTTGAGCCTTTCGGAATATTTCAATTCAAACGCGGTGGCGGTGGGGCTGACATTAGTCCATTGCGGACACAGAATGTGCCGCTAATTGGATTTATACCTGACAGCCAGAGGTACTTTAAATATCATCATACAGCCATAGATAATTTTGAAGCAGTAAACCAAAGAGAATTGGAAATGGGTGCTGCTGCCATGGCATCAGTGATTTATCTCATCGACAAATACGGATTATAAAAGCATGAAACGTCTTATAGTTTTCTATTTCGCTAGCCTGCTCATTTTTAGTTGTAGCCAAGAGCACAAGCTTACAGATTTTGAATATTCGAGCAAAGTAGACACCAGTGATCATCCAATTACGCCTCAAGAAAAAAAGGTGTATAATATCGATGGTGTATCTGCAGACAACATGTTCGATGCGGCTCACATGTACAATTTCTCTAAACTTGATGAAGGTCATTTTCAGGTTGATGTGAGACCGGAAAATGCACCGATAAATATGAGTCCGTGGTATGCTTTTAGACTCTATGCTGATAAAGAACAAAGTATAAAAGTGACCTTAGACTATGATGAAAACGGCCGTCATCGGTATTGGCCAAAACTAAGTGCGGACGGTGAGCAATGGAACTTCATGGATAGCACCCGATTTGTCGTTGGTGCCGACTCCGCCTCTTTTACCATGGAATTAGAAATTGGCCCGGACACTCTTTGGGTCTCAGCTCAAGAGATCATTAGTTCTTCGGACATGAAAGAATGGACAGCATCGCTCTCTTCGGAATATGTAACCAATACTGTCATTGGCAAAAGCCGTTTAGGCAAAGACCTATTGCATGTTGACATTACCAAAGGCGATAAAGCCGACAAAGACTTTTTTGTGGTATTGAGCAGACAGCATCCGCCTGAGGTTACTGGAAATATGGCCATGATGGCTTATGTCGAAGAACTGCTTGGTGGTTCTGAACTTGCTGAGGAATTTCTTGACCAATATCGTGTTTTGGTATACCCTATGCTAAATCCAGATGGTGTTGACCTTGGACATTGGAGGCATAATGAAGGGGGTATTGATCTCAATAGAGATTGGGCCTATTATCGCCAACCAGAAGTAAGGCAGATCTGTGAGGACATCATAGCCAAGGTCAATGAGACGGGCAATGAGGTAGTATTAGGCATGGATTTTCACTCTACTTGGGAAGACATTTACTACATCTATGATGACACCGTAAAGTCAACTATTCAAGGCTTTTCGAGAGAATGGATAGAAAATATTTTCGATCGTTTACCTGAGGATGAAGGCATAATCTCACCTTTTGCTGTCAATTCTCCAGTATCAAAAAATTGGTTCTACTCACAATTCAAAGCAGAAGGAATCACCTACGAGATTGGTGACGCTACCCCTAGGGATCTGATTAAGAAGAAGGGACAAGTCGGAGCGCAAGAGATGATGAAACTGCTATTAGGGAAGTATAAAGATTAAGAATCTTGAAGTAACTTCACTGTAATAGCTGCTTTTTTTATCTCAACAATGCTTCCAGCATTGAATTGTAAAAAATCAGCCTCTATTCCGTCACTAAATATGACTCCATTATCGACCATCTTTGATTCAATTTTTAAAGTATCTCCATCTTGAATAATGCCAAATCCAATTGTGGTTTGAGTCGAAATACTCTTGAATGGCTCTCTAATTGCAAAAACTAGTTGACTTTCGTTTTGATCAATAGAAAAATCAGGCTGCGAATTTCTTGATGAACATTGTTTAAAAATATTACTCGCCATATTCAATACTGAACTTAGCCAACCAGTAGCACCTGCTTTTGTCGAAACAATAATCCCACTAGAAGACTGATTCTCTTTTTCCCCTTGAAATTCTATTGTATATCGACTAGAGACATGACTCCTAGCTCCAATGTAGAAATCATTAAACGCCATGAGCTTTTGGCCATCATTTAATTCAGCAACAGCTAAATAAACTTCTTTCAGTTTCATCCGACCCTGAAGTAGATGTTTGATTGATCCAACAACTGAGTGCTGATCAAATGGAAGTAGTACTCCATCATAATTTTGAGGATCAGGGTTGACCCCTACCAATACCTGACCGCTTAAGTATTTAGCTGTGTTTGCTACTAATCCATCTTGCCCGATTGCAACCACAACCTCTTTCTCAGAAAAAATATAAGTGGGTAAAAATTCCCTGAAAACAATCTTTGTTTTCACAAGATCCTTAAAGCTTGAAGTGAGCTTTTCAAATACGCTATAGAAAGAGTTATGTTCGCGCTCAAAGCTTTTGAAATTACCTCCCGATTTTTCAATGTAAAACTTAGCCTGAGCGATTGAATTAAATCGTTCTATCAATTGCTCAAGCCTTGTTTTGTCTCTAACTAGTATAAGTGACTCGATCATATCAATTAAACTTTTGAATCAAGTATACTTGAGATTAAATCGGGCGAAATATTGAGGTTACCAATATTTCCAGCATTCTCTGCTAACTCTCTAAATCCCAATGCCATTTGAAGTTTTGGATCTAAGTTTGACTGATTCATTGCCATCAACACTTTCCAGTCTAGTTCCTGAATTGGTCGAACAGATGCGTTGATTACATACTCCTTTAAATCAGCCTCCTTTTTCTCGTTTTGGACTTTCAAATCAATATATTCATTAGTCTTCTTCTGTATTGAAACCTGAGTTTCTATTTCCATCTCTTGAATTCTTCTTGAATTCTCCTGTTTCACTACTTCTGTTTCGAGCTTCTTTTCAGCAATCTGTTTTTGCTTTTCCTCAACAGCTATTTCTGTTTTCAACTCACTCTCTTTGATCATTCTTTCTTGCTCAACAGAAAAGTTTCGCCTTTCATAAATTGCCCTATCTGCATCTTTCTGCAACTCCTCTCTCTTTTGGGCTTCTAGCGCTCTTGCTAAATCAGGGTTAGGGTTTATCCCTAATAAATTAATCCTTTGCAATTCTATTCCTAAAAGGTCATAAGTCTTAGATTTTGAAACTATCTCAAGCAGGTTTTCTTCCATTTCTTTAAGTTGGTTTAGCGCGATTTTTAATTCCATTTTCTTCAAAATGGAAGAAGCAGCTGCCTGAAGTTCTCCTATTATCCTTTGTTCAAGCTTCTCAATATCCTTTGAAATGTAGTGCCCTCTTTTGTCCACGGTTAGGTTCAAATTATCAATTACCTTCTGTGGATCATTGACTTTATAGGTTACCTGCCCTTGTAATGATACTTCTTGGTAATCTTTAGTTGTCTCTTTAAACAAAAACTGAAAATCGCTACTGTTTAAAGGGGCTACGCTTATTGAACTATTTGGTGAGAAGTACCAAAATGCCAACCCTTTTCCCTTCTTAACTACCTTACCTTTCTTGAACAAAACGACATACTGGGAAGAATCGAACTTTGTGTAATTGAATCCAAACATGATCTTTAATTTTATATTTGCGTTAATTATACACAAATATAAATCGACACAAGTTGAACTTCCAAATTATTTTGCGTTTTTTTTACACTAATTAATAAATTACAGGCTATAACTCAAAATAGAGCCCTTTTTCCAAGTAGGTCTTGTATCTGTCTTCATCAAATTGAAAAAGGCTTGCCGGTCGGCCTGGACCCTCTTTTCGTTTTTCTGATAACTGTGTTAAAAGACCAAAACTCATAATCTTCTTGCGGAAATTGCGTCTGTCAATAGGCCGTCCTAGTAATGAACTGTAAAGTCTTTCCAATTCTGAAAAAGAAAATGTGGTATTGAGTAATTCAAATCCAATTGGTTGGTATGTAATTTTTGCCCTAAGTCTTTCCAGCGCTTTATCAATAATTGATTTATGATCAAATGCCAGTTTTGGTAAATCATTTATGTTGAACCAATCAGCCTCAATCACATCTGTACTTGCACTTAATTCGAAAGCATCAGGTCTAACCAAACCCAAATAAGCTACACTAATGACTCTACCTCTAGGGTCTCTACTCGGCTCACCGAAGGTATAAAGTTGCTCTAAGTACTTAAGTGTTATGCCTGCCTCCTCGTTCAATTCTCTTTCTACTGCATTTTCTAAAGATTCATTATCGTTTACAAAACCACCTGGCAAAGCCCATCTGCCTTTGAATGGTTCTATACCGCGCTTTACCAATAAAAGGGAGAGATTACCTTCTTCATAACCAAAAACCACCGCGTCTACAGTAATGTATTTTTTAGGACTTGACATATGTGTAAAAATAACACATTATCGATAAAAATACTACCTTGTATAAAAAGGTACTAATTTATACAACATATATGATTTAGAGTCGTTTGTGAGAAATAAGGGTTCAGAAAGCCCATTGGTCACCACAAAAACTCAAATCATGAAAAACCACAAAGAATTCTTTTGGTTCTGTGCCGGAACCAATCGATCACTCCTCAATCGCTGCCCAACAGAATCTTCAAAATTTACAGGTATTGGGGCCGCAGTATTTTTCACAGGTGTACTCGCTGCCCTATCCGGTGGTTATGCCTTCTACACGGTCTTCGAAAATCCGTGGTGGTCTGCCGCTTTTGGATTGCTCTGGGGAGCAGTCATCTTCAACCTCGACCGATTTATTGTTGCCACAATGCGCAAGAAAAAGGATCAAAAGTGGTTGGAATTCCTGCAAGCCTCACCTCGTATCCTCCTTGCAGTGCTATTGGCGATAGTGATCTCAAAGCCTCTTGAATTGAGAATATTCAAAAAAGAGATCGATAGAAAATTGGTCATTCTGGAAGAGCAGATCTATCAGAGAGAGATTGCTGAAATTGATTTAAGATATGCGCAATTAATAGAATCGGGCCAGCAGGAAATTAGCAATTGGCAGGGGGAAATCGACTCCAAAGCGGCACAAAGAAATGCGCTTTATGAGGAAGCCAGAAAAGAGGCAGATGGTACAGGTGGTAGCATGCAACGAAATGCCGGACCCATTTACCAACTCAAAAAGGCCGATGCTGATAGGTCTCAGTCTGAATTGAATGAATTAAATGCTCGACTGCTGCCACTAATGGCTACCAAGCAAACCAAGATCGACTCATTGAATCAGGCGAGACAAACGGAGATCAACGCAATTAAAAGAAACCCTTGGGATGGCCTCGCTGCTCAATTAGAAGCCCTTCGTGTATTATCTCAAGAAAATAGAGGGATTGCCATTGCCAATATTTTCATCATTGCCCTATTCATTATGCTTGAATGTGCACCTATCATGGTCAAACTGATCGCACCTCGAGGACCTTATGATGAATTGTTGGAGGTCAGAGAGCACTTTTACAAGAACCACAACCTTGAAAAGATCTCTGAAATGGATCATCAAACTTATGAGCGCATCAAACATTATTCGATCTAGGAAATTGGTCTTGTGTTTTCTATCTGTCTGAAAGACCATAAAAAAGGCCGCCTTGCTTACGCTTGGCGGCCGATTTATTTATCACTAGACTACTATTATCTTTTTCTCTTGAGGTAAACCTCTTCTTTCTCGTACAATTTTCCTCTTCTACCTTTTTCATAGGCATGAAGCTTGCCATCTTTCATCATAAAGACATCGATGTCATCTATCTCAATTCTATCGTGGTCTTCACCTTCAATGACCAATTCGCCATCTCTGTTGATATACCATTCTGCATATTCAACTTCTCTTTCACCGAATACTTCAACTTCGATTCTCACATCTCCATTTCTTCTGAACTCGAATTCAATGTCGATGCTTTCTACGATATCTAAGGCAAAGCTTGAAACGCTTTTGGCAAACGAACGCGCCAACCAGTTTTCCTCTTCCTCTATTTCTCTTTCAATGTCCTCTCTATCGATGTCTAGCACTAACTGCCATTCTCCGATCAAGTCTTTCTCCCTTACTTTTTCTTGTGCAAATACTGATACTGAAACCGTAAGCATCATGCATAGAGCGATTAGTTTTTTCATTTTGACCTTGGTTTGATTTGGTAATGATTATGTAGGTAAGACTCCAATAAAGGTCAAAAGTTACAGCCTATTGGTGAGTGGTGTATTGAAATGACGAGTGAATGAATATCAAGCTAAGTAGCCTGCCTGATCAGAAAGCTTCAAACGGCTTTTAACGAAAATCCCTTCTCCAGAGGCTACTACTTTCCCTTGTTCATCCTCAATTGTAGAAATGGCTTTCCATTCTTTTACTCCCTTTTCGACCAATTCACCCTTGGCTACTAATACACCACCTTCTACTGGCCTTTTGAATTTGATCTCGTAGCTCTTGGTATAAAGGAAAAATTCCTCCTCAGCTGAGGCTGCAGCAAAATATGCAGCATCATCGAGTAACTTGAAATAGATGGCACCATGCATACTCATGGCAGCATGAAGAAATTCTCGTCTGATAGGCAAGGTTAATTCAGCCCTATTTTCAAATACCTTCATTTCAGCACCTAAGATCAATTGGTCATTGATAGGTGCTGCTTTGAACATTCGTTCTAGCTTTTTGAAATGTTCTCTATTCATAGTCTGGAATCAAGCCGAACTGAATAAAGTGGTGCTTCATGTGTTTCCTATTGAATAGCAACCATTGACCGGCATTCAATTCGCCACCATAAGGGTGAATCGCCTTGTGATCAGGGTTAGCTGCTATGAATTCATCAAATTTTTGAATCTCAGCTTTAAGCTTTTCTATAGCCTCACTTAATGAAGCTGAGCGCAATGGTTGCAATTCATTCTTACCTGTCGGTGAAGGAACAGATCTTCGCATTGGAGAATCCTGTATCAAATAAGCCCTGTTTCTTTCAACTTTATCTTCGCTGATCACCATTGGGATTTTAATTCTACCGATAGCCATTTTGTAGGTGACAATAAGATGCTCCACCATATGCTGAGCTGTCATCAAACCCCAAACCGGTTGGGCATCAGCTTTTAACTGATCTAGCAATTGTGGAGCTTCTTCTTTAAAGAATTTCTGGGCTGAAAGGACTTCTTGTTGCATGTTGTAATATATAAAAAAAGGCCTCAAACGAGGCCTTTAAATTATTCTCCTAAGAAAGGATATCTATAGTCAGTTGGCGGAACGAAGGTCTCCTTGATGGTTCTAGGAGATACCCAACGCAACAAGTTGATCATTGAACCTGCTTTATCATTTGTTCCTGAACCTCTAGCACCACCAAATGGCTGTTGACCTACCACAGCTCCTGTTGGTTTGTCATTGATGTAGAAGTTACCAGCTGATTGCTCTAATCTCTTAGTTGCCAATTCAACCGCATATCTGTCTCTACCGAAGATCGAACCTGTCAATGCGTATGGTGATGTTCCATCCAATAGATCCATGGTTGCTTCAAACTCATCTTCCGGATACACATAAATTGTGATCACAGGACCGAAGATCTCTTCGCACATTGTTGTGTACTTAGGGTCAGTGGTCAACAATACAGTTGGCTCTACAAAGTAGCCTTTAGATTTGTCGTAACCACCACCAGCAAGTACTTCCACATCAGCGCTTGCTTTCGCATTATCAATGTACTGAGCTATCTTATCGAAAGACTTCTCATCGATCACAGCATTGATAAAGTTGCCGAAATCTTCAGTTCCACCCATTTTGAATGAAGCCAGATCTGCCTGCACATATTTCTTTACATCGTCCCAAAGGTTCGAAGGGATATAAGCTCTTGAAGCAGCAGAACATTTCTGTCCTTGGAATTCAAATGCACCTCTTGAAATAGCTGTCGCCACTTCTTTAGCATCTGAAGACTTATGCACCATGATAAAATCTTTACCACCAGTTTCACCAACGATTCTAGGATAAGACTTGTACTTGTAAATATTCTCACCAATTGTTTTCCAAATATGCTGGAAAACACCAGTTGACCCTGTAAAGTGGATGCCACCAAAATCAGGGTGTGAGAAGATGACATCACCTGCAGTAGGTCCATCCACGAATACCAAGTTGATCACACCATCAGGAACACCAGCTTCTCTGAAAACTTCCATCAATACATTGGCAGAATAGATCTGCGTATTAGAAGGCTTCCAAACGATGGTATTACCCATCATTGCTGCAGAAGTTGGTAGGTTACCAGCGATCGCAGTGAAGTTGAATGGTGTCAAAGCAAAAACGAATCCCTCCAATGGTCTTTGCTCAACTCTATTCCAAATACCTGGTGCTGAGTTTGGCTGCTGCTTATAGATCTCAGTCATGTACTGTACATTGAAGCGCAAGAAGTCTATGAACTCACATGCAGAATCAATCTCTGCCTGAAATGCATTTTTCGACTGGCCTAGCATGGTTGCCGCGTTGATTTTTGCTCGATACGGTCCCGCAAGTAGTTCAGCTGCTTTTAAAAATATTGAAGCCCTGTGCTCCCAGCTCAAATTAGCCCAATCTGCCTTTGCAGCCATGGCAGCATCAATTGCTGCTTGTACATGAGTTGCATTTCCTTCACTATAATAACCAAGCACGTGCTGATGGTCATGTGGAGGCGTCATTGCCTTTTTGCTGTCTGTAGTTACTAGCTCTGAACCGATGTACATTGGTACATCAATTTCCTTTCCTCTCGCTTCTGCAAGTGCAGCTTCTAGTTCTGCTTTTTCAGGAGAACCTGGAGCATAAGATTTCACAGGTTCGTTGTGCGGTGTAGGCACATTGAAAAATCCGGTTGCCATAGTTTACTTTTTTAGAATTTGCGTCAAATATAAATCTTTAAAGGCTTAAAAAACACCTTCTTATAAAAGGCTTTTTAGCTCAATTAAGTTCTCTATTTCGTGTTGAACTTTAACACTTGTAAATGTGCGATTTGGATTGAACCACACATGATCCATTCCTACATTTTTAGCACCTTGAATGTCTGAGGCTAGGTTATCTCCGATCATTATTGAATCCTCCACACTTGCCCCAGAATTATCCATAGCCAAATAAAAAATATCCGGGTTTGGTTTGCGCTGGTTAGCAGATTCAGAAGTTATTATAACGTCAAAAAAATCACGCATACCTGAGGCTGTCAATTTAGATTCTTGAATACCGTTGAAGCCATTGGTGATGATATGCATTTTATACTTTGGCTTTAGGTATTCCAATACTTCTAAAGCATTAGGAAAGACGTTGGTTTTAGTAGGGCAAAGTGCTACATACTCCATTTCAATGTTTTCAGGCATATCACTATGTTCCAAACCTAGCCTTTTGAATATTGTAGGAAATCTTCGCTCGCGAATATCTTTTCGTTGTATTTGATGATGATTGTAAAGATCCCACAGGTCGAAATTGACACCAAAAAAAGCATCGATGAACTTTTGAGGACCATCATTGATCAACCGATCGAGTCCATGCTCATGGAATAGTTCTGTTAAAGATTCTGCTGCATTTCTATCATAATCCCAAAGGGTATGATCTAAATCGAAGAATATGTGTTTGTATTTCACTATGACCGAACACTTAAAATGATGAGATGTTCAATTAAATTAAGCCTCTGCTTTGAACTCTATTCTTGGCCAATTCTCTATTGGATTCTAATATTTCAAATACCTCTTGGTCTTTCTGTAGTACGCCATCTTTATTGAGGTACTCAAACAGTTGAATCATCACATCTTCAACTTCTTCACGGATAGCATAAAACACCCATTGATCCACTTTTCGGGCGTTTATAATGTTCGAATTCCTAAGATAGGTAACATGTCGAGAGGTTTTGGCTTGTGTAAAATCTAGAATATGCTCCAGATCTGAAATCGTCATTTCTCCGTTTTTATAGAGTAAATGTAAAATGCGCACTCTAGCCTCCTCAGACATCGATTTGAATATTTGGGTGCCAAAATTGAGACTGAAATTCTTGAGACGCATGAGGTTAATTATTGTTAAGCTCAGTAGATAATTTAGGGTAAATAATGAGTTCCGCTGCTTTGGTGTTATTATTGTAACCTGAAACGAAAATAGGCGAAAATAAATCCAAATGCGTTAGTTTTCGTTTAATTATAGCAGTGAAAAAAGACCTACTAAAATATTTCCTAGTGATGAGTTTTGTTTGGCTGGGGCTTACTTCTGCTCAAGACGCTCAAGCACAAAACGAAGACCTGCCTATCGTTCAGCTTTCTGGTTTGGTTATGAATGGTGATAGCACTCAAGTTTTACCGGGTGTTCACATCTATGACCCTAGAAGAGGTAGAGGAACGAATACGGATTATAAAGGCTGGTTCAGTAAGGCATTTTTAGCAGGAGACAAATTGGTAGTATCTGCCATTGGTTATAAAAATATCATCTACACCGTGCCTGATGATCAAGGAGATCGTGTGACAGTGATTTTTGCCTTAGAAGAAGAAATAACCCAATTGGCAGATGTAGAGATCAACCCTTTTCCTACAGAGGACATTTTTAAAGAGGCAATTCTGGCCATGAACCTCACAGAAGAACAAGAGCAAGTATTAAATGCTTATCAGCCAGAAACGATTCAAGAAATGGTTCGCACAGCTTCGATTGAAGGGTCGCCAGGCCTGAATTATCGATACATGATGAATCAGCAATTCTATCAGCTACAGCAGCAAGCAGGGCCAGCTACAAACCCATTGCTTAACCCATTTGCTTGGGCGCAATTCATTAATTCTTTGAAGAAGAAAAAGTAGCTCAGTTCGTAACTTTTAAAGAACGGAGCATGTCCGCCCCTAAAAAGCGTGCATCTTCATTGATATACCAGTATCGATTTTTTGGAATGCGTAGGCCGTTTGCGATCTCCATTTCATCGAGTACGATATACTCTCCGTCATTGATACTTTCATCATGATAAAAACGGTAACCGATCATAGCATAAGTCTCTGCATGGAAATAGAAGTACCATACATCACCTCCAACTTCTGCTTCATATGTAACTTTTAGAGCCATAACGTCTTGGCCATTGAAACTGTCATTTCTAACCTCCGGGTCTAAGATGGTACCGGGGTCTTTAAGTTTCATTGGCAAACCATAGAGATAAGAATAGTAGTTTCGCCATCTTCTTGCTCTTTCCTCCGAAAGGTCTAATGAATCTATATCTGTTCTACCAGTAGCAGGCATAAAATCAGCATACACCGTAGCAGTGTCCAGGCCATCGACTTCATAGTTCAATAAATGGCCTTTGGAAATATATGAGACACCAAAAGAACCTTTCTCATTGTTGATCGTCACCTTACTAACACGCGAAGGTCTATCTGGAATTTGCATTTCAATGACCAATTCCATTTCCGCAGTTGCCCACCGCCCCATCGGGTCGTGGAATTGAATACTTCTATTCAACAGTTCTTCAGCTGTTATGGATTGAGCGTGATTTGAAAAATTTAACCCTAATAAGGCGAAAAGTAATAAATAGCGCATGGCTTCAATTTTAACCCAATTTATAAATGTGCGGGTCTTTTATCCAGTCAATGTTTTTATTTTTGCCCAACCGAAAAACTGGCTGACATGAACATTCCTATTTGGAAAGCCGAATACCTAGAACCTTCATTGGCTATTGCCTTTGTAACAATTGGATTTAGCATTTACCATTTTGTTTCAATTTCAGAAAAGGTAAAGTCTAAATACCATTCCAAATTTGGCGAGACTAGAGGAAACACAAGGTTTCTCTGGATGACGAGATACTTAGGCTGTATGACAATAGGAGTCATCCCTTTTTTTCTCATGCTACTGATTCTGGACAAAAGGCCTTCAGAATATGGTTTTGCCTTCCAAGAACATAGCACATCGCTTTATTGGATTCTAGGTCTGGCAGCAATCATCATCCCGATGAACTTTTTCAATACTAAGAAAGAAAAGAATCTAGCCTTCTATCCGAATGTACGTGAGAAAGAATGGACCAAGGGTATGGTGGCGCACAATGCTTTCACATGGATGAGTTATTTGTTCGGTTATGAATTGATGTTCAGAGGCGTCTTGTTATTTGCCACAGTACCATTGATAGGTGAATGGCCAGCAATCATTCTAAATGCTGCCATATATGCATTGGTACACGTACCAAAAAACCTTGAAGAAACGATTGGGGCAATTCCGCTTGGTGTGGTCCTCTGTTTAGTCACACTCACTACAGGCACCATATGGGTGGCGTTTTTTGTACACATTACTTTGGCATTATCAAACTTCTTCTTTTCGTTGAAGCATCACCCTGAAATGAAAGTAATCTCATGAGTAAAAAGATATTCATCACAGGAGGAACCGGCTTTATCGGTCAAAAATTAGCTAGAAGATTAGCCGATGAAGGCAATGAAGTTGTAGCATTAATCCGCTCAAAAGGAAAAGCCAAAGACCTTGAACATGAGAATATTTCATTTGTTGAAGGTGATCTTTTCAATATCGGGGCTCTCGAGGTAGGCATGCATGAAACCGATGAGGTGTATCACCTTGCTGCTTTTGCCAGTGTTTGGGCAAAGGATGACACATTCTCAAAGGTCAATATTGATGGTACTTTAAATATCCTCAATGCCGCCAAGAAAAAGGGTGTAAAGAAGGTCCTAGTCACCTCAACTGCTGGAGTGATAGGCCCCGCAATTGACGGACCTGTCAATGAAGATACACCACGCCAAGTAGACTTCTTCACAGACTACGAAAGCACCAAATACGAATCAGAACTTAAGATCAAGGAGTATGTGGCCAATGGCCAGCATGTGGTGATTGTAAACCCTACCCGGGTTTATGGTCCAGGCCCATTGAATGTAAGTAACTCAGTGACCAAACTGATTAAGCAATACACGGAGGGCAAGTGGAAATTCATTCCAGGTGATGGCATGAGCACCGGCAATTATGTATTTGTAGAAGATGTGATCAACGGGCATATTTTAGCCATGGCAAAAGGCCGAACTGGTGAACGCTATTTACTAGGTGGAGAAGACGCAACATATTATGAGCTATTCGATACAATAGCCGAGGTTGGTGGCAAAAAATACAAGCTCTACAACATGCCATTAGGGATTCTTTTAGCCTTTGGGAAAATCCAACTCTTTTTAGCCAACACATTTGGTAGGCAACCTTTGATCACCCCAGGGTGGGTAAGGAAGTATCTCTACAAATGGTCGGTTAGTAGTGCAAAAGCGCAAAAAGAACTTGGCTACGAGGTGACTTCTTTGAAAGATGGTATTCAAAAAACCGTAGATTGGGTACGCTCATGAGCGAATTAAAGCACTACACCTTAGTAACTGGAGCCAGCAATGGCATTGGAAAGGCATTTGCCGAGGAAGCAGCCTTAAGAGGTTGGAATGTTCTTTTAGTGGCCTTGCCTGAACCTGCCCTAGAAGAAGTAACTCAATCGCTTCAAGAACAATATGCGGACCAGCATTTTGACTACTTAGGGGTCAATTTGATGGAAAAAGAGGCTCCACAACAAGTCTTTGATTGGTGTAAAGAAAAAGGCTATTCGGTAAACACTTTGATCAACAATGCTGGTCTTGGTAACTCAGGCCCTTTTGAGAGTCTACCTGCCAACTTCTACTATGGGCAAATGCAACTGAACATGGTTTCTCTAGTCGCTTTGACACATCATTTCTTACCGATGCTTAAAGAACAAAATAGTGGCTATGTATTGAACGTGGCAAGCATGGCCGGTTTCTATGACATCCCGTACAAAGGCATTTATTCAGCTAGCAAGAAATTCGTGTTGGGTTTCTCTCGATCTCTAAACAAAGAATTAGAAAACACATCTGTAAGTATAACAGCACTATGCCCTGGTGGAGTATTGACCAATGATGATGTAAAACTGCGTACCCAAGAACTGGGCTATGTAGCTCGCAAAAGTGCCATGCTACCAGAGGACGTAGCAAGCTATACGCTTGAGAAAATGTTAAATCGCAAACAAGTGGTATTGCCAGGTACGATCAACAAGATCATGAGATTAGTCAGTAAAATTATCCCTTACTCGGTAAGGATGAACATGATGGCTAACCAGTTTGTCAAAAACTCTAAATAAAGAAAAAGCAGTTCCATTTTCTGAAACTGCCTTTCCGCATCTATTTATAGGTAACTTAGTTTAATTATCCATTAAATAGCGAATAAATGAACGCCCATTTACTTCTGCATATTTGGTAATAATATCCCAACGTACATCCATATCTGTAATATCAAAATCACCTCTTACTTTGGTATATTTCATGTCTACAGAACGGTCAAATTTTGCTGAATTAAAACTTACACCTTCCTTGAATTCAGTGTATTTGAACATCGCGTCATCATCGAAATAGGTCTTCGAGAAATCAGCCATGTCCTCAAATTCAGCATATTTAAATGTGGTTTCTCTATTGAATTCAGACTCCGCAAAGTTTGCTCCTTCTTCAAAAGTAGAATACTTGAACATGGCATCTCTTCTAAATTCGCAAGCTTCGAAGCTTACCGATCTTTCAAAGTCAGCAGTGAAGGTATAGCCCGACCTTTTATCATGGTAATAGGCAATTACATCGTCTTCAAAAACAACATTCTTGAAACTGATTCGCGATTCGATTTGCTCTTCAACTTCGTTATCTCCATTTCTCCACCATCTGCTTCTTCGTGGTAGGTCCTCGAACTTTTCATCCATGTATGTAAAGTCCAGTATGCCTGTGACCGTGACATTTTCGTAGGTAATGTTTTCACCTTTTCTCATGGCATCCATGATGTCTGAAGCAGCAACTTTCGTTTGTGCAGATAAACTAGTTGTAAAAACCATTGCACATAGCAATAGCATCAATTGAAGGGTTCTTTGAGTTTTCATGACCAATTAGTATTTGTTGTTTAGACTCTAATTCTAAAAATAGGTTACACAGGTGAGATGAGAATTGCATGTGAATAGTTGCATAGAACTTCTCGGTTGGCTTTTAAAGCCGTTATACTTAAATTCAGTGAGGTGAGTCAATTGATAAGATATGTCCTTGTAATTCTTTGCTTTAGCTCTTATTCATTAACTGGACAAGAGATAGTGATAAATGAATTTTTGTCTTCAAATGAAAATGGCATTCAAGATGAAGACGGAGACTTTGAGGATTGGATTGAAATCTATAATGGAGGCTCACAAAGTATAAACTTGCTCAATTACTCCTTATCGGATGATGAAACCGAGCCAGGTAAATGGACTTTCCCATCAGTAAGTTTAGGTCCAGATGACTTCCTCATTGTTTTCGCCTCAGACAAAGACAGAACTGGCAACGAACTACATACAAACTTTAAGATCAAAGCATCAGGAGAAGAATTGGTTTTGTCGAACACTGCAGGTGAGATAATTGACTTAATACCTTCGACTGCGCTGGAGGAAGATCAATCTTTCGGCCGCAAACCAGATGGAGACGAAGATTTTTTCTTTTTTGATGAGCCAACTCCGGGAGAAGCCAACACTACCGATGGTGTTCCTAGTCGAATAACAACACCTGCTTTTAGCATGACTCCTGGCTTTTACGATCAGTCGATCAACCTTGAGATCAATCATGAATCAACCGTGGAGATTAGGTATACAACTGATGGAACTGAGCCAACACAAAATTCTACCTTGTATTCAGGCGCGATCGTTTTAGATCAAAAAAACACGGAGAATATAGTTTCAGAAATCCCAACAAACCCAAGCTTCGATTACCCAAAAGGAGACTATTCAGAAGTTCGAGCAAACACACGAGGGTGGCTTCCTCCTTCAGAACAAGTGAATAAAGCTCATGTGATCAAAGTGAAGGCCTTTGATGGACAGCGGCAGAGCAGCACTATAACAGGTACTTTTTTTATTGACACAAATGGAAGTATGAATTACACACTTCCTGTAATCTCGATTGTCACAGAGCTTGAAAATTTCTTTAGCGATGATATTGGAATTTATGTCTACGGGGATCATCCAGAAGGGAATTACACGCAAAAAGGAAGCGATTGGGAGCGACCTTCAAACTTTGAATACTTTGAAAATGGAAGCCTCTCTTTAAGTCAAGGCATTACTTCCCGAATCCATGGAGGTGGCAGCGCCCACTCGGCTCAAAAGAATATCAGAATGTACGCAGATGGCGACAATGGTCCAGAAAACTTTGATTATGCTTTTTTTCAAGACTATGAATTAGACGTTTTTAGGAGGCTAATCATTAAAGGTGGCGGCCAAAGACCTGATTGTCTGCCTAGAGATCAAATAGCAGGCGAAGTTGTTCGGCATTTAGGTCTAAGCGTACAAGCCCATCAGGAAGTAATATTATTTGTGAATGGAGAATACTGGGGGCTTCATGGACTGAAGGAGCGATATGATGACCATTACCTTCAAAACAAGTACAGAATTGATAGAGATGATGTGGTGATTCTAGAATTAAGTGGAAGTGTAGATGAGGGTGAAGATGAAGATGAAGAACATTACGATAATCTTTTGAGGCTTGTCAGTGAAGAAGACATAACTGATCCGGTCATTTATAATGAAGTAGAAACCATTATGGATATCGATAATTATATCGACTATCAGATTGCAGAAATCTTTATGGGGAATGGAGATTGGCCAAATGGAAATATCCGTTTTTGGAGAAAAAGAACTGAATATACACCAGGCGCACCTTTCGGGCATGACGGCCGATACCGTTGGATGTTTTATGATTTGGACAATGGTTTCGGGGGAAGCTGCAATACAGTGACTCCATTATTCAATACAATGAGACATGCTACTTCTACAGAACCACATTTAGCTTCTTACACATTGCTTTTGCGCTCTTTATTGAACAATGAAGAGTTTAAGAATAAGTTCATTAATCGATTCACAGACCTGCTTAATACCATCTACACCTACGAAAGGGTTGATGAGATCATAACTCAAATAGAAGAAGGGCTAGCTGGTGAGATCTTTGAACATATCAAAAGATGGCGTTACCCATCTATGGCTAATACTTTGGCAGATAGAGCAAATGAAACTCCGAGCGAAGATAAATATGACATTCTAATACAAGGCCTCCACGACTACGCGAAAAATAGACCTCGAAAGCAAAAGGATCATTTGATTGATTATTTCCAATTGTCTGATTCAGTGCTTTTGTCGGCTGATGTAAATGATATGCAAATGGGCTCCATCAAGATCAACAGCATCTTTCTAAATCCGGAAGAAGAAGGTGTGAATGAACAGACCTACCCATGGTCTGGCTATTACTTTAAAGAACAAGGTATCTCCATAAGTGCGATGCCAAACCCTGGTTTTCGATTTGTAGAATGGTCAGGAATAGAAAGTGAGAGTGAACAGCTCGAAGTCGAACTATCCACAGATTCTTCATTTAGCGCTGTCTTTGAAGCCATCCCTAACTTTAGCTTTGACAAACAAGTGTTCATCAATGAAGTAATGGCTGATAATGAGCGTACTATTGAGGACGTTACGGGAGAGTTTGTTGATTGGGTTGAGCTATATAACCCTTCAGATGCCGAAATCAACTTGAGTGGCTATTACATTACAGATAACGTTGACGACCCTACCAAGTACAAATTCGTTGCGAACGGCAACAAGGCCATTATTCCACCCAAAGGATTTTTGATCATATGGACTGATGGAGAAGAATGGAAGGGTGATCTACACACAAACTTCTCTTTGTCTAAATCAGGAGAATTTATAGGTCTTTATGCTCCAGATGGTCAGACACTTGTTGATGGCTTTGAATTTGAAGAAATGGATGAAGATATAAGTTTTGGTAGAAGTCCGGATGGCTCAGCGGAGCTCGTCTTTTTCACAGAAACGACTCCAGGCAGTGCGAATCCGCTAGTTACGAGCATATCACATAATCCTGTCAATGAAACATTAAAAGCATTCCCCAATCCTTCAAATGAGGGCATATTCTATTTCAATAAGCGGATCTCAGGAAAAGTGATCGACATCTCTGGCCAAACCATTGAAACTATCAATTACAAAAACTACTGGCGTTACAACGGTCTGTCCAAAGGCATCTATATTATCCGATCAGAACGCTTCGGCTCGGTCAAAGTGATTGTAAGTTCGAATTAAAACCTAAAGCTCAACCCAGTCTCTACCAAAGCATAATTATAACTTCTAAAGGCCGTACGCTCTATACTTGTGTTATTTGATATTCTACGAATAACATTCCCTTCAGCATACCAGAATGAATTTTTGGATAATGGTACTGTTAAACGGGCATTTGCTCTTAAGTATTGATATATCAATTGGTCAGTTGACTCGTTGACCATCACGGTGTTGAATGATCTATACCTATAGCTTCCGCCAAGTGTCAGTGTTGCTTTCTTCAATGGAAAATTCAATTGAGCTCCTGGCCCAAATTCCTTGTAGCTGAACCTGTTTTCCACGTCATTTCTAAGAGTTGAATAGAGGCCTATTGTATAGGAGAGCTTATTGTTTTTACTATTCAAGTCATATTCTAAATCAACAGAAAAGTATGTCCAATATCTCTCGTCTTCTATCAGGTCAGAATCCTCATCCTCTCTATCTTCTGCCTCTAAATCAGTATAAATTCTATGCTCAACCCCTGGGCTAAATATCACTTTGCGAATCGCTGTGGTATTCTCCCATTTTTTACTCAAACTCGCCCCTGAAAAGAGTGCATGATAACTGACCTTTTCGCCCCTATCATTTTCATCATAAGCCTTGAAGCGATAACCAATATCTGTTTTTAGCCAAACCTTGTCTTTTAGATAAAAATCGAAGCTTAGCGGTAGCATTAACTGAGTATAGGACAACGTTGTGCGTAGGATATCATCGGAAAGATCGATACCTGCTCTTTGCTTGCGATAAAACTCTGGAGCAAACTCAAAATACTTTCTAGAGGCATATTTGACCCTATAGGAAGCACTCAAACCAAAGTCGTATAAATTGGCATTCTCTTCAGTGTGAAAATTATTCGCTGAACCCCTAAAATTGAGTTTCAATCTCCCATTTTCGAATTTATTCTGAAACTGCCCTCTGAATGAAATTCCTTCAAAGAAACCGCTAGTAATAAGGTCTGAACCTATTAGAAAATCGTCATCGCTATCTAAAGTATATGGCGTTTTATAAATGTTGTATTCATATCCGCCTTTAAGTCCGAAGGTGAAGTTTTTGCTCCACTGAGCCTCAAGTGAATTAATCGCAAGGCACAAGCAAAGAGTAAAAATGATCCTGTTCATCTTCTGATATTTTTTGGTTGATTGGATTGGCTACAAATTGTTCTTTAGCCTCTGTTTCTTCTATTCTAAAGCTCAGTGTATACTGAGACTGTTGCTGTATATCAACTAGCGCAAATGCAATAAGCCCTACTAGAATGGTCAAATACAATATTTTAGATTTTCTGACTTTCATATACATTGGTTTTGGTTTAACACTTCTTTTAACCCTTGTCTATTGGCCAATTGAATACCCAGACCTGGTCTGACATTTACTTCCATTACCATTGGTCCTTTTTCTTTATCAATCACCATATCTACTCCTAAATATTCCAAGGGAAACTGTTCACTTACTTCAATTGAAATTGACAGCAAAGTCTTCCAATTTGGAACCGTTTTGTTGAGAATTACCCCACCATCTGGGTGATGGTCAATGTATTTTTTTCCATCAAAGGCTTGCTTTAAGACACCTCTTTCAATGTCGATACCGATACCAAGGCCACCTTGATGTAGATTGGCTTTACCTCTTGATCGTTTAGTAGGCATTCTCAACATGGCCATTAAAGGCTGCCCTTTCAATAGGATGACTCTAAAGTCAGGTACACCACTTGGATAGATCTCAGCGAAGAAATCATGGGGCACAACAAACTCTTCAATCAAAGCTTTGTCAGAATCTCCAAAGGAATAGAGTCCGAAAATGATATTTGCTAAGTGGTCAAAGATTTGTCTCAGTTGAATTTTTTTGTTGCCTGAATACCACTGACCATCATGGTTTTTAAGGATCATGATCCCTTTACCTCCTGAGCCTTTGGCAGGCTTGATCACCAACCTTTCGTACTGGCTTACATTTTGCCAACCCGCTTCTATCTCTGTTAAATGGTTAATAACACCATAGGTCTTAGGGCACGCAATCTGAGCTGACTCTAGGATCTCTTTAGCCAAGTACTTATCATCAGCCAGTATATAATCCTTCCTTTTGTTATATCGATAGATCAGTTCTTGGTTACGCTCATTGATTCCAATCAATTGCTCCTCCATTTTTCTGAATTTTCTAAACAGCTGTACCATTGATCAAACAGTTAGGACTTTATAAAACCTCTTAAATTCTAACAAGCGCATACCTATCCATTTGCCTAGTAATAAATTGACACCGGCAATCACCAAAATGGACTCAGGGAATGTGATCAGAAACGACTGAATTGCTTGAGAGCTTAGTACCAAGAATATTATGAGAGCAGCCAACAGCGTTTGTGCATATACATCTAAAGCCTGTTTCATGCTGTCTTCTTCTATGATTCGGGCAACCTTTTCAGCGACAATCGTCAGCATAATTAATGGGAAGAATAAAGGCGCAGAAGCCTCAAGCATATGAGACTGAGCAAGCCAATACATGAGTATCAAAACCACCAGAACCACAATGGTCATGAGTACCGTAAGTTTGGCAGTGTGCTGAACACCCCAATAACTGAGCGGGTAGCTCATTAAAGCCACAACAAATACAATTGAAGTAAAAAGCACTAGACCCGATGCGACACCCGTTTGGGTCAGTGAAATGCTAATTAGTACTGGCAGGAAGACCCCAATGGTTTTGAAGCCAACAACACTTTTAAGAATACCTATCAATAAGGCTCCTAAAGGCAAAAGCACCAGAATGGTCAACATTCTTTTATTCACTAAACCAGCGTCTACCATTTGCCACAAATCGATTATGGCCATTTGATCATAGGTATTATCCCGCTTTTCTCTGATCTGATATTCATAATCAAAATTGATTCCTGTACTTCGTGTAATAAGGAAATGATCCCCCGTATATATTTTTAAATAGTTAGCAGGCAAACTCGCGAAGTGACCATTCAAAGGATCAAATGGGACCCAAGTATCGTTGATTAGCACTTCAACCCAGGCGTGAGAAGTCTTTTTTTCTGACTGTTGAAGAATAATTCCTCCAACCATTCGAGCAGGAATCTTGTGCGTACGACAAAGCGCTACCAGCAAACGACTCTTACCATTACATGATGCTTCCTGCTCCTCATATGCCGATAAGGCATCAGTTAATTCATTAGTACCATTTGATGGGAGCTGATAGGTATAGTTGTAAAATGAGGATAGAATTTCAATAAGGCTTCTTTGATCACCTCTCAGTTCATTTGACAGATCAATTAATTCTTCACTTTCAGATTGAATAAGGGTAGTTTCTCCAACATACTTATCGTATTTCGAGTCGATATTTGGCCTATACAAAATGGCATTAGATACTTGGTATTCAATGGGGCGCCCTTTGTACTGAATGGTCAAGTCAAGTTTGTCTATTCCGTCCACATTATGCTGCCAAGTGATGGTCTCGTTGCTCTCCTCATCTCGAATAGCACGATTGGCCACATCACTTAGCAAGGTAATTTCTTGGCGGTTATTGGTTTGGGGTAAATAAGTTTTTACCCAATAATCAGCATCTCCTCTGATCGTATAACTGTAATTGATCAGGTACTCATTTTCCGAAGAGCTTACGCTGATCTCCCCTTTGTTTTCTACGACTCTTACAATGATCCATCCCAGTGGAATAAGGATCAAAAGCATTGAAATGATTTTGTGACTAGGCATTGTTTTGGATTTGACTTTGAATACAGTCTCAGCAAAAATGCCCTACCCATAAAAAAAGCCACCCCGAAAAAAGGGTGGCTTTTATATCTATTTCTTGAACTCTTTTACTCTGATTTTTCTACAGTCGTATCGTATATGATTACACCATTTGCCACAAAAGCCAATTCTTCTTTATCCTCTGTAATGGCATCAATTTCTACTTGAGTTTTACCCGCATCCTCAGCGTAATGCTTTAATGTTGCCACATCGGTCAACGTTCTGGTTACTACTCCATCAATGATTGCTAAGTTTCCTTCCATGCCTTCTGTCGGAACAAAGAAACCATAATCTTTGAAGGTAACTCTCATCTCTTCTCCACTAGGCATTACCAAATTCATCCAGCAGCCTTTCTTCGCACAGGTAGCTGTAATTTCACCTTTCACCTTAACAATAACTGAATCGGATTTATCGAGCATTGCAACCATTTCGTTGGTACTGATAGTACCATCTTCAGTGATCTCTTCTCCATACTTACCTACCAAAGTTCCTTCGATCTTCGACTTCTGGCTTTGCGAGCAAGCAAAAGTGCTTATAACTAATAAGACAAAAAGTAATTTCTTCATGGGTTTATATTTTGTACAAAAATAAAGGTATAGGCTTAAATAAGCTACTTTTTAGTCGAATTAGCTTTGAGATCTTCTATGGTATCTGCAAGATATTTCAGCGCATCTTCTGGACCATTGAAAGCAGCTGTTGACTGCAGCATTTCGCCATCACCTCGCATGAGCCATTCTGCAGATACTTTCTTACCCATTAGTTCCAGACTTAGTATTTTTTCAAGTACAGGTCCGCTGGGATAGCTCATCCTTCCTTTGGGATTGACTATGTTGAACATTACGGAACTGGAAACTCCCAATCGTTTTGCAAATCCACTTTCAGAATCTTTGAAAGCCTTGATCAATTCGGAAATTCTAGCATTGATACTCATTAGAAATAACTAGGTCTTCGGCTCGTAAATCCTGGAGCAAGAGAACAAAAGATACATTCCAAAGGAAGGATTCTCTGTTGTACTAAACAAGAAACGCATTCAAAAGGCACACTGCGCACATCTACAAATTCACGAGGCGTATCTATTTCACATGGGTCTTCAAAGAAAATAGGGATGTCGTTATTGGTGATGAGCAACCTAGTAGTATCTACACCGATCACTTCAAAATGGCCAAAAACCCTTTCAGACGGATCAGAACTTATAATATTACTCGGAATCGCTGCCGGAGGGATGTCGAAAATCGAACCTGCACGTGCAACTATACCATTCACTCTTTCCCAATATTCATAAGACTCTGGGTTAAGTGCAGATTTTATCAGGTTAAAATAATGCTTGGCGGCAAAGCTGTTGTCTATTCTTCTACTGACCAAGTATCTATTATTTAGGTTGGCACTTCTTACAGTTGTTCCGTCTAATAAAAAGATATCCTGCTCGCTTAAATCATTGATCACATAGCACTGCTCTGGTGTGTACCTAGGAAAATGTGAAGAAGGTAATGCACTTCCTAAATGCGTGTAAGCCTCTTCAATTGTCCAGCGAATAAAAAATTCTTCAGGTAGGTTGTCAAAAAAAGATGAAGCGAAAAGCCGTACAACCCATTCTTCAACTTCAGCCCCATTAGGCCTGACATCCGTTTCAATGGCCTGCTCCCAGCTCAATTCATCATTACCAATCACTTCCTGAATTTCCTGAAGAGGACTGGTATAAGTATTTCCGTTTAGTTCAATCTCAAGACTGAACTTGTCACCAACATTGCGCTCAAGATCACGGTCTACTATTTCATAGCGCCCTTCTTCATTAGATATAGGTAAGACTTCAAAGTCTCCGTCCTCGTCATAAATTCTAACTATAGCGTCTGAAATGGGCTCCGGAACTTGACCTAATGAACTGGTTCTACTGATTTCTACATAGTTGCCTATGTAGCTATTGCTGATTCTACCAAAAATAACGAGCTCCCCTCCCTCTTCATCGGTGTCAAGGTCAATGACTTCTGAACAAGTGGTACACAAAAGAAAACTAAGAATGAGTACTAGGAATTTTTTCAAAAGTAACTTGGTCTTCGGAATGAACTATTGATTAATGTCAAGCAATCAATGCAGCCTTGCGGCATATAACCTCTATCGACAACACATTGTCTGCAATTATATGGTACGCTGATCAATTGATAAAATCTTGCAGCCCCAACTGTATAACAAGTGTCTTCAAAATAGTATCGAATGTCGTTGTTGGTAAGGAGTGTCCTTGCGGTATCCATCTGAGCAACGTCAAAAATACCTAAAACGACCTCATCTGGATCTGAGCTCACAATATTGCCCGGAATCTCAGCAGGCGGTACATCAAAGATAGAACCCGACCTGGTCGTAAGCTGATTCACTTTCTCCCAATAATCATGGCTTTCTCTAGTCAAAGCCATTTGTACGAAATTGAAATAATGCTTTAAACTAAATGAGCGATCTACTCTTCGTGCAACGAGCTCTCTATTGTTCAAATTAAAATTTCTGATGATTCTTCCATTGAGGAGAATAATTTCCTGCTCGCTCAGGTCATTATAAATGAAACACATGGCTTGTCGCATGAGAAAATTTTGAGGAGGTAAAAATGCTTCTTGAACATTGTACACTTCCTCTATTTCCCAACGGATATAAAATTCTTCAGGTAACTCAAGCATTCGAGTATTGGCATACAAGCGCACAACTTCTTCCTCAAAAACCCCACCATTGGTGTTGACACTTTTCTCCAAGCGAACCTCCCAGGTAAGTGAATCCTGTGCAATAAGTCTTTGCATTGTTTGTGGATTAGACTGATAGGAGTTTCCACTTAAATCGAAGGTCAACCAAATGGTTCTACCTGGTACTCGCTGCACCTCATCACTTCTTAATGTATAAACACCGGGCTCATTGATTTCAACAAGACGCGATGTATTCCCTAAATCGTCATGCACAAATACTTCAAGTCCTGTTATAGGTTGAGGCGGGCGACCACCTGATTGAGTTCTCTTGATCTTGACTTCGTTGCCTTCAGTTCCATTATTAATGAGTCCATCAACTACAACTTGTCCTCCACCTTCATCGGTATCTAAATCAATAACCTCGCTGCACGAAAAGAGCAGGAATAAACACCAAGCGATATAGTAGCACTTCCTAATCATTCCAGAAATAAGGTTTTTCAAGTGAACTATTGGGTAAAATCAGGCAATCCAAACACTCTGGAAGAAAGAAATTACTTAGCCTATCAAAAAAGCTTGGAGGAAAAGATTGAACCGCCAATGGAACTTTACAGGGCTGCTTTAATTCCACATCTACGATTTGTTGGTTCAATTCTATGTGCGTTGTATCTACATAGTTGACTTGAAAGAACCCCGCAACCATTTCATTGGGATCATTGATGTTCTGAAGATTACTTCTAATCGGACCAAATGTTGGGTCGAAAATGGAGCCATCTACATTGGCAACCTCATCAACTTGCGAAAGAAAGCGATAAGTATCAGCATTCATGGTTGTTTGAATCACACTGAAATACTGTTTCCCATAAAAAGTATCATCAATACGATCACAAATCATCAGCTCAATTGGCAAGCGGTTTTTGGTAAAACCGACAGAAGAAAACAGATTGATATTTCTATCGATATACCGGTCCGTCATGTAACATATATCTGGGTTCCAAAAAAAGAATTGACCTGGCAAATCAGCTTCTCTAAATAGCCAAGTGGTTTGAATATCCCATTTCAGATATATGTCTTCATCACTTTCAAGTAATTCAGTTTCCTTGTAAATATTTGCGCTGAGAAACTCCCAAGACTACCCTGTCTCAGTTATTTTGAATTCATTGCCCACTTCAGCTGACAAATGGTCTATGGCCTTTTTACTTGGGAGCTTTTGCCATTCAGAATGGTATGTCTCACCGGTAATCAATATCACCTCAAGCATGTATTCTTCTCCAACTTCGCCTAGAAAAGCTTGATCCTCGATCAAATAAACACCCGCTTCTTCTTTTGATTCTTTGAAAACAACAGATTCGCCATTTCGATTGAGCACACTGACTTTCGCAAAAGACTGAGGTCTTTGCGGAATGTCATAAATGGTAGTCTTTGAAACCTCTATTCTATTGCCGAGTGTACCATTATTAAGTTGTCCACTTATGACAATAAATGATTGTCTGTCATCAACGTCAAAATCGATCACCTCTGAACATCCGAAAGCAAAAAGGAGCCCTATGATGCCTAGGCAACGCATTAGAATTCGAAGTTATAGGTGATGGTTGGGAAAGCAGATCCCAATACAGTAAGTCTATGTGGTTGTGGTAAAAATCCGAAATCTTCCGGCCGTTTGAAGTAAACTGAATAAGCATTCTTTCTGCTCAAAATATTGTAAACGCCTATAGTCAATGTACCCTTGTATCTCTTTTCTGCTCGTTTTTGTCTTAATTCTTCTTTTAGAATATCTCTTCCAAAAGTAAAGCTGAGGTCAACTCTAAAATAGTCTGGGATACGATACTGATTTCTTTCTGAAAAATGTGGGATCACTGTACTACCGACCTGGTAGTTGGACTCTATGGCATTGATTGGCCTACCTATTGAATAAACAACGTTCCAGTTGAACGAACTTGAACCTCTTAAAGTCAAAGTTGAAACTCACGAGAGGTTATGTGTTCTATCAAAATTAGTTGGATACCAATCTCCATTGTTGATGGTTGTTTCATCTGTACCACCATCTATTTGAATTTCTGTGCGTGACAATGTGTATGCCAACCAGCCCGTTAGTTTCCCTTTGGTCTTTCTAATGAACAGCTCCATTCCGTATGCTCTTCCTTTGCCTGCCAAGACATCGGTTTCGAGATGGTCATTCAATAGCAACTCCACAAAGTCTTTGTAATCAAGTAGGTTTTCCATACTTCTGTAATAGCCTTCTATAGAAAACTCCCACATATTGTCCTTGAAGTTTTTGAAATAACCCAGCGAGTAATTGTTAGAGATTAAGGGTTCAAAGTACGTATTACTTAACTGCAAGACATCTGTTGGAGTAGCAGCTGTACTGTTAGAAAGCGTATGGATATACTGTCTTGTTCTGTTAATGCTCGCTTTAAGCGAGGTAGTTTCGTTCAACTTGTATCTCAAACCTAATCGCGGTTCAAAGCCACTGTACTGCTTAATCTTATCACCGTCTTGATAACGAATTGTATCAATAATGTTATCGATATTTCTATCCTCTCCAGTGGCGTATTGATAAACATTATATGGACCAACATTCTGGAATATTGAATATCTCAAGCCAATTGAAATGCCAAATCGGCTATTGACATCAATTTGATCATTGATGAAAAAACCAAATTCGTTGCCTTGCTCTTTTTCAACCCGCTCAGGCTGAATCCCTGACTCTTCGCCTATTGGCCTTGAAATTTCAGGGTGGGTATCATAACCTACCCAGTCTGCCCCAAATGTCAGATTTTGCTTTTCACTCAGGCTGTAAAAGAAAGACTGGTTCCCTTGCCAATAAGCCAAGCCATTGTCAACTTCTGCAGCATCAACACCAGAGGGATCGAAAAGCTGACTGCTATAATCTCCTTTAATGATTCTGGTAGACGAAACAAGCTTATCGTTAATGCTCCATCGCCAATTCAGGTTACCCAAGTCTGTATTCCACCTAAAACCAAAGTCATCGGCAAACTTGAAGTAATCTCCACTTTTGTAATAACTCGCAGTAACTTTATGTCTATCTGCGATTTGCTGGCTCACTTTAAGGTTAAGGTCGTGGAACCTAACATCACTATTGATCACGTCAATGTTATTGGCCTGCTGCAATACCCAATCGGAATAGGAAATCCTCCCAGCCATCATTATTCTGGTCTTCCCTTTATTGAGTGGACCTTCAACAGACAGCCTACTTGCGACCATTCCTAAACCTCCCTTTACTTTAATCCTTTGAGAATTCCCTTCCTTCATTTGCACATCAAGTACGGATGAGACCCTTCCACCAAATTATGCGGGCATGTTCCCCTTATACAAAGTAAAAGACTCGGTGGCATCGGGATTAAAGCTTGAAAAGAAACCCAGTACGTGATTTGCATTAAAGAGAATGGCACCGTCTTGTAAAATGAGGTTCTGATCAGTCCTACCTCCTCGGACATTGAACCCTGCAGCACCTTCACCAACAGTAGAAACACCAGGCAGCGTTTGTAGACTTTTGATTACATCTACTTCACCAAGAAAAGCAGGCAAACTTTCAATTTCTTGAATTCGAACCTTGTTGACTCCAGCACTTATGGCAGCAATATTTCTATCGGGGGCATCAGCTTCGATAGTCACGTCTTGTAGGTTTACGGAGTCATCTTCTAGTGTAAGATTAAAACTACCATTACCCACAACCCTTACAGAAACCTTCCTAGTTTTCTTCCCTAGAAATTGAACAATGAATACATAATCACCTGGACTAACTGTAAATTCAAAATTCCCATTTTGGTCTGTTATTGCCCCAACATTGGTTCCTTGAACTGAAATAGTAGCTGACAATAAGCCACCTGCTTCTTCCTTGCCTGAAATTTTTCCGACAACTCTTGCTCTACCTGTTGAACTTACATTGGGGTCGCCTATTAGGATTACGGAGCTTGCTTCTTGCGCAAAAGCTCCTAGGCTTAATATACTGAGCAAGACGAATAGAGTGATTCTTGACCTAGATGCTTTGAACATCAATTCGTTTTTTGACCGTTCGTTCAATATAAGTTATAGACCTGAGAAAAACTTAGTTACGGTCAATGAATTACACCTGTGGTCGTTATTTTTCATTGCTGGCATATGGCTTTGGTATGATACATGATAATTCTAGATCTAGTATGCATTTTGCAAGGACATCATTAATTTTGCAGGCTTAAAGAATTGACGTTGAGAGCGAAACTCTTACTGACACTGATTTCATTGACTATTGTAACCTTTTGGAAGATTGAAATTCCTAAAAGGGCTTTTCGTCAATACCAAAAAGGTGACATCGAGAAAACCATCGATGCGCTTGAGAAATCGTTATCTAAAGATAGCCTCAACCCTGCCGCCCATTACCTCTACTCTTTAATCTACACAGACACAACTTATGCTTTGTACCAAGTCGATTCGGCATATAAATCTGTGAATAGAGCCATTGCGCAACTCACAAGCATTGATGATGAAGATGACCTCGAGGATTTAGCAGAATATGGCGTAGACAGCATCAACTTAGAGCAAAAAAAGGACCTCATTGATAGCCTCAAATTTGAAGAAGTTAAGCAAAGACATACGCTAGAGGGCTACAACGTCTTTATGAAGGTTCATAATGACGCCCTTCAAATTCCTGAAGCAATTCGACTGAGAGATCATATAGCTTTTGAAGAGGCAAACCAAATGAATATCTGGCAAAGCTACAGGTCATTCATGGAGGAATACCCAGAGGCTGAAGACTTTGCTGAAGCCGACAGCTTATACAAGTTATTGATCTATCAAGACTTGACGGAAGATCAGACCCTTACAAGCTATACCGACTTTCTTGAGGGCTACCCTCAAACACCTTATCGAGCCAAAGTCGAAGAGAAAATCTATGAATTGAGCACTTCTGAAAATACCATTGAGGCTTATTTAAAATTTTTGAACGAATACCCCAATGATTCACTAGCTGCAAAAATACTTCCACGTGCCTATCATCTATTTAAGGAAAAGTATGGAGCTGAGAGATTCTTAACCTATTTCAACATTCCTTCGAAATCCGATTCTATTGAAAATTTGATTGCCTTGGAAAAAGGTTATTGGATACCCAAACTCGAGAACGGCCGATATACTTTCATTGACCAGAAAGGAGAAGTCAAACTGATTTCATTTTTCAGCAATCTCCATTCAGACTACCTGTGCGACCCCATATATGATGACTTCATCTATGGCCAGATAAATGGAAATAAAAGGATCCAAGGAAGAAATGGGCGCGTCATTTACGATGGTGATTTTGAAACAGCAGTTGATGCAGGTTTCGGTTTCATCAAACTCCTCACTCAAGAAGGGGAGCTATTGGTGCATAAATCTGGAGAAATCATTATTGAAACACCTCAGCAAGAAATCACAGTATTGTCTGGAAGCTTTATCAGAGTAATGAGTAATGACTTTTATGGACTGACATCTATCAATGGTATCAATTATTTGGAAACAGAATTTAGTGCTATAGAGTGGTTTCAAGGATATCTGTGGTTACAAAAAGAAGATGGAATTGCTCTAGTGAATCCAGATGAGCTCTTGCCTAAATTGGTTGGAGAGTCTATTGAAATCAACTTTTCTTACGAAGACCTCGACCTGCTAGACAATGGAAGAATTTGGGCTATGAAGAACAACCAGGAAGGTGTTCTGGATAAAAACTTAGAAGAGGTTATCGCCTTTGGCGACTACGAGATCTATGAAGAGCCTTATGGCTGGAAGCTTATTGGGGAAGATGGTATTCAAATATTACATGATCGATTCACTGAACTTTCTGACAGCCTTTACGCAGATATTTTGGAAAACGACCGGTGGTTGGCTTTGAGTAAGGATTCTTTTTGGACTCTTTATGATCAATTAGGGAATACACCAACAGACACTTTCGACAGTCTTTCACTGCTTGGCGAGAACATGGTCTCTCTCTACAGAAACGATAGCCTTTGGGTTCAATTTAAGAATGGAAAAAGGCTAGAAATGGATAAAGAATGGGCGGGAAAGCTGCTTGTACCACAGTCTTATGTCAAGACTGGTGCTCAGGCTAACCATGACTTTTACATGCTAAGCAATGAAAAGAAATATAGAAAGATCTACAACGAATGGGGTAAGGAAATTCTTTCAGCTACTTATCAAGAGGTAACAGCTCTTGATCCAAATATGCTAAGGCTTCAAAAGAGAAATACGGCCCTTGTCGACAGCTTAGGTGTATTTTTACTGGACTTTGTCTATGATGGTGTGGGTTCAAATGAGAATGGCTATTTGAGCATACTCGATGCTGGTAAAGTTGGAATTATTAACCCAGAGAAACGCATTCTAATCAAACCAAACTACACCAAAAGAATTGAACCATACAGCGATACTGTACTCATAGCAGACGATGGAGAGTATAAAGGGTTTATTAACAAGAAAAATGAAGAATTGTCTGCCTTCGAATTTGACGAAGTAAAATACTGGAATGACTCTATCGCTTTGGTGAGAATAGAAAATGAGTGGATTTTTCATGATATAGCGAACGAAACCTTCCTATATGAAGGCATGGAAGATTATGATGTTTTACAAAGGAACGACTCTGGGGCTTTGATTAAAGTCACCAAAGCAACAGGTGTTGGACTCTATCACACAAAAAATGGAGAACTTATTGAGCCCACTTTTGATGAAATCAAAGTCCTAGGCTCATCTGAGCACCCGCTCTTTTTCAGTCTTAAAATTGTTGCCGAAGCTGACTTATATGTCGTAATCTACTACGATAACAATGGTAACAAACTCTTTACCCAAAGCTTATCTCGAGAAGAGTTTAATCGCATAGCTTGCAACTAGCTATTTAGTATATTTGAATATGATAAGACTACTTTTTGGACTGATGGCAACTGTCCTGATCTCCACGCATTCTTTCGCCCAAGAGCAACCGAAACTTGTTGTAGGAATTGTTGTTGACCAAATGAAACAGGAGTACCTGTGGCGTTTTTACAATGACTTGGGAGAGGATGGGTTTAAGAGGCTTGTCGAAGGAGGTTTTATGGCTAAAAACGGTCATTACAATTATGCTTCGACAAGTACAGGACCAGGGCATGCTTCCATTTATACGGGCACTACACCTTCTGTACACGGTATAGTAAATAACAGTTGGTACAATAGGTTTATTAAAGAATGGTTGTATTGTGCAGGCGACAGCACAGTTCAAGCTGTTGGTGGTAGCGCTCGAGCAGGAAGAATATCTCCTGCCAACTTATATAGCTCTACAATTACAGATGAATTGAAGCTTTTTACACAACGTCAAGGAAAGGTAATTGCTATGTCCATTAAAGATAGAGGCTCTGCTTTGCCTGGTGGCCATTATTCTGACGGTTCATATTGGTATGACTCGAGAACCGGAAATTTTATGACATCGACATACTACAAAAGTGAGTTGCCTTCATGGGTGAAGAGTTTTAATGCGCAAAAACTACCTCAAAGGTACCTTAGTCAGACCTGGGAGTTGAGTAAAGACATCAATCAATATACAGCCAGCGGTGAAGATAACTCACCTTATGAAAGAGGCTTTGCGGGTAAAGAAACTCCTACTTTTCCTTATGACCTGGGAGAACTTGCCTTGAAAAATGGCGCATTGGGTATGCTGCCATCAACACCCTATGGCAACACCATTTTGACTGACCTTGCTCTTGAAGCCATTGACCAAGAAGGATTAGGACAAGATGAAATACCTGATTTTTTGGCAATCAGTTATTCTAGTACAGATTACATCGGCCATAACTTCGGCCCTTTATCCAAAGAGGTACATGACACCTATATCAAACTAGACCAAGAGCTTGCAAGACTATTGAACAAGCTTGATGAAACAGTCGGAGAAGGTAATTACGTAGTATTTCTATCTGCTGATCATGCTGTTGCAGAAAACTCCAAACGCATGAATGACGATGGTTTCCGAACCAACAACATAGATTTTAGAGCTTTTGGTGAATACATTAACACAGTAGTAAAAGAGAAATACGGAAATGCTGAATGGTTTGAAATATCTAGTGGGCTCGACCTATTTTTAAACCGTGAAGTATTGGCTAAAAAGAAAGTCGATCTGTACCAAATGCAGCTTTTTGTGAGCCAAAAGGCAATGGAATTTGAAGGCATATACCTTGCTATTCCAGGTATTGACATGATCAGAAATAGCTACAATGATCAGCTTCGCGGTTTAATGCAAAGTGCTTACCACCCTAAACAATCAGGAGATATTAAAATGATTCTTGATCCGGGATGGCAGAGCGGAGGACCTAAAGGAACCGGACATGGCAATGCATGGAATTATGACACCCATATTCCAGTCATTTTTTACGGCTGGGGAATTAATCAAGGGGCTACATCCGTAAGAGAGATCCACATTACTGATATTGCTCCAACTGTAAGCATGTTGTTGAATATGCGAATGACAAGTGGCAATACTGGAACTCCAATCTTTGAAGCTTTAAAGAATTAGTTTTAAAACTGTCAATTGCTAATTGACTATTTCACAATTCAAGAGATGGTGTATATTTGCACACCTCTGGGGAATTAGCTCAGTTGGCTAGAGCGCTACACTGGCAGTGTAGAGGCCACCGGTTCGAATCCGGTATTCTCCACAAAAGCCTTCTTTGATTCAATCAAGGAGGGCTTTTTTTTATAGTACTCTTCTGGCCTTGCGAAATCTCTTCTTGTAATAAGAAGAGCTTAAACTGCTTTCAGTCACACCTAAAGATGACGAAGCATGTATGAATTTAATTTCTCCACCTTTGGCTGATGATACTATTCCGGCATGAGTGATCTCACGCTTTTTATCTCCTGTTGCAAAAAACAGTAGATCACCAACCTTTAGGTTTGCTTTGCTAATTCTTTCGCCTTGCTTCGCTTGTTCTTTTGATGTTCTCGGCAATGAAATATTTGCTGCTTGATATGCATGATAGAGTAAAGCCGAACAGTCTATCCCTGCCCTAGTGGTTCCTCCGTATTTATAAGGAGTACCCATGTATGAGCGTGCCGTAGCCACTGCAGTATCGGCTCTTTTTACTCGAGACGTACTCGAACATCCACAGAACAAGAATAGAATGAGAAAGCCAGATAATAACTGGAATCTTGATTGAGTTAGCATTTTGGGTGTATTAGGTTAATCAAAAATACACTTTTTGAAGGATTTTGGGCCACAATACACTGAAAGCTTGCGTTTTGCGTATCTTAAATATATGAAGCACATGCTTTTTATATTGCTTTTTATTGCTGTATCCACTCATGACTTAAATGGACAACGCAAGTGGAAGGACAAATATTATTTAGAGCTAACAGACGATAATTTTCGAGACTTCAAACCATTCAATAGACCTATAGACCTTAAAAAACCTGACTATAAGCTTATTAATGCAGCAGTTTATTTTGTGAGCAATGAGGCAAGAATTGAGCACGGAATTGATCCCTTAGCCTATCAAGAAAATTTAGAAATCATGGCTTGGAATCACTCAATTCATATGGGTAAAGATGACTTCTTTGACCACATCGACCCAGAAAATAGAAAACGGAAAAGGCCAGAGCAAAGAGCCAGTTTAGCAGGAATAAAGAACCCACGTGTTTCGGAGAATATTACTGCAATTGGAGGAGTCATTTACAATACTTATTTAGAATTAGCTGACGCCATCGTAGATACTTGGATAAATTCTCCACCTCATCGTAAAACTCTTTATTCGACAGATGCTTTAGAATTGGGCTGTGGTGTGTATTATTACGAAGGCGTTTGGCAAAAAAATAAGAGTATTTACAAACAAGGGAATGGTTTTTGGTTAGCTACTCAAAACTTTCAATTGTATACAAAAGTTGAAGCTAAGACGTCAAAGGACAAACGACCTAAATAATGAGGATGAAAAGATTAATGATTTTAGTGGCTATTACCCTTTTTGGGATTCAAGTTCAAGGCCAAGATTTAACCGATAAAGACAGTAAACGAATTGACAAAAAGGTTGACACCTTTTTAGGCATGATGGGAGATAAGAATTATACTGGTGTACTAGACCTGATGTATCCTAAATTCTTCGAACACCAATCTAAAGCTCAGATCTTTCAGGTTTTTCAATTGATGCAGCAAGCGGGCATAGACATTAAATTCAATGAATTCGAGGTTCTTGATAAAGAATTGATCAGCTCCAGTGATGACAATAAGTACGCTCTTGTAAAATATAGAATGGACCTTCAGCTCCCCCTAAACTCTGATGATTTAAAAGGAATGGCACCAATGATGGTTCCTATGATTGAAAACACTTTCGGTAAATCAAATGTGGAGTACAACAAATCGGACAGCTACATTCGAGTAAATGCAGAGCGTTATTTAATGGGTGTTGAAGATGAAAAATATAGCAAGGATTGGATGTTTTTGATCTATGATTCAAGCTTCAGATCTGCACTTGAAAAAACTCTACCTGCAGAAGTGAATAAAATCGCAGGCCCTAAAGCATTCTAATTAAAGCGTTCCAATGTGACTTAAAACACTTGCCATGAAGCATCTTTTAACTGTTTTACTCTTACTAGGCTCTCTTCAAATCCAGGCCCAAATTCTCAATGAGAAAGATAAAAGGGAGGTTCTTGAACGGATGGATGAATAATTCGAACTCACTAGATTAAGTGACTTTGACAACATGATGGATTATCTCTATCCGAAGATCTTCACGCTGGCCACTAAAGAACAAATGGTTGCTGCCTTAAGTGGAATGGAAAGTTTGGGAATTAAACTCAATATTGGAGAGGTAAAGATCAATCAAGTTGAGTCACTACATAAGTTAGATGACATAAGTTTCGGCATTGCTGATTATGACATTGAAATTAGAATGGAATTGCTAAATCAAACTGTAAGAGCACCAGAAGTAATAGAGTCTCTCGAGGACTCATTTAAGCAATCTTATGGAGCAACTAATATGAGTTACAATGAAAGTACTACAACACTCTCTTTTGATGGACACAAATACGTAATGTGCATCAAAGATCCTAGTTATGAAGATGAATGGTACTTTCTGGAATATGATCCAACAAACACCATGGCGTTTGAGATGCTAATCGATAACGAAGTGTTGACAAAGTTCATCGAGCGCACAAAGAATTAGCTTACTAAAAAAGCCTGATCTTTTTGATCAGGCTTTTCTATTTAGTTTTGGTACTGATTCAACGGCTACTGATTTACTATTAACTTCCTTGTAATGGTATTTCCATCTATTGTCAGTCTATACAAATATATGCCATTAGCTACTTGCTGGCCTGAAGAACTTCGTAGATCCCATATGAATTCTTGCTTTCCTGCATCTAGCATTGATTCTGACAGCAATACTTTTACCGGCTTAGCATTGCTATCGAAAATATTGATCGATACGGCTGCCGGACCCAATAATTCAAACTGAATTCTAATCTCTTCTGGAGCTGGATTTGGATAGTTGATTAAGCTAATTGAACGCTCTAAATTAATCTTGCTTTCATTGCTAGTTACCCGTCCTAAAGTAGAAGTGTAAACAGCTCCTCCATCATAGGCTTCACCATCATGCATCCTTGCGCTAATTCCTAATCCAAATGATGAAAGCGCCACTGAAGAACCAAAATAATTATGTTCACTACCATCTGGATCTTCTAAAACCTGATTAAGTATCCATCGACCATTAGAAATTTCATAATAATAAGCTCGACCAACATCATAACCAGATTCAGCATTGGCCTTTGGCGCGCCTATTAATAATCGATCATTAGTCATAGTAAGATATCTAGCGAAATAATCATTCAATTCAGAATCCTCATTTGCCAACTTTTGAACTTGTGTCCAATCACCGTTTACCTTGTTAAAAAAGTAAGCTGCCCCTGTATTATTACTGAAACCATCTGCCAGAAAAGCGCCAACCAAAATATCATCTTCAGTGAGCGCAACGGAGGTTCCGAAATAATCTCTTCTTGAAGGCTCATTTTGCTTCAAAATAGCCGATTGTAAATAACCATCACCACCATCTTCAAATAAGTAAGCAGCACCATCCATTTCATGAATACCTGAATGATTAGGTGCTCCGATGAGTACCTTGCCTTGATCACTTACGTCAACTGAGAATCCAAAATTGTCATTCAAAGCTCCATCAGCAGCAACTAGTTTTTCTCTTTCTGTCCAGACACCTTCTACATTTTCAAAAACATAGGCAGCTCCTGATTCGTCAGCTTGACCGTTCCCATATAAGGAGCCTACAACAATTCTATTGTTAGCAATTGCTACATCATGACCAAAATGATCACCTGCCGAACCATCAGAGGCAACCAAAATTTGGTTCAACACCCATTGACCTTGATCTAAACTATAGACAAAAACTTCTCCTGAAAACGGACCAAAATTAAATGAGCCAATAGCACCTATAACAATTTGATTTTCACTCATATCAATTGAAAACCCATAATTGTAAAAGGCGTTTCCATCAGGGTCAATCAAGGTTTGAAACTCAACCCATTGGCCATCAATTTTCTGATAAATGAGAACCTTACCTGCATCCTCCCCAGCTCCCGTGGTTGAGTGTGGTGAACCCACAACCATCCATTGATCCGTTAATGCCATATCCCAACCGAAATGCTCATGGCTATTTGATGCTGAGCGGTCTACCTGGCTTAAATCTTGACCTAACAAGGATGTAGTAAAGACCAGTAGAATCAAGGTATATTTTAGCTTATTCATGGTCTAGTCTTTTTCGATTTCAAATGTGATCAATTGTTGAACCCCATCGTAAGTGAAGGTTCTTTTTCCTGTTTCGCCATCTGCCAAGCTATACCCAAATGGCACTACGATGTCAATTGTATAAGTTTCGCCAATGGTTAACCCATTAAAGTGAAAAGAACCTAGCGCATCCGTAATTACTGAAGGCTCAAATTTTCCTGCAGTTCTGAAGGTATCATAGAAGCCGTCTTCATTCTCATCAATAAAAATCATGATCCCAGCAACAAGCTCATTATCAGAATTATTGATTTCCACTATTCCCTCCACATGAGCTGAATGATCAATTTTTCTAGAGAAATCAGAATAAACAGGAACATTGGTACTGTCTTGAACAACGTAATAAAAATACAATTCATCACTATGTGCTACCTGATTTGGAGTAAACTGAATATCTGTACGGCCAAAACCATTTTCATCGGGTTGGCCATAATCCAATGTTGCGATGTGATATCCACCATAGGCCAGTGTATCATTCCAATAAACACTAATACTTGTAGAATCAGGAATGTGTGCCCAATAATCTAGACCCAAGTTAACTGTTCCATTCTCACCAGTCTCTGCACTGATCTCAGCGGTTGCTGTTGGATAAAAATAATGAGACCTAAATCCCAGTGAATCAACAGCATCGGTTGACCTGTATGAAACGAAGACATCATATTGACCAGGCGCCATTGTCGAGTATTGATACTCTAGAGAATCAATTTCAGGCGCATGATTCACGATTAATAAATTAGCAGCTGAATCTGACTCGAATTTTCTGATCATACCTCCCATTTCCATTTTAGGTGGTACATCTTCGCCCTTATCCGTTTTGTGAATTTCATAAACATCATAAAGACCAGAAGGACCAATGACCGAGACATAAGCCTCATCTATCTGTTCACCAAAATCGAGTTCAACTAAAATGGAGGTATTATTCGCAGGTAATTCAAAAGTCCGCACATCTCTGAACCATTCTGTTTCATTTGAAGAAGAAAACTCAAGGTTTGCTGCACCGAGACGGTCATCCGACAAGTTGGCCGAACTAGATAATTCTCTATTAACCTGACTCTTTATGGCATCAATTTTCTTAGTACCCAGAATGGCAACTTTCCGAGTACCAAAGGTATATCGCGCCCCTACATGGTGTTTTCCAAAAAATTTATATGTGGCCCAACCAGCTCCGTAGCTATCATTCAAGTACCTTTTATTATATCGAATTGCTCCATCAACACTGCCGAGGGTTTTCCCCCCGATAATCGGAATACTATGAGGCACCTTTAATTTAACCCTCATGAGCGCATCGAAATAACCAGATGTGGAAAGTTTAGCTCGAGCTGTAAATTCAACAAGTGGATCAGACGGGATTTTCATAAAGGCATTCACAGAATATGATCTACCCCATATAAAGTCCATTGAAATACTTCCTGAGCCCAAAATTGAATGCCAGGTTGAGGCATTTTGTCGATAGGCCCCCACTAATAAAGAGGCACTCAGATTGGCCTCTTGACCAGTAATGATTGCTTCATCCTTGTTATATATCAGAGCAGCACTTTTTCCAGCAAGGCTGACTGGACCACCATAAGTGAATGCAACTGAGCCCTTGAAATAAACCCCTGTAACAGGTTTTGGAATTCCGTTAATTACAACAATCTCTGGTGTAGAAGGATTGGCCAAATTGAACATACCCCCTTCAATATGAACAAGCGCTAAACCTGTATTTCCTACTTGTATGGAACTCTGCAAACTCGTAGCATCATAAGAAATATCTACTGAATTCAATTTAGCTGGAGTCCCTTCAAATGTTAGCGTTGCGTCAACTTCATAACCAGGAGGGAATGAGACATCAACTTCAGCCTCATGAATGACATCATTTTTAAAGCTAATCTCTACTTTTTTGAAATCAACCGCACCCATGTCGACATGATCGACCTCAATTTTAAAATCATTCAACTTTAACTTATCGGGGTGATGTGCAACATCAATTTCTAGCCCGTTAGAACCGTCTTCACCAAGATCAACGATTACACTAAAGACCTCATCCACTTCAATCTCTCCAGTCATGTAGAACTTTGAGTTTTTGTAATTGACCTCCACATCGCGTGTAATTACTTCCAGATTACCGACCTTAAAGTCAGAATTAATGACCACATCAAAACTATGAAGCTTACCATTTCTAAACTGCATACCAGGGTCAGAGGAAGTACCCATATCAGCATCTATGCTTTCGCTTGCTATTTCTAAATCAATGTCTCCGTAAAAATTGAAGTGATTAGTGCTCTTATCCCATGTAACTCCTGCATCATCAGTTTTAACAGTTAAACCTTTAAGCATGAAGTCCTCAGTAATAGACAAATTAATATGCTTAAGGTCATTGTCTTTAAAGACTAAACCAGGGTTGCTATTGGTTCCTAAACTGATTCCCGTTTGGTGACCTTCGATATCTAGATCGGCAGATCCATAGATCTCAAATCTACTTTGGTTTTTATCATAGTGAAATGTGAGATTATCAGGTTTAAAGGACATGGACTTCAAATCGAAATCAGCTGTTAATCCCATATTGATTCGAGTGATGACCTTATTCTTAACCACTATACCGGGGTTACTATTATCACCCAGTGAAATATCTATTTCTTCACCTGAAAACTTAGCAACTGTACTCCCGTAGATTTCGTACCTATCTAAATTCTTATCCCAGTGGTAAGTCAGCCCTTGTGCCTCATATTCGAGAGTCTTTAGCTTAAAATCAGCACTAACTCCTAAATTGATATGACTAACTACCCCATTATTGATCACTATTCCAGGGGACTCATCAGATCCCATAGTAACTTCTATGGACTCCCCGTCAAATGACGTGGATGCTGAGCCGAACATTTCGATATGATCAGAATTCTTATCCCATTGAAATGTTAATCCATCTGAGGTAAAGGTCATTCCTTTCATGTCAAACTCGGTGGTGATTCCCATGTTAAGACCTTGAATAACTCCAGCACTTACTTCTATGCCCGGATCATCCGAATCTCCTAAATCAACCTCAATAGATTGACCATCAAAAGACAAGGTGGCAGCACCAAACATCTCAAAATTTTGAGAATTCTTATCCCATGCAAAGCCTAATCCATCAGGTGAGAAATTCATGCTTTTCATTGAGAAATCGGCTGAAACAGCTAAACTGACTTGCTCTACAACGCCTGAGGAAACGAGTATTCCTGGGTTATCTGAATCACCTAGGCCAACAGTAAAGCTCTCTGAATCAAAACTCACTGTTGCTCCACCATACATTTCAATTTTGTCACTTGAGCTATCCCATTCGAAAGTCAAATTGTCTGGTGAAAAACTCAGGCTCTTCATATTGAAGTCAGCACTAACGCTCAAGTTCAATTTCTCTACGACACCAGCACCTATTTCTATACCAGGAGTGTCGGCATCGCCTAGGCCGATTGTCATGCTTTCTGAATCAAAGCTAACCTCTGCTCCTCCATACATCTCTACTTTATCCGTTGAGCTATCCCATGCGAAAGTGAGATTATCTGGCGAAAAGCTTATGCTCTTCATACTAAAGTCAGCACTTACTCCAAGATTTAGTTTTTCAATAATACCTGAACCTATTTCTATACCCGGTGAATCGGCATCGCCAAGGCCAATTTCGATACTTTCTGAATCAAAGCTCACCGTTGCCCCTCCATACATTTCAATTTTGTCACTTGAACTATCCCACTCGAATGTAAATGCATCAGGGCTAAAACTGAGGTTTTTAAGGTTAAAGTCAGCAGTAACTTCAAAACCTAATTTGGTTAGTGCACCATTCGTAATTTGAATCCCTGCATTATCAGCATCACCCAAACCCACAGTCATGCTTTCATTATCGAAACTAACCGAAGCCGCCCCATAGATCTCAAAAACTGAGTTCACATTATCCCATTCGAATGAAAGGCCATTAGGTTGGACCGTCAATGATTTCATCACAAAATTGGCGCTAATCCCCATTGAAACCTGATCGAAACTTCCATTGGTAATCTGTAAACCAGGATTAGACTCATTACCGAAAGAAACTCCAATTTCGTCAGTCCCAATCTTGACAATCGCATCGCCAAAGATCTTAAAGACATCTGCATTATAGGTCATGGTCAATGCCTGTGGAGACACTGTTAAACCTTGAACCGTAAAATCTGTAGTAAGCGTGACGGAAGGAACTTCATCATCAAAAGTCACGCCTGAGATACCCGGAACGACAATTTCTGCGGCTTGTGAAGTATAAAAAAATACGCTACCGATTAGACAGAGTAGTGTAATAAAAGTTTGGCGCATAGAGAGTTAGTTAGCCTAATTGTACAAAAATAGAAAAATACAAATGAATCTTGGCAACCAACAATAAAAAACCCTGATCCCGAATATTCGGAACCAGGGTCATTGATTTATAGCTAGAGAGGTTTAGTCTTCCTTCACCTCTTCGTATTCTACATCTGATACATCATCAGCGCTACTTGCATTTTCAGCACCTGCATCTCCAGCGTCAGCTCCAGGTTGCGCACCACCTTCAGCACCTTGTTGTGCAGCATACATTTCCTGAGCAGCACCTTCCCATGCTTTATTCAAAGCCTCAACAGCTGGGTCAATACCGTCTAGGTCTTGGCTACCGTGAACAGTCTTCAGGTTAGCAAGTGCTTCTTCAATAGGCTTTTTGTTCTCTTCAGAAAGCTTATCTCCGTAGTCCTTCAATTGCTTCTCCGTCTGGAAGATCAAAGAGTCCGCAGTGTTCAATTTCTCTACTTTCTCTTTCTCTTTTTTATCTGCCTCCGCATTTGCTTCAGCTTCCTGCTTCATCTTTTCGATTTCCTCATCAGTCAATCCTGAAGAAGCCTCGATTCTGATGTTTTGTTCTTTTCCAGTACCCTTGTCCTTAGCAGACACGTTCATGATACCATTTGCATCTATATCGAATGTTACTTCGATCTGAGGCACTCCTCTTGGTGCTGGTGGAATATCACTTAGGTGGAAACGGCCAATCGTTCTGTTGTCCTTAGCCATTGGTCTTTCACCTTGAAGCACATGAATCTCAACTGAAGGCTGGTTATCAGCAGCTGTTGAGAACACTTCAGATTTCTTTGCAGGAATCGTTGTATTAGACTCAATCAGCTTAGTGAATACACCACCCATCGTTTCGATACCCAAAGAAAGTGGAGTTACGTCAAGTAAAAGAACATCCTTCACTTCACCAGTTAATACACCACCTTGGATCGCAGCACCAATTGCCACAACCTCATCAGGATTCACTCCTTTAGAAGGTTTTTTACCGAAATACTTTTCTACTTCTTCCTGAATTTTAGGAATACGTGTAGAACCACCAACAAGAATTACCTCATCAATATCAGAAGTTGAATAGCCAGCATCAGATAATGCTTGCTTCACAGGCTCCATTGATCTACGCACCAAGTTATCGGCCAACGCCTCGAAGTTTGCTCTAGACAAGCTTCTTACCAAGTGCTTAGGCACTCCATCAACAGGCATGATGTATGGCAAGTTGATCTCTGTTGAGCTAGAAGATGATAATTCAATCTTAGCTTTTTCAGCAGCTTCTTTCAAACGTTGAAGCGCCATTGGATCTTTTCTAAGATCAATTCCCTCATCTTTGATGAATTCTTCTGCTAACCAGTCGATAATTACTTGGTCAAAGTCATCACCACCAAGGTGTACATCACCATTAGTTGACTTCACTTCGAAAACACCGTCACCCAATTCAAGAATCGAGATATCGAAAGTACCACCACCAAGGTCATAAACTGCAATCTTCTGGTCTTGATCTTTCTTGTCTAAACCGTATGCTAATGAAGCTGCAGTAGGCTCATTGATAATTCTTTTTACTTCTAGTCCTGCAATCTGACCAGCTTCTTTCGTTGCTTGTCTTTCTGCATCATTAAAGTAGGCAGGTACAGTTACAACTGCTTCTGTTACCTCTGTTCCTAAGTAATCTTCAGCGGTAGACTTCATTTTCTGAAGGATCATTGCTGAAAGCTCCTGAGGAGTATAATTTCTGTCACCGATCTTTACACGAACAGTGTCATTATTTCCTTTTTCTACATCATAAGCAATACCTCTCATCTCTTCAGTTACATTAGAGAATTTCTTCCCCATGAAACGTTTTACAGAGCTGATGGTATTTGTTGGGTTTGTGATCGCCTGACGTTTTGCCGGATCACCCACTTTTCTCTCTCCATTACCATTATCCAAGAATGCCACAATTGAAGGAGTGGTTCTTCTACCTTCGCTATTTGGAATAACGACAGGCTCATTACCTTCCATCACCGACACACATGAATTGGTAGTTCCTAAGTCAATGCCAATAATTTTTCCCATGATCTATTGCTAAATATTTTTAATTCAGTTTTACACCCTGCATTTAACAACCAATGTGCCAATTGATTTTTAATGCCATAATGTGACACAATGACAGAAAATCATTGTCCTTATTGCGCTTTGGCTGACAAAGTCTACTTTTGTGCACTTCCAGCGTCATGTTTATTGTCTACTACCTTATACTGAAACCGCTCTCTCTCCTGCCTTGGTGGGCTCTTTACTTGATATCTGATTTCTTAAACCTAGTGATTTACAGAATTTTCAATTACAGAAATGACGTTGTATCAAATAACCTCAAAAACTCCTTTCCCGAAAAAAGTGAGGACGAAATAAAGGCTATTAAAAAAGAGTTTTACAAACACTTCTTCGATGTAATTGTCGAAAGCATCAAACTTTTCAGCGTCAATCCGAATGATATTGTTGAACGTTCGCGAGTGACCAACCCAGAGTTACTAGATAAGTATGCATACCAAGGTAGAGGAATTGCAATTGTTGGAGGACATTATGGCAATTGGGAGTATATAGCTATTGCCTTGGACCCACAAACCAAGCACCAAACATTGGCCATTTACCATCAGATCAAGAACAAGTTCTTTGAGAAGGTGATGCTCGAATCTAGATCAAAAACAGGTATGCTTATGGTCTCGAGAAACTCCATAAGAACTGGATTCTTCGAAGGAAATAGTGAGAAATACGCCATAGTTTTTGGGGCAGATCAATTTCCTCAAAATGCCAAGAAAGTACACTTTACAACCTTCATGAATCAAAGAACTGCCGTAGCCTTCGGCCCTGAGAAGATCGCTAAAGAAAGAAATCTTGTTGTTGTCTGGGGAGATAATATAAAGGTTGGTCGTGGCAGGTATGAACTAACTTTCAAAGTACTTACGGAAAACCCAAAGGATGAGAAACCAGGCCACATAACGGAAATGCATACTAGAGCATTGGAAGAAGAAATAAGGCTAGCCCCTGCTTATTGGCTCTGGACCCATAAGCGTTGGAAAAAGGAAAGAGCATATTGGAGTTAGCTCAAATATCTATACTCTTGCACTCAAGAATTGAATTGGAAATATATTCTTAATGATTTTATACTATCTCATACTCAAACCACTTTCTCTACTCCCTTGGCCTGTTCTGTATCTATTGTCAGATTTTTTATACTTAGTCGGCTACAAACTTTTGAATTACAGGGTAAAAGTGGTGAGCACCAACCTCAAAAACTCCTTTCCAAACAAAACAGAAGAAGAGCTAAAAATAATTCAAGACAGATTCTACAGACATTTCTGTGACTTAACCATTGAAGGAGTAAAAATCTTCAGTATAAGTTTTGAAGATGCGCGCAAGAGGCTTGTCGTCAAAAACCCTGATATCCTTAAGCCTTACTTTGAATCAGGTAAGAGCATAATTCTTGTTGGTGGTCACTACAACAATTGGGAGATGTTAGCAGTCGGAATAGACTCATATATTGACCATAAATCTGTGGCAATTTATCATCGAATTGAAAATGAATTCATGAATCAAAAGGCCTTAGCCTCTCGGAGTAAATATGGATTAAAGATGATAGCGCGACAGGAGGTAAGAGATTTTTTCAAGAATGACAAGTCTATTACAGCAACCATTTTCGGGGCAGACCAATCACCGACAGCTGCTAAAAAAGTTTATTGGATGGAATTCCTAAACCAAGATACCCCTGTAATGTATGGCGTTGAAAAATTTGCTAAAGAGCAGAATCAACCCGTACTCTATGGCCATATTCAAAAAGTTAAACGTGGACATTATGAATTTGTCATGGAACTAATAACCGATGACCCTCTTAATTCTCCTTATGGTGAGATCACTGAGGCACATACTAAAAGACTTGAAAAAGAAATTTTAAAAGCGCCTCAATACTGGCTATGGAGTCATAAGCGCTGGAAAAGGAAAAGAGAAACCAATCAACAATCTGTTTCAACCTGAAACAGATCACTGTTTTAATTCGGAACACAATTTTTGAAAACCCACTATTCTAACCACTGATTATCAATTACTTAACAACTTGGCCTCAACCTTGAATACCTTTTCATAAAACGAAAAAATTATGAAAACGGTCAAGGTCATATTCATCTTAAGTATTGCAGTATTGAGCCATCTATCAATGGCTCAAGTCAACGGTAATGGTCAGCTTGAAGCTAGAACATTCAATTTTGAAAACATCACGCACTTACAACTGCATATTGTAGTAAAGGCAAAGCTCGACCTATCTTTAAATGATGAATTCTTCATCAGAACTGATAGTAACATCTTTGATTACATCGAGCTGAAACAAAAAGGCGGAAAACTCAAAATAGACCAAAAAGAATGGATTGAACCAACTTCCATAGAGATCACAGCTGGGTTGAAGGGTTTACAAAAACTTACAAATACAGCTTGGGGCGAAATTAATATCATTAACATGGAGCAACCCAGTTTCGAGGCTAATATGAACGTGGGCTACCTAAAGGTTCAAGGTAGTTCTAAATCTTTCAAAGCAGAGGTTGGTGCTGGCACTATAGATACTCGTGACTTAATTACCCAAGTTCTAGAAGCTCAGATCAATCAAAATGGTAGAATTATTTCTGACAATGCGCAGCGCATTGAATTATCAGGAAATGGTTATGGGCAGTTTGTATATGACGGTCAAGACGTACTCACCTGGAAGGATGAAAGTTCAGAATTGACAGTCTCGACTTTAGAAGAATTCTATGAGCAGGAAGCCAACAAAGAAGCGGTCGCCTATATTGATGTAAAACTGAAGAACAACTCTGGCAAAAGAATAAACATTGTCTTCCAAGGCCCTATTGATGCACCTTTCGGATATGGAATTCCAATAAGAGCGCGCGGTAGTAAAAAAGAAAGACTACCTGTAGGTACTAGAATTTATAAGGAAAGCTTCCTTGGTAAAGGCAAACTACTGTTGACCATCACAGCAGAAAATCAAGGAAAAACTGTATCTCTCTTCGGGGAATAAACAATTAAGATCAAACAACTTGAATTGGGCTGCATAAGGAAATTAAGTACTTTTGCAGCTCAATTTCATTTAGGATGAATCTAGCAGAGCAGATAGAGAAGAGACGTACTTTTGGCATCATTAGCCACCCTGATGCTGGTAAAACGACACTTACAGAAAAACTACTCCTTTTTGGAGGGGCAATTCAGAAAGCTGGAGCTGTAAAATCGAATAAGATCGATATGCATGCCCGTTCTGACTGGATGGATATTGAAAAGCAGAGAGGTATCTCTGTAGCTACTTCCGTGATGGCCTTTGAATACGAAGGCTCAAAGATCAACCTGCTCGATACACCAGGTCACCAAGACTTTGCTGAAGACACATACCGCACATTGACTGCTGTCGATTCGGTGATCATGGTCATTGATTGTGTGAAAGGCGTTGAGATCCAGACTGAAAAATTGATGGAGGTTTGCCGAATGAGAAGCACTCCTGTTATCTCTTTTATCAATAAGCTAGACCGTGAAGGTCGTGACCCTTACGATCTATTAGACGAAATTGAAGGTAAACTTGGCATAAATGTGCACCCTTTGAGCTGGCCAATAGGAATGGGTAAAGATTTTAGAGGGGTTTACAGTCTGTATGACAGAAGCCTTAGACTTTTCCGTGCTGGCCAACAACAATTGCATGAAGAGGCAACAAAATTTGAAGACATCAACAGCCCAGAGCTAGAAGAGGTTGTTGGCGAATCATATGCTAGCCAGCTTAGAGAAGATGTAGAAATGCTTCTTGACCTTTATGGCGACCTTGATGTTGATGCTTATCTAAACGGAGATGTGGCACCTGTTTTCTTTGGTTCAGCTGTGAACAACTTTGGTGTAAAAGAATTGCTTGATACTTTTTTGAAGATCTCTCCTAACCCGAAACCAAGATTATTGGATGATCAATTGGTTGAACCAACTCATAAAGAATTCACGGGCTTTGTCTTTAAGATCCACGCCAATATGGACCCTAAACACAGAAACAGAATTGCCTTTTTGAGGATCTGCTCTGGTAAATTTGAAAGAGGCTCAAACTACTATCATACAAGACAAGACAAGAAATTTAGAATATCTCAGGCTACCGCCTTTATGGCCCAAGACAAAGAGACAGTAGATGAAGCATGGCCAGGTGATATCATTGGTTTGTACGATACTGGAAACTTCAAGATCGGGGACACTTTAACACAAGGTGAAAAAGGAATCTACAAAGGTATTCCAAGCTTCTCTCCTGAGATCTTCCGTGAGGTGATCAATAAGGATGCAATGAAAACCAAGCAGCTTGAAAAAGGTCTTGATCAGCTGATGGATGAAGGTGTTGCGCAGCTTTTCAATTTCGAATTGGGTGCTAGAAAAGCCGTTGGCGTTGTTGGTCAACTACAGTTTGAAGTAATCCAATACAGACTTAAGAATGAATACGGGGCAACTGTAGAGTTTGCGCCAATGCAGCTCTACAAAGCTTGTTGGATCAGCGCAGAAGACCCTGCCAAGCTGAATGAATTCTTAAAGTCTAAGCAAAGACACATTGCCAAAGACAAGGATGGTAAGCTCGTATTCATGGCTGAGTCAAAAGGTTGGCTACAAATGGTTCAGGATAATTTTCCTGATATTGATTTCCACTTTACTAGCGAATTCTAATGGAAAAGATCGTTCAACCTCTTTATGAAGACAACCACTTGCTTATTGTCAATAAGCCTGCGGGTGTATTAGTTCAAGGAGATAAAACAGGTGACAAGAACCTGACAGATTATTGTAAAGACTACATCAAGGAGAAATATGATAAACCAGGCGCGGTATTCCTTCATCCTGTTCATCGACTTGATAGGCCAGTTAGTGGGGTGATCGTTTTTGCCAGAACCTCCAAAGCGCTCGAAAGGATGAATAAGATCTTTGCAACACGCAAAGTTCAAAAGACCTATTGGGCGATTGTAAAGAATAGACCAAGTCAGAAAAAGGGCAAACTGGTCAGCTGGTTGAAGAAGGATGGATCTAAAAACATGGTCACCGCTTATTCAGAACCTGTGGATGGTGCGCAAAAAGCAGAAACCAACTTTAGGTTAATGGGTAAAATGAATGACCACTTTATGCTTGAAGTAGAACCATTGACTGGCAGACCTCATCAAATCCGTGTGCATTTGTCAGAATTTGGCTGCCCGATAAAAGGAGATCTCCGCTACGGTTTCCCAAAGCCTAATCCAGACAAAAGCATCAATCTACATGCCCGAAGATTGTACTTCGAACATCCTGTAAAAAAGGAACCATTGATTGTCACTGCAGGCCTTCCAAATGACCAGTTCTGGGAGCAATTCTTGAACCTTGACACCACAAAGGTGAAGGACAAGCATATTGATAAGATGTTCTAAGGAACATTTGGCAATCGTTTGATTGTCTTTTCACTCTTCATCTTCCAAAAATGTATGGAAAGGGTGAAATTAACATATGCGTCAACCCCTAGTTAGTGCTGGTGCTTCCGAATTAAGCTACGAGATCAGAGAGATCGTCAAAAAGGCTGATCAACTTGTAGAAATTGGTCAAAAGATTTACTGGGAAAACATTGGAGACCCAATTCAAAAGAATTGGCAGATTCCTGATTGGATCAAAGAGATCATTGCAGAACTAGTATTTGACAACAAAACCTACGGCTATTCTCATTCAATGGGAGATAAAGCCGTGCGTCAGTTCATTGCAGATCAGAACAACAAATTACCTGGAGCGCGAATAACTGCTGATGACATTATCTTTTTCAATGGTTTAGGAGATGGAATCTCAACACTCTACCAATTTATAAAACCAGAATCTCGAATCATTGGCCCATCTCCTGCTTATTCAACGCATAGTAGTGGCGAGGCAGCACATGCCAATTCTACACCTCTCACCTATCCTTTGAACCCTGCTCGAAGATGGCTACCAGATATTGATGCACTATATAACCAAGTTCAATACAACCCTAACATTGTTGGTATTCTTGTAATCAATCCAGACAACCCAACAGGAATGGTCTACCCCCGAGAAGTATTGATTGACATTGTTCATATAGCTCGCCAATTCGATCTATTCTTACTATTTGATGAAATTTATGGTCAGATCACCTATAATGGAGCAAAGCATATTTGGCTTTCAGAAGTAATAGAGGACGTACCTGGTATAAGTATGCAAGGGGTGTCAAAAGATATGCCTTGGCCAGGTTCAAGATGCGGATGGATGGAGTTTTATAATAGAGGTTCAGATACACGTTTCAATAAACTCTTTAATACCCTATCTAATGCAAAGATGCTAGAAGTTTGCTCTACTACACTTCCGCAACTAGCCATACCGAAAGTATACAGCCACAAGAATTATCAGCTGTACAGAAAAGCCACCAATGAAAAAATAGGTCGAAGAAGCGCCTTGATTGCTAAAATCCTCAAAGACAACCCTTACCTCTATTTTAATGAGACCTTTGGAGCATTTTACAATACCATCATATTCAAACCAGGGGTCATCAATAATCAACAGTCACTTAGTGTCTCCGACAAAGGAGCCAAAGCACTTCTAGACGTTTGGCTTAATGAACTAAATATCAAAGCTGATAAGCGATTTGTGTATCATCTTTTAGCAGCAAAAGGAGTTTGTGTTGTACCTATTTCATCTTTCTGTTCAGACCTGCTGGGGTTCAGGGTTACGCTTTTAGAAGAAGATGAAGAAACCTTACTTGAAACTTTCAAACGGATCAATGAGGCCGTAATAGAGTATTGCGAATCTTAGGCACTAATTAAGTACTTGGCTATATTCAGGCATGAAAAAACTCCTCAAGATTCTAGGCATTATCGTAGTCATCATTATTACTGCTTTAACAATCGGCTACTTCGTTTTAAACGAATCGCTACCTGAAGGACAAGCTGGCGCTGAAGCCGATGCTATGGCTGAACGCATGATGGCTGCAATGAACCATGACGCCTGGGAGGCTACAGAAGAGGTATCCTGGACTTTCAGAGGGACAAACTCATATAAGTGGTTCAAGAATGAAGACAAGGTAGAAATAAGATTAGGAAACTCGCCTACTGTGTACCTTAATACAAAGCTCGGCTCAGCTGCTGTTCAAGCTGATGGATCGAACCCCAATGAAACACCTGAACTGATTGCAAAAGCAATTGACAACTTCAACAATGACAGCTTCTGGCTTGCAGCGCCATTCAAAGCTTTTGATCCGGGTACAGAACGAAGTATCGTGGAGCTGAAAGATGGAAGAACAGGGCTGATGGTAACCTACACCTCAGGGGGCTCAACTCCTGGTGATTCTTATGTATGGATTCTTGATGAAAATGATAGACCAGTAGCCATTAAAATGTGGGTGCAGATCTTACCACTTGGAGGTATGGAATTTACTTGGGAGAACTATATGACTTTATCTTCTGGAGCCTTGGTCGCGCAAGATCATAAACTCTTTGGCAGTATGAATGTGGATTTGACGAATATAAAATGATTTCTACCAGCTGATAGCCTAGGGTTTCAACACTTAAAAGGCTATACCTGAATTATTTATAGCGATTATATCTATAAAACCGTATATTTTATAACTCAACACACACATGGATAATACGCGCACGATATTTTGTTTGGCTTCTGCCATTGGCTTATTTATATATCTATACAAACCTTTGAGAAAAGACTTTAGGGAGTTTTATATTAATGAAGAAATGCCAGTGGGAAAAGTGAAAAAACTCAACTTATTTTTTATAATCGCTTTGACTTCATTTTCGGCAGTAATCAACATATTACTTTATCATTTTCTAGTATGGCATTATGATTAGATGATTTCAAAATTCGATTAAGAAGCACATGCAAGGAAACATAGCCACTGAATTTCAAAATAATACCATCAAAGGCAGTTTGATATTTTTGGTTTGCTACCTGATCACTGCTGCGGTAATGATATCGTGGTTAAACTCAAAAGTTTTATATCTCGTGATCCCACTAATCCTGTTCAACTTTAGGTTGACTTACAAGCAATTCATAATAGCCAAAGTCATTCGCAAAAAAACACTTATCAGTAAAAGGAAACTCTATTGGCAATTATCAGCTTCAACCCTATTTCACATCGTTCTGATTTTCATCGTCTTTGGTCAACTGATAGAATTAGCATGAATAGGCTCTACTATTGGAACGCCATATTTCACGAAGAATAGATCGGAAGAGTCATCGTGCACTTCAAAATTTAAATTGAATGCCCTGGTCAACCTATTAATTACATCAACATTATTGATTCTAATTATAGTCCAGCTAAATCAAACAAGCTAGCATAAAAAAACCCTGACACTTTCGCACCAGGGTTTATATCGAAAAGTTTAAACGTTTATTCTTCTATAACTGATTCAGCAAGTACAACTACTTTGTTGTTAAGTACTTCTACTACACCACCATCGATCGTAACTGTTTCTTCTTTGCCAGAAGCAACAATCTTCATTTTGCCTTTACCTAAGGCAGAGATCATCGGTGCGTGATTGCTCAATACTTGAAACTCACCATCACTACCAGGGAAGGTCACTGCAGTGGCTTCGCCTTCGAATACTTTCTGATCAGGTGTAACTACTTCTAATAACATAGGCTATTAATTAGAGGCCTCAGCCATCAATTTCTCTCCTTTAGCTCTTGCTTCTTCGATGGTACCTACCAAGTTGAAAGCAGCCTCAGGAAGATCATCATGCTTACCATCCATGATTTCGTTGAAACCTTTGATGGTATCTTTAATGTCTACCAATACACCAGCCAAACCTGTAAACTGCTCAGCTACGTGGAAAGGTTGAGACAAGAATCTTTGTACACGTCTAGCACGTGATACAACCAATTTATCTTCGTCTGACAATTCGTCCATACCAAGGATGGCGATAATGTCTTGAAGTTCTTTATAACGCTGAAGCGTTTCTTTTACTCTTTGAGCAGTATCGTAGTGCTCGTCACCAAGGATGTCTGGCGTCAAGATTCTAGAAGTAGAATCTAGTGGATCTACCGCAGGGTAGATACCTAGCTCAGCAATCTTTCTTGACAATACCGTAGTTGCATCCAAGTGAGCGAAAGTTGTCGCTGGAGCAGGGTCAGTCAAGTCATCCGCAGGTACGTAAACTGCCTGTACCGAAGTAATTGAACCACTCTTGGTTGAAGTAATTCTTTCCTGCATAGCACCCATCTCAGTTGCCAATGTTGGCTGGTAACCTACCGCTGAAGGCATACGACCTAGAAGGGCTGATACCTCAGAACCTGCTTGAGTGAATCGGAAGATATTGTCAACGAAGAAAAGGATATCTTTTCCTTGGCCATCGCCATCACCATCACGGAAGTACTCGGCAATAGTCAATCCTGAAAGGGCTACTCTTGCTCTTGCACCTGGAGGCTCGTTCATCTGACCGAACACGAATGTTGCTTTTGATTCAGCAAGCTGTGCTTTATCTACTTTCGAAAGGTCCCATCCACCTGACTCCATAGACTCATTGAATTCTTCACCGTATGTTACGATACCTGATTCAATCATCTCACGAAGCAAGTCATTACCTTCTCTTGTTCTTTCACCTACACCGGCAAATACAGAAAGACCAGAATATGCTTTTGCAATGTTGTTGATCAACTCCTGGATCAATACAGTTTTACCTACACCAGCACCACCGAACAAACCGATCTTACCCCCTTTTGCATAAGGCTCGATCAAGTCAATTACTTTGATACCTGTGTAAAGTACTTCTGTAGAAGTCGAAAGATCTTCAAACTTAGGAGCAGGTCTGTGAATAGGCAATTTTCTTTCTGCCTTCGGCTGATCGATACCATCGATAGCTTCACCTACAACGTTGAATAGACGACCTTTAATGTCATCTCCAATAGGCATTGCAATTGCAGAGCCTGTATCAACAACTTCCATACCTCTTCTTAAACCTTCAGAAGAATCCATTGCGATGGTTCTTACTCTGTCTTCACCAAGGTGCTGCTGACATTCTAAAACAACCACTTGGCCGTTCTCTTTTGTTACTTCTAATGCATCTAGGATGTTAGGCAATTTTGCACCCTCAGCATCAAAGCTAATGTCTATTACCGGGCCAATTACCTGTGTGATCTTTCCAATGTTCGCCATAACGATTTATTTGTTGAGCGTAGATTTCGCTCTATTTTTCTGCGTGCAAAGGTAAGTTTAATAACAATTAAACCAAACTGTTAACTAGAAAATACAAGGTAATTTTTAAGGTGAATTTAGACGGGCAAAATGATGCGAAATGTCGTACCCACATCTACCTGTGAAGATTTGACGAAAACCTTGCCTTGGTGGTAATTTTCAATGATTCTTTTGGCCAAAGCAAGCCCCAAACCCCAGCCTCTTTTCTTAGTGGTAAATCCAGGGCGAAAAACTTCTTTTAAGCTGCCTTTAATTCCCTTTCCGTTGTCGGAAATATCAACGAACACCTCATTGGTAGATTCTTGCCCTACCGTGATCACTATTTCTCCGATTCCGCTCATGGCATCAATGCCATTCTTGACGATGTTTTCAACCACCCAAATAAAGAGTGGCTTGTTCAATTCTGCTTGAATTTCTCCTTCAGATGTATTTAGCTCAAAATTGACTTTTGAAGAAACTCTAGGCTTCAAATAATCAACACATTCTTTCATGGCCATTGCTAAGCCTTGTTGCTGCAACTTAGGCAAGGAACCTATGCTCGAAAAACGCGCAGTGATCATTTCCAATCGCTCCACATCCTTTGCTAGTTCATTGGTAATATCTCCTCGCTCTTGCATTTCAGGCATGGTCTTTATGTATTCTAACCAAGCCATCAAAGACGAAAGTGGTGTACCCAATTGATGGGCAGTTTCTTTGGCAAGCCCTACCCATACTCTATTTTGCTCCGCTTTTCTAGAATAGTTGAAGGCCAGGTATGCGATAAAAGCAAAAATCCCAATAACACTTAATTGTATATAAGGATATGCGCTCAATTGGCGCAAAAGACTCGAGTTGCGATAATAGACATATTGTATGTCCGTGATCTCACCATTCGGTCCATTGCGAACGGCAATTCTAAAAGGAGAGTTCTCCTTCTTCATTTTAGCTAATAATCTCTGTTGAGATGCTTCATCCTCGACCTCCACATTTCTTGTCAGTAGAATAGAATTGGTTAATGAATCAATAAGGATAACAGGAATTGTATTTTCTGGAGCGATGACATTATTGGTCAAAAAATTAAGCCCTGGATCATTTCCCGAAATATCACCCCGAGTTGAGAATTCAATCGATCTTGCCCACAAGTCAATATTATCTCTTTCACGAGCCTTGAGCTCATCTACAAGCTGGCCAGTGTAAATGATCGAGCCTAAACCAATGATTGCAGCAGCCCCAAGAATCACCCACTTGATGGTGGATTGGTTGGTGTAAAAGTCTATCTGAAAAGAACCTCTAAAGGGGTTTTGCATTGTGAAATGTAATGAAAAATCGAATTATCAATTGCTGTTGACGCTAAGATTCATTTTCAAAAAAATAAGGAGAGCTTGTATCAAACCCTCCTTATTTGCTATATCATCTATAATTTAAACGGCTAAACCTTCATGGTAAACCATTTGGCAATTGTCTTCCAATTGACCTTTGCACCGTACATTAAGATACCCACGCGATAGACTCTACCAGCAATCCAAATAGTGCCTATAAAGCCTGCGACAAGCAATACCATTGACAATGCCAATTGCCAATCAGGTACCCCAAATGGAATTCTGGCCATCATAATGATTGGAGATGTAAATGGTATCATTGACAGTGTTACTGCTAAGCCCCCGTTTGGATCATCCAAAACAAAGAACATAGAAAGTATAGCCACCAGAATTGGGAGAATGATTGGGAACATGAATTGCTGTGCATCTTGGATGCTATCTACAGCAGACCCTATTGCCGCATAAAGAGCTCCATATAAGAAGTAGGCACCCAAGAAGAAGAAAAGGAAACTTCCTAAGATCTTCAATACAGGTACTGATGCGATCATCTCTCTGATCTCTCCTGCCATCTCTTGCTGCTTGGTTAATTCAACTGCTTCGATTGCCTCTGGCGGCATTTGTTCTGTAGCTGCTTGCATGATTGCCTCACTTCCTCCACCAGCTAGAATTGATAGACCAGCTGTTGAGAGGGTGCCAATCAGCACAAACCAAATCAATAATTGTGTAAAGCCTACTGCACCTACACCCAAAACTTTGCCCATCATGAGATTGAAAGGCCTGACAGAGGAAACAATCACCTCTACAATTCTGCTAGTCTTTTCATCTAATACAGACTGCATAATTTGCGATCCATAGATAAAAATGAACATGTAGATCAAGAATCCAGTCCCATAACCAATACCGAAACTCAATTGAGAACTACTCTTTTTGGCTTCTCCAGAGTCAGACAAATTGAATGAATCCAGGCTTACCCGAACTCTCAGGTTATCTATTATCTCTTTGTCTAATCCAGACCGTTGTAATTTCAAATCCTCCAGCCTGGTCCTGATGGTACCTTCAATTCTATTGATAGAACTTACGCTGGCATTAGTTTTTGTATAAAACTCGAACCCAGAGAAAGAGATCTGAGTAGGATCACTTAAATCAACCTCTGGAATATAGAGCAAACCAAAGGCGCCTTTATCGGTCATTTCCTGTTTGGCACTATCGAGACTACCCTCTATAAATTGAAAGTCGTAAGTAGTAATATCAAAGGCATCTGTAAACAGTCCACTTTCATCTAAAACCAATACTTCCTCACTTCTTGATTCTTTTTCACGTGTTGCAAAAAACACAATCGTAAAGATTAGTGCAGGAAAAATCAGCGGTGTTAAAATAGTTGCAATTAAGAAGGTCTTCTTTTTGACCCTTGTTAAATACTCTCTTTTTAGAACTAAGAATATCTGCTTCATGACTGACCTCCTTCCACAATTTGAATGAAAATATCATTAACTGATGGCACCTCCTCAATGAATGAGTGCACTTCAACCTTACTAATGAGTTCTTGCAGTACGTCATTAGGGCTTTGGCCATTAGAAGCTTGTATAATTGAGTGATTCAATCCGTCTACAGCTGAGGTTTCACTAGCGCTAAAGTTTGTACTTAGGCCTATTAAATCACCCTTATAACTCACTTGATATTTATGAGATTTGAATGAGTCTTTAATGTCCTTTTTAGAACCATCTAGAATTTTCTGTGACTTGTTGATCAAAGCAATATGATCACATAGTTGCTCCACAGATTCCATTCTATGGGTGGAGAAGATCACCGTTGCACCCTTGTCACGAAGCTCAAAGATTTCGTCTTTGATCAGGTTAGCATTTACTGGGTCAAAACCTGAGAAAGGCTCATCCAAAATCAATAAATCCGGCTCGTGTAAAACCGTAGCGATGAATTGAATTTTCTGGGCCATTCCCTTAGAAAGGTCTTCGACTTTCTTTCCTGCCCACTCAGTCAACCCCATTTTTTCAAGCCATAACTTGATTCTTTTTCGAGACTCAGAGTTTGATAAGCCTTTGAGCTCAGCTAAATACATAAGCTGCTCACCAACTTTCATTTTTTTATAGAGCCCTCGTTCTTCCGGCAAGTATCCGATCACACCTATATGTTTCGGCTCAAGCTTTTCTCCATTGATGAAGATCTCGCCTTCATCGGCCATTATGATCTGATTGATAATTCGGATAAGAGTGGTCTTTCCTGCACCATTGGGTCCCAATAAGCCAAATATCGACTGTTTGGGAATACTGATGCTTACATCGTCCAAAGCTTTATGCACAGCATAATTCTTCGTGACATTATTCGCTTCAAGAATATTCAACGTGTTGTGGTTTAAGGTCCTTTTTTTATGAATTTAATCCATTCAACCCAATAACGGGCAGGCAAATATGAAAAAGACCAAATTCCATTTTATATGAATATGGCTAAACGGAATATTGCAACGAGTAAAGGAATTTTAAGAAGATAAAGATCTAGTCGGCCTTAAATAGGACACTTCCCATGGACAAATCAATATTAAAGCTTATCAGGTTGGAGGCATTCTCACTGTAACTACCATTGACGAAGACATTTTCACTGATCTGCCTAAAGCCCTTCGGTAACTTAAACTTATTATAAGAGGTACCCTTCATTCTTATGATGACGGGCATGTCATCTTGTGGTAGATTGACATAAAGCGAACCCGCGCCAATTCTTGCCCAGATATCAGAGCTTTCGGAAGGTGCATTATTAAAGTCCATGACTAAAGTACCAATCCCAACTTCAGCCAAAATATTCTTTGCATTAGCAAGATCAAGATTCTCAATCTCTACATCTCCAAGGTCAACAGAGACAATTAGCGTATCCATCTTGGTCTTATTCTCCTCCATCGACAGATAACCGACTTTCACATGTGCATTTCCAGAATTAATGCGACAAGCTTCTACAGCAATATTTGAAAGGTCAACATATGCCTTTCCTACTCCGTAATTCAAGTCCAGTCTGTAGGGTTTCTGATCGGTAAGGTAGATGTTCCAATAATTGCTTTCATCGGTCTTCTTTTTACCAAATATCTTTGAAAGCTTAGAGCCAAAATCTTCTTTACCTGTATCGGCTATCTTAAACCAAGCGCGCTTAATTTCGCCCTCTGTCTCTTCACCAAACTCGCAAGTTGAATATTCTTTGTTGTGTTGCCCCATGATATTGATAGGCAACTCACCTTTTCTAGTGCGGATCTCGCAGGTCCCTGAAGCGGCTTTAAGAAAGAAATGGATGCTCTCTACCGTTTCAATGTCCTTTACCTTGAAATGTTCTTGTGTCTGTGCCCTACTATCCAACCCTGCTATCATGCTTAAGGCAAGCAGTACAAAAATCTTTTGCATGGAATTCTCTACGTTCTGTTTAAGAAAAGGGTTACAAATCCTTTTCGACAATTTGAATGATACGAAAAAGAAGCGAAGAAGGATTCATTAAAATTAAAAAAGGCCGCAATTGCGGCCTTTAAATCAATGCTTTATAGGGATTAGAAGAATTCTTTGATCTTATCAAAGAAGCCTTTTTCCCCTTTACCCGGTTTAGGCACAAAATTTTCTGAGCTTCTAAAACCTTCTAATATCTCTTTCTCTTCTTTTGAAAGCTTTTTCGGAGTCCAAACATTTACATGGATCAGCTGATCCCCTTTACCATAACCATTCAGGTCTTTCACTCCTTTACCGCGAAGACGCAAGATCTTGCCACTCTGCGTTCCAGGGTCAATTTTAATTTTTACTCGACCATCTATAGTCGGTACTTCCATACTTCCTCCGAGGGCAGCATCCAAGAAGCTCACGTAAAGGTCATAAACAACGTTATTACCATCCCTTTTCAATTGTTCGTCTTCAACTTCCTCAATGACAATAAGCAAGTCACCAGCAACTCCACCACCAGGAGCCATATTCCCTTTGCCAGACATCGAGAGCTGCATACCATCAGAGACACCAGCAGGAATCTTGATTGGAATTACCTCCTCTTTCATTTCAAGACCAGTGCTATCTACACCAGGAGGTCTTTTGTCAACAACTTTACCTGAACCATTACAAGTTGAACAAGTACTAGCCGAAACCATTTGTCCAAGCATGGTATTGACAACCTTTTTTACTTGACCTGAACCACCACAGGTTGGACAAGTTTTGAAAGTCACACCATCGGCATCGACCAAACGGTTGACCTTGATTTTCTTTTCAACACCATCGGCAATTTCCTGAAGAGTCAATTTCAGCTTGATACGGAGATTGGACCCTTTTCTTTGTCTGCGACCTCCGCCACCACCGAAGAAACTATCAAAAGGAGAACCACCTCCACCGAAGATATCGCCAAATTGAGAGAAGATATCTTCCATGTTCATGCCGCCACCGGCACCTCCACCAAAGCCTCCACGCATTCCGTCATGGCCAAAGCGATCGTACTGGGCTCTTTTTTCAGCATTACTCAACACCTCATAGGCCTCAGCAGCTTCTTTGAATTTATCTTCAGCTTCTGGGTTATCTGGGTTTTTATCTGGGTGATACTTGATAGCAAGCTTACGATAGGCCTTCTTCATCTCCTCTTCAGAAGCGCCTTTGCTTACCCCAAGTATTTCGTAATAATCTCTTTTTGCCATCTTATGCTCCTATCACAACTTTAGCAAAGCGAATGACCTTTTCGCCCATGTAATAACCTTTTTCTACCGTATCGATGATTTTGCCCTTTAGCTCCTCTTCTGCCGGGAATTGAGTTACTGCTTCATGAAGCTCTGCATCAAAGTCAGTTCCCTTCGGAGTTTCCATCAACTTCAAACCTTTAGCCTCAAGGGTTTTCATCATCTTGTTACTGATCAAACTGAAGCCTTCTTTTACGGCTTCTAGATCATCTTGCTTTTCATTGGCCTGAATTGCTCTATCAAAGTCATCAATTGTAGAAAGCAACTCAGTCATTAAATCAGACGATGCGGTCTTGATTAAATCAACCCTCTCCTTTGCGTTTCTTCTTCTGAAGTTTTCAAACTCAGAGTAGAGTCTTAAGTATTTATCTTTTGCTTCAGAAAGGTCAAGCTCAAGTTGTTCTTCTTTACTCAATTCAGGCTGTTCTTCAACCTCTTCTTGAATTTCTTCAACACGCTCTTCAACTTGATCTTCTGCAAGTTGCTCTTCTGCCACTTTTGCTTCTTTCTCTTCCACTACCTCTTTTTGATCTTTATTCTTTGCCATTTTGACTATTTCAAAAGTCCTTACTGCCCTTGCGCAATTTTATTGCCAATGGCATTTATGTGTCATATTGACAGTTTGCTTATTATTTGTTGATTAATGCCCAGATCTTGTCCTTCAATTCATTAAGGCCAATTTGAGCAACAGATGAGATAAATAGGCTGTCAACGCCTTCAGGTAAATCTGATCTCATCTCTTCAATGAGTTCGTCATCGAGCATATCGCATTTGGTTACAGCCAATAGTCTGTCTTTATCCAAGAGCTCAGGATTGTATTTAGTCAGCTCATTGAGTAGTATATCATACTCTTTTTTGATGCTCTCTGCGTCTGCAGGCACCATAAAAAGTAAGATCGAATTTCGTTCAATATGCCTTAAAAAACGGAGTCCTAGCCCTTTCCCCTCGGAAGCACCTTCAATGATGCCAGGAATATCAGCCATCACAAAAGATCGATGATCTCTGTAGGCTACCACACCAAGGTTTGGCACTAGCGTAGTAAATGGGTAGTCAGCAATCTCAGGTTTGGCAGCAGAAAGTGCTGATAGCAAGGTGGACTTACCCGCATTAGGAAAACCTACTAAACCAATATCTGCAAGTAGTTTCAGCTCTAAAATGCAAAGCTGTTCTATTCCATCTTCACCTGGTTGAGCAAAACGAGGTGTTTGATTCGTAGCCGTTTTGAAATTCTCATTTCCTAGACCGCCTCTACCACCTTGAAGCAAGACAACCTCTTGGCCATCTTCAGTGATTTCAGCCATGACCTCATCTGAATCCTCAAATTTGGCTACAGTACCTAAAGGAACTTCGAGAATAATGTCTTGACCATCTGAACCAGAACTCCTTTGTCCACTTCCATTTTCACCATGTTCGGCAAAAATGTGCTTCTTGTAACGCAGGTGTAGCAATGTCCAAAGCTGAGTACTCCCTCTTAAAATGATATGGCCACCTCTACCACCATTTCCACCATCGGGTCCCCCTTTAGGTACGTGCTTTTCTCTACGGAAATGTACAGCACCTGCACCCCCATTGCCCGAACGGCAATAAAGCCTCACATGATCGATAAAGTTTGAACCTGCCATAATTAAAAAATGACCCGAAGGCCATTCTATTTATTTAAAGATGGTTATCAATTTCGTTGACAATGTCTTCAAAGATTCCCTCAATAGTTCCTACACCATTGATCTTTGCCATCTTGCCTTGCTCCTCATAAAAAGCAGCAACTGGTAATGTCTTATTTAAATACTCCTGAATTCGCGTGTTGATCTTTTCTTCATTCTGATCATCAGCTCTTCCTGAGGTTTTACCTCTCTCTAACAACCTTTTGATCAACTCGGCTTCTGGCACGTCTAACATCACCATGCAATTGATCTTTGTAGAGTGATTCTCAAGCAAAGAATCTAAAGCTTCCGCCTGAGCTACCGTTCTTGGGAATCCATCAAAAATGAACCCTTTTGCATCCGTATTCGCATTCAAGAAGTCATCCACCATACCGATTACAACTTCATCTGGCACGAGTTTACCATTGTCCATGAATGACTGTGCTTTCTTACCAAGCTCAGTACCTTCTCCTAAATGTTTTCTGAATAGGTCTCCTGTTGAGATGTGTTTTAGCCCGTACTTTTCGATGATATTCTCACTCTGCGTACCTTTTCCTGCACCCGGAGGGCCAAATAATACAATGTTGTTCATAGAACGATTTTGTTAATAAGGGGCAAATATAAAGGATAAAACTTACTTGGCTGGCAGTTGGTAAATATCTTTCAACTGTCTACCATGTCCATCATAGTCGAGTCCGTAGCCTACCACAAACTCGTCTCCTATCTCAAAGCATTTGTATTTGATATCCAACTCCCTTTTCATGCTTTTGGGCTTTACCAAAAGGGAGCAAACTTCTACTGACTTTGCACCGCGCTCTTTGAAGTGCGCTAATGTCTGTTCCATAGTAAGACCAGAATCAATTATATCCTCCACAATAATGATATTTCTTCTGAAGATATTATCACTCAAACCTAGGATCTGTTTAAGGTCACCAGTACTGCTCATTCCTTCGTAAGAAGCCATACGAATGAATGAAATCTCCGAATCTATTTTGAGGGCACGCATGAGATCTGCTGCAAACATGAATGCACCATTCAGCACACCGATCAAGAGGGGATTCTTATCGGCATAGTCCTCACTTATCTGAAGAGCAATCTCTGCGATCTTTGTTTCGATCTGCTCTTCTGAGATGAGCATTTCGAATTCTTTGCCCTTTACCTGAACAGTTTTGGTTGAAATCATGCTGAAGGCCAAATATAATAATTCAAAGTTCTTTTAGAACCGCCTGATAAAGAGCGACCATTGATTTGATATCATTTTTATGGACGATCTCATCGGGACTATGCACGTTGTCCTCTGGTGCACCCACAAAACACCAATCAAACGGATATGGGCTTACTTGCAATTCTCTACCATCACTCGAGCCTGCCCCTTCCACCTCTAACTGAAATGGAATATTCGCGTCTTCAGCAATCTTAATGATCTTTTGTACAAATGCTCTTCTTGGAATATTTCTGTCACGCATTGAAATAGCTACGCCATCTCCATGAACAACACCTTCGGTCACCCAGGTTATGTCTGAAATTAGGGCTTGGCGAACTCCCCAATGCTCATAAATGTATTTTGCCAAATAAGGGACCGAACCTCCGCCATGCTCCTCCCAACAGCTAAAAACAACTACACCATCAGTAAGTGTCTCGCAAAGCTGCAAGGCATTCCAAACCCCAAGTCTATTATCCATATAGCATGACTGAACATAATCTTCAGTCTCTCGAAAATCTCTTTCAAATACTAGCTCGGTACCTCGCTCAATTGCACGACCAAATTTGTAGCTGATGTTTCCATCGTCCTCATTAAGCTCGCAAGCAATTGGTCCTAGGCTATCTTCTCCAACTAATCTAAAACCTGACTTTGCAACTGGCCCACCAATAGCAACAAGCTGATCGTGATATCGAACAGTAAATCCAATGCTATCCATATGAGCAAAAACTGCTGTTCGAGGTTTTCCGAATTTTAGAATGATAGAATCTTGAAATTCTTCACCATGAAAAACTTCAGGCTTAACAGTCCATTTATCCGCGTGTTCCTTGACATAGTCCAACACAAATTCTTTCATCAACACTTCATTCCCACTAGGTGCGTGAATTCCACAAAGAGTTTTCAATAAGCTGAAGTCCATCTTTCAAATTTTCAGCAAATTTAATGGAGTCTTTGATTACTAAGGCCAAAACAAATGAATAGTATAAATTGCAAGCGATGACGCAGCTCAATATTTTGAATAGTAAGGGTAGTATAATTTCTGAACTACTGATTCAATTACGCGATAAAGACCTACAAAAAAGTCCTTCAAGTTTTAGACAAAACCTCAGACAAATTGGCCGACTCATGGCCTACGAGGTCACTAAAACTTTTCAATACGAAGTGGTAGAAGTTCAAACATCACTCGGTACTGCCAAAGAGTTTAAAATGAGCGAAGAAGTTGTCCTTATTTCGATCTTGAGGGCTGCCGCACCAATGGCCGAGGGATTCTCAGAAACTTTACCCAATGCCGAATTAGGAATGATTGGCTCTATGCGCAGAGAGGGTAACGAAATAGAAATAGACTTGAGTTATGTAGCCCTGCCGGAATTAGCGGGTAAAAGAGTGGTTGTCATTGACCCTATGCTTGCCACCGCCAAAAGCATGGTGAAAACCGTTGGTACATTATTAGAAAGAGGAACCCCGGCTAATTTAGATATTGCCTGCTTGGTGAGTGCACCAGAAGGAATCGAATATTTAAAACAAAACATTTCTGTTCCATACAATCTTTGGACCTGTGCAGTTGATAGCCATTTAAATGATCAGCATTATATCGTACCCGGTTTAGGCGATGCTGGAGATTTGGCTTTTGGTAGAAAAAAATAGAGAATGATCCTGAATGTAGTGCTTTTATTGATTGGCCTTGGGGCCTTAACAATTGGCGGTGATGTGCTTGTAAAAGGTTCATCTCGTTTAGCACTGAGATTCAATGTGCAGCCAATGATCATAGGACTGACCGTAGTGGCATTTGGAACATCTGCCCCTGAGTTATTAGTATCTCTAAACGCTGCATTTGAAGAAGCACCAGACCTTTCGGTAGGCAACGTTGTTGGTTCAAATATCTCCAACCTTTCTTTAGTTCTTGGGAGCGCTTGCCTTTTTGGTTTTATCCCTATATACAAGGCAACTGCTAGGCGAGATTGGGTCGTTACCATGCTTGCTTCCCTCCTTTTGTATTTGTTCAGTAGAGATGGAATGCTGAGTTTTACTGAAGGTATCATTCTATTTGGACTTCTACTTTCTTACCTATTACTCCTTTTTAGAACCACTCGGAAAGAACAGATCAAACTAGAATATGAAATTGACAAAAGTCAAAATTCGAGGTTCGAAAAAACTAAGGATTTTGGTCTATTGGCTCTTGGTGGAGCTTGTCTATATTTTGGAAGTGAATGGTTTATTCATGCCGCCAAAGATATTGCTGTGGACTTAGGTGTTTCTGAGCGTGTAATTGGACTTACCGTTTTGGCCATTGGTACCAGCTTACCTGAGCTCTTTACTTCAATTATTGCGGCTAGAAAAGGAGAAACCGATCTTGCTCTTGGTAACCTGCTTGGCTCCAACATATTCAATGTGCTCTCTATTTTAGGTATCACCAGTTTTGTACATCCACTCAATGTAAATCAAAGCATTATTGACTCGGATCTGATCTGGATGCTTGCGTTAACATTTGGTCTTCTTCCACTTATGTTGATTAGAAAGAAACTCGGAACAGCATCAGGCGTAATATTGTTAAGCTTCTATGCCGTATACCTGTTTTTCTTACTTAAATAATGCTTGAAGAAATTTTAAAATATCTGGGCATTTATCTTCTTGCCTGCCTCAAATCTATTTTACCTCCTTTGTTAGGTCCTGCGGCAGGTCTCAAAAGTTGGGAAATTATCGTCATTACAGTTTTAGGTCTAATGACTAGCGTTGTCATCTTCAACTTTCTAGGTGAAAATATCAAGAAGCACTTTATCCCAATTTTTATCAAGAATCAAAAGAAGTTCACACCGAAAACAAGGAGAATGGTAAGGCTATGGAGAAGGTATGGAATAGTTGGCGTTTGTTTTTTAACACCTCTTATATTGTCACCACCAGGCGGTGCAATTTTGGTATCATCTGTTGGAGCTCCTAGAAAGAAAGTATTCCTCTATATGCTGATCTTTGGCATATTTTGGGCCACAGTATGGACTTTTTCAGTGGAATGGTTGATTGAAATTGGTCTTGTCCATTTTCCTGATTGAATTAATCTTCATCAGGAAGCATCTCAATGTCTTGAATGAGTACTCGCTTAGAAATTGCTTGACCTGTTGTAGTCGCTGCCAAACCTCCCATTGCCGTTTCTTTATAACGAGTTTCCATGCTCTGCCCTACTTCGCCCATCGCTTCAACACATTCGTCAACAGGGATAACAGCACTTACATCGGCAAGGGCAATTTGAGCAGAAGAATTTGCGATAGCCGCTGCACTGGCATTGCGTACCACACACGGCACCTCCACCAACCCTGCTACTGGATCACAAACCAGGCCTAACATACATTGAATCGTTATAGCCACGGCATTAAATACCTGATCGATGTTACCACCAAGGCAATAAACCATGGCACCAGCTCCCATCGCTGCTGCACTGCCAGTTTCTGCCTGGCATCCGCCAACGGCACCAGCAATTGAGGCGCGTTTCTCCATGATCAAAGCGATACCAGCACCTATCAACAGCCCCTCTAAAATTTTTCTATCTGGTAGATCGTGTAGCTCTTGCAAGGTAACCATTACACCGGGCAAAATACCAGAAGCACCTGCCGTTGGCGCAGCTACTACCCTTCCCATACAAGAGTTAACCTCTTTAGCTGCAAGCGCTCTTGAGATCAGTACCTGAAACTCTCTTGAAAGCACAGTTTGAGAGTGATTGTAAACCTTTTTAGCACCATTGTCGATCATTCCAGAGCGAGAAGACATGTCTTCTGTAAGACCAGTTTGCACAGCATTCTTCATCACCTGATAGGCCGTATCAAGTCCAGTCCAGATCTCATCTTCTGTTCGCTCCTTTTGCTTCACCTCATATTCAACCACTGGCTCGTATAAAGCCATATCATGACCTTCACAGTACTTTTTCCAACTGGAAAAATTCTCAAACAATAGACTCATGGCTAAAAGATTTGCTGCAAATGTATAACAATCATGCAAACGATTGTTCTCCAAATTATGCATTTGGTGCCAAGTCTTTATGATTATCTTTGCCGCATGGAATTACAGAATGATCTTTTGATCCGTGCGGCAAAGGGTGAAGCTACAGAGCGAACCCCAGTTTGGTTGATGCGTCAGGCAGGAAGAATATTACCTGAGTACCGAGCAGTCAGAAACAGTTTAAGCGGATTTATCGAATTGGCACAAACCCCAGAATTAGCGGCTGAAGTCACTATTCAGCCGGTAGATATTCTTGGTGTCGATGCTGCCATCATCTTCTCAGACATTTTGGTAATTCCTGAAGCAATGGGCCTACCCTATGAAATGGTAGAGAAAAAAGGACCAAGCTTTCCGAATGTTGTAAAATCGGAAGAAGACTTAAAAAAGCTCAAAGTTGCCGACCCAGAATCTGACCTAGGCTATGTACTTGAAGCCATCAAGATCACCAAGAAAGAATTGAATGGCCGAGTGCCGTTAATCGGTTTTGCAGGTGCACCTTGGACTATTTTCGCTTATATGATCGAAGGTGGTGGAAGCAAGACCTTCTCTAAAGCAAGAAGAATGCTCTACAATGACCCTTTTCTTTCTGACCAGCTATTAGAAATGATCACGGAGTCAACTATCAAATATTTAAAAGCGCAGATCGCTGCTGGCGCTAACTTAGTTCAAGTCTTCGATTCTTGGGCAGGTATTTTATCACCAGAACACTACAAAAGGTACTCGCTTAAATACATCACTCAGATTTGCGATGCCATTGATGAAGTTCCAGTAACTGTATTTGCTAAAGGTGCATTCTTCGCTCGTAACGAAATGAGACACTTAAACTGTGAAACCATAGGGCTTGACTGGAACATGAATATTGCTGAATCAAGAAGGTTGATCGGTGAGCAAAAGACCCTGCAGGGAAATCTTGATCCATGTGCGCTGTATGGCACAAACAAAGATGTCGAAAATGCCACAAAGCAAATGCTGGACGCATTTGGCACTTCTAGGCATATCGCTAACCTTGGTCATGGTGTTTATCCAGACACGGACCCTGACAAAGTGAAGGCGTTCATTAATACGGTGAAGGAATACAGCGCAAAAATGAGATCGACAGCACTTTAGAAGTTTTTCATTGCTCTTCATTTACACTATCTTCCAAGTTCAAACTACGAACGATGAAGAGACTAATTTCCTTTTTAGGCTTATCAATGCTATTGATCAGCCTCAGCTCATTTAATTTTTCGACAGACCCTAAGGCTAAACTCAAAGAACGTGTACTCGACCTGGCCAAGAAGGTAGAACCCAAGGTGATTGAATGGAGACACTGGGTCCACGAAAATGCTGAACTTTCTAACAGGGAGTTTAAAACGGCAGAATATGTGGCCAATCATTTAAGAAGTCTAGGCATAGAGGTTGAAACCGGAATTGCACATACTGGAGTAGTGGGAACTTTGGTAGGTGGCAAACCAGGGCCTACTATTGGACTTCGTGCAGATATGGATGGCCTACCTGTAAAAGAAAGAGTCGATATTCCTTGGGCATCAAAACAAATAGGAGAATATCAAGGTGAGGCAGTTCCAGTCATGCACGCCTGTGGGCACGACACTCATGTAGCCATTTTAATGGGTGTAGCAGAAGTACTCTCAGAAGTCAAAAAGGATCTTCGAGGAACAGTGAAATTTGTTTTTCAACCGGCTGAGGAGGGTGTACCACCAGGGGAGGAAGGCGGTGCCAAAATGATGGTGGAGCAAGGTGTTACCGATGGAATGGATGTTATGTTCGGGCTTCATATCAATTCGCAAACAGAAGTTGGCAAGGTTCGCTACAGAAAAGCAGGGATTATGGCTGCTGTTAACTCTTTTACCTTAAAGATCAAAGGAACTCAAAGCCATGGGGCCTATCCTTGGGCTAGTGTTGACCCGATAGTAACGGCAGCTCAAATCATTAATAATTCACAGACCATTGTAAGTCGCAATTTAAATTTAACAAAAGCAGCAGCAGTCTTGACTTTTGGTAAAATAGAGGGAGGTGTAAGAAGTAATATTATCCCTGAAGAAGTTAATATGGAGGGTACAATAAGAACCCTTGATGCTGGAATGAGAGAGAGATTGTTCGAAAGATTTCACGAAGTAGTAAAAAACACAGCCAAGTCTAATGGCGCTGAAGCAATCCTAACCATTAATGAGGGCTACCCAGTTACTTATAACGACCCTGAATTAACTGCAATGATGGACGCTACTTTTATGGAAGTTGCAGGAGCTGAAAATGTAGACAATGCAATTGACGCTGTAACAGGAGCAGAGGACTTCTCATTTTTCCAGGAAAAAGTTCCAGGCTTATACTTCTTCATTGGTGGTATGCCGGAAGGCATGAACCCTGCAGATGCCGCGCCACATCATACACCTGATTTTTATGTAGATGATGCTGGTTTATTGAACGGAATTAGACTAATGAGTCGAATGGTTACTGATTACTCTGAAAAGAGTAAATAAGATTGGGCACTGATTATAATGAAAAGGCTTGAAGGGATTCAGGCCTTTTTCTTTTTACCAATCGCTTTATTTGCGAGGAAATATAGATTAAACAGGGAAGCTAAAACCATGGGAACTAAGAAAACCATAGAAATAGTGATCATGAGTTTCTTTGACTCATAGCCATATGACAAAGGCTCTAGTATGCTATAAAGCTTTAGCGCATAGCCGAACATAGCAATCAAAACTAAATTACTAAGTAGTTGTAAAGGCTTATTATTGATCAGTTTATAGAGTGTGTCCATAGTTGAATATAGACAAGGTGGATCAGAAATAACAGTGCCCACTCAATAATACCTAGCTATAGGTAGTCTTCTCTAACCGGACTAAAGACGTCAAGTAATTGACAATCGGTGATGGCTTTACCAGAATGAACCGCATTTGAAGGTATTACAGCTATATCTCCCACCTTCAGTACTTTAGTCTCACCATTAAGTGTTAATTCGAACTCCCCAGATATCACTTGAGCTGCCACTTGCTCGTGATGATGTGAGTGCTCGGGAAGCACAGCTCCTGCTTTAATATCCCAATAAGCCAAGGTCATCTTACTCGCATGGACAAAGCGAACTTTAAATCCAGGAAGAAGCTCCTTTTGGTCAATATCATAGAGATTTAAGAAAGGCATTAGTTCAGCATTTCTTGCTCTTCGATTTCGTTGATAAGGTCTGACTTATCAATTGGCACAACACCTACATGCTCGCAGACCAAGCCTCCTGCCAAGTTTGCCAACGCAGCTGTTTTGTGCGCTTCAAGACCAGCAGCCAAACCACAAGCAACAACTGAGATCACAGTATCACCAGCACCCGAAACATCTGATATTTGCCTAACATGGGCAGGAATTAAGTGCGACTCTCCATTATCCTTGATATAAACACCATGCTCAGAAAGTGTTACCATCACCATTTGACATTCAAGCGCATCTTGCAATGCTTGAGCACCTGCTTTGATTGAGTCCATATCCTCAGGGTTCACATCGATCTCCATGCCTTCTCGCAGTTCCTTCAAGTTTGGCTTAAATAAAGTCGTTCCTTTATAGTCTAGGAAGTTCCTTTTTTTAGGATCCACCACAGTAGGAATGTTCAGTTCATTTGCTGATTTGATGGTTTCGGCAATGATGGTTTTGTTGATTACTCCTTTATCATAATCCTGGAAAATAACCACATCAGATTCCGGAAGAAGATTCTTAATATGCGCCAACATCGCCTTTTGCTCTATATGGCTCATCTCCTTGTCCGATTCAGAATCTACTCTTAAAAGCTGATGAGAACCAGAGAGGACTCTTTCCTTTACAGTTGTCTCTCTTTCTCGACTAGTGATTACTCCTTTACTCGGAATACCTCTTTCTTTTAATCGATTTAAGAAGAATTCACCGTTGATGTCATCACCCACGATCGCGCAAGGAATTGGCGTAGCTCCCAAAGCTTGTACGTTGAGAGCAACATTGGCAGCTCCTCCCAATCTTTTCTCTTTCTTTTCAGCAAGAACAACTGGCACAGGGGCTTCTGGTGAAATTCGACTCACCTTTCCCCATATATAAGAATCGACCATTACATCTCCGATCACTAAAACTTTAAGTCCTGCGATCTTGTCGAATAGTGCTTTAGGATCTGAAAATGACATTATGATAGTTTTGCTAGTGCTTCTTTTATCTGTGCTATAGCTTTCCTGAGGTTTTCCTCAGATGCTGCATATGAAAGTCTAATACAATTCGGATCTCCGAATGCTTCTCCAGTTACAACTGAAACGTGCGCTTCTTCTAAAATATACATGGCAAAATCGCTCGCGTTATTAATGGTCTTGCCTTCAACGGACTTACCGAAGTAAGCACTAATGTCAGGAAAGAAGTAGAAGGCGCCTTGTGGAGTATTGGTAATAACACCTGGAATCTCATCTAAAAGCTCTTTTACCAAACCTCTTCTTCTCAAGTACTCCGTTGCCATCTCTTGGGTAGGTGCAAGGTCTGTTGTTAAGGCCGTCAAGGCTGCTCTCTGAGCAATCGAACAGTTTGCTGAGGTGAACTGTCCTTGAATTTTATTACATGCTTTGGCCAACCAAAGTGGAGCGCCAATGTATCCAACTCTCCAGCCTGTCATGGCAAAACCTTTAGCCATTCCATTGACTGTCACTGTTCTTTCGTTCATGCCTGGCAAAGCCCCAATGCTCGCATGTGCTCCTGTGTAATTGATGTGCTCATAGATCTCATCAGACACCACAACGATATTTTCATTAGCAAGAACTACCTCTGCTATTTTCTCTAATTCATCTTTAGTGAATACTGAGCCAGTCGGATTACAAGGAGAAGAGAATATAAGCGCTTTAGTTTTAGGAGTAATGGCAGCAGCAAGTTGCTCTGCAGTTACCTTAAAGTCATTTTCAATGGTACCTTTTACATAAACAGGAATACCACCGGCTAACTCAATCAAAGCCGAATAACTTACCCAGAAAGGTGAGAAAACCACTACTTCATCTCCATCATCGATCAACGCTTGAAATACATTAGCAATTGATTGCTTTGCACCATTTGATACTACGATCTGATCTGGAGCATAGTTAAGGCCATTTTCTTTCTTGAATTTATTAGAGATGGCTTCTCTGAGATCCGCATATCCATTTACAGGCGGATAGGCAAAATACTTGCCTTCGTCAATAGCGGCTTTTGCACCTTCTTGAATATGCTTAGGTGTTTTAAAGTCTGGCTCACCCAAACTCAAACTGATCACATCGATTCCTTTGGCTTTGTACTCTCTTGCCTTAGCCGCCATAGCCAGCGTTGCTGACTCGGCCATGTTTTTAATTCTGTTAGAAAGAATGTCCATTCTCCTATTCGTAAGTTGTTCTTGTAATTATACTTCGACCAAGTGTCAATTCATCAGCATATTCTAACTCACCACCAATTGGTATTCCTCTTGCAATTGAGGTTACCTTCACATTGAATTCCTTCAATTTTCTGGTAAGGTAGAATGCCGTTGTATCACCCTCCATAGTCGGATTCAAGGCCAATATTACCTCTTCTATTTGAGGGTCACTATTTTTAATTCGATTAATTAATGACTCAATGTTGATGTCTTCCGGTCCAATACCCTCAATTGGTGAGATGAGGCCTCCTAATACATGGTAAAGTCCTTTGTATTGATGTGTATTTTCAATGGCTATTACGTCAGGTGTATCCTGCACTACACACACTACATTGACTTCTCTTTTGATCGTGCGACAAGTACATTCCGTTGTATCTGAAATGATATGGCAGCTTGCGCAATACTTTACTTCATCTCTTAACTTGACAATGGATTCAGCAAGGTCGTTAGAGACTTTATTGTCTTGCTTTAATAAGTGCAGAACTAATCTAAGGGCTGTTTTTTTACCAATCCCAGGGAGTTTGGAGATCTCCTCAATGGCCTGTTCAACGTTCTTTGGGGGAAAGTTCAATGCTGTTGTTCCTCAATTACATGACAGTAGCCGTAATGCCTACTGAAAGAATACTTTCGCACATGGGTCTGAGCTCTTCAAATGTTCCGTTTTTCACTGTGCACTTGCCTTTGTAATGAATAAGTAATGTACACTGCTCAGCTTGCTCAATACTATGGTTACAAACCTTTACCAAGGTATTGATGACATGCTCAAATGTATTCACATCATCATTGAAAACGACAAGGTCACATAAGTCATCAACAACTTCATTCTCTAATACCTCTACTGACTCCTGTTCCTGATAGCTTAAACGCATGGACTAATTTTTTACAAAAATATCAAACTTTATGTGCTTAACCATAACTCAGCCCTTTGGTTCGCATTGTTGGTGTACAATATTGATGAATTCCTTATGTTTGACTATTACCGAATTGTCGGTTACACTTAATACGCAACTATGACACCCGAATTGGTCATTGGCCTCGTTGCCGGATATTTTTTATTACTAATTCTCATTGCAAGATTCACCTCAAAAGGAGCTGATACACAGACCTTCTTTACAGCAAATCGCAAAAGTCCTTGGTATTTGGTGGCCTTTGGGATGATTGGAGCATCATTATCGGGAGTAACTTTTATCTCAGTACCTGGTGAAGTTGGCAATAGCTTCTTTCAGTATTTCCAAGTGGTGATCGGTTATTTACTAGGCTACTATGTGATCGCAGCCGTTTTGATGCCACTCTATTATCGACTTAACTTGGTAACAATCTATGGCTATTTAGAAGAACGATTTGGCGTCTGGTCCTACAAAACTGGATCAGCATTCTTCTTACTGAGCAGGGTAATAGGCGCCTCATTCAGGCTCTTTCTGGTCGCTCTTGTACTTCAAGCAGCAATATTCGATGCTTATAATGTCCCCTTTTGGGGTTCAGTTGCGGTCACCATATTATTGATATGGATATACACCTTCAAAGGAGGAATCAAAACAATCGTTTGGACGGACACATTACAGACCTTCTTTATGCTGACAGCTGTGGTTGTGACAATTCTATTGATCACAAAAGAACTGGGTTGGGGATTAGGAGAGGCAATAAATCAAATCAAAAGCAGCGAGCTTTCGACTACATTTAACTTTGAATGGGGTAACACTCGATTCTTCCCAAAGCAATTTATTTCTGGTGCTTTGATCGCCATTGTAATGACTGGCCTTGATCAAGACATGATGCAGAAAAACCTTACCTGCAAAACATTGAAAGATGCTCAGAAGAATGTGTTTTGGTTTTCGGTCGTTTTGATATTCGCGAATATTCTATTCTTAGGTATGGGTGCCTTACTATACCTATATGCCGCTCAAAAAGGAATCGCTACACCTGAAAGAACAGATTTACTTTTCCCAACCATTGCATTGGAGCATTTGGGCACGACAGCTGGTATTGTCTTTTTACTGGGTATCATCGCTGCAGCTTATTCGAGTGCAGATTCAGCATTAACGGCTTTAACAACATCTTTCTGCGTTGATTTTTTGAACTTCGACAAAAAGACAGAAGAGGAAAAAAAGAAGGTCAGACTAAAAGTGCACATTGGATTTTCAGTCTTATTGTTCTTGGTCATCCTAATCTTCAATGCCATTAACGACACAAGTGTCATCAACTCAATCTTCACAGCTGCAGGCTATACCTATGGCCCAATTTTGGGTTTATTTACCTTCGGGCTATTGACAAAGAGAAAGATTCAAGACAAATACGCCCTTGTGGTCTGTATTGCTGCCCCACTTCTTTCCTATGGCATTGAACAGCTTGCCAATGGTTGGTTTGGCTTCTTTGTTTTGGCACTAAATGGCTTCTTGACTTTTGCAGGCTTGTTCTTGATTTCAAAGAAGGGCAATTAAAAGGTCCATTCAGTTTACCTGATGCGCTTCTTAAGACGCAAGGCTTTTTGGTTTCTTCTTCTACGCATATTCAACATTTCAACAGTTAGTGAAAAGAATACCGCGAAATAGATATAGCCTTTTTGGATATGCTCGCCAATTCCTTCTAGAACAAGCATAAACCCAATCAATATCAGAAAAGACATAGCTAGCATTTGCAGAGAGGGGTGCTTATTGATAAAGGCACTGATCTTTCCTGCGAAGCTCATCATCACAATCATGGCAATGGTTACGGCTACGATCATGATGAATACTTCAGGAGTTAAACCTATGGCGGTTAGGATTGAGTCAAAAGAGAATACCATATCGAGTGCAACGATCTGAAGAATTACCTTGCCTATAGTAGTGGTGACTTTATCCTCTTCTTCCTCTTCTTCAATTTCTAATGACTCATGAATTTCTGTTGTACTCTTTCCGATTAGGAAAAGTCCACCAACAATCAATATCATATCCTTGATACTCACGTCATGCTCAAAAACAGTAAATAGTGGTTCGGTGAACCCAATAATCCAGCTAATACCGAGTAAAAGGATGATTCTCATCACTAAGGCTAATCCCAAACCAAGGTTTCTTGCCAAGCGCTGTTGGTGTTGAGGCAATCGGTTTGAAATAATAGAGATAAAGATGATGTTATCCACACCTAAAATAATCTCTAAAAATGTCAGTGTTAAGAGAGCAATAATGCCCTCTGAAGTCATCAGCGCTTCCATAAATCAATATTGAGTCTCAAATATAATAGGATTAAAGCGCGAGTTCCTGCATTGGATCCCAAAAGCATTTATCGAATTGCTGCACTTTATCGTTTACGATCTTTACGCCTTCGGCCTCGAGCCGTTCTTGCATAATGGTGGGCGTTTCAAAATGATGCTTACCGGTCAATAAGCCCAGACGGTTCACAACTCTATGTGCTGGCACATCGGCTAAGCCGTGAGCCGCATTCATCGCCCATCCTACCATTCTAGCGCTTCCTTTCGTACCCAAATAGTTAGCAATTGCCCCGTAATTGGTTACCCTTCCTTCAGGGATTAGCTTTACCACTTCATACACATCATTAAAAAAGCTGCTATGATCTTTCGCCATTTTGAAAGCTAACAAAAAAGTCCTGACCAAAAGGCCAGGACTTTAAATTTCTTATTTGGCTATCAATTAACCTCCACCAGCAAATACACCCAATACGCCCATCATGTTGAGCAGTACTAATGCAATTACAATAGGACAAATGTATTTGATGAATACCACAAAGGCCTTAGAAGCAAATGAACCTGGAGGCCAGTTTGGCGCACCTTGGTGAATTTCGTTCTCGATCTTACTGATTGGCATCGCCCAAGCCACATAAATACATGTAACAAGTGCAACAATTACGATAAAGAATGTACCGAACCAGTAATCGATAATATTGAACCAACCTTGAGCGTCACCGTCAAAAGTTGGGAATGACATGTTCGCGAAGAAGTTACCGTCTACTGAAGACAATGCCGATGGAACACCGAAAATGAATACCAATGCACCTACAACCCAAGCAGATTTTTTTCTACTCCATTTCTTCTCATCTACAAAGTAAGAAGCCGGTACTTCAAGCATAGAGATTGAAGAAGTCAATGCAGCTACTGTTAATAATAAGAAGAATAAAGCGCCAATAACAGGCCCTCCTGGCATACCAGAGAACACTTCAGGAAGAACTTCAAATACAAGCGTTGCGCCTGCTTCAGGTGATTTTCCAAAGGCAAATACCGCAGGGAAGATCATGAATCCAGCCAATAAAGCTACACCAGCATCCATAAAGCCTACCCATACACCTGAACTTACGATGTTAGAGGATTTCGGCAAGTAAGACCCATAAGTGATCATAATACCCCATCCAATACTCATAGAGAAGAATGCTTGGCCTAATGCGGCCAAAATCGTACCTGCCTTAATTTTGCTGAAGTCAGGATTCAGGTAGAAATCAACACCTGCCATTGCGCCATCAAGCGTCAAACTTCTGATAGCCACTACAAAGATCAGAATGAACAAAGCGGGCATTAGGACCTTTGCCGCCTTTTCAATACCGCCAGAAATTCCTTTCGTTACGATAAATATGGTCACCAAAGTGAATACACCCATCAAAGGAATTGTATTCATTGGATTAGATGAGAATTCAGCAAAACTGCCTGTTGCTCCCGTAATTGACTTACCGATGTAACCGATGGTCCAACCGGCAATAACGCCATAGTATGAAAGAACAAAGAAGCTCACTAATAAGGCCAATACAGCTCCAAAGCCTTTGAAGAATATATTTGCGCCAGTGTCTTTAAAAGCACCAATAGTACTTTTCTTGGTCATACGACCAAAGCCCATTTCAGTAAATAATAATGGAACACCGATCAAGATTACACAAGCGAGGTAAACCAAAACGAAGGCTCCTCCACCATTCTGACCGGTTATGTAAGGGAAACGCCAGATGTTCCCTAGTCCGACTGCCGAACCCGCAGCTGCCATGATGAATCCAAATTTAGATTCCCATTCGCCACGATTTTCGGACGGTGCACTCATTGCCATAAGCGAAGTTTTTAGTTAAAAGTTGAGTTTGAAGATTTATAAAATCTGCCCAATATATTGAAAATAGACCGAAGTGCAACGAAGCTTTCTACAACTGGCTGTCCGCCATCTGTTTATGAAGCAATGCGATTCCTTCATCAAAACTATGCGGTGCGAAACCTAATTTTTCAATCGCTTTATTTATTGTGAGACCTGTTTTTGGGGGCCTTTTTGCAGTCTGTGTAAAACTAGAGGCATCGGCTCGCTGCATTGTAGTAGTGTCTAAGTCGAAGAACTCAGCCGTTTTTACTGCCATATCATAAGGGGTCAGTAAATCTTTACCGCAGATATTGAAGATTCCTTCAGCTCTTTTAATTGCCATTAAATAACAGCCCATTGCAAGGTCTTCAGCTAGCGTTGGACTCCGCAATTGGTCATCAACAACTTTGATCTCTTTGCCTTCTTCTAGGCTCTTTTTTACCCACAAAATAATGTTGCTGCGACTCATGTCATGCGCAATACCGTAAACTAGTACTGTTCGAGCAATACCAAACTGAATTCCAGATTTCAAAAGTAGATCCTCCGCTTTCAGTTTACTTTCACCATAAAAACTGATAGGGTTAGCTGCTGCCACTTCATCATATGGTCCAGCCTCTCCATCAAAAATAAAGTCTGTAGAAAGGTGTAATAGATATGAGCCAGTTGATTTGCAAGCCTCAATTAAATTGGCAACTGCCTCAACATTAAGTTTCAAACAAGCTTCTTGCTCAGTCTCACATTGATCTACATTGGTCATTGCCGCTGTATGAATGACTACATCCGGGTTTTCATCGGTAATAACATTCAGCACTTCTGCTCTGTTGGTCACATCTAAAGACCTGAATACTTTATCAGCTAGAGGCAATCGATTTTCACCTCTTGCTGTTGCCACAAGTTGATGCTCAGCTTTTTCAAGAATAAGCTTGACTAACTTCTGGCCTAGTAAGCCATTTGAGCCGGTAATAAGAATCTTCATTCTTCTAAAGTCGGATATTTGTAGTTGTAGCTTTGCTCAATTTCGTCCTTTGTCATTTTTAAGACTGTCACTTGCATACGAACCTCGTTCAATGGTCTATCTGCATCATCGGTATCTACTTCAGCAATCTTATCTATAATCTCCAGACCTGAAATGACTTGACCAAAAACGGTGTATTCTCCGTCTAAATGAGGTGCGCCCCCCTCCGTTGCATATATACCTCTCGCCCAATCTGAATATCCAGGGTCTGCTTGGGGACCATATCTCTTTTCAATAATTGGCAATGAATTAAAGATTAATTCTTTTTGAGCCGCATTGAAATCGTAGGTAGAGTCTTCTTCATACTTATTGACATGGTAATAATATTTCTCAGTCAATTCCGGAAAGCGCTTAGATTTGAGCATCCGATCAAAAAACCCATACAGTTTGAGGTACTGTCTTCGGTCGGCTCGCTCTTTCAAGCCTTCATCATCAAAAGTTTTTCCTTGAACAATATAGAACTGCGAACCGCTTGATCTTTTTTCTGGATTTCCGCTGTCGCCTCTTCTCGCTGCTGCAAGAGCCCCTTTTCTATGAATGTATTTCTGGGGAACAAACTCGGCTGCTAAAGTATATCGTGCGTCAGTGTCTTCTTTACCTGTTGCGAGATCACCTGTTTGAATCATAAACTCACTGATCACTCGATGAAACTGCACGCTATCGTACTTTCCAGCTTCTGCCAGTTTCAAGAAGTTCTCTTTGTGAATTGGCGTGTCATCGAAAAGCACAGCAGCCATTTGGCCGTATGGAGTATCTATGATAATGACCTCTTCTTTTTCGGTGCATGAAAAAGAAAACAATGCAATAAAAAGGGATAGTAAAAACTTACTGCGGATAGGCATATCCGTACAGTTTAGTGATTTTCTTTTTGCGCATTCTCTCGACAGAAATTGCCATTTTAATATCAAATGCGGGCCTATCTGAACGATTTGTGTCTACTTCAGCAATCTTATCTATGACATCTAAGCCTGAAATGATTTGCCCAAACACGGTATACTTACCATCTAAGTGTTGGGTTCCACCAACCTCGGCATATACTGCCTTTCTTTCACTAGGAAAGGAAAGCACCTCTCCTGTCATCGACTCAATCTTTGATAGATTTTCTTCAACGTATTTTTTCAAACCCTCCTCACCTTCTTCTCTCAAAAGCTTGTTAATGGTTTGGACCATTTCATTATCCTGATTATCTCTTGCCCAATCGGTGAATGCTTCTCCAATATTTCTCAAATTGACTCTTTCGTAGTCATTTTCTGGAACTGTATCTCCCTGAACAATATAGAATTGACTTCCACTTGATTCTCTGTCTGGATTGAAATTATCACCTTGTCTTGCTGCAGCAATAGCGCCTTTTCGATGATAATGCTTACCACTAATTTCTGCAGGTATTCTGTACCCTGGGCCTCCGTTTCCTAAACGAGCATCTAAATCTGCATCTCTAGATTCAGGGTCCCCACCTTGAATCATAAAGTTGTTGATAACACGGTGAAACAAGAGGCTGTCGTAGAACCCCTCTTCAGCTAGCTTGAGAAAATTTTCTCTGTGAAGCGGGGTATCTTCAAAAAGAATGGCCTTCATGTCCCCATAAGGAGTCGTAATGGTTATCAGATAGTCCTTTTTAGATGGTTTTTGAAATGCAAAAACTGAGAGAGTCGAAATAAACAGCAGTACTAAAATGAAGGCCTTCCTCATGAATTTCTATTGAAAATTATAGCCGTATTTTTCGGCAATTTCTTTTTTGGGTAATTCCTCAACGGTCACATACATACGAACATCCTGAACTGGTCTGTCGCCTGGAGCAGTTTGGACTGCAGCAATAGAATCAATCACTTCAATACCCGAGATTACTTGTCCATAAACCGTATATGCTTTGTCCAAAGACGGTGTTCCACCAACAGTCGAATATGCTTCGATCTCAGCTTCAGACATCGTAGAAGCCATATCTATTCCTGTTAATTCTGAAAGCTTATCAAGCGAGTCGAATACTTTATCTACAAACGCCTGCTGACCACCAGTCTGAAAAGCCTCGTTAAATTCTTTGTTCAATTCATTATCGGGAAACTCAGATCGGCATTTCTGAAGCGCCTGACCAATCTTTTGTTGATCGTATGCCAATTGCTCTCTTGTAGCGACAGTTCCTTGAACAATGTAAAACTGGCTTCCACTAGAAGCTTTCTCTGGATTCATTTGATCACCAGTTCTAGCAGCGGCTAGAGCACCTTTCTTGTGGAAAAGTGTAGGCACAAACTCGGCAGGTACTGTGTAGCCAGGTCCACCTCCGCCTAATCTTTGGCCTGGACCAGCTATTTTAGAATCAGGGTCTCCTCCTTGAATCATAAATCCTCTGATCACCCTATGGAATAAAAGGCTATCGTAAAATCCCTCATTAGTCAACTTTAAGAAATTCGCTTTGTGCTGAGGAGTTTCATCATAGAGTATGGCTTTCATATCGCCATAGTCGGTCTTGATGGTTACGAGAAAGTCGTTTCCAGACAGGTCTACCGGTTTATCTGAAGTAGATTCGTCCTTTGCTCCACCTCCACATGCCATTACTAATAGCAGCAATGCCATTACTCCAAAAATTGAAAATCTCTTATTCATTTATCTCTTGTTTAATTTCGTCAAGTACTTCTTTTCCGCCCGAAGTTAACACCTCTGAAGCAAGTTCAAATCCAAGTTTAAGTGGATTATTGATTGAGCCTGTTTTTTGCCTTCTGATCTCTTTCAATCCATCAAGACTGATCACGCCACCATTTATATGAATATTGTCACCTTCCAAGGAAGCAATACAGAAAACAGGAACGCTACAGCCTCCATCCATTGTTTTTAAGAATGACCTTTCAGCTTTAAGACAAATCTCTGTTTCGTTGTGATTTAAGATAGCTCGAATCTTATCTCGCTTTACAGCATCAAGGTTTTCATGTACTTCTATCGCTACACTACCCTGACCAACGGCCGGTGTAAATTGATCAAGAGGCAGCTTCTGAACAATCATATCACCATAGCCCATTCTGTGAACCCCTGCATAAGCTAAATGAAGAGCTTGACAAGCCCCTTCGCGCATCTTTTTAATTCTCGTTTGCAGGTTACCTCTCACTGCCACTGTTTCAACATGAGGATATCTTGCATTCAAAGTGGCCACTCTTCTCGTGGATGAGGTTCCTAAAAGGAGCTCATCATTATTTAAGTTCACCGAAGGGTCATCACTAATAATAACATCTTGAGCAACTTCACGCTCCATGAATGCGATCAATTCAAAACCGTTTGGAAGAGTCGATTGCATATCCTTAGCACTATGAACCGCTATATCAATATGGCCACTGGCCAATTGGGCCTCTATCTCTTCTGTAAAAACTCCCTTACTGCCGATCTTGGCAATAGAAACATCTAATATCTTATCACCTTTGGTTTCAATAGTTATGATCTCAGTTGAGATGCCTTCTTGTTCAAGTTTATTTGCAACATGTTCGGCCTGCCAAAGCGCCAGCTTACTCCCTCTCGTTCCTATCTTAATCTTCATGTCTAACTGATTGTCTTTATGCTCTGGCAATTTGAGCAATGAAAAGAGATAAATCAAGGAAGAGAATCTTTGGGTTGGCGTTTCTCTCAATGTGGTATTGAGCCTCATCCAACTTAGGTGCAATGCTCATGACCTTCTCTTCAGAAAATACCTGACTAAACTTTTCCATGAAACCAGCCTCACTTTCTGGCATTCTTGACAATTCATTGACAGGAACCCTGTGTAACATGGCTTCCCTTATGATTCGACCTGCAGAACGCAGAAGCTCAAGCTGGTACTCTTTCCCCTTCTTTTGAAAACCATCAGCAAGGGCCACTAAGTTTTCGAAGCTGTAAGTATAGCAGTACCTGAACCACTCTTTGAAAGCCTCTTGCGTATCATCTTCAAATCCATCGATCAACGAAAGTGCTTTGCGCATGCTACCATCTGCAAAATAAGCTATGCGTTCTGCCCCTTGCTGATCTACTTGGTGTTTAGTATTCAGATAGCCTATAATGTCGTCATCAGAAAAGTTATTGATCAATAACTTTTGGGTACGGGAAGTAATAGTGGTCAATAGCTTATTTGGCTCATTAGAAACCATAAGAAACACCGTATTAGCCGGTGGCTCTTCAAGAATCTTGAGTATCCCATTTGCCGTATTTTGATGCATCTGTTCAGGTAACCAAATGATCATTACCTTAAACTTACCCTCAAATGCTTTTAAAGAAAGTGCTTGGCTTATCGCTGTTTTTTCATGTGTTGGAATAGAAAGCATTTTATTTTCCCATCCAAAGTGAGCAGACCAGTCCACTATATTTCCGTAGGGTTTTTCGAGCAAAAAGCCCCTCCACTCTTTCAAGAATTTGTCGCTTGAAGCCTTGTCCCTAGCCAGCTTAGGAGTAGCAGCTGTCGGAAAAATAAAGTTGACATCAGGATGAATCAGCTTGGCATTTTTTTGACATTGAGGACAAACCCCGCAGGCATCATCACCAGGGTTTTCACAATTGAGGTATGTGGCAAAAGCCAAGGCCATTGCCATAGCAGCAGAGCCCTCGCTTCCCGCAAAAAGTTGTGCATGGGCTACATGCGATTGTTTTACAGCATCAACAAGTTTCTTTTTAGTAGATGCTAACCCAGGAATATCACCAAATATCACGCCTTATTATCCCAAATTCTGTACTGAGCAGATTGCTCAAAAATATTTTCTATGATACGCTCTTCCGTATCATCATATGCCTTGTGTCTTCTCGACATGACGGCATCTGCAACTTCGGCAAATTTTTTCAAATTAAACGTACTCATTCCTGCTGCTCCTCCCCAAGAAAATGAAGGGATAAAGTTCCTTGGATAACCTGCCCCAAAAACATTGGCCCCAACACCTACAACCGTTCCTGTATTGAACATGGTGTTGATACCACACTTGGCATGATCAGCCATCATCAGACCACAAAACTGCAAACCTGTTTTGGCAAACCTACCAGAACCGTAATCCCAGAGCCTTACTTCAGCGTAGTTATTCTTAAGGTTAGAAGTATTTGAGTCAGCACCAATGTTGCACCATTCTCCTATAACCGAGTTACCGAGAAACCCTTCATGTCCCTTATTTGAAAAACCAAAAATCACAGAATTGCTCACTTCACCACCCACTTTACAGTGAGGGCCCACTGTCGCATCTCCTCTTAGCTTTGTTCCCATATTCAAGGTAGAATTCTCGCAAAGAGCAAAAGCACCATTAATGAGGACCCCAGGATTGATTGTTGTGTTATTACCTATATAAACTGGTCCGGCTTCTGCATTAATGACCGCAGCTTTTATATCGGCCCCTTCTTCAATAAATAGATTTTCCTTTCCATAGACCACGGTGTGCGGATCACTAATTTCAGCAGATACTCGATCTTTAGTAATCAAAGTAAAATCTAGCTCAAGCTGCTCTCTATTGTATTGAAAGATTTCCCATGGATGATTGATCATCCGGAAGCCTCCAGTAAACTCAACTTTCTCACCATCCATATTTCCAGCGATCAATAATTCATTAGCATAGAGAGATTGACCAGGCTGAAGTGATTTAATTGCTTCTGCCAATTCATCTGTTGGGCAAACCGCTCCGTTAATGGCTATACCCTTGTTAGGGGTACCAAATTTTTGCTGCAAATAAGTTTCAGTGTCGAAAGACACATTGAAGCCCCGGTTTTGCCATTTCTCTGAGATCTTAAGGATCCCCACCCTAATTTCTGCAATGGGGCGCGTGTATGTAAAGGGTTTCAAATTCTCCCGTAATTGAGGAGAATCGAAAAGTTTGATGTCCATTCACGAAAATAAAAAAGTCTCCATCGAAAAATGGAGACTTCTAAATTCTTTTGATTGAAATAAACCGGAATTATTTCTTCTTGTATCTTCTGTTGAATTTTTCCACTCTACCCGCAGTATCCAAGAACATTTTCTTACCTGTGTAGAAAGGATGTGAAGCAGAAGAAACCTCTACTTTAATCACAGGGTAAGTGTTTCCATCTTCCCACTCGATAGTTTCACCAGAAGTCATTGTAGACTTGGTTAAGAACTTGAATTCACTCTGAGTATCATAAAATACTACCGGCTTATAATCAGGATGAATATCTTTTTTCATGACTCTTCTATTTGCTTTCCCTAAAAAGGATTGCAAATGTAGTGACTTTCAGAATAATGCACAAACATAAAAGATTTATTATTAAGGAATTTTCAGTAGTGCTTTTCTTTCTAAAGATGTCACTATCTTACAAGGTATTTAATTCGATGCAAAAGCACTATTTCACCTTCATTGGCTTACTACTCAGCCTCCAACTTTGTGCACAGAGCACATTCATCAGTTATAATCGAGACTATTATCACCTAATCGACAGGTTCGATATTCTCTATTCTCAAAAAGGAAACACCTTAAAAACAACTTATAAACCCATAAGGCGGTCGGACCTCAGTAACTTTCTTTTAGGAATTGACACCACAAAAGCGGCCTTCAGTGTTCAAGACAGATTCAATTATGAATACTTATTAAACGATAACTGGCAGTTTGGCACTAGTCAGTTCAATGAGAATGACAAGAGCTGGTGGAACCTTGCATACAACAGAAAGTCTGATCTCTTCTACGTAGAACAAGACCATTATAGTCTCAGAATTAATCCGGTTATCAATTTTGAAGTTGGAACAGACCAAAGAAATGATGCTGTTCTCTACACCAATACCAGAGGTTTAGAAGTTCAAGGTTCAATTGATGACAAAGTTGGTTTCTACACTTTTCTTACTACTACCCAAATGCGGGTCCCCCAGTATGTAGCCGACTATGTAGACAGCCACATGGCCTTCCCTTATGAAGGATTCTATAAAATTGATGACTTTGACAAAAGCCTATTCGATATCTTTCATGCCAGAGGGTATTTTACTTTCAATGTGACAAAAAGCATTGACATTCAAGCAGGTTACGACAAGCAGTTTATTGGTAGCGGAATCCGTTCTATGGTAATGTCAGACTTTTCAAGCCCGATGCTTTTCGGAAAGATCAACACGCGTTTAGGGCCATTCACTTACACCAACCTTTGGGCGGAATTAACTGAAGACATCATATTCTCAGGCGGAGGTAGCCCAGCCGATGGGCAATACCCGAAGAAGTTCTTGGCCATGCATAGGCTAGGCATAGATATTACACCAAATTTCAATATTGGAGTATACGAAACCATTATTGCGGACAGCGCCAACATCAATTACTTCAACCCAATCATCTTCTATAGAGCGATTGAGCAAAATCAAGGAAGCCCGGATAACATCCTAATTGGTATGGACTTTCAGTGGAACATCAAAAAGAAATTCCAACTCTATGGCCAATTCATGCTTGATGAGTTCTATATCGATGCTTTAAGAGAGAACAATGGAGATTGGAGAAATAAGTTTGGTGTCCAGGTAGGTGGTAAGTACATCAATGCCTTCAAAATTAATAACCTCGATCTTCAATTGGAGGCCAACTTCGCCAGACCATATTTCTATGCTTATGACAGACCTGCACAAAGCTACACCAACTACCGCAATCCTTTGGCGCATCCTATGGGTGCCAATTTTAAGGAGTTCTTATTTGAAGCGAGATACCAACCATTTAGAAAAGTCAATTTGATTGGGAAAATGTTTATTACCAATTATGGTGAAGATGAGAACGGCCTGAATTATGGCGGTAATTTATTAAAAAGCACTGACGACAGAATTAGTGACACGGGCAACACAATTGGTCAGGGGGTAGCGACAACGAATACCTATTTTGAATTTAATGGATCTTATATGATCCTACACAATCTCTATGTAGACTGGAGAAACATCTATAGAAACAAACAAAGTGACATCAGTAATCGCTCCAATAGCGGTTTGATCAGTACCATATCTTTAAGATGGAATATTGCTAGAAGAGAACATGAATTCTAGATATCCGTACAATATTGGCTAACTTGCGCCAGCATTTTATTTATGAGTACTTACGGAAGAATCCTCTCATACGGGAAACCCTACCACCGCTACCTACCGCAATACTTGATCTTTGCCGTTTTGGCTATCGTTTTCGGTCTTGCAAATTTGGCTTTATTAAAGCCCCTTTTCACGGTAATTTTTGAGTCTAAAACAGACGAGCAATTAAAATCTATAGCCGAAGCAAATAAAGGAGGATTAAGCCTTCAAGCGCTTGAGAGCCTTTTTTATGGCCGACTAATTGAAATCAAAGAAACATATGGTCAACGAGGATCATTGATTTTTGTGAGCATTGTCATTGGTGTCTCGGCTCTCCTTGCCAATATTTTCACCTACTTGGCCAATGTCACAATAAATTACTTAAGAGCTGATGCCATTAAAAAGCTTCGTTCGACAGTTTATGAAAACACCACCAAATTACATTTAGGCTTTTTCTCGGGTGAGAGAAAAGGCGACATCATGTCTAGAATGACGAATGATGTTCAAGAGATTGAGGTAACGCTTTTAAGCTCTATCAAGGTGTTCTTCAGAGAACCAGCCACAATCATCCTTTATCTAGGTTATTTATTTGCAACATCTTTTCAACTCACCCTTTTTACGCTCATATTTTTCCCGGTGATGGGTTTTGTTATTTCAGAAATCGTGAAGCGATTAAAAAAGAAAGCCAAACAAAGCCAAGAGTCTCTTGGAAGGATAGTCAATCTCATGGATGAAGTTTTTGGAGGCATGCGAGTGATCAAAGCCTTTAATGCGGAGAATTATGTGAATGAAAAATTCCATAACGAAACTGATCACTACAGAAAAATTCACATGTCCATGGCAAGGAAAAATGAACTTGCCTCTCCTACTTCTCAGTTCCTTGGAATCCTTGTGGTCGCCACCTTATTGGTAGTCGGAGGAAATCTTGTTATTAATAAAGAAACAAGCCTTGACCCTGAGGGGCTCTTGACTTACTTGATCGTTTTCAGTCAAATATTGAACCCTGCCAAGAGTATCAGTCAGGCCATTAGTAGTATTCAAAGAGGAATTGCCTCTGCCGATAGAATTTTTAAGCTTATTGACGAAAAGCCAGCGATTCAAAGTAAACCCGGAGCAGTTGAGAAATCTACTTTTGAAAAAGGTATTGAATTCAACAATGTCACATTCAAATACGAAAAAGAGGTCGTTTTAAACGATATCGATCTCAATATTCAAAAAGGAATGACAGTAGCATTAGTTGGTTCTTCAGGAGCCGGTAAATCTACTCTGGCAGATCTGGTTCCTCGCTTTTACGATACAACGGAAGGCACAATTAAATTTGATGGAGAGGAAATCAAAGACATCAATGTGCAATCACTCAGAGGGCTGATGGGTATTGTTACTCAAGAATCAATTTTATTCAATGATACCGTTGCAAAGAACATTGCATTCGCAATGCCAGATGCAAAGAAAGAAGACATCATCCATGCAGCTAAAATTGCCAACGCTCATGACTTCATCATGGAGCTAGAAGATGGCTATGAAACCAATATTGGTGAACGAGGCGGTAAATTATCTGGAGGTCAAAGGCAAAGATTGAGCATTGCTAGAGCGGTAATGAAAAACCCGCCAATCCTGATTCTTGATGAAGCTACTTCTGCGCTTGATACCGAGTCTGAAAAATTGGTACAGGACGCCCTGACTAAACTCATGGCAAATAGGACGTCTTTGTTAATAGCTCATAGACTAAGTACTATACAGCATGCCGACCTCATTGTGGTTATGGATAAAGGAAGTATTGTTGAACGGGGAACACATGACGAATTAATGCAGTTGGAAGGCAATTATCACAAGTTGATCACAATGCAATCATTTTAGATTATATAAAGTATTTATTGTCTTTTTTTGTAAATAAAAATTAACTAAAATCACACTGAGTAATGGATAATCTGGGTCTTATCAAAGCTGAGCTTGAAGAAGCTCAAAAGGTGCTTGCACAGTTTTTGTCTAGCGATGAGCATATCGCAAAGATTGAAAAAGCGGCTTTATTGATGGCTGATTCCATCAATGCGGGTGGTAAGATCATCAGTTGCGGTAACGGTGGCTCTCATTGCGATGCCATGCACTTTGCGGAAGAACTGACCGGAAGATATCGAGAGAATAGAAAAGCACTCCCTGCACTTGCCATTTCAGACCCCAGTCATATCTCTTGTGTCTCAAATGATTTTGGCTACGATTTTATCTTTTCGAGATATATAGAAGGTTTAGGACAAAGCGGTGATGTACTTCTAGGAATAAGCACTAGCGGAAATTCAAAGAATGTAATGCGAGCTGCTGAAGTGGCTAAGCAAAAAGGAATGCATGTCGTTGTACTCTCGGGCAAAAATGGCGGTGAATTAGCAGAATTGGCGGATATAGAAATCCGAGTCCCACATTTTGGCTATGCTGACCGAATTCAAGAGATACACATCAAAGTGATACACATTTTGATACAATTAATAGAAAAACACACAATTGAAATTAAGTAAAGGATATGGAAGTGCAGTTTTTGGTGTAGATGCGAACATTATAGACATAGAAGTCAACATAGTTGATGGCACCAAATTCTTTATGTCAGGTTTACCTGACAATGCAGTGAAAGAATCTGTTCACAGAATTGAATCTGTTTTTAAAATTCTAAACTTTCGTTTTCCGCGTAAAAAGGTATTAGTCAATATGGCCCCTGCAGATATCCGTAAGGAAGGAGCTGCCTACGATTTACCTTTAGCCCTGGGTCTGCTGAAATCATCAAACCAAATAGATGCACCTGACTTGGAAGAATATTTGGTAATGGGCGAATTGTCTCTAGATGGTAAACTACGGCCTATCAAAGGCGCCTTACCTATCGCTATTCAAGCAAGAAAAAAAGGATTTAAAGGATTTATTCTCCCTAAACAGAATGCTACTGAAGCTGCAATTGTCAATGAGCTTGACATTATTGGGGTAGAAACGCTAAAGGAAGCCACTGATTTTTTAGATGGCAAAAAGAAAATTGAACCACTTGCCTATGATACGCGAGATCACTTTTTCGATCAGCTCAATGCTTATGACGCAGACTTTGCGAATGTACAAGGACAAGAAAATATTAAACGCGCGCTAGAAATAGCCGCAGCAGGTGGACACAATGTGATCATGATTGGACCTCCGGGTGCAGGCAAAACCATGCTAGCCAAGAGGCTACCGTCAATTCTGCCTCCTCTTACGCTTCATGAAGCCCTAGAAACGACAAAGATTCATTCCGTAGCTGGTAAATTGGGCAATGATGCTAGACTTATCACAAGAAGACCATTTAGAAACCCTCATCATACCATTTCAGATGTAGCCTTAGTAGGAGGTGGCGGAATACCTCAGCCAGGTGAGATCTCACTGGCCCACAATGGTGTACTCTTTTTAGATGAACTCCCTGAATTTAAGCGAACTGCACTTGAAGTAATGCGCCAACCGCTTGAAGAGCGAATGGTATCTATAAGCAGGGCAAAAGTCTCTGTCGAGTTTCCTGCTAACTTCATGCTTATTGCGAGTATGAACCCATGCCCTTGCGGCTTTTACAATCACCCTGATAAAGAGTGCGTTTGTGGATCCAACCAAGTGCAACGATACCTCAATCGTGTCAGTGGTCCTCTCTTAGACAGAATTGATCTTCATGTTGAAGTCACGCCCGTTTCCTTTGAGCAAATGACCCAGAATAGGAAATCGGAAAGCAGCGCAACCATTCGAGAGCGCGTAATGAAAGCCCGCGAAATTCAGAATGAGCGCTTCAAGGAGCACAATATCTTCTCTAATGCCATGATGGGGGGACAGTTTGTTAAAGAAGTGTGTCAGATCAATGAAGCAGGTAATAAACTGCTAAAAACTGCTATGGAAAGATTAGGTCTTTCTGCCAGAGCCTACGACAGAATATTGAAAGTGAGCAGAACTATTGCCGACCTTGACAACCAGGAAAGCATTCAAATTCAACATTTGGCAGAAGCCATCCAATACAGAAGCCTTGATAGAGAAAGTTGGGCTGCGGGTTAAAAAGCGTTAATCAACATTTTTTCAGACCTATTTGCCCGATATTGCACTCATGAAATGGGTATTAACCCTCTTGTTTTTATTCTCTCTTCTGAGCATTTCTTATGCACAAGAAGAGGATACCAAACGCCTAAAGGGAAGGGTTATGAATGCCGATGATAAGACGGCTGTTGCGTTTGCAACAATTTTAATAACCAATAAAAAGAAAGGTGCAGCCAGTAATGAAGCTGGCTTTTTTGATATTCCAGTTGAATTAGGTGATCAGATCCAAATCACTTCAATCGGATATCACCCAAACATGCTGATCATTACTCAAGACTATTTGGACACGGAAGCGGTCATTCCCATTTTTCTCTTACCAAAAACCTATGAATTAGACTCTGTGACCGTGATCCAAATGACTGACGATTTCTATTTGAAGAGACGCGTTTGGGATACATTAAAAATCCAGAATCCTTACTTGACCAGCAACCCAAGAGACTGGGGCACGGTCAATACCCTTCCCAATACTAATGGTCTGGCTGGAGTAACCATCACAGGGTTTCTAAATAGCTTTGATAAAGACCTGCAGCAGAAGAGGTACTTGGACAGGTTTGAAAAAGCAAAGCGGTTTAAAGAAGAAAGAGAGGCTGAACTTGCGAAACGCTTTAACAAAGAAATGGTCAAGGAAATCACCAACATCGATGACCGTGTAATCGATGAGTTTATGGAGTTCTGTGATTTTAGAGATGGAGAAATCCTGAGGTCCTCAGAATATGAAATGGTCGTAAAAATATTGGCGAAGTATAAACAGTTTCTTGTTCGCTAAATCTAAGAGCCTAGAGCATTCAAAGGCTGATTTTATATTTTTCAATAGTCCTATTCATCACCTTTAACATCCTATTTTTTCTTGAAGATTGTACCCACACACCCAGAGTAAAAACAAAAGCCATCACTATCACAAGAAATAGCATATCTTGAGATTGCTGATCTGACGATAAGAGATACATAAAGTCCGCTATAAGCACCGGCACCAAACTTATGATCAAGTTAATGATCATCAACCTTGACATGAAAAAACTACCCTCAAGGAAAAATTCATTTTCCTTGACCTTCTTTAAAGTTCCATAAAAACGGGGAAAAAATTGTTTATATCGATTCGCTTCAGCTTTTACTATTCCGTTCGAAATAATCTCAGCCCTATACTGAATTACTGAAGTAGTATTTAATCCTATATCTTCTATATTTTGACTAAAAGACTGCTTAAAATCATCAATTTGATTGGTTTTAAAGAGTATTTCAATGCTATCAATTTTCACCCATTTAGACATCATAATAGAATTACTTCTTCAAAAAAGGTCCCAAAAAGCTCATCACCGTCTCTGCCACTATCTCATGGCCAGCCTCATTTGGATGAATGCCATCTGAAAGGTTCAGTTCTTTTTCACCCCCAACGCCTTCTAATAAAAAGGGAATTAGTTTAACATCCTCAGACTTGGCTACCTCAGCAAAAAGTCCTTTAAATTCATTGGTATAGTCCTGACCAAGGTTTGGTGGAATTTGCATTCCTGCAAGAATGATGATTGCATTTGGGTTAGCCGTTTTTACCTTACCAATCATAGCTTTTAGATTAGATCTGGTTTCATTTAAACTCAAACCCCGCAATCCGTCATTTCCACCTAATTCCAGTACAAAAACATCTGGTTTAGCCCTCAACACCCAATCAATTCTCTGTAGGCCCCCTGCCGATGTTTCGCCACTCAGGCCAGAGTTAATCACATCATATTCTAAGCCCTGTTCGTTTAAAGCTTTTTGCACCAATGCAGGAAAGGCATTTTCTATATTTATTCCGTAACCAGCAGTAATACTATCACCAAAGAAAACCATCAATTTTTTATCCTGAGGTGTCAACAAGAACAGTGAAACAAAAATTGCTAGAAGGAGTCTTATCATAAGGCGAAGTCCATGAATTAATCCAAATATAAACGAACTTCTTTATCTTTCGTTTTACCCCAAGCGAGTCTAATTAAATATGTCAAATACAATTCTTGAAGTAGACAATCTGAGTAAAGTCTATTCAAACGCTCATAGAGACCTTACCGTCCTTTCTGATATTAGCTTCAGCATAAGTGAAGGAGAAAAGTTCAGCATTGTAGGTTCTTCCGGTTCTGGAAAAACAACGCTACTAGGACTTTGTGCTGGCCTTGACAACGCAACAACAGGTAGTGTAAGTCTAAACGGTGTCAGTCTCAATGGCCTTAGTGAGGATGAAAGAGCCAAGGTCAGAAATGAATATGTGGGATTTGTATTTCAGAATTTTCAACTTTTGCCCACACTTACCGCATTGGAAAATGTAATGGTGCCTCTTGAGTTGAGAGGAGAAAAGAATGTTGGAAAGCGCGCATTAGATTTACTAGACAGAGTCGGTCTGGCTGAAAGACATAATCACTATCCTACTCAACTTTCTGGTGGTGAGCAACAGCGAATATCCATAGCTCGCGCATTTTCTAATACGCCTAAAATTCTGTTTGCCGATGAGCCAACTGGCAACTTGGATGAGGAAACCTCCGAGAAGATAGAATCCTTGATCTTCGAAATGAATCGAGAGTTAGGAACAACTTTGGTGATGGTTACTCATGACCTCGATTTAGCCAATAAAACAGATAGAATACTGCGCCTAAAAGGCGGAAGAGTTTTGGAAGAAATGACCATTAGCTAAGCATGCAATGAACAAGCAAAGAATACCGAGAAGCTGGTACTTTAAAATGGCTTGGCGAGATGCTAGAAAAAGCAAAAGCAGGCTATTTCTCTTTATCTCCTCCATTACTTTGGGAATCGCGGCATTGGTAGCGATCAACTCATTCAGCAGCAACCTGAAAGATGACATCAATGGTCAAGCAAAAGAGTTATTAGGCGCTGACATTGAAGTGAGCAGCAATACCCCCGACTACAATTATTCCTTTCTAGATACGCTCTCCTTTGATGTATCCTATGAAAATTCATTCGCATCAATGATCTACTTCCCAAAAAACCAGCAAAGCCGACTGGTTGATGTAAGGTCTTTGGAGGGAAGTTTCCCTTACTATGGCACCATTGAAAGTGAACCCGTGAATGCGGAAAAGAGCTTCAGGGATGGTGAAAGAAAAGCTCTTGTCGACAAATCTGTGATGATCCAATATGACGTTCAAGTAGGAGACAGCATAAGAGTTGGCCTAATAAATTTCAAGGTGGAAGGAGCCTTGATCAGTTCACCCTCCCAATCTTTAGGTGCAACTCTGGTGGCTCCTGCTGTATATATACCTGCCAAATTTCTTGATGAAACTGGCCTCGTTCAAAAAGGCAGCAGAGTGAATTATCGTAGGTTTTATAAATTCAATGACCTGCCTGAAAATTTTGATTGGGAGGCTAGAATTGAGGCCGACCGTGACAGCCTAAGAGTCAATAACATTAGAATTGACACTGTTGCTGAGCGCAAACAGGAAACAGGCGATACATTTCAAAACCTAGCCAACTTCTTAAACCTTGTTGCTTTCGTTGCCCTACTACTCGGCTGTGTAGGAGTCGCAAGTGCTGTTCACATCTATATGAAAGAAAAGGTGAAAACTGTGGCAATTTTGAGGTGTATGGGGGCCAAAGGCCGCGATGCATTCAGCATTTTCTTAATTCAAATGAGTGCTGTAGGTTTTATCGGTTCTATCATAGGTGCAATCATCGGAATTTTCATTCAAAGAATACTTCCTCTAGTTTTTGAAAACTTCTTACCTGTGGAGGTAAGCTTGAGCATTTCATGGCCTGCTGTATTTGGTGGAATCATCACTGGACTTTTTATCTCCGTTCTCTTTGCTCTTGCACCTCTTTTGAGTGTTAGAAAAGCTTCTCCTCTCATTACTTTGAGAGAAAATGCCTCGAACATTTCGTTCTCAAAAGACAGGGCTATCTGGGCAGTGTATATTGGCATTTTCGTATTTATTGTTGCTTTTGCTTTTCTCCAGATCGGTGAACTGAAGGACAGTCTTTATTTCACTTTTTTCATTTTTATCGCTTTTGGCTTTTTAGGCTTGGTGGCCAAAGCTTTTATGTGGTCTGTGAAAAAATTCTTTCCAAACAACGCCAGCTATATCTGGCGACAAGGCTTGGCAAACCTCTACAGACCAAATAATCAAACATTGGTTTTAATTGCATCAATTGGCTTGGGAACTGCGCTTATAACAACGCTATACTTTATACAGACACTACTGATCAGTGAAGTTGAGATCACAACGGATAATGACCGACCTAACTTGATGGTATTTGATATACAGTCTTATCAAAAAGATGCTGTGGCAGATCTGGCTAAAGAAAATAATCTGCCAATTCTTCAACAGGTTCCAGTTGTGACCATGCGCATAGAGTCGATCAATGGGGTTTCATTAGCAGATATTGTTGCAGATAGTACCATTGAAATGAGAAGTTCTCCTTTTAGAAGAGAGTGGCGCGTCACTTATCGTGACAGTCTGATTGAGTCGGAGACTTTGGCAAGTGGTAGTTTAGAAAGACCAAGTACTTTATCTGGACGAACAGACTGGAGCTTTGTGAGCTTAGAAGATGATTACGCAAAAAGAAACAATATTGAATTAGGTGACACTATTGTTTGGAATGTACAAGGTTTTCCGATTACCACCATTTTAGGAAGTACAAGAGAAATTGATTGGGAGAGGGTTCAGACAAACTTTCTTGCACTGTTTCCTGCGGGCGTCCTTGAACAAGCTCCTCAATTTCATGTATTGATCACCCGAGTGAAAGACAAGGAATCAGGAGCGCTTTTTCAGCGGGAGGTTGTCAAGAATTTCCCTTCAGTATCGGTGATAGACATTGGCCTCATTCTAGACACTTTAGATGAAATTTTAGATAAGATCGCATTCGTCATCCGCTTTATGGCGCTGTTTAGTATCGTCACAGGTCTGCTGGTGCTAATTAGCTCTGTCATCCTTTCTAAGTTTCAAAGAATACGTGAGAGTGTACTACTAAGAACTTTAGGAGGAAGTAAGAGACAGATCATATTGATCAATAGTCTGGAATATTTATGCTTAGGTAGTATGGCATCTCTTTCTGGTATTTTACTCTCTCTTTTAGGAAGTTGGGGACTGGCCTTTTACTCCTTCAATTCAACATTTGTACCAAGCCTATTGCCCATTGTAGTGGTATTTCTCAGCATTACTGCAATAACAATTTTTATTGGGCTTTTTAATAGTAGAGGTATACTAGATAGACCGCCATTGGAAGTTTTGAGAAGCGAAGTTTAAACGATTCAGGAAACGTTGAACTACTGGCTGAACCTCTTAACCCCTTCATTGCATCCATGAATGGCACAAAATTCGTAATATCAAACATAAAATATTGATCATGAAACTTATAGCAACCCTATTTTTAAGCCTATTCTTTTTCACAGCAAGCACCCAAAACGATGCAAATGCTATTGCAGGTGACTGGGAGGGAACATTATCAGTGACCAACGAAGTATCCTACAAACTTATCTTTCACATTTCTAAAAAAGATAATGGTAGCCTTTCGGCAACTTTAGATAGTCCTGATCAAAGTGCATTAGGTATGCCATTTGATGAAGTTACTTTCAAAGACAATGAGCTAATAATGAAAATGAACATGATTCAAGGAACCTATAAAGCGACTTTAGAAGATGGGAAATTGAACGGGACATGGTCTCAATCAGGCCAAGAGTTTACATTGAATCTTGAAAAAGCCGAGAAGTAATGTAAACTGTTTTTGAATTCATAAAATGACTACGATATAAAAAAAGGTTAGCCAATTGGCTAACCTTTTCTTTTTCTTGCTTCAATCTGATCCGCTAAAAGCAGCAAACTTTCTTTTAAGTAAACGTCTTTTAGATCTGCCAGATCACGTCCCTTTACTTTATTTGCTTCTAGTTCGCCTAATGAAGAACCGATTTTGATACGAGCAGCTCGTTCTTCTTCAGCTTTTGTCTGCTCTGCTTTTCTCTTGTCATAGTTAAGCGAGACCATGGTCTTCTTTCGATTCTCCATGGCTTTATTGATATCATATTGTAGGTCTACAAGATCTTGCTCAGTTTTCATGCGCTGATCATGTCTTGTATTTAATTGTTGAATCAGACCACTATCTACATAGTTCAAAGGCTGAAAACTAGCCGATGGAATCTTGTCCCAAGGAAGAGCACTCGGCTTAGAGCTTTCACCAAACTCTTCAGCACTAAATGCAGAAGGAAAAGCAACATCAGGGCTTACCCCTAAATGCTGTGTACTACTTCCTGTTACTCTATAGAATTTCGCCATCGTAAATTTGATAAGCCCTAAATTGTCATCTTCAGGTCCTCTGATAAATGCATTTAGCTCTCTAACCTGCTGAACAGTACCCTTGCCATAGGTCTGCTCGCCCACGATAACTCCTCTTTTATAATCTTGAATTGCTCCAGCGAAGATCTCAGATGCGGAAGCAGAGAATCTGTTGATCATTACATTCATTGGACCATCATAGAACATGGTTTTATTGTCGTCATTCAACTTCTCAATGCTATTGCCGCTATACTTTACTTGAACAACTGTACCTCCTGGTAGAAATAACCCTGAAAGGTTGATGGCTTCAAACAAAGCCCCACCGCCATTATTTCTTAGGTCAAGCATAACACCATCCACTCCTTGCTCTTCAAACTCAGTAATGAATTTTTTAACATCATTTGTGGTACTTGTGTAGTCAAGAGGGTTCTCCTCCATTTCTTCAGCATTGAGATAGAAATCAGGCACTGTGATTACACCCATTTTGTAGGTTGTTCCATTTTCAGTGAACTCAACTACCTTGCTTTGCGCTCTTGCTTCTTCTAAGTTGATTTTGTCACGAACTAAATTTACAACCCTTGTTGGCGCACCTGGGCTGGAACCTGCAGGTAAAATCTCTAGTCTTACCAATGTTCCTTTAGGGCCTCTGATCTGACCCGCGACTTCGTCACTTCTCCAACCAACAGTATTGATCATTTCACCATCAGCACCTTGAGCTACTCCAACTACTCGATCATCTTTATCGATTTCTCCACTTTTAAATGCCGGACCACCAGGTCTCAATTCTACAATTTTCGTGAAATCATTGTCTTGCTGAAGTGTTGCGCCAATCCCTTCTAAGGATTTTTTGCTTTGCATTTCAAAATCTTCAGCATTCAATGGAGTAAAGTAATTTGTATGAGGATCAAATGCTTCAGTTACTGAGTTCATAAAGATCTCAAAAACGTCATTGTCATTGTACTTGCCGACATTGCTTTGGAAACGCTCATAACGACCAACCAAAACTTCTTCGATTTTCTCATCCTCAGAACCGCTTAATTTTAAATTCAATGCCTGGCTTTTAATACTTTTTCTCCACCATTCATCTAAGTCTTCTTCGCTTTGCGCATAAGGAATTTCTTCTCTATTGAGCTCAATATTCTCATTTTTTGAAAAATCAAATGGCTCTTTTGACCTTTTAAGTGCAAATTCCAATCGGCTGTCTAAGCGCTTTTTATAGATATTGAATATGTAAAAAGGAGTGACAAGGTTGCCTTGTTTTAAATCGTCATCTAGAGAGAATCGATATTTCTGGAACGACCTGATGTCAGAGGCCAAAAAGTAATTTTTACTTCCATCCAATGATTCAATAAAATTATCAAGGATCACAGAAGACACTGAATCATCAAGATCAATATCTCTGTAATGGTATCGGTCGAGAATCGCTGTAATGATCCTCGCCTCTTTCATATGTGAGGCTGTAGGCTGGAATACCTTGGCCGAGTCATACTCAGCTATTGCCGAACTTACTCCTAAAAGGAGCAAGAGATTGATCCATAATACTTTTCTCATTGCTTTCTTCACTTGACTTTTGGGATAAAATTTGACCCTAGAAGGACATTAAAGGTAATAAAAAACGGAATGTTTCAGTTCCATATTACCCAGTAGTTCAATTATTATACCGATTATAGGCTATTGTGTTACAAAGGAATTAACAAGTCATGTTAAAAATTGTAAAATCACTCGTATCTCAAGGCTTTGACAGGGTTTGCTGTAGCTGCCTTGACCGATTGAAAAGTGACAGTTACTAGCGCAATTCCTAATGCAACAGCTGCGGATAGTACAAACCATAAAGGGTTAATATCTACTCGGTATTCAAAGTCGCCCAGCCAAATACTCATGACATAATATGCAATTGGGGCCGCCAAAAGCATGGCCACCAGTATAAGAACTGAGAACTGCCTTGAAAGTAATACGACAATACCACCTATACTTGCACCTAAGACCTTCCTCACCCCTATTTCTTTTGTTTTCTGCTCGGCAGTAAATGAAGAAAGACCAAATAGACCTAGGCAGGCAATAAAAATAGCCAACCAAGTAAAGCTGAATACCAAACGTCCAAAGCGTTCGTCTGAGGCATACTGTTCACCAAATTCCTCATCAAAAAAACGATACTCTAATGGGCTATTAGGGAAAACCTCATCCCAAGCATTTTGAATAAAGTTAATCGTCTCTGCAGTGTTCTGCGCATTGAATTTAACAGCTAGGTTACCACCTCCATTGGGTGCATAAAACATCGCCAACGGCTCAATTTTATGACGCATGTTGGTGAAATGAAAATCTCTCACCACACCAATCACTCTTCGTTCCTGTTGGCCCATGGCAATGGTTTTTCCCAAAGGGTCATCCCAATTCAATTCTTTAGCCATTGATTCATTGATGAGGATCGCTTCTTGCTGGTCGGTAGCCATTTCTCTGTCATAACCTCTCCCTGCAACAACTTCCATATCCATGAGGTCCATGAACTCATCATCAAAACCAAAGACAGAAATAATCCAAGTATCATCTTCAGCAGCTCCTTCAGGTCTTACTCCTCTCCTTCCAAAAGTTCTTCCTGGCATTCCCTGAGTCCTGGCGGTTTGGAGAATGTTTGGGTTCTGTTCTAAACTATTGATCAATATAGGTAGCTGCTCCTGCAAACCAGGGTCACCTACATTCAAAGTCATCACTTGCTCAGGGTCAAACCCTTTGTCAATATTTCGCTGATGTTGCAATTGATCATAAACGATAGCCGTTCCAATGATCATAACAGCAGATATGGTGAATTGAAAGATCACTAATCCTTTTCTTAAAGCAACTCCTTTCGAGCTGGTTTTAAAGGCACCCCTTAGTGTGGAAATAGGATTAAATGCGGAGAGCATAAAGGCCGGATAACTTCCTGAGAGTATTCCTAATGCAGTGGCAAAAGCTATTCCACCAATTACCCAAGCCGGTTCGGAAAGCAGATGAAGGGCTAAATTGCCTTCTACCGGTAGGTTTATCAATGAACCTGTCAGTGCCACAAGGCCGATAGCTACCACAAGAGACGCATAACACAATACCACGGACTCAATGATAAATTGATTGATCAATTGCGTTCTAAAGGCACCAAAAACTTTCCGAACTCCAACTTCCTGTGCACGGTTCGCAGAGCGGGCCGTACTCAAATTCATAAAATTGAATGAAGCGATTAGAATGACAAAAATGCCTACAGCGGCTAATGTATACACATAGCCTGAATCCGTTTTATTCAGGTTATAATTTTCAAAGAGGATACCACTAGACTGTAAATGCACATCTGATAAGGGCTGAAGGGTAACTTTAAAATTCTCTCCAACATCATTTGCACGTATTAATGGTTCCATTTTTTCCTCAACAGCTGATTCAGCAACATTATCCGCCATTTGCACATAGGTGACCATCGAAATACTTCTCCATGAATTGATAAACTGGTAAAATCCCGAAGTTGTATCAGCCTGTTCCATAGAAACGATCACATCAAAATTCAAATGGGAATTTTGCGGCACATCATCCATCAGCGCCACCACTTCTAAGCCAGTTTGATTACCTAAGTCTATTCTCTGACCTATAGGGTCTTCGTCTCCAAAGGTTCTTTTTGCCATTGATTCTGAAAAAACGACTGTATTGGGCTGGGTTAAAGCACTTTCAGTATCGCCATCAATCAATTTGAAATCAAATACCTCAAACAGACTAGGCTCAGCATAAGCAAAATGCTCGGTATAGTGGCCTTGTTGTTGATGCGAAATCAATTGCCTGCCTTGAGGCAACATGCGCACCTTATTCACCACTTCAGGGAATTCGGTTTCCATGGCCGCCCCTAACATGGGCATAGTTATTCCCACCAAATTACTACTTACTCCAAGTGCTTCGTCTATAGTAAGTACTCGGTATATGTTGTCAGCATTCTTATGAAACTTGTCGTAGCTCGTTTCATTCTGGACAAATAGAAAGATGAGCATGCAACAAGCAAAACCAATTGATAGACCTACAATATTGATTATTGATGTGTTCTTACTCTTCAGCAAACTGCGAAAAGCAATCTTGAGATAATTTTTAAACATGACCTTTGTTTTTGACTAATTGAATCTAAAAAGTAAAATAAATGATTCAGGGTGTTTTTATGTAAGCGGTTACTTATTTTAACCCTAATGCCTTCTCTGCCAATTCAATGGCCTTATCCAATGCTAGCTCTTGAGAAACAGCAATATTTGGTTCTATACCTACACCTTCCCAATTGGTTTTTGTGATTGGATTAATGGCTTTACCCTGAGGCACATTAACAAAAAACCCTTGGTTAATGACCATAGGACCTCCAGGATGAGCACCTCCACGTGTAGTTTCACCAATAATGGTGGCACGTTTTAAATTCTTCAAGTTATAAGTAAACTCCTCTGCAGCAGAAAATGTATAATCGCTGGTAAGCACATAGATTGGAATATCTGGCTTATGCATAGTCACTTGATCTGGCATTGTCCAACTTTCTTCGTATCTATCATCTGGTCGCCAATAAAACGTATTCAGATGGACTGGTTCCTCCCCAAAAAGATAGCTTGATATAAATCTAATCATTGAAGGAGAACCACCTCCGTTCTGTCTCAGATCAAAAATTATGGCATCCTGCTGGATCAATAGGTCCATTGCCTTTCTGGCAGTTTCTTCTGCTGGACCTATGCCCGCAAAACCGCGAAGATCGAGGTAACCAATGTTACCCTCTAACACTAAGACTTCTTCAAAACCATACGTTTTAGGCCCGCGATTCTCATTTCTTTGATTACCGCTGGACATGGCCTCTACACGCTCAGGGCTATACCTTACTCTAATGTGTTTGTCGTTCTGAACAAATCTGAGGTCTCGCTCTAATGCTCTCGCCAAAGCTTGTTGAGTTTCTATATTATCATATGAACCATTTTCTAGCTTTCGCATAATCAAATCATGCATTTCCTTGCCTTTATCAGGAAAGACATAATTACGATTCATAATTTCAGCAAGCTGATCAACAACCTTCTTCTTGTCAAATTCTTGTGCTTGAACTCCGGAGATGAAGAGGAGCAAGATAAATAGTGAAGTGATTTTTCTTACCATCTCTAAAAATTTAGTAAGTACTTACGTTAGTTTCTAGATTAGGTTGATATCAATAACACTTGTTAACAGAAATTATTTGATTCTGTCATACATGGAGTTTTCAGATAGCGCGTGTTCAACCTTTTCTAAATTACTCAAGAGATCTGAGGACTCTGCAAGCAATTGATCATTGGCCTTTTTGATTTTATTCCAAAGAGGTGTCATCTGCTCTACAAGTTTCAAACCTTTAGCCGTTAATTGCAGTAGTCGTTTTCTTTGATCCTCCTTGCCCTTTCTCTCAGAAACTAAACCTTTTTCAACAAGCACATTTGCTACCTGATTAACTGCAGGATGAGTTTGCTGAAGCATTGCGGCTAGTTCAGTTACACCCAATTCATCACCTTTTTTTAGTGCATAGATCAAAATGAACCAGCGAGGCTCAAACTCGAATGACGATTCCTTGTAAACCAAGGCCACGTCTTTGGCCAGGCGGTCACTCAAATTTTTCAAACGGGTAGCCAAGGCGAGGCTACCCAATTCTTCAATAACGTTTCGTTCCAATTAGTTTCTCTTTTTAGGTGCGATAAATGGAACGGACTCATCTCGAATATGCTGCATAAGCGCATCCAACTGTTCCATGGCCACATTTACATCAGCCATAGTCGTATCAAATTTCACTTTCATATCAGATACCCTAGCCTTTTGTCCATCGGTAACTGGTGGCTCAATTCCATCAATTGTCCCGTAGATATGATAAAGTTCAACTTGCAGCTTATTTGGGAAGTTGATCACATCTTGGAAGGTCTTCTGCTTGGGCTGAACTATTTGGTCCTCCACCTTATTCAAAGTCTCAATTATTTCTTTGGCCATTTCATGAACTTTCGGGTAATCATCTTCTGAGATCCTTCCTGCAAGGTCTTTCACTTGAGCACGAACCGAGCGCACATCATTTGCCGCATCATTGAGTGCATCAATCATACCTCTAAGCTCAGCCAAGATCATCTCCTGCTCATCGAATTGCGCTTGACTAGCATTCATTCTTGGGTCTGCTCGCAACACCAAATTTTTAGTGATCTCCTTATCGCCATAAGTAAATTTAACCGTGTACTGACCAGGTGCTAAATGATGCCCTCCTGCACCTAGCCCAACAAATACACCATCAACGCCAGATGGATTTTCCATAGCAAAGCCCCAGTTGAATCGATTGGCACCTGATTTCTTTCTGATCTTGTTTGCCCTTTCTTTTGCATCTGATGCAAAGGTTCTCACTACATCTCCTTTTGCATTCATAAATTCAATTTTCAAGGCTATTGAATCAACATTTTCTTTGATGTAGTACATGAGGTTGAATCCTTCATACGGGTTTTGGCCAACACTTGGATTCCTAGTGCGGAAAGCAAAATCTCTGATTGCCTCCTCGGGCTCGTAGACATAAAAGTCTGAATTTGCAGCTTCACTTAATTCATATAGTGGATTAAGATCGTCCATTACCCAAAATGCTCTTCCCTGTGTAGCAATGATCAAATCATTATAATTGACCATCAAGTCAGTAATTGGTACGATTGGGAGATTGCGCTGAAAATCATTCCATTTAACACCTCCATCAAATGATACGTATAGCCCAGTTTCTGTCCCAGCATAAAGAAGATCCTTCTTATTTGGGTCCTCTCTTACCACTCTTACGTGAGCTTCAGCTTTAATTCCATTTACGATTCTGGTCCATGTTTGACCATAGTCAGTAGACTTGAAAATATGGGGAGTAAAGTCGTTGAATTTATAGCGGTTAAAGGCGACATAAACTGTCGCTGGATCGTGAGGAGAAACTTCAATTTGGTTGATCATTCCTTCTTCATCTGTCGGAAGGCTTAATTCTGTCCAGTTGTTTCCTCCGTCTTTTGTAATGTGCAACATGCCATCATCTGCACCAGTGTATAGTACATTTTGATCGTGTGGTGATTCTGCTAAATAGTAAATAGCATGATAGATTTCTCCACCGGCTGCTTCATTTGTAATAGGTCCCCCACCCCAATCGATCTTGGTGCTGTCATTGCGCGTCAGATCCGGGCTGATCTCCTCCCAAGTAATTCCTCTATTCGAGGTTCTTAAAACTTTATTCCCAGCATGGTAGATCACAGACGGATTATGCTTTGAAGCAATGATCGGTGCATTCCAATTGAACCTGTATTTTACATCTTTGGGGTTTGTTCCTAGTCCTAAGAAAGGATAGGCCATTACATCTTTGGTCTGTCGAGTTTCTTTAGTCCATTCGCTTATGATACCTTGATAACAGCCAGAGTAGACATATTGAGGATCATCTGGGTCGAAAGCTGAATAAGCAGATTCGCAACCACCAACTGGATAGAACTGATCCCATCCTATACCACCACCATCTGCTCTTGACGCAATTGAAACAGAACTATTGTCTTGTTGACCACCGTATATTCTGTAAGGATATTGTCTGTCGGCATTTACTCTGTAGAACTGGGCTGTCGGTTGGTTGTCTTGTCTTGACCAATTCTTGCCGCCATCTATTGACACGTTGGCACCACCATCATTGGCATTGATCAAATATTCAGGATGCTCAGGATTGATCCAAGTCTGATGATTGTCACCATGCGGTGTTTGCAAATTCACAAAGGTTCTACCACCATCAGTGGATTGAACTAGAGGGGCATTCATAATGTACACAGATTCAGGATCAGTTGGGTGAGCAACGATGTGCATATAATACCAAGAACGTGCCCTGAGTAATCTGTCTGGGTTGATCAATCTCCAATTGTTACCACCGTCATCGGAACGATAGAGCCCTCCACCATCTGCTTCTATAATCGCCCATACACGATTAGGCATAGCGCGAGAAACGGAAATACCCATTTTACCGAGTGTCCCATTAGGTAAGCCTTTTTTCATTTGGGTCCAGGTGTCTCCACCATCGGCAGACTTCCAAAGCCCACTGCCTGGCCCACCACTTTGAACCTTCCAAGGAAACCTTCTGTGATCCCAATAAGAGGCATAGATCACCCTTGGGTTTGTCATGTCCATGCTTAAGTCGGCTACTCCTGAATTCTCATCTACATAATGTACTTTTTGCCATGAGGCACCGCCATCTTTAGAGCGGTAAACACCTCTTTCTTCAGTAGCACCATAAGGGCTACCTTGAGCCGCTACAAACACCACCTCAGGGTTACGAGGATCAACAGCGATCTTCGAAATATGGCGTGTTCTTTCTAGACCAATATGCGACCAAGTTTTTCCACCATCGGTAGATTTGTACATGCCATCTCCATGAGAAGTCATCACCCCGCGAACAGGTGCTTCACCCATTCCAACGTAAACAACGTTTGGATCAGATTCGGCTACAGATATAGCTCCAACTGAAGCTGTGTTGAAAAAACCATCTGATACATTAAACCAGCTTTCGCCTGCATTCGTGGTTTTCCAAACACCACCAGTGGCACCCATATAATACGACATTGGGTCTTGAACTACACCCGCAACAGCAGTGGCCCTTCCTCCGCGAAAAGGACCAACAAGCCTGAATTCCATAGCATTGTAAAGTGTTGTGTCGTAAGTCAACCCTTGAGGTTCTTGATTCTTATTTCTTCTTCTTCGCTGCGCATCTGCATCAGGAGTAATGATTAAAATCGCAAGTAGGAAAATCCCCAATAATCGGAAGGTCTTCATAGTATTCGGTTTAAGATTTTGACGTCATTCTGATTCCATATCAGAACCCATTTCAGACCCAGTTACTAACAAGGGTGACGATGACTTTCATAAGATAGGAAATGCCACTTCTAAAAACCAAGTGATTTTGACAAGCGAACTTTTGTATATTCCAAACAAACTAAGTTTCAATGAAGACTAAATTAATCTCAATCGCGATTTTCATTGCGCTCATTTGTGCTTGCGATACCCACAATAAAATGCATGATGAACACCATGGGCAAGAAGTAGAAAGGTTCGACAGAGAGGGATCATCAATCCTTAAAGGCGTTAAAGTACCGGGAAATAAGTCCATGTATTTTGCCAGTGGCATCGTGGCTAACCCTAAGGATGATTCCAAGGCTGAAGGAGATCGAGAACGTTTTGGAGATACTTATGACCAATCTGTCAGCGCATTAAAACGAATCGAATCATATCTTTCAGAAGAAGGCTTGAGTCTCGAAGATGTAATTGCCATGAAGGTATATGTTGCGCCTGACCCTGAGAATAATGGAAAACCAGATTTTCAGGCTTGGTTTAAGGCCTACGGTGAATTTTTTAATAATAGTGCAAACCCAAACAAAGTAGCGCGTTCCACTATTGGTGTCTTCCAGTTAGTCGACCCAAATAAATTTATTGAGATAGAAGTAAGAGCTGTTTACCCTAAATAGTATTAGTTGCCTGGGTAGGTATATTTAGCCTTATCCATTTCAACATTGAGTTTATATGAGTGGATGATAAGTTCCACTATTACTTGCCCTTCAGATTTTTCCTGAATTCTATAAGGCATCATAAAACCTCCTTCAATAGGCTGATAATCTTCGAATAACGTCTGGCTTTCTGCTGTGGTTTGTTGTCCTTCGGTAACTTTATACAACTCCATTACTTTAAGCCCACTGTTTAAGTTGAAGTAATAAATAATCTTTTCGCCATCTTTTCTTGTAAGAACGACTTTTTGACAAGTAGCACCATTAAAAGTTTCCGTACCTAGATACGCTGCCGAATAGCCTTTAGATCTGTAATCCAAAATAGGTTCTTGTAGCTCTATTTTCTTGACCTCTTCAGCCATTGCTGCATCTAGTAACTCGGGCTTTGTAGATCCCGGGTTTAATGTCCAAGCATTCTCACCATCATAGGCTTGTATTATCTCTACTCCGCTGAATTTGATCAAGCTATAATTAATATTTGGATGCTGTATAAATATCTCAGCCTCTAGTTCTCTCCCCATTTGTTTAATGGTCATAGATGCCAGAGAATTCTTTACTGAGCGCCAATTCTCTTTTCCTCCGATGGCCTTATAATACCTATCGATTACTTCATCAGCAGTTTGAGCGGAAAGTGTTGTAGGATAAAATAATCCAGAACACACCAATAACAAGGTTAACAAGTTTTTCATCGGTGTTTAATTTACAATATTTTAATCCATTTGGTCAAGGGAAGCATGCGAATTCACGAAATGCATCACACCATTAGCCAAAAAAAGCATGGATAAAACACGGATTAGAGCAAAAGAATTGAGCAGTTGATAGAACGAAGACGGTTATTTGTCAAAAACATGAAACTTTATGCTGGTTTATTTGGTATTACTTCTTCATGAGTAATTCGCGGAGGAGAACTAGAGTGATGGGAGCGCAAACTTCATTGCTAATTCCAGTAGCATTATTTTTATGGTTTGCCTGGAGAGGTTTTGAAGGGATGATGGATGCCGAACCAATGGGGTGGAAATGGATTGCCGGTCTTTTAGGCGGCTTAGCCTCTTCGATCCTAGTATTTGCAGGCCTCTATGGCCTATTCTTAATTACTAAGAGAAGTATAAGAAGTAACTCCGCAAGAAAATTGAATTGAGCTTTATAAAGTTTAGCCCTCAATATTCAATAAGTAACTAGTGCTTCTACCACCTTCTTTCGATTTCACAAGCACTTCCTTTTTCAAAAGGTCATTAATATCACGGCCAGCAGTATCTTGAGAACATTTACACATTTTGGCCCATTTAGATGAGGTCAACTTGCCAACAAATCCATCAAAAAGTTTATTGACCATCCTTGCTTGTCGGTTATTAAATGGGGTGCTGGCATGATACTCCAAAAATCGTGACTTCTTTAAAGTATGCTTTAGAGATTCTTCACTATTGATGATGGCTTTTTCTAAGCAATTCAAAAACCAAATCAACCATTGTGTGATGTTCAAGTCACCTTTTTGAGTGGCCTCCAACACCTGATAGTACTGCTTTCGCTGGTTGCGAATTTCTGTAGACATGCTGTAAAAGCGCTGATTTGTACCATCTGCTCTAGCGAGGAGCATATCTGTAACCGCACGGGCTATACGCCCATTGCCATCTGAAAATGGATGAATAGTAACAAACCACAAATGTGCAATAGCAGCTTTCACAATTGCATCTTCAGCATGATTGCCATTTAACCATGTAATGAATGATTTCATCTGGGCTGGTACAAGAGCAGAGTCAGGCGCTTCAAAGTGCACTTTCTCACGACCAATTGAACCAGAGACAACTTGCATTGGATCGCTCGGGTTATTCGTTCGCCATTTACCAACGGTAATTTTGAACATTCCTAAACTCCCAGTAGGAAAAAGTGAATTATGCCAGTTGAATAATCTTTTCTGCGTGAGTTTATCATCGCACTGTTGAGTGGCATCAAGCATCATTTCAACTACCCCATCTACATTGCGGTCTGAAGGCACGAGCCCGGCTACATCCATACCCAATTTTCGAGCAATTGATGAACGTACTTGATCTTGATCTAAATGCTCACCCTCAATCTCACTAGATTTTGATACATCTGAAATCAATACCCCGAGCTGAGCTTCGGTCTTTAAACTAAAGCCTATTCCCTCCATTTTACCCAATAAAAAAGCTTGCTTTTGGCGTACTGCCACAAGTTTTTCTAATACCTGAAGCTTGTCCCAGGTAAAATTTGGCCAATCCTTGAGTTCGTGGATATACATTTATTCTCCGCAATATATGCGGTAAATGTATGTATTATTCTCCGCATTTTAAAACCTATTCTCCTTATATTATGCGGAGATAAAGACTGCTAATCTCCGCAAGAGAACAAAAAAAGAGCCCGAAAGCTCCCTTTTCTATTAACTAACTCACTTCATCACTCATTCACCCTTTCAGGTGCTACCACATTGACAAACTCTATTTCCTTTTGAGCATTCATCTCAATACTTACAACAGAGTCCTTATCAATTTGACCAGCTAAGATCTGCTTGGACAATTCGTTCAGCACTTTACGCTGAATCACTCGCTTCAATGGTCTTGCCCCGAATTGAGGGTCATAACCGATCTCGCCTAAGTAATCCATCACTTCATCTGTTGCCTCGATCTCAATTCCATTCTCGTGTAATTGCTTTTGAATCAACCCGAATTGAATTCGAACGATCTGTTGAATATTGTCCTTGTTCAATGGCATGAACATGATGGTCTCATCAATACGGTTCAAGAATTCTGGTCTTACTGACTTCTTCAGCATCTCGAACACTTGTGCTTTCGTATCATCGATCACATCAAAGACATTATCTTCATTGATCTTCTCAAAGTTCTCTTGGATCAAATGAGCACCAATGTTAGTCGTCATGATGATGATCGTATTTTTGAAATTCGCCACACGACCTTTGTTATCAGTCAATCTACCATCATCCAATACTTGCAATAAGATATTGAAAGCATCTGGGTGCGCCTTTTCGATCTCATCTAAAAGAATGACTGAATAAGGCTTTCTCCGAACAGCTTCTGTCAGCTGACCACCTTCATCATATCCTACATAGCCCGGAGGTGCTCCGATCAAACGAGATACTGCATGACGCTCTTGATACTCTGACATATCAATTCTGACCATCGAGTTCTCATCATTGAAAAGATATTCAGCTAAAGCTTTGGCTAACTCTGTTTTACCAACACCAGTTGTACCCGCAAAAATGAATGAGCCAATTGGTCTCTTCGGATCTTGCAGTCCAGCACGAGACCTTCTAACCGCATCAGACAAGGCTGCAATCGCCTCTTTCTGACCCGCCACGCGTTTTCCAAGCTCCTCTTCTAAATGAAGGAGTTTTTCACGCTCTGACTGGATCATTTTAGACACTGGAATTCCAGTCCATTTGGCCACTACTTCAGCGATATCCTCTGAATCAACCTCCTCTTTCAGCAAAGACTTCTCTCCTTGCATCTCCGCCATTTTGGCTTTGAATTCTTCCAACTTCTGCTCAGCCTCTGTGATCTTACCGTATCTGATCTCAGCTACTAAACCGAAGTCTCCTTCACGTTCAGCCTTCTCAGCTTCCATCTTATAACGATCGATATTCTCTTTCTCAGCTCTTATACCAGTGATCACGTCTTTCTCCTCTTGCCATTTAGCCTTCAAAGCATCTCTCTTCTCAGCCAGCTCTGCGATCTCTTTAGAAAGCACCGCCTCTTTATCCTTCTTCTTTTCTCTACGGATGGCTTCACGTTCGATCTCCAATTGCATGATTTTACGATTCAATTCATCCAATTCTTCAGGAAGAGAGTCGATCTCAATTCTCAATTTAGAAGCAGCCTCATCCATTAAGTCAATGGCTTTATCTGGCAAGAAACGATCTGAGATATAGCGAGTAGATAATTCTACAGCAGCAATCACAGCATCATCCTGAATACGCACACCATGGTGTACTTCATACTTCTCTTTGATCCCTCGCAAGATCGATACGGCATCTTCTTGACTAGGCTCATCCACCATTACCGCTTGGAACCTACGCTCTAGCGCTTTGTCTTTCTCTATGTACTTTTGGTACTCCTTCAAAGTAGTGGCACCTATCGCATGAAGCTCACCTCTGGCCAATGCTGGCTTCAATAAATTAGCCGCATCCATGGCTCCTTCACCTCCACCACCTGCACCGATCAAAGTGTGGATCTCATCTATAAAGAGGATAATTTCCCCATCTGAATCCTGCACTTCTTTGATCACCGCTTTCAATCGCTCTTCAAACTCACCTTTGTATTTAGCACCTGCTACCAAAAGCCCCATATCTAAAGAGATTAGGGTTTTTGTCTTCAAGTTCTCAGGAACATCACCGTCTACAATACGCTGCGCCATACCTTCTACAATGGCTGTTTTACCCACACCAGGTTCACCCAAAAGAATTGGGTTATTCTTAGTTCTTCTCGATAAGATCTGTAAAACCCTTCTTACCTCTTCGTCTCTACCAATCACTGGATCAATCTTACCATCGCGCGCCATTTGGTTTAGGTTTTTAGAGTACCTCTCCAAAGACTGATATTTAGACTCTGCATTTGGGTCAGTCACACTATTACCTCCACGCAATTCTTTAATGGCTGCGATCAATTCTTTTTTAGAAAAGCCTACTTCTTTCATTAAAGCAGCAGTCTTCTCTTTGCCTTGTAGCAATCCTAATATGATGTGCTCAACAGCCACGTATTCATCTTTAAATTCTTTAAGGAAGTCTAATGATTTGGTCAAAGCTGCGTGTGCCTCATTAGACAGGTAAGGCTGTTGTCCGCTTACCTTCGGATATCCTTGTACAATCTCATCCAGCTTAGAATCAAGCTGGCCCCTATTAACGCCCAACTTCTTTATCAAGAATGAGAGTACATTCTCATCCGATAAAAGGATAGCCTTCAAAATATGCCCCGGCTCAATGGCCTGCTGCTGATTGCCAGCAGCGATCTCAGCGGCTTTTTGAATCGCTTCCTGTGACTTGATTGTATATTTCTTAAAATCCATCGTTTGTATTTTCTATTCTATGCTTTCGCTGAGATCGATTAGTCAAAGACCAATCCAAGGCCATTTTTCGGAATTTTTGTCAGAAAAACACCCCTCAATTTAAAAATCAAGCCATTTTGGCATTCATATTGCCTACGAAACCAGTCAGAACACTAATGATACTTAAACGTTATAATTAGAGTCTATGAAACTACTGACTACAATAGCACTACTTGTTTTTTCAGTTGTAATCACCAATGCGCAGCAATTCTCTATTTCGGGTAAAATTACAGACGCCAATAAGCAACCTCTAGAATTTTGCAATATATACGTTACGGGAAGTACAATAGGTACCACCTCTGACCCGAAAGGCTTCTTCAAACTAGAAAACCTAAAGCCAGGCCTTTATGATTTGATCATTAGTCATATCAGCCATGAACCCGCATATAGGCAGATCATAATTACTGATAATGATATTGACTTGGGTTCAATTGAGCTGAAAGAAACCACTTTTGAATTGATGAGTGTTGAAGTCAGTCAAAAACAAAACAAAGACTGGAAAAATCAATTCAAGCAGTTCAAAACCCTATTGCTAGGTGATCATTCTAAAAACAGGTACATAGAAATTCCGAATGAATACAATGCAGATTTTGTAGTGGAAGATGAAGTCATAAAAGAGGCTTACCCTTTTCAATTGCAAATCATTAATACTTACACTGGATTCGAGATTGACTATACCGTAAAATCACTGAAAATTACTGAAAAAGGGTCAAGACTGATATTGGGCTCAGCAAGGTTTACAGAATTAGCAGCCCAGAGCTCAAGGCAAGAAAACCGTTGGAAAGCCAATAGACAAACTGCTTATAGAGGCTCAATTCGTCATTTCTTTAGGTCATTGCTTCAAGACAAACTAAATGACAATGGTTTTCTAGTTCAATTGACCAATCAGTCGCCAATTATGAGTGAGAGGGTCAATGAATCAGATGAGGTTGTTATAAATGCAAGTCAACCTGAGTTTAAAGATTTAGTACGCGTTATTGAAAGTGATATTCCAGGAGTATATCGAATACAGTTCGACAATTATCTTAACATCAAATACAGAAATGAGATCCAAAGAAATCGAGTTGGCCAGAGCAGTACACTCTTTGCGGAGAGCGGCTTCATTGATGTTTATGAAAATGGTCAACCGGTAAATCCAGGTACATTTTTCCTTTACGGTTATTTTGCCACGGAAGGGCTTTATGAATCATTGCCAAGTGATTTTTCGTTCGATGAATCCGATTTAGCAATTATCGCTCAAAAAGATCCTCTCCTCATTGCCTCACAAAAATTAAGTGATTACTTCAGTGCATTTCCAATTGAAAAAACATTTCTGCACACGGACAGAACAGTCTACGGAAATAGTGAACCCATTTGGTACAAGGCTTACTTAACGCAAGGACATGATCACATACCTAGCGAAATCAGCAACGTACTGAATGTTCAATTGCTCTCTCCTACTGGAGATGTCATCGAACAAGTAAAAACTTACGTAGAAGACGGCAAGGGAAATGGTTACATCGAAATCCCAGAATCAGTTGAAAATGGGGCCTACCAAATACTTGCTTTTACAAATTGGATGAAAAACTTTGGTGAGGAGTCCTTTTTTAGAAAGACAATCCAAGTATATGCACAAGATTCTCTGTCGGACTCTGAAAAAGAGCAATCTACCGCTATCGATCTTCAGTTCTTCCCTGAAAGCGGCACCTTTGTGGAAGGTATTCCTACTAAAGTCGCGTTTAAAGCCATCAATCAACAGGGTCTTCCTGTGGCTATAAGTGGACAAATTCTTGATAAAGACAATCAGTTCGTAACGGAGTTCAGCACTACTCATGACGGTATGGGTACTTTGTTTTTGACGCCACAGATCGGCAAACAATACAAGGCTGTTTCAGATGAATATGACCTTGAGTTGGATCTACCAAATACAGCCAACCAAGGCGCTAATATCAGGATCAATTCGCTTGAGGATAGTCTTAAAGTGACAATCATAAAGAAGGAACTTGAACTTTTGGAAGATCTCAACCTTGTTGTTCATAATAAAGGTCTCATCTCTTCTGTATTACAAATTGAATCAGACAAGCAAATCAGTATCTTCTACTTACCCAATAGTACGCTTAGGGAAGGCATTAATGCGCTAACATTGATAGCAGCAGAGAATTTGCCTTTGGCAGAAAGACTTGTTTTCAAATCGTTGGAGGAACCGGAACATTCACTAAGCATTGCCCAAGATGAAGTAAAAACCAGAAGTAAGATCAGTTTTGACATTGAACTCGAACTACCAGATTCCATTAAAGGTAATCTTTCCATCAGTGCAATCGACCTCAACCAAAACTTGAATGTAACTGAGCATTCTAATATTACTAGCGAATTACTATTGAGCAGCGAACTCAACGGGTATATCCATAAACCCATCCAATACTTCAATCCAACAGATACACTTCTTAGGTCCAAAATCGACCTTGTAATGCTTACAAACGGCTGGAGGACTTTCGACTACCAAAAGGCCTTAAAAACAAATAACTATCTAGCCGAATTCCTTCCAAAACGAGGTGTAACGATTTCTGGTGTAGCATCCAATAGGGGCAATAAATCAAAAACTGTCGCCAATGCAGAAATTGTCCTGATTAACCTAGATTCAGAACCCGCTGGGGTTTATAATAGCCAAACTAATGCAGAAGGTGTATTTGAAATTTCTGAGGCCAAAATATTTCAAACTGATAGCCTAATCATCAAAGGACAGAATGAAGACAAGAACGACTCTCAATTAAGTTTTACACTAGATACCGCAAAGTACTTCATTGCCACGAAGTACATCCGCAACCCTTCAGAGGTTCCTCAACAATTGGCAGATGCCCAAGCTGCATTTATTAGACGCACAAACGAGAGGAACATGATCAATGAAGTCTATGCTTCGCTTTTTGATAGCACAGCTAGACAACTTGACGATGTTGTAGTAGAAGCTTTTGGTGAATCAAAACTTCAAAGAAGGGATGAAACCGAATTACTGAAAACAGAATTTGGTATGGGTGATGCAGCAGCAGACTTCACAGATGAAAATGTATTCGGTGGTACTTATGGAGACATTTTCATGGCCATAAGAGGAAAGATTCCGGGAGTGGACATTGTACAAGTCTCCAATTTTGAAACCGTAGTGAGTATCAGGCAACGAGGAACACTCAATCCACAAGAACCCATGTACCTTTTAGATGATGTCATTGTCGATAAGAGAGCTGTTCAATGGCTTATACCTTCCATGCTTGACCGTGTTGTCGTCATGAAGTCAGCAATAAAAACCGCCACGTTCGGATCGGAAGGATTTGGTGGCGTAATGGCTTTCTATTCGCGAAAAGGCGTAAGAAAAGGTTCACAAAAACAGGATAACTTAAACTTGCAGCAAGCTCTTCAGGGTCTGCAATCTTCAAGAGTTTTCTATTCTCCCAAATATGATATGGAATTGCCCCAGCATGTTGCACCTGATAGAAGAGCCACCTTATACTGGCAGCCAGACCTATCGATAGTTGGCAAAGAGAAAAAAACAGTTTCATTCTGGAGTTCTGATCTCGAAACAGAGATTCATATCAACATCCAAGGCATTACTGAGACTGGTCAAACTATTTTTCTCCAGGAAACGCTAATAGTTGAAAATCCCGAGAACAAAGAGTAAGTCTCTTTAAGGCCTTACTATTTAAATTCAGGCTGGATTATCATTTTCTAGACTTTTGCTGTAGCATTGCATCAAATTATGCGAGTTAAAATTCAATTACCACAAAGAAAACTATTTAGCACTCAGTTGACCTTAAGAGTAAGTGACATCAATTATGGTGGACATTTAGGCAACGATACCGTTGTTTCTCTAATTCATGAAGCACGATACAGAATGTTCAATTCATGGGGATACAAGAGCGACCTTGAGATTGAAGGGCTTGGTACTATTCAGTTAGACACAGCAGTTCAATACAAGGGCGAAGGTTTTCATGGCGAGCAAGTTGTAATAAGCATTTACGCAGGCGATATTGGCTCTAGAACTTTTGACCTTTTTTATGAGCTGAAGTCTGAAGATAAGCTTATCGCTTTGGGTAAAACTGGTCTTGGTATTTTCGATTATGGTACAAAAAAGCTTGTCAGCATACCAGAAGCCTTTTCCGATAGGCTCAAGCAAAATGGCTAAACCATAAATTTTTCGTATTCTGTGACTAAGTCATGGTTTCATGTCATTCGCAGTTCATAAGACACAAAACAATACGATGCTTAGCATTGCTCAGCTTTGCCATACTGGTGACCATTTTATTCTCTAGTGCAAATCATTACAAGAGGAATGCCCTTCTTTTAAAAGACCCAGAAAAAACAGACAAAATTGTTCTTAAGCTCAACAAAGAAGATTTTAATCGTGGCGAAAAAATAAAGCTAAAAGCCTATTTAGTTCAAGGGTTTGGCCCGAAGGCAGTCATTTCCAGCAAAACGATTTATGTAGAGCTTGCTGATGCTTTGGGAGAGCAATTTCAGCTCGTTAAAGTTTCTTTGAAAAAAGGTCTGACGGAAACCATTATCCAAATACAGCAGTCCTATGCTCCGGGTACCTATTACATTAGAGCCTACAGTGATTTGAATAACATAAAAGGCAGAGGGTTTTTCTTTGAGCAGAGAATCAAGGTGCGATAAAGCGTAATTCACTTGGATTCAATTAACTTTGCCACATGGCCGATACCCTAGAAAAACGTGATATCCGACAACTTGATCTAGAACAGATCAGGGACTTCTTTATTTCAATTGGGGAAAAGCCGTTTCGTGCAAAGCAAGTTTATGAATGGCTCTGGAAGAAATCGATTAAAGATTTCGATCAAATGACCAATATTTCATTGGCGACAAGAGAGCAGCTAAAAGCTCATTTCGACATCAAGCATATCAAGGTTGATGATATGCAACGAAGCAATGATGGAACAATAAAAAACGCGGTAAAACTTCACGATGGTTTAATCGTGGAATCTGTCTTAATTCCTACCGAAAGTCGGATAACAGCCTGCATCTCCTCACAGGTTGGGTGTAGTTTGGATTGTAATTTTTGTGCCACAGCACGATTGAAGCGCATGAGAAACCTCAACCCAGATGAGATCTACGATCAGGTAGTTGCGATTAAAGAGCAAGGAGATACTTATTTTGAAAGGCCTCTAACAAATATCGTGTACATGGGCATGGGCGAACCCTTGCTGAATTATAAAAATGTACTCGCCTCAATTGATAAAATCACCTCACCAGATGGCCTAGGAATGTCACCTAAGAGAATTACGTTATCTACAGTAGGTATTCCTAAAATGATCAAACAACTGGCGGATGATGAGGTGAAATTCAATCTTGCGGTTTCATTGCACTCAGCCATTGACGAATCGCGATCTCGCATGATGCCGATTAATGACAAAAGCAACTTAGAAGAGCTAGCAGAATCCCTTCAATATTGGCACAATAAAACAAACCGAAAAATCACATTTGAATATGTTGTCTGGAAAGGCATCAATGATGATGAAAAGCACGCCAAAGCACTAGCTAAATACTGCGGAAAGGTTGCTTCTAAAGTCAACATCATTGAATACAATCCAATTGATGATGGTGAATTCCAGCAAGCTGACCCTGAATCACTTGATATGTACAAGCGCGTTTTAGAAAACAAAGGCATCATCGTTAACGTGCGCAGAAGCCGCGGAAAGGATATCGATGCCGCTTGTGGACAATTGGCAAATAAAAGCTAGTTTTTCGAGAACTTCTCCCAACTTTTCCGTTTTAACATTAAACCTTCAGACATGATCACCATCAAAAGTGAGAATGTTAAAACGTCAATGAACTCAAAAAATAAAACACTCAAGCACTTTCTGGTCGGTCTATTGCTTCTTGCCTCATTTTCCAGTCATGCGCAAATAGAAGAAGTACTCGAAAGACTCAACCTTTTCTCTTTGGCCTACCCTCAAGAAAAGGTATACCTCCACACCGATAGGTCTACTTATGGAACAGGCGAAACCATTTGGTTTCAAAGCTATACGACCATAAGCCCCTTAGGCACATTTACTGACCTAAGCAATACACTATATGTTCAATTACTCGATCCCGAAGGAAAAGAGATTGTTCAGATCAAGTCATTTTTAGAGGAAGGCGTAGGTCATGGACATATTGAACTACCATTGGACCTTGCCGGAGGCACTTATCAGATCGTTGCATTCACCAACTGGATGCAGAATTTTGGACAAGAAACTTTCTTTAGAAAAAACATAGACCTCATCACTAAAGAAACAGCAAGTAATGCAATAGATCAAAATGCAAGCAATACCGAAATTGATCTTCAATTCTTTCCCGAAAGTGGATCCTTGATCGAGAACATACCGACAAAGGTTGCCTTTAAAAGCATCAATCAAGATGGTCTGCCAATTAATGTTAGAGGAAACATTTATGATTCAAATGACTCATTGGTACAAAGCTTCATAAGTTCACACAACGGTATGGGTACCCTTCTGCTCACCCCATTAGTTGGCGAGAACTACTATGCAAAAGTTGAAGGGAGAAGCACAAAGTTTGATCTTCCTAGTATAAAAACAACCGGAGCTCATTTAAGAGTAAACCAATTGAATGATCAATTGAAATTGAGCATTTATCAGAGTAATACGGCAAAAGAAGGGTTTTACCATTTACTCATTCATAGCGAAGGCTTCATATCATCCGCGCTGCAAATACCTGCCGGTCAAGAGCTTTCCATTCTTAACCTACCCTTCGAAAAACTCGATTTCGGGATTAATAGTCTCACCCTATTCAACGAGAAAAGCGAACCAGTTGCCGAGCGCTTGGTCTTTATTCATAAGGATTACGTTAACACAACGGCCAACCTAGAGAACGATATCATTAACACAAGAAGTCGAGCGAGCATCGATGTTCAGTTTGATTTGCCCGATACTTCTAGCGCATTCATATCAATGAGTGCCGTTGATATCACGCAAACTTTTGAAGAAACCAAAACCGAAAATATTCTAAGCGAGTTGCTCTTGAGCAGCGAATTATCAGGACACATTCAAAACCCGGCTTACTATTTTACTGATATCACCGAGCAAAAAATTAAAGAACTAGACTTTGTCATGCTTACCCATGGCTGGCGCACATTTGCTATTGATCAGATCGCTGGTGGCAACTTCCCAGCCATTGAATTTATACCAGAAAAAGGCGTGACCATTGCAGGAAAATCATTCAAAAAAGGAAATAAAGAAAGAGTGGCGAAAAACGCCAAACTTACTTTGATTAGACAGCATGATGAACTACCTGTTATACTTGAAACCAGTGCGGATAAAGAAGGAAACTTCGTTTTTCCTGAAGCCATCATATTCGAAGATGATAGCTTATTAATCCGTGGAAGTAGAGAGAAAAATGGCAAGTCAAACCTTAGGTTAGTTTTTGATACCACAGTCCAGACATTTGATACCAAATACCTGGAGCTGATTGAATCTATGACCTATACACCAATTGACGAAGAGAGCTTCATTTCCATGAATGAAGAAAGAAAACAGATTGACGCTGCTTATGGGTTCTTACTTGATTCAACAGCGACACTGCTTGATGATGCGATAGTTGAAGGGTATCGAACTAGAGAGCGTTTACCAGATTCTGTTCTGTATAGAACACAAATAGGTCGCGGTGATGCTGCGGAGGACTTCAATGACCCAATGTACCAAGGTGCCTATTCCAACATTTTCGTAGCATTGACCGGCAAAGTTCCAGGGCTAGAGATCTCAAACGGAGGTTCAGTTGTTCGTATTCGCCAAGCTGGTAGAACAACTCAATCAGAGCCATTGTACTTACTCAATGACGTTCCTGTCGATAGAACATTCATTGAAACTTTTACAGTTCAGCAACTAGAAAGAGTCGTAGTATTTAAATCATTAGCAAAAACCGCTATCTACGGATCGGAAGCCGCAGGAGGAATTGTGGCATTCTATACGCGCGAAGGTGAAGAAGGTCAAAGAGCAAGTAAGGCAAAACCGAAGATTTCAATATCTCAATTCACTGGTGGTTACCAAGCCTATAAAACATTCTATTCTCCCAAGTATGATGTCCAGCTTCCTGAACACATCATTCCAGATAGAAGAGTATTACTACATTGGCAACCCGACATCCGGGTAGATGGTAATGAATTGAAGAACTTAGAATTTTGGAGTTCAGACCTAGAGGGAATAATTGGCATTGAAATTCAAGGGCTTACAACTGAAGGTAAACCGATCTACATCTATAAAACAATTGAAGTAACTACTGAGAACTAGAGGTTTTTGGCTTGGTTTTTGGTATTTTCAGTGCCTAAACCAACACACTAACCTATGAAGCTCTTCAACAATCAAATGAAGTGGGTAGCCCTCGCTTCATTATTATTAACATCTCTTCAAACAAAAGGACAAATTGATAAAACCCTAGAGAAGCTAAATCTGTATTCTCTTGCCTATCCTCAAGAAAAAGTCTATCTATATGTAGATAGGGCACTCTATGGCAATGGTGAAACCATCTGGTTTCAGGCTTATATAACATTAAGCCCATTAGGAACTTTCTCTGATCTGAGCAATACACTATATGTTCAGCTGATCAATAGGAACAATGAAACCATAATTATTGATAAGGTCTTCATCGAAAATGGTGTCGGTCAAGGTCATTTTGAATTGCCATTAGAACTCTCCACAGGAGAATATCAGTTGATCGCTTTCACAAACTGGATGCGTAATTTTGATGAGGAAAATTACTTTAGAAAGGATTTAGAAATACTCAACGAAGCTGTTCCCGCTGAGAATCAGTTCACCAATACAGAACAATTAGTTGATGTTCAGTTTTTACCAGAAAGCGGTTCGCTAATTGCCAATGCGCCTTCAAAGATTGCCTTTAAAGCACTCCTACCATCTGGTCTTCCTAAAGAAGTGAATGGAACAATATACAATTCGCAAAACGAGCCAATCTCAAGGTTTTCAAGTACTCACGATGGCATGGGTATCGCCTATTTGACCGCTCGAGAAAATGAGTAGTACTATGCCTTAATTGACGGAAGTTCTCAAAAGTTCGAACTACCAAAACCGACAATTTCTGGGGCAAGTTTAATAGTCACACAAGCTGCAGAAACAATCAAGGTAATAGTATTTAACACTACAGATAATCAACATCATTTAGTTGTTCATCAAAAAGGCTTTCTGTCCAATGCCTATGCAATTGAATCAAAAAGTGAGCTTTCTATAATTACTATTCCGAAAAGTGAATTAGACAGAGGAATCAACAGTCTCACGCTACTAGATGTTCAAATGAATCCTGTTGCTGAAAGGCTGGTCTTTATTGATAAAAATAGTACCTCAAGCACTGCGGAGCTTTCACAAAATGTCATTGGTCCGCGTGAAAAGGCTTCTATTGAGATTAGTTTAGACCTTCCCGATAGTATTTATGCCGTCTTATCCCTAAGCGCTGTAGATATCAATCAAACAGAATCTGCAGCAAATGCATCTAATATCGTTAGCGAGTTACTTTTCAGTAGCGAGCTTTCAGGATATATCCACAACCCCAATTCATATTTCAATGAAACAGGAAGGAGTAATACTGAACTGATCGACTTGGTAATGCTTACACATGGATGGCGATCTTTTGACTTTCAAGCAATAACTAATGGAGAACTTCAATCGGTAGATTATCCAGCGGAGCAAGGGGTCAGTATTTCAGGTAGAGCTTTTAGAATTGATAGCGAAAAACCTCTGAGCGAAGAAGAGATCCTTTTGGTCAAACAAGATGATGAATTCCCAACCATTTTAAATGGGGTTACGGACAAAGAGGGTTATTTCAGGTTCGACAATACAGTTGTATTTGACAATGATAGCCTCATTGTTAAGAGAATCAGAAAGAAGAATCGCAACAATAGAATAAGAGTAGAATTTGATTCAACCCATTCAGCTATTGAGAATAATTACATAGAAACTACGCCTTTTTCAAGCACACAATTCTCATCAGGAAGTGGTTATCTGAAGCTTAAAAACGAAAGAAGACAGATTGATGAAGCTTATGGCTTTCTACTAGATAGTACTTTTTGGAGGTTAGATGATGTCATAGTAGAAAGCTACACTTGGGTACCTCGCCCAGATTCAGTACTTCTAAAATCATCATTCGGCAGAGCGGATATAGGAGTTGATCTTGAAGCCCCCCTAATTAAATCTAAAAACACTGACATTTTTAGTGCTACAAGAGGTTTTATTGGCAACAATGATATTGAGTCTATACGCCCTGGAGGAATTGTTCAAAGACCATTATTCCTTCTCAATGATATCGAAATTGATGCTTCTGTTCTTCGCAACTATAATGTGAATATGTTCGACAGGGTATTATTTTTCAGAGGTGGTGCGAAAACCGTGCAATACGAAGGAAGAGCAGTATATGCCTTCTATTTAAAACCATCAGTGCCTCGTATTAAAAACAACATCTCACTTGATGTTTTCTCAAATGGCTACCAAGAACAAAGAGTATTTTACGCACCAAAATATGATATGGAATTTCCAGAGCTATATATAATCCCAGACAGAAGAGTGCTCTTACATTGGGAACCCATGATATCGATTAATGGTAGTGAAAAACGAACCATCGATTTTTGGAGTTCAGAGCTAGAGTCATCTATAGCTATAGAGATTCAGGGCCTTACAAGTGAAGGTCAACCGATAGATGAGAAAAATGTTAGAGGTAGAGGCTAAAAAGAACTAGTCTTTGCTCGCATTGAAAAGCTTTTGCTTTTCAGACTTACTTAACGCATCATATCCTTTATCAGAAATCTTATCCAAAATGGCATCAATCTCTTCTTGTGAGGTGGTGTCATTTGTTGTTTTTGATACAGGCGATTTAGATTTGCTCTTAGAATTAGTTCTTGCCTTCTCTTTACGCTCGCTTCTATAACTCACTTTTATCTTCGGCTGAGGTTTGAACAAGCTTTTCACCCAAGTAATCAAACTGACAATAGGTTTACTCCAATCATTGCCACTTTGAAGTTGCTTCATTGAAATATAACCTACCAAAGCGCCACCTAAGTGGGCAATGTTACCTCCTGCATTGGTACCAGCACTTTGTAAGAAAGAGATTCCAACAACTACACCAGCTATGTATTTCAATTTTACAGGGCCTAAAAACATCAAGTTCAAAGTAAAATTAGGCTGGAAAACGGCTGCCGCTACAATAACAGCAGTTGTAGCACCTGAAGCTCCTAATAGAATTCCTTGAGTACCCGCAAAAAGAGGCAGCGTATTGTAGGCCAGTAAGTACAACAAGGCTCCTCCTAAACCACCCCAAATGTAAAAGCCTAAAACTTTGTTCTGACCCAAATATTCAGTGATGATTCTACCAAACCAAAAAAGCCAAAGCATATTGAAAAGGATATGAAAGAACCCTAGGTGCATGAAAAAATGGGTGAGCAAAGACCACGGCTGGGTGAGCATTGCCGGAATATTAGATGGCAACCTGAAGTATAACGTGAACAACTGGAATGCTTCCGCTTGACCCGCCAAAGACATGACAACATTCAAAACTCCAAAAAACAAGAAGACCACAACATTGATGACAATGAGCTGGTACAGGATATTACCTGTTTTAAATGCTTGCTTAAAATCTTCTAGAATACTATTCATGATCAATAGAAATCACTGCGTTGAGCTTTCCAAAACCTAACCAAGAAGAACGCGATCAGCGCCCCGCCTAAGTGGGCTAAGTGGGCCACATTATCTCCCGGAGCTCGCTGCAATTCAGCATAGACCTCGTAGAGAATATAAACCGTAACTAGGTATTTTGCCTTGATAGGAAAAGGTATAAAGAGCAGAAATAGTTCTGTATTTGGGAAGAATAAGGCAAAGGCCGCTAAGATACCAAAGATCGCTCCTGAAGCCCCAACCATCGGATAATCCCCAAAGAGCGAGTACAAACCTCTTGCATACTGAACTGATTGACCAATCAAATTAGGGTCATTCGGATTCCTCGAATATGCATCGATAAACGGATAAATATACTCAGGCTTATAAATATTGTGATCTGCAATTAATTGATTGAAATCCTCAGAATTCGGGTTATCCAAATAACTATTGACTTGACTTCTAATGGCGCTAACTTCAATGTAATTAACACCTGTATAGAATAGACCCGCACCAACTCCTGTGACCATATACAGAATCAAGAACTTCTTTTGCCCCAAAAATTGCTCTAGTAAAGGACCAAAAATGAAGAGCGCAAACATGTTTCCAAAGATGTGCATTGGGCTTGTCAAGCTGTGCAGAAACATGTAAGTCACAAACTGTACCGGATTAAAGTGTTCAGATTCAATAAAGAACAATCCAAAACGGTCGCCTAAGTCGATCTTAAACAAGTACTGTGCAGCCCAAATACCGACATTAATGATCAGTAAATTCTTTACAAGTGGGGTTAATCTTCCGAACATAAATGCTAATTAAAAATCTGATCGATCTTTTCCAATTCTACAATGTGGGTTGTTTTTGTGCCATTAGGCGCAAAACCAGGTTGCTGACAAGCAAACAGTTGATCAATTAACGATGACATCTCCTCTTGTGTTAACACAATACCCGATTTTATTGCCGAACGTTGAGCAATTGCTCTGGCAATCCTTTCATCTACGGGAATACTTAAGTTTTGTTGAAAATGTTTGAACTGCTCGACAAAGCCTTCAAATAGCTCTTTTTCATTAGGTGCCTTAAGGTCAGCAGGTACACCATTAATGATCAATGCAGAACTTCCAAAATTGGAAAACTCAAAGCCAATTGCATGTAATTCTGCTTGCATCTCGATAACCAATGCAAAGTCAGCAGGTGAAAGCTCTACGGTCTGTGGAAACAATGACTGTTGCGATGCTCCCGAACGATTTTTCAATTGTTGAAGAAAACGCTCGTATAAGATCCTTTCATGCGCCCTATGCTGGTCGATAAGCATTAAACCAGATTTGACCTGGGTAGCAATGTATTTCTGATGGATCTGGAAATAGACCTTCTTACTTACTAGCTCCTCGGCACCTGAAGCAGGAACATTAGCAGAGCTACTCAATGTTATCGTTTTTGGAGACTCTGGATGAATGGTCATCTGCGCGTGTGCTTCTTCCTCTTTGATGTCAGCTTTTAGGCCTTCATAAAGTTTCTCCCACTGTCCTGATGGCTTCTTAGACTCTAATGTCTTGAACTGACCATAAGCGCGGTCTTGTTGATTGCTTCTTTCTGTAGTTGGTGTCGTGGGTCTGAAAGAGGAAAAATTTACATCCTGATTAAAATCTATTGCAGGTGCAATATTGTGTGTCCCTAGCGCCTGACGAACCGCAGCCTTCACAATGGCATAGACTGTTCTTTCATCATCAAACTTGATCTCAGTTTTAGTAGGGTGTACATTGATATCAATATGCTTTGGATCAATTTCTATGAATAATGTATAGAAAGGAAAAGTCCCCTCCTGAAGCAACCCTTCAAATGCTGTGGTAACTGCATGGTTGAGATACCCGCTTTTGATAAATCTGTTATTGGCAAAGAAGAATTGCTCACCTCTTGTTTTCTTAGCAGACTCTGGCTTACCTACATATCCCCAAACTTTGAGCAAGTCAGTCTCTTCTTCACAAGAAGCCATTTGGTCTTGATACTTACGACCAAATAAGCCCACAATTCGTTTACTCAATTTTGAAGCACCAAGCTGATACATCTCTAAATCGTTCTGATAAAGAGACATGGCAACATTTGGATAAGCCAAAGCAACATGTGTGAATTCATCCACAATGTGCCGCATTTCCACTGCATTTGACTTGAGGAAATTTCTTCGCGCGGGTACATTAAAAAAGATATTCTTAACACAAATTGAAGTACCCACTGGCGTTGATGTCGGCTCTTGACTTTTTACTTCACTCCCTTCGATATGAAGTTCAACGCCCAATTCATCTTCTGCCCTTCTGGTTTTCATTTCAACCTGGGCCACCGCAGCAATGGAAGCCAAAGCCTCTCCTCGAAAGCCCATTGTCCTTATTGTGAACAGGTCTTCTGTGGTTTTGATCTTTGAAGTGGCATGTCGTTCAAAAGACAAACGAGCATCTGTCATGCTCATACCTTTACCATTATCAACCACCTGGATCAAGCTTTTACCGCTTTCTTTAACGATCAAACTAATGTCAGTAGCGCCAGCGTCAATGGCGTTCTCCAGTAGCTCCTTAACCACCGATGAAGGTCGCTGCACAACCTCACCTGCCGCAATTTGGTTGGCCAGATGATCTGGTAAAAGCTGAATAATGTCGGACATAAATTACCTTGGAACTACTTTCTTAATTTCTTCCAAAGGTAAAAAGGAATATAGAGTAAGGCGACATAAAATACATCTGTTCCTACATAAACGAAACCGCCCGCGAACAGCACTAAGCCAATGAGTATAATCAGGCGAAGCATCATAGTCTGATCTACGCCTCCGCCTTTGGCATGCTTCATATTTTTTCTGAACGACCCTGAGATTTTTGAGCTGTAGCCCGCATCAAACTCCTTTTCATTCATACCGAGCTCAGACTTAATCCTTTCTGTACGAAACTCAATATCCTCCTTGATAGGATCATAGTAGCGTGGTTCAACATGGAAACGCTGATATCTCGGTTTTTTAATTAAGCTAGGTAATTTCAACATACCACTTCTGCCTTAAACTCGTTCAAATATTATGTAAAATTATGGTTTATTTACTGTTTCTAAAATCGTTACGCGTTTATGCTTAAAAAAGTTCTTTTCCTGAACATCTGCTTCTTTATTGCTATAACTAATCTTATAGGTCAAAATATCTACAATAAAATTGACACTACCAAACAGATGGCTTGGGTCGATAGTGTTTTTCAATCCATGACCCCAGAAGAAAGGCTTGGCCAACTCTTTATGGTTGCGGCCTATTCCAACAGAAATGAAGAGCACTATGCAGAACTTCATAAGCTCATTACGGACTTCAATATTGGAGGCTTGATCTTTTTTCAAGGAGGCCCTTATCGACAAGCAAGGTTGAATAATAGATATCAAGCCCAAGCTAAAGTGCCATTGATGATCGCTATGGACGCAGAATGGGGAATTGGTATGCGGTTGGACTCCGTTTATGATTTCCCAAAGCAAATGACGCTTGGCGCGATACAGGATAATTCGCTGATCTACGAAATGGGTAAAGAAGTTGCCAATCAGTTCAAGCTTCTCAAAATGCATATCAATTTCGCCCCTGTTGTCGATGTCAATGTCAACCCGAATAATCCTGTCATTGGCTACAGGTCTTTTGGCGAGAACAAATACAGCGTAGCCGAAAAAGGAATTGCCTATATGAAAGGCATGCAAGATCAGCATATCATGGCCAATGCAAAGCACTTTCCTGGGCATGGCGACACAGATGCAGATTCTCACTATTCATTGCCAGTTATCAAACATGATACTATGCGTATGAATGATACGGAATTATATCCTTTCAAACAGCTAATGAAAGATAGTCTTCTGTCGGTAATGGTAGCTCACTTACAAATACCTGCTTATGACGATCGCAAGAATATGCCAACCACCCTTTCCGAAAGAGTAGTTACACAACTGCTGAAAGAAGAATTAAAATTTGATGGCTTAGCATTTACCGATGCGATGAATATGCAAGGTGTAGCCAAATACTATGATCCAGGAGAAGCTGATGTCAAAGCACTTCAAGCAGGAAATGATGTCATCCTCTTCCCTCTCGATGTCCCGAAAGCCATCAAACAGGTAAAGAAAGCAATTAAAAAAGGCAGGCTCGATCAGGCCTCAATTGATCAAAGAGTCAAAAATGTTTTGAAAGCAAAGTATTGGTTAGGACTAGAGGAAAGTCAAATGATCAACACCACGAACTTAACCAAGCGCATCAATAATGAATACGCACAGCGCCTAAATAGAACACTTTATCAAAAGGCTATTACCGTAGTCGATAATAAAGATAATGTGCTACCGGTCCTTTCTTTAGAAAAGAAGAAAATAGCCACTTTAAGTTTTGGTAAAGCCCCGAACTCATTCAACAATTACATGGGTAAGTATGCCCAAGTTGAGCACGTTGTTCTTGACACTTTAACGGATGAAAGCCTTGACTATTTAGCGAATTTCGACCTAGTGACCATTGCATATCAGGGCATTAAAAATTCACCACGAAACCAACATGGGGTTGAAAATGCCAAAGTGGAATTCATTAGAAAGCTTCAAGAAAAAACTGAGACCATTACTGTTGTTTTTGGGAATGCCTACTCACTTCAATATTTCGGTGGAGTTGACAACATCATCTGTACCTACGAAGACAATTCCATTGTTCAAGAGCTCGTACCCCAAATTATATTCGGGGCTATTAAGGCCGAGGGTAAACTACCAATAACCGCTAGCGAAGGCTTTAAAAGAGGTATGGGCATCGAAACCATGACCACCTCAAGGTTAAGCTATGGCTCACCAGAAGAAGTTGGCATGAGCAGCGATAGCTTAGACAAAATTGAAAGTATCATTCAAGCAGCAATTAATGATAAGTCCACACCAGGGGCGCAGATCTTAGTTGCTCGCAAGGGAAAGGTCATCTACAAGAAGAATTTTGGTCATCAAACTTATGATGAGCAGAAACCCATTTCTGACCAAACACTCTATGATATTGCATCCGTTACTAAAATTGCAGCATCAACTCAAATCATCATGAAGCTTTATGACGAGCAAAAAATTGATGTCAATCAAACATTGGGACATTACCTTCCCGAACTCGAAGGAACGAACAAGGCAAACCTTGTAATCAGAAATGTTTTAAGTCATCAGGCTGGCTTAAAGCCATACATCCCCTTTTGGGAAAAAACGCTCGATGATGGAGAGTTGAAGCCAGAATATTTTTCGGAAGAGATTGGCCTCAACCACAGCTATAAAATCCAAGACAAACCCCTACCAGTTGCACTTGAAGATTCACTTTGGCAATGGACTATTGACTCCAATTTGAGACAACTTCCACGAGGAGAAGAAAAGTATGATTACCTATATTCTGACCTTGGCTATACATTGATGTTCAAACTTGTTGAAACCATTATTGGTGAGCCAATGGAGAGCTACCTAATTCGCGAGTTTTATCAGCCACTAGGAATGTCCAAAACCACTTATTTACCCATTGAAAATGGATTCTATGCAGACATTGCGCCTACAGAGGTAGACAATTATTTTAGAAATGACATTATCTGTGGCTCTGTTCATGACCAAAACGCCTCGCTCATGGGAGGCATAGCGGGTCATGCTGGTCTATTTAGCAATGCCAATGACTTAGCCATCCTAATGCAAATGAACCTAAACATGGGAGAATATGCTGGAAAGCGATATTTCGATAAATGGACCCTGCCAATTTTTACCATGCCCCAATCAGTGAATAACAGAAGAGGAATGGGTTGGGATAAACCAATAACGGGAACTGAGGATGGCCCAACAAGTAAGTTTGCATCCGCGAGTACCTTTGGTCATACTGGATTTACGGGAGCCTCTGTTTGGGCAGACCCTGCTGAAGAACTAGTGTTTATCTTCCTTTGTAATAGAACCTACCCCGATAGTGAGAATTTCAAACTATTAGAGGAAAATATTAGAACAAGGATTCAGGATGCCGTTTATAACGCGATTGTTGAACCTTAAAGGCTTTTGTGAGGTTTAACCATAGCACAGCTGTAAATTTTTAAAATGAAGATTGGAATTGTATGCTACCCTACCTTTGGAGGTAGTGGCGTAGTAGCGACAGAATTAGGTAAAGGCTTGGCAAAAAAAGGCCATGAGATTCATTTTATTACCTATTCTCAACCAACAAGATTAGATTACTTTGATAGCAATTTGTTCTATCATGAAGTAGATATTAGAACCTATCCCCTATTCAAATACCCGCCATATGAGCTTGCTTTAGCAAGTAAAATGGTAGATGTGGTGAAATACGAGAAACTCGATGTCCTTCATGTACATTATGCTATTCCTCATGCTTCAGCTGCCGTAATGGCAAAGCAGATCCTTAGATCTGAAGGCATTGAGATTCCAGTGGTTACTACGCTCCACGGCACAGACATTACACTTGTTGGTAAAGATCCTTCTTATGAGCCTGTTGTCACATTTAGCATCAATCAGTCTGATGGCGTCACAGCAGTATCAGCAGACCTGAAAAAGGATACCTACAAGCACTTCAATATCACAAGAGAGATCAATGTAATTCCAAACTTTATTGATCTGGGTAAATTTCAAAAACAACAAAAAAATCACTTCAAAACTGCCATATGCCCTAATGGTGAAAAACTCTTAGTGCATACATCGAACTTTAGAGAAGTCAAGCGTGTAGATGACGTTGTGCGCATTTTTAGTAACGTGAATGAAACTGTTCCATCACGGTTACTCCTAGTAGGAGATGGACCAGAAAGAGGAAATATTGAAGCGCTTTGTAGAGACTTGGGTATACATGAAGAAGTAAGGTTTTTAGGTAAACTTGAGGCTGTTGAAGAAGTACTTTCCGTTGCCGACTTGTTCATTATGCCTTCAGAAAAGGAAAGTTTTGGATTGGCAGCATTAGAAGCCATGGCCTGTGAAGTACCCGTCATTTCTTCAAATGCAGGAGGAATTCCTGAATTGAATTTAGATGGCATTACAGGTTTTACTTCTCCAATTGGAGACATTAAATCAATGACTAAAAATGCGCTTCACATTTTGAGTGAAGACAACCTTGAAAAGTTCAAAAAAGCGGCATTAGCTAGAGCAAAAGAGTTCGATATCGAAAAAATCCTGCCTATGTATGAGGCGTATTACACTGAGATATCTGCCACAGTACTAGCAGATAGTTGATTTCCAATCATAAGAATGGAGCAAATTTCGATAATCGGTTGTGGATGGCTTGGCACTCCTTTAGGTGAGCATTTGTCCAATACGGGTTATGATGTACTAGGCAGTACCACTAGCGAAAATAAGGTCAATGAATTGGCTAGTTTAGGTATTGAACCATTTCTCTTTAAATTCAACCCGATGCCTGAGGGAGAAAACTTTCAAAAGCTCTTTGAGAGTAAAACCCTATTCATCAATATTCCTCCAAGGAGCAAGGCACAAAGCCCCGAATTCTACAGAGAACAAATTAAATATTTGAAGTACCTTCTCTCAAGTAATAAAACAGTTGAACAAGTCATTTTTATAAGTTCAACTTCTTACTATCCAAATTCTAACGAAGAGGTAAACGAGGACACTACTTACGACTTTGAAAGCGGTTCGAATAAAGCTGTTGTTTGGGCCGAACAAGAAATTAGTCAAATTAGGCAGAAGCTAATTATCCTGAGATGTGGAGGCCTCATGGGTAATAGTAGAATCCCTGGTAGATGGTTTGCCGGTAAAGAAACTTCAGGCAAGAATAACCCAACCAACTATATACACCTAGATGATATCATCAAGGAAGTATCACAACTGCTTGAATTAGAAGAGTGGCCTAAAATCAAAAACCTTGTAAATCCGAACCATTACCCCAGGCATGAGGTAATGGAAGCTATGTCTGCCAAATATGGTTACCCTCCACCAAAATGGAAGGAACCCTTCAAAACACCTACAAAGAAAGTCTACAGCAAATATGAATTACGGGGATTGACCGATCCCTTGAATTATTAAGCTGCTTCTATAACCTGACTGAATATTTCGCCCCTTTTTAATTTTTCTAAAGCGAGCTTTGTTTTTACTTCATATTGAGCCTTAAGATAGAGCTCAAATTCTTGCTGGGCTTTCTCCCAACCTTGCTTATAAGCAACTGGATCGATGTTGTGATTTCTGAGATTCATATCATTCGTTTAACCTGAAACCGCCAGTCTTGTTTTTACCCTAATTAGCGATTCTATTAATAAGATGACTGAAAACTCTTTTTCACTTAGTCCAACTTAAAATTCAGTTCAGATTTCGACTTTTATTGCCAAGCTGCAAGGATCACACCTACTAGTGTATATGCTACAATATGGTAGCCCGAATCGATAAGCATCAAACTCGCTGACTTACGTGCGAACAAATAATTCATGCTAATTGAAGGGAATAAAAAGAAGATTCCGGTCATCAGTCCATACATAGCGCCCATGTCTGCAGTCATAGTGACCTCACAGCCAGGCTCTGCCGCAAAGCCAAAGAAAAACATGGCCATGCCAAAAGAAATGATGAGTGCAAAGACAAATGCTGATCCGAAAAGCTTACCCATATTGGCGTTTTTCATTTCCTCATATGAAAGCCCAACTCCACTTTGCCATTTTTTGCCGAACAGCGGGCCATACCATAATGCACCTAGAATAAAAAATGCTACTGCAGCGACAAGCACCGCCAACCAATTGATTGAAGAAAAATCCATAGTTAATGATTTTGGTTAAGTCTAAAAAAGAACCAGTTCTCAACACATGACAAATGCGTAACCGATTAACAATCAAAGAGATAAGAAAAAATATTAAGGCTTATTCCTCAAGAATTGGAAGCAAATCCTCTATCTCAGGTATGAGGAGCACATTATCTGGGTATTCCAGTTCTTCCATAAAGTAGGCATTTCCGGTAATTAAGATCTGCTTGTTTTCGAAAGTATCAGACAGTTGATAAACATATGCTTGAGTATCTAACTTCGAGGCCGGAGCTTTAATAAAAGTAAATAGCGTATCCGGTTTGGTAATATCTGTTACCTGCTTCAGGTCTTTGAAAGGAATATCTACACCCAAATAGATACACTGCTTTCCTCGATTCTTTAAGATGTATGTAAAAAGAAGGATCAATAGATCGTGAAACTCAGATTGAGGGAGAAATAAGAGATATTTTTCTGCCTCCCTTGGGGGCATTGCCACCCCATCAATAGCAACAATTATCTTTTGCCTTATGAGTTGATAAATAAAATGTTCTTGGGCAGTAGATACTTCCCCTGTCCGCCACATAACACCTATTCTCTTTAGAAAAGGGTAGACGACTTCTTGAAGCACCTGTTCAAAGGTTTTGCTCAATAAACAGGCAGAAAGTACTTTTTCGAATCTACGCTCATCAAGGTCGAGCATGGATATGACCATTTCATTAACGGCCGAATTGAGTTGTTGCTCCCTCTTTGATCCATCTTCAAAGTCAATTACCTCTCTTAATTGCTTGGCAAACTCCTCTTCACTGAACTTGCATACTTGAGAGATCTTATATCCGTGGTCCAGCAACAAAGTCACATTTAAGAGGTATTTCAGTTGGTCTTCATCGTAATATCGGATATTGGTACTGGTGCGCTTAGGAGTCAGCAAGTTATAGCGCTGTTCCCAAATACGAATAGTATGGGCTTTGATACCTGAGTATCTTTCCAGGTCCTTGATTGAGTATTTTGCCATTTTCTACCCTTAAAAGGTAACCAAACTCAAGCCTGAAATCAATTATTTTCCGAGGTATCGTTAGACTTTGGCTTTTCGATTTCAAATGAAACTTTGATAGTAAAGTAACTATCCACGGCTTGCCCATTAAAGGTGGCCGGTTCCCATTGGTCGTGTAGCTTTAAAACTCTAATCGCTTCGTTATCGAAAACCTCTCCTAAGGATTTATTTATTTTGAAATCCTCTGGATAGCCTTCTTTATTCACTTTAAAAAAGACCCGGACAAAGCCCTCTAAACTGTCTTTAATAGCAGTTTTTGGGTAAACCAGTTCATTATCAATTGAGATTAAAAATGTTTGAAGATCAGGGATTGGGCGCGCTCGAATAAGAATATCTTCATTTTTCACCGTTTCTGTTGGTTCTTCTAATTGAGTTTTAGGATTCTCAACTTTTACGGGTTCCTCAACAGTGGGCTCATTTTCTACGACCTCCTCAACAAAAGTTGATTCTCTAATAGGCTCAATAGCCTCTTCAACAGCATCAACTTCTTCTATTTGATTCTTGCTGTCTGTGTCTTCCCAAAAACTAAAAAGACTAAATTCAGAACCTAATAAAGCGGGTACTGCTGTTACCAAGACGGTAATCACGGCAGCAGCTGAGAGCACAGTTGTATTGATTGAAAAACGCCATTTACCACTCAATTCTCTAGAGTCAATTTTAGCGTTTCCTGAAGAACTACCTGCAGCCAGAACTTTTCCAAAGTCCATCTTGGACTCCATTTTTGCCTTATTTGGTTCTCTCCCTCTATCTACAAATCTATACTTCACGACACCTCATTGTTAAAATGCTTCTTTAGTCTTTTCAGTACTCGATAGGTACGAGTTTTAGCATTACCTTCAGTAATATCAAGTAGATAACCGATCTCAGCAAAACTTTTTCCTTCGAAAAACCTGAGCTCTACTAATTCTAGTTCTTTGGGCTTTAGCTTTTCAAGATTAGATGGCAACACAGCTAACCATAACTCTTTTTGATTTTCTTCAAGCTCAATTTCGAAAGCTAAATCATGGGAAACGTATTTCTCTAATGATACATAGCGCTGTTTCTTTTGAGCCCTGAAGTAATCGTAACAACTGTTTAGTGCGATTCTAGCCAACCAAGAAGAAAATGGAAAGCCTTGATGTTGGTACTTGCTGATATTTGTGAGCGCTTTGCAGAAGGCATTCGCAGTAATGTCACCTGCAATATCCTCGTCTTGTACCCTAATAAAAATGAGCTTGAAAATTTGCTCATAGTATTTGGTGTACAAAGGCTCGAAAAATCGATTATCGATCTTTGATTTTTCGATTAACTCGATCTCGGTAAGTTCCTGTTTTTTAGACTTTTCGATTATCACTCAATATCAAACTAAAGAATTCTCCTCACAAAACGACAACCGTTCAAAAAAGAAACATTTTTCTGGGCTATCTTTTCTAAAAAGATCAACCTTCAAATTATTAAACCAATTTAAAGGTAAATGCGTTGAGATATGACCCATGAAAGGATATAGGTTTTCAAAGTACATTCCACAACCCAATAAAGGCAATTCTACCTTCGATAATCTACTTGACATCTTTTTGCAACTGGTTAGTATTACTGGAGGAGATGCGGCAGAAGCATTGGCTTGGTTAACAAATCTTGACCAACAGTATAACATCACAAATGACGGTTATGGAATTGGCGATTTTATAGATGACCTTAAAGAAAAAGGTTATCTCACAGAAGATGAGCAAGAAGGGAAATTCGAGGTAACTGGAAAGACTGGTCAATCCATAAGAAAGTCGGCACTTGAAGAAATCTTTGGTAGACTAAAAAAATCAGGTAAAGGGCAGCACAAAACAAATTTTACGGGTACTGGAGATGAAACAGGTACCGATAGAAGACCATTTGAATTTGGTGACTCATTGCAACAAATAGCAATGACAGATTCTATCCGGAATGCCCAAATCAATCATGGATACGGTGATTTCATGATGACCGAGGATGATCTCGAAGTAGTGGAAACTGAATATAAAACTCAGACCTCCACTGTTTTGATGATTGACATTTCACATTCCATGATCCTTTATGGTGAAGACAGAATTACACCAGCAAAAAAGGTGGCAATGGCACTTGCCGAATTGGTCACCACCAAATACCCTAAAGACACACTGGATGTGATCGTATTTGGTAATGATGCTTGGCAAATTGAGATCAAGGACCTTCCTTACTTGCAAGTGGGGCCTTACCATACCAATACCATTGCGGGATTAGAATTGTCAATGGATATTTTGAGGAGAAGAAAGAATGCCAACAAGCAGATCTTTATGATCACAGATGGGAAGCCTACATGTATGAAGGTAGGGATCAAATATTACAAGAACGCATTTGGACTAGACCCTAAGATCTTAAACAAGACACTCAATTTGGCAACGCAATGTAGAAGGTTGGGAATACCAGTGACAACGTTCATGATTGCCTCTGACCCATACCTCAAACAGTTTGTTGAAGAGTTTACCCAAGCCAATAATGGCAATGCCTACTACAGCAGTTTGAAAGGCTTGGGCCACCTCATTTTTGAGGATTATAAAAGAAATAGAAGAAAAAGATTCTAAAAATGAATTATAGCGAATTGACCTCTGATCAATTATTGAAAATAAAAACCCTTGGGGAGCTTAAAGCTGCCGGTTATACAAGCAGATCTGTCAAACAAGAATTGCGCGACAACTTGATCGATCGGTTGCAAAATAAGCTGCCGACATTTGAAGGTATCTGGGGATATGAAGACACGGTTATCCCTGATATTGAGCGAGCTATTCTATCGATGCACAATATGAACCTACTTGGTTTGAGAGGACAGGCAAAGACAAGAATTGCGAGACAAATGACGCAACTTTTGGATGAATATGTTCCTACGGTAGTCGGTTCTGAACTGAATGATGACCCTTTGAATCCTATTTCAAAATTTGCTATTGACCACATCAATGAGCATGGTGATGAAACTGCCATTGGCTGGCTTCATAGAGACGAGAGATATGCGGAAAAATTAGCAACTCCAGATGTATCAATTGCCGATCTTATTGGTGATGTTGACCCTATAAAAGCGGCATCTCTTAAGTTGCCATATTCAGACGAGCGTGTAATTCATTATGGCTTGGTACCGCACTCTCATAGAGGAATTTTCGTGATCAATGAATTACCCGATCTTCAGGCTCGTATTCAAGTCGCTTTATTCAATATTTTACAAGAAGGTGATATACAGATAAGAGGTTTCAAATTGAGGCTTCCTCTTGACATTCAATTTGTCTTTACTGCCAACCCTGAAGATTACACAAATAGAGGGAGTATAGTCACACCATTGAAAGATAGAATAGATAGCCAGATCATCACACATTACCCTAAAACAAGAGAGATTGGAAAGCAAATCACTACGCAAGAAGCAGATATAAAGGACGCTCAAAAGAAAGTAGTTGTAATTGATGGAATTGCTCAAGACTTAATTGAGCAAGTGGCCATTGAAGCTAGAGATAGTGAGTATGTCGATGAGAAGAGTGGTGTTTCTGCACGACTTACGATTGCCGCTTATGAAAATATTGTTAGCTCAGCCGAGCGAAGAAGTCTGATCAATAGCGAAAAGCAAACCTACATTCGTATTTCAGATTTCGTGGGTGTTATTCCTGCAATAACGGGTAAGGTAGAGCTGGTTTACGAAGGTGAGCAGGAAGGTGCAGGTATTGTCGCTCAGTCTCTTGTTGGCAAAGCCATCAGAACTATATTCACTGAGTACTTCCCTAAACCAGATGACAAGAATAAGGAAAGCTCAGAAAACCCATATGCTGAGATCATCCAATGGTTTGGAGAGGGTTACACGATTGACTTGTTGAATGATCTGTCGAATTCAGAATATGACAAAGCGCTAAACTCTGTACCAGGTCTTGCGGCATTGATTGAAAAGCATCAACCTAATGCCAAGGCGCATGCAAAGCTGTTCTTAATGGAATTCGCACTACATGGTCTAGCCGAATACAGCAAACTCAGCAAGTCTGCGCTTGATACAGGAACTCGTTTCAAAGACCTTTTAAGCAGTATGTTCACGATGCCTGACCTTGGAGACATCGATGAAGATGATTTGAACTAGGGATATTCTGATTCCTGTTTTAATTTTCGCCAAATGGACTTGAATGCGATCAAAAGACTGGCACATCAAGGTGAAGGGCAAAAGCTTGAGTTTAAGAAAAAAGCCAATCATCCAGAGAAAATCGTCAAGGAATTGGTGGCTTTTGCCAATTCTGATGGGGGCACGCTTTTGTTGGGTGTAGATGATGATGGTACTGCCAGTGGCGTTCGTTCAGTGGAAGGTGAACTCTTTATTGTTGAAGAAAGCATTAAAGAGCGAATTAGACCTAGGCTCAATTACACGACTGAGTTGGTCAAGGTAAATGAAAAGAAAGGCATAGCCATTATTCAAGTAGAACCAGCTCAGGGCAAAGTTTTTGGCGTCAAAGAAGACACTGACAGGAAATACGCTACAACTTATGTGCGTAAACAAGATGAAAGCCTAAAGGCCTCTAAAGAAATGCGTGAAATCATAGAACGCAGGAATAAAGGCAAAGACATCCAGTTTACTTATGACGAGAAAGTAAAAACAGCAATTAGCCTGGCTGAAAGCAATGGTTCAATAACCATAGCCGAATTTGTCGCTGCGGCTAAAATCTCTAGATTCATTGCGAGTAGAGTCTTGGTACGTTTGGTTCTCGCCAATGTGATGGAGATCATTCCTATGCCAATTCAAGACGAATACATCTTAAAGTAAAAGCATGAAAAAATTTCCATTAGTGCTCTTAACCCTTGCACTACTATTTTCATTTGAGGCAGAAGCCCAAAAAAAGAAAAAACAAAACCCTGAAGAAGCTGCGCAAACTATTGCTGAGTATAAAAAAACAGATAACGGTATGGCCAATTGGTTTAATACGGCTTATGGCTATGCAGTATTTCCATCAATTGGAAAAGGAGGTCTAGGCATTGGAGGTGCACTAGGACATGGTGTCGTTTATAAAGGGGGCGCTGTTGCTGGAGGCGTAAAAATGTCCCAAGTTTCAGTGGGTTTTCAGTGGGGCGGACAAGCCTTTAGTGAAATCATATTTTGTGAAAATGCAGAATCATACAATCGATTCGTAGAGAGTAAAGCAGAGTTTGCAGCTCAAGTTTCTGCAGTGGCCTTGACTGCTGGAGCTTCTGCTGATGCTGCATATCGTGATGGTGTAGCAGTTTTCACTCAGGCCATCGGTGGATTGATGTATCAAGCATCAGTGGGTGGTCAGAAATTTAAGTTCTATCCTCCGGATGAAATGAAATAAAAAATGCCACTTAGTGAAAAGTGGCATCAGGGTTAGAAAACATTTGCTAGCCAAAAACCATGACCTACAAATTACTTTTGATAGGTAACAGCTGTACCACTTGCTGTCACCATGAGCATACTTGCGCTCTGCCCTATCGTTTCATAATCCAAATCAATACCGATGACGGCATTTGCCCCTAAAGCTTGTGCATTGTATTGAAGCTCTTTCATTGCATTTTCTTTTGCCTCTCTCAAGACTCGTTCGTAGGCATTTGATCTACCACCCACTAAGTCTGTAATACTGGCAAAGATGTCTTTGAATAAATTGGCACCAATAATGGCCTCACCTGTAATTACACCTTTGTATTCAGTGATGATATGACCATCTATTGTATTTGTTGTTGATAATAGCATTTAATGATTGTTTTTGAGTTAAGCCCAATGGGCACAATCATTTGTTCGTAAAGCGCGCTATTAATGTTTGGTGCTGTGGATAAGCGGACGAAAGGCTCTGACGGTCGGCTAATTCAAAGTCTTCAAAATCGAAACCTGGAGCAACTGTGCAACCTACAAGTATGTAATCTTCTTCTATTACCTCGGCTGCAAACCAAGTGTTTTTAGGTATAATTACCTGAATTGATTGGTCATTCTCAATATCCAACCCAATTTCTTTTGACCAATATTTGCCAGAATCATCGATAAAGTGGATCCTACCAGCACTACCATAATGAAAGTGCCAGATTTCATCAGATTTTAGCCTATGAAAGTTGGAGACAGAATCAGTAGTTAGGAGGAAATAAATAGAGGTCCCAAAGTTCCTTTCTTTTCCATATCGACTAGGAATAACATCTCCAGAATATACCTCCTTCGAACGATAAGTTTCATGAAAATATCCTCCCTCTGGATGAGCTTGAAGGTCTAATTTTTCTATCCAATATGCAGCTGATTTATCCATTGTTGAAATTGAAATATGCAGACAGTAAATCTAAAACATAAAACTGATTTCGAGCCCGAACGAGGTTGTCATCTGCCTGTTCAATCCTATAATAAATGTCTCCTTCAAGGTAATCGGTCAACATTCTTACACCTGTAAAATAGGTCATATACAATGTTCCAAAATTGAGAGACTCAATTTCCTGATCTGTTAAAACTGACCCACAAGCCTCCAAATATCCTTTTCTATTTGCTTCGATCAACTCAGGCCTTAATTTACTATTCAGTGTATCTCTTGAGTCCTCTTCAGCGTGTGTAGCCATGGATCGGATCATGTCACCGAAGTCAAACATCACATGGCCTGGACCAATAGTATCAAGGTCAATGACTTTCAAAAATTTGCCACTCGACTTATCCAATAAAATGTTTGTTGACTTGGTGTCATTATGACAAACTCTTTCAGGCAAACCTTTTTTTATGAGATTCATAAAATGCCTCTTTATCCATCGATAACCCAAAGCCTTTTGAATCAATTCATCGGCTATAGCATTTCGGTTCAGTGGATTAGAGTACACCACATCTTCGAATTTTTCAATCCTTAATCCCAAGTTTAAGAATTCGGGTATCGCCTCTTGGGCTTGATTAGCGTCAATCTCAATGAGCTTATGTGTGAACTGACCAAAACCTAGGCCTATTTGAAAGGCTGTTTTGGTGCCGTCAACGAAAGCAGGTGCATCACTATTCGTAATCAGCTTTTGTAAACGCCAAACCTCATTGTGCTCTTGCAAATGATAGTTGCCATGATTTGTCTTGAAATGTGATGGGAACAAGTCAGAAGCTGTATCAAAAACCAATTTTAAGTTGTGCTCTAGTGCTTTAGTATTCTTAAATATTGATGTATTGATGCGTTGCAGCAACAAATCCTGATTCTCCAATTGGACCAGATAAGTATCATTAATATGACCTAAACCAAAAGGAGCAATCTTTTCGACTGCTCCTTCAATATTGTAATATGATAGTGCCTCCTCAGGCTTCATTATTTCACTTCTTCAGGATATTTACCCTCAGCTATCATTTGTTTGATGCCTTCAACTACAAAAGGCTTATCCTCTTTATATGTTACACCTAGCCATGATGCGCTTGTTGGAACTACTTTCACGGAAGCTTTACCTTCTGCCATTAGATTGTCCACCTCAACTGGAATAAAGCATTCCGACTTAGGGTCTTCATTGTTCTCTTTTACAAAAGAGATGAATTTCTCTTCAAATAAAGGAAGAACTGATGGAGGGAAACCCCAGAAATTCATCGAAACATAGGTGTCAGGAGCTAAAACATGCTTCTCTCCATCTTCTTCGTATGAAATTTCATCTCCGTTCTTTCCAATAGCTAGTGTTTCTTTGATACCGGTAAGGTTCATGTTGCCATCCACCTGGCAAACACCTCTATTTACTGTACCATGGTCTGAAAGAGTATTGACTAATTCATAACCCATGATCAGGTATTCATTTTCCTTTAAGTTCTTGATTGCATCAACTGCCTCTGCAAAAGACTCCTGTCCATAATAATCATCTGCGTTGATGACTAAGAAAGGTTCGTTGATCAAATGCTTTGCAGCAAGAATCGCATGAGTTGTACCCCAAGGCTTCTTTCTATTGGCTTCATAAGCTGCTGTGTGTTCAGTGTATTCATTCTGGTAGGCATATTCCATTTTGATCTTACCCTGGAAACGCTCAGCATAATGATTTTCAAATGCTTCTTTCAAGTCAGTTCTAATGATGAACACCACTTTAGTAAAACCAGCTTTGATCGCATCATGGATTGAATAATCCATAATGATCTCGCCATTTGGTCCAATACCATCTAATTGCTTATTTCCTCCATAGCGACTACCCATTCCGGCCGCTAATACCACTAAGGTCAAATCCATAATTTCCTCTTAAAAAGTTTTTTTATCTTTTCGTACCGAAGTTTAAAAAAACTTCTGACAAGTCCATTTAACTTTTCGTTAAGTATGCAATTATCATCGTTAGACTGGGGCATAATCGCCTTATTTTTTGTCGTTTTTCTGATCATTGGTCTCAGGGTTTCTAAAAAAGCGGGCTCGAGTTCTAAAGAATTCTTTCTTTCTGGTCGGAATATGCCTTGGTGGCTCATTGGTGTTTCGATGGTTGCCACAACCTTTAGTGCAGATACGCCCAACTTAGTCACCGATATTGTAAGGCAAAATGGTGTGGCTGGTAACTGGGTTTGGTGGGCTTTCCTGATTACCGGTATGCTTACTGTATTTGTTTATGCAAAGCTGTGGCGAAAATCAGGAGTATTAACCGACCTTGAATTTTACGAAACCAGATATAGTGGTAAAGAAGCTGCATTTCTAAGAGGGTTTAGAGCCATTTATCTCGGAGTATTCTTCAATGTCATGATCATGGCTTCGGTATCCCTAGCGGCAATCAAGATTGGAGAGATCATGTTTGGTCTTGAGCCTTGGAAAACCGTTGTATACGCATCGGTGATCACTGTCGCCTATTCATCACTCGGTGGGCTTAGAGGTGTAATTTTAACCGACTTTTTACAGTTTATAATAGCTATGGTAGGCTCAATAGCCGCAGCTATCTATGTTGTTAACCTACCAGAAGTGGGTGGTTTGACAGAGCTCATGGCTCACCCAGTAGTATCTACCAAGTTAGATGTCATACCAGACATTTCGAACAGAGAAATGCTGATCACCTTATTGGTCATTCCTTTGGCAGTGCAATGGTGGTCCGTTTGGTACCCGGGTGCAGAACCAGGTGGTGGTGGCTATGTAGCCCAAAGAATGCTATCTGCTAAAAACGAGAAACACGCTGTATCCGCAACCTTACTTTTCAATATCACGCACTACGCTTTAAGACCATGGCCATGGATACTTATTGCATTGGCTTCATTAGTGGTATATCCAGATGTGGCATCTATTCAAGAAGCATTTCCAAATGTATCTGAGAGCAAACTTGGTAATGACTTGGGTTACTCAGCCATGCTTTTGACACTGCCGAAAGGCTTATTAGGTATTGTTGTGGCATCATTAATAGCGGCCTATATGTCTACCATCTCAACTCATCTCAACTGGGGCTCTTCTTATGTGGTATTTGATTTTTATAAACGTTTTGTAAATCAAGAGGCCAATGAAAAGCAATTGGTAAATGTGGGTCGATTGAGCACGGTTGTGCTAATGGTGCTCGCAGGCTTATTCGCTTTGGCACTAAGTAATGCTTTAGATGCCTTTCAGATCTTGCTATCAATTGGTGCAGGAACAGGGTCGATCTTTATTCTTCGCTGGTTTTGGTGGAGAATCAACGCTTATTCTGAGATCACGGGCATGATCGTATCTTTTGTATTGGCACTACTTTTTAAGTTTGGTCCTGAAAGCATCACAAGTATTTCTACAGATTATCAATTGTTGCTTAGTGTAGGGATTACCACACTGAGCTGGGTGGCTGTAACCTTACTAACAAGACCAACTGATTACAAGACACTTCAAACTTTCTTTAACCATGTAAGGCCTTATGGCAAAGGTTGGAATGGATTTAAAAAGATTGCTTCCGATAATGGCATGCCATTAGAACAATCCGTAGGCAGATTCTCTTTTGACCTAACAGCGATGTTCGCAGGAATATTCATTGTTTATGGACTTCTCTTTTCTATTGGGCAGTTCATTTATGGAAATACTGCATATGGTCTACTATTCTTGGCTGTTACTGCACTCTCCACATTCGGCTTGATTAGGGTATGGAAAAAACTAAGTTTTTGACCTAAATGACTGGCTTACAATTAGCTAAATTACTTGAGCATATTAATTAATCATTAAGAGCAAGAAGAGCACTTGTTTAGCTCAAATATTTGCTAACTTAATTACACGTTCTACTTAATTATTGACCAATCATATGCCGAGAGCTAAGAAGACTGACCGGAAGATATTTGTACTCGACACTTCAGTAATACTTTTTGAACACAATGCCATCATGAATTTCGAGGAGCACGACATTGGGCTGCCAATAACTGTGCTTGAAGAACTTGATCAGTTCAAAAAAGGTAACGACACCAAAAACTTTGAGGCTAGAGAATTCACCCGTCTTTTAGACAAACTGGCAAAAGATAAATCCCTTCAAGATTGGATTCCTTTAAATGGTAAAACAAGGGGAAATTTCAAAGTGGTTATGGAAGCAGGTTCTGGTGACCATGAGCATGACGCCAACAAAGTGTTTGGGGAACGAAAGAATGACCACAGAATTCTAAATGCAGCCCTTCGCCTGAAAGATGAAAACCCTACGCGCAATGTAATTCTTGTCTCTAAAGACATTAACCTTCGAATGAAGGCCAAGTCTATGGGGCTACCTGCGGAGGATTATGAAACTGGAAAGATCAAGAACGTTGAGGCTTTAAGGAAGGGTAAGATCGAGATCGAAAAGGTTGATTCTGATATCATCAACCACCTGTACGAAGATGGGACCTTGGCACCGAAAGAAGTACTGAAAAGGAAAAAGGCGCAGCCCAATCAATACTTTATCTTAAAGAGCGACAAAAACTCCGTACTCTCCTATTACAACGCACAAGAAGAGGCCATCGAGAAGGTGGATAAAAGACCTGTTTCAGGTGTTAAACCAAGAAACGCGGAGCAAACCTTTGCCATTCATGCGGTTATGAACCCTGAGGTGAAATTGGTTACTATTCAGGGTGTGGCAGGAACAGGTAAAACCTTATTGACATTGGCTGGAGCGCTCGAGCAAAGAAGAGACTTTAAGCAGATTTATTTGGCGAGACCAATTGTACCATTAAGTAATAAAGATATTGGTTATTTACCTGGTGATATAAAATCAAAGTTGAATCCGTACATGGAGCCACTTTGGGACAACCTGAAATTCATCCAAAACCAATACAAAGAAACGGACAAGGAATTCAAAGCCATTACAGAAATGGTGAATAAAGAGAAGCTGCTCATTACGCCTTTGGCCTATATCAGAGGTAGATCATTGTCAAATATCTTCTTTATTGTGGATGAGGCCCAAAACCTGACACCACATGAGATCAAGACGATCATTACGCGTGCGGGTGAGAATACGAAGATTGTGTTTACAGGCGATGTGCATCAAATTGATACACCATACCTGGACTCACAGTCCAACGGGCTTTCTTATTTAATAGACAGAGTTAAAGACCATCCGCTTTACGCGCATATTACATTAGAGAAAGGTGAAAGATCAGAATTGGCCAACTTGGCAAATGAGATGCTTTAAGCTTCTCACTTTTCTTATCCTAATAACAGCCTGTCAATCTAAAGAATTGACCATTTCTGATTATTTGAAAGAGCTTCCAGATGAATATTTACTTGTTCGAGGAACAGCTTTAGATTCTCTCATTTCCTTTGGTGAATATTAGACCCCAAGGGAGACTCAATTGAGCAAGTGAAGTATACTTTTTACTCTGACAAAAACGTGGCAGAAATAAATATGAAGTTTGTCACAGGACAAAGTGGTTTTCGTACAATTCAATTAAAAAGACTAGATGATTCGTCAATTATAATTTGCGATTTCTCTGGGAGCGAGAGGGCGTATAGCGTGAGTCAATTGGACCTGTTTTTCAAGTCTGACCTTGGCTTAGAGAAGAAGGAAAGTAAGGCGCTAATTTCCATTCAAAACCAAGAGGCACCTTTGGAAATTACTAAATATGAATACTTAAATGGTGTCAGTGGATGCGACTTTTTTACTGAGCAAACTAATACGGTTAGAATCTATTACATGCCTGCTATCTCTGATGATAGTCTCAGGAGTAAAACTGTCTCACTCATTTGGAACCGAACAGAGTTTGAAGCGCAAGAAATCAAAGAGCAATCACAAACTCTGAACCCTGAACACTAGACTTTAAACTCAACTCACCACCATGTGCTTTCACAATTTGTCGAGAAAGGCTTAAGCCAATACCGCTGCCCTCTTTTTTGGTAGTGAAGAAGGGCACGAAAATATCCTTGCGAATGTCCTCTGGAATTCCTGGGCCATTGTCACTTATACTAATTTTCGTTAGACCACTGGTTTGTGTAAGCTCGATATTTATACTAGGTTCATTTGTTGTGCTCAGCGCTTCTCTAGCATTCTTTATCAAATTGATCAAGACTTGAGAAATCAGCTTTTCATCAAGCTGTAACTTGTTAGTATTGCCTTTTACAAACTGTAATTGCACTCCTTCTAAATCCGTTCGACAAAGCTGAATAACGTTTTCCAGCAATACCCCAATGTTAGCTTCAGTCCTTTCTAACTCAATAGGCTTGGTATAATTTCGATAAGCTTTGACAAATGCCATGAGCCCTTCGCCTCTTTTCTCAATGGCCAGAGTGCTTTTGTATAAGTCTTTCAATTCATCTGCTGAGAGTGCCGATTCTCTGACATCATCTCCTTCTTGCAGCATCAACCGCATGGCTGTGGTCAGCGAAACAACGGGCGTTACTGAGTTCATGATCTCATGTGTCAGTACTCTGATCAACTTTTGAAATGCGTCTATTTCGCTTGCATCCAATTCTGAACTAATATCGAGGACTGTGATTAAAACCAAAGGTCGCTCAGCAAGCTCAAACCGCCTGCGCTTTACCGCCAACTTGCGAGCATTACCTTTCGACTCAAAAATCCAGTTGTCAGAATCCTGCTTATTAAGCCAATCAAAAAATTCTGCTTCGTACTTCTCAAGTTGATCTAATTGCCCTAAAACGGGTGAGTTTAAAAGCTTGGCGAGTTCAGGGTTATACAGGTCTATTTTTCCATTTTCATCAAAGCTCAAAATTCCAATAGGAGCTTCTCTATTGACAAGCTGCAAATACTGGTACTGCTCCTCTTTTTCTAAGGTGAGCGATCGAAAAGTATTCAATACCCTGTTGAATTCAACTTTCAATTCATCAGCACTCCCTACCGAACTTTCTTGATAGTTCTTTGAAAAATCTCGAAAGTCTATCCCTCTGAAAAACTTGAGCAATTCATTTCGAGAGTTGGTAATAAAAACACTCAATGCCACCAACTGAGCAATAGTGATGACACCAAAACCAATTGGTGAAACGATAAAGTCGGTCTGAAAATAAGACCAAATGCCTCCAAACATAGTAAGAGCAATAGCGGCTACGCGTAGACCTATATTGAGTCCGAATTTAATTGAACCCATACTTCTCTAGTTTTCTGTAGAGTGTTGTTCTACCTATACCAAGTTCCTTAGCCACTTTGCTCATATTACCCTCATGCTGCTGAATGACCTTCTCAACTGTCATTCGTTCTAACTCCTCAAGATTGGTAGTGGCAATACTTGTTACCGCAGAAGGCTTTTTTAGACTAAAGTCATCAGGTTTCAGCTCACTGTCAGTAGCCAGAATTACCGCACGCTCAACAGCATGCTCAAGCTCTCTGATATTGCCTGGCCAACCATACTTTTCTAGTTTTTCAAAAGTCTCTTTGGCTACTTCAGGAATGGCTTGTGCATATTTTTTGCAAAACCTATTTAAAAAATGACTTACCATTGGCTTGATGTCTGCAAGACGTTCGCGCAGAGGTGGCAGATCCAATTCGATAGTATTTAGTCGATAATAAAGGTCTTCGCGAAACCTACCTTCATTGATTTTCTCTTCGAGGTTGGCGTTAGTGGCTGCTATGATTCGTACATCGAAAGGTCTCATTTTATTTTCGCCAAGACGATTCAGCTCTCTATTCTGAATAACGGTTAGCAATTTGGCTTGCATACCCATGGAAAGGTTTCCAATCTCATCAAGAAAAATAGTGCCTTTGTCTGCTGCTTCAAAGCGGCCCATTCGGTCTTCTTTGGCATCTGTAAAAGCACCTTTCTTATGCCCAAAAAGCTCGCTTTCAAAAAGGCTTTCTGTTATTGAACCCAAATCCACTTGAATAAAGACCTCCTTTGATCTTGGAGAAGAATTGTGAATAAACTTGGCCATTAACCCCTTACCTGTACCGTTTTCTCCAAGCAAAAGTACGTTGGCATCAGTCTTACTTACTTTAGATGCAATTTGCAGGGTATTTTCCATTTGCGTAGAAACCGCAATGATCTCTCCGTATTTAGGTTTTATATTCTGCTTTAACCCTACCTCCTTCTTTTTGAGCTGCCTAACTTCTTTTTCCGTTCTAGCCAATTTTAACGCATTCGCTACTGAGACTTGAATTTTCTCGTATTCCCATGGCTTGGTTACAAAATCTGCCGCTCCCAACTTCATGGCCTCCACTGCAAGCGAAAGTTCTCCATAGGCCGTAATGATGATAAACTTCAATTTAGGATACTGACTCGTGAGCTTTTCGAGCCATAGTAACCCTTCTTTACCATCGTTGGCTCCTGGTCCATAATTCATATCAAGTAAGACCACCTCAATATCACCTTCATCTAGCAACGCAGCTGCCTTATTGGGATGCTCTACAGTACTGACCTTAGAAAAGCGTTGCTTTAGAACTATTTCGCCCGTTAGTCGAATGTCATCATCATCATCGATGATCAAAATGTGGGCAGATTCTTTGACCTTCATATTTCTAGTTTAAAAAATGTTCCTGACTGAAACAGAAAACTGTTCCGTTATGAAACAGAAATTGGGGATCAATGTTTTAATCGAGTTTTAACTAATTGATTTTCTGTTGTTTAAATTCTTGGCACGACAATAGAATAAGAACTATCGAAAGGCGCTAAAATGGCCGATTTAAACAATCTGTAAGCTAAACCCTTAAATTATAAGATCATGCTCAAGATATTATTCAAAACATCATTCAGAAACATTTGGAGAAACCGCACCAATTCAATCATTAACCTCTTGAGTTTGGTGATTGGCATTACTGTAAGTATTGTCATTTATACGATCATAGAATATCAATATTCATTCGATCACTTTCATACCAAGGCAGATCGTGTCTATCGTGTGAATTTTATTCAAGACCAAGCATGGGGAAAAAGCTATAGTGGCCTTACACCTGAGCCATTGCATAAAATTCTTCGTACCGACTATCCTCAAATAGAAGCTGTTTCAAGAACCATTGGTCCATTTAAAAGTCCCGTTTTCATTGGAGAAGAAAAATATGATCAAAAAGAGATACTATTTGTAGATGAGCATTATTTCAAAATGTTCGACCAAAAATGGTTAAGAGGAGATAAAGAAACTGCCTTCGAAGACCCTAAAGCTGTACTCTTAACAGAATCTTTGGCCAAAAAATACTTTGGTGATGAGGACCCAATGGGTAAGAATATTGATTTTTCTAGAAGAGCAATTGGTACGGTAAAGGGAATCATTGAAGATGGAAAAATGAATACCAACCTGCCTTATCAAATGATAGCCCACGTAGCCATGATGAAGCAAGTTCAAGAGTTCTTTGTGCGAGACAATTGGGGTGCAATGAGTGCAGGAACCACTTGGCTATTATTGCCAGAAAATGTGAAGCCACAAGAATTGGAAGTTCAATTTGAAGAGATCATTGTAGATAATTTGGGACAAGAAATGGCCGATGCCATAGATTTTGAATTAGGTGCATTAAAAGGCTTACATACTGACGATAGATATGGCAACGGACTCAACTACACGATTCCTAGTAAAACCATTTATGGTCTTTCATTAATCGCCTTGATTATTCTTACCACTTGTGTTATCAACTTTGTAAACTTGAGTACAGCTCAAGCGCTTAAAAGAAGTCAAGAAGTGGGCATCAAAAAAGTGCTCGGAAGTTCTAAAAAGCAATTGGCCACACAATTCTTCTTAGAGTTAGCCATACTCACTTCAATAGCCGGTTTCTTCAGTATCTGGTTTGCAGAAATCCTCTTACATGAAGTGAATAATATACTTTCAGTGATTTCAATTGACTTAAAGATTCAATGGTATTCAATAGTATTTGCCGTTGCTATGGTCATTGTAGTGACATTTTTAGCAGGTATCTATCCAGCAGGTTTGTTGCTAAGATTTAAGCCTCTTGAAGTAATAAGATCTAAATTCACTCAAGTAAAAGGTTCGAAAGCCATTGTTAGAAATGGTCTTTTAATCACTCAGTTCGTTGTTGCACAAATACTGATCATCATCTTATTGGTATTCAATTCTCAATTTAACTATATCAAGAGCAAAGATTTGGGCTATGACGTAGAGAACATTGTCATGTTCAGAGACTTCATGAAAGTAAGGTATCAGGTAGATCAATCACAATTGAATACCGTAAAATCTCTTTTACTCGAAAGCCCATATATCGAAGAGGTTTCTTATGGTACAGGCGGACCAAATGCACAACGGGCCTGGAACACGACTGTCTACAATGCCAATACAGGTAGCGATAATGAAATAGATACCGACTACAAGCATGTTGATATTGACTATAAAGACATGTTTAACCTTAAGGTGCTTGCTGGAACTTGGTTTAGTACTAGCCACTATAAGGATACACTACAAAAGGTTGTTATCACTGAATTGATGTCTAAGAAACTTGGTTTTGATAGCCCAGGCGAAGCCGTAGGTAGTAGATTGAATGTAAATGGCCGTAAAGGAAGCGTAGTAGGTGTTATTGCTGATTTTCACTCAGACAACTTAAAGGCAGACATTAGACCTTCAATTTTTGAAGGGGATTATGAAGGATATAACCAAGGTTTTATGAAAGTAAAAGAGGGTTATTACACAGAAGCTGTGGAGCATTATAAAGAAGTATCTCAAGCCTATAATGCCGACTACACTCCGATTTATACTTCATACAGCGATGAGCTTGCCAAAGACTATGAGCTAGATCAAGTAATTTTCAAGTTCATCAACTTTACCGCTTTCTTAGCGATTCTGATTGGTAGTTTAGGCCTTTATAGCTTGATCTCATTTATAGTGCAGCAAAAAACGAAAGAGCTAGGCATAAGAAAAGTAATCGGGGCAAACACAACAGGTTTAGTTGCGATGCTTTCAACGAAGTATATCTGGTTCATTTTATTGGCTACGCTGATAGCAGGTCCGATAGGCTACCTAGGTGCTAATGTTTGGCTCGAAGGTTTCAGTTATCAAACAACTGTTGGACCAAGCATATTCATCATTGCCTTTATAGGAACTACATGCATTGCACTTGCCTCGATTGGGTATCGATCTTTTAAGGCGGCCACTATGAACCCAGTAAAATCTCTTAGATACGAATAGAAACTGTACCATTACAAAGCATAAGGTGTACGTTTTTAGTACACCTTTTTTTGTACACTTTTGAACATATAGATATAACTATCTGATTTTCTGTTATTTACAAAGTTTGGCACAGCTGTTGACTATTAGTAGGCAGGTCAAATAACAATTAATTTAAAAACAACACGGTCATGAAAAGCCCAAGAAACAAAACTCAACAACACAGAAACAAGGTGAAAAACCTGAGCACTATTCTTGCCATTGGTCTGGCAGTAGTGACTCTTTTTCAGGCAGGAAATGTGCAGTCTGCAAATGCAGAAAAAGCAATGACTGCGATGGAAACAGCACTTATCGCAGAAGCAGATGCGTGGTTTGCATCTGAAGAAATGGAAGTAGAAGAGCTTTTGCTTGAAGAAGCAATTGAGGAAACTGAAATCCATAAAGTATTTGATGCCAATGGAGAGTTGGTTATGGAAGGTGATCCATCAGTTAATGAAGAACTTAGAAAGCTAGTAAATCAAGCAGAATTCATGAGTGAATTCTCAGGCAATAACTACTATGCTTTAACAAAATAAGCTAGTCCAGCTAGTCTTTAATTAGGGTTAATTATGGTTGATAGCCGATCTTTGGTCAGATCGGCTACTTTCATTTATAGCGCTCTTCAAACATGTCTCCAGCGGGCCAGCTTCGAACAAGCTTTATCCCTTCTTTTATCGCCCATCGGCTTGTACTTGGAAAGCTGCCTCTTCTAGGTGTTGTATTGGATATAATGACCCATGAGTAACCTGAATCACGCGTAAGAAGTGCAGTAGTTCCTGAAAGAGTTCCAGTTCGCCACCAATGCTCACCGCGAGTAGATCGCCAACCCAAAGGCCTATTCACACCGCCTACTCCTTTTACCATTTGATCAATACTCTTGGAGCTGAGTATATCAGGGTAACGTTTGGAATAACCATCGACAAGCATGGTAAAACGCATAAGATCCGAAGCCGTTGCTAACCAACCTCCTGCCGGACCTAGCATTTCTACATCATCGGCACCATAAGGCTTATAAACCATTTTTCCAGAACCATCGAAGCTCAATTGTTCGTTATCTGCACTTTTGTCGTAGTACTTGACTTCATTTCTTTGTCTATCGTCTAAGAAGTTTCCCGCTATTGACATGTCTTCTATGCCGTACGGTTCTAGTATTTCGTCAATGATCCAGTCATCGTAATCATCACCTGTTACCTCCTCAATCACGCGCCCCAGAAGGCAATAGCCAAAATTGGAATAATTGTAGCGTGTTCCAGGTCGATAAGGTAAATGTCTTTCTAAAACGAACTCTATCACTTCATCAAAATCAATTGGATAACGTGCGTTGTCCATTTTATGAATCTTATGCGGAATAAACATGGGGTCACCATAGGTTAAAAGGCTCCATCCAGCGGTATGATTCAGCAAATGCTTGACCTTTATTTTATAGACATTCCGATTTTTAATGTTGTTGTAAGGGCTACCTTTTAAAATTCCTTCTTCGCCAAAAACATAGTCATCAAGACTCAAATCACCATCCTCCACCAATTTCATGATGGCAACTGCGGTAACAAGTTTTGAAATAGAACCAATTCTAAACTTACTTTCGGGAGTGACTTCAACCTTATTTTCAAGGTCCGCATAACCGAACCCTTGGGTATAAACCAACCTTTCATCTTTGACAATAGCTACAGTGGCACCGACCAATCGTAGACTTTTCATCACGCGATTGACCATTGAATCAATGGGTTGAAGGTTTGCAACTTCAAAATGAGACTCTTTGGTAGAGTCTGATAAATAAAGGCTATTATCGCCTCTGGAGCTGAGTGGTTTGAGTAAAATCAGAAAAGCAAACGCAAGAAAGCGCAATCGCATATTGAGTTGACCTAAAATTGAAGTCACAATTATAATAAAAAAACGAAATCGATTTGGGCTAGAAGGGCAGCTTTCCGCAGTTCACATCAGTTTCCTGTCCCTTGGTCATTCAAAGACCAGTCGTAATCCATATATCGAAGCCTAACCTTTTCATCAAGCTGGGCTTCAGCATAACGGTTTATGAACTCAACAAGTGTTTGACCTTTGGTAAAATCTTCAGTAAACCATGAAAATATTTTAGATACTCTTGGTTTGCGCTCGTTTAGGTCATTGCGCGAGGCATCATTTAAGAATAGCTTCGTTTGTTCTTCTAATTGAGCATCGATTCTGTCAGGCTCATAAGCCTCTGCTCTTAAAACAGGGCAAGAAATGGACGCACAATTGACTGCAAAGTGGATTCGAGGTTCATTAAAATCTCTTCTTAAAATACTATGCTCGATCATATCCAAGCTAAAATCTTCTCCTCCCAATTGAAACCACTTCTTTCTCCAAATGGTGTTGACAAAAGGAATGGCCACCGTTGGGTTCAAGTCTTTGATACTTTCAACCGGATAATTGTCAACAATGAGTTTTATTGTAAAAGCATTGTATGCATTTATCCAATAGGCGAGCTGCTCTTCTTTAGTCCAGTTTTGGGCAGGGGGATTATCTGAAAGTAATTGCGTATAAGCATCAAGCTTCGTTTTATCATTAATAAAGCCTTGGTAATCTACCATCCCCTCATCATCTACATACTCTTCGAGCAATGCTGTCCAACCTTCATGATCTGGCACAGCGCTATCTTGAGCAAAAACTTGTTCAGCATTGGAGCAAGAAAACAAAATCATAAGGGCTAAAAGAATAGGGTTGATCTTTCTCATTTTTATTGGTTTAACAATGCCAACATACCTGATGACTTGGAAGTTGCATTGAACTTTCAATTATATGTTAAAATTCAATAATGATTAATGAATTCTATTTTTTGGAACCCTTCAGCAACTTGAATTTTGGACACTCCACCATAAGAATGCTCCAATTTAAAGTAATTCTGGTGAGGCATTCCTAGTACTTTTCCAATTATGCAACGAATTGGTCCTGCATGTGTGAAAATGGCAACTTTATCAACAGGTTTAGCTAAAAGCCCTAGCCAAAATGATTCAATTCTTTCTATTAATTGTGTAAATGATTCACCACCTGGCACTTGGTATTCCACAAAATCACCCATCCAATCATTCAGCTGAGCCTGATCAATTTCTGACCACCTTTTCATTTCCCACCCACCGAAATCTAACTCTTTCAAGCTTTCCTCGTGAATCACGGCTTTGCCAATGTATTGAGCCAATTGGCTACACCTTTTTAAAGGGCTTGAATAGACTAAATCGAATGATGGAGGTAATTGGCTTTGGACCTTTTCAAACTCCTTCTTGAATGTACTCGCCAATTCAAGGTCGGTTTGACCATAGCAAATTCCTTTTTCAACTTGCGGGGTTGTATGTCTAATCAAATAAACTTCCATAAGACAACAAGACTTAAATAGAAGACTACCTCTGTTACTTGTTGGGTCGCACCAAGACAATCTCCGGTATAACCCTCAATCCATTTTTGATAATACCTACCCAAAAGCCATTTTGAGATATACATTGGAACTACAACCAACAAGATTTTATAGTCTTGGAAGAGTGCCAATGGAAGCAGACCAAAAAAGGCAGCAAAAGTCAATTCAACCCACGAGACATTCTTGCTCACGGGTTTCACTTTAGACTTAGCATCTTCTCTTGCATAGTCATGGGTAAATATCATCGTTGCGGCAATAAATCGACTTAAAGAGTGCCCAGAGATAATTATAGCTGCTATTAATAGCCAAGATGATTGATTTTCCAATAGACGGTAGAGCAACAAAAACTTCAAGAGCAGTAGTAAAACCATGCCTATCAAACCATAGGCACCCACTCGACTATCTTTCATGATCTCCAAGATTTTCGCCTTTGTCCATCCACCACCAAAGCCATCGCAAACATCAGCAAAACCATCTTCATGAAAAGCGCCTGTAATCCAAACTGAAGCAATCATGGAAAACACAATCCCAACTGCTACCTCGTCAATCAACAAGAACATGCATAGAAAGAAGAGGGAGAAAGCTCCAACTATCCAACCTATTAAAGGGAAAAACCTCGTTGCCTTATTTAAATATTCCTCAGAATGGTCAACCCATTTGGGACATGGAATTCTAGAGTAGAACATTAAGGCCGTAAAGAATATTCTTATCTGTTCTTTCATGTCAATCTTTATTACTTACACCTGCAGAATCAAAGCTTGCCATATCATTCAGAAAATTCACTGCAGATTGTACGATGGGTAGTGCAATTGCACAGCCCGTGCCTTCACCTAGCCTAAGACCAAGATCTAAAAGTGGCCTTGCCTTTAAATAGGCTAAAAGTTTGGCATGGCCTTGCTCATTTGATCGATGACTAAAAATTGCAAAGGGTTTTATAGCTGGTGCTATTTGTTGCGCAACTAAGTACGCTGATGTAGCAATAAAGCCGTCAACAAGGAAAAGAACTCCCGCTTCAGCAGCTCCAATAAAAGCACCGCACATCATAGCTATCTCAAAACCGCCATAAGCAGCTAGTATCTTTTCAGGAGCATTGGGTATGCCATTATTTGATAATGCCTCTTCCAGAATATTTTGCTTTCTGACTTTACCTTCATTGTCCAATCCGGTTCCACTACCAACACATTCACTTAGTGGTATTTCTGTTAGTAAGTGCATCAGCATTGAAGCTGCACTGGTATTGCCAATGCCCATTTCACCGAATGCTAATAGGTTTGCACCATTTTTGGCACTCTCCTTGGCCAAATTTCTTCCAAACTCTTTTGCGCGCTCACATTCCTCATCTGTCATTGCTGGTGAATTGAGAAATGACTTCGTCCCCATACCTATTTTACCATCAATTAACTGTCTGCTTGGTTCAAAATTACCATTAACGCCAGCATCCACTATGGCTAAGTCGAAGTTATTCTGTTTGCAAAAAACATTAATAGCTGCTCCTCCATTTAAAAAATTGAGCACCATTTGGTAAGTAACTTCAGGGGGGTATGCACTTACACCTTCTTGAGCTATTCCATGATCGGCAGCAAAAACAATGAGTTTCGGATTGGAAATTTTTGGGGTTTCCGTTCCCTGAACTAAACCAATTTGTAAAGCCAATTCTTCTAGATAACCTAAAGCCCCCAAAGGTTTGGTTTTGGTGTCAATCTTAGATTTGAGAAGGTCCACCAACTCACTCGAAGGCATTTTGACTGAATATTTCATTAGTATAAATCTTGAAACCAATAAGTGACTTCTTCCTTAGACTCCTTTGACAGTGGGTAGATCTTTTCAACGATATCGCCTCTTTGGAATTTAATAGGCTCATTGAATATTGGTCCATCAAAAACATAGGTATGGAATTCTCCATTTTCACCGCAGGGATCAACATCTTTAGGAAACTCCTTTACCAAGTCTAAGGTCAACTCTTGACCAGCGAATTCTTGTCCCAGTTTTGCCCCATTAATGGAAACCAAAATAGTTCGAAAACCCTTGTCAATAAACTCATGAATTAGCTCAGTGGTATTTCTTTTCCATAGAGGATAAAACCCTTTTAGACCAACTGCGGTCATTCTTTTATCGCGATAAGCCTTAAGGTCTTCTAAAAAGATATCGCCAAAAACACTGTATTCAAGACCTTCCTTTTGCAGCCCTTGAAGTGTCTGCCCCATCAACTCATCATACTTATTCATGTCGATATCAGTAGGTAATTCTAACAGTGTTAATGGAATACCAATTGACTCAACCTGTTTAATGAGCATAGATTTTCGGACCCCGTGCATTGAGATCCTTTCAAGGTCTTTATTGATTGAGGTGAGTAATCTTAAAATTTGATAGTCGTTGTTCTCTATTGCATAGTGCAAGGCAAGGGCGCTATCTTTTCCACCTGACCAATTGAAAAATGCTCTTTTCACCCTTTTAATTTTAGTGGAAGGCCTGAAACCATCATTATAGCTTCATCTGCAATTTTGGCTATGTGTTGATTCATCCAACCTTGAAGGTCGGTAAATTTTCTACCAACATCTGTATGTGCATGTGTACCCATACCGATTTCGTTGCTAACGATAATGAAAGTAGCATTTGTAGCTATCAACTGATCGATTTCACTTTTGGCCAGCTCAAGGCATTTTTCAACATCATTTTTCTCGTCTACGAAGAAGTTTGTCAACCAAAGTGTAATGCAGTCTATTAAAACCACTCTTTCATCAAAACTGAGCTTACTTATGAATTTTTCTTCCTCGATGTTTTCCCAACGCTCATCTCTATCGCTCTGGTGTCTATCAATTCGCTTTTGAAAGTCGCCATCCCAATTGCGAGCAGTGGCTAGATAGATCGGGTTTTTGGAAAGACTAAGTGCTAATTCCTGCGCGTAGCTAGATTTGCCCGATCGCTGACCGCCTGTGATGAAAAAGACCATGATTGTATTATATTTTAGCTACCATTAACTGATCTCTTTTTCAATCGCTAAGAAGTGGGTGATTTTGTCATCACTATTCTTTAACGGAACAATTGATATTTGACATTCATAAGTTGCACCTGTTTTTCTATAATTAATCAAGGTTGATTTTGTCTGTCTTCCCAAACGGATTCCTTCTTTTAATTTGGCTTTACCTTTTTCGCAAGTCTTAGGGCCCTGTAAAAATGAAGGTCTCTTACCAATTGCTTCTTCTGAGGTATATCCTGTCATCTTAACAAAACCTTTATTTACCCATGAGATTACTTGATTGCAATCTGTTAAAACTAAAGCATCATAATTATTCAAAATGACTTGATCTAAGTTCAGATCTAAATCAAGCTGATTTTTCAATTGCTCCAATTTTTCTAAATCAGACTTAAACACCCTTCTTTGAGTATTGAGCTTTAACTCTTTAAAAATGATATCTGCCGAATTAAGGTAATTGTGAATCATCAGAATTTTTTAATTAAGAGAAATTTAAAAAGGCATATGAATCATGACTTCTGTATCCATTAAAAGCAACTTCTAAGGGTGATTGTTGCAAAGGACCGTCAAGAACAATTGTGTGATACTCACCATTTTCACCACATACATCAATGTCTCATTCTTCAAAAACATCAATCAATCTTTCGTCAATAATTTTTCCCAGTATAGCCTCCGCCTATTTTACTTGACATGAGACAATTAAACATTTCATTCCAAGAGAAAGCATTTCTTGTACCAGTTCAATTCTTTTTCCCTGCCAAATGGGCAAGATTGGCTTAAGTTTGGCCGCTATTGATACTTTCTCCTACCAAGTACGATGACTTTCAATATCAATATCACCAAATACGGCAGCCTCAATTCGAAACCGATTTTTAATATTCTTCAATTTCTTAATAAAACTGGTCTCATAATTTTCCCAGGTTGTTATGTTGAATTCAATCGGTAAATTCATCGTTTTGGCTTGCTCTATAAGCACATCTTTAGGAATTGCATGAGACCTCGAGATTTGCCCTCTTTCATTCAAATTATTAAGCAGAACTTTTGGTTGATGCCCCAAAGATTTGGCTTTTAAGCATGCCAAATAAGAATCCTTTCCTCCGCTCCAAGAGCAGAGGAAAGGGTAAGAAGAATATGATGAGTTTATCTTCAATTAAAACTTAGCTGTTAAACCTACCATAAAGTTTACAGGTCTTGTGGAGAAGCCATAAACCCCTACAAAATCTTCATCAAGGACGTTATAAACTGCTCCATTGAAGATTAAATTTCCGTCAAACAATTCATGAGAAACCGTAAAATCCAACACACCATAACTTTCTAGAGTAACCAAGAATGGATCGGAGAAAATTGCAGCCTGCCTTTCACCGAAATGGTTGTAAATTAAACCCAGATTAGTACCAGTTTTTAGTGTGTATTGTGCCGTAGCTCCAAATTTCTGACTTGGAATTCTGTAGAATTGTGATGGGTCACCAAATGTATAATCAGCATAATTTGCTGTTAATCTTAAGTTTTCTGAAGGTGTATATGTCAGATCCAATTCAATACCATTGATTTCTCTTGTGCCTTCCACATTCCTGTACTCTCCTCCAATAAAATTACCTCCATCATCAAAGATGGAAACAAAATCAATTGCATTAGTTTCTTGACGATCAAAATACTCAGCATTTACTGTCAGTTTATCGGATAAGTAGAGACTTATGCCTCCTTCAATAGATTCTGTTTCTTCTGGTTCTAAAGCAGCATTTCCATAAAGACTTGAGAATAACTGAAATAAGCTCGGTGTTACAAAAGCAGTGGAATAACTTCCAAATACCTTTAAACGTGTATCATTGCCTAAATCAAATAGGTATGAAGGGTTAATGGAATAAACGAAGTTGCTTCCGTACTCAGAATTGTTGTTCAACCTTAAACCTCCATTTAATGTCAGGCCTCCAACTACATCCCATGAGACATGAACATATGGGTCAACATTTGATTGGCTTGGTTCACCATCATCTTGAGTAAAGCTAAAATCCTGAACCTGCACTCCAATAATCGTTTTTATATTGTCTCCAAATACGTAAGAATTACTCAAGTCGGCTTGTAGGTTTTCACCTTTAGACACAGACGGGAAAGCTGAAATAAACTCCCTTCTTATTCTATTGTAATTGAATTTCAACTGAAGGGTACCTCCATCATAATTGAATTTTGGATTGAGCCCAAAACTAGTTTGTGTAATTTCAAACTGGTTGTCCTGATCAAAGAACGCTCCTCCATCATAATCAGAATTAAAATCTTCATAACTCAAGTTTCCACTTAAGCTAAAAGCATCAGAGAAATCATAAGTCAATCTTGTTCTTGCTGTGTAACGACTAAAACCATCATTTTCAAACTCTATGTTTGGGTCGCCACTATCTGCTGCAGAAATGCCTTCACTGAGTGAAACTGATGCACCGACTAAATAACCTAAACTACCTACTCTTCCTTGAACATCGGCATTGGTATTCATTGATTTAAAGGAACCAATTTCTTGCGAAAGTGTCACTTCAGGAGTTTCTGATCGAGATTCTTTCAATTTGATATTGATCACTCCGGCAGCTGCATTTGTTCCATACATCGTACTTGCACCGCCCTTTAGTACTTCAATGTATTCTATCTCTTTGGCATTGATCAACCTCAAATCATAGTCATTCGAAATTGATGATGGATCATTGATCGGTAGCCCATCAATTAAAATCAAAGTATGTCTGTTTCTGCCGCCTCGGATATTGTAGCTAAGGTTAGTACCTGGTGTACCAAATGCACCATCGATGTTGATACCTGGCAGTGTATTGAGTAAGTCAGCAACGGTTCTACCTGCTGTCTTTTCAATATCTGCAGCTGTCAGTTTGTAAATCACCTTACCTGATTTTTCGATAGGTGTTTCAAAACGATTTCCGGTCACTACTACCTGACCTAAGTCTTGCTTTTGCTCTTCCTCTTGAGCAATGACAATTGTCGAAATAAGTAGCATAATAATGCTACCTAAAGTGAGTCTAATTCTCTCCATTATTTAGTTGAATAAGTAATTGTTCTATTGTTTTATAGGTTTCTGAATTGTTATTGAGTGTGTATACAGGGTTTCTCAAATCTCCACTGGCTTGAATAAAAAGTGGCGCATTTTCTTCTACTTGATAACCGCTTCTTTCAAGTGCATTGATCAGCCAATAACTAAGTTCTGAGTTGCCTTTAACAGCTATCTTTTTTCGAGCACTCTTTTGCTCTTTTCTGAATACTCCTTTTTGATAATCAAAGGACAAGTCCTCTCTACTAAAGGCCTTTTCTAAGTTTCCGTTAATCACTAGGTCCTCTGGAACACCTCTGCTCAACCCGCGACCTTCAACTAACCAGAGCTTATCAGCATAATGCAAAGCCGTATCTATGTCGTGGGTAGAAATAAGGATGGCCCTATCTGATATGGAGACTAACTCATTCAAAAGATGAAAGATTTCCAAACGATTAGGTGTATCGAGGTGCGCAGTTGGTTCATCCAGAATGATTACATCTGTTTGTTGGGCCAGTGCACGAGCGATCATTACTTTCTGTCTTTCCCCATCACTGAGTTCGCCAAGATGCCTATTGGCAAAAGCTGTCATTCCAGTAGATTCTAGCGCCCATTCAATGACACTTTTATCTTTTTTTGACAGTGTACCTAGCCAAGAAGTATAAGGAAAGCGGCCCAAGGCGACTAAGGCATAGACCGTTAGATTTCCGGGTGCTTGGTTATCGGTTAGCACTAAACTCAGCTCTTTGGCTAGATCCGTTTTGTTGATCTCTTGGACTTTCGCCCCTTTGATAGTGACATTTCCGCTCAACGGCTTTTGCACGCTACAGATCGATCGAATCAAGGTTGATTTTCCTGAACCATTCGGACCTAATAGGCAAGTCAGTTCTTTGGAATAAAGCTCCAAATTGAGATCTTTCAGGACCACTTTATTTGTGTACCCTACTGAGAGATTAGTTATCGATATGGAAGTTGATTTATTCAATGAGTAATGAAAAATGAATAATTAAGAATGGGCCTGTTTTGAACTATTTAGAATAGCAGTTAGGATTCGAATCAGTTCAATAGAGTCAGCAATTAATTGCTTCGATTTATCAAGCGATATAATGCCGGTATCCTTTGTCAGTCGCAACCAATAATTCGTCTCTCTCGCTTCTTTGTAGGCTATAGACATTTTGGCGATAAAGTCTCTTTTTGATTGCCCTCCTTCGGCTTCTTCAGCATTTGCACCAATAGATGTGGCAGATCTAAGCAGTTGCCTTAGAATTTCTCTGTCCTCATAGTTTGAATAATTCGCTTTGTACATTTTCACCACCTTAAGTGCAAAATCATAGCTTTTTGTCTGGATAACATTTTCTCTAGTTTTCATGTGTGTTTGTTTTTAACTATTCATTTTTCATTATTAATTGATTCTTAAAAGCTTGCTTTTAAGTTTCTTCTTTTCACGATTACCCAAATCACTATGGGTGATCCCACCATAGCCGTAATGGCATTGACAGGGAGCACTGTTGTGCTACCGGGCACTTGAGAAATAATATCGCAGAAGAGCAATAATGCTGCTCCAAAAAGCAAACTGCTTGGTACAAGAATTTTATGGTCTGAATTATTCAAAAGACTTCGTGTCAAATGTGGTACGGCAATACCAATGAATCCTATTGGTCCACAAAAGCCAGTAATGGCGCCAGCCAAAATACTGGTAGTTAATATGACTGCAATTCGGGCTCTTTTGACATTAAGCCCCATGCTTTGTGCATAGGCTTCGCCTAGTAAAAGCACATTAAGTGTCTTTGATAATAAGAAGGTAGATAATGCCCCAATCAACACTACAATTGCCAGAACCTGCAATTGATAGTTTGTTACTCCACCAAGACTTCCGAATGTCCATAGAATGTACTCTTGGATCTGCTCAGGATTTGAAAAATACTGCCAAATACTCACAATAGCGATGGTGATATTGGCCACCATCAACCCTACGATGAGCATGACTACATTGTCTGTAATACGGTGAGAAATAGCTAGAATGATAAATAATACGCCAAGTGCACCAAGCGAAGAGGCAATGACAATGAGCCAACTTCCACCTATTCCTAAACTGCGAATGGCAAAGGCGGTTGCGGCACTACCTGAAGCTAGCATAACAGCTGCTACCCCGAGGCTCGCTCCGGCTGTAATCCCGAGCACTGAAGGTCCAGCCAAAGGATTTCTGAAAAGGGTTTGCATCTGCAATCCACCAAGCGCCAATGCACTGCCTGCTAGAATGGCTGTAAGAGATCGCGGCAATCTGATCTTTAAGATAATATTCTCCCAAGCCACATTTTCAGAGCTTCCACCACTTAGGATTTTAAAAACCTCAAGCAAAGGAATCTTGACTGAACCTAGAATAAGGTCTAGTAGGAAAAGCGTAAGTACTAGAACAATTAAAAAAGAAAGTCCCTTCAAGTTCCTACGCCCACTTATATAGCTTAACTGCTGGCTCACTGAAGTTGGTTGTAATAGACTAATTCGTGATCTGGGAATAGTTCAGGATAGAAGATTTTGACCATATCCTTTAACACAATATGCGGTGCAACAATGGCAGATTCGTAATAATCATTACCACCAGCGGGGATGTATCTTCCAAAAATATTGAATACTTTTTGCTCTTTGAATGATTTGAAGTCTACAAATCGGCCATCGGCCTGTAGAAGATCATCCATTGTTTTAGCCGATCCAGGAGCAAGCCAATAATCTGCGTCCAACCCTTTTTCGTAAACAGTTTCGAAGTCCAATCTGATGCTTCCTGTTTCGTTAGCATCTGACCAAGGGTAGCTTACCTTTATCTCTTTCAATAAATTATTGACAAAACTATCACCTCCGGCTACATACCAAGAGTCTCCGCTGATAAGCCCTGTTATTGTAGAAGGTCCTTCTTCTATTTCAATTTGAATCTTGTCAACAACAGCTTGATAGTCACTTTCTATTTTTGACCAAACCTCCTTAACCTCAGCTTCTTTGTTGGTTAAAATAGCTAGTATTTTCATCCATTCAGCTCTTCCTAACAAGGTTTTCTCTTGCCAGTCGGCATTGAGAATCACTGGCATTCCCATCTGCTGAAGAGTTTGAAAATCATCGTTTTGTGAGTTGGGGTACCCCACTCCCATAAGGAGTTCTATGTTTGATGCAATGGTAGTTTCGAGGTTAAGCTTTCCAGCTGGTGCCAGTTCAATGATATCACCCTTTTCTACTTTGTCAATAATCTCCTGGTTATGGACATAGCGCTTGACCTCAATGGCTTTTAGCTCGTTTAGCGCATCAAGCAAATCAAACATACCAAGCTGTGTAGTAGATAATGCACCAAAGGCTTGAACTGGTATTTGTATGCTATGACTTTCATCAAAACCATTTACAGTCATTCCTGCAGTCAGTAAAGCGTACTTTACTGTGTCGATAAAATCGTTGTAATGTCTAAATAAGTGAAGCTCCTTCCAATCGTTGTGATAGATCACATCGAAGCCAATGGCATGATCAATACTTACTTTTTGAGGAAATAGATCGGTTTGAGAATTACGATTAGCCCTCTTTTTAGAATCAGGACCATTACATGCTACTAAGCAAAGTAGCGAGATACAGAACAACGCAAAGTTGCTCCGTTGCACAAGTGGAATACATCTTTTCATAACTATAAGCTTTTCCTCAGAAAGCGGTTTAGTGTACATTTTCAAAGGCAGGTCTTCTGACTTTCCCATTTTACTGAGCCTTCCCGTTCTTGCTAGATCAGTGGCATTTGTCAGTAAAATCAAAAGTGGGATTACAGCAGCTGGGACTGTTCAGGACTTACACCTGATTCCCTTTTAATCCATATCTCATAAGAAACATGGAACCTTCGAGATGCTCCAAAGGTAGGTAAATTCTTATCCTGAAGAAAGAATATGGAAAAATGCAGTGATTAGAGTATCTTAATTAACCAATTTTTTGAAATGAAACGAAAGACTTTCCTTGATCTACTGGGTTTAGCGACTGCCTCTACTTACTTCCCGAATTTCCTTCATGGATCTCGAAATCAAGCATTGGAGATTAGAGGCATAAAAGAAAATGAGGATATTTTTCAATACATCAAGAGAACCTCAAAAAAGTGGGATCAGACCTTATATAGTCAGATCATCGGTTCTGCCAACCCATTTAAGGAAGGAGATGAAACACTAGGTGTAGCTGCAAAAAATGAAGCTTCAAGAGAAAAAGCAAGGGAACTTCTTTCCGAAACAACAATAGAAGCTCTCCAAAGCCAATCTTTATTTACGGACGATTTAAAAGAACTTATCGATCGTACAGTCAGTGAAAAATCTTTTGTCAAGATCAAAGGATGGAAGATGAAAGAGCTTAAATCCTTCGTGCTTGACTCCGAGGAAGAATCGGTTAAATCTATAATGCCAGGCCTATCAAGTGACATTATTGCTTGCCTTGTCAAGTTAATGTCCAATGAAGAGCTGATTAAGGTTGGGCAAAAAGTATTCAATCCTTTACCGGGTAGTAAAATTGGTAGCAAAGGATATATGAGCGCTCGTGTTCAGCCCAATTCTCCAACAGATAATATTGATGATATTACATGGCAAGTATTCTGTGCTTGGTCATATGCTGTAGGTGATCTGGTTTTAGGAACCAACCCAGTTTCGAGTGAGCCGGAATCTGTTGCTGCAATAGAAAATGCACTTCACGATATTCTCACAACTTTTGGCTTAACTGATGTTATGCCCAATTGTGTGCTTTCACACATCGATATCCAGGCGAAAGTTGAAGAAATGCAGCCAGGTACAACAGGCATATGGTTTCAAAGTTTAGCTGGTACAGTCAATGCCAATCAAACTTTTGATGTAACCATTGACAAAATGTTTAGGCATGCCAGGGCTAGAAATGGAAAATATGGCTTATGTGCAGAAACAGGTCAAGGTGCCGATTTCACAAACGGCCATGGAGAAGAATTCGACATGGTTGTTCATGAAGCACGGAAATATGGCTTTTTACGTGCATTAAAGGCTAACCTAAGCGAGAACAAATCAGCTGAAGAAACTCCATGGGTACATGTAAATGATGTCGCTGGTTTTATTGGTCCAGAGGTATTTAAAACGAAAGAGAAATTGGTACGCACATGCCTCGAAGACACCGTAATGGGTAAGTTACATGGTCTACCGATAGGTTTAGACATCTGCTCAACACTTCATATGGATGTGACACTCGAAGATCTCGACTGGTGCATTGAGCAAGTAATGCCTGCCAATCCAGCATATCTAATGGCGCTACCAACAAAGAATGACCCCATGTTGAGCTATCTAACAACAGCCTTCAATAACCATGTTAAGGTCAGGGAACAATTTGGTTACAAGATCAATGACCAAATGTGGGAGTTCTTTAAATCGATAGAGGTCATTGACCAAAACGGCAAACCAACAGATCATTTTGGAGACCCTATTTGGGTGTATTATCAATACCTTAAACGAAAAGGCGATACAAGGAGCCTTAATGAAATCTATGCTGAGGGCCGTCAAAAAATAGAAGAAATCAACGGAAGAGGTGTACCCATTGCAGAGGGCTATGGGGAAAGTATTTCGGACCTACCAGAAAGCCTTGAGTTAGAGGTAAATCGATTATATGAAGATGCTAAAGAAAGTCTATGGACTGAATTGACGCCAAGCTTTGCGGCATCTCTAGGGGCTAGTGTGGCACTTAAAACACGCTCTATAGACCGCAAAGATTACGTTTATCATCCGGAATCTGGCGAGGAGCTTTCTGCGATATCTAAATTCAAAATTCAAAACTTTAAATCTGATTGGGGCAATCGCACACCCGATGTTCAGCTCATTATCTCTGACGGTTTGAATGCACGGGCTATTATGGACGACAACCATCTTTCTCCATTTTTAGCCGAACTTGAAAAAGAGTTGCGTAATCAAGGTTTATCAAAGAACGATAAAAATTTACTCATAACTAATGGTCGTGTAAGAGCGGGATATCAATGTGGCGAAATACTCTTTGGTAAAGAAAACAAAGAAAGTGTGCACGGAATTATTCACATAATAGGTGAAAGACCTGGTTCAGGGCATCACAATTATTCAACCTATTTGACTGCTGCAGCAGGTAGTTATTGGCATAAAAAAGGAAGAGTCGACCATGATATCTCAAGGGTCATATCAGGTATATCAGATACTGCTCTTGAACCGAAGTTAGCCGCACAGCAGACCGTGCAGATCATGCAAGAGCTTTTCAACGAAGCAATCTAGTCCAAGACTAAGATTTTGTATCTCTTGCGTATACCAGACATCATTATATCTAAGAAGAAAACACCTGGTTGAGTTCCGAAATTATAGATCTCAAGCTTACTATCATTGTTGGTATACCTTATTGGAATTCGTCTACCCTTTATATCAATGAGATGTAATTGTTCTAACTCCATGCCATTTGGTATATCAAAATTGAGCGTTTCACCCTTTCGAATCGGGTTGGGATATGGTTTTCCAAATGATAGCTCTGCTTCAAAATTTACCCTAATGATCTCGGAAAAATTCTCCTCTCCGCTTGTGCTTATATCTACCAGCCTATAATAGTTAATGCCATTATATGGGTTTAGATCTAAATGTTTGTACTCCTGGACAGAAGTGGTTGTTCCAGCTCCGTTAATAAGAGCGAAGGAAGTAAAGTTCTTACCGTCTTTTGACCTTTCTAATCTAAAGAAACCATTATCTGTTTCTGTCAAAGTAGACCATTCCAAAAGAACATGATCGCTTTTAGAAGATGCTTCAAAAGCTAATAACTCAATTGGTAATGCTCCAAATTCTAAAGAGGCCAAGGTAAAATAAAATCCATCAGTAAAGTCCACCTCAAAATTTACAAGTCCATCTGCTGCCACAACAAAAGATTGGAAGACCACAGTGGCGTCATTTGCAAAATCACCATTTGCATCTACCAGAAGTACTATCTGACTTTCATCATTAGTTCCAACACCAGTCGGACCGAGTAGATTGCTTACGTCAAAGCTCACTGTTACAGTTCCAATTGTACCTGTTTCTTGTACTCTCCACTCTCTATTCAAGCGACTATTCACTTGCCCAGGGTCGTAATCGATGTTTTGTGAGTTATCGTAAAGTTCCTCTCCGTCATGGCCCCAGACCAAACTTGAAAGATCAGCCGCAAAAGAACTTGTGTTTGCATTATTTGAAGCTTCTAGCCCATCTGTATCGCCATCAAGTCCTATCGAAACAATGGCATCACTATTTTCACTTCTCGATTGCTTTTGATTTAAACAACTTGCGTCATCTCGCGCGATTCCTGCTACGTTATTTTGAAATCCGACAACTTCATCTGCATCCCAAAATGCTGCACCCGAGGAGAATAAATAGTCTCCTTCTCCTGCTTCATAAGAGAATCCATCTCCATCCGAGTTTTCAGACAAAGTGATACCATACTTGATCGCCAAATAACTCTCAATTTTTTCTCTGTCGCTAGAGGATGTAAGAAGCTGATCATAAACAATTACTTCTGCGATTTCACCAATAAATCCGTTGCTACCATTACCCTGTGCTCCTATTTGAAGACTCGATGACGCTTCTCCACCATGGTCGGAGGTAAAAGTTGCAACAACTGCACCATCTACGAAAACGCTTGAGCCATTCACTGCATCTTCGTCAAAAATTACAGAAGAAAGAATGGTTTCATCATTGGCATAGAGTCCGGCAACACCTGATTCATTACTCGTCCCATTACTGACTGCTTCATTTTCATCACCTCCAGAACCATCCAAGATATACCTATCAAAGCCTCCGTTTTCCTCACCCCAAACTGACCCTGCAACAGCACTGCCTGGTCTGTACACTGCAATCACGGCTAAATCGGGTCTTGAATCTGCTCCGATACTCAAGGTACTTGTGTAATAGTCGTCTTCGCTGAAAGTATTTGAAGGGTTAAAGTTGATCAACTCTGAATCAGTGACCGTACCTGTTCTTACTAAACTGTTAAAGTTATTGGATTGATCTATCCAGTTGGTACCTCCTTCGTCTGCTTTCAACCAAAGTAGGATATTTAAGCTTACCTCTCCTGGAGCACAAGTCACAATATTTGATTCACGCCAATCTCTTTCCGCGGTTAAATTAAGTGTAGTAATATCAGGGAAGTCATTAGCATCCTGACTGTTATTGGTCGGGTTAGTCGTTGCATTTGGTCCGGTGACTAGATCATAGTTATCGTCTAGTCCATCTCCGTCAGCATCTGCTCCGGCAGCTGATGTATTGATCACAAAATCACCATCCGTATCATATGCTTCAATAGCATCGCTCAATCCGTCATTGTCAGAGTCAGTATCCAAATAATCTGGATCGGTATCGGAAGGGGAGAAAGCTGCATCGGTATTTACAGGAACGGTTAAGCTATTACCACTATCCGGATCAAAGGCATTATCTATCCCATCAGCATCATCGTCAGTGCCTACTGGTACCACTGGACTTCCCGTGGTAGCTTGAGACTCGATCAGGTCTATGATACCATCACCATCAGCGTCAATATCAATTCTATTCGGTAGACCATCACTATCGAAATCACCGTCTGCCAAAGCCGTACCACTGTTATCTGAATCAAAGGTATTTGCATATCCATCTAAGTCGGTATCCGTATCGTCATCAACACGACCATCCCCGTCTGCATCTACTCCACCTGCCTCAATAATATCAGCAATACCATCATTGTCTGAGTCTAGGTCTAAATAGTTTGGAATGCCATCGTTGTCATCGTCTTCCGCATTAGAGAAGCAAACGCCCTCCGTAAAGGTAATCTCGTCAATATAGGGATCCCATTGAATTTGTCCACCACTGATCCAGAAAAGTCTATACTGAGAGTATTGAGTAGTATTTTGGCTCAAGTCGAATATTTCAACATTGTTCCCTACCCCCAGATCATCTGTCGCTTGAAGGACTTCAGTCCCAGGAATAATATCCCAGTTTGAACCATCGTTTGAACCTTCCCATCTATAAAGAACACCGGTGCCAATGAACGAATTTTGATCAATATCAAACTCAATGGCCACTCTTATTTCTGAGAGTAATATTACTTGATTGAAGGTTATATTGAATATTTCCGGTGTGGCAGCATTATAGGCCTGGTTATCGGTAAAATAAAAATTCTGAGCCCCTGTTATTCCATCAAATAAAGTTGAAGTGTTTCCTACATCGATGCTCAAGTCTGTAGAAATAGAAGAAATTATTCCGCCTGATAAACATGGATTACCAAGTCCTTCATCTTCATCTAAAATTCCGTCATTGTCATCATCGATATCTACCGAGTTAAAGATCCCATCTCCATCAGTGTCCACATCATTTAACTCTCTCCAGTCCAATTCGGCTGTTTGAGCTGCAGTAGTGACGTCAGGAAAATCGAGTGCATCTTGGCCATTATTGGACACGTTTGTAGTTGCATTCGGACCAACAATATTATCGAAGGCGTTATCAAGTCCATCATTATCATCATCGCTCCCACTTGGTATTGTATTGGCAGTTCCGTCACCATCAGTGTCATATGCCTCTAAGACATCTGAAAGGGTATCATTATCTGAATCCGTATCTAAATAATCTGGCTGGTCTGAAGACTCTGTATTGACAGGAGTTATGTAAGTTCCAGCATCATCAGGGTCAAATGAGTTGTCTAGACCGTCACCGTCTGTATCAGCACCAGAAGGTGTAATTGGGGTAGCAGTTGAGACTTGGGACTCAATCAGGTCAATAATTCCATCACCATCTGCATCGATGTCTATTCTATTGGGAAAGCCGTCAGAATCAAGGTCCTCATCAGGAAGCACTGTACCAGCATTATCAGTATCATAAAGATCTGCATAACCATCACCATCAGTATCAGTTGATGTATCAACTGCTCCATTTTCGTCCGAATCGGTTCCACCCGCTTCGATAATATCCACAATACCGTCATTGTCGGCATCTAAATCCTGCCAATCTACAAAGCCATCATCGTCAGTATCAAGGTCGTTAAACCCGGCCCCTACATTAGCTGCAGTAGGAATTCCACTTGCATTGACAGTAGGAACACCGGTACCAATTACTCCATCACCATCAGGATCAGTACCTCCTGCCTCAATGACATCCGGAATACCATCATTATCAGAATCAAGATCAAATTCATTTTCAATTCCGTCACCATCTGTATCGCAAGATTTTACTGCCTCAGTGCTGATATCTGCGGAAGACCAAGCCTCAGCGTTATCGTATCGAACAGCATCCATTAACCCTGCATAGTTTCCTGCTACACCATTTGGTGCATTTCCAATTGGACCCCCAATACCGCCATCCCCATTATGAGGTGCAATAGTCGTATAATTACCAACGCCTGATGTGTTGCCAGAATTCTCTATTCCATCTACATAAACATAGACATTTCCATTGTCGAAAACCGCAGCCACATGATACCACGAATCTGTTTGAGTTAAAGTGATTGATGAAGCCACATTAAGTTCTGAAGCCCCACCTCCAGAACGTGATGTGGCTGTAGGAACACCATCATCTAGCCAAAGCATAAAACCATTTGTTCCACCACCTTCTTCATAGATCACACGATCACCACTTAATTCTGAAGGTCTTATCCATGCAGAGAAGCTAATAGTGGAATATTCTAGCTCCATGAATGCGCCATCTTGGCTGTAGCGAATCTCATGTGTTGTACCGTTAAAGTCAGCTGATGCAGTTCCTTCAATGGCCGTTGTAGAATAACCTGGCGCATTACCACTCGACCTTTCATCGTTACTTCCCTGCGAATCATCTGTTGTGTTATCTAACGTCCAAAAAGCTATAGGAGTGGTAACAAATGAAATTGTTGGATTGTCACAATTTTGTTCGTCTGCATCTAGAATTCCATCATTATCATTATCGAGGTCAAGTTCATTTGAAACACCATCTCCATCTATATCACCCGAAAGACGCCAGTCTCTTTCTGTCCCTAATCCATCTGTGGTGACCTTAGGAAAATCCAAGGCATCCTGGCCATTATTAGAAGGGTTGGTGGTTGCATTTGGCCCTGCGATCAAGTCAAAATTATTATCCAGACCATCGTTATCGGAGTCAGCACCTGCTGGCAAGGTATCTGCCGTACCATCCCCATCGGTATCATAACCTTCTACCTCATCGAGGATTGAGTCGTTATCCGTATCCGTATCAATGTAATCTGGCGTTCCATCACTTTCTGTATCTACAGGAGTGATATAAGTACCGCTGTTGTCTGGGTCGAAAGCATCATCAATTCCATCACCATCGGTATCTGTCCCTCCAGGAATAATTGGTGTTTCTGTAGATGCCTGAGATTCGATCAAATCGATTATTCCATCACCATCCGCGTCAATATCAATTCGGTTTTCAAAACCATCGCTATCTAAGTCATTATCGGCTAAAGATGTTCCCCCGTTGTCTATATCGTATGTATTACTGAAGCCATCATTATCAGTATCGGTAGTCGCATCTATAGTGCCATTTTCATCTGCATCTGTACCACCTGCTTCTATGAGATCTGCAATACCATCATTATCAGAATCAAGATCAACGACATCATTGAATCCATCATTGTCTGTATCGATAAGAGTAAACCCTCCACTTGCAGTAGTTGGTACACCATCTAAGTCTACAGATGGAGTGCCAGAACCTAAAATACCATCACCATCTGGGTCTGTTCCTCCCGCTTCAACCGCATCGGGAATTCCATCATTATCAGAATCTAAATCAAA